>OBBX01000001.1_pt1 | contig 695188 bp, 613 predicted proteins | sample 1502701 | NCBI WGS metagenome assembly OBBX01 (sample SAMN05301469, study PRJEB22388) | human gut metagenome | isolation source: Infant 1 DOL 13 gut | host: Homo sapiens | place: USA: Pittsburgh, Magee-Womens Hospital of UPMC | collected 2013/2014
TACAGTCCTATAACTATGGCGGTGGTTATGTGGGATATGTGGCAGGAAAAGGAAAAAATCACACCTTTAACCTTGCGGAAAATTTTGCCCGTGAAAAATCGGGTGGAAAGAAAGTAACCTACACCAACCCGATAGCCGTTGCGAAGAATGGGGGCTGGCGGTATGGCTATGGAAATATGTTCTATGTGGAATTAGTCAATCAGTATTTAACTGTTCCGCAGGTATCGGGAGAACTAGCACAAAAGGTAATGAGTGAAGCATTGAAATATCAAGGCTGGAAATATGTATATGGCGGTAGCAATCCCAACACTTCCTTTGATTGTTCGGGACTAACACAATGGTGCTTTGGAAAAGCTGGTATCTCTTTACCGAGAACGGCACAGACGCAATATGACGCAACCCAACATCTTCCACTTTCGCAGGCAAAGGCTGGGGATTTGGTATTTTTCCATTCAACCTATAATGCTGGTTCGTATGTTACCCATGTGGGAATATATGTAGGAAATAATCAGATGTACCATGCAGGCGACCCGATAGGATATGCAGACTTAAATAGTAGTTACTGGAAACAGCACTTAATTGGTGCAGGACGAGTAAAACAATAGAAAGGACTTGAAAATATGTTTAAGAAGAATAAGAAACCGACAGAAAATGTCAAAGAAAAGAAAGTGCGTACCGTGAAAGTGGGTACACATAAGAAAACTGTGATTGCATTGTGGGTGGTGCTTATCGCAAGCGTGAGTTTTGGCGTGTATAAGAATTTTACCGCTATTGATATGCACACCGTACATGAAACAGAAACCATACAATTAAGACTTACTGATACCAACGGGATTGAAAATTTCGTGAAGAACTTTGCGAAGTCCTATTACACATGGAATAACAGCAAAGAAGCGATTGAAGCAAGGACGCAGGCAATCAGCGATTATCTGACAAAGGAATTGCAGGACTTGAATGTTGATACCATTAGAACCGACATACCGACCAGCTCTGCCGTTACTGATGTAATTGTATGGAGTATCGAGCAGTTGGGAACGGACACTTTTTCTGCTACCTACGAAGTAGATCAGCAGATAAAAGAGGGAGAACAGGCAACAGCAGTCAAAGCAACTTATATTGTAAAAGTCCATGTAGACGCAGACGGGGATATGGTAATTGTGCAGAACCCTACCCTTGCACCAGCAGTTGAAAAATCGGACTATGAGCCAAAGACACCAGAAACAGACGCAAGCGTGGACGCTGATACTGTCAATGACGCAACCGCATTTTTGGAAACATTCTTTAAGTTATATCCGACAGCCACAGAAAAAGAACTTGCCTACTATGTATCGGGAAATGTGCTTGAACCTATCGGCAGGGACTACCTGTATTCTGAATTGGTAAATCCAGTATTTACAAAGGACGGGGACAATGTGAAAGTCAAGGTTGCTGTGAAGTTCCTTGATAATCAGACAAAGGCGACGCAGGTATCGCAGTATGAGCTTGTGTTACATAAGGATAGTAACTGGAAAATTGTAGGATAACATGGAAATGGGCTTGTATCATAATTATGGTATGCAAGCCCTTTTTATATTGAAGTATAAATTAACAATAATTATAATTAGGTACATGAATGGAGGGATAAAATGTTCAAAATTGGTGAGTTTTCAAAATTGACACAAGTTTCTACTCGTATGTTGCGTTATTATGATGAAACAGGTTTATTAAAACCTGCTAAAGTTGATTCATTAACTGGATATCGTATGTATTCAGCAGAACAAATCTCAACTTTAAATAGAATTATATATTTACGTGATAGTGGTTTCAATGTCGCTGAAATTGCATTAGCCCTCGATTGCAGTAATGATACCATTATAGAACAGCTTGATAAAAAGTCTATTGAAATTATGGATAATATACAAAAAGAACAAGAAAAACTAAAGAAAATTGAGATTGCTAAAAAAGAATTGTTGCATGGCAAAAGTGAATTGTATTTTAACATAACCATAAAAGAGATACCGAGTTATTGCGTTTTATCTTTAAGAAAAGAAATACCAAATTATTATTATGAGGGCGAACTCTGGAAAGAACTCTCTGCTTTTGCTAAAGAAAATAAAATAAATATTTCTGATGAAACATTCTCAATATATCACAATGAAGAATATAAAGAAAAAGATGTTGATGTAGAATTATGTGCCATTGTAAATAAAATAGGAAAAGCTACAGGAGATTTTAAGTTTCGTTTTACCGAAGCAGTTTCTATGATGGCTTGTACTATGGTATATGGAGATTTTTCTAATATTTCTTATGCTTATCGTTCATTTGCAAAATGGCTTCAAGAAAACAGTCAATATAAGATGAAAGGTTCAAGCCGTCAAATAGTTCATCGTGGACCGTGGAACGAGAAAAATCCAGAGAACTATCTAACAGAAATCCAAATTCCTTTAGAAAATCTCTTGTAAAAAATGATAATCTGCCTTGACTTTAACATGGTGTTAAGGTTTATCGTTTATTTATCAAGAAGAAAACGGAGGAAAATATAATGACAACTTATAAAGTAAATTCAATAGGTACTATCTACAACAATGAAAAAGGTGCTTTCATTCAACTAGAAGCGCCATATATTCTAGCATTAAAGGAATTAGACGGATTCAGTCATATCAATGTTTTGTGGTGGTTCAGCAATTTTGACAATGCGGATTTTAGAAGCGTATTGGAAACAGACCAACCTTATAAAAAAGCTCCAGAGAAAATGGGGATTTTTGCAACAAGGTCGCCGGTACGCCCAAATCCGATTGCTTTATCAGCAGTAGAAATTATCAATATTGATTATATGAGTGGGCTGATACAAATTGCTTATATTGACGCTAATGACAAAACGCCTATCTTGGATATTAAACCATACACGCCGAGTTTGGATAGAGTGGAAAATCCGCAAGTTCCAGATTGGTGTAGTCATTGGCCTCACAGCTTAGAAGAATCTGCTTCTTTTGCATGGGAAAACGAATTTAATTTTTAAGGAGTGATGAACCATGAGTTTGCAGGATTACATTTTTGAAAAACCAGTAATTGAAACAGAACATCTTATTTTAAGAACAATGAATAAAAATGACATAGATGATTTGAAAGAATGGATTAGTGATATTTCTTTATACGAGTATTGGGGGAAACGTCCTTCAAAAAGCGAAAAAAATCCAGAATTACTTTTTAATAAGCCAGAGAAAGCTACTAAAAGTTTTCATTGGGGAATTGTCCATAAACAAGATAGCAAAGTGATTGGCGAACTGTGGATATACCTTATTGAAAATGATAGAATGGCAAAAGTGGCTTTCAGACTTTCTAAGCAATATCAAGGTAATGGACTAATGAGTGAAGTGTTGAAAGGCGTAATTGAATTTTGTTTTTCAAAAACAGAATTACAAAAAATATGGACAGATGTGCATATTTTAAATCATGCTTCTTATAAAACATTAGAAAAAGTGGGTTTTCAAAGGGAAGGACATATTCGTGAGGGGAAAATGGTAAATACCTATTGCGACTATTATCTATATGGGATTTTGAAATCTGACTATATCATTAGTTGATGTTATGGCTAATATTGAAGCAACGATTGACGAAGCAATGGACAATACAGTTCCAAAGGTCTATGATACGAAAAGAATTAAAAGATATGTGATGAATTTATTAGATATGGCTCATTAAAAAGTACCAAAGGAATAAAAGTTACCATATAGACAAAATTGGTTTTTTATATCTTTTGATTTCTTATAAGATAATGGCATTGTGCGACAAGCTATACAAAAAATTTTCATGTATACTTTGATTATAAATTATACAAGGAGGTACTGATATGTACGCATATGAAAATATTGAAATGTCATTAAACTATATTGAACAACATTTAAGTGAGAAAATCGAAACAGAGAAACTGGCGGAAATTGCCTGTCTTTCTACATTTTATTACCAACGCTTGTTTAAAAGGTTAGTTAAGAAATCAGTTCAAGAGTATATCAAACTTCGTCGTTTAGCAATGGTAATAGCAGAATTGAATAATTCAGAGGAAAGAATATTAGACATAGCTTTAAAATATGGATTTTCAGACCATGCTAACTTCACAAGAGCATTTAAAGAAGTTTACCATATTACTCCCGATGAATACAGAAAGAATGTTCCTATGTTAAATACATTTGACAAGCCAGAACTTTCTTCACGTTATATCATGATTGATGAAAATGTCCCATTGATTGTAGGAAATATTGTTTTGGAAATTCAAAGAAAAACATTAAGAACAAAGGAAACATATTTTGGTTTTGAAAAAACAGTAAATATTGCTGAACAAATTCCTGCTGGAGAAAGTACAGGAATTGATGTTCCAGGTCAGCTATGGCGCGAATTCCATGCAAAGAAACTGCAAACCGAAAATGCCATTTTTAACAATGATATTGAACTTGGTGTATCTCACTTAGCAAGTCCAGATAAAGGAACATTCCTTTACTTTGCAGGAGGTATGGTTTCATCAACAGATGTATGTCCTAAAAATATGGTACAACATACATTACCAGCAGGTGAGTATATTGTATGCAAAATTGAGGCAGAATCTTTTGAAGAACTTGTTACCACTGCTTTAAATCAAGCAAATAAGTATCTGTTTGAAACTTGGCTTCCAAATCATAAATTGGTTACAAAGCCATTCATGGCAGAAAAATATTACAAAGGAAATGCAGAGATTAGTTATATGGAAATATGGGTAATTCCTGTGGAAACAGTAAATGCTAAATAGGAATTATCTGACGTAATAAAAAGGAAATAGAAAGCTTATAAAGGAGGGCATAGTCCGTTGTGATAAACATAAAAGATATAAATTATGTACCTAATATTAGTGAAATAAGCGTTTATATTGAAAACTCTGCATTTGATGAGTTGTATCAGCATATGAACAATGAATATAAAGCAGTTTGCAAAATCGAATACAGTAAAGATGTCTGGGCACGAGGTTGGAACGTAAAGTTTAAAAAATCTGGGAAATCATTGTGTGTTGTCTATCCGAAGAAGAACTACTTTACTGTATTGGTGGTTGTAGGTAATAAAGAGAAAGAAGATGTTGAAAACTTGTTACCTAGGCTTTCTGAATATGTACAGGAAATTTATCGTAACACTAGAGAGGGAAATGGACAAAGGTGGCTTATGATAGACTTAAAATCTAAAAATAATGTATATCAAGATGTATTAAGGCTTATTGAAATTCGTTATGCCATAAAATGTGTAAAACCGTAATAAAAATATTTTTCACATACGTAATCTCAAGGTATTATCGTTGAGACAAGTAACCTATATAATTATGGGAAATGAGATTTTTAGATACTTAAGAAAGTACTTTAGGGGGCTTGCGTTATGGAAAGATTTAAGTACAATTCCACACAATCAAATACAATCTAATAAAGCTTTACTAAAAATTGAATGCAATACAGCTTTAAAGGCTCGTACAAACTATATGTTTTGTGCGGGCTTTTTTCATTTAATAGGAATTTGGATTCGTCAGAGAGTATATTATAAAAATAAAACGATAAGGGTACCTTAAAAATAAGGTACCTCAGGCTGTAGACAAAGTCCCGGACTCTCGTCTGGGCTTTTCTTATATTTGAGTTATCCACAATTCAACTTTTTAAGAGTTATCTTATTAAGAAAAAAGTGTATGTTTTCCACCCGATAGTTTTACTTCTGTGATATTTGCAGATGCCACTCAAGTAGAAAGTGGTGGTACGGCAGAAGATGTCATGCAGAGTTCAGAAAGTCTGGGACTACCGCCTAATTCCTTAGACACGGAAAGCTCAATCAAGCAGGGGTGTAAGTATTTTGCGTCCCTGCTTTCTTCCTGTAAAAATCAAGGTATCGACGATTTGAATGTAGCGATACAATCTTACAACTATGGCGGGGGTTATGTGGGCTATGTGGCAGAAAAAGGGAAAAAGCACACTTTTAATCTTGCAGAGAGCTTCGCCCGTGAGAAATCGGGTGGAAAGAAAGTAACCTACGCCAACCCGATAGCCGTTGCAAAGAACGGGGGCTGGCGGTATGGCTATGGAAATATGTTTTATGTGGAATTAGTCAATCAGTATTTAACTGTTCCGCAGGTGTCGGGGGAACTGGCACAAAAGGTAATGAATGAAGCGTTGAAGTATCAAGGGTGGAAATATGTGTTTGGGGGAAGCAATCCCAACACTTCCTTTGATTGTAGCGGACTTGTGCAATGGTGCTATGGAAAAGCTGGTATCTACTTACCGAGAACGGCACAAACACAGTATGACGCAACCCAGCATATCCCTTTATCGCAGGCAAAAGCTGGGGAGTTGGTCTTTTTCCATTCAACCTATAACGCTGGTTCGTATGTAACGCACGTCGGTATCTATGTGGGAAATAATCAGATGTACCATGCAGGCAATCAGCGGTTATCTAACAAAGAAATTGCAGGACTTGAATGTTGATACTATTAGAACCGATATACTGACTAGCCCCACAGTTACAGATGTAATTGTGTGGAATATCGAACAGTCGGGAACGGACACTTTTTCTGCTACCTACGAAGTAGATCAGCAGATAAAAGAGGGAGAACAGACAACAACAGTCAAGGCAACCTATACGGTAAAAGTCCATGTAGACGCTGACAGGGATATGGTAATTATTCAGAACCCTACCCTTGCACCAGCAATCGAAAAATCGGACTATGAGCCAAAGACACCAGAAGCAGACGCAAGTGTAGACGCTGATACCGTGAATGACGCTACCGCATTTCTGGAAACATTCTTTAAGCTGTACCCGACAGCCACAGCAAAAGAGCTTGCCTATTATGTATTTGGAAATGTGCTTGAACCTATCGGCAGGGACTACCTTTATTCAGAATTGGTAAACCCAGTACTTACAAAGGACGGGGATAATATGAAAGTCAAGGTAGCTGTAAAATTCCTTGATAATCAGACAAAGGCGACGCAGGTATTGCAGTATGAGCTTATTCTACATAAGGATAGTAACTGGAAAATTATTATGTAAGACATTTTGTTGGCAGGATCTATTTTCGGATATAGTCTGCCTTTTCTGTAGCAAATGTACTGCACTGACAAGCTATTTCATTGTATTTTAAGCAATTAAATCTTTCTTGACAATTTTATCTTAAATCATATATTTATGGATATTGACTTTCTGCTTGCAATAAGTTATAATATGACTATAAAATCAAATTAGTCATATAGGAGGTGTGTGGTATGTATAAAGAAGTTGGTATTTCTTCAAATAATGTTCCGATAACACTTTCTATCTGGTATACAGAAAGAAGTAGTCCTACCATTGTTTTTTTGCCGGGTACTATGTCACACCCTCTCATGTATGAGAATTTTCTATGTGGTTTGAGTGAAAGAGGATTTAATATAATAGGCATTCACTATCTTTCACACGGAAAAAGCCCTAAAATCAAAAAAAATTATACAATGGAAGATTTGCTGCATAATGTATATGACGCAACAACTTACGGAATAGAAAATTTCGGTGAAAACATAGCTGTCATGGGTTCCAGTCAAGGCGGGATTTTAGCTGCAATGGCGGCAGGTAGGGACACAAGGTTAAAAGCCGTTTTTCCACATAATATCATGCTGACTACATTAAAAGAAACTATGAGCTTAACAAAATATCCCACATGGTCGCACCGTTTTATGGGGCTGATACAGTGGGGCTTTCGTGTAGGTGGAAAATTGCTGCCTAACTACAAGGTTCCAGGAGACGCTTATTTAGACTATGACAGAGTATTTTATAGTGAACAGGCAAAACAAGATTGCTTAAATGACCCTATGCTTTTACCCTATTATCCTTTAAGATTTGTCGCCAGCTTATTTAATGCTGACTTATCGTGCCTGGAGAATGGGGCTATACAATGTCCTGTTATTTTAATTACTGCCAAAGGCGACCCGCTTTTTAGCTTTGATTATACCAACAAAGTATTTGATTTAATTCATGTACCGCAAAAGGAATTACTTGCTTTAGAGCTTAATCGTCACATGATTTTTAATGAGGACACGGACACTACAATAAACGCATTGGAAGCTACCTTGCATAAATATCTTGGATAGCATATTGATTATATAATCAGTAAATGTTATACTTTTCATGACGATATAAATATTTTAGTCATAAGGAGGTTATGAGTTTGCCACGATTTACGGAACAAGAAAAAGAAATCATAAACAGTAAACTTTTGATAGAGGGAGAAAAGCTGTTTGCATTACACGGCTTAAAAAAAGTAACAGTTGATGATTTAGTAGCTGCTGTAAACATATCAAAAGGTTCTTTCTATGCTTTTTATCCCAGTAAAGAACATCTATATGTTGAAATCAATTTTCGCTTACAAAAAGAGTTATTTACAAGTATAGAAACAACCATTAAAAAGAAAAAGTATAAGAACCATAGAGATTTAGCAAAGGACGTTATCATGCTAAGTTTAACGGGGGTGATTACTTCGCCTATTCTTTCACAGATTGATTTATCTTTAATGGACTATCTGCAAAGAAAAATATCGTCAGATATTTTTGAAAATCATATGTACAGTGATATTCGTATATTGGAGATATTGGAAGATTTAGGTGTTGTATTTTTGGTTCCGCATACGGTTATTATAAAATCCCTGTATTCTGTTTTATCCTGTTTGGAACAATTCAAAGAGGACGAAGAACTGAATATGATACAAAATCTTTTAGTGAATGGTATTATTCAGCAAGTAGTAGCAGAGTAACAATTTTGTTTGGTTATTTGACAGGCAGGTAGCCAAACAAATTTTTTACAGTTTATATGACTATATATCTATAAACGTCATAAAGTTAAAGGAGGAATGAATAATGATTGATGTAAAAAAACTGTATTTTAGCTATACTGACAAACCGTTTGTGGAGAATGTAAGTTTCCATGTTGGGAGAGGAGAAATTTTTGGTTTTTTAGGACCCTCTGGTGCTGGAAAATCAACTATTCAAAAAGTTTTAACTGGGCTTAATACAAGATATAAAGGCAGCGTAAAAGTTGCAGGTACAGAAATAAGGGAGCATACAAATCAGTTTTATGAAAATATTGGGGTAGACTTTGAATTTTCAACCTGCTACGAGAAATTCACAGCACGACAAAATCTCGCCTATTTTGCTTCTCTATATGAAAAGCAACCTCGGTCTATTGATGAATTATTGCATATGGTAGGCTTGGAAAATGACGGGGACAAAAAAGTTGCTGACTTTTCCAAAGGTATGCGTTCTCGCTTGAATTTCATTAAAGCGTTAGTCCATGACCCTGATATATTATTCCTTGATGAACCTACAAGCGGTCTTGACCCTACAAATAGTCGTTTAATGAAAGATATTATTCTTGCGGAAAAGAAACGCGGAAAAACGATTATCATTACTACTCACAATATGTTTGACGCAACAGAGCTATGTGACCAAGTAGCCTTTATCGTTGCCGGAAAAGTCAGTGCATTGGATAGCCCGCATAATTTGATTATGTCAAGGGGAGCTGCCAAAATACAATATACCTACTATGATAAAGGCGAGAAAACCGGAGAATGTCTGCTTGATAGAACCACAGAAGATAAGTTGTTAAAAAGTTTAATTTCCGAAAACCGTTTGCTTTCTATTCATAGTAGTGAGCCTACATTAAATGATATTTTTGTTGATATTACAGGGAGGACACTTCAATGAGATTGGGACGTTTAATTTGTGGTGATATACATTTCCAATGGAAATATGGTTTCTATTTTATCTACTTTATATTAACAGTTTTATATGTGTGCGGGATTGCCGCTTTGCCGGAACATTGGAAAACGGATATTGCTTCTATTATGATCTACTCTGACCCAGCAGCAATGGGATTGTTTTTCATGGGAGCGATTGTTCTTTTGGAAAAAAGTCAAAAGGTATTAAATGCTATGGTGGTATCCCCTGTAAAAATATCGGAATATATACTTTCAAAAACAGTTGCGTTGATTGCTATTTCTACGGTAATCGCATTGATATTAGGGGTAGTTTCCGGCAGCAATCATTTACTGGGTATCGCAGTTGGTACGGCTTTGACCTCAGCAATCTTTACTATGCTTGGAATTATTGCAGCTACAAAAATTTCAAACTTGAACCAATTTCTCATTGTGATTATGCCGATAGAAATTGTTTGCTTTGTACCACCTATTGTTGGTCTGTTTGTGAAGTTACCATATCTGTTCCGCTTTTTTCCATTCACAGCTTGCATGAACCTTATAACTGGAAAAAGCGTTTTACTATCGTTTGATATGGTACTTGTAATTGCTACGTTGATTATCCTCTACATAGTTGCTCGACATACAGTTGAGCATATGTGGAAAAGTTTGGGAGGTGTAAAGCTATGAAAAAGATATTATCCAGCACCATACAGATATTTAAGCAAATCAAAAGTGACCCTATGATGTTTGCGGCTTGCTTCTCCCCTTTTATTATGGGGACTTTAATTAAGTTTGGTATTCCATTTCTTGAAAGAATAACGAAGTTTTCTTTACAAGCGTATTATCCGATTTTTGATTTATTACTTTCTATCATGGCTCCTGTATTGCTCTGCTTTGCATTTGCAATGATTACATTGGAGGAAATCGACGATAAAGTGTCACGGTACTTTTCGATTACCCCTCTTGGTAAGTCGGGGTATCTCTTTACAAGGTTGGGAGTACCCTCAATTATTTCGGCGGTCATCGCTTTTATTGTACTGTTACTTTTTTCATTAGAAAAGTTGTCCATTGGAATGACAATATGTTTGGCGCTTCTCGGCTCAGTACAGGCAATTATTGTTTCACTTATGATTATCACATTATCAAGCAATAAATTAGAGGGTATGGCAGTTACAAAACTAGCTGCACTTACATTGCTCGGAATACCAACCCCCTTTTTCATTGATAGTTACTACCAGTTCGCGGTTGGCTTCCTTCCATCATTTTGGGTAGCGAAAGCCATGCAGAATGAGGCGGTTCTTTATTTCTCTATAGGATTGGTGGTAGCTTTAGTCTGGTACTACTTCCTTACAAAACGTCTGTTTCGGAAGCTGGCAGGATAAGGAGGCATATTATGGAAAAAGGTAGACTTCTGCAAAACAAAAATATGAATAAGGCTATTCAGGTTTCCAAAATTACACTAATCATCAATCTGAGTTTATCGCTACTTAAATTTGCTGCCGGATATATAGGAAAGTCAAGTGCCATGCTGTCGGACGCTGTACATTCGGCTTCTGATGTAGTAAGCACAATCGTTGTGATGGTTGGAATTAAAATATCAGAAAAACAGCCTGATAGAGAACATCCTTATGGGCATGAACGTATGGAATGTGTGGCTTCCATTATTCTCTCTGTTGCATTGGCTATAACGGGTGCTGGAATAGGATATTCAGGTATCAAGAAAATCTTTTCAGGACAGTACAATACGCTTTCTGTCCCTAGTGGAATCGCACTTACGGCAGCAGTCTTATCTATTGTTATAAAAGAGTGGATGTACTGGTTTACAAGAAGTGCTGCAAAGCATACAAATTCTGACGCACTTATGGCTGACGCATGGCACCACCGCTCTGATGCACTCTCGTCGGTTGGTTCCTTAATTGGCATTTTAGGAGCGCGTTTAGGCTATGCTATTCTCGATCCTATTGCAAGCGTTGTGATTTGCGGTTGTATCTTAAAAGCTGCTTTGAACATTTTCAAAGAAAGCATTAACAAAATGGTAGACCATAGTTGTGACAATGCTACTGAAACAAGGATTAGGGAAGTTGTGCTTCAGCAGCAAGGGGTTGATGGTATTGATGAATTAAAAACCCGCATGTTTGGAGCGAAAATGTATGTAGATATTGAAATATTAGCTGATGGTAATTTAGCTCTTTATGACGCTCATAGAATTGCTGAGGGAGTCCATCAAACGATTGAAAACAACTTTCCACAATGTAAACATTGTATGGTACATGTTAATACGAATGAACTTCTCTATTCTGCATAGGACAGGGAAGATGATTTAAGACTATTGAAAGGGAAAGGGGGGAAGTAGGTTATGGAACAATACTGGTGGATTATCATTGTTGTGGTTTTGATTGTCGTTGGCTTACTTAAAATTGTAATTATGAAGAAGTATAACCAAAGGAGAAATTCTAACAATCGTTCAAAAGATAGCGAGGACGACAAGATGTATTAAGGTTTATTGAAATCTGTTATGTTGTAGAATGATGTTTTTAGATACTAGAAAGTGCTTTAAGGGGGCTAACGTTAAGGAAAGCTTTGAGTACAATTCTTTACAATCAACAGTCTTTTGCATAGAGAAATGTATGTAGGAAATATGGTGCAAGGCACAAAACACCAGCAATTGAGAAATCAACCTATGAACCAAAGGCACACTACATTTTATACTACTTGACAAGTAAACGAACGTTTACTATAATGGTTTAAAGAAGTAAACGTTCGTTTACTAAAGAAGGAGGTTGTAAATGTCTGACACAAAAGAAAATATATTAAAAATTGCACTACACTTATTTGCAGTGAATGGTTATGAGGCTGTTTCTGTTAGTATGATTGCGGAAGCCTTGGGAATGACAAAAGGAGCATTATATAAACATTATAAAAATAAGCAAGATATTTTTGACTGTATCGTAGAACGTATGTATCAAATTGATAATAAGCGAGCTAAGGATTATCAAGTACCAGAAAGCACAATAGAGGTAACCCCTAATGCATACAGAAATACAACTATTGGAAGTCTAATAACATTTACTCTTGCACAATACGATTTTTGGGTCACTGATGAATTTGCGTCTAATTTTCGCAAAATGTTAATACTAGAGCAATATAGAAATTTAAAAATGAATATGCTTTATCAAAAATGTCTTGTAAATGGTCCTATCAGTTATATAGAAGATATATTTAATGAAATGATTAAAAAAGGTGTTCTTCAAGAGTGTGATACAAAACAGCTTGCTATTGAATATTATGCGCCATTATTTCTATTGATAAGTGTAGCAGACGCAGTTGAAAATTGTTGGGATTTAAAATCTCAATTAACCACACATGTTAATCAATTTGTCAAGAAATATATTACAAATGAAAAAGTAAAATAATCCTTTATTCTGTCCTGAATGCAAACATAACTTTTTAATTTCAGCAGAGGAACTCAAAATGAATATTGTTATAAGTCACAAATATTAACTATTAAAATATTACAATAATGGAGATGAGAAAATGGAATATATTCGCAGTAAAAAATATTTTACACCCGACTTACAGACAAAAATTATGGGACCGAATCCTATAAAATTACAAGAGGAACTATTACAAAATCATAAAATCCCGTCTGGCAGCTATGTCTGTGACCTTGGAAGTGGACAAGGTTTAACTTCTGTATTTCTTGCAAAAGAATATGGATTTGTTGTTTTTGCAGTTGACTTATGGAGTGAGCCAAAAGAAAATGAAGAATTTTTCAAAAAAATGGGATTATCTTCTGCACAAATTAAATCTGTAAAAGCTGACGCCAATGAACTTAAATTTGAGAAAGAGTTTTTTGATGCTGTAGTAAGTACAGATTCATATAATTATTTTGGACGTGACCCTATATATTTAGATGAAAAATTGCTTCCATTTGTTAAGAAAGGTGGGTTTGTTTATATCACAGTTCCTGGCATGAAGAAAGATTGCCATGAGAAACTTCCAGAAGAGTTATTGTTATCATGGACACCAGAAGAACTTGATTATATACATGATATAACATATTGGTCTAACATAATTAGTCATTGTAAAAAGGCAGATTTAATTTCAATATATGAAATGGAAAGTAATTCGGAAGTTTGGTCGGATTGGATAAAGCAAAATAATGAATATGCAATAAATGACCGTAAGGCAATAGAAGCTGGCGGTGGAGATTATCTGAATTTTATTGCTATAATTCTACAAAAAAAATAAATTCTTTAGAACCAAACACTATAATTTGCGTTCTAATATGTTTACCGATTGACATCAATAATTTTATCTTTGAGGGTAATGATTTGAAAATAGAAGAATACAAGAAGATACGAAATTGATAAATTAGAATTTGTGGAGGTAACGAAAATGAAAATGAAAAATCCTATGCTGGTGGTAACAGATATAGACAAATCCGTTGAGTTTTATAAAAAAGTTTTTGGGCTTCATGTGATTATGGATTTCGGAGCAAATAAAACTTTAACAGGTGGTTTGGCTTTGCAGACAGTTGAAACATATAAGGAATTTATTGGTAAACACGATGTTTCTTTTGGTGGCAATAACTTTGAAATTTACTTTGAAGAAGATAATTTTGATGAATTTGCGGATAAACTGAAAGAACATGATATTGAATATGTCCACTCTGTTGTAGAACATTCATGGGGACAGCGTGTTGTTCGTTTCTATGACCCAGATAAACATATTATCGAGGTTGGAGAGAATATGAAAATCGTATGCAAGCGTTTTTTAAATAGCGGAATGACACCAGAACAAGTAGCAGAACGAATGGGTGTACCTATGAAATTTGTCAATGCTTGTATGCGATAAATTTCAGTTTGTAAAAGTCAATAAATCCAAAGATAAATTTGTATTTGAAAGGAGTTTTGAAGAATGAAAAAATATGAGTATGTAGAAATTAACTATAATGCGAAAGGAGTTGTATTCCTTTGTACTGATAAACACAAAGAAATTATTGACAGTTACGCAAAAACGGGGTATCACTACGCAGGGTTTGTACCCACAGAAATTGACGCAAAAGGCTGTATGCGAAAGATAGATTTAATTTTTGAAAAAGAAGATTAACTTATTTTAGGGAGTTGGTTCTAATGATAGGACTTAAAAGACGAGATATGAATTATATTATGAAAGTTGGTGCTAAAGCTCAAGGTGTTTCTGTATCTGAATTTAGGGCTATGCTACAAGATACCATAGACAAAACTATGGAAAGTACAGACCCAGACGTGCAGGCAAATTTTAAACGATACTTTGGAAATAAGCGCCCAACACCAGAGGAATATATTTATACGATTACCAAAAAGACAAAGGTTAAGGTTTAAATGTTGTAAAGGGGGCTTGCCGTATGAAACGCTTTATGTACAATTCAGTATATTCAAGCCCAATTTAACAGCATACTATTTACAATTAAATACGCTATACCAGTAGCTCGTACAAAATTTATATTTTGTGCGGGCTTTTTTAATACCCGAAAGGTTTTTTTAATTATTTTCATTTTTTTGGAAGCAAATCACACCTTGCTGTACAGATATGGTGCGGAAAGAGGGATAAACACTTTTCAATTCATAGCTGGAAAGGAGGTGAGATTATGAAACCGTCTGACTTCCAAAAAACAATTCAGTGTCAGTTTGAATGTAAGCTGAAAAAAGTTGTCAAAGGTATTATCTGGAACTACCGTAAAGAATTAAAACGAAGAAAAAACAAGGAAATATCTTTTAGCGAATTACCAGACATTACGGTAGAAAGTCTGGCAACATGGGACGACTACGAAACAAACTACACAATTTTTAATGTGTGTGGCATAGATATTAAAGTCCTTGATGATGAACTTGCAGAAGCTCTCAAACAGCTACCCGAAAAAAAACGTAACAATGTATTGATGTATTACTTCTTGGAAATGAGCGATACAGAGATTGCAGATATTATGAATTATACCAGAGGGGCTGTGTTCAAACACAGACACCGTGCACTAGAAACTATGAAAGAGATACTTAAGGAGAAGAAATAGAAATGAAGAAAAAGTACAAGCACCCGTCTTATTATTTGATTTCATCAGCTATGGACGGAGACGAAACTGCGATTGAGAAATTGCTGGCGTTCTATGACCCGTACATATCAAAATGCTGTTTACGTCCTTTATATGATGAATACGGCAATGTCTATATCGTTGTCGATATGGAATTAAAGGGACGTATTCGAGAAGCCTTAATCAAAATGATTTTGGACTTTGAGATTGATATAGAAATCGAAGAAGAATAAGCAGATACCAGCAGGGCATGATTTGTTAAATCCCCCTCTTTTCTGCCCTGCTCCTGCTTTCATACATGAAAGCCTATGCTTTCGCCAACTGGTCTTTGAAAATTGAATAAAGCAGACAGATACGTTTGTGATACAGCGAGCCACGGGGACTGTACGCCATGACCTTTCCAACAAGAAAGCGAGCGACCCACGCAGTGATCCGAGAGCGACTTGTGGAATGGTCGTTTTGCCATGACCTGCTATCACAGAATAATGACACGTCCGCATGGTGCGGTTCTGCCCACAAGAATGGGAATAGTTGAGATACTAACGGAGCTTTCCAAAGCCGTCTGTCTGCTTATGATAAGACACACAGAAAGGAGTGTTGCAACATGAACAATACTGATGTGCCGATTTGGGAAAAATACACCCTTAGTATAGAAGAAGCGTCCAGATATTTTCGTATCGGGGAAAAGAAGTTGCGTAGACTTGCCGAGGAAAATCTGGACTCTGGCTGGGTTATCGTCAATGGAAATCGTATTCAGATAAAGCGAAAACAGTTTGAAAAAATTATTGATACACTGGACGAAATCTGATGTCTTAGAGCCGTAGATATGGTATAATATTACTAGCGTATCACGGCTCATTCCATGACGGAAAGGAGCTTTACACGATGTCAAAAATGAAAAGACAAGACAGTAGAGGACGCAATTTGCGTCTTGGAGAGAGCCAGAGAAAAGACGGAAGATACGTTTATAAATATACCGATATATTCGGGAAGCCACAGTTTGTATATGCTTGGAAACTTGTACCCACAGACAAGACACCTGCTGGAAAACGTGATGATATATCGTTGAGGGAAAAAGAAAAGCAGATAAAAAAAGACCTTGACGACGGTATCGACACGGTGGGCGGTAAAATGACAGTCTGCCAGCTTTACGAAAAGAAGAACAATCAAAGAAAGAACATCAAAAGAAACACGGAATTAGGACGACAGTATCTTATGAACGTACTGGAAAATGACCCATTGGGTATGAGGGCGATTGATACGGTCAAGCAGTCCGACGCTAAAGAATGGGCTATCAGAATGAATGGCAAAGGTTATTCCTACAAGACGATAGATAACTATAAGCGTTCCTTAAAGGCTTCATTCTATATGGCGATACAAGACGACTGTATCAGAAAAAATCCTTTTCATTTCAAGCTAAGTGATGTTCTGGAAGATGATACGGAAGCAAAGGTTATCCTAACGCCAGAGCAGGAAGAAAAACTTCTTGCCTTTATGGAAACGGATAATGTTTACAGCAAGTATCGTGATGAAGTTATTCTTCTGCTGGAAACGGGACTTCGTATTTCTGAACTATGCGGATTGACAACACACATTGATATGCCTAACCGTGTGATTAACATAGACCACCAGCTATTGCGTGATACAGAGGTGGGTTACTATATTTCCACACCTAAGACAAAAAACGGGAAGCGTGAGCTTCCATTGACAGAAAGAGCATATCAGGCACTTGAACGAATTTTAAAGAACCGAGGAAAAGCACAACCGCTTGTTGTTGACGGTTACAGCAACTTCTTGTTCTTGAACAGTGAGGGATTGCCAAAGGTGGCAGGAAATTATGAAAGTATGGTGCGTGGGCTGATTAAGAAGTACAATAAGACCCATAAGGACAAGTTGCCAAACATCACGCCCCATTCATTCAGACATACTTACTGTACGAACATGGCAAATAAGGGAATGAACCCTAACACCCTGCAATACATCATGGGACACGCAAACATAACCATGACGTTAGGGTATTATGCTCACGGTACTTTCCAGTCTGCAAAGGCTGAATTAGAAAGGCTGGCTTCTTAATATCGAAAATGTATCTTACTACTTATTTACTACTTTTGGTTGCATTTTCGTGCTGGTAAATGCCATCTTATGCGAGGTATCTTCCAAAAGGAAAATGCCAATAAAGCCCGAAAATATGGGATATATCGGCATTTATCAACTTATGAAAAGATAATCAGAAATTTAGTAAGTTTTTATGATAAAAAAAATCCTTCTGATCTTTCTATAGGAGCCTTGTAAGTAGTATTACAAACTTTTCCACTATAGCTTTGTAAATCTTGTGCATAAATGTTATTAGGTAACAAACTACCTAAAGTTAGATATAATATCAACAATATAGATATACAATTACTAATACTTTTATGTTTCCTAAATTTTTTCATTTATTCTCCCTACAAATATTAGTTTAGTTAACTTTTGAATTTTAATTTATTTAGATTATATAATCTAAATAAGAATTTTTTATATAAATTTCATAAAATATGTAGGTATATATCATAAAAATATGTATTTATATGATATGTCAGTACAAAATAACAACTGAATATTTTAAAGAGACTATTTCGTACTTTTATGATTTAATGAGCTATCTTATCGAATCATAATCTAGGAACAATTGTTATAATATCTAATAGTAGTTATATATGATATAGTCAGTATGTGTTTTTTCACAATATGATTATTATATAGAGGATTCTTAGGGATTACTCTTTTTGTATAAAAAAGAGATGGTTCAAATTTTTATCTTGAGACATCTCCTTTTTCTATTTATTATGTTTTAATAATATTCTTTAAAATATTTCTATATGTATTAGATATACGACATATATGGCCATTACTCATTTTAATATTATTTTTCTTTAGGTCGAGAGAAACAATATGATATTTATTAACTACAAAAGATTTATGTACACGGATAAAGCATGCATCTAAATCTGGTAAAGACTTTAAACTTTTATAGAATTCAAATATTCTAGAAGTAGTCACTAATTTTATTTTATGTGGAATAGTGCTTGTTTCAAAATATATAACTTCATCAAATGAAATTTTCCATAGTGAGAAATCTGAATAGATAGTAAAAAAATTAGAGCGATAATTTTTTTCTTTAATGTATCTTTTGTGAGCAATTTTAATACAAGCTTTTATTTTACTTTCAGCAATTTCCATATCATGTTTTAGTATAAAGTCCATAACTTCTAACCTATAATCGAAGATCCCTAAAATCATTTCTATATGATTTGTAAGAAATATGATTGGACTAATATAATCTGATTCTCTAATTTTTTGTGCTATCCATAATCCATCACATAATTCATTACTTATCTTATATTTTGCGTCTACAACTATAAAATATATTCTTACTTTATTTTTTTCAGTAAGCTCTTTTAATAACAAATTTGCATTATGATATAATCTTACAACATCATTATCAAAACCTTCTTTTATTAAAATATTATTTATTTTTTCTTTTAGTTTCATTCCAAAACAAACATCATTATCAAAGATTAATATATCCACTAAATACCCTCCTATAAAAAATTCAAAAGTAAAAAAACAAAAGTATTTTATAGAAAATACATAAAATAACACTAGGAGATAAATAAGATTAAGGATAGTTAGAATTAAGGTATATTTATGCTTGTTTATATAGTATATCTTATACTTATAGTTTACAATAATAAAGTAAATTAAATCAATATATTATTATAAAAAATTTATTTATATTAAATAATATGTTTTATATTAACTTAGATAATAAAAATTTTCTGGAATTTTTATTCTTATACGTGATAAAAATAGTTATAACTATGTATTTCAGAAAATAAAATTTATAGGTATTTTTTTTAGAAGAATTATTTAACAATAATTATAGAAGTAACTTTCAAGGTTGACAAATTATTATGGTAAATATACATTATAATAATTTATTGTCAAACATATTATTTTAAATATGGGATTTATTTACTTTATCGATATACGGCTATATAATAAATATATAACAGAGAGATGATAATGTGTGTTTAACACAATTAAATCAAATGAGATATTTGAACAAAGAATAGTATAAAATTTTTAAAGAAATATGTTGTATGAGTAAGAATCTACATAATATTGTATTATATGATATTCGAAAGTATTATTTCTAAGAAAAGAGATTTCTAAAGTATAAAATTAAATACTAGAATTGTAAAGTTAATAATAACTACAAGTTATTACAAGCTTATGCTAGCTAGTATTAGTTGTTAATAGAAGTACAACTATTTCTTATTTAATTAAAAGATTAAATGTGGAAAGTTTTGTGATAGGATTACTTCAAATATGTAATTTATAACAACCATAATAAATTTAGAGTGTGTAAAAATTTATTTTTTAAAGGGAGATTATGAAAACATCAATTTTAATCGCATTAATAGAAAAGACAAGCCTTATTGTAGTATTGTTTCTTCTAATAACAAAGTTAAAAATATTTAAGCAGATATTTCAAAAGGAAGAATATAGTTTTAATGACTTGGTCTGTATAGCATTAGTTTTTACTTTTTTAGCCATATTTGGAACTTATAGTGGTATAAATTATATGGGGTCAATAGTAAACACTAGAATAATATCTATAGTATCAGGTGGCATTTTATTTGGTCCGATGGTAGGTATTACAGCAGGAGTTTTTTCAGGGATTCATAGATATTTTATGGATATTGGGGGGATAACATCTGTTCCATGTCTTTTATCAAGTATACTAGCAGGTGTATTATCAGGATTTCTATATAAGAGGATACCAAAACAACATAGAGTAATGTATGGAATATTGGTAGGCATGATTTCTGAAAGTTTTACTATATTACTTATATACTTAATATCATATCCACATTCTTTAGCAATTCAAATAATCGGTGGAATATATTTACCTTTAATAGTTGGGCAGATTGGAATAGGATTTGTTATATCTATAGTAGAGGGGATTGAGAAAGATAAAAAAGATATAGAAGCGAGAAATAAAGCAGAAATAAAAGCACTTCAAAGACAAATTAATCCACATTTTTTGTTTAATTCCCTAAACACAATAGCTTCATTTATAAGATTTAGTCCAGATAAGGCTAGAGAGTTAATAATAAATTTATCAACTTATCTAAGATATAATCTTGAATATAGTGATAACTTAATTGATATAAATAAAGAGATTGAACAAGTTAAATCTTTTGTAGAGATAGAAAAAGCTAGGTTTGGAGAATTACTAACTGTATCTTATGATATAGAAGATGTAAATATAAAGATTCCAAGTTTGATTATACAACCATTAGTGGAAAATGCAATAATACATGGTATTTTAGAAAGTGGTAGAGCTGGTGTAGTGAAAATATCCATAAAAAAGTTACCGTATTCATTAGAAAATACTGTGAGAATATCAATAGAGGATAATGGTATAGGTATAAGTGAGGAAATTATAAATAATGTATATCAAGATAATATGCCAGAAAATAAGATTGGGCTTTATAATGTACATTTAAGGCTTAAACTGATGTATGGAAGAGGGCTTAATATAAGAAGAATAGATAATGGGACTTTGATAGTATTTTATGTAAAGGAGTAGAAGTATGAGAGCTATAATAGTGGAAGATGAATTTCCAGCAAGAAAGGAATTGAGATATTTTATTGAAAATAAAAGTGGAATCGAGGTAGTAAGTGAATTTACCAATGGTATAGAGGTGTTAGACTTTATTCAGGAAAATAAAATAGATGTAATTTTTTTAGATATAAATATACCTCATCTTGATGGAATGCTACTTGCAAAAACATTAAATCAGTTTAAATCAAGACCTAAAATTGTTTTTATAACAGCATATGAAAGTTATGCAGTAGATGCTTTTTCTTTGGATGTATTTGATTATATATTGAAACCATATTCTGAAGAGAGAATTATTTCTATGCTGAATAAATTAGAAAAAAGTGAGATGAGTGATATTGAACTATTTAATGTAAATAGTAATTTATACAAATATAAGAAGGAAGCAGTAAATCAGGAGATAGAAGAAATAACACATAAAATTAGCCTTTGGAAAGGTGATAAATTAGTTGTAATAGATATTGATGATATATATTACTGTGAAGCTAATGAAAGGCAGACATTTATATATACTGAGAAAGAAAAGTTTATATTAAAAGAAGGCATATCAGAAGTCGAAAATCTTATAAATGATAAAACATTTTTTAGAACACATAGGTCTTATATCGTAAACTTAACCAAAGTAAAAGAAATTATACCATGGTTTAATAATACATACATATTAAAATTAAAAAATAGTGATTATGAAGTAACTGTAAGTAGAAGCAAAGTAAAAGAATTTAGGCTGTTAATGCATATATAAAGTCATTTCATGTACTTAAATATGCACTTAATGTAATTAATATTTATATTAGCATAAAAAAGTATTACTATTTGAACTGGAAATAGTTTTCTTAAACTCATAAAAATTTATAAAGCAATTATATAAAAACTAAGGGGATGAATTTATGGTAAGCTTTTTAGGTTCAATAGTAGTACTTATAGTAGGTTATTTTGTCTATGGTACTTTTGTAGAAAAGGTTTTTGGAACCAATGACAAAAATCAAACTCCAGCTATAGCTTGTAGGGATGGAGTAGATTATGTGCCAATGAAATGGAAGAGAATCTTTTTAATTCAGTTTCTAAATATAGCAGGGTTAGGTCCGATATTTGGAGCTATACAAGGGGCATTATTTGGACCATCAGCATTTTTATGGATTGTGTTTGGAACAATCTTTGCTGGTGGAGTACACGATTTTGCTTCAGGATATCTATCAATGAAAAACAAAGGTACATCTGCATCAGAGTTGGTAGGCCTTTATCTAGGAAATGGTGCAAAAATAGCAATGAGAATATTTAGTGTTATTCTTTTAGTATTGGTTGGAGTTGTATTTGTAACAGGTCCAGCAGGATTATTAAAGACATTGACAGGTGTAAACGCACAAATATGGGTTGGAGTGATAATACTTTATTATATTATGGCTACTGTTTTACCAATAGATAAATTGATTGGTAAAATATATCCTCTATTTGGAGCAGCATTATTAATTATGGCAGTAGGTGTAGCTGGAGGATTGATAATAAAGGGGTATAACATACCAAATATAAATTTACAAAATATGAATCCAAATGGAACACCTTTATTCCCATACTTATTTATAACAATAGCATGTGGAGCAATATCAGGTTTTCATGCAACTCAATCACCACTTATGGCGAGATGTGTTGAGAAAGAGAGTGAGGCAAGACCAGTATTTTATGGGTCAATGGTTGCAGAAGGTATAATAGCTTTAGTTTGGGCAGCAGCAGCCATGTCATATTTCCATGGCATACCTCAACTTAATGTGATATTTAATGATGGTGGAGCAGCAACAGTAGTAAATACAGTATCTGTTGGATTAATGGGTCCTATTGGAGGAGCTTTAGCTATACTTGGAGTTGTGGCATGTCCTATAACTTCTGGAGATACAGCATTTAGAAGTGCTAGGCTGACAATAGCAGATGCAATGAATTATAATCAAGATGCAGTCAAAAATAGATTTTTAATAGCTTTACCATTATTTGCAGTTGGTGTTGCTCTTACATTTATAGATTTTAATATAATTTGGAGATATTTCTCTTGGGCAAATCAAACACTTGCAATGATAATGTTGTGGACTGGTTCTGCATATTTAGTCAAAGCAAATAAAAACCATTATATAACTACATTACCAGCACTTTTTATGACTGTAGTAACATTTAGTTATATAATGCAAGCAAAAGAAGGATTTAGACTACCAGTTAATATATCTAATGGAATAGGTGTTATTGTAGCAATAATTCTTGGTCTTTTATTCTTTAAAAAAGCAAAGCATATTAAGCAACAAAATAATCATAAATTGGCAAGTTAGTAAAATAATAACTATAAAAATTAAAAAATTATATTTAAATTATGTTCAAAGAAGAGACTATCTCAAAATAGAGATAAGTCTCTTTTTCATTGTTGAAAGGATAAAAATATATTTGATTTCAGATAAAAAAGAGGGTTAAATGAACTAAAATTTTCATTTTGAGACATTCTATTTTTCGAATCAAATCTTATTTTTATTGTATGTTTAATTTACTTTTCCACATACTATTTTTATGATGTAAATATTAAAATTAGAGGTGTTAAAAATGGATACTAAAAAATATAAAGATAAATTATTGAAAGAAAGAGAAAATTTAACTAATTTAGTAGAGGATATGAAAGATAATACTTTATTTGGAGATACAACTAAACATACAAGTGAAAAGTATTCATCAGGAGAATTATCTAGTTATGATAATCATATAGGAGATATGGGAACAGATTTATATATGCAAAATATGCAAAACAGTCTAATAAATCATGAAGAGGGAAGATTGTATCAAATAGACTTAGCATTATCTAAAATAGAGAATGGAACATATGGGATTTGTGATTTATGTCATAATCAAATAGATTTAGAAAGATTGGATATATTGCCAGATACAAGTTTATGTAATGATTGTGCAAAGAAAGAAAATAATTTATTAGGTGATGCAATGCAAAACCCTGATGTAGAAGATTCTAACTTTTATTCAGAAGACCTAACAAATTTAACTGATTTAAATAAAAATGGAATATTGAGAGATTAAAAAACTGACATTATAAAATATATTGCTAGAATGAATTAGAAAAGAGGTAATGACATGAAGAAAATAATATGGGGTATATGTATATGTTTATTATCTATAGTAGGTGTATATACATATAATCATAATACACATAATCAAGATAGTTCAAAAGAAGCATATAGTTTAAATGACAATATAAAAGACGATTATGAAGATGTAATAATAAAAAAAGGAAATGAGGATGAAAAAATTTTAGCATTGACTTTTGATGATGGTCCAGATGAGGATTTTACACCACAAGTACTTGATATATTAAAGAAAAATGATGTAAAAGCAACTTTTTTTGTAGTTGGAGAAAAAGTAGAATATAACAAAGAATTATTAAAAAGACAATATGATGAGGGGCATGAAATAGGGAATCATACATTTACACATATAAATGTTGCAAAAAATAGTTATAGTAGTGTTGAAAAAGAAATAACAGATACGCAAAATATTATAAAAAGTGTAATAGGAGTAGAACCAAAGATATTTAGACCTCCATATAGAGCCATGAGTAAAAGTGTCTGTGATATTATAGTTTCTAAAGGCATGAATATAATTCTTTGGTCAAACTTAGACCCTAGAGATTGGTCTAACCCTGGAGTAGATGCAATTATAAATACTATCCTTACAAAGGTCCAAAATGGTAATATAATACTTTTACATGATTATAACACTAAAAGAAATGATAAATCACAAACTATACAAGCTTTAGAAGTAGTAATTCCTAAATTAAAAGAGAGAGGATATAAATTCGTAACAGTATCTGAACTTATACAACATTTAGATAAAAATAAGCAAGTGCAAAAGTAAAAATATTTGTTTGAAGATTAGTGGTGATTGTAAGTTTAAATTACAGACATCATTAATCTTTAATCTATAAAATACACAAAAAATATTGATTAGTATGGTATTTTTAAATTTTTTATACATAATGATATGATTTTAAATATGTAGAAATCTACAATATAAAAAAAGTAGTACTATTTTAAATTTTGTTCTAGCTTTATTAAGAAAATACAATTTTAATAAAGTTGCTCTTTAGAGCATTTTTTTTGTATAATAATAATAGTGTGCTTCAAATAAAATTGGTTTTTAAATAATTTATAGGGGGAAAAATCATTGCTATATATATTAATAATAATTCTACTCATAGGTTTAGACCAACTGTCTAAAATATGGGTATTGAATAATTTGGTGGATGTATCAACAATACCAATAATAAATAATGTATTTCATTTAACTTATGTCGAAAATAGAGGTGCAGCATTTGGATTATTACAAAATAATCAATGGATATTTATAATTGTTGCATTACTTGCAACAGTATTTGGACTATACTATCTTAATACAAGGAAAGTACATATATTTGGAAGGTTGGGAATTATATTAATTATATCTGGTGCATTGGGAAATCTAATTGATAGAGTACGATTAGGTTTTGTAGTAGATTACTTCGACTTTAGAATTATATGGGAATATGTATTCAATATAGCTGATGTATTTGTAGTTGTAGGAACTGTGTTTTTATGTATATATGTTTTATTTTTTGAAAGTAAAAGTAGGTGATATAATGGATGAAGTAAAAGAGTTTTTAGTACTTGAAGAGGAAGAAGAAGTTAGACTTGATATTTATCTAGCAGAACAATTAGGTGATATGTCAAGAAGTTATATACAAAAAATTATAAAAGATGGAAAAGTAAAGGTTAATAATAAAGTAGAAAAAGCTAGATATCTGGTTAAAGAGGAAGATAATATTGTTATAGAGATACCAGAACCTAAAGTATTAGAAGTTTTACCTCAAGATATTCCAATAGATATTGTATATGAAGATGATGATGTCTTAATAATAAATAAACCTCAGGATATGGTTGTCCATCCTGCTCCTGGAAACTATGAAAATACGTTAGTAAACGGGATTTTATATCATTGTAAAGATAAGTTGTCATCAATAAATGGAGTTATTAGACCTGGTATAGTTCATAGAATAGACAAAGATACTTCTGGTCTTCTTATGATAGCTAAGAACAATTATGCACATAATTTTCTAGCAGAACAGTTAAAGGAACATACTATAACTAGGGAGTATGAATTTATATGCTATGGTGTGGTTAAAGAAGATAAAATAACTGTTGATAAACCTATAGGGAGAAATCCTAAGGATAGATTAAAAATGGCTGTAGTAAAAGATGGAAAAAATGCAATCACTCACTTTGAAGTTGTAGAAAGATTTGATAAGTTTACACATATGAGAGCTAGGCTTGAAACTGGTAGAACTCATCAAATAAGAGTTCATGCTTTGTTTATAAATCACCCACTTTTAGGTGATTATGTATATGGTCCAAAAGAAACTAAATTTAAATTAAAAGGACAAACTTTGCACGCTAAGAAGTTGGGATTTATACATCCTACTACTAAGGAATATATCGAATTTAATTCAGAATTACCTGAGTATTTTAAGGAAGTTATTAAAAAGATAAAATAACCATTTGTATAATACTTATAAATCATTTTTTGTTTTTATATAAGTAAATAAATTTAGTGAAATTTAAATAAAATATCTTATATTAAAGTATTTTGTTTAAAAAAGCTTGAAAAATTTGAAATATAAATATATAATTTGATTTGATAGATTAAAAAATTATCTTTAAACGATACAGAGATATCGTAAGACAATTGCTAAATTGCACTGTATATTTTTTATATAAGAGCTTCTTGTCTTGTGATGAGAAGTTTTTTTGTTGTTTAAATTGAAATTTTAAATAAAAATAAATTTATAAAAAATTAAAAGAAAGGAGTAGATTTGTCAAATAGATATATTATATCTTTGACAATAATTATGATATGGTAGAAAAAGCTCAATTAATGGATGAAAAGGCAATAGCAAGAGCAATTACTAGAATAAGTCATGAAATAATTGAAAGAAATAAAGGTGTAGAAAATCTAGTTTTAGTTGGAATAAAGACTAGAGGTGTGCCAATTGCAAATAGAATTTCTAAGAAAATAGAACAAATAGAAGGAACAAAAGTAGATACAGGAGATATTGATATAACTTTGTATAGAGATGATTTGGAAAAAATTCATGTTGAACCTGTAGTTAAAGGAACTTATTTAGATTTTAATGTAAATGATAAGACAGTAGTTTTAGTTGATGATGTTTTATACACTGGAAGAACTGTGAGAGCTTCACTAGATGCTATTATAGATATAGGAAGACCTAAATCAATACAATTAGCAGTGCTAGTGGACAGAGGGCATAGAGAGTTGCCTATAAGAGCAGATTATGTAGGAAAAAACGTACCTACTTCTAGACATGAAATTATATCTGTCAGTTTATTAGAAATTGATGGAGAAGATTCAGTTACAATCAAAGAATAATTATTTTTAAGTATTATATAAAAGCTTAGCATTGAATAGTCAGGGAGGAGGATAAAGCTTACATAGATTGCACAAAATAAATATTATAATTTTATGGATGTGAGTCTTAATGTAGTTTTTATTCTCCTTTATTTGAGTTTTTGATGTCGTAAAATGTAAAATAATGATAAATTATATAATAAGTATATAGAGGTTAAAAAATAGAATCTAGGGAATGATAATTAATTAAAAGATATTAATTAAACAGAGGATTTATTTATATATAATAATTTTGGAGGTTTTTATGAAAAAAACGATAATGTCTTTACAACATCTATTAGCCATGTTTGGAGCGACAGTATTAGTTCCCATTTTGACAGGTTTTAATCCGTCAGTTGCAATTTTCTGTGCTGGTGTTGGTACATTGATATTTCATTTTTGTACAGAAGGAAAAGTACCTGCCTTTTTAGGTTCAAGTTTTGCGTTTATACCAGTTATACTAGCAGCTAAAGAGGCATATGGTGGAGATTTAGCATATGCTCAAGGTGGTATAATAGTAGCAGGATTAATTTATATTATAATGTCGATTATAGTAAAAGTAGTTGGTGTAAATAAAATTAAATTATATTTTCCTGCACAAGTTACAGGAGCTATGATAGTAGTTATAGGATTAAATTTATTGCCAACAGCTTTTAGTATGGCTTCAGCCAATTTTGTGATAGCATTTATAACTTTAGCAATAGCAATTTTAACCAATAAGTTTGGTAGAGGATTTATAAAACAATTAGGAATATTAATAGCAGTTTTTTCTGGGTATATAATCTGTTTGATATTAAGATTAGTAGATATAACTACTATTACAGAAGCAAGTTTATTTGCAATACCTAACTTTACAGTTCCTAAGTTCAGTTTAGGAGCAATTGTGATTATATCTCCAGTTGTATTAGCTGTATTTATGGAACATATAGGAGATATGACTACTAATGGTGCTGTAGTAGGTAAAAACTTTATAGAAAATCCCGGATTAAATAGAACATTACTTGGGGATGGATTTGCGACTATAGTTGCAGGGTGTTTAGGAGGACCAGCAAATACAACTTATGGAGAAAATACAGCAGTACTTGCTATAACTAAAAACTATGACCCTTCAATACTTAGACGTACAGCAATATTTGCTATATTGCTTGCATGTGTAGGCAAGTTTGGTGGATTTCTTCAAAGTATACCAGGTTCAGTTATGGGTGGAATTAGTATAATGCTATTTTCGATGATAACTTATGTAGGATTAAAAACTATAAGGGACAGTTCTTGTGTAGAAAGTAAAATAAATATATTAATCATAGCAGTTATATTATTAATAGGTCTTGGAACAACATATTTATCTAATAAAGGTATTTCTGTTGGAATCCCTATAACAAGTACAGTAAAGATAACTGGTCTTAGTTTAGCTGCAATTGTTGGAATTGTATTAAACAGAATTTTAAATAATCAGGACTTTAAAGTTGAAGAAGAATAAATTTAAAGAATAAGTTGTATATTGAATAACTAAAATTAGTTAATTTTCTATAGACATTTGTAATTAATGTTGATATAATGATTAAAAATAAATGAAAGAAAGGGCAAGGTAACTAGGACAATGAGAATATAATCTATTTTTTATAATTTAAAGTATTGTAATTTTTGAAAAGCCTATTTTGGTGGCTTTATTTGCAATGCTTAAATTAAGGAGAGTAGATTATAGTCTATACGTTTATTTGTTATGCCTATTTATAGAATCTCTCCTTATATTTAAGTGTGTTAAGGAGGGATTTTTTATGTTGTTAGTAAAAGTAGAGAATTTAAAGAAATATTATGCAGATAAATTAATTTTGGATATAGATAAACTTGAAATATTAGAAAATGACAAAATAGGTCTAGTTGGTTCAAATGGTCAAGGAAAAACAACATTATTAAAAGCAATATTGGGAGAAATAGAAATTGATGAAGGATATACTTACCTTACAGAAAGCTATTCTTATATAAGTCAGAGTGAAAATAATATTGAAACATGTGGTCATAGTAAGGAGAAGAGTCTTTTAAATGCTCCAGATAAATTTGAAGAACACTTATCAGGAGGGGAAAAGGTTAAGTTAAAAATAGCAGATGCGCTGAGTAATAAGAAAAATATCATAATAGCTGATGAGCCAACTTCAAACTTAGATAAAAAAAGTATTGGGGTTTTGGAAGATATGTTTAAAAGGCATGAGGGAGCATTATTATTAATATCTCATGATAGACGTTTTCTGGATGAGTTATGTACAACTATATTAGAACTAGAAGATGGAAAACTAAAAGCTTACAAAGGCAATTACACTGATTATTTAATGCAAAAAGATGAAGAAGTAAAAAGAGCTGATTTTGAGTATCAAGAATATGTTAAAGAGAAAAAAAGGCTTGAAAAAGCTCTTTTATATAAAAAAGCTTTAAGTGATGGCATAAGAAAAACACCAAAAAGAATGGGTAATTCAGAAGCTAGGTTGCACAAAATGGGTGGTCAGACTAATAAGAAAAAGTTGGACTCAAATGTGAAGGCTATAAAAAGCAGAATTGATAAACTTGAGGTAAAGAATAAACCTAAAGTTTCTAAAGAAATGAACATTAAGATGCAAGATGGTATGGAGATAATTAGCAAAAATCTAGTAGAGGTAAAAGATATGACTCTAAAGTTAGAAAATAAGCTCCTGTTAGATAATGTTTCCTTTAAGATAAAAAGAGGTAAAAAGATAGCATTATTAGGTGATAATGGGTGTGGAAAAAGTACTCTGATAAAAGAAATATTGGCTGATAAAAATGACAATATAAAAATAAATAACAAGGTAAAAGTAGGTTATTTTGACCAAAATCAAAGTTTATTAGATGAGGAAAAGAGTGTTCTATACAATACTAAAGTTAATAGTTCATTTGATGAATCTTTTATAAGGATAAACTTAAGCCTATTTGGGTTTAAAGGTGATGATGTCTACAAAAAAGTAAAAGTACTTAGTGGTGGAGAAAAGGTAAAAATAGCACTATGTAAAATAATATTGGAAGATAATAATTTTTTAGTATTTGATGAACCAACAAATTACTTAGATATAAAATCTATGGAAGCACTGGAAAAGGCACTGATAAATACTGATAAAACTATGCTTATAGTGTCTCATGATAGAGTATTTGTATCACATATTTGTAACTATATTATAGAGATAAAAGATGCTAAAATAAGGGAGTTTGATTGTAATTATGACGAATATACAATTAGCAGAAATAAAAAAACTCCTAGTAGAGAAAACCAAATCAAAAAAGAAAATCTTCTAGTATTAGAAAATAGACTTACAACTGTTATATCTATGTTATCTATAGAAAAAGATAATCTAAAAAAAGAATTGTATGAATCAGAATATAATGAATTACTAAAACAAATCAATAAATTAAAAAATAGCTTTTAGTGTTAACTTTTTAATTACATCTATATAAGAAGACTGAAAATATTTGTTGGGAATATAAGTATAGTTATTAAAACAGAAAAGTATTTTGTTAGAAAATTAAAAGTAAGCTAATTAGAAAGTGGCCTTATTATTGTACTTTATAAGAAGGCCACTATTTTTATTTAGAATGATAATGTGTAGTTGTCTAACATTTATTTTGTATTTAGTGCAGAATTTATTCAGATTTAACCTTAAGCTTGGCTACTGTTTCTTCTTCAGGAGTAACATAAATAGTACTGTTAGTTTCATAAATAACCATACCTGGTTTAGAACCACTAGGTTTTTTCACATTTTTTCTCTTAGTATAGTCTACAGGCACCTGAGAAGAAAGTTTTGACTTACTAAAGAATGCTGCTAGCATAGCTCCTTCAAATACAGTATTATCAGGGACTTCCTTACCAGCACACTTTATTATTACATGAGAACCAGGAATATTCTTTGTATGCATCCATAAGTCATCATTATCAGCAAGTCTTAGTGTAAGATAGTCATTTTGCTTATTGTTTTTACCAACCAATATTTTAAATCCATCAGAAGACACAAATTCATGAGGTTTTGTAGATGGGATAGTATCCTTTTTACTGTTTTTCTTTTGAGTCTTGATGTATCCAACTTTAGCAAGTTCTTCTTTTATATCTTGTAATTCAGCTAAATTTTCACAGTTTTCAATACTTAAAATTATGTTTTCTAAGTAATCTATTTCTTCCTTATTTAAGGAAATTTGATGAGATATCTCGACTTTAGCATGTTTCATTTTGTTATACTTTTTAAAGTATTTTTGAGCATTTTCAGATGGTGTCAAGTTTTTATTTAATTCTATTGTTACATCATTACAATTTTCATCATAGAAGTTAGCAACTTCAATACTTTCCATACCTTTTTCTACCATATAAATATATGAAGTAATCAATTCTCCTTTTATCTTATAAATGTCTGCATTTTCGGATTCTGATAATTCTTCTTCTTGTTTTTTAAGTTTATTATAAAGTCTATCAAGCTTAACAGATATACTCTTCTTTAAATCAGATGAACGTTGATTAATTCTATCTTTAATATCCTTAGTTCTATAGAAATCTTCCAGAATACGAGACATACTATCCTTATTTATATATGATAAATCGCTAAATAATGTAAGGTTTATACAACTGAAATCAACTACCTTATCCACCTTTTTATCTATAATAATGCAAGGAGAGTATTTGTTAGAATTTATATCATTGAATAAATTACAAAATACTTTGTGTAAAGAATCAAATTGTTCATCAGATATATCCTTTATGATAGCATTTTGATTTACACCTGCTCTGTAGCAAATTTCTTTAGCTATAATAGGGCTTATACCTAGAAATCTAGAATATATAGACTTAAAGATAGGTCCTTCCAATTCCTCTAGGTTTTTAATAAACAAATCCTTAGATATATCATCAAGAGGGTTGAGTTTGTTTTGTTCTGGTGGTAATGAATAATCATGACCAGGTAAAACTTGACGAACTCTACTTATGCTAAAAGGGACTCTTTTTATAGAATCTATAATTTTATTTTCTTCACCATGAGTTATTATTATGTTGCTATGTCTTCCCATAATTTCAATCATAATATTTTTAACTGTCTTTTCTTTTAATTCATCTAAAGATTCAACACTTATTTTTATTATTCTTTCAAAACCTATTTGAGAAATTTCTACTATATTTCCACCTTGTATGTATTTTCTAAGTAACATACAAAACATAGGCGCTTTTAGAGGGTTTTCTTTTTGATAATTACTTGTAAGATAAACTCTAGGATTTGAGGCACTTGCACTTAAAACCAATCTAAAATTTTCTTTATTATTTCTTATATTAAAAATTACCTCATCATCTTCAGGTTGATGTATCTTATCTATTTTTCCACCTGTAAGTTTTGATGATAATTCATCGACTATTGAATGTATAACTAATCCATCTAATGCCATTTATAGCACCCCTTTCTTTGACCAAAATGAGTCAGTAAATTAATTATACACATAATATACGCTTTGTGACTAGGGGGAATTTAAACAATAGAGATTAATATTTAAATTGTATGATTATTTATATTTATTAGAGAGGAAACTTTATTTTTAAAATTAATAATTTAAAGTAGATTAAATATAAAGTAAATATAGTATAATTATTGTGTAGAGTATAAGCTATGAAAGTATATGAACTTTACAGAAAAAATCAATTTTAAGGTTCTATAGTATATAAATATGAAAGAAGGTTGAAAAAATGAGATTTATCGATTTAAGAAGTGATACTGTTACTATGCCTACTGACGAAATGAGAGAAGCTATGGCAAAGGCTCCTGTTGGAGATTCAATCTTTAGAGATGACCCTACTGTAAATAAACTTGAAGAATTAGCAGCAGCTAAAGTTGGAAAAGAAGATGCTATTTTCCTTCCAAGTGGAACTTTTGGGAATCAATTAGCTCTATTTACTCATTGCCTAAGAGGGCAAGAAATAATTATTGGTAAAGGTTATCACATTGTGACTCATGAGGTTGGGGCACCTGCTGTAATAGCTGGAGTTCAGCTTAGAACTATAGATGAAGACGAAAGTGGAGCTCTAAATCCTGAACTTGTTGAAAAGGCAATTAGAAGAGATGACATACATGAACCACAGACAGGGCTTATATGTGTAGAAAATGCATATTCAGGTGGAACAGTTGTGAGTCTTGATAATTTAAGAGAAATTAAAAAAATAGCTGAGAAACATAACTTACCAGTACATTTAGATGGAGCAAGATTATTTAACGCAGCATTAAATTTGGGTGTAGAAGCTAAAGAAATAGCAAAGTGTTGTGATAGTGTTATGTTCTGTGTGTCAAAAGGTTTAGCTGCACCAATGGGTTCTATACTTGCTGGAAGTAAAGAATTTATAGCAAAAGCTAGAAGAAAGCAAAAAGTTATGGGTGGGGGAATGAGACAAGTAGGTATAGTTGCAGCAGCTGGTATAATTGCCATTGAAAAAATGACTTTAAGATTGAATGAAGACCATGAAAATGCAAAATATTTAGCTTGTGAATTAAATAAAATTGATGGCATTGAAGTAAATAATGTTAATCCAGATATAAGTATGGTATTTTTTAAGATGAGTGAAGATATTATAAAAGAGGATGTTTTAATAAAAGAATTTTTTGAAAGAAATATAAAAATTAATAAAATGGAAAATGGTGAATATAGATTTGTAACTCATGTAGATATTACTAAGGAAGATTTAGACTATGTTTTAAAAACACTTAAAGAATTAATAGGTGTATGTTAATAGATATCTACTAGAAGGATTATAGCTAGTTACCAGATGTTTAATTAAAAAATTCATAGACAGTTTAAATAAAACATACATAAAATTCATATAGAAATATTAATATATAAACATAGAAAGAACTAGCTTAAAAACATAATATAATTACCCTAATTGTAATGGCAACTCTCCCTCACATCCTCAAATTATAGTTGTCATTACAAAACTTTTCCCATAAATTATAAGTTTATGGGAATTTTTTTATGTTATAATAGTTTAAGCGTTAATTTACGAAGGAGCGATACTTATGAAATTTTGGAAACTACATGGAATAGGAAATGATTTTATAGCAATAGATGGAAGATTCGACCAGATAAATCCATCTGATTATACTGCTTTAGCAAAAAAAGTATGCCATAGAAGATTTTCTGTAGGAGCGGATGGATTGTTAGTTGTGAAAGATTCAAAAGTTGCAGATGTAGAAATGGTATATTATAATTCTGATGGTTCAAGAGCAGCTATGTGTGGAAATGGCCTTAGATGTTTTTGTAAATTTGTTTATGATAATTGTATAGTTAAAAAAGAAAGTTTTACAGTAGACACATTAGATGGTATAAAAGATATAAAAGTAAATCTTACCAATAGAGAAATAAACTCTATAAGAGTCAATATGGGAAAAGGAAGTTTTATAGCTAAGGACGTTCCTGTACTTACAAATAAAGAACGTTTTGTGCAAGAAAGTATAAAGGTTTTAGATAGGGAGCTTAAAGTTACTTCTATGTTGATGGGGGTTCCTCATACAGTAGTTATAGTAGATGAATTAGATGTAGATGATGTTTGTAAATATGGAAAAGAGATTGAAAATAATAAAATATTTCCTGAAAAAACGAATGTAAATTTTGTAAAGGTAGAAGATAAGTATAATATACATGTTTATACTTGGGAAAGAGGTTGTGGATATACTTTAGGTTGTGGTACTGGTATGACTGCATCAGCAATAGTGTGCAATTTACTTAATATGGTAGAAAGTAGTGTAAATGTAACGTCTCAAGGTGGAACAGTTAAAATAGATGTAGGAGATTTCTCTTATATGACAGGTCCAGCAGTAAAAATATGTGAAGGTATTTTGGAGGTTTAATTAATGGCTATAAGTATGACTGGTTTTGGAAGAGGAGAATACAAGGATGATAATTATTACTTTTTAGTAGAGTGTAAAACGATAAATCATAAGTATTCAGATATAAACATACGTCTTCCAAGAAAAATTTCATTTTTAGAGGATAAAGTTAGAAATTTAGTAAAAAATTATGTAAAAAGAGGAAGAGTAGATTTATACATAAAGTTTGACTTATTAGGCAAAGAAGATGTAAACTTAAATTTTGATGAGGGATTAGCATCTCAGTATATAGACATACTAAAAGAAATAAAAAATAAATTTGATATTATAGATGATATTAGCGTTATGAATGTTGCAAAGTTTCCTGATATTGTGAAAATAGAAGAAAAGGAAGAAGATGAAGATTTATTGTGGTCAATGTTGAATCAAGCAGTTGAAGATGCATTAATCAAATTAAGAGAAATGAGAAGTGAAGAAGGTAAAAAATTAGCTGAAGATATTGCCATGAGATGTGATTTATTAAAAAATCATATAGAAGAGATTGAAAAATATTCAAGTAGTGTTGTAGAAGATTATAGAGAAAAATTGAATTTGAGAATAAGTGAATTACTGGATGACCCAAGTATAATAGATGAGAATAGATTAGCACAAGAAGTTGCAATATATGCAGATAAAAGCAGTATAACAGAAGAAATAGTTAGATTTAAAAGTCATATAGGGCAACTTAAAAATACTATATTTAAAGACGACTCTATAGGTAGAAAAATAGATTTCTTAATACAAGAGATGAATAGAGAAACTAACACTATAGGTTCGAAGTCATCTGATATAAATATAACTAATTTAGTAGTAGAAGTAAAAAGCGAATTGGAAAAAATAAGAGAACAAATACAAAATATAGAGTAAGAATACAATATTAGAAGGGGAATGCTTAAATGTTTGTAAAAAAAGGATTATTGCTAGTTGTATCAGGACCATCAGGTGCAGGAAAAGGTACTATTTGCAAAGAACTACTTAAAGAAAATGATACAATAAAACTTTCTGTATCAGCTACTACAAGAAAACCCAGAACTGGAGAAGTTGATGGAGTAAATTATTTCTTCATAAGTAAGGAAAAGTTTGAAGAGATGATAGAAAAAGGTGAGTTTTTGGAGTATGCTCAAATTTATGATAATTTTTATGGAACTCCAAAAGCGGCAATAATGGAATGTTTAGAAAAAGGACAAGATGTATTACTGGAGATTGAAATGCAAGGAGCAAAACAAATAAAAGAAGTTTGCCCAGAGGGAGTATTTATATTTGTACTACCACCATCACTTAAAGAATTAAAAAATAGAATTGTTGGAAGAGGTACAGAAACAGAAGCTGAAATAGAGAAGAGATTTAGCTGTGCATATGAAGAAATTAAAATGATTAAGGATTATGATTATTTTATATTTAATGAAGATGTAAAAACATCTGCTAAAGAAATAGAAGGTATAATATCATCTGAAAAGAATAAAGTTAGCAGATATAAAAATATTATAATAGAGAAATTTAAGGAGGAATTATAATTATGTTAAAACCATCTATCAATGAGGTACTAGAAAAAATAGACAACAGATACTATTTAGTAGGGACTGTTTCAAAGAGAGCAAGAAAATTAATTGATGGAGAAGAACCATATGTTTCAAATAAAACTAAGGAAAAGCCTGTATGTGTAGCAACTAAAGAAGTTGCAAGTGGAAAAATAACATATAGATTATTGACAGAAGAGGAAATAGAGATAGAAGAAGCTAGACATCATGCTGAGCAACACCAACAAATTTCAGAAGAGGAGTAAGGTCATGCTAAAAGATAAAACTGTTGTAATTGGCATAAGTGGCGGTATAGCTGCATATAAGGCTTGTGATGTTGTAAGTAAGTTAAAAAAACTAAATGCAAATATCCATGTTATAATGACAAAATCAGCAACAGAATTTGTTAAACCACTTACATTTCAATCGCTGAGTCAAAATTATGTAGTAGAAGATATGTTTGAAGAACCAAAAACTTGGGAAGTTGAACATATATCATTAGCAAAAAAAGCAGATTTATTCTTAATAGTGCCAGCAAGTGCAAATGTTATAGGCAAGATTGCAAATGGTATAGCTGACGATATGTTGACAACTACTGTTATGGCAACAAAAGCACAGGTTCTTATAGCACCAGCTATGAATACTAATATGTATGAAAATCCAATTGTTCAAAAAAATATACAAACTTTAAAGAGCTTTGGATATAAATTTATTGAACCGGAAAGTGGAAGGCTTGCATGTGGAGATATTGGAACAGGTAAACTAGCTAATCCAGATATAATAGTAGAGGAAGTTTTGACTAATCTTACTAAAGAGCAAGATTTAAAAGGTCAAAGTATGATAGTTACAGCTGGTCCAACTGTAGAGAGTATAGACCCAGTAAGATATTTAACTAATAGGTCTTCTGGTAAAATGGGATATTCTATAGCAAGAGAAGCTATAGCTAGAGGTGCTGATGTAACATTAATATCAGGTCCTACAAATCTTTCTATTCCACAAAATCTTAAAAAATTTGTTCAAATAGAGTCAGCACAAGATTTGTATGAAGCAGTAGTATCAAATTTAAGTGAAAATAAAATAGTAATTCAAAGTGCAGCAGTTGCAGATTATAAACCAAAAACTTATTCTGACAAAAAAATTAAAAAGAAGAATGATGATTTATCAATAGAACTAAGTAGAAATTATGATATTGCTTATGAAATAGGAAAAATAAAAGAAGATAAGATACTAATTGGATTTGCAGCTGAAACTAATGACCTTATAGAACATGCCAAAGGAAAAATAAAAAAGAAAAATTTAGATTTTATTGTGGCAAATGATTTAACTAAAGAAGGTGCTGGTTTTAGAGCTGATACTAATATTGTAAAAATAATAGATGTAGAGGGAAATATTACTGAGTATCCTAAGATGAAAAAAGAAGAAGTAGCCAATGTTATTTTAGATAAAGTTAAAGCGTTGCTTGAGAAATAAGACCTTTTTTAAATATGATATTTGTGTATTTTATCACAGCTAAAGTGGCTGAAAGCTGCAATTTAATTTTAGCGAGTAAAAACTCGCAAATGTCAGTTAAATTGTAGTTTTCAGCATTTATTTTGTCATAAAGTATAAAATATAATTAATAGTTAATTATTAAAATAAAGTTAATATTAATAACTTGAAATTGCTTATAAATTCTGAGATTTTAATATCTTGTAAAGTATATTAAAATATGAACAATATATTAAATTTAAGTAGAGGTTTTATAATGAAAAAATATGCAAAGGTAATAGTTAGAAGTAATACTATATATACAGATAATTTATTTACATATCAAATTCCTGTATTTTTATCTGATGTAATAAAAATTGGGCACAGAATATTAGTACCATTTGGAAAAGGTAATAAACCAACAGAAGCCTTTGTATTTCAATTTACAGATAGCTTAGATGAAAAAATAAAAATAAAAGAAATTATTGATGTATTAGATGAAAATCCGATATTTAGAAAAGAAGATTTAGAGTTGGTTTATTGGATGAAAAATAGATATTTGTGTACTTATATAGAATGTATAAATTTGATATATCCAAAGGGATACAAGTTAAATAATTATAAAGTAGTCCTATTAGGTGAAAGTTTAAGTGGATTAAATGATATTGAATTGAAGGAAAAAATATCAACTTTAAGTGATAAAAATAGAGAAATAGTAGAGAAAGTGATTGATAGTAAAGGTAAAATTAAGGTTGATAAGTTAAAATATATACCAAACTTAAATAGTTCTTTGTACACAATGAATAAAAATGGAATTATAAAATTATGTTGGGAATATAAAAATCACAAAAATGAAAAGAAGGTATGTTATATATCTTTGAGTTTAGAAAGTGATAAGATTGACGATTATATAGAGCAAAATAAAATAAATGTGGGAAGTAAACAAAAAGAGATATTAAGTTTTCTTAAAAATAATGAAAATGTAGAGATAAATGATTTATTGGATTTATTAAATGCTTCAAAACAAAGTATAAATTCTCTAAGTAAGAAAAAGCTAATAACCCTAGAATTTAAGGATTATTATAGAGAGCCAAAAAGTATTTACAAATCCGTACTAAAAAGTATAAAATTAAACAATGAGCAACAAGAAGCAGTTGATGAGATAAAGTCGAATATGTTTGTAGATGATAAAAAACCATACTTAATTCATGGAGTAACTGGAAGTGGAAAAACTGAAGTTTACATGGAAATAATAGAATTTGCTCTAAATCAAGGCTTAGACAGTATATTCTTAGTACCTGAGATAGCATTAACTCCTCAAACAATAGATAGGCTAAAGAGTAGGTTTGGAGATTTAGTTGGAGTGTTCCACAGTAAACTATCTGAAGGAGAAAAACATGATGTTTACAAAGCTGTCAAAGCAGGTAAAGTAAGAGTGTTAATTGGAGCTAGGTCAGCTTTATTTGCACCTTTTAATTCCTTAGGCTTAATAATAATTGATGAATGTCATGAGTCATCATATAAGTCTGAGAAGAATCCAAAATTTAATGCTATAGAAGTTGCTAGATTTATGGCATTAAAAAATAATATAACTCTTATTTTAGGTTCAGCAACGCCCTCAATTGAAGAGTATTATAGGGCAAAATCTGGAGAATACAAACTTATAAATATAAAAAGTAGAGCAAATGATAAGCCTCTTCCAAACATTGAAGTGGTAGACATGAAAGATGAGTTAGATAAAGGAAATAGAAGTATATTTAGTTTGAAATTACAAAAAGAAATACGTTATGCGATTGAAGAAAATAATCAAGTAATACTATTTTTAAACAGAAGAGGTTATGCAAATTTTGTATCTTGTAGAAAGTGTGGATATGTGTTTCAATGTGAAAATTGTGATATATCTTTAACTTATCATAAGAAAAGCAATACTGGAAGATGCCACTATTGTGGATATGAGAAAGAAATTTCAAAAGAGTGTCCTGAATGTAAAAGTACTTATGTTAAGCCATTTGGAGTTGGAACTCAAAAAATTGAAGAGGAATTAAAATATATTTTTCCAGATATAAAAACTTTGAGAATGGATAAAGATACAACTTCAAAAAAAGGTGCTTTAGATGAGATATTAAATAAATTTAAAGATAAAGAAGCAGATGTACTGATTGGAACACAGATGTTAAGTAAAGGGCTGGATTTTGAGAATGTAACTTTAGTAGGTATTTTGTCTGCAGACATGATATTAAATTTTCCAGACTTTAAAAGTTTTGAAACTACATTTCAATTGATAACTCAAGTCTCTGGAAGAGCAGGGAGAGCTGATAAAGAGGGAAAAGTAGTACTTCAGACTTATGACACTGAACACTATGCTATTAAGCATGCTATTGAATATGATTATGAGGGTTTTTATGAAGATGAGATAAAAATAAGAAAAGCATTTGGATATTCTCCTTTTAATAATATGTTAAGTGTAGTTGTTAGTGGTGAAGATGAAAGATTAGTGATAAAAAATATAAAAAATATGCATGCATCATTGATTTATTTATTAGAAAAAAGGGGTATAAATGATTTAGGATTTATATTAGGTCCAAATCCATGTTCAATATCAAAAATAAACCAAAATTATAGATGGCAAATACTCTTTAAAGATGAAAATATTGAAATTAATCTCTTAAAGGGTATAATAAAATATATATGTATAACAAAACGAGATTTGATATTTGATAAGAATATCAATGTATCTATAGATATTAATCCAAACAGTGTATTATAAATTTAGGAGGAATTATAATGGCTTTAAGACAAATAGTTCAAATAGGAGAACCAGTATTAAGAAAAAAATCAAAAAAGGTTGAAAAAATTGATGAAAAGATAATACAATTATTAGATGATATGGCAGAAACTATGTATGATGCAGATGGTGTTGGACTGGCTGCACCTCAAGTTGGAATATTAAAAAGAGTAGTAGTAATAGATATTGGAGAAGAGCTTATAGAACTTATAAATCCTGAAATAATAGAAACATCTGGGGAGCAAATAGATGAGGAAGGATGTTTAAGTGTTGTTGGAGAAGCGGGAAATGTTAGAAGACCAAATTATGTAAAGGTCAGAGCTTTAAATAGAAATGGTGAAACAATAGAGTTAGAGGGAGAAGAACTTTTAGCTAGAGCATTTTGTCATGAGATAGACCACTTAGATGGAATTTTATTTGTTGACAAAATAGAAAAGTAGTAGGAGTTGATTTGATGAAAATAGTATTTATGGGAACTCCTGATATAGCAGTTCCATGTTTACAAAAAATAATAGATGAGAACTATGAAATATTGGGTGTTGTAACTCAACCAGATAAACCAAAAGGAAGAGGTAAAAAACTAGGTATGAGTCCAGTAAAAGAACTGGCAATTGAAAATAATATACCTGTATATCAACCAGTAAAGGCTAGAGATAAAGAATTTATAGATAAAATTAAATCTTTAAATCCAGATGTAATAGTAGTTGTAGCTTTTGGACAGATACTTCCAAAAGAAATATTAGAGATTCCTAAACTTGGATGTATAAATGTTCATGTTTCTTTACTTCCAAAATATAGAGGTGCGGCACCTATAAATTGGGTAATAATAAATGGTGAAGAAAAGACTGGTGTTACAACTATGTATATGGATGAAGGGCTAGATACTGGAGATATGATACTAAAGACAGAAGTAAATCTTGATGAAAATATAACAGCAGGAGAACTTCATGATAAAATGATGAATATAGGCGCAGAAACTTTAAAAGAAACATTAAGATTAATTGAAGAAGGAAATGCTCCAAGAGAAGTACAAAATCATGAAGAATTTTCCTATGCGCCAATAATGAATAAATCATTAGGTAACATAGATTTTTCAAAAAGTGCCAGAGAAATACACAATTTAGTTAGAGGAGTAAATCCATGGCCAAGTGCTTATACTACCTATAATGATGTCATAATGAAAGTTTGGAAAACTAAAGTGTTAGATGAAAAAAGCACAAAAGATGTAGGTACAATAATTGATGTAAGCAAAGATGGGATAAAAGTAAGTACTATAGATAATGTACTTTTAATTGAAGAAATTCAGATGCCGAATAAAAAGAGAATGTTGGTTGGTGAATATATAAAAGGGAATACTATAGAAACTGGTTTAGTATTGGGTTAGGTGAAAAGTATGACAGATATAAAGAAGTATTTAACAAGTGTTGGGATTTTGATTTTAATATTAGGAATTTTGATAGGAGTTGTTAATTTTTTTATAATAAGTTTAACTCAAATATTCTCCTTGATGATAAATATTATAATAATATCACTAATACTTATAATACTATGTTCAACAGCAGTTACTTATAGAGTAATTAAAGGAAAGTATGTTAACTCAAATATAATGAAAATAAATTTTAATATTGTCAGTGGATTATTTCCTATTATATCTTTCATTGCATCATCATTTGGTATGTCAAAAAGTGATATTAGAAGAATATATATAAAGTTAAATAATGAATATATATACAGTAATAAATATAATTTTAATCCAGAGGATATAATAATTTTAATACCTCATTGTATTCAAGAGAATAGTTGTAAATTAAAAGTTACTAATGATATAGATAATTGTAAAGAATGTGGAAGATGCAACGTAGGAGAATTAATTAAGCTAAAGGAAAAAACTAATGTAAAAATATTTGTAGCTACTGGAGGAACCCTAGCTAGAAAAATTATAATGGATAATAAACCTAAAGCTGTTGTAGCTGTTGCATGTGAAAGAGATTTGACATCTGGAATACAAGATATTAAAAAAATTCCTGTTTTAGGTGTATTTAACAAAAGACCTAATGGACCTTGTGTAAATACTAATGTAGACATGATGGATATTGAAAAAGCTATAGGCTTTTTAACAGGAAAAAATATATTAGTTTGTAATTAAACTGTTTTTAAGTTAAGTGAATATTAAGAGGATGTATAATAAAAATATATTTTAGGAGAGTGTTATTTATGTACCCTGTATATGGCGGTTTTTGGGGATTTGACCCAACAATGGTTGTATTAATTCCAGCTATATTACTTACTATATATGCACAATTTAAAGTGAGTTCAACAACAAATAAGTATTTAAGAGTAAATACACGTCGAGGATATACTGGAGAGCAAACAGCAAGAAGAGTACTTGATTCAAATGGTTTGTATGATGTAAAGATAGAAATGGTTAGAGGGCATCTAAGTGACCATTATGACCCAAGAAGAAAGGCTGTAAGGTTGTCAGAAGATGTATATTATGGAACATCTATAACTTCTGTTGCAGTAGCTGCACATGAGTGTGGTCATGCCATACAACATGCTAAAGGTTATGCACCTCTTCAAATAAGAAGTAGTTTAGTACCAGTAGTGAATTTTGCTTCAAGTATATCTTGGTTTTTAATATTTTTAGGATTTATTATGGCTGGTCCATTTTTAAAAATTGGTATACTATTGTTTTCGGCTTCAGTGTTATTCCAAATAATAACATTGCCTGTAGAATTTAATGCTTCAAGTAGAGCAATCGTTCAACTTGGGAATTTAGGGATTATAGATGAAAGTGAGTCAAGACAAAGTAGAAGAGTACTTTCAGCAGCAGCTTTAACATATGTTGCAGCAGCATTGGTTTCAATACTTCAATTACTTAGATTGTTACTAATAGCTCAAAGAAGAAATGACTAAAAGTAAAGTGGGTTGTTTAGAAACAACCCTTTTTTATGTTTAATAAAAGGGAGAAATTTATATGGATGCAAGAGAAGTTGGATTTAAAGTATTATGTGATATAGAAAAAAATGACAATTATTCAAATATTGCAATAAATAAGCATTTTAAAAATTTAGAAATAAGTGATATGGATAGAGGACTTGCAACAGAGTTAATTTATGGAGTAATAGAAAATAAATATTATTTAGATTATATAATCAATAAACTTTCAAAAATAAAGGTAAAAAAAATGTCAACTTATGTTAAAATCTTTTTAAGAATGGGAACATATCAGATTTTATTTTTAGATAGTATATCAGATTATGCAGCAGTTAATGAAACTGTAAAATTATCTAAGAAATATGATAAAAAATCTTCTGGTTTCATAAATGCTATTCTTAGAAATGAAATAAGAGCTAAAGAGACTATAATGGACATAACTGAGGAAGATAGTGTAAAATACTTATCTATAAAGTATTCCTATAACTCTTGGATTATAAAAAACTGGATAGATAAATTTGGACAAGAATTTGCTGAAGATTTGTTGGAAGCAAATAATGAAAAGCCTAGTATCTATATAAGAACGAATACACTTAAAATAAGTAGAGAAGAGCTTATTGAAAAATTAAGTGAAATGGGTATTGTATGTTTAAAAGTTCCTATGGTAGAAGAAGCTATTAAAGTCGAAAAAATGAAAAATATAGAAAAAAATGAATTATTTAAGGCTGGTTTATTTACAATTCAAGATATAAGTTCTATGATAGTAGGGAAAGTAATTAATCCAAAAGAAGGTTCATTTGTTTTGGATGTATGTAGTGCTCCTGGAGGGAAATCTACTCACTTAGCTACTTTAATGAACAATACTGGTCAAGTAGTAGCTAGAGATATTTTTGAGCATAAACTAAAGCTTATAAACTCTACTGTAAATAGATTGGGGCTTAAAAATGTGTTTGTAGAAAGATTTGATGCTTCTGAGATTGATGAAAATAGTATAAGTAAATTTGATTATGTTTTAGCAGATGTTCCTTGCTCTGGTTTTGGTATAATAAGACGTAAACCAGAAATTAAGTATAAGAAAGAAGAAGAGTTAAAAGACATCACTTCTATACAAAAGAAAATTTTAGAAAATGCATCTAAATATGTCAAAGTTGGTGGAACTTTAGTATATAGTACATGTACAATTCAAGATGTGGAGAATATAAATATAGTTACTTCTTTTGTTGAAGAAAATCACAACTTTGAATTTGTTCCAATTGATACAGTAAATGTAGACTTAGACAATCAAGATAAAGGATATTTAAAGATATATCCTAATATTCATGGTATAGATGGTTTTTTCATAGCAAAATTAAAGAGAATAAGGTAGTGAGAGAATGGAAAAGAAAAAGATAGTATTAAAAAATTTTACTGAAGATGAACTTAAAGAATTTATGAAAACTATAGATGAAAAGCCCTTTAGAGGAAGTCAAATATTCTCTTGGATATATAAGGGTGCAAAAACTTTTGATGATATGAACAATATACCAAAAAGTTTGAGAAATAAATTAGAAGAGGTTTCATGTATAGGGCATATAGATATAGAATTAAAGTTAGAATCTAAGGTAGATAATACAAAAAAATATTTGTTTTTATTAGATGATGGAAATATAATAGAAACTGTGATGATGGATTATGATAGTAGAGTTACTGTCTGTGTTTCTAACCAAGTAGGTTGTAGGATGGGATGTAATTTTTGTGCATCTACAATGGATGGATTAATTAGAAACTTAGAGCCATGGGAAATTTTAGACCAAGTTATTAAAATTCAAGAAGATACTGGTAAGAGGGTATCAAATCTTGTATTGATGGGGAGTGGTGAGCCACTTGATAACTTTGAAAATACAAAACAATTTTTAAAAATAATTAATGAAAAAAATGGTCTTAATATAGGGTATAGACATATAACTCTTTCAACTTGTGGAATAGTACCTAAAATGTATGAGTTGGCAGACTTAGAAATAGCTATAAATTTAGCTTTATCACTTCATTCACCATATGATGAAGAACGAAGAAAAATTATGCCTGTAGCAAATGCTTATTCTATTGAAGAAATATTGAATGCATGTAGATATTATATAAAAAAGACAAATAGAAGGGTTACATTTGAATATTCTCTTATAAAAGGAGTAAATGACTCAGAAAAAGAAGCAAAGGCATTAGCTAAGCTCCTAAAAGGTATGCTATGTCATGTAAATTTAATTCCAATAAATAAAGTTGAAGAAAGAGAATACGAAAAACCAGATAAAGCATTTATTTATAAATTTAGGGATAGTTTGGAGAAGAACAATATACCTGCCACAGTTAGGATGTCTATGGGTTCTGATATTAGTGGAGCTTGTGGGCAATTGAGAAGAAAATACAAGTAATTTGTAAGGAGGAAGTCGTATGGTTTATAGTTGTGCCTCCCATATAGGAAAAATAAGAAAAAACAATGAAGACTATTGTGAGGGAGAAGTTATAGATACAGAACATGGTCCAATAGGGATATTTGCCATAGCTGATGGAATGGGTGGACATAAAAAAGGTGAAGTCGCCAGTAAATTAGCAGTAGAAAATATAATTGATTTTCTAAAGGAAAACTTATTACAACATGATAATGTAAAAATAGACTATATAGATGATATATTAAAACAGGCTTATAATAATGTAAACTCAATTGTGCACAAAAAATCTATGGAAGATATAGAATTTGAAGGAATGGGAACTACATTAGTTACGGCTATAGTGTATAATAATGTCTTATATGTGGCAAATGTTGGAGATAGCAGATGTTATTTGTTAACAGATGAAAAATTTGATAAAATAACTATAGACCATTCCGTGGTTGAAGAACTTATGATGGCCCATGTCATTACAGAAGAAGAGGCAAGAAGACATCCACAGAGGAATAGAATAACTAGAGCAATTGGAACAGATGATATGGTTGTTGTAGATATTTTTAAGAAAGAAATCAAAAAAAGTGATATAATACTTCTTGCGACAGATGGATTAACTGGGTTTATTGATGATGAAGATATAAGAGATTTAATATTAGATTATGAATATGAGAGAACTAGTAATATAAGTGAAGAATTGATAAGTATGGCCAATGATGTTTCTGGTAAAGATAATGTTTCGGTTATAGTGATAAAAGTATAATTAGGACGGTGATATTGTGGGAGATACAATTTTAGGAAATCGATATGAAATCATCAGGAAGATTGGTGATGGAGGAATGGCCTTTGTATATGAGGCTAAAGACAGATTATTAAACAGGACTGTTGCACTTAAAGTACTTAGACCTGAATTTGTAGATGATGATGAATTTCTAACAAAGTTTAAAAGAGAGGCAGAAGCAGTAGCAAGTCTTTCACATCCAAATATAGTAAATGTTTATGATGTTGGTGAAGATGGAAAAGTTCACTACATTGTAATGGAGTTTGTAGATGGGAAGAATCTAAAAGAGATTATACAAGATGAAGGTATATTAGATGAATATACTGCATTAGATATAACAAAACAAATAGCTATGGCACTTAGTGCAGCGCACAAAAAGGGGATTATACATAGAGATATAAAACCTCATAATATTCTCATATCAAATGAAGGAAGAGTAGTAAAAGTGGCTGATTTTGGTATAGCCAAAGCTGTTTCAAATTCAACAATGACTAATATTGGTAGTATAATAGGTTCAGTGCATTATTTTTCACCAGAGCAAGCTAAAGGTAAATTTGTAACTAATAATGCTGACCTGTATTCTCTAGGTATAGTTTTATATGAAATGTTGATAGGAAAAGTTCCATTTAGGGGAGATAGTCCAATTTCTATAGCACTTCAACACATTAATGATGATATAGACTTTACATCAGAAGAAAAAGTTAGGATTCCTCAAAGTGTAAGAACTACAATAAAAAAGCTTACAGAAAAATCTAGTGCAGATAGATATCAAACTGCTGAAGAATTGATAGAAGATATAGAGTATATAGAAAAAAATATTGATTTAGATTTTATAAAAGAATATGATGATTTTGCAACTAAGAAAATTGATGAAAAGGAAATTAATAAAGTTGTAAATCCAACACTTGCAAAACCAGCTCCTGAAAAAGTGGTTAAGCCTGTTGAAGTAGCTGATTTGGATGATGATGAAGATTACTATGATGATTTTTATGAAGAAGATGATGATGAAGATGAAGAAGAGGAAGAGATAATGAGAGCTAAAAAGAATCAGAGACCTAAGAGTACTCCAAGTAAGAGAACTAAGAAAAAGAAGAAAAAACAGGAAAGCCCAAAATCTAGAAGAAGATTAAAAGTAATTGCGGCTGTTTTGATACTGATATTGTGTGCTCAAGTATTCTTAGCATATAAGTTTTTATTTGCTGGAGGGTTTGGCAATAAATCTTTGACTGTTCCTAATCTTGTAAATATGACATTAGAAGAAGCTCAAAGTGCTGTTGAAAAAGAAGGATTATACCTGAGTGTAAAAAGTGAAGAGTATAATAGTGAAGTTGATGAAAATTGTATAATATCACAGACACCTGAAGGTGGAAGTACAAATGTCAAAAAGGGTGATACTATAAATGTTGTCGTAAGTAAAGGTTCAAGTCAGGCATCTGTTCCTAATGTAGTGGGACTTACTTTGAGTAATGCAAAACAACTTATTGAAGAAAATAACTTAAAAGTGGGAACTGTTAAGTATGAATACAGCTCAATATATAAAGAAGGTACAGTTTTAAGTCAGAGTCCGGGTGCTGGCTCATCAAGAGCTCAGGAAGGTGATGAGGTAAACCTATATGTAAGCAAAGGTTCAGAAAAATCAAATACACAGACTCCAACAGTACCAGATAAAAAACCAACAACACCAGAGAATAATACACCAACAGAACCTGGTTCAAACTCAGGAAACAGTGGTGGAAATTCAGGAGGCTCAAATTCAGGAAATAGTGGTGGAAACTCAGGCAATAATGGAAGTAACTCAGGAGGTTCAAACTCAGGAAATAGTGGTGGAAACTCAGGAGGCTCAAACTCAGGAGATAATGGAGGAAGTTCAGGAGGCTCAAACTCAGGAGACAATGGAGGAAGTTCAGGAGGTTCAAACTCAGGAGACAATGGAGATAGTTCAGGAGGCTCAAACTCAGGAGATAATGGAGGAACTTCATCAGGAACTGGCGCAAACATTGGTAAAACAGAATAAATATTAATAAAATAAGAGCTGTCCTTTTATAGAAAATATTTTCTTTAAAGGGCAGTTTGTTTTGTATAAAATACTGAATTGGTTATAATATAAGGAGAAAAGTATTTATGAAGAAGAAAACAGTTTTAATTACAGGAGGAGCTAGAGGGATTGGTAAAGCTATGTCTAAAGCTTTTGCAAAAGAAGGTTACAATGTATTAGTAAATTTTAATAAGTCAGAAAATGAAGCTAAAGAGTTGTACACTATATTAAATGAAAAAAATTTTTCTGTAAAACTTTTTAAGGCTAATATTTCAAATAGAGAAGATGTAGAGGATATGGTAGATTATTGTATAAAAGAATTTGGAGGATTGGATGTACTTGTAAACAATGCTGGTGTAAGTCAAGATAAGTTGTTTACAGATATAACTGATGAAGATTGGGATAATATGATGAATATTAATTTAAAAGGAAGCTTTTATTGTTCACAAGTTGCTTTAAAATACATGATATCAGAAAAAAAAGGAAATATAATTAATATATCTTCAATCTGGGGTATATCAGGTGCCTCTTGTGAAGTGCATTATTCTATAACAAAAGCAGGCATAATAGGCATGACAAAGGCATTAGCTAAAGAAGTAGGACCATCAAATATTAGAGTAAATAGCATAGCTCCAGGTGTCATTAATACTGACATGTTATCTGGATATAATGAGGAAGATATAGACGCTCTTGTGGAAGAAACCCCTCTAATGAGGCTAGGAACTCCAGAAGATATAGCAAATTGTGCTATTTTCTTGGCATCAGACAAATCAAATTTTATCACTGGTCAGGTAATTAGTCCAAACGGAGGATTTGTTATTTAAAAAAAATGTGGTATTATATAAAAATAGGAAAGAATAACACGATATACTACTCATAAACAGTATGTGTTTATATAAATTTTATAAAGGGAGGCATTTGATGCTAGAAGGAAAAATTATAAAGGGGATTAGTGGATTTTATTATGTAGATACTTATAATGGTATTTATGAATGTAAGGCTAGAGGGATATTTAGAAAGCAGAAAATAACACCTTTGGTTGGTGATAGAGTCAAAATAAGCATTGTTGATGAAGATGAAAAAAAGGGTATCTTAGAAGAAATCGACAGTAGAGATACAGAACTTATAAGACCTCCTATTGCAAATATAGATAAAGCATTAATAGTATTCGCAATAAAAAATCCTAAACCAAACTTATCTCTTTTAGATAGATTTATAGTTTTGGCAGAAAAAGAAAATTTAGAAACTGTAATAATCCTTACAAAAGCAGATTTAGATGATAATGATACATTAGAAACTGTTAAAAATATATATGAACTTAGTGGCTATAAAGTCATTCCTGTAAGTAATATTACTAAGTTAAATATAGATAAAGTAAAAGAAGAATTAAAAGAAAATGTAGTAGTGTTTGCAGGACCATCTGGAGTTGGAAAATCAAGCTTATTAAATGAAATAGATGAAAATTTTAAACTTCAAACAGGAGTTGTAAGTGATAAAATAAAAAGGGGAAAACATACTACTCGTCACGCTGAACTTTTAAAATTAGAATTTGGTGGAATGGTTGCAGATACACCAGGTTTTAGTTCCCTTGCCCTTGAAGATATAGAGGAAGTTGAACTTAAAGATTATTTTATAGAATTTGATAAATTTAATGATTGTAAGTTTGGTTCAAAGTGTATTCATGAAAATGAACCTAATTGTGCTATAAAAGAAGCTGTTACAAATGGAGAAATATCTAAAGAAAGATATGATAGTTATATACAGCTGCTACATGAAATAAGACAAAATAATAGTAGGAGGTATTAGAAACATGATTAAATTAGCACCATCAATATTATCAGCAGATTTTGCAAAATTATTAGAAGATGTAAGAAAAGTAGAAAGTGCAGGATGTGAATATCTTCATATCGATGTAATGGATGGACACTTTGTACCAAACATTACATTAGGACCACTTGTAGTCAAAAGTTTAAAGAAAGAAAATATAAATATGGTATTTGATGCTCATCTTATGATAGAAAATCCAGACCAGTATATTGAAGAATTTGTAAAAGCAGGATGTGATATAATAACTGTTCACCAGGAGGCTTGTGTTCATCTACATAGAACTATACAAAATATAAAATCACATGGAATAAAAGCTGGTGTAGTACTTAATCCAGCTACACCAGTAGATACGATTAAACATGTACTACCTGATTTAGATATGGTATTATTAATGTCTGTTAACCCTGGATTTGGAGGACAATCATTTATTCCTTGTGTTTTAGATAAGATTAAAGAGTTAAAAGCTATTATAGATAGTCAAGGATTAAACATTGATATAGAAGTTGATGGTGGTATAAGCCCTAAAAACGTAGCCGAAGTTGTACAAGCAGGAGCTAATGTAATAGTAGCAGGTTCTGCAATATTTGGAAGTGATGACATTCAAGAAACAGTTAATTTATTTAGAAAGAATGCTTCTCTTGAAGAATTAGTTTAAATTTAATAATGAAAATCTGTATTGTTTTAAATGGTGAAATTGAAGATTACGAAGTTACAAGAGATATTATAATTAAGGAATGTTATGACTGCATAATATGTGCAGATGGAGGGGCAAATCACACTTATAAAATGGAAATAATGCCAGATTATATATTAGGAGATTTAGATTCAGTAGAAGAAGAAAAGATAAGCTTCTATAAAAATAAAGGTGTTAAATTTGAAAAATTTCCATCTAAAAAAGATGAGACTGATACAGAGCTTTGTCTTTTTTTAGCTAAGACACTTAAAGCAAATCATATTGATTTTTTTGGTGCTTTAGGGGGAAGGATTGACCACACTCTTGCAAATATAAAGCTATTATATTATTTAAAAGAAGATGGTATATATTCTAGGATACTTTCTGATAAAGAAGAGATGTATATAGTTGAAAATGAGGAAATTTCATTGTATGGAAACCCAGGGGACACTATTTCTGTAATAGCTATAAATGGTGATGCTAAGGGTGTAACACTTACTGGCTTAGAATACCCTCTCGATAATTATTATATGAAATACTCTGTACCTATTGGAATATCAAATGTTATGTTGAGTAATTCTTGTAAGATTAAAGTAGAGCAAGGCTGTGTACTTGTAGTTAGAAATTTATAAAATTTGATTTTGACAATTGGTTTTATATTGTAGAGCAGATACAATCAAGTAAAATATATTTATGATTGTATCTGCTTTTTAGTATATAATTATAAATAGATAATAAACTTTGACATAAGGGGGATTTTTTGTGGTAGATAGTATTATTTTTGATTTAGATGGAACATTGTGGGATTCAACTGAAGAAGTATGCAAAGTCTGGCAGGATGTTTTAAGTGAGCATAAGGAAATAGAATTAAGTGTCACAAAAGATTTATTTAGAAGTCTTATGGGGCTTTCTTTTGAGGAAATAGCAAATCGTTTATTTCCAAATTTAAGTGAAGAAGAAAGAATGAATTTATTGAATGAATGTTCTTTGAAAGAATGTGACTATTTATCTGAAAATGGAGCTAAATTATTTGATGATATAGAAGATACTCTTAAATTACTATCTAAAAAATATAAATTATTTATAGTAAGTAATTGTCAAGCTGGATATATAGAATCTTTTTTAAAAGCACATAAACTAGAACAGTATTTTATAGATTTTGAATGTCCTGGTAATACTGGTTTGCATAAAGGAGAAAATAATAAACTTATAATTGAAAGAAATAAATTAATAAATCCAATCTATGTTGGTGATACGCAAGGTGATGCAAATAGTGCTAAGTTTGTAGGTATACCTTTTATATATGCCAAATATGGGTTTGGGAATGTAGATGTATATGATTATTTTATAGACTCATTTAAAGATTTGTTAGAACATGATATATTAAAATAAGATGAGTTTAAAAATTATATTAAAATAATAAAAAAGTTATGGGGGGATTTAAAAATGGAATTACAAGATACTATTTTTAAAAGACAAAGTGTAAGAAAATTTAAAAATCAAGATGTATCAGATGAAGATATTTTAAAAATGATAAAAGCAGCAGGTGCAGCACCATCAGGCAAGAATATTCAAAACTGGCATTTTGTTGTTATAAAACGCCGTGATTTAATGGAAAAGATAGCAGATGTGATAACTAAAAAGCAACAAGAAATACTTGTAGAAATGGATAAAGTATCAGTGGATAAGGCTAATAGATTTAGAAAATTTGTTAAAAATTTTACACTATTTTACTTAAAAGCTCCAGTTTTAGTATTAGTTTTTACAAAGGTATATAATCCATCAGGATATTATGAATTAGAGCTTATAGATGCACCTAAGGAGACTATAGATAAATTATTTATAAGAAATCCAGGTATGCAGAGTCTAGGTGCTGCAATTGAAAACTTTACACTATCAGCAATTGAACTTGGATATGGTTCTTGTTGGTTGACAAGTCAAAACTATGCAGCAGATGAGATAGAAGCTGTTTTAGAAGCAGAAACTGGTTTTGAAAAGGGAGAGTATTTTTTAGGTGCAATGTTAGCTCTTGGAGTGCCAGAGGACAATTTGAAGAGTCCATCTAAAAAACCAGTAGAAGAAATATGTACATTTATAAAATAAAAGTCAAGGACATTTTAAAATCGAAGTAAATTAAAAACAAAATAAATTAAAAATAAATATTTAAAAAATTAAAAAGTAGGTTTTATTGATATTAATTTTATATTTCAAATCATTAATTTAATTAATACAATAAGAACTACTTTTTTTTGTATATTAATTTTAAATATATTTAAATCTTTAGAAAATCTTTAGAAAAGTATATGTAATATCTTAAGTTTTTAATTTTAATATTAAGTATATAAAACAAAATGAAAAAATATTAAATTTAAACTAGAAGGAGGTTTCTAAGATGGACATTAAATACAAATAACCAGAACAAAAGATATAAATATATATATAAATGGAAAAACTTCTATCATATTGTATAATCATATATGTAAAGAAAATTTATAAATTAATATAAAGGAGATTAGAATGAATTCATATAATATTTTGGTGGTAGAAGATGAAAAGGAGATAGCAGATGCTATAGAAATATATCTATTAAATCAAGGATATAATGTTTTTAAGGGATACAATGGATTAGAAGGTCTTAAGGTTATAGAAAACCAAGAAATACATTTAGCTATAGTTGATATAATGATGCCTAAAATGGATGGTATAACACTTACAATGAAGCTTAGAGAAAACTATAATTTTCCAGTAATAATGCTATCTGCAAAATCAGAAGAAGTTGATAAAATAATGGGGCTTAATATAGGAGCAGACGATTATGTAACAAAACCTTTTAAGCCATTAGAACTATTGGCTAGAGTTAATTCACAACTTAGAAGGTACACTAAGTATCTAAACATGGTTGGAAATAAAGAGCAAAAGGTAGAAAGTGACGATAGTGTGTTTGCAATAGGTGGATTAGAATTAAATGAAAATACAAAAGAAGTTAGTATTGATGGAAAGTATATAAAAACAACTCCTATAGAATTTAAAATACTAAGTTTACTTATGAGAAATGCAGGAAGAGTTTTTTCTGCTGATGAAATATATGAAAGAGTTTGGAATGAGAATGCTGTAAATACAGATACAGTTATGGTACATGTGAGGAATATAAGGGAAAAGATAGAAATTGACCCAAAAAATCCTAAATATTTAAAGGTGGTGTGGGGTGTTGGATACAAAATTGAAAAAATTTAAAGATAAATATATAGTTACTATTATAGTTTTTATACTTATGTTATCAGCATCATTAGGTATGATTAGTCAATATTCTACTATACAAGCAGGTGCTAAAGGTGGAGCAAAGAATCCATTTGAACAGGAAAGCTTTGTAGATAGTATATATAAAGGAAGTTATGTTTTATATCATAATATGAAGGAAGAACAAGAAGGTAAGATGATACAACCATCAAAGCTATTTATCAATGAAGAAACTATGAACTATATAAAAAATGTAAGTAAAGAAAAAGATACTTATGATGGTTCAGAAACTTATTATACAGATGATAGTATTAATGCAGATTTTAATGAAAACTTTGAAAATTGGGAGCATTTCATTAAAGCGTCAGGAAAGAATTTAAAGTACTATTTAGTTGATAAAGAAAGCAATTTTGAATTTTTTAATGATAATAAAGAATTAGGAGTACTTGATACAACAAAGAATGATGCTTCAAAAGAAAATTCTGATGAAAATCAGTCAAAAAATACAGAAATGAATGATGAGGAAAGACAAAAGCAAATTACAGATATAAAAGAAAACTATAGATTCTACGTTGTAATGAATTTTGATAAAGATGGAAAAGTAAATATTGTGGATTCTTATGGAGTAAATCAAAAAGTTATTAATCAAATGTTGTTATCTAAAGCAAGAGAAGATTTAATGGATACAAGTTTAGGAGGAAATTCAATTTCATATAAGTTATCTCCAATAAAAAATATAACATTAGTATATGCTGTACCTAAAGCAATAAGTAAAGGTGATAGTGTAGAGTATGGTTATGGAAATACTTATTTTGATGATGGTATAATTTCATATATAAGCAATGTAGAAAATAATTCTTATTATAAGATTTCTGGAATGATTTTAAAAATTATATTAGCTATAGTTGTTATTGTAGCTTTAGCATTCCCATATAGAAAATCTAAAGAGTTGCTAGGATTTGATACATTATCAAGAATACCGTTAGAGATACTCTTTATTGCTCTTGCTATTATACAGGGGCTTGTAGATTTATATCCTACTGTTATAATAAGTAATACCTTGAGTGGGAATTATGTAGAGTACCTTATAAACAATGACATAAGTGCTAAAATGGCTAGCATATTGGTAAGTTTAATGAATTTAACTTATTGGTTTGTAATATTCTCAATAATATTTGTATTTATAATACTTTTAAAACATATTTTAAATGTTGGAATAAGAGAGTATTTTACAAAACATACTGTGACAGGAATGTTTTTTGTATGGCTAAAAAAAGCAGGAAAAACAGTTATTAATCAAATTAGAACAATAAATCTAAAAGAAAAGCCAAATAAAACTATAGTTACAATTTTGGGAATAAATTTATTGATTATAGTTATAATGTGTAGTATGTGGTTCTTTGGAATAATACTCGCATTAATATATTCAGTAGTATTATTTAAGATACTGTCAGATTACTCTAAAAAGACAATATATGAATATAATCAACTTTTAGATGTTACAAAGAAAATTTCAGATGGAAACTTAGATGTAAATATGGAAAAAGATTTAGGATTTTTTAATCCTATAAAAGACGAATTAGGAAATATTCAAACTGGATTTAAAAAAGCTGTTGACGAAGAGGTTAAGAGTCAAAAGATGAAAACAGAGCTTATATCAAATGTATCACATGACTTAAAAACACCTCTAACATCTATAATCACTTATATAGATTTATTAAAAGATGAAAGTATAACAGATGAAAATCGTAAGTTGTATATTGATACATTAGACAGAAAGTCACAAAGATTGCAACATCTAATAGAAGATTTGTTTGAAGTAAGCAAGGCAAATAGTGGAGATGTTTATTTGAATATAGTAAATGTGGATATTGTATCTCTAATGAAGCAGACACTTTTAGAATTAGATGACAAACTTGCAGATTCATCTCTAATAGTAAAGAATAACTTTTCTAATGAAAAAATAATATTACCATTAGATAGTCAGCGTACATTTAGAGTATTTGAAAATCTTATAATAAATATAAGCAAATATGCAATGCCAAATTCAAGAGTGTATATTGATATTTTAGAAACAGATAATAAAGTAAATATTATGCTTAAAAATATGTCTGCATCTGAGATTGATTTTAGTGTAGATGATATAATGGAGAGATTTGTAAGAGGAGATAAATCACGTAACACAGAAGGTTCTGGTCTTGGTTTAGCGATAGCAAAAAGTTTTATAGAATTACAGGGTGGTAAGATGAATATAAGTGTGGATGGTGATTTATTCAAAGTTACAATTACTTTTAACAAAAATTAGATTAGACTTCTTTAATAATTATAAAGTCTATAGAATAAAAGAATCTGGAAATATTTATGTGTATTCTTTAAATAAAAATTTATAGGTATTGTTTTAAAATAATTTGTAAGCATTATTTCAAAACAGCTTATAAATGTTATTTTAAAACAGAATGTTGATTTATTTAAAAAAGGTGAATCCTAATATACAAGGTTCACCTTTTTATTTTACAAAATGTTATTTAGTGTTACAGAGCTTATAAATAGCATAATATCTGGCTTTACTATTAACATAGTACTAGCAATTTATTTTGAAATCTTGTATAAGCTATTTTATATTATTTAATTACTATTGTTTGTACTTTACAATGTGATAAAGAATTTACCTCTACAGTTTTAGTATTTACTTTAAGCTTGCTAGTATTATCATAGATTTCGTCGAGCATTGCACTATAAGCATCATTGACATTTTTATTGATGTTAAGACTTCCCTTAGCATCCTCATTTTTCATACCATTGAAGATTCTAACTACAATTCCATCTCCTTTTTCTTCTTTCTTTATTGCACTTACTGTGAAATTTGAATTATTTACATTCATCAAACTAAATTCATTTTCATATATTTGTTTTTCGTCATTGAATGCAAATATAAGTCTACCATTTAAAAAATCAGCATATTCATATATTTGTATAGGTGTTAAGAATCTCTTAGCTGTATTAGCTACATTTGCTTCATCAAATTTATTGTTATATATGTAAAGACCAAAGTCAAAGTTTAACTCTTTAAGTAATTGTGCATCTGGTGTTGCTATTATTTTTTCTCCAGAAGCTCTTCCTGGTCTATAAAGTAAATTTTCTCTTCCCATATATCCAAATGACCTGAATAGTGTTAATGCTATTGTATCTAAATTATCACCAACTATTTGATATTCTCTTACACAACCAGTTATTAATGCTATTCCTCTTTGTCCATCCTCTAAAGTAACAAAACTTTGCATTGGTTCGATAGTTATAGGTTTTTCTTGCCATGAGTAATTGTCTCTTTTCCACAATGCAAGGTCTTTTTCTAATACTGTTGGTCTTTGTATTATTCCAAATTGTTGATCTGCTATAGAAAACTTAGATGCTATTTCTGTATTAAATAAAACTCTTACTCTATGAGATAGTGCTTGGTTATTTTTTATATTAACATTAAACTTAATTATTTGTTCTTTAGGTTCTAAGGTGATTTTCATTGTTACTGGCATTTTCACAGAAACTTTACCTATAGCCCTTTCTTCCAGTGAAGTTGGTATGGTCAATGAATATTTAAGTATCATTTCTTCTTGAATGTTTGATTTTAGCACTTCTACTGAAGATACAGAATCTAAAGATGAAACATAAATATCTTTTCTTGGAGGAGAATAGTTGTATGAATCTCCATCATCTCCATTGTCTTCAATTACAGCTTGGTTTTTATAAGTCTTATTAGATTCTTTATCTAATATTTCTAATGAACCATTTTTATTGGCTGTTATTTTGTAGTATTTGTTTTCTATTTCCTTGCAATTACTTGTTTCTATTTCACATTTATTTTTAGTATCCAATTCAAAAACTAGTTGAGTATATCCCATTGGTGGTATATCTTTTACTGAAAGTGCAATTTTTGCTCTATATACAGTTTTGGGTATATATATTTTTTTACTTGGGTTTAATCTTATTGTTTGAGTTAATATATAATTTGTAATATCTTCTTTTTCTTTTATTATATAATTAAGAATTTTTCCATTTTTATTCTTTATCACAAAATCTTGACCTGGAATATAAGTATCAAATTCTACAACTTCATTTCTGACTTCTGGGAATCCATTGAATACTGTTAATGTTATTTCTTCATTATTATTTTTGATTTGAGTACTTATAAGTCTCATATGCAAATCTAATAAATTTATACTCAAATCTCTGGCTTGTTTGTATCTTGTGTATACATCCTCATTTGTTGTGTCACTATTACAAGAACCTATGCTGTCATGAGCTGCATTTTCAAACATAAGTTTCCATATATCTTTTATAACTAGGTGAGGGTATTCATTTCCAAGTGAATAACTTAATGTTAATAATGGTTCAAGTACATTTGTAATATAATTTTCTAATTTGTTATTCATTATTTTAAGGTCTGACCTTGAGGAGAATATGGATTTGTGTATTCTCATATGTTTAGCATTTAAAAATTCACCTTTAAGCTCTGTAAATTCATTTCTTTCATTTCTTACTGAATCTATATAGTTTTCTATATCACTTATTTCGTATTCATTTTCATTATCTATTTCATTAGCTTTTTTTAATATATCAGGAAGGTTTTTTCTTATTGGTGCTTGGTCAAATCCATTTGGAAAATATACGTTATTAGTAGAAGCTTTAACCTTAAGTTTTACGATTATATCTTTTAAATATTCTTTTAAATCTGAATCATCTTCTGGTATATTACCTCCATAGTAATAACCAAATGGTATTTGAACTGCTAATACTTTTGAACCATCAGAACCTTTCCATATAAACTCTGTTGTATCTACCATATCATCAGAAACTCCACGCCAAAATAATGAACTATCTATTCCAAAACCTCTGTATATTTGTGGCATTTGAGCTGATTGCCCAAAAGAATCTGGTACATATCCAACCCTCATAGGTTCACCAAATTCATTGCATCTATCTATTCCATAGTAAAGGTTTCTAATTATAGATTCTCCTGATATAACCAATTGGTCTGTTTGAGTATACCAAGGTCCAATAACTAATCTTCTTCTTTGAACTAAATCTCTTATTCTATATTCATCCTGAGGTCTCCATTTTAAATAATCATCTAAGAGAGAAGCTTGTGCATCCATAGTAAAGTATTTAAAGTCTTCTTTTTCTTCCAATATGTCTAATATATCTTGAAAATCTTTCATTAAATATATTTTTGACCTTGATGTTGTAAAATACCATTCTCTATCCCAATGACTGTGTGGAACTACATGTACTTTTGTCTTTTTCATAAAAATCCTCCCAAAATTTAATTGAGAATTGAGAGTACACTCAATTCTCAATTATCTAAAATTAAGTTTTTAATTTACATTATATCTAACTCTATTTCATCAAATTCTGTATTTTCCGTAGTTTCATCTTCATTGAAGTCTACTAAAGTTGTTGATAATATTGCTATTACTAAAGCTCCAAATATTGCACCTACTAAGTAAGCCCATCCAGAACCTATTGATATAAATCCATATAATCCACCAACTGGAGGCATTATAGCATGTACACCTAACAAAGCTGATAATCCTACACCCAAAGCGCATCCTATCATATTAACAGGAACTAATTTTAATGGATTTGTTAAAGTGAAAGGAATTGCACCTTCTGTTATTCCAATTATACCCATAACTATATTGCCTTTTCCTGTTTCAGCTAATGCATTGGAAAACTTTGATTTTCTTATGAATGTAGCTAAACCATATCCTAGTGGAGGTATAACTATTGCGCAGTTTACCAATATTGCTGGTAGATAGATTCCCTCTAACAATAATGCATTTCCTGCCATCCAAGCTGCTTTATTTACTGGTCCACCTAAATCGAATCCTATCATTGCGCCTAAAATTAAAGCCAATACCACCGAATTTGTTCCATTTTGACACATTTCAGCTACCCAAGCATTTAATGAAGTATTTATGTTTCCTAAAGGTCCTGCTAATACAACACTCATTAAAAAACCAGTTAATCCAACTGTTATAAGTGGCATTATTATAAGTGGCATCATTCCTGATGCTGACCCAGATATTTTAATTTTTTTCTTTAAAAACTTACAAACATACCCAGCAAAGAAACCTGCTATTACTGCTCCTAAGAATCCTGCATTAGTATTACTTGCTATGAGCCCACCAATAAAACCTGCACCCATAGCTGGTTTCTCACCTATTGAAAATGCCATAAATCCTGCTAATACCGTATTTAATAGACCTATGCCAGTCCAACCAACTTGTTCCATTAAGTAAAGAATATGATAAAAACCAGATACATTTTTATAAGCATCTAAACTTGTTATACCCACTGCTAAAGCTGTAAGCTTTGGGATAGCTACAACTAAAGATGAGCCTATTACAAGTGGCAACATATATGATATACCTGTCATTAAGTGTCCCTTAAGTTCACTTAAAAGAGATTTATTTTTTTTACTCATTTTTAATCCTCCTATATAAGTTTGTTATATTTTTTGATAATATGTTATAATTACATTAGACAATTTTTTAATTTTTGATTTTTCTCATTCTATATTAGAGTGAGATTTTTTTATTAAGAAATAGCTTCTATACACTTTGTTAAGACAGCTTCTGGTTTTTTTAACGCTATACCTATTTTGACTTTTATCACTTTTTTACCATCAAATCTTTCCATTCCAGATATAGTTTGGTCAGATGCTATAAGTATAAAGTCCGCATCTTGTGCTTCTTCTTTTGTTATAGTATTTACTCGTCCCATAGCACCTTGTTGTTCTACTTTGATTTCATGACCCATTTTTGATGCAGCTTGTTCTAAAGCTTTTGCTGCCATAGGTGTGTGTGCTAATCCTGCTATACATGATGTTATTGCTACTATTTTCATAATTATTCCTCCTTCATTTTATTAGTTATATATTTTACTAAATGACTTGCATCACTAGCATTTTTAACTTCACTTGTAAAATCATCCTCCATTAAACATGTGGCTAATTTAGATAGAGTTTTCAAATGTATATTTCCTTCATTTTTATGTGGGGCTAACAAACTAAATACATATCTAACCTTACTATCATCTAAAGTTTTCCACTCTAACTCGTTAGTTGTTTTAATATAGAGTATGGAAGCTTCCTTTACATTTACACTTTTTGTATGAGGTATCGCAAATCCATCTTTTATTCCTGTTGGAAATTCATTTTCTCTTTTTAGAAGGTCTTTTAAAAGAGCCTCTTTATTAGTTGTAATACCTAGTATATAAGCACTATCTGCAATAAAATTTAATACTTCTTCTTTGCTTTTTAAGTCTTTATCTATAAATATATATTTTTCTTGTAGTACCATATATTTTTCCACTCCATTCATAATGTCTTAACTTATATTTATATTGTAATCATTATCCTAATTAAATTAAATATAACTAATTTCCACTTCGACATGGAAATTTATATTATGATAATAACTAATTTCCATATAGAAGTGGAAATAAATTATTATAATACAATTTTATTAGAGTAATTGTATTATATGAGTGTAAATAGTATAATTTAGAAGAAATTCTATAAGGGGGGATATTTATGCACAAGAGATTGCTCACGTTGTTTAAATTATTAAATGAAAGTGATGATAAAATTACTTGTAAAACTTTAAGTAATCATTTAAAAGTGAGTGAGAGAACTATAAGAAATGATATTACTTCTATAAATGGAACTTTAGAGAAAAATGGTGCTATTATTAAAATAAAAAAAGGAGAAGGATATTATATAGATATTCTTAATTTAGCATTATACCAACAGTATCTAGCATTAATATCTGATGATATTATGGATTCAAGTGAAATACCAGATTCTCCTATAGAAAGAAATCAATATATTTTAAAATATATTCTCTATAACAATACATATATAAAACTAGAAGATTTAGCTAATAGCTTGTATGTGAGTAAATTTACAATACTAAATGACATAAAAAGAATAAAGCCTATTTTGTCAAAGTATAATTTAATATTAGTTTCTAAGCCATATTATGGAGTTAAAGTTGAAGGTAAGGAAATAGATATTCGAAGATGTATTTCTAATAATATGATAAATAGGAATTTTGAAAACTATATAATTGGAATTACAGATAGAGAAATAGAATTATTTAATAATGTAGATTTAATAGAGCTTCAAAGGGTAGTGTTAAGTGAAATTAATAAATTTAATATCAATTTCCTAGATTTTAATCTAAAAAACTTTATTATCCATTTAGCTATTACTATAAGTAGAATACTTGATGGTTACTGCTTAGATAATGTTTTAGATGTTGTTTTAACAGATTTTCAATCGAATACAACTGTTGAAAATATATTTAATTATATTGAGAGTAAATATACTATAATTATTTCAAAGGCAGACAGAGTTTATCTATATAATCATTTTATAACTAAAAGTTCTCTTTTGGATAACGTTTCCAATAGGGTAGATACTAAAATTATAGAGTATGTTGAAGAAATTTTAGAAGTAATCAACAATCAATATACTTTTGACCTTAGAAATGATAGTGTATTATTTGATGATTTAGTACTGCACTTTAAATCAATTCTCAATTCTAAATCTTATAATTTAAATAAGGTGAATCCCCTTATAAATACAATAAAGAGTAATTATCCTTTAGCATTTGAAATAACTTTAAATGCTATAGAAAAAGTTTTTAAAAATAGTATTTACTCTTTAACAGAAGATGAAATTGGATATGTATCCCTGCATATAGGTGCTGGAATAGAGAGATTTTTTCAAAATAATATTAAGTGTAAAAACGTAGTATTAGTATGTGGTTCAGGGTATGGTTCAAGTAGGTTATTAGAGGTTCAATTAAACAAAGTTTTTCATGATAAAATAAATATACTTCAATGTCTATCATTTAATCAATTTTTAGCTAGTGAATTGTCAGATGTAGATATAATAATATCGACAATTCCTTTAAATCATGATAGTATTCCTATTGTATTAGTGGATTTAAAACTATTAAAAAAAGATATAGAGAATATATCTAAGTCAATCACTAATAATTCCCATATTTATAGTAATCTTTTGGACAATTTCTTTGATAAAAATTTATTTATTGTTAATCCTAAAATCAAAGATAAAGATGAGCTTATAAAGTTGATGTGCAACAAATTAACTCAAAGTGAAATTGTATTTCCATCATTTGCTGAATCTGTATTTTACAGAGAAAGTTTATCTTCTACCAATATAGATGATTTTTTAGCTATACCTCATCCTATGGAATTAAGCTCTATAAGAACTAAGATTTGTATTTCCATATTGAATGAACCAATATATTGGAGTGAAGATTCTACTGTTAAATTAATCATGATGTTGGCTATAAATAAAGATGATTATATAAAAATAAACTCCATTTATGATATCCTTTTAAAGATAATTCATGACAATGATATTAGAGATAGTATATCTAATTGTAATGATTTTGATAATTTTCTTTCCATAATCAAGTCTATAGTATAGATTTTTATATTACATAAGTTTTAAAAACTTTAATAAAATATTTTTTGTTTTTAGCATAAATAGTATAAGTAAGTTTTATATAATTTGTTATTATTTTGTATTGATTATAATTATTATACAATAAAGATTCTGTCTCAAAATAGAGAGAGAAACCTGTTTTTCATTGATAAAATGATAAAAATATATTTGATTTCATACAAAAAAGAGTGTCTCATGAACTAAAAAGTTCATTTTGAGACACCACCTTTATTATTTTATATTATTTATCTCTTGTATATATTACTATAGCATCCCTTAAAAACTTAGCTAATCCAGGTTGTTCTCTATCATAATATGATGTAAAACGTTCATCATATACATACATCTGTGCTAGAGAGGAATGAGCTTCTTTAGAGTATGTGTTCCAAGTGTAACTCAACCATTTATGATGTAATTTTGCAACTTCCTGAGCCAGTTCACTAGAGGCATCACCAGTTTTAAAAGCTTTTTTAAGTTTACTAATTATTTCGATATTTAGGTTTTGCCAATTTTCATAATCTTGCTTAGACATATTTTTAAGTTTTTTATTTGATGTATCTATAATATCTTTACCATATTTCTCTCTAATTTCAGTTCCATAATTTTTTTCATTTTCATCAATCATCTTTTCTTTAAAACCTTCAAATTTTTCTATATCTGTCATAGTGTATTTTCCCTCCTTCAGAGCTATAGTTTTAGTTACATTTTCTATTAGTAAATCAATTTGCTTTCTTTTGGCTAGTAATTTATTATGGTGTTCTTTTAACGCACTTAAACTATCGAAGTTTGGTGAATTTATAATGTTTTTTATATTTTCTAAGTTAATTCCTAATTCTCTATAAAAAAGTATTTGTTGAAGTTTATTAACTTCATTTTGACCATATATACGATAACCTGAAGAATTTATTTTAAGTGGCTTAAGAAGACCTATTTCATCATAATATCTAAGTGTCCTAGTACTTATACCAGCTAGTTTACTTAATTTTTGAACTGTATATTCCATAAGTAGTACCTCCTATAAATTAAATATACACTTTTACGCAACGTAAATGTCAATACATTAAAATATAAAAATTTATATCTTTTAATAAAAATATAAAAAAATATCTTTACTGGATATTTTACACACAACTGTCAATACTCACTAGTGAAAATTAAAAAATAAAATTTATAGACTATCTTTACTAAAAAATAGAAGGTCTATAGTCTAGGAGGAACTGTATGAATTTAAAAAGAAGCAATGAAAAACGAGAAGAGTACAGAAGAATGTATTCAGATAAAGAAAGTTTTTTAAGTTTGATTCAAAATTTTACAAGTGTCTCAATAGCAAAAGAATTAACTCTTAAAAATATAGAGTTAGAAACATCTTTTATATGTGAATATAAAGGAAAAGAAGTTGATATAATTTATAAGGTATTTTCTAAAAGCGGCAAAGTATCACATTATATAGTGTTAGAATTTCAAACAGAAATGGATACTGAAATTGTCCCAAGATTGAAATCGTATAGAGAACAAATTTGGAAAAGTTTTATTATGAAAAAAAGTCTTGAAGAAATAGAAGATAAAAATTTTAAACTTCCTAAAGTTATACCAGTTGTTTTATATAGTGGACCTGAAAGGTTAAGTAGAAAAAAAGGAATTTTGGATATTGTAGAATCTATATCGGAGTTCAGTAATAATTCCAGTATGAAAAATTAAAATTACATAATGTGTTTATTGGTCTAAAATGGAAAACTGTCGCATAAACTTGAATATGAAAATATTTATAGATACAGGTTCTATGTGGAGGTGTTCCATGAGAAATAACAAGTCTAAGGTATTGCTAGGAATACTTTGTCTAGCAACAGGAATGGCTGTAATTCTGTCAATGTTGCTTCCTGGCTGGATTTGGTCAGCACTTACCGCATTAATACTTATTGGATGTGGAGCATTATTATTTTTTTGTTAAAATAGTTTTAACTATAAAGTGTGGGGTGAGTATTGATGAAAGTAGTAACAATAAAATTACCAAAATGGATTTCAAGTATAATCCTAAAATTTATGAGAAAGAGTAAAAATGATTAAATTAAAAAGCCTACTTACGGAAGTAGGCTTTTAAACGTGGTTACTAAGCTCTTTCAATTTTACCAGAACGTAAACATCTAGTACAAACTTTTACTCTCTTAGGAGCTCCATCTATAATCGCTCTTACGCTTCTTAAGTTAGCTGACCATGTTCTTTTATTATGTTTATTTGAGTGTGATACTTGGTTTCCAGAAACCTTACCTTTACCACATACGCTACATACTTTTGCCATCTACGCACACCTCCTTAAAATGATAACTATTTAAAGACTAAAAACATATTTATATTATCATAAATAACAAAAATTTGCAATAGAAATATATATTTGCCTTACACATATTGAAGAATTTCTTATTATCATATAAAATTATATATATAATTTTATATAAAGTAAATATATTTGGAAAATAATTATTATTTTTCTTTGAATATATATACTATAGAAGAAATTTTATCCAAAAACTTTTCTAGGTTTAAATTATACCATATTTATAGTATGATATGATTATAATTTTATATAATAAATAAGTAAAAATAGTAAAAAATAAATTAAGAAATGTTTTTAATAAAAATAAGCTTAAGGGGGTCAACCATGAGTGCAAAGGTAACGAATCAATATGGAAATATAGAAATAGATAATCAAGTAATAGCTCAAGTCGTATATAGAGCTGCAATGGAAAGTTATGGCTTAGTAGGTTTAGCATATAAGTCTAAAGGAATAGTAGAGCTATTAAAAGGCGAGAACGCAACTAAAGGTGTAAGAGTTGAGGAAGTAGAAGAAGATGCCATAGCAATCGAACTTTATGTTATAATACAATATGGTACAAATATATCTACTGTTGCCAATAATATAATAGATAGAGTAAAATATGTAGTTGAAAAAATGACTGGCGTAAGAGTTACTAGAATTGATATTAATGTACAAGGAATAAGAGTTAAGTAATTTCATAGGAGGAAACAAATGATTCAATATATAGATGGTAAAAGGTTAAGGGAGATGTTTATTTCAGGTGCAAACAATCTCCAAAACAATAAAGAGTTAGTTGACAAGTTAAATGTATTCCCTGTACCAGATGGAGATACAGGAACTAATATGTCATTAACAATATCTTATGCCTTAAAAGAATTAGCAAAAGTTGAAAATGATAATATATCAGATATCGGAAAAGCATTATCTAAAGGTTCTTTAATGGGAGCTAGAGGAAACTCAGGAGTTATACTTTCACAAATAATCAGAGGTATAGCTAAATCTATAGAAGGAAAAAGTAAATTATCAACAGAAGATTTAGCAAAAGCTTTTAAAAATGGTTCAGACACAGCATATAAAGCTGTAATAAAACCAATTGAAGGAACTATACTTACTGTAGTTAGAGAAAGTGGAGAGTTTGCAATAAAAACTGCGAAAAAAGAGAAAGATGTAGTAAAGTTTTTAAGTATGCTTGTGAAGGAATCAAATTCTTCATTAGAAAGAACTCCAGACCTTCTAAAGAATCTAAAAGAAGCTGGTGTGGTTGACTCTGGTGGAAAGGGTCTTGTACTTATATATGAAGGAATGTTAGCTTCTATAAAAGGCGATAACATAGAAATAAAAAATGTTGACCTAGATACTAATATTTCAACAAGTATGGATTTTGCAAAGAGTACTACTAGCACAGATGATATAAAATATTGCTATTGTACAGAATTTATTTTAGAAAGTTCTAAGGTAGAAGATACTAAAATAAGAGACATAATGATGGCTTATGGTGATAGCCTAGCAGTAGTTGGAGATGATGGAGTCATAAAGGTACATGTACACACTAATGACCCAGGAAATGTACTTCAAGAAGCTCTAAAGTACGGTCAATTATTAACTATAAAAATAGAAAATATGAAGTTACAACATGAAAATACATTACTGGATGTAGAAGAAAAGAAAGAAAATGATAGTGAACCTTTAGAAGAAGAAAAAGAGTTTGGGTTTATAGCTACTTCTATGGGTGAAGGTTTGGCAAATATATTTAAAGATTTCGGAGTTGACCATATAATAGAAGGTGGTCAAACTATGAATCCAAGTACTGAAGATTTTATGAATGCTATAAAGCATATAAATGCTAAAAATATATTTATTTTCCCAAATAACAGCAATATAATAATGGCTGCTAATCAGGCAAAAGAATTGAGTGATAAAAATATAATAGTTATACCTACAAAAAATACGCCTCAAGGATTTGCTGCATTAGTAACTTTTAATGGAGAATTAAGCGAAGATGAAAATAAAGAAGCTATGATGAATGCTTTAAACTCAGTTAAATCAGGTCAAGTAACTTTTGCTGTTAGGGATACAGTGATGAACGAAATTGATGTTAAAGAAGGTAATATAATTGGAATTGCAGAAGGGAATTTATTATCAGCAGGAGATTATGTGGATGAAGTAACATCAAACCTTATTGAAAAGTTGGTTGATGAAGATACTGCTATAATAACATTATTCTTTGGTGAAGATGTTACAGAATCTCAAGCAAATGAACTACGTACTTCTTTAGAAGAAAAGTTTGAAGATGTAGATGTAGAGTTATATTATGGAGGACAACCTCTTTATTATTACTTAATTTCAGTTGAATAATGATTATAAGAACCTGTATGACCAAGTAGCTTTTATAAAATTGGTTGTACAGGATTTTTGTGTAGTAGGTGATATATTTGTTGGATTTATATAAAGATGTTCAATATGTTAAGGGAATAGGACCTAAAAAAGCAGATAAATTAAATAAACTGGGTATATTTACACTAAAAGACCTATTGTATTATTTTCCAAGACAATTTGAAGATAGAAATAATCTAAAGAAAATAGCACAATTAGAAGATGGTGAGAAAGTTACGATAAAAGCAGTAATATCAAGTATAAATACATTTAGCCCAAAAGAAGGTATGACTTTAACAAAGATTGATGTAAAAGATGAGACAGGCTCGGCTAAATTAGTGTTTTTTAATAAGAGTTATATAAAAAATACTTTTCGTCCAGGTGATTCAATATTAGTTTTTGGGAAGGTTAAGAAAAAATTTAATAACTTAGAACTTACATCATGTGAATTAGAATATCTTACTAATTCACCTAAGAATACATGTAGATTTATGCCTGTGTACCAGCTTACATACGGTGTTACAAATAAAGAAATTATGAGTATAATTAGAACAGTACTTGAAGATAAAGAATTAATTATACAAGAATATATGCCACAAAGAATTATAGAAAAATATAGGCTATGTAGTATAGATTTTGCAGTTAGAAACATACATTCACCAAGTAGTAAGGAATCATTAAAAATAGCTTTATATAGAATTGTATTTGAAGAATTACTTATACTACAACTAGGGTTGTTTGTATTTAAAAGTGGCAGAAATAAAGAAGATGGAATAAAGTTTGAAACAAGTAAAGACTTAAAAAAAATAATAAGTGCTTTACCATTTAAACTGACTAAAGCTCAAAACAGGGCATTAGATGAAATTATACAAGATATGAATTTAGAGAAAATAATGAATAGATTGGTACAAGGTGATGTAGGGAGTGGTAAAACAGTAGTAGCTCTCTTAGCACTTGCAAATTGTGTTTTAAATGGTTATCAGGGCGCTTTGATGGCACCTACAGAGATATTAGCAGGGCAACATTATATTTCACTTACTGAGTCTCTAAAAGATTTTGGAATAAATGTAGGTCTATTAATAGGTAGTCTTACAAAAAAACAAAAGGATACAGTATTGGAACAAATAAAGAATAATGAGATTGATATATTAATAGGTACACATGCACTAATTGAAGATAAGGTTGAATTTAATAATATTGGTTTAGTTATAACAGATGAACAACATAGATTTGGTGTTATGCAAAGGAGCAAACTTTCATTGAAAGGAGCAAATCCTGATATATTAGTAATGACAGCAACACCAATACCAAGAACTTTAGCACTTATACTCTATGGAGATTTAGATATTTCTATTATAGATGAACTTCCTCCAGGAAGACAGCCAATAGAAACAATTGCTATTGAAAAAAGTAAGCGAGATAGAGCATATAATAACCTTGTAAGAAGAGAGGTTGAATCAGGAAGACAAGTGTACATTGTATGTCCCTTGGTAGAAGAAAGTGAAGCCATAGAAGCCAAATCAGCAGTTGAACTTGTTGAGGAGTTAAGAGCGGAATATTTTCACGACTTAAGGCTTGGGTTGCTTCATGGTAAAATGAAGTCAAGTGAAAAAGATGAAGTAATGAGACTTTTTAAAGATAAAGAAATAGATATTTTAGTTTCAACAACAGTAATAGAAGTTGGTGTCAATGTGCCAAATGCAACATTAATGATAATAGAAAATGCAGAAAGATTTGGACTTGCACAATTACATCAGCTTAGAGGGCGAGTTGGAAGAGGTAGTCATAAATCGTATTGTGTACTAATTTATGATTCTAAAACAGATGTATGTAGACAAAGAATGGCTATAATGGAAGAGACCAATGATGGTTTTAAGATTTCAGAGAAGGATTTAGAAATAAGAGGACCTGGGGAATTTTTTGGGACAAGGCAGCATGGTCTTCCAGAACTTAAGGTAGCAAACTTATTTAAGCATATAAAAATACTGAAGTTAGCACAGCAAGAAGCTCGATATATATTGGGTGAAGATAATAATCTACAATTAAAAGAAAACATGGCACTCAAAAAAGAAATTATAGATAAATTTAAAGATACATTGAAAGAAATTTCATTAAATTAATTTTAAATTGTGTTAAAATATTACTAATGTAATAATGTGCTGAAGGGAGATTGTCATATTGAGAGTAATTTCAGGAAAAGCGAGAGGATTAAAACTAAATACTCCAAAAAATGAAGATGTAAGGCCAACTACAGATAGAGTAAAAGAGTCTCTATTTAATATGATAAATTCATATATAATGGAAAGTGAAGTTCTGGATTTATTTGCTGGGACTGGTTCTTTAGGAATAGAGTGCTTATCTAGGGGTGCCAAGTCATGTACTTTTGTAGATATCAGTAAGGAAAGCATAGATATTGTTAAGTCCAATATAAAAAAGGCAAGAGTTGAAAGTGAAAGTATTATTTTAAACCTTGATTTTAAGACTGCAATAGATAAACTTAAATTACAAAATAGTAAATTTGACATAATTTTTATGGACCCTCCGTATTATAAAAATATGTTTATAGAAGCTATTGAAAAAATTGATAATTCTAATCTATTGAACGAAGATGGAATAATAGTTGTAGAACATGATACGAATGATTTATTTCCAGATAAGATATGTAAATTGGAGAAAACTAGAGATAAGAAATATGGAAATACTACATTAACTTTTTATAAGATGGAGGCATAATATGGAAAATAAACCTAGAAAAGCTATATTTGCAGGAAGTTTTGACCCAATTACTAATGGACATTTAGATATTATTTGCAGGGCTTCGAAGTTATTTGACGAATTACAAATAGGAGTATTAAATAATCCTAATAAAAAGGGTCTATTTAGCTTTGATGAAAGAGTAAAACTTATAGAAAAAAGTACAAGCCATTTAAATAATATAAAAGTTGTGACTTTTGATGGTTTATTAATAAATTACTGTCAGGAAAATGGGATTGGAGCATTAGTTAGAGGTGTGAGAAGTGGTGCTGATGTTGATTATGAACTTCAGATGGCGCATATGAATAGAGAGCTTAATCCAGATATAGAGACTATAATTTTACCAAGTTGTACAAAATATTCATTTATAAGTTCATCTTTAATAAAAGAGGTTTTGCTCTTTGATGCTGATATAAAAAATTTGGTTCCAAAGATTGTTTTGGAAGAATTAAAGAAAAAAACTAGTGGGGGTAATTGATATATGAAGATAGATTTAGAAATGATTGAACTATTTGAGCAGTTAGAGGAGATATTTAGAAGTGCTTCTACAATCCCTTTCTCACATAAATGCACAGTGGATAAAGATGAGGTTTTAGCAATAATTAATGATATAAGAACTTTAATACCAGAAGAAGTAACACAGGCAGTATGGATTAATAAAGAAAGAAATAAAATAATAAGTCAAGCTAAGCAAGATGCTACAAATATAGTTGAACAAGCGAAAAAAGAAGCTGAGAGAATACAACAAGAATATCAAGATAATATAGAGGAATTAAAGAAAAATTCTGAAGATGTAGTAAAGGCATATGTAGAATCCAGTGAACCTGTTGTTCAAGCAGACCAAAGAGCAAAAGATATAGTTGATAGAGCTGAGAGAATAGCCAATGAGATAAGAATTGGGTCAATTGAATATGCAGAGGATGTGCTTTCTAGTGTTGAGTATAATTTAAGAGAAATATTAGAAGAAGTAAAAAGAGATAAAGCTGAACTTAGACCTAAAAAATAAATTTTAAATAAATAAAAATGGAGCTATCACACAAAAAATTCCAATTTATGTGTGATAGCTCTCTTTTAATATAGCAATTTTTTGTTATATAATTGTGCTTTTTAGATTACTTATATCTTATTTTGATATTATAATGTAGTTTAATCTTTTATTTGTTGAAATCAACTTATTTATTTGTATAAATAATATAGGTTATTTTCAAATTTTTTTAATAATTTTACCACTGTCTTCTTTTAGATTAGAGTTAGACTGTGCAAAATTATAAAATAATACTAAATCATGTGCAATTATTTGGTATGGCACTACATGTAGAAAATATAGATAATAAAATTAAGGAGGTAGTATGAAGGAAAGGGCTAAAAAAATATTAGATTTTATTATTAAAAATAACAATGTAACATCACAAGAACTACAAGAAAAGTTTAATGTTTCAAAGAGAACTATTTATTACGATATTCTAGCTATAAATGAACAACTAGGAAAAAGTGGTAATATAAAAAATGTAAAACACAAATTTATATTTGAAGGTAATTTATGTGATGCAAGGAAAATAATTTCAACTGAAGAAGATAAATTTTTAGATAGTGACTACAGAAAAACTTTTATATTAAACAAGATATTACTTGGCGAAAAAATATCAATAGAAAAACTAACAAATGAAATGTTACTTTCAAAAAACACAGTAGTACAAACAATAACTGATGTAAAAAAATACCTTCAAACAATGGGGTTAAGATTAGAGTATAAGGGAAAGTACAAAATTATAGGTGATGAATACGTTATTAGAGAGCTGTTTCTGATAATTGTTCAAGAAAATGTACTGGAAATTAATTCTATAAGTGAGGAAGTAAGTAGTTTCGATACAAAAGGACATATAAAACTTACTGATTATTCTTTATTAAATCTAACTAAGTTTGTGGAATTTCTAAATAAAAGGATAAGAGATGGGAAAACATTATACTCATATAAATATCTAAATGAAGCTAAAAAAATTAGTTACTTTAGTAATTGTAAAGAACTTTTATGTGAAGAAGCTAATGAAAATGAACAAGCCTATATATGCACTTACATAAGCTCACTTCCCAGCTTAAATAGTGAAGTTAAGGAAGATGTTGTTGAAGAATATGTAGATAAACTTATAGATAAGTTTGAAGTAAATACAGCAATAAAATTAGAAAGTAAGCATGAGTTTAAGAAAAATATTTTAAGGCACCTCCACTCTTCTTACAACAGAATACGATTTAAGTTTCCTATTAGAAATCCAATGTTAGATGAGACTAAGTATAAACATGAGTCACTTTATAAAATTATAAAATCAATTATAGAAAATGAAGAAGAGTTTCCTGTATTTGAGGGGATAAGAGAAGAAGAAATAGGATTTATAGCAGCGTATTTTGGAGGATATTTAAGAGGGTCTAGGGATAATGGTCTAAGAAGAAATAAAGTCTTACTAGTTTGTCCTAATGGTCTTATGGTATCAAAGAGTTTGGAAATACAACTATATAAATACATACCAACCATAGAAATAGTAGGTATAGTATCCATTAAGCAACTAAAAGAAGTAAATGTATACTACGATTACATAATTACAACTATAGATATACAAAATGTAAACAACGTAATTGTTGTAAATCCTCTTTTAACATCATCAGATGTTCAATTACTTATGAACAAACTAATAAGTGTAAAAGAAAACGAGAAGTATTTCAATCTTGAATTAATAATACAAGCTATAAGAAAAAATGGAGTTATCAATAATGAAGAAGCACTAAAAGCTGATTTATTAAACATAATACACAAGATAGATGAAGGAGAGATGTATCAACCAATGTTAAAGGAATTAATTAATGCAGAAAGGGTCAATATAATAAAAAATGTTAGAGATTGGAAAGAAGCAATAAAAATAGCCTCAAAGCCATTGTTAGAAGATAATTCTATAGAAGAGTTATATATAGAAAATATGATAAAGTCAGTTGAGAAATATGGACCATATATTGTTTTAGCTGATAGATTTGCTCTACCACATGCAAGTTCTAAAGAAGGAGTAAACAAGCTTGCTATGTCTTTACTAATAGTAGAAGATGAAGTTGATTTATTAGGAAAACCAGTAAATATATTTATGGTATTAGCTGCTGTAGATAACACTACTCACATTAGAGCATTAGCATCACTATCAGAGATGATGTACGAGGAAGAAAATGTAAAACTAATAATTAATGGTGATAAAAGTTCAATACTAGAACTTATAAATAAGCAAAATTAGGAGGAATGAAAAATGAAGATATTAGCAGTATGTGGTTTTGGTGTAGGTTCATCAATGGTATTAAAAATGACAATCCAAAAGGCTCTAAAGCAGTTAGGTATAGAATGTGAAGTAGAAAATACAGATATAAATTCAGCTAGAGGTGCTGATTGTGACTGTATATTCACAAGTCAAGAATTGTTAAATGAATTAAAAGGAACTTGTAATGTAGATGTATATCCAGTTAAAAAGTACATGGATTTAGCAGAAGTCACAGAAGTTGTTCAAACTTTTTTAAGTGATAAAAATGATAAGAAATAGTATAAGTTTTAAAAAGTAAATTTAAGTTAATCAGAATAAAATAAAAACTTACTAAGTTCAAAAATAGTAAGAAAGAGAGGAGGGATTTAGTGGTAGAAAACTTAAACAGTTGACCTATCACTAAAAAATATAATGCTTGATTTTATCTCAAATAATATTTTACGTAATCCATCTATGTTAATTGGATTAATAGCAGCATTTGGTCTTGTACTACAGAAGAAGAAAGCATCTGATGTTATAAAGGGGTCACTACTTGCAGCTTTCGGAATTATAATTATGGAGACTGGAACAGGTATGTTAGTTAGTTCAATAGCACCAATTAATGGAGCTTTCCAAAGTATAAGTGGTGGTGCAGTAACAAAAGGTTTAAGTGATGTTACTTTTACTGCAAGTTATGGTGGAATTATAGGTTTAGCAATGTTTGCGGGTTTAGCTATTCACCTAATGATAGCAAGATTTACTCCTATTAAGACAATCTTCTTAACAGGTCACATGCTTTATTGGTTCCCATTCATATTTGTAGCTTCAGGAGTTGAAGCTGGATTAAATGGTGGAGTATTAATAGCTTTTGCAGCAGTATTATCAGCACTCTATTGGTCAATAATGCCTTGGTTATTAAGAAAATATGTGTTTGATGTTATAGGAGATGATTCTTTTACATTAGGTCATCCATCTGGTTGTTTAGCACTTATATCAGGATTTGTTGCTAAATTAGTAGGAAATAAAGAAAAATCTACAGAAGATATAAACATACCTCAAAGTTTATCATTTTTTAGAGAAATATCTATAAGTGGTGGAATGGCAGTGTTTTTAATGTTTATAGTTGTTGGGATAGTAATACCAGGTGCGTTTAAAGATAGTAATGAGTTTATTGGAACGTATGCAATAAAGCAAGGTCTTTCTTTTGGAGCAGGTCTTATAATAATGCTTCATGGGGTAAGAATGCTAATAAATCAAATAATGCCAGCATTTCAAGGTATATCTGAAAAAGTTGTGCCAAATGCACTACCTGCTTTTGACTGTCCAATATTATTTAATTATAAACCAAATGCTGTATTAATAGGATTCTTAGTTGCTATGCTAACATCTACAGCTATGATTTTAATATGTAACTACTTTAATATATTTAATTTGCTACTTATACCACTTGTTATAACTTCATTCTTTGAGTGTGGAGCAGCAGCAGTAATAGGAGAATCACAAGGTGGTATACGTGGAGCTATAATAGGTACAGCTATAGCTGCAATATTTATGGTAGTTTTAGTAGGAATATCTGCTGTAATTTACTCAGGAACTATTCAAAATTGGATACTAATATTTGGAGGTAATGACCTTTCATTATTTGGTATAATCAGTAGGTTTATAGGTTCACTATTTGGAGGAATATTATAGATATGAAATTTAAATACATAGATGAGATAAGAAGATTAATTGATGTAATAGAAAACGAAGAAAAAGTCAATATGGAAAAAGCAGTACAAATCCTTGTTGAAGCAATAGAAAGTAAAAATGCTATATTTTCATTTGGAGCTTCACATGCAGGAATATTAACAGAAGAATTATTCTATAGAGCAGGTGGCTGTGTTCTTATAAATCCAGTATTTGCAAAATCTCTAATGTTAGATACAGCACCTATAACTCACACAAGTAAGATGGAAAGATTAGAAGGATATGGTACAGCTCTAGCTGATAAAACTCCAATTAAAAAAGGAGATGTAGTTATAGTTCATTCAGTATCTGGTAGAAATCCAGTAAGTATAGAGTTTGCTATGAAAGCTAAGGAAAATAAGGCAATAGTAATATGTATAACTAATTTAAGTTACTCAAAAAGTGTATCTTCAAGACATTCTTCAGGAAAAAAACTTTATGAAGTATGCGATTTAGTGATAGATAATCATGGTCAAAAGGGAGATGCCTGTGTAGAGATAGATGGATTAAACCAAAAAGTTAGTCCAACTTCTACTGTAATAGCAACTACTGTGATGAACTCTATTATAGCTCAAGCTACTCAGGAATTAGTTAATAAAGGGCTAAAGAATCCTCCGATTTTCTATAGTGCCAATATTGATGGTGGAGATGAGTTAAATAAGAAGATTTTTGATGAATATAAAAGTGTAATTCATTATGAATATTAAGGTTAAAAAAATATGTTAATGAACTTTGAAGTTTATCAACAAAGAATATTAATAATATATAATAAATGCTATCATTTAAAAGCTGTAGGTAAAAATCTACAGCTTTTTATTATTGTAGATTAAAAAGATGCGTAATTAAATTTTAAATTGGAGAAAATAAATTGGAAGGTATCAATTATAAATATTAGAAACGTTGTCATAGAAAAAAACTATATTAAAAAAAAGTACATAGAAAAAACTGATTAGACAATAAATACATGCTTTGATAATATTTTAAATGGAGTGAAAATGTGTAGAATTATAATGAAAAAAGAAAATAAAAATGAAAAAAGAAAATAAAATGGAGGGAATAAAAGTGGGTATGTTAAAAAAATTATGTTCACTAGCTATGGTAGCAATTATGACTACAACACTTATAACAGGGTGTTCAAGTGGAAATGGAAAAGATTCAAAAAAGGATGGCGAAAAAGAAAAACTAGTTCTTTGGATGCCACCAGTAGAAAATAATATGAAGGAAGTTTGGGACCCTATTTTAGATAAATTTGAGGAAAAAAATAACTGTGAAGTAGATTTACAGATAATTCCTTGGGATAATTATTCTGAAAAATTTGCAACAGCTATAAGTGCTGGCGAAGGCCCAGATGTAGGATATATGTATGCAGAAATGTATCCACAGTTTATAGAAAGTGGAGCAGTAGAAGATTTGACTAACTATGCAACTAAAGAGGATAAAGAGCAATCTATTTATATAAAAACATCTGAAATGATGGGTGGAATGTATGGTATGCCATTCCAAGCAGCAAATCCAGGGGTATTATACTATAACAAGGATATTTTAGAGAAATTAGGAGAAAAACCTCCTAAAACATGGGAAGATTTTAAAAGAATTTGTAAAAAAGCAACACAAGATACTGATGGTGATGGAAAGATAGACCAATGGGGATTAGCTCAGGGATGGGGAGCTAAAACTTTTGGTAACTTAAACTGGAACTGGTATCCTTATTTATGGCAAGCTGGTGGAGATATCTTTAATGATGATTTAAAATCGGTTAAATTTAATGATAAGAGTGGTTTAGAAGCAGCTAATTTCTTAAAAGAATTACAAGCATATGTGCCTGAAGATTCTTTATCTAAAGATAGTAATGAAATGATAGAAAGTGTATTTGGACCAGGGAAAGCAGCATTTACAATAATGTTATCTTCTGCTGCAACAAGTGTATTTGATGAATCATTCCCGGATTTAAATTGGGGATTTGTAACTGGACTAGAAGATAAGAAAGCAGCAACTTTTGGAGCAGTAGACCATTTATCTTTAATGTCATCTGCTAAAAATAAAGAACTTGCATACAAGTTAATACAACATATGTTAAGTGTTGAATCAATGACAGAATTTCATAAAGCAATACCAAGAGCACCAATAACAAAAGGTGAACCATATCAAGGTGATGAAAGATTCAAAGAAATGGTGGAAAATGACAAAAATGTATATAGACCATTAGTAGTAGGACCTCATGGAGTTGAAATATATGAATATTTATGGAAAGAACTTCAAACTATGATTTCAGGAGATAAAACTCCAAAACAAGCGTTAGATGATGCTGCAAAATATTCAAATGATTTATTAGCACAATAAAAGTTTAAAGCTGTAATATGTTGTAAAGGACTTTACAGATTAAAATTAGCATTGTATTTATAAATACAATGCTAATATTTATATTGGAGAGGATAAAATGGAAAACTTAGTTAGAGAGTTTGAAGAAAATTCAAAAAGAAAAAAAACAAAATTAAATATTAAACCATATATGTATATATTGCCATTGGGAATAATTTTAGTGGCGTTTTATGTGATACCAATAATAATGTCAATATACTTTAGTTTTACAAAGTATAATATTATTAGTCCAGCTACTTTTATAGGTTTAGAAAATTATAAAAAATTATTTACAGATGAAACATTAAAAGTATCTATTATAAATACTATTAAATTTACTGTTGTTGTAGTACCTTGCCAAACTATATTATCATTGATTTTGGCTGTTTGGATTACAGGAAAAGGAAATAGTAAAATAGCTTCATTTGCTAAAGGTGCTATATTTATACCAGTATTATCATCTATGGTTTTGATAGGTATGGTATGGAGGGCTTTATTGAATGGAGAAGGTTCTATTATATATCAGGTATTAGGTGCCTTTGGAATAGAATCATCTAAACTTTTAGGAGATAGTAAGACAGCATTACCTACACTTATGTTTATATCTATGTGGAAAAATATAGGGTATTTCATGGTAATTTATATTTCAGCTATAATGAATTTACCAAAACACTGCTATGAAGTAGCGAAGGTTGATGGGGCTACAAAACTTCAAGAATTTATAAAAATAACTGTACCTTTATTGAAACCAACTACAATAATGGTTGTATTTTTAGGGTCGATATGGTCATTACAAGTATTTGACTTAATTTATACTGTGACAGGTGGAGGTCCAGGTATATCTACTATGAGTATAGTTATGCATGCATTTAACTTAAACTTTAAAAACTTTAATTCTGGATATGCAATGACTGTAGCAAACGTATTATTTTTGTTAATAGCAGTAGTTTCGATTTTACAAAATAAGCTTGTAAGACGAGACAATTCAGATTTTTAGAAAGGTAGGTATAATATGAAAACAGCAAGAAGATTATTAAGTGATGGTTTACTTTTATTTATAGCGTGTGCAAGTTTGGTACCTTTTATATACATGTTGATAATATCATTGAAGATAACATATAACTCATATAGTTTGGATATATCTTTTTCAACAGTAACCCTTCAAAACTATATAGATATTTTTACTAAAAAAGGATTTGCACAATATTTTTTTAATACAGCAATAGTATCTTTTTCAGGTGTATTATTAAATTTAGTATTTAGTACATTAGCAGGATATTCTTTTGCGAAGATGGATTTTAAAGGTAGTGATAAGTTATTTTTATTTATGATAATGACTTTAATTATACCTTCCCAAGTTACAATGATACCACTATATATAATAATGAAACACTTAGGATGGATAAATAGTTATCTTGCACTTATTATGCCAATACCAACTGCATTTGGCGTATTTATAATGAGACAAGCTATTTTAGGAGTACCAAAAGAGTTATTAGAATCAGCAAAGATAGATGGTTGCTCGGATTTTAGAATTTTAATACAAATAGTGTTGCCTTTAATTAAACCAGCATTAATTACACTAGCAATATTTACTTTTATGGGAGCATGGAACGAGTTTATGTGGCCTCTTATAGCTACAACTAAAGATGCAATGAGAACATTAACAGTTGGATTATCTACTCTTAAGACATTCCAGATAACTAATTATGGACAGATGATGGCAGGGGCTACAATAACATTTTTACCTCCATTTATTTTCTATTTGATTTTACAGAGTAAATTTGTTGAAGGTGTGTCTTTGTCTGGTATAAAAGGTTAAATAGTCTAATTTAATAATATATAAAGAAACTTATATAAATATGGAGGAATTTAAACTATGGAAATTTCATATGTACTGAAAGATTGCACATTCAAACACAATAAATACTCAGTTGTAGAAGCTGAAACTTGGAAAGATAAGGATTTGGATATTGTAGTAGCTAAAGGTGAAAAATTTGCATTTCAAATTATGTTAAAAGCAACAGAAGAATTTAATTGTACAATTGATAAAAGTAGTGCTATATCATGGAAAGGCCTGGGAAATAGAGTAAGATTAGCATTAAATGTACCTAATAGTTTAGAAAATAATTTTAGTATAAATATACTAGGATATGTTCAAGATGATACAAAAGCATTTGTGAATGATGCTATTTTAAGGGATAAAGATATGTTAGTAGAGCAATACTTGCCTCAAACATTTTGGGTCGAAGGTCAAGTTCCGGAAGATTTTGAAGAAAATAACTTTAATATAGGTATTGATATATTTAAAAGCTTTGGATATGAAGATGAAGAAAAAGCTTGTACAATTGACGTTCCTGTAGAAGTAAAAAATGTTGTATTAAAGCCTTTAGATGAAAGTAAGTTCTTTTTAGATTTATGGCAACATCCAAGCTGTCTAGCTAGAATGTATAAAGTTGAGCTATGGTCTGATATACATTTTGAAATAATCGATAACTATTTAAAAGAATTAGCTTCTTTAGGAGAAAAAGTTGCAACAATTATAGTTTCAGATTATCCATGGGCAGGGCAAAGTTGTTATAAAGTTTATAAAAATCCATCAAACTTATATGAATATAACATGGTAAGTGTATCAAAAGGATTGGATGGAAAGATTAAATGTAACTTTGAGAGTATGGATAGGTATATAAGCATAGCTGATAAGTATAAAATGGCTAAGGAGATAGATTTATTTGGTCTATTAGGTAATTGGTGTGCTGGTGAGTTTGGAAATCCTGTAGAAGGTTATAAGGACCCTATAAGAGTAAGATATTTTGATGAAAAGGATAAAGTATTTAAATTTATAAACAATACAAATGATTTAAAAGAATATATAGGATTAGTATTAAATCATTTAATAGAGTGTGGATTATGGGACAGAGTAAGGATTATAGCTGATGAACCAAATAATCCAGAAGTAGTCAAAGAGTGTATAGAATTTATAAATTCTACTGTAAGTACTCATCAAGTTAAATATAAATCAGCAACTCACGACCAAAACTTTTTAGACAGAGCTAAAGATGAAATTGATGATATGTCAATAAATTTAAAACTTACTATACAAAATTATAAAGATATAGAAAGTCTTAAGAAAAAAATCAATGACAAGGGTGGGATATTGACTTGGTTTGTATGCTGTTTTCCAGAGAAACCAAATAGTTTTTTAAGTTCTCCTTTTGTAGAAAATAGAATAATAGGATGGTATACTTATTACTTTGGTCTTGATGGATTTTTAAGATGGGACTATAATTTATGGACAGAAGACCCTTGGAAAGATTCAAGTTACAAATTCCCTATTTGGAAAGCTGGAGATATGTTCTTTGTTTATCCTGGAAAAGATTTAAAGCCAGTTAGAAGTGTTAGAATGGAGAATTTAAGATTTGGAATACAGGACTTTGAGTTATTTACAATGTTAGAAAAAGAAAAGGGAAGAGAGTATATAGAAGTTGAGCTTATGCAAGAATTATTAAATAAAAAAGAAAATGCTGAAATTAAAGGTTTTGGTGACATAGAACTAGGATATTCACTTGATAATTGGGGATATGATAAAGTTAAAAAATATGTATTAGAGTTGTTAGACAGAGTATAAAAAATATAAGAGTGTCTCAAAATGAACTTTTTAGTTCATGAGGCACTCTTTTTGTATGAAATCAATATAGTTTCATTGTTTCAACAATGAAAAATAGGATTATTTCTATTCTAAGACAGCCCTTTAGTTTTTAGTTGTATTCAATGTTTTAAAACTAACTATAAACGCTATAAAGTTTATAAATGACAATAATTATATATAACATGATGTACTTTAATTTGCTATAATAGGGATTGAATAATATTATATGGAAGATAACATTGTTTGGGGGGATTAATATAAAAAGAATAGGTATTATTATAATGTTTTTTTTAAGTATATCTTTTATTGGATTTTATCTTGTAATAAGAGATAACAGTGATACAGTTAAGATGCAACGAGGGATAAATATAGGTAATGCACTAGAATCACCTAAGGATTTTCCGTGGGATGTAAAAATGTCAAATAAGTTTTTTGATGATATAAAAGATGCAGGTTTTGACACAGTACGTATACCAGTAAGGTTTTCTGATTATACGTCAGATTCTGATAATTTTAAAATTGATGAAGAATTTTTTAAAAAGATTGATAAATATGTAGATTATGCATTGGATAAAGACTTAATAGTTGTGTTGGATTTACACCATTTTGAAGAAATTATGAAAGAACCAAGAGTTCATAAAGAAAAGTTTTTAAAAATATGGCAACAGATAGCTAATAGGTATCAAAAATATGATAAAAAATTGGTATTTGAATTATTAAATGAACCTAAAGAAAATTTATATTCACAGTTACTAAACGAATACATTGAAGAAGCAATAAAGATAATTAGAAAAACTAACCCTAAAAGAACTATTATAGTAGGACCATATAATTTCTATCAAATTGATTATTTGAATGAATTAAATATTCCTAAAGATTCTAATATAGTAGTTTCCTTTCACTATTACGAGCCAAATGATTTTGCATTTCAAGGAAATATCTATCATAAGGGATTTGAGCACTTAAGCAATATTACTTGGGAAGGAACAAATGAACAAATGGATTATTTAAAAAAAAGGTTTGATACTGTGGAAAATTGGGCAAATAAAAATAAGGTAAAAATCTTCTTGGGTGAATTTGGAGTAACAAAAGAAGCACCAGAAACTTCAAGGAGAGCTTGGGTAAAAGCTGTAAGAGAAGAAGCTGAAAAACGAAACTTTTCATGGGCTTATTGGGAGCTTGCTTCTGGATTTGGTATATACAATCAAATTGAAGGGACTTGGGATAGAGAAATATTAAGTGCATTAATAGAAAAGAGGTGATTTTATGAAGAAAAATTCAAAAAAGATACTTATAACTTTAACTATTATTACTAATATAGTATATATATTGTGGAGAATTTTTTATACAGTACCTAAAGAAGAAGGGATGTTTGCCCTAATCTGTGCCATAATACTTCTTTTTGTAGAGATAATGGGTATGATGGAAATGTTTGTGCATTATTATGGTATGTCAAATATTGAGTACCCTGAAAAACCAATCATAAGTGAAGAACTTTATCCACATGTAGATGTATTCATTGCAACATATAATGAATCTGTTGATTTGGTGAGAAAAACTGTAAATGGATGTATTCATATGCAGTATCCAGATAAGAAAAAGGTACATATATACATATGTGATGATGGAAATCGTGAAGAAATGTGTATTCTAGCAGAAAAAATGGGTGTAAATTACATAACTAGAACTAAAAGAGAAGGAGCAAAAGCTGGAAATTTAAATAATGCAATGCAACATACAAATTCCCCTTTGATTGCTACATTTGATGCAGATATGATACCAATGCATGACTTTTTAATTGCTACAGTACCATACTTTTTGAAAAATGAGCAAGCTAAAAAAGATGGAGAAAAAGAGGAGTATGAAAAGGTTGGTTTTGTGCAAACTCCACAGAGTTTTTATAATCCAGACTTGTTTCAATTTAATCTGCACTCTGAGCGAAGGATTCCAAATGAGCAAGATTATTTTTACAGAGACATTCAATTGGCTAGAAATAGGACAAATTCTGTAATTTATGGTGGTAGTAATACAGTTATTTCAAGGGAAGCACTTGAAGAAGTTGATGGATTTTATACTTATTCTATTACAGAAGATTTTGCAACAGGTATCTTAATTCAAAGTAAGGGGTATAGATGTTATGCTATTCCAGAAGTACATGCATCAGGTTTATCTCCGACAGATTTAAAAAGTCTTATTAAGCAACGTGAAAGATGGGCACGTGGATGTATACAAACTGGTAGACGTCTAAATATTTTGCTTAGGAGAGGTTTAGGTTTTTGGCAGAAAATAAGTTATATTTCTTCAATTACTTATTGGTATGCAAGTATAAAACGTTTTGTATATATAATGGCACCTATTTTATTTTCTGTGTTTAATGTGATTGTAGTAAAATGTACATTACTTCAAGTATTGGTATTTTGGTTGCCAATGTATGTTTTAAGTAGTTTATCTCTTAAAATATTTTCTCAAAATATAAGGAATGTTAGATGGACCAATATATATGAAACTATAATGTTTCAGTCCTTAATGCCAGCAGTAATACTTGAAACGTTTGCAATATCTAAAAATAAATTTTCAGTAACAAATAAGAGTAAATTAGAAGAAAATAGAATGTATAAGTTTTTACAGGGAATACCTTATTTTATTTACATGGTCTTATCTATCATAGGAATTTTAAAAATGTTTGTAGCAATATTTAAAATGAGTTCCATAACATATTCAGTTGTATTATTTTGGTTAATTGGAAACCTTTTTAACCTTGTTATGGCTACATTATTTATATCAGGGAGACAGCAGTTAAGAAAGTCTGAGCGTTATATTGCTGAAATTGATTTTAAGTTAAAGCAAAATTCTTATGTTCTTTCTTCAAAAACAATTGATATATCAGAAAATGGGTTTGCGTTTTTGCTAGAAAATCCAGAATATATTTCCCCAGAAGAAGAGTTTGAGGTAGAGTTTAGAGAAAAATCTGGAAATGAAATGTATATAGCTAATATGAAAGCAAAGATTGTTAATGTTGTGGAAGTAAATTCAAAGTGGAAATATGCAGCTTATATTACACATATTGAAGATAGTGAAATAGATAATTGGATGTGTATTGTTCACGATAGAATACCTACTTTACCAATGACAATATCTAATCAACTAGGTTTCTTTGATGATTTGCAAATTAATGTAAAAAAACGTATTGAAAAAACTAGAACATTATCACGAAGAAGTCCAAGAATCAATATGAATTTTCATATGGATATAAAAAATATAGGTAAATTAAGAATAGTAAATTTTAATTATCAATATGTATTATTAAATTTTGAGAATAAAAATATTTATCCTAAAGAAATAGCATTGGAAATTAGTGAAGGTATTGTACTAGAATGCGATTTATGTGAGGGTAAAATTGACGAAAGAGGTATCTTATATAGAGTAAATAACATTGACAGCATAATGCAAAATTTATTTTTAAGAGATGAAATGATGGATTGGATATTACAAAATAAGAAAATTCTTGATTCAAAACCTAATGAAAAGAAAGAAAAAAGTATAGATGAGTTTGAACCCATGGAATATATTTAGGAGAGATGAAATGAAGACTTTAAAAGTGTTTTTTTGTTCTGCAAAATATTTTATTTTAGTGTTTATTTTTTTTATAAATACTACTTTTATAAGTTCAGCAACAAGTGATAAAATTTTAGATTTGTCCTTTAAAAAGATAGAGACTGACTTAAGTTCTAAGATTACATATGAAGATACAGGTGTAAAAATAGAAACGAACAGTTCTAAAAGTGATAAGAAACGTTATTTATATATTTACCAAAATATGAAAGAAAATTGGAGTATGTATAACAATTTTTATATTGAAATTCAAAATAAAAATAAAAGTTCCCAGAAAATAAATTTAAGTATACAAAGTAAGAATATGCTTGAATTTAGGTTAAAAGAAGGTAGTCAAATATTTTTGGAAGATAAAAATATAATATATTCAGATAAAATAAAAGAAGGATGCATAGAAGTACCAGGTGAATTTGAAGGCAAAATTTATGTGAACTTTAATAGCCTTATAAATGAGAAAAGTAATGTTGTGCTAGACTCAAGTATGCTTTCAAACATTGTTAGTTGGGGAATTACATTTATTCCATCTGATGAAGAACATAATAATATTATTATAAAAAAGATATCTTTATTGTCTGAAGAGAAATTAAGTTTTTTACATAATATTAAAATAACTGGCAATGAAGAAGTACAAATACCAGTATTGGGTCAAGGTATAAGTCAGTATGAGGTATTAGGTCTTGAAAGTGATTCTAAAATTAAGTATTCTCTTATAGGAAAACAAGATAATTTAAGTATTTCTCAAAAAGGTAAATTAACATTAAATAATAAATCCAAACCTGGACAAATTATTTTACAAGTTGACGTTGATGATAAGTTTAAAATTGGAAAGAAAATAACATTAACTGAATCTTGGAGTATTAATAAAAAAGATAAGGATGGTGTTCCATATACATTAGTATCTCCTGAGCAATCACCAACAGTACAAGATATGAAAAAAATAAACTTTATGAATAATATCATAACGTTTGTTCGAATTTTATTTGTATCTCTAGTAATAATATGCTTTGGAATATATTTATATTGGAAAAAATGTTCAAAAACTAAGTAAAGAGAGGAGGTTAGATTGTGTTATTTTCAAGTTTAATTTTTTTATTTTATTTTTTACCTATAACTTTGGTTTTATATTATGTATTTAGGTTTAACCGAACGATACAGAACATGATATTGCTTGCTGTTAGTTTATTTTTTTATGCTTGGGGAGAGCCAAAATTTGTTGTTATCATGATAGTTTCCATAATAATGAACTATATATTTGGTTTACTGGTAGATAGATATAGGGAAAGTAAAATAAAAGTAAAAGTTTTTTTAGTTTTGATGTGTGTATACAATATAGGTGTTTTATTTATATTTAAATATCTAGCTTTTGCGCTAAGAAATATTAGTGAACTTATTAATACTGAATTGACTATACCTAGTATTGTTTTACCCATAGGAATTTCATTTTTTACATTTCAGGGAATGTCTTATGTTATAGATGTATATCGTAGACATGGAGAAGTCCAAAAGAACCCTTTTTATGTGGGATTGTATATAGCATTTTTCCCACAATTAATAGCAGGTCCTATAGTTAGATATGAGAGTGTGGCAGAACAAATTCTCAATAGAAAAGAAACTTGGAATAAATTTTCTATTGGGACTTGTAGGTTTATAACAGGTCTAGGTAAAAAAGTATTAATTTCAAATAACATGGCTATAGTAGCAGACTATATTTACACTATGAATAGTCAAGGAGAAATAGCTGCATCACTTGCATGGCTTGGTTCAATAGCCTATACTCTGCAAATATTCTTTGATTTTTCTGCTTATTCAGATATGGCGATAGGCTTAGGTCTTATGTTTGGTTTTAAATTTGAAGAGAACTTTAATTATCCATATATATCAAAATCAATTAGTGAGTTTTGGAGAAGATGGCACATTTCTTTGGGAATGTGGTTTAAGAGCTATATATACTTTCCGCTTGGAGGTTCTAGAGTAGCAAATAAAGATATTATGATTAGAAATATGTTTATAGTGTGGTTATTCACTGGAATATGGCATGGAGCAGAATGGACATTTGTAATTTGGGGGATTTTAAACTTTGTTTTCCTAATTATAGAGCGATTTATAATGTTTGAAAAGATTGAAAATCACAATTTTATAAAACATATTTATGCTTTATTAGTAGTTAATTTTGGATGGGTATTGTTTAGGTCACCTAATTTAAAAGAAGCATATAATTATTTTAAAGCTATGTTTGGAGGCAATGGAGCTATATGGAGTGATTATACATATATGTTTTTAAAAGAATACTGGGTTTTCTTTATATTTGCATTTATTTTTAGTGTACCTATTGCAAAGAAAATCAATAAGTTTGTTGTTGAACAAGCTAAATATAGTATGATATTTAACGTATTTTATCCAATCTCAGCTATTTTATTGTTTTTTATTTCTGTGACATATTTAGTAACTGGAAGCTATAATCCATTTATTTATTTTAATTTTTAGTTGGGAGGAAAAGTATGAATAGATTTTTTAAAGTAAGATTAATAACTGCAATTATGTTCTTAATTATTTTATTCGCTTTCTCTATCTTTAATGTTTGTTATTCTGGAAAAGATACGATACAGGAAATAAAAAATTCAATAGCTGAAAAAAGTAGTTTAAAAGATACAATATCATCTATTGATAATACAGTGAATGACAAAGTAATATACAAAAATACGTTCATTGAAACTTATGGCTATTTACAAAAATTAATGGGTAAAAATGAGTTTTCAAAATTTAGTGTTGTAAAAGATACTTCTGGAAAGATGCATTATACATATTTTGCTAAAGCTCCAAATCCAGTTGGTGTGATAGCAGATAGGGTAAGAAAATTTTCTGATGAAATGGAAAAGCAAAACACTAAATTGGTTTACCTAATGACTCCAGATAAGTATATAAAAGGAGTGACAAAATTTCCAAAAGGAATACCTTATTCTTATAGCAATGAGACAGCAGATAATTTTTTAAATCAACTAAAAAAGTATAATGTGGACTATATTGATTTTAGAGAAAATATTTTAAAGAGTGGTATTCCAAAAGATGATTTATTTTTTAAAACAGACCATCACTGGAAAGTAGAAACTTCTTTTTGGGCATTTGGAGAATTAGTTGAGCAACTTAATAAAAAATACAATATGAATTTAGATGAAAATCATTATTATAGAGATAAGGACAATTATAATTCAATTGTATATCCTAAGTCATTTCTTGGTTCTATGGGAAGAAAGACTGGTATCTTATATGGTGGTATAGATGATTTTACATTAATTTATCCTAAATTTAAGACTAATTATACTTATTATACAGATTCTAAATCTCAAAAATTTGAATTAAAAGGAAGGTTTGAAGAGAGTTTAATATTATCATATCCTTTTAATGCAGACCTTGATTTAATGGATGGTCAATCAGATAAGTATTTTACATATTTATTGGGGAACAGACCATTAGTTAAAATAAAAAATATAGAAAATCCAGATGGATTAAAAGTGCTGTTTGTTAAAGATTCTCTAATTGTACCAACAGCAGCATTTTTTTCCTCTGTTTGTTCATCTATAGATATGATAGATCCTAGATACTATGATGGAGATATACTAGAATATGCAAAATCCCATGACTATGACTTTGTTTTTATATCTGTATATCCCCAAAATCTTACAAAAGAATTTTTTCCGTTTTGTGAGTAAATTTCTAAAAAAGTTTTCTGATAAAATAAATGGCTAACTGGTAAAAAGTTAGCCATTTATTTTGAGTGTTATTCTAAGAAATATTTTTTTTACTAAATACTTCTTTATCTATTTTTCCAAGTGATTTTCCTACAGTAATTGATGATACCATAGCACCATTAACATTTATCATAGTACGTCCCATATCTAGTATAGGGTCTATTGCAAGTATACCACCAACTAATGGAAAATAAGAACCAAGACCAACTCCAGAGATAACAACTGAAACGGCCATTGTAGCAGTTCCTGGAAGACCAGCTATTCCAAACGAACTAATTGTTATAACAATTAACAACATAACATAAAAGCTCATATCCATGTTTACTCCAGCCATATTGGCAAGTGTTACAGCCATTAAAGCAGGATATATACCTGCACAACCATTCATACCCATATTTGCACCTAAACTTGCTGTAAAGCTTGATAAACCCTCATCAACTCCGTGATTTTGTACTAGACTTTCTATCGTTACAGGCAATGTTCCTAAACTAGAACGTGAAGTAAATGCCAGAAGTAAAGCTTCAGTTGAATTTTTTATATAAGTAATGGGATTTAGACCATTTAAAGTTATAAAAATTAAATGTATAATAAATAATATTGCAACTGATATATAAAGAGCTAATATAAACTGTAAAACAGATACTATTGAACTAATACCTTGTGAAGTTATTGTATTTGCAAGCAGAGCAACCACAGCATAAGGCATAAATTTAATAACAGTCATAGACACACTTACAATTATTTTGTAAGATGCTTCTATAAAATCTATAAATGGTTTTATTGTCTCAAAATGTTTTTTACTTAATCTCTTTATTGAGGTAGCTATAAATGTAGCAAATATTATTGTAGCTACAATATTTCCATTTGCCATAGCCATTACAGGATTAGATGGTAGTAATCCTCTTAAAGTATCCACAAGAGAGTTTATTTCTTTAAGTTCTTGATTTTCAACTAAAGTAGGCATATTAGCTCCTACACCTAACTTCATTATATTTGCAACGATAATTCCAACAATTGCAGCTATAGCAGTAGTAGCAAGAAGCATACCTAAAGATTTAAATGTCAGAGTTCCAAGATTGTTATCTTTCATATTTATAATTACTTTTATAATGGATAAGAAAACTAAAGGTACTACTAACATTTTTAATAAGTCCATAAATCCAGAACCAAATAGGCTATACCACTTACTTACTTCTTGTAGCCAAGTGACTTGAGTTGTATCATTAGGAAAACCAGCAAAAGCTTGTATTATGATTCCCAATATGAGTCCTAGTACTGTAGCATATATTGTTCTCAATGAAAATTTTATTTTTTTCTTTTCAAATTGTCTAACAATAAAGAACGTACCTAGAAGTAATATTATGAAAAAAATTGTTTTAAAATCTGTAATCATAAGAAATTGTGATAAAAATGAACTTTCCAATATTTTTCTCCTTTTATTTAAAAATAAATTTTTCTAAGTTTAAATGATATCAATATATTAAAAAAATGTCAATATTATATCACAATTTACTTAAATAGAGTAAAACAAGTTGATTTTGAAAAATGTGATTAAGTACAGAAAAATAGGGTATAATAAATGTTTAAAGAATTTGAATTGTGGTAAGAAAATAAAAAATAGCTTTTATAAGATTTGATTTCAAATTAAAATATGTTAAATAAATAACTAAAAATTATTATAAAAAATGTTTTCATAGAATATATATCAAATGAAAAGCTTAAAATAAGTGAAGAAATTAACTAGACATCAAAGGAGAGATAAAATGAGAGTAATAATAATTGGTGGTGTTGCAGCTGGTATGAGTGCTGCAGCAAAATTAAAAAGAATAAAACCTGAGTATGAAGTTGTTGTTTATGAAAAAACTGAAATAGTATCTTTTGGTGCTTGTGGATTACCATACTTTGTTGGTGGATTTTTTAATGATGCTGATGAATTATTAGCAAGAACACCAGAGAAACTTAGAGAAGCTGGAATTGATTTAAATATATTTAGAGAAGTCGTTGAGGTTGATAGTGAATCTAAGAAAATAAAAGTAAAAAACATAAAAACAGATGAAATATATGAAGATTACTATGATAAATTGATGATAGCAACTGGAGCAAGAAGTATTATGCCTCCTATAAAAAACATAAAATTGAAGAATGTTTCTACATTAAAAAGTTTATATGATGGAGAATATCTAAAAAAACTTTTAAGTAATGAAGATAATAAAAGAGTGACAATAATAGGAGCTGGTTTTATAGGGTTAGAAGCAGTTGAGGCATGTAAGAAATTAGGTAAAGATGTAGATGTAATTCAGTTAGAAGATAGAATATTGCCACAAGTATTTGATAAGGAAATGACGGATGTATTAGAAGAAGAAATAAATAGACATAATGTTAATTTGCACTTAGATGAAATGGTTGTAGAACTTTGTGGAGAAGATAAAGTAGAAAAAGTTATAACAAACAAAGGGGAAATAGATACAGATGTAGTAATAATTGCTACTGGCGTGAGACCTAATACCGAGTTTTTGTCAAATACTAATATAAAAATGCTAAAAAATGGAGCTATAGTAGTTGATGAGTATGGAAGAACTTCTGTAGAAGATATATACTCTGCTGGAGATTGTGCAACTATAAAGAATATAGTAAGTAATGAAAATGTATATGTTCCTTTAGCTACTGGAGCTAATAAATTGGGTAGGATAGTAGGAGAAAACCTAGCAGGAAGAGAAGTATCTTATCAAGGTTCACTATCTTCAAGCTGTATAAAAATTATGGATATGGAGGCAGCATCAACTGGAATTACAGAAAAGCAAGCTAAAGATTTAGGCATAAATGTCAAATCTAAATTTATTTCTGATTATAATCAAACTCATTATTATCCAGGAAGAAATAAAATATATGTAAAGCTTATTTATGATGCAGATACAAAAGTTATTTTAGGCGGACAAGTGGCTGGGTTTAAGGATGCTGTCCAAAGAGCAAATGTATTAGCAGCTGCTATCTTTGGAAAAATGACCACAAATCAACTTGGAATGTTAGATTTATGTTATGCTCCACCATTTGCAAGAACATGGGATGTTTTAAATGTAGCTGGAAATGTATCTAAATAATATTTAGATTATAGCTAATATAGTTGACAAGCAATTAAGGGAATGAATTTACCTAAACTATTTTTATCATGGTAAAATTCATTCCTAAATTTTTATTCCAAATTTTTATTCCAAATTTTTAGAAATAAGGATTCCATTAAATTATTCATCAAAATTTAAACGCAAGCTTAATCTATCTTCTCCAAGAATAGTATTTTCAAAAACATTAGTAGCATTTTCTAAATACATACTAGGTATGTCTAAAGAAGGACTAAAATGAGTCAGTAAAAGTTGTTTGACATTTCCAAGTTTTGCAAGATTAGCAGCTTCTCTAAAAGTCATATGTTTGTTTCTAACAGCTTTTGATATATCTAAATCATCACCATACATGGCTTCACATATAAATAAATCACTATCTTTTATGAAATCTGGTATTGATTCTATAGGTCTTGTATCGGTTGTAAGACTTATCTTAACTCCCTTTCTCAATTCTCCTAAGACCATATCTGGAGTGTATTGTTTTGAATCTAAAACTATATTTTGACCTTCTTGGAGTTTGTTCCATAATATTTTAGGAACTTCGTTTTTAGTTGCCTTATCTATATCAAATTTAGGGTTTCTTCTAAAATTAAAACTGTATCCTAAACACTCTATAGAGTGTTCTAAACTGATTGTTGAAATTTCTAAATTTCTTAAAACTTTATTATCTAAAGAAAAATTGCCTTGAGGGTTTTCTATAATTTTTAAAGTGTATGGTACATATTCTACTAAATTTCTCATAGAACGTATACAATCGACTATTCCAACTGGACCAACTATAGTTAAATCACTTGTACGACCACTATTCCCAATTGTTGATAAAAGTCCTAAAAGTCCAAATATATGGTCACCATGTAAATGGGTTATACAAATCAAGTCTATATCTTTAAAGCCACATTTTTTTAGCTTCATAGATACCTGAGTACCTTCACCACAGTCAATTAGTATTTTTCTACCTTTATAGTTTATAAATACAGAGGATAGAAATCTGTTTGGCATAGGTACATTTCCACCACATCCAAGTAAAGTTAAATCTATCATTTTTTCCCCTTTCTAAAATTAACACAAATCTGTTGTTTGTTTTTATTATGATATCCTATTATAATTATTTTAACATTAAATATAACAATAAATGTGTATTTGAGTCAAGAAATATTGTCAAATAAAGTTTTTATATAGAAATGTATAAAAATTTGGAAAACAAAAAGTGAAAATTATATTTAGGAGCATTTAAAGGAGGAAAATTTAATGAAAGTATTAAAGAAAATTACTATTTTGTCATTGATTACATTAACCTTAGTTGGTTGTAGTAACGGAGAAGATAAAAAAGTGGTTGAAGGTTCTAAGAAAATTCAAAATTCTAAAAAAGATGAACAGCCTATAATAGTACATAAAGATGCAAATATATTGAAAGATAGGTATGAGCCACCAAAAGGATTTAAAAGAGTTGATGTAGAAAAAGGTAGTTTTGAATCATTTCTTAGGAATACTAAGCTAAAAAATTATGGAGAGAAAGTAAAGTATTATGATGGAAGAACTAAGGAATCAAAAGGTATTTATGATAGTGTATTTGATGTTGATATTGGCAATAGAGATTTACATCAATGTGCAGATGCAATTATGCTTATGAGAGCAGAATACTTGTATCAGAATAAACTATATGATGAAATAAGTTTTGATTTTGTTGATGGTTTTAAGGCGAAGTATTCAAAATGGACACAAGGATATAGAATTTCAGTAAAAGATAGTGGTTCAAGCTGGTATAAAGCAACTGAATATTCAACATCTTATGAGAGTTTTAGAAAGTTTATGGATATAGTGTTTGCATATTCAGGAACGTTATCTCTTGAAAAAGAATTGGAGCCTGTAAAAGTTGAGGATATGAAAATAGGAGATGTGTTTATAGTTGGTGGAAGTCCAGGACATGCAAGTATAATTATGGATATGGCAGAAAATGAAAAGACTGGTGAAAAGGTATTTATGATAGCCCAAAGCTATATGCCTGCACAACAAACGCAACTTCTTATTAATCGTAAAAATCCAAATTTGAGTCCTTGGTATAGTTTAGATTTTGAAGGTGATTTGACAATACCTCAATGGACTTTTAAAAGAGACCAGTTGAAAAGATTTTAAAATAATAATTTTATATAATAAAAGAAAAATATAGATGTGAAAAAATGTAATTAGATTAAAACTAATTGGATATGGACAAAATTAAATTGATAGATAAATATTAAAAATTACACTAATTAATCTTACTATAGTTTAATATTTATCTAAAAAGTTTTATGTAAAATATAAATTTTATATTAAAGCTAAAACTAATTTGAGGAGGCTAATTTATATTGAAGATTAGAAGGTATTTAATTTTGGTAATTATAATTCTAATTACAACAAGTCAGAGTTTTATTTCTTATGGGCTAGAGCGATTTGAAGAAATAACCATTTTTCACACTAATGATATACATGGAAGATATGCTGAAGGTGATGACCATATACAAATAGGAAATCTAGCCACATTGAAAAAAGAAACTCCAAACTCAATTTTAGTAGATGCAGGAGATTGTTTGCATGGACTTCCAATAGTAAATATGGATAGAGGGAAAAGTGCAATTGAATTAATTAAATGTGCTGGATATGACTATATTACTCCTGGAAATCATGACTTTAATTATGGAAAAGATAGACTGTTTGAGTTATCTAAAAGTGCTAATTTAGGAGAGCATACTTTAAAATTTTTATCATCAAATATTTTTGAAAATGGAAAAAAAGTTTTTGATAGTAATGATATAAAAGAAATAGATGGAATAAAAATAGGATTTTTTGGACTCTCAACCCAGGAAACAAAGAGCAAAACTGGATTTAAAAATGTGGAAGGATTAGAGTTTAAAAATCCTATAGAAAGTGCAACAGAACAAGTAAATGAATTAAAAGGAAAAGGTGCCAATGTAATAGTTGCAATATGTCATATTGGTACAAATAGTTTAAGTAAGCCAAATAGTATAGATATAGCAAATGAGGTTCAAGGAATTGATTTGATTATTGATGGACACAGCCACACTAAGTTTGAAAATGGTAAACAAGTGGGTGATACATTGATTGTAAGTGCAGGACAATATTTAGAAAATATTGGCGAGATAAAACTAACTCTGGATACTAATGATGTAGAAAATATAAAAATAGAAAATAAATCAGTTAGATTAATTGGAAAAGAAGAAGCATTAAAGTATAAGCTTGACTCCGCTGTAAGTAAAAAGGTTGATGAAATAAAAGAACAACAAGAAAAAATATTAGATAAAGTTATAGGGGTAACTACAAATACTCTAGATGGTTCATATGAAAATGTAAGGACAAAAGAAACTAATTTGGGTAATTTAATAAGTGACATTTTACTAGATAAAACTAAGGCTGATATTTCTTTATTTAATGGAGGGAATATTCGAGATACGATAGAAAAAGGCAATATAACAAGAAGAGATATTGTAGATGTATTTCCTTTTAGCAATACTATAGTTACCAAAGAACTTACAGGAGCACAGATTAAAGATGTATTGGAGCATGGAGTAAAACTTTATCCAGAAAAAAGTTCAGCCTTTTTGCAAGTGGGAGGAATTTCATATTACTTTAATCCTAAACAAAAAGAAGGCGAAAAAATAACAAATATTCAAAAAGAAGGAAAGCCATTAGATTTAAATAAAAAGTATGTAGTTGCAACGAATGATTATATAGCATCAGGTGGAGATGAATTTCCTTGTTTTTCAAAAGAGCCAATACTAAAGGAATTTGGAAATTTAGAGAGTGCAGTCATTGAATATATAGAGTACAAAAAAGAAATATCAAAAAATGTAGATGGAAGAATTGGTATTAAATCTAAAGATGAGTTAATAAGCAAGAATCATGAGAGTGATTTGATATTAAGTGAAAATGAAAAAAATATCAATGATAATGAAGAGAATCTATCTAATAATATAAAAAGCTCTGATAGTGATAAAAATAAAAGCTTAGATAAAACAAGTTCTAGAGAAAGTTCTAATCTAGGAATATCTAAAAGAGAAGCTAAAGAAAAATCTCCTAAAACAGGAGATTTAGGTTTTTCAAATAGTATAATTATATTTATAGTTTCAAGTACATTGATATGTTTATTGAATTTTAATCAAAAAGAGTTAAAGGATAAAAAGTCAAAATAAAAATTAATGAGCAAAAATTAGTAGATAGTAATTTAATTTTAGATAATAGTAAACAGCAAAGGAAATTAGTTATATAAATAATAATTTCCTTTGTTTTATGCTTTAACATGATTACTTTTAAATAAAATTGTATTTTATGAAAAATAATTACATTAAATGGCATAGTATTATGAGGATTTTTAGTTTTTATTCAAGTAAATGAAATCATATTAACAACTTCTGATATATTTACAAATTGATAAAAAAATGATTTTATTAGTATGATATAATTTAGCTAGTATGTATGATAATGGAGGATATAGGGATGAATAATATATTACTTTTGGAAGATGACAAATCTTTAAATAGAGGAATTAGTTTTAAATTAAAAAAAGAAGGATACAATGTTTTTAGTGCATTTGGTATAGAAGAAGCAAAAAATATTTTCGCAAAAGAAGAGATATGCTTAATTATTTCCGATATAGGTCTACCTGATGGTAGTGGTTTTGACTTTTGTGAGGAGATTAGAAAGAAAAGTGATGTTTACATAATAATGTTGACAGCTCTTGATGAAGAGGTGGATATTGTCACAGGATATGATTTAGGTGCAGATGATTATATCACAAAGCCTTTTAGCTTGATGGTATTAATATCAAAAGTGAATGCGCTTATGAAAAGAGTAAATACAGTAAAAAATTATACTCTATTAGTTTGTGATGATTTATTCTTTTATTATATAGAAAATAAATTAATTATAAGAACAGATGATAAGGAAGAAGAGATAATTTTAAGTAAGACAGAGACAAAACTATTAAAATATTTGATGGAAAATTCTATGCAGACATTGACCAAAGAGCAACTGTTAGAATCTTTATGGGATAGTAGTGGTAATTTTGTAGATGATAATACGATTGCAGTAAATATAAGAAGACTTAGACAAAAGGTTGAAAAAAATCCATCTGAACCTAAATATATAAAAACAGTAAGAGGGGTTGGATATATGTGGGGAGAAAGGAGTATAAAAAAATGCTAAAAAATATGAACCTCAAAGATGTTTTAAGTGTGAAAGATGATTATATAATGAGAAGAGTTATTGTATATTCTGTTTTATCTGTACTAATAGTAACCCTTGTATTTATACTTTTTGAATATAGTAGATTACATAAATTGTATGAACATCAAATAAAAAATACTCAAAATATTGCTGGAATATTAATTGAAAAATATCCTAATGATGAAATAGATATAGTAAATTCTATTTATAATTCTGATTATAGTAAGGTGTCTACTGGAGAAAAGGCATTTAAGAAATTTGGCTATGGATTGGAAAATAAAATGTCAAATGATAAAAATTTTAGCTTATACTTAAAATCTTTTTTTAAGGAATCATTTTTTATTTTTTTAATGATGTTTATAGTAGTTATAGGTATAATATATTATTTTATAAGATACATAAATAAAAGATTGAGTAAAATTTATTTTATAGTAGATAAGATGTCACAAGAAAACTACTTGAAGGACACTACTGAGTCAGAAGAAACTGGTTATCTAGTAGAATATAATGAATACTTTAAAGAAGGCATATTTAGTAAGATAAATAACTGTCTATATGAGCTTAATAGAAGTTTAAAGATAAAGTTTATTAAATTAGAAAAAGAAAAAGAAAGTGTAAAATCATTAGTAACAGATATTTCCCATCAATTAAAAACTCCTTTAGCATCCTTAAAATTATACAATACATTACTTATAGAAGAAGAATTAGAAGAAGATGAAGCCAACGAGTTCTTATTGACCAATAAGGCTTCTATAAATAAATTAGAAAATTTAATAAATTCTTTAGTGAACATATCAAGGTTAGAAATTAGCATGATAAACATAAAAAAAGAAGATAATGATATAAAAAATACTATTCTAAATGCAGTAAAAAGTGTTACCCCTAAGGCTAAGAGCAAAAGTATAACATTAAATTTAAATGAATTTAACAGTAGAATTATACCACATGATAAAAAGTGGACTGAGGAGAGTATTTTTAATGTATTAGACAATGCTGTAAAGTATACACAGGTAAATGGAGAAATAAATATATCTGTAGAAGAAACTGCTAATTTCTTTAAAATTATAATAGAGGATAATGGCATAGGGATTGAAAAAAGTGAGTTTAATAATATATTTAAACGTTTTTATAGAGGTTCTGCTGATGAAATTGAATCTGTAGAAGGTAGTGGGGTAGGATTGTATTTAAGTAGAAAGATTTTAGAAGAACAAGGTGGAAATATTATAGTTTCTTCAAAAGTAGGGATAGGAAGCAAGTTTTCTTTGTTTCTTACAACTATGTAATATTAAATGAAAGGAAAATGTAAGCCTCTACATTTATTATATAAGTATAAACAGCTCCAGAAATAAAAAATTAATAAAATATGGGGTAATATAACTTAGAATGAGAGGATAATTTTATGAAAATACTATATACTGAAAATTTATCAAAGCATTATGGAAAAGGAGAAAGCTTAGTAAGAGCTTTGGACAATGTTGACTTAGAAATAAATGAAGGTGAATTTGTTGCAATAATAGGAAAATCAGGTTCTGGAAAAAGTACACTTTTGCATATGATTGGAGGTCTTGATATACCTACATCTGGGAAGGTGTATATAGATAATAAAAATATATTTACATTAAAAGAAGAAGAACTTGCTGTATTTAGAAGAAGAAAAATAGGGTTTATATTTCAAAGCTATAATTTAATTCCATCTCTTAATGTATGGGAAAATGTAGTGTTGCCAATCGGTTTAGATGGTAGAGAAGTAGATGAATCTTTTATAAAAGAACTTTTAAAATCATTAGGACTTGAAAATAAACACGACGTTTTACCAAATACATTATCAGGTGGTCAACAACAAAGGGTGGCAATAGCAAGAGCATTAGCTACAAGACCAGCTATAATACTTGCTGATGAACCAACTGGAAACCTAGATTCTAAAACATCTGATGAGGTTATGAGTATATTAAAATCTATGTCTAAGAAGTACAGTCAAACTCTAGTTATGATAACTCATGATGACAGTATAGCCCAAATGGCTGATAGAGTTATATTCATAGAAGATGGCAGGGTGTTAAAGGTTGGTGATAAAAATGATTAATACTACTAAAATAGCAAAAAGTAATTTAAAGCAAAATAAATCAAAAAGTATTCTAATAATAATTACTATAATACTTTCAACCTTAATGCTTTCTTCTATTGGAATTTATATTGTTGATGCAGGAGCATATCAAAAAGAAAATACTATAAAGTATTCAGGTAATTATCAAGGTATATTAGCAAATGTAGATGAAAAACAGGCTGATATATTGAGTAATCATGCAGATGTTGAATTAACTGGTGAAATGAATGGAGTAGGTGTTGAAAAACTGGAAGATGATTCAAATATTTCTCTAGCATACATGAATGAAGATGCTTTGAAATTAAATAGTTTTGAATTTATCAAAGGAAAATTGCCATCAAAAGAGAATGAAATTGTGTTAGATAGTGGAGCTTTAAAGGCACTTGGTTATAAAAATAAAGATTTAGGTGAAAAGATAAAAATATCTTATGATGACTATAAAAGTGATAAAAAAATTGAAAAAGAGTTCATTATAAGTGGAATCTTAAAAACTAGCGAAATATCTGAAGCAGGTAAATATTATTATGCTATTATATCAGAATCATATATGAGAAATACTAGAGATATGTCACAAGAAGATTTTAATATTTATGTGAAATTTAATGATAAAAGTAATTTATCAATAGAGCAAGCAAAAGAAAAATTAGATAAAATTGCTAATGATATAGGACTGGATACTATTAATACTGCTGTAAATGAAAATTATATAAATGCTTTAAAACCAGATATGGAAACGATTATGGGTGGAGTTTTTGTAGGGTTAGTAATTGTATTATCTAGTATTTTAGTAATATACAATATATTTTATATTTCAATAGTTACAAAGGTTCAAGAATTTGGAAAACTTAGAGCAATTGGTGCAACTAAGAAACAAATAAAAAATATAGTGTTTAAAGAAGGGTTCATATTAGCCGGAATAGCAATACCAATAGGAATAATTTTAGGCTATGTACTTGCAAATATTATAATAAAATCATTTATGGATATAGATGTAAAATCATCACGATTACCAGTTATATTATCGGTTGTGGTAATAAGCTTTATATCTGTTGTTTTATCACTTTTAAAACCAATGAAAGTAGCATCAAAAGTATCCATTGTTGACGCAGTAAGATATACAGGAAATAAAATAAGTAATAAGAGTAAGAGAAAAGGATATAAAAATATAAATCTAAAGAGATTATCACATGCCAATTTAGAAAGAAATAAAAAACGTACTTACATGACATTGGCATCACTTATACTTAGTGGAACTATATTTATAACAGTATCAACTGCTTTAGAAAGTTTTGATGCTGAGAAAATGGCAAGAGAACACTTTCCTTATGATATAGAAGTTAGACTATCTGGTTATGAAATGAACAGTGATAAAAATCCTAAAGATAATTTGAATATTTTACAAATGGATAATCCTCTAAGTAAAGATTTTTTTAATCAAATAAAGAACATGGAAGGAATTAAAAGAATAGAATCTGCAAGAAGTGTAAAAATTGGTATGGAGGACTATGATGTTGAATTTAAGTATGACCTTTTACAAAGTATAAATGAAAATGATGTAAAATCATTAAACAAGAATATAATAGATGGAAAAATAAATCTTGAAAGACTTCAAACTGGAGATGAAATAGTAATTACTCATGTTGATACAGCAAAAGAAATGGGAGTAAAAGCAGGAGATAAAATAAGATTAACTTTATATGATGGAGATAAAAAGATAAAAAAAGAATTTAAAGTTCAAGCAATAGCTATGGGGGTTCCAAGTTTTGGTATAGGGAAGGATTTTATTGATAGAACTTTGAAATACGATTCAACTAGTAGCTTGGGAATATATACAGAAGAAGGAAAGTATCAAGAAATCAAAGATAGTATCAAGAAGATTGCTAAAAATAATGGATTTTTAGAGACTGATTTTATAGATAGTAGAATTGAGTCAAATAAGGCTACTATTTCATTTATAAAGATAATGGGATACACGCTAACAGGCATAATAGGTGTGATTGGATTTATGAATCTTGTCAACACAATGATAACTAGCATAGTTACTAGAAAAAAAGAACTTGGTATGCTTCAAGCTATTGGTCTTACTAATAAACAATTAGTGAAAATGCTTAATTCAGAGGCAATGTATTACACTTCTGGAATGATGATAGGAAGTATTCTATTTGGAGGTATATTAGGGTATATTGCTGTTATATTTCTAAAAAAGACTGGATTATCTTATGCAACATATTCTTTGCCAATAGTACCAATCTTGTTGATGATTGTGTGTATTCTTATAGCTCAATTTATAACAACTTATTTGATAGGACGAAGTTTTAATAAAGAATCTCTTATTGATAGAGTAAGATACAGTGAATAAAATACAAATATTTATGGTTAGTTTAACTAGCAAAAAACATATAAAAAAATATAGTTAAAGAGATTCATAATTAAATAGGTTAAAGCATAGTACAGAGCAAACAATTTAAGCAGATGTTTGCTCTGTATTTTATTATGTAATCAATAATATATCTAATATACTGATATTATTCATGTTAGAAAATGTACCGGTACAATTCTAAAAAAGTATAAAATTGTACCATATAAAATGAAAATTTTGTATAATAATCGTATAGAAAATAAATAGGAGCTGATATATATGAATAAGAAGATTAATTATGCACCAGGACCAACTGAAACTAGGGAAAATGTAAGATTAGCAAGAGCAGAAAAAACAACAAATCCAGATATAGATATTGATTTTGTTGAATTTTATAAAAAGACATGCGAGAAGTTTGGTAATATAATTGGAACAAAAAACGATGTTTACATATTGAGTGGTGAAGGAATATTAGGTCTTGAAGCAGCATGTGCATCACTTACAGAAAAAGGAGATAGAGTACTTGTAATTGACAATGGTATATATGGAGAAGGTTTTAAAGATTTTGTAACAATGTATGGTGGGGAGTATGTGCTTTTTTCAAGTGAATATACTAAAAGTATAGATATTGATGAATTGAAAGCGTTTTTAGATGAGGATAGTAATTTTAAATATGCAACAGTAGTGCATTGTGATACTCCAACTGGCGTATTAAATGATGTAAGCAAAATATGTCCATTACTTAAAAAATATGGAATATTAACTGTAGTTGATTCTGTAGCAGGTATGGTAGGAGAAAGATTAAGTGTAGATGAATCTAAAATAGATATAATATTAGGTGGTTCACAAAAAGCTATTTCTGCACCAGCAGGACTTACTATAGTCGGAATAAGTCAAGATGCAAAAAATTGTATAAAAAATAGAAAAACTGATGTAATAGGTTTTTATTGTAATTTAAATATATGGGAAGGCTATTATGAAAAAAAATACTTCCCTTATACAATGCCAATAAGTGACATAATGGGGCTTGATAAAGCACTTGATAATATATTAGAAGAAGGAATAGAAAATGTATTAAATAGACATGAAAAGATAGCTTATAGTGTTAGAAAATCTATTGAGGAATATGGTCTAGAACTATTTTTAGAAGAAGGATATTCTAATACAGTCACAGCTATAAAAATTCCTGAAAGTATAGGAGCTTTAGAACTTACTGATTATATGCTTAAAAATTATAATACACTTGTTGCAACATCACTAAATCAATATATGGATACTATTTTAAGAATAGGTCATATGGGAGAGAATGCAAATCTAAATAAAATAGAACATGTACTAAATGTTTTGGATAAAAGTTTAAGTGCATTAGGATTCAAAGGAAATGGAAATTTGTTAAATTTATTTAATAAGTATTATTTTTAATAGATAGGGGGATATAGTATGGAAGTTACAGTTAAGCAAAAATTTACAACGAAAGACATGGTGGAAACCTCACTATTAATAGCATTAGTATTTATTGCAACTAAATTTATAAACATAAGATTACCAATATCTATAAATGGTGGGCTTGTGCATTTAGGAACTGCAATGTTGTTCATATCAGCAATAGTATTTGGAGGTAAAAAAGGTGCTTTATCAGGGGCTATTGGTATGTCACTTTTTGATTTGATATCTGGGTGGACTTTATGGGCACCGTTTACCTTTATAGTTAGAGGAGTTATGGGTTATTTACTTGGAAAGATTGCATGGGCAAATGGTAATAATGGGAATAATTTTTTAATCAATGTAATAGGAATATGTGTCTCATCAATTTGGATGCTATTTGGATATTATGTAACAGAAGTTATACTTTATGGTAATTTTATAGTACCTCTTACTTCAATACCAGGTAATTTAATGCAAGTATTGATAGGCCTTATAATAGCGCTTCCTATTTCTAAGGTATTGAAAAAATGTATAAAATAAATATAAAGTGAACTAAAATTTATGATAGCATAAATTATACTGTATAATATTAGGATGGAGTACATAATTAAAAAATTTTAGTATAGAGGTTAGTTCACAATGTTATCAGTTACAAGATATTCAATCAAAAATGTCCGTTTAAAGCCGTGGGTAAAGTTTATTTGGTATTTTGAGACAAAATCAAATATACTGTTAAATAATAAGTTACTTCCGACAGACAGTATAGATATTATTCTCAATCTTTCTGATGTTATGGAATATAAAATTGAAAATCAAGACTATACTGCTAGTAATATGCATTTTAATGGAATAAGGGATAAACATGGATTTATTATTCAACATGGAAATATACGTGTTATAGGGATTTCTTTTTATCCATTTGGTCTCTATCCATTTTTAAAGATACCAATTTCAGAGTTTAACAGACAAATTGTTGACCTAGAAGCAGTATCACAGCTATTTGCAAAAAAATTGGAAGAGTCATTAAATCCAACACAATCAGTAGAAAAAATTGTTTTATATTTAGAAGAAGTATTATTATCCATATTAGAAGAAGATTTAATTTCAAATAAATATGTAAAGCTTCTAAATTCATTTATATATGTTAATAGATATAGCAATATAAAAGCATTTTGTGATGATACAAATATAAATATTAAAACATTGGAAAGAATCTGTTTAAAATATACAGGGTATACACCTAAGATTTTAAAGAGAATTTACAGATTTAAAATGGCAAGCAATCAACTTATTTATAATTATAAAGATGATGAACTTTTTGATTTTATTTATGAAAATGAGTACTATGACCAAGCACACTTTATAAAAGAATTTAAAAAATTTTCAGGGACGTCACCAATTAAATTTATTGGTGAGAATAAGACGATTAAAGAAAATATAAAGTACAGCTATTTATAATTATACTGTCGATTTTTTACAATACCTCCAATTTATTTTTTGATATGATATAGGAAAATAAATTGGAGGTTTTACATATGAAAATTATTACAGAAATAGTTGAGTTTAATGTGGAAGAAAATTTGTCAAAAGAAGAGTTTATAGAAATTGTAAATGACTTAGAATTAAAATTTCATTCTATTCAATCTGGTTTTATTGATACTGAGCTTTTATATGATGAAAAGTCTCAAAAGTGGATTATGATACAACATTGGGAATCTATAGAAGACCTCAAGAGTGCTTCTAGTAAAATGTTTAAAGATTCTTCAACTGAGAAATTTAGAAAAGCTTTAAAGAATCAAACTGTTAAGATGAATATAATACCACAAATTAAAAGTTTGAAATTATAGAACTGAATGTAAAAGATAGTTAAATAGTATCAAACTAAATTAGCCAAATAACATTTTGTATTTAAATTGTTATTTGGCTTTTAGTGTTTATTTTAATATGAGTGTTATATACTAGAAAAACCAACAAACTGTTAGAGTGTGGATTATCATAATGTTATATTCGGGAGCTAAAAGGCTTAATACTGATTTGCCAATTGGTCAATCCATGCATGTCCATCTGGATATGCTGTTATTAAAGCATTTACAAGCCAATCCCTTTGCTCTTGTGATAATAGTGGGACTGTTACATCGAAGTCTTTTTGATAACCAAGCCTATCTATGTATATTGATTTGCAAAACAAAACCACTTCGGGAGCCATATATGGGATATTATCTGATGTTATCAGTCTGGCTTTATCCATATCTCTTATAATTCTTTGATTTTGGGAAAAAAGAAATTTTCCATCTTTCTGTGGATTATATATCAATTCAATAAAATCGAACTGTAACTGTTCGTCACACTGTATATTCATTTTATAGTTATCATCCTCGACTTTTTTTAATTCAATAAATGAGCAATCAGGCTTAATCGCAAAAACACAAATTTGCTCTATATGTTGCTTGTTAAGGTCGATAATAGGTCGTAATAAATAATTACCCAAGGGCTCATATATATCCCATCCTTGATTAAGCATATACTGAATGCTCTTTTCTTTATCTGTGTCAGAAATCCATATGTCAATATCACTGTGTGGGCGAATATGCATATTCGCAAATAATTCTAGGGCATATCCACCACATATTGAATATGAAAAGCCACAATCATTAAAAAAGTTTACACAATCTTTAATTAGTTTGTTCATAGCAACCTCCTTTTGCATGTACTGAAATAAATTAAATTTTTAAAAATACCAACTAAATGTTTGTTTTGTGTAAATATAAAACTGCCGATATTAAGGCAGTTTTATATTTACTATTTAGAAAATTTATTAACAAATTTTTGATATTCACACATTATCTTATCATTCATAAAAGAAATACCCATAAAAGCAGCTTGCTCACCAAACAAAGTAAAACGTTCTATCATCTGTTGTGGATTACCTGGATAAACTGTTGGAATACACCATGTGTTTAGAAGAAAACCAAACATTTGAGCAGCAATCTCTGGATTTTTAACTTGCATAGAATTATCTTGATTTCCTTCTTCAATCAATGCTTTTATCCAAGGCACAATATCATTTATAATCTCATCAAACTGCGTAGCTAAATACTTAGGATTACGCAATAGTGATGATGACATTAAAAAAATGTCTTGTTTATTGTGTTGTTCATAAGCATGAAGCAACCTATATTGTAATTTTTCTAATGCGGTCTTTCCTTCATCATTTTTTACATCATATCCATAAAATCCATCATTATACAAACGACTTGTGATTGCCTTAATTATTTCGTCTTTTGATTTAAAGTGATGATAAATAGCACCTCTTGAAAGGCCATCTAAATTATCTACAATATCTTGAATCGTTGTCTGCTCATACCCTTTTTCTAAGAATAACTTATGTGAAATATCAAGTATTTTTTGTATAGTATTATCAGGTTCTTTTTTTCTTCCCAAAAAACTCACTCCTCGAAACAATCATTTGGTATGTTTATCTTAGCAAATACATAATGATTTGTCAATGTGTCTTTTTAGCATGTTGAACAGGTATATTGCCATGCTTTCATTATTTTATTTTTTTGCCTTATACTGGACTATATTTGCAGTTTCCTAATATATTTGGCTCATATTTAAATACCATTATCTAAAAGCACTATTGCTGTACGAGAGGCAATAGGCATTTTAGAAGAAGGAGGAGTTGAGCTAAAGTATACATCATAATCTCTTAAGTTTTCTTTTTTTGTGTTTCCTCCAAACTCTACCATATCAGTATTTAATGTCGTTTTGTAGTTTGTATTTTGAAACTTTGAAATATCAACTGATTGTATTAGATTAGGGTGGAAATTAAATATAAATAAATATTTGCCCTTACTGTACACCAAAATCTTTTTATCATTATCCATATGTATAAGTTCATGACTATTTTGGATAAAAATATCACTGTATTTTGTAAGTTCAAGCATAGATTTATCAAAACTTAATAATTGTTTATACTTTAAGTTGTTATCTTCTGAAAGGCTCCATTGTCTTCTGGCATACTTATAGCTCCAATTGTTGCCTTCTCGTGGAAAATCAATCCACTCAGGATGTCCAAATTCATTTCCCATAAAATTTAGATATCCTTCACCTGCTAGAGAAAAAGTTATTAATTTAATTAATTTAATAAGAGACATTGCTCTATTGATAACATGGTTATTTGAGTTTATTTCCATATTCCAGTACATTTCCTTATCAGCTAGCCAAAAAATAATTGTTTTATCGCCAACTAATGCTTGGTCATGGGATTCACAATATCCTATATTTTTTTCTCCAGGTCGTCTAGTAGTAAGTTCATACCACATTTTGCCCAAATCCCAGTCTTCATCAGATAAGTTAGAGATAGTTTTTATCCAAAAATCAGGTACTCCCATTGCGAGTCTATAGTCAAATCCAATTCCGCCGTCTTTTATAGGGATACACATACCAGGCATTCCACTCATATCTTCTGCAATACTTATCGAATTAGGTTTAATTTCTTTTATTAATTCATTTGCAAATTGGAGATATGTTATAGCTTCAATATCTGTATTCATACTAAAATATTTTTCATAACTATCAAATGAAACTCCAAGACCATGGTTATGATATAACATTGAAGTCACACCATCAAACCTAAAGCCATCAAAATGGTACTCATTTAACCAAAATTTTATATTTGAAAGCAAAAAATGTATTACTTCAGGTTTACCATAGTTAAAAAGTTTTGTACCCCAAGCAGGATGATTTCCCTTTGAACCTGAGTGGAAAAATTGATGTTCACTTCCATCAAACTCATTTATTCCTTCTAAAGTATTCTTTACAGCATGAGAATGAACTAAATCCAATAAAACAGCAATCCCCATTGAATGAGCAGTGTTTATGAGGTTTTTTAAGTCTTCAGGAGTACCAAACCTAGATGAGATTGCATAAAAGTTTGAAACTTGGTATCCAAAAGATGCATAATATGGATGTTCCATAATAGCCATAAGCTGAATGGTATTGTATCCAGCTTTTTTTATCTTAGGAAGTATTTTTTCAGTAAATTCATTATAAGTTCCAATAGATTCGCTTTCAGTAGACATACCTATATGACATTCATAGATTAGTGGAGAAGTTATGTTTTTTAAGTCAAAATTATTGTCAGTCCAGATAAATGGAGTTTTTGGTTGCCATATTTGTCCATTAAATCCACCAAAATCTTTTTGAATTACTCTTTTTATATATAATGGTATACGGTCAAATGTTTTTCCATTTGCAGTAACTTGTACCTTTACCTCTGATTTGTGAGGTAAGCTATTTTGACCAGGAATAAATATTTCCCAATTACCAGACCCAATTTTTCTTAGAGGATGAGATTTTCTATTCCAATTATTAAAGTCACCAATTAGTGACAAACTATCTGCATTTGGAGCCCATTCCCTATAGAAGAATCCATCATTTGTCTGATGAAATCCATAGTAAAGATGAGCATTTGCAAAAGAACTAAAATCTTTATAGTTTTTCAATGTTTTTGATTTCATATCCTCATAATGTTCCATTCGCTTTTTTATATCAGATTCAAATGGTTGTAGGTATACATCAATATCTAAAATTTTAAATCTTTTTTGACTTTTCATTGTATTTCTCCTCCATAATAAATATTACATCTAAAAAATAATATTTATCTCATACTATCTTCTCTGTATAATTGATATATATTATATAATCCTAATAAAAAACTTAAGCCACCAATGATTAATTTCATAATTTACCTCCCTAGTATTTATACTTATATATCGTATTCATCAAAATTTAAAAGTTTGTTTAAAACTCTTTTAATAATATCATAATCAAAGCCTTTATAGGAAAGATGTTGAGAAATTTTTTGATATATTTTCTTTTTATCTTCTTTCTTTACTCTTTCATACCTTTTTTTTGCTAGATACATAGCATTTTCAAATTCAGTGTCCTTGTCTAATTCAGATACTGCTTCATTGATTGTACTTCTATTGATACCTTTATTATATAAATTCTGCTTAATTCTGTTTTTGCCACATTTATTTAGGTTAACATTTGTGTTAACAATTTTTTGAGCTAATACACTGTCATTTACGAGATTATAACTTTTAAGAAAATCTATGACCCTCTCAATTATATTTTCATCAAATTCTGATGATAGTTTTTCTTTTAATTTTTTTTCAGATTGGTCAGCATGAGATAAAATATTTAATGCTTTATTTTTAGCTTTTATATACATTTCATCATCTAAAATAGGTTTTAATTCTTCTTCATTTATTTCATTCCCTTTTTTTAAATTAAATGTATAAACAAGTTCTTTAAATATAGCAATAAAAAATTTATCATCTACATAAATATTAACTCTATCATCATTTCTTTTTTGTTGTTCTATTTTTGTAATTATACCCATAAGTCCTCCTTTTTTATATGTAATTATATTAACAAAAGCAACTAATAAAATTTAACAAAAAACTTATATTTGTATGTTATATTTTATCAAAATTAAGACAAAATAGTAAAAAGTTATTTTTATTAAAAAGTAAAGCAGAATCATGTTAAATAATTATTTTTTAAAGTGTTTTTTAGCATATAAATATAATTATATACCCAAAAAAACAAATTATAAGCTTTAAGAAATAAAAAATAATGGTACAATAGTATTATAACATTAAAAGGAGACAAAATATGAGAAGTGAAAATCTAGTTAAGATGGCAGAGTTGAAAAATACTGAAAAACTAGAGAAATTTAATCGCCATAAAGGCAAAATCAAAATAGGTATATTGGGAGGTACTTTTGACCCTATACACTATGCTCATTTAGCAACAGCAGAATTTATTAGAGACAAGTATGACATTGACAAAATAATCTTTATACCATCAGGAAATCCACCACATAAATTATGTATCACTACAGATAAGTATGATAGATATAATATGACACTTCTAGCAACTGAAAGCAACGAAGATTTTTTAGTTTCAAAAGTAGAAATCGAAAGAAAGAAAAGGACTTATACAATAGATACATTAAAATACTTAAAGAAAAAATACAAAAATGCAGACATTTATTTTATAACAGGTGCAGATGCAATTTGTAGTGTTGAAGAGTGGAAAGATGTAAAGAAAAACTTTGAGTTAGCTACTTTTATAGCCGCAACTAGACCAGGAATTAGTTTGTTAAGGTCACAAGAGACTATAGAAAAACTAACTAAGAAGTATAATGCTGACATTATAACAGTTTATGTTCCATCACTGGATATATCGTCCACATATATAAGGGAACAGCTAAATGAAGGCAAGTCAATACGTTACTTAGTACCCGAAAATGTAGAAAATTATTTATATGAAAATAAACTATATCAATATGGAGATGATTAAATGAACTTAGAAAATATTAACCAAAGACTAAATCAAATGCTACCAGTGGGGAGGCTTAGCCATTCAAAAAATGTTGCAAAATGTGCTGAAAAATTATGTGAGATTTATGGATGTGACAAAGAAAAAGCTTACTTAGCAGGAATGATTCATGATTGTGCAAAGTATTTAAGTGACAAGGAAATAGAGGATTATGTAAATAAGTATGAAATATATTTAGACCCAATAGAGGATGGAAATCGTTCCTTGTCTCATAGTGTAATTGGGGCGTACATATGCGAGTATGAATTTGAAGTAGAAGATGAAGATATTATAAATGCAATCAAATATCATACAACAGGGAGAGAGGACATGTCTCTTTTAGAAAAAATAATTTACATAGCTGATTTAATTGAAGAAGGAAGAAAATTCCCAGTTGTAGATACATTAAGAGAATTAGCATATGGAGGGAAGCTTGATGAAGCACTTTTAACTTCTTTTAATAATACTTTAATGTTTGTCATCAATAAAAAAGAAGAGATACATCCAAGAACAGTTATGGCAAGAAACTATCTAATTAAAGAAAAGTTATTATAAAAAAGCTATATAAAGGCAAACATATTAATAAATTTAAATTTGACTATGTTACAAAATCGTATTAATATGTTACAATAACTAAGTGTATTTTAATTAGGAAAGTGAGGAATTTTTATATGACAGTGGAACAAATGACAAAAATAGCATATGATGCCATAGAAGATAAACTAGGTCAAGATACAGTTATAATAAATATAGGAAAAGTTTCTAGTTTGTGTGATTATTTTATTATTACTACAGCATCTTCTCAGAGACAGGTAAAAGCTATTGCTGACAATGTAGAAGATGAATTAGCAAAACTAGGATTAGAGCCAAGAGGTAAAGAAGGACAAGGAACTCAAACTTGGGTACTCCTTGATTATGGAGACATAATGGTTCATGTATTTAATGAGGAAAATAGAGGGTTTTATAATTTAGAAAAATTATGGAAAGATGCACCTTATATAGATATTGACACATTAGCATAAACATGATAATATATGTTATTATAATTAGAAAATTTCAAAAATTATATTAAATTGAATAGACTAGAGCAGTAAAAGATTATATTTTTTCAGAGAGTTAGTGGAAGGTGAGAACTAATATTATATAACTTTGAACTTACTAGATTAAAATCTATTCTCCATGGCTGGATTAAAAGCTATCTAAGAGAGTCTATATATGTAGTAGGCTAATTAGGGTGGTACCGCGAAGATTTATCCTCGTCCCTAAACGTAAGTTTAGTGACGAGGATTTTTTATTTTCAAAGAATTATTTGGAAATTATAAGTAAATAATACTAAATAAGGTAGTTATACACAATTAAAAATAGGAGGCAAAATATGAGCGTATATAATTTTAAAGAAGTAGAATCGAAATGGCAAAAAATTTGGAAAGATAATAATCAGTATAAAATGGATACTGCACAAACTGAAAAACCTAATTATTACACATTAGAAATGTTCCCTTATCCATCTGGAAAAATACACATGGGACATGTTAGAAATTATTCTATAGGTGATGTTGTCGCAAGATTCAAAAAAATGGAAGGATATAATGTACTTCATCCAATGGGATGGGATTCTTTTGGATTACCAGCTGAAAATGCAGCTATAAAACATGGAATACATCCGCATAAATGGACAATGGAAAATATAGAAGAAATGAAAGAGCAATTAAATTTATTAGGGATTAGTTATGATTGGGATAAAGAAGTTGCAACTTCAACTCCAGAATACTATAGATTTACACAAGAAATATTTTTGAAGTTTTTAGAGCATGGGCTTGCATATAAGAAAAAATCATATGTTAACTGGTGTCCTTCTTGTGAGACTGTTCTTGCAAATGAGCAAGTTGTTCAAGGAGCATGTGAGAGATGTAAAGCAACAGTATTAAAGAAAGATTTAGAACAATGGTATTTTAAGACTACTGAATTTGCAGAAGAATTACTTAATGACTTAGATACATTAGATGGATGGCCAGAAAAAGTTAAAACAATGCAAAAAAATTGGATAGGTAAAAGTACAGGAGCAGATTTAGTTTTTGATATAGATGGAACTGATAAATCTATGACAGTATTTACAACTAGACCAGACACAACTTATGGAGTTACTTATATGGTACTTGCTCCAGAGCATGAATTAGTTAAAGAATTGGTTGCAGGGACTGAATATGAAGCAGATGTTGAAGCTTTTGTTCAAAAAATGCATACTATGACAGAAATAGAAAGAACAGCAGCTGATGTAGAAAAAGAAGGAATGTTTATAGGTAGATATGTTATAAATCCTTTAAATGGCAAGAAAGTTCCTCTATGGATAGCTAACTATGTATTAGTTGAGTATGGAACAGGTGCTATAATGGCAGTTCCAGCACATGATGAAAGAGATAGAGATTTTGCTGAAAAATATAATTTAGACATAATTGATGTAATAACAGAAGATAACAAAATGATAAATTCAGAAGAATTTAATGGATTAGATGCTTCAGAAGGATTTGAAGGAATAATCGATAAGTTAGAAAAAGAAGGTAGAGGAAAGAGAACAATTAATTATAGACTTAGAGACTGGTTAGTTTCAAGACAAAGATACTGGGGTTGTCCTATACCTGTGGTTTATTGTGATGAATGTGGAATAGTTCCAGTTAAAAAGGAAGATTTACCAGTTCTTTTACCAACAGATGTTGAATTTACTGGAAAAGGGGAATCTCCACTTACGACTTCAAAGCAATTTATGTCAACAACTTGTCCTCACTGTGGAAAACCAGCTAGAAGGGAAGTTGATACTATGGATACATTCGTTGATTCTTCTTGGTATTTCTTAAGATATGTGGATAGCAATAATGAAAATGAACCATTTAGTAAGGAATTAGTTAATAGATGGCATCCAGTAGACCAATATATAGGTGGAGTAGAACATGCTATAATGCATTTGCTTTATGCAAGATGGTTTGTAAAGGCATTTAAGAGTATGGGAATGGTAGACTTCAATGAGCCATTTAAAAACTTACTTACTCAAGGAATGGTACTTATGGATGGTTCTAAAATGAGTAAGTCTAAAGGGAATACAGTATCTCCTATGGATATAATAGATGAGTATGGAGCAGATACTGCAAGACTTTTCGTATTATTTGCAGCACCACCAGAAAGAGATTTAGACTGGTCAGAGCAAGGTGTTGATGGATGCTTTAGATTCTTAAATAGGGTTTATAGATTGGTTGACGAGTTAGCAGATGTGGTTAAAAAGGATGTAGAGTTTGGAGAATTAAATTCCCAAGATAAGGATATGAGATATACTATACACTCTACACTTAAAAAAGTTACTGCTGATTTAAGTGAAAAATTCGGATTTAATACTGCTATATCAGCTCTTATGGAATTAATAAATGATATGTATAAATATAAAGAGTTAGATAATATAAACGAAGCAGTTATAAAAGAAGGTGTACAAACTATAGTAACTATAATTGCACCATTTGCCCCTCATTTAGGTGAAGAACTATGGACTATGATAGGTAAAGAAGGAAGTGTATTTGATATAGACTGGCCTAAATATGACGAAAAAGCTTTAGTAAAAGATGAAATAGAAGTTGTTGTACAAGTTAATGGAAAAGTTAGAGGAAAATTAACTGTTAACTCAAATATATCTAAAGATGAGATGGAAAAGGTAGCTTTAGAAGATGAAAAAATAAAAGGATTAGTTGAAGGTAAAACTATAGTTAAAGTTGTAGCTGTACCTAAAAAACTAGTAAATATAGTTGTTAAATAACTCAAAAATATGAACAAAAATATAAATTTATAAAATAAATGAGGCTGTCTCAAAATAGAGATAAGCCTTTTTTCATTGTTGAAATTATAAAATTGTTGAAATTATAAAAATAGATTTGATTTTATACAAAAAAATGATTAAAGAACTAAAAAGTTCATTCTTATATACCCTAGTTATTGTTTTAAATATTATTATAATTAATGTTAAATCGAGTTAATGTATTAAGTGGTATGTAAATCATTCAGTTTCCAAAGTGTTGTTCATCAAGGAACTGCTCTAAGCTTAAACGAAAAAAATATAATTATTGTATTTTGAAATTTTTTTCTATATAATGAAAACAGGCAAAAAAGGTGCGTATCTATGCTTTATCTGAAACACCCAGACAACGAGATTCAGATTCATATAATAGCTACCATGTTTCTAAAAAGGAACTTGCAAAAAAAATAGGCGTTTCAACTTCCCAGTTGATTAAAATTATCAGCAGGAAAACAAGTATAGTCAGCAGTGGTATTCTAATGGGTGTTGTCGATATATCCAAGTTGGGATTGTCTGAGGATGTTATCAAATAACTTGTGATAGGTGCAGTAGATGTGGAGATTCCTGATACGGATTTATTCTCAGGGGATGGTTGCTTCGGGAGATATGGAGCGTAACCAGTTTATTGATATGGTAACCATTTTTTTGTCTAATTTGATGAAAGAATCCCAAGAATACCATACAGAAGTAAGACAGGAATTAACTGGTGGTATAAACTGATAAAGGCAAATTTAAAAATTTTGATAGGATGATTTTAAGATTTATCTTCTATTTTGTGTTTTAGAAATAATTGAAATGTTATGAGGAGGTATGTACAAATGGAGACTGTAACAAATAATCAATCAGGTGTAGAAATTCAACTCAGTCTGTTTGAAGCTATCAAAGATTTATTGTTAATTAATCCTATTTTCTTGTTGGGAATTATCTTGATTGGTATTTTCTTAGTTGTAATATTCAAGAAAAATAGTGATATTCCAAAGGTAAAAACATCTATTTTATCACTGGCAATGTATTACTACTTATGTTTAACACTATCGCATATTGTTGGTATCCCTACATTCAGTGAATATATAAGACTGTCACAGTTAGGGGAAACGTTCTTTAATCCAAACATAAATCTTATTCCTTTTAGTGATGGATTTAGTTTGAGTTTTATTTTGAATATTTTACTTTTTGTCCCATTAGGTTTTTTATGTCCGCTTATAAGCAAAACCTTTGAACGTTTGAGAAATACATTCTTGATTGGTTTTGGATTATCTCTTTTTATCGAAACTATTCAGCTTTTTACGTTACACAGAGCAACCGATATAGACGACTTACTCACGAATGTAATTGGAACAATAATAGGCTATTTCTGCTTCAAACTGATTGCTAAATTGCGAATTGTAAAACTACATTCAGATGATGACTCTATGGAACAGGATTACACAGTATGTATTCCGATTGCCATTATAATAGTTGCCCTTATATTAGGATTTTTTAGTTAAGTTCCAAATAGCTAATTTGGGAATCCAGACAACATAACAGATAGTATGTTACCTTTTACAGGAGCATACTATCTGTTATATTGTCAACATCCTATTTTATGGTTTGTGTGTAGTTTCCTGTAAACTGAACTAAATAATTAAATAGAAGCTATTAGAATTAATAATAACAGATAGATATTAATAAGCATAAACAAATAGTAAAATGTGTAGATATAGACGTTTTTAAGTGAAACTATTATAAAATAATTGACTGACAATCAACTGACAAAACCTATTTTTTACGTTTAACTGACATTTAACTGACAGTCAGTTTTTACTATTTAAATAGAAGTTCGCTTAGATTGTCGGAAGCTTCTTTGTCCATTTCTTTAAGTACATGAGAATATCTATTCATAGTTATTTTTATATCTGTATGACCCAATCTTTCAGAAACAACTTTCATATTAGTACCTCCCAAAAGCAGCAGAGTAGCACTTGTATGTCTTAAATCATGTATTCTAATTTTTTTTAGATTATTTTTTTTGTAAAATTATGAAACGTTTTTCTTAGTGAAGAAGGTAGAAACGGATTTAAATTGGTGTTTAGACAAACTAAGTTATTTTTGTTTTCCAGGATACCTTGCAATTTTAATTTGCTTTGTCTTAGTTTTTCTATTTTCAATTTTTCAATTAATTCTTTTGGAGCTGATAAAGCTCTTTTTGATTTTGGTGTTTTTGGCTCTTTAAAAGATATTTTGCCATTAGAATAGACAAGAATTTGATTAACATTTATCAGATTGTTATCTAAGTCAACATCTGACCACCTAAGCCCAGTAGCTTCTCCCATTCTTAAACCTAGAAGTAACATTAAAAGAATAGGTATTTCTATATTATTACTAAGTAACTTTTCTATTAGCAATAATACTTCTTTTCTATTGTATATTTCATTTGTAGAATATTTTTCTTTAGAAGGAAGTTTTATAAAATCACATGAATTTTCTTGTATTTCTCTTAATCTATATGCTTCCCTTATTACAGAACTTAGAAAGCTATACCTTACTTTAGCACTAGTAAAGGTAGAATTATTAAAGTTATAATTTACAAAAGCTTGTACTGAACTAGGATTTACTTCTGTGAGTTTTAGATTCTTAAAAAAGGTTCTATGTAATTTTTAACCCAAGATTTTGTATTTGTAACAGTATATGGAGACCAATTATTTTTATTCATGTCTATATATTTATAACATCTTTCTACAAATGTCATACCTTTTGGAGCAACAAACTTATTATTATTTATAGTAGACTTTATTTCAATTAAATGTTTTTCAGCATCCTTTTTCTTTTTATAGCTTCCATAACTTTTTTGTTTCTTTTTGCCAGTTTCTTATTCCACATATACATAGAATTTTTCCCATCTTTTTCTTATAAAAGCTGATTTGATATTCATATATGTACGCTCCCTTTATAAGTTAGTTTTATAAAAGAACAGTTGGACTGCTCTAATTATGTCATTATCTTTTTAATTCTTTACAGTTACATTATAACACGTATTTGTATACACTTAAATTAACAGGAAGATAAATATCGTTAAAGGAGGAAAAGAAAATTTAATGTAGAATTATGTAAGATATATAGTATTTCATATATAAAAGGGGGAGATATTGTGAAATTAAAGAAATTATTATCACTAGGGTTAGCCGTGTCAATGTTTGCTGCTGGTCCTATATCAGCTAATGCACTTGATACAATTTATACTATTCAAGGAAAAGATAAATATGAAACGGCTGCTCTTATAGCTGATGAACAAAATTATACTACAGCTATATTAATTAATGCAGACAGCACAATGGCTGATGGATTAAGTGCGAGTGGACTTGCAGGAGCAACAAATGCACCAATTTTTTTAACTAAGAAAAATAACATACCTAATGCAACTCTTAAAAGAGTAGAGAAAGCTAAAAAGGTATACATAATAGGTGGAGAAAGTTCTATTGATAAAGCAACAGAAACTCTTCTAAAAGATAAAGGAATAGAGGCTAAAAGACTTCAAGGTAGTGATAGAATTAAGACAAGCTATAATGTTGCAAAAGAAATAAACTCAATTAACAAAGTAAATAAAGTTATATTGACTAATGCTTTTAAAGGAGAGCCTGATGCAATGAGTGCTGCACCTGTAGCAGTTAGAGATAAAGCAGCTATAGTATTAACTGATGGAAAAAGTGTTCCATTTAATACAACTGGTGTAGAAAGTTATGTAATAGGTGGTACTTCATCAATGAGTGACAAACTAGTTAATGATACTAATTCAACTAGATTAGGTGGAGTAGATAGATATGATACTAATAAAAAAATAGTAAATAAGTTCTATAATGGCGCAAAAGAATTTTATATAGCTAGTGGTACTGATTTAGTTTATGCTTTAGTTGGTTCACCAATGGCTAAAAATAATCCTATTGTACTAGTTGATATTGGAAGTAATAAAGATATACTTAAAAATGCTGCAAAAGTGACTGGGATAGGAAATCTAAGTGATAAAATTATGCTAGAGTGTGAAAATACCATCAATAATATTAGTCTTCCGTCTTCAAATAAAAATATAATATGTGGATTAAAGATTGATTTTGATTCAAAGCACATAATTTGGCAAGATAAAGGAAGTTATCTTGAATGTTATGATGATAACCTTGAATATTATACTGAAAAATATAAAGACCCAACAGTTCCTATAAATATAGAAAATACAAGTACACAAAATTTAGATGTAACAAAATTAAAAGTTTATGGAGAAGCTAATTCAACATTATATATGGGGCAATATGCTAAAATAAAAATGGATTTTAATAGTTTCGGTGTATTAAAGCCAGGAGAAAAATGTACTATTTATTTAGATATAATTTCATTAGATCCATCAAGAAGCATGACATTAACATTTTCTTATGTAGGTGATAAAGAAAATTATAAATATGAACAAGGATTGGCAAGTAGAATATTATTTTATAACCCAGATGGAGAAGATTTTTTTGAATATAAATAACTAGTGGGTATGTAAATTAATAAGGGTTTTATAAGTTTAATTTTTTTATTTTCGTTTTATATTAACTATGTGGTATGTAAATGTCTCGATATTGCTCATATGTTGAGTTATTATATTTAGTTTCATATGAACTATATGGATTTTAAAATTAAAAATACTTAAAAACATTTACTTTAATAGTAGGTGTTTTTTTGATTAAAAGAATATTATTATAATGTAAAAAGTAATAAATAGGTAAAATATGTAAGAATTATATGTTATAATATTTTTAGCAAGAAGATGTAATCTACAATTTATAGAGTGGAGTTCATGTATCAAAAAATTATCCTCCCGACGCTAAGAAGGGAGGTGAATATACATGGATAATTTTTTACAAGGCATACTAGCAAGTCTATCTGCTAGCTTAATAGTTTATATAGCTAGCAAACTATTTAGAAAGCGTAAAAAACCACTCAAAGCGGCAACTAAGAGTGGTTGGGAATTTGATTTAAAAATCAGATTCCATAAAACTAAGTAATTTCTAAATTATGAACTCCACTCTACAGCAAAATAGATTGTAGTTCTTCTTGCTTTTATTATATCACAAATTGGTACAGATATTCAAAAATAATATTTTTATGATATAATAAAGTCATAGAAATTTTGCAGTGTTCGATTTTTTGAAGAAATTAAGGCTTAACAGTTGAAATATAAGGCATTGAGGACTTGTGATAAGTGTTATCAATTGCACTACTCATGGTTCACTGCAAATTTGAGAGATTTGTATATGTGTAGGCATTGGAAATACTCAATTTATTTTGGGGTTTTATATTAACTATATGGAATGTAAATATCGCAGCCCCAACAGGAACAATAGTTGATAAGCTAGGTTTTATATTAACTATATGGAATGTAAATCTATATAACCACTTCTCTAACAACTTCTCTAAGTACTGTTTTATATTAACTATATGGAATGTAAATAAAAATGAACGCAAGATACATCACAAGAACCTCGTATGGTTTTATATTAACTATATGGAATGTAAATCCGTCAGTGTAAGGAATCTGAATATTAATAACACCAGAGTTTTATATTAACTATATGGAATGTAAATACACTTCCAACAAGCATTGTAGGGTTGAAGTCTACAGGTTTTATATTAACTATATGGAATGTAAATTAAATCGTATTTATAATTATATCTACACTTAGTAAATGTTTTATATTAACTATATGGAATGTAAATCCAATAGACCCTCCAATAACTCCAGATATTCCTTCTGGTTTTATATTAACTATATGGAATGTAAATAATGAACTATCTAAACCAAGGTCATAATTTAATTGAGTTTTATATTAACTATATGGAATGTAAATTGTATCCAAAAAATTACAATAATCATACGAACTGCTAATATAAGCAGTCAATATATGTGTACATTTATCCATTTTATCTCTAAACATATAAATTATTATCCCCCTAAAAAACTTTCATAAAAACAAAAAGAACAATATCTCTTTGGCAACTGGCTAACATAACTCATAAGATATTTATATAAGTCTTAGTCCCTATAGCTTTGCGTCACTAGATTTCTCTAGTTTTGCCGATTTAGTTTTATTCTATAACTAAATAATACAATAGAATTAGTTATTATTCAACAAGATTGTTTGAAAATTGAATAAATTTATAGGTATGAACGTAATTTCACACTTAAAAACAGACTAAATACGTAGAATATATAGAAAAATTTACCTGTAGTTTTTGTGATAAAAAGCTCCTATTATTAATTTAAGCTAGATAAGTTTGAGGAAGTGACATAAATTGAAAGAAGGAATATATTATGTTGAATAAAAAATTACCAGATGCAGAATTAAAAATTATGAAATACATATGGAATACTGGTTATAAAACTGTAATATCAAAAGATGTTGCAGATTAAATAGAAAAAACATATGCTTGGAAGCATACAACTACAATTACACTTTTAGCTAGATTAACTAAAAAAGGTTTTTTCATATCGCAGAGAATTGGGAAACATGTACACTATAGAGTATTAATAAAAGAGAAAGAATATCTCAAAATAGAGGGAAAAAGAATTTTTGGAGGTCTACATAACAATCCATTATCAGAACTAATTTCAAAATTACATGATGGAGAAGAAATAACTGAAGAAAAAATAATAGAAATAGGAAATTGGATAAAAAGCTGGAAAGATGAAGATTAATAAATAAAAGGTAGCTACTAATATAAGTGCTACCTTTTTTCTTGTGGATAATATTGGGGATAAGTTGTGGGAAATTTGTGTAAAAATTGTGGATAAAATATTTTGCTGACATTTAACTGACATAAGTATTAGATTTTGATTTAAAAATGTTGAAATATCAATAAATAATTAAATAGAAGTTATTAGAATTAACAATAGATTCCTTTTTCAAAGAAGTCTTTGATTTCATCAAGGTTATCAGTTTTTCCAAGTGCTAAGATAAGTTTTATTCTAGCTTTTTGACCTGGCAAGTCCCCACCAAATATACAACCAAGATTTTTTAAATCTCTACCAGAACCAAAGTAACCATAACTATCGAATACTCTACCTGAATGACATCTAGAAACTATAACTACAGGAAGTCCTTTTTCTCTAGCATATTCAACTCCAGAAAGCATTTGAGGAGGAATATTACCTCTACCCATTGCCTCAATAACTATACCTTTATAACCACTATCAACAGCAAATCTTATAAAGTCAGCATTTTCTCCTACATATGCTTTAAATAAGGCAACTTTAGATTCTACCTTATCAGTATCTATAATTGTTCTATTTACAATATCTCTTGTAAGGACAAGTTCGTTGCAGTCAATTATTCCTAATGGGCCACTAGTTAGAGATTTAAATGTATTTAGAGAAAGAGTATTTGTTTTAGTAGCTTCAGAAGCTAATAATACTTCATTGTTTAAAACTACAAGGACTCCTTTTCCCATAGCATCTTTGGATACTGCAGTACAAACTGATGCAGATAAATTACTTGAACCATCATATCCAAGTTCAGAACTACTTCTCATAGCACCTGTGACTATTACAGGTTTGATGTTGTCAATTGTAAGGTCTAGAAAATAAGCTGTTTCCTCTAAACTATCTGTACCATGTGTTATTACAACACCTGTAATATCTTTTCTTGCTAATAAATCATTTACATAATTTTTCAATTCCATCATTCTATAAGGTGTTATGTGAGGTCCTGGAATTTCATCAAAATTAAAAACTTCAACATCTGCAACTTTATCAATGTTGGTAACCATTGATAGTATTTGTTCACCTGATAAAGTTGGTATAGCTGCTCCGACTTTATCATCTACTGTCATAGATATAGTTCCACCAGTAAAAACTATGGCAACTTTTTTCTTAATACTCATACTATTCTCTGCCTTTCATAAATAAAATTTATAATTCCGATAGGATTATATCAAAAAAAGTAGTTAAGGTCTACATAAACTCTTTTATTCATATAATTTAGATATTTCAGTGTAATATAATTATTTCTTAATTTTTTGCCATTCAACGATATAACCATTTAATATCTCTCTTATGGCTTTTCCTATCTTAGTATAAGCTTCATCATATAGATTTGCTAGAGATATTCTAATTGACCATTCAGGGCCATAGAATCCATTTCCACTAAGTAAAACTACTGAATAGTCATTAGCTAATTTATAAAGAACATCTACTGGAGATGCAGTTTTACTTATAAATTTAAATAAGTCTTCTCCGTAGTTTAATTTAGCCCATTCTTCAATATCAAATTGAGTGTAATATGCAGCATTGTTTTTGTTTTCATTAATTGGAAGCTCTAAAGCTTCAAATAATAGTTTTTGACGTCTATGGCAGATACTCATATTAAGTTTTTTGTAGGCATCTACTTTGTCAATCAATGCAAAAGCAGAGAAAAACGCCATTTGTACTTGCTGTGGAGTAGAAAGACCAGCAGTATGGTTGAGAGCAACAAGTCTGCTATCAGCAACAACTCTTTCCATAAAGGAAAGACTAGAAGGGTTAAGACTCATATCACTGTAACGCTTATCTACTGATTTTTTTAATTCTCCAGTTAAATCATTTATTTTCTTATCAAAAACATTTTTCTTATGAAGGGCAAATGTACCAAGTCTCCATCCTGTAACTCCAAAATATTTTGAATAAGAATATACTCCAACAGTGTTGTAAGGTAGTTTTGACATTAAGGATGAAAAATCTTCTACAAAAGTTCCATATACATCATCTGATATTATCATTAAATCTTTATTATAATTTTCAATTACATCTATTAGATTATTACAAGATGTTTCATCCATAGCTATAGAAGCAGGATTATTAGGATTAACAACGAATAAAGCTTTAATAGATTTGTCACGAAGTTTCTCTAATTCTTTTTTTGTATATTGCCATGTATGAGCACCTTTTTCATCAACTTCATTAGCATTTATATTTACCACTTTAAAGTCGTAACGAGGAAGGTTAGGTATTTCAAGATAAGGTGTAAATATTGGAGTCATTAAGGCTATGGTATCTCCTTTTTTTAGAAGTTCATTTGCCATTAATGAATCAAATATATAGCACATAGCAGCTGTAGCACCTTCAACAGCAAAAATTTCTACATCACCATATTTACCTGATATATCATATTTCATTTCTTGAACTAGGTAATCGTGTACTATTTTTTCCATATGAGGTAACATTCTATCTGGAAGTGGATAGTTATCACCAATAATTCCATCAGCTAGTTCATGAACAAATTCATCTCCATCAAATCCAAGTTCATTTATACCAAAGTTTATAATATCTCTAGCTAAATATGCTCCAGGCATATCTATATTTTCATTTATAAATTTAAAAAATCTTTCTTTAATACCCTTTTTTTGAGGCATTCCAGCCAAATGACCTAAATCCCAATTAGAACGAGTTTCAGTAATAGCGAAATGACCAAAAGTAAAAAAGGCTTCTCTAGCAGTTGAACAAGTCCAGTTTGGATTTCCACGACCTGCATCAAGTAATTCTCTGTTATTTTCTTTTGCAGTGTATTTTGCAATATCTATTAATTTGTCCTTAAATTCAAAAGGGCTTATTTTTCCATATATGTTTTTGATTTCTTTATAAGTATGATTTTTCATGTTAAATTCCTCCTTATGTAATAAGTTTCACATTTTTATAATAAAATAAACAAGTTGCAAAAATGATTATACTTTAATTATAATAGGTTTATAGAAAAAGTAAAGTATGAAATTAAAATAATAACTCTATTTAGCCTTATTAAATATATGTTAAAATAAAAAATACCTTTTAATAAAAAATGATTGTTATATAAAATAAATATTCAATTTAATTATCACCTTAGTTTTTTTATTGTATTTTATTATATATGTATAGTTTTCTAATTTTGAATAAAAATAAAGTAAAACTTTCTTTTATATTGAAGTTGTTTAGTAAGATATGTATTTTATTAATTTATTAATCTTAATAATGTTAAATAAAATCAAAAAAATAGATTTTGGGTAAATAAAATAATATAAAATATAAATTTTAATAAAAATAATAAAGTATATATTATTGCTTTAATAAGAATGTAAAAAATATTTTTAAATTATCATTTAATGTAATTTAAATGAATTGAAGATATATGTTTATTGTATGCAATTGTTGTATTTTTAGGTTTTTTGTGATTAATTAAAAAATTATAAAAATCGTTTACATGTTGATTTTTAAAAAAAAAAGATATAGAATTATATAGAAAGTAATAAACAAAAATTGGATTTACGGGAGTGGAATGAAATGATGAATGTTACCTTAACAGATGTAAAAGAGGCTAGAGAGACCATTAAGAACATAGTAAAAAGAACTGACTTACTTGAAAGTGTTAAACTTAGCGAAAAAACAGGAGCAAATGTGTTCTATAAATGTGAGAATCTTCAAAAAACAGGTTCTTTTAAATTAAGAGGAGCTTGTAACAAAATAGCGAGTTTAACAGATGAAGAAAAGGCAAATGGAGTTATAGCTTCAAGTGCAGGGAATCATGCTCAAGGAGTTGCATTGGGAGCAAAAATGACTGGTATAAAATCTACAATAGTAATGCCAGCAACTGCGCCTTTAGCAAAAGTTAGTGCAACTAAAGGTTATGGAGCAGAAGTAGTTTTAAATGGTGCGGTTTATGATGATGCATATGCAAAAGCTGTTGAAATACAAAAAGAAACAGGAGCAACTTTCTTACATCCATTCAATGATAAGTATGTTATAGCAGGACAAGGAACTATATCTCTTGAAATTTTCGAACAATTAGACAATAAAGTTGATACTATACTATGCCCAGTTGGTGGAGGAGGAATCATCTCTGGTGTTGCTGTTGCAGCAAAAGCATTAAATCCTAATGTAAAAATAGTCGGTGTTCAAACTGCAAATATACCTTCAATGAAAGAGTCAATAAAAAATGGAAAAGTAACAACAGCATTTAATGATACTACAATAGCTGATGGTATAGCTGTTAAAACTCCAGGAGATTTAACTTTTGAAATAATAAATGAATTGGTTGATGAAATAGTAGTGGTTGAAGAGACAGAAATTGCAGAATCAATATTATTTATGATGGAAAGTCAAAAAATAGTTTCAGAAGGTGCTGGTGCTGTATGTACAGCTGCTATATTAAGTGGTAAGTATGTACCAGCAAAAGATGAAAATGTAGTTTGTATAATATCTGGTGGTAATATAGACATAAATACGTTATATAGAATAATAGGTGTTGCTTTAGCTAAAGAAGGAAGAAGATATTCATTTAGTACAATTATGGAAGATAAGCCAGGAAACTTTGCTGAGTTAACTAGAATAATAAGTGAGAATGGTGGAAACATTTTAAGTGCTAATCAAGGTAAATTATCAGCAGGGGAAGCTCTAGGAAAACAAAGTGCGGAATTTATATTAGAGACAATAGATTATGACCATATAGCTAGAATAAAGAAAGCTATAGAAGAAAAAGGTTTTAAAATTATAGAATTATAATAAAAAGTGTATATAATATACAAGAAAAATAGTATAATAGTGTATGAAGATACATTTTATGTGTATTAGATTAACGAATTAGGAGGATTTTAAAATGAAACATGAAGTAATACATACTAATGATGCACCAGCAGCTTTAGGACCATATTCTCAAGCTATAAAAGCTGGAAACTTGTTATTTGTATCTGGACAAGTTCCTCTTGTACCAGAGACTATGGAAGTAGTTGAAGGAGATGTACAAGCTCAAACTGCTCAATCTTTAAAAAATCTTAAAGCTATATTAGCTGAAAGTGGAGCTGATTTTTCAAATGTAGTTAAGACTACAGTATTTATAAAAGATATGAATGAATTTGGGGCTATAAACGAAGTTTATGCTGAATATTTTGGAGAAAATAAACCAGCAAGAGCTTGTGTAGAAGTTGCTAGATTACCAAAAGACGTTAAAGTTGAAATAGAAGTAATAGCTGTATTATAAAAATACAATATTTTTAATTTGAAAAGGCTGAAAAACTATATTCTAGTGATTCAGCCTTTTTATAAAAAAATAAATCACAATAAAGAACATGATAAATATTGTCGAATTAAAAAATAAAATTAAAATAAATATTGCAATATTTTTGAGAAGGTTTTATAATGAGTATATAATTTGAAACGTGTAACTATTAAATTAGGCATGAGTTCTTGGATATTTTTATCCTGAGGATTCATGCCTTTTTTGTATTGAAATTCAAAAATCTATTTAATAAGGAGGAAGTACTGTGTTAAATTTTTTCAAGAAAAATAAAAGCTATAAGTTACATGCAGTAGTGAGTGGTAACAGCATTAATATTGAGAAAGTAAACGATTCTGTGTTTTCAAAAAAGTTAATGGGAGATGGAGTTGCAATTATTCCTAATAGTAATGTTGTTGTAGCCCCTTGTAATGGTAAAGTAACTGTGCTTACAGAATCAAAGCATGCCTTTGGTATGGTCTCAGATGAGGGTGTTGAAATATTAGTCCACATAGGAATTGATACAGTTAGTTTACAGGGTGAGGGGTTTAAAAATGAAGTGTCTCAAGGAGATACTGTTAAAAAAGGTAGTCCAATAATAAGTTTTGAAAGAGAAAAAATAAATTCTCAGGGAATTGATTGTACAACAATAATAATTGTATTAAATCATAGCGAATTTTCAGAAATAAATTGCATGGTAGAAAATGAAGTTGTTGCAGGGCAAGATACTGTTATTGAAATTATGAAATAATAGAAAGGGATTAATTCAATATGAGAGTAGTAAAAATCTTTAATAATAATGCATTATCTACAGTAACTAATGATAGGAAAGAAGCTATTTTACTAGGTCTTGGTATAGGTTTTAATAAACGTCCAGGAGATAAAGTTAATGAAGATAAAATAGAAAAGATTTATTATGTTCAAGACCACATGCAAACAAAATTTTTAGAATTATTAAAAAATGTTAGTCCAGAAGTGATGGATGCTTCACAACAAATTATAAGTCTTATACCAGGAAATGAGGGAAAATTTAATAATAAAGGGATATTATCTTTAGTGGAACATATTAGTTTTGCAATAGATAGAATGAAAAATAATGTTTTTTTACCTAATTTAATGCTTTTGGATATAAAGATGATGTATTCAAAAGAGTTTGAATTAGGAGTAAAAGCTTTAGAAATTATATATAGAGTATGTCATATCCATTTGCCTGAAGATGAAGCAGGTTACATAGCTTTACATTTTGTCAATTTACAATCAAATGATAATTTGGCATATGATACTTTAAAATTTGTAAAAGGTAGTATTGATTTGATTAAAGAATGTTATGGATTAGAATTAGACGAATCGAGTTTAAGTACATTACGTTTTAGAACTCATCTTAAATTTCTTGCTCAAAGAATTTTTAAGAATGAAATTTGTCAGGATGATAAAATGATTGAAATGTATGATTATTTAATTAACAATCATCCTAAAAATAAAGAATATTTAGAAAAGTTAAATGTATATATTGAAAAGGAGTTTAGGTATAAATTAGATAAACCTGAAAAAATTTATCTACTACTACACCTAACAAAAATCTTATAAGAATGAGATGAATTAGTAATAGAAATATATATAATTTTAGGGGGGGATAAGATTGAAAGAAAAACTACTTGGAGGACTGGAAACATTTGCAAAGGCAATGGTTCAGCCATTAATGTATTTATCGAGTGCAGGAATATTAATGGTGGTAGGTGTACTACTTACAAATGATATGTTATTAGGAGTACTTCCATTTTTTAAATGGGAGCCAATTCAAATATTTGGAAGCCTAATTTATAACTGTATAATGGCTATTATTAATAATCTTGCTGTTATATTTGCTATAGGTATTCCTGCTGCACTAGCAAAAAAAGAGAAGCACAAAGCAGCGTTAATAGGATTTATGAGTTATATAATATACCTTACAGCTTCCAACACTATGTTAACATCACTAGGTCAACTAGCAAAAGAAAGCAAGATGCTTGGACTGATAGGGACTGGACAAGCTACTATTTTAGGTATTCAAGTTGTAGATACAAGTGTATTTGGTGGAATTATTTTAGGGTATATAGCTGGATATGTATTTAATCGTACAAGCAACAAAACATTTAAAGGAGCTTTACAGATATACTCGGGAGCAAATTTTAGTTTTATATGCATGTTCTTTGTATCCATTTTAATTGGAGTTGTGAGTAACTTTATATGGCCATTAGCTCAACAAGGAATAGCTTCTCTTGCAAATGTCATCAAAGATACAGGTACATTTGGTTTATTCTTATATGGTTTTTTAGAGAGAATATTAGTACCAACTGGACTTCATCATTTAATTTATACACCATTTCAGTTTTCTGATTTAGGAGGAGTGCTTAAAGTTGGTGCAGATACAGTTTCAGGAGCCTATGCTATAGTTATGACAGAAATGAATTTACCAGTTGAGCGTTTCTCAGATAGTATATACTACATGGCAACTGGATTTACAAAGATGTTTGGTTATATAGGTATAGGAGCTGCCTTTATTTATACTGCATATAAGCAAAATAAGAAGAAGGTTAAGGCAACGATTATTCCACTAATAATTACGGCAGTATTAGCCTCTGTAACAGAACCATTAGACTTTATGTTTGTATTCTGTGCACCACTTTTATTCTTTGTACATGCAGTTATAGCTGGTCTTTTTATAGCTTTATTAAAAATATTTGATGTTACTGCATTATGTGGAGGGAACTTATTAGTATCAGTTATAATGAATACTACAGTAGGCGTAGAAAAAACACACTGGCCAGTAATGATGATATTAGGACTTGCACAAATTATTGTATATTTTGTAGTATTTAGTTTTTTAATTAAGAAATTTAATTATAAAACTCCAGGTCGTGAAGATGAAAGTACAGCTACAGGCGAAGAACAATCAAAACAACTTAATTTAGATGCAGGGATAGAAAATATAATTGATGGGTTAGGCGGAAAAGAAAATATTAATACAGTAGAAAATTGCATCACTAGATTACGTGTTAATGTAAAAGATGAAAGTAAGATTAATGAAGATATAATTAATTTAACGCCAAATAGCGGGATTGTAAGGAAAGGAAAAGATATACAAATAATTTTTGGACTTCATGTGCATGAGGTAAGACGTGCAGTAGAAGATTTTTTAGAAGCTTATTAAAGATATATATTTATATAGCAAGGGTAAATAACAGCTTTAAGTGCTGTTTACTATTTATTAAAGATACATATAATTTATAGAGGAGGAATAATTATTATGATTATTACTATTGTTGGTGGAGGAAGCACATTTACTCCAGGTATTGTTAAGTCAATTGCATTAAGAGAAAAAGAGTTAGAGCTTGAGGAAATTCGTTTATTTGATATTGATAAAAAACGTCAAGATAAAGTAGCTGTAGTTGTCAACTGGATACTAAAAGAAGATGTTAAAACAGATGTTAAACTAACTGTAACTAATTGTGAAAAAGAAGCGTATACAGATGCTACATTTATATTTGCACAAATGCGTGTTGGTAAATATGAAATGCGTGAGCAGGATGAAAAAATTCCATTGAAATATGGTTGTGTAGGTCAAGAAACTTGTGGTTGTGGAGGGATGGCATACGGACTGCGTACAATACAACCAATGATAAAGGTTATTGATGATGTAGAGAAATATGCTAAAAAAGATTATTGGATATTAAATTACTCTAATCCTGCTGCAATCGTTTCTGAAGCTTGTCGTAAGTTAAGACCAAATGCAAGGATTATAAATATCTGTGATATGCCAATAGCTATTATAGATATGATAGCGGGGTCATTAAATATCAATGACGTTCATAATATACGCTATGATTATTTTGGTCTAAATCATTTTGGCTGGTTTACTTCAATAGATTATAAACATAGAGACTTAATGGAAGAGATTAAGGAATACATAAAAGAAAATAAAATATTATTACCAAAATCTTATATAGAAAACTTAAATAAAAGTCGTAGTACAGGAAATCGCCATGCTGTAAGTAGCTGGATACATGTTTGGGAATCTGTTTATACAATGTTAGAAAGCTTCCCAAAATATCTGCCAAACACTTATTTAACATACTATCTTTTAAGTAAAGAAACAATGGAACATTCAAACATAAATCGTACTCGTGCAAATGAGGTTATGGAAAGCCGTGAAAAAGACTTATTTGAAGGTGTGAGACATTACTTAGAAACTGGAGAAATTTCTGAAAAAGCATTTTATGCAGGTTCACATGGAGATTGGATTAGTGATTTGGCAGTTTCAATTAAAAATGATACACGTAGTCGTTTTTTAGTTATAACTGAAAATCGTGGAGCTATACCAAACATGCCATATGATGCAATGGTAGAAATTCCAGCATATATTGGTAAAGATGGTCCAGAAGTTATTGCTCGAGGTCCAATACCTCTATTCCAACAAGGATTAATGATGCAACAACTTAACAGTGAAAAATTGATAGTAGAAGCTTATATAGAAAATAGTTATGAAAAAGCTTTACAAGCATTCACATTAAATAAAACTATTCCAAGTATGAATGTTGCTAAAGAAATTTTGGATGAAATGATAGAAGTTAATAAGGAATACTGGCCAGAATTAAAATAGTAGGATAAAAGAAAGGGTTTTTATTTAATAATTAGATATGTTTTCAGAGTCTTTTATCAAAATGTATTCACAAACATATGGCAATATATTAAAATAAAGAGTGATATTTTTGGAAGAATGGGGTGATGCAATGAACATTATAAATAAAATTTTTTGGCAAGAAGATAGGATTGGCATGATTACAAATAATTTAGAGGCAGATACACATAGCCACTGTATGTTACAACTGTTCTTAGGGATAGAAGACAGCATTGAAATAACAGTCAATGAAAAATTAGTTAAATGTAATTGTATCATAGTAGATAAAAATATCTCTCATTCATTTTCAGCAAGAAAAAAAGTTTATTACTCTGCTATTATTGAACCTACATCTATATATGCAGAACAGCTTACCTCAAAAATGAATGATTTTGGCTACTGGATATGTGACAATGATGGATTAGAGAAATTACGTCAACAAGGAACTTTTTTGATAGATAACTCTAGTAAAGAACAATATTTAAGATTTATGGAAATGCTTAATAACTATTTGAATATACCTATAACTCTCAAACATTATGATGACAGAATTACTGAATTGCTCAATTTATTACGTACTTGTAATTGTGATAATCATACTATTTCAAGTTTTGCAGATAAAGTGTCCCTATCAGCAAGTAGATTATCACATCTGTTTAAAGAACAAATAGGGATACCTTTAAAAAGCTATATCTTATTTCATCAAATGGAGTGTGCTTTTAGAGAATTACTTTCTGGAAAAAATGTTACCGAAGCTTCTATGACTGCTGGATTCGATACTCCATCACACTTTGCAGGGACAGTTAAGCGAATGATGGGAATGCCTGTTTCTTTATCTTTGAAAGATAGCGAGTTTTTGAAAGTATATTAAATATTCTCGTTATATAATGAAGTTGTACTAAGAAAGGGGCTTTGTTATGAATAAAGAATATTTAGAAGAAACAAAAATGTTAAATTATAATGAACCACAACTTAAGCTTTTGGTATCATCAAAGAATTGGTTGGAATTAGATGATTTTCATAAAATAAAATCTATTTATGAGTTTGTACAGAATGATATTTTATTTGGATATAATGCTTCTGATATGTTAAGCGCAACACAGGTATTAAATGATGGTATGGGACAATGCAATACAAAAGCTACTCTTTTAATGGCATTATTACGTGCAGTGAATATCCCTTGTAGGCTTCATGCTTTTGATGTAACAAAAGATTTTCAACGAGGAGCTACATCCAAATTGATTTCACTATTAGCACCAAAATATATTCTTCATACTTGGGTAGAGGTATTTTATCAAGATAGGTGGATTGCTCTGGAGGGTGTCATAACTGATAAAAAATATTTAGAAGCAATTCAGAAGAAATTTTTTAATCATGGTGGAACGTTTAAAAAGTATGCAATAGCTACAAATGATTTGAAAAATACATCTATTGGTTGGGATGGTAAAGATACTTTTATCCAAAAAGAAGCTATCGTGTATGATTATGGTATTTTTCCATCACCAGACGTATTTTTTTCTACTCATTCACAACATATGTCAAAATTAAAAAATTTCATATATGTACATCTTATCAGAAAAATAATGACAAAAAATGTATGTAAGGCTAGAAACAATTATATTGATAAAAATGAATGAGTGTTTAAGAGGTAACTATATAGGAAATATATAGAATAATTAAAACTGTACTGGTTAAAATGAATAAAAAGGAGTTATCACAGAGCAAACTTAAATTGTTCATAGGATAACTCCTTTTCTGTATTAACTTCTAATAATTTGATGTCTTTTTATAAAACATATAGATACAATTAAACCAGTAAATGCAAGAGTAGCTGCTATTGAAAATGCAACATCTATTCCATGAATGTTAGACAGCATGTTTGAACTCATATGAGCTTTCTTAGTAGCACTTGTCATTATAGTAATAAGTATAGCAGAACCTATAGCTCCAGATATCTGACGGAGTGTGTTATTAATTGCTGTGGCATGAGATATAAGTTCTCTATCTAATGTTTTAATTCCCCATGTAGTTAATGGCATTAAAACCATTGAAATACCAATCATACGAATACAATACATCAATGACACATGAATTAAAGATGTATCTCTGCCTAAAAAAGCGAAGGATAAAGTTCCTAAAAACAAACATCCTGTTCCTAATATTGATAGAGCATGAGGTCCATATTTATCTAAATGACGTCCTGCAATTGGATTGAGTACAACCATCAATATAGCACCAGGTAACATTAATGAACCTGAAGATAATGCAGAAAATCCTCTTACAGATTGAACGTACAGAGGAATCATTAATGTAGCAGACATCATTGAGGCATATACAATCATAATTAATATTGTAGAAATAAGAAATGGTTTATTTTTAAAAACCCTCAATTCTAAAAAAGGTTCTTTAGATTTTAATTGACGCAATGTAAATAAAATTAATGACATAATTCCTATTAATATTGGTAAATATGTGGCAATATTAGTCCACCCATAATTACCTTGATTAGTAAATCCAATTAATAAACCACCAAAACCTAGAGATGATAGTACTATTGAAGGTATATCTAATTTTAGTTTTTGAGTTTCCCCAACATTTCTTAATAGAATAAATGATAGTATAACATCTAATATAGCAATAGGGGAAAGAAACAGAAATAAACTATGCCAACCAAATGAATCTACTAACCATCCTGATAAAGTTGGACCTATTGCTGGAGCAAATCCTACTGTAATACCAACTAAACTCATAGCTGCACCACGTTTTTCCTCAGGGCATAAATAGAGTATAATAACTTGTAAAAGTGGCATTAGAGAACCAGAACCCATTGCCTGCAACACACGAGCAATCAACATAGTTGAAAAATTATTAGAAAAAAGTGCAATAATACATCCTATAGAAAAGATAGACATTGATGTAATAAATAACTTTCTAGTACTAAATCGATTTATTAAATAAGCTGTTGTGGGTACAATAATACCTGCAATAAGTAGATAAATTGTTGTTAACCACTGACCAACATCAGCAGTAATTTTAAAATCTGACATTATATTAGGTAATGCTGTTGACAATAGTGTTTGACTGAGAGAACTTATAAAAGCACCAGTCATTACAATTGCTATTATTAAATTTCCTTTTTTATTGTTACTTTGGGTTTCCATAATTTATAACGTCTCCTTTTTTAATTGATTTTTAATGCTGTTCAATAAAAGTACTTTTGGTCTTAAAGTGTCTTCTTTTTCTAAATATGCAATCATTGCATCCATAATTAAAGAATCATATTGTTGATTTTTTCCCTCGACGTATAATTTTTTTATTGCTTCTAGTAATTTAGGATTTTCAAGGAGAGAAGTATCAGTTTTGATTAGTTCTTCTATATCTTGTATCGTTTTAAAAAATAGCGATTTATTATGAAGGGAAAAGTAAACTTCATCTTCTTGTTTATGTAAAAACATTGATTTTTCAATTAAAGGATTTAGATTATCCATATTTTCTACAACTAAATCTAGAATTTGTATAGTAAATTTGGCAATAAAGTATACATTTATTTCTCTTTTTTGTACATGAATAATGTATATAAACTGATGAATTAGAGCATCCAATAAGAAAACTAAATCAAATATAATTTTTTCTATTTTATCACCATAGTTATCAAATAAGCTTAATTTGTATTCATTCAATAAGTTAGCTCGTGATTTTGTTTGCAATTTACTTGTAGCCTTACGTTGCTCTTCAGAAAAGTTTTCTCTTATATAGGTATTTATGGTAGTTCTAGAAAAAATATTTTTCCATACAGCAATTATCTTTCTGTTTAACTTTTCTGATGATGGAATGTCATTATTTTCGTTTATGGAATGTATAATTTCTAAAAACTTTTCATCATAATAATTGATTATTTCGCAGATAAAACTTTCCTTAGTTTCAAAATGCTTGTAAAAAGTAGCTTTAGACATTTTACACTCTTTTACAACATCCGATATTGAAGTATTTTGAAAACCCTTTTGGTCAAAAATTTTTTGTGCAATAGTTATAATGAGCCTTTGTTTTTCTGTCACTTTATTATCTCCTTTCACGCAAAAACGTTTAGTACTATATAGTACCTACAAGTTTTAATAAATATATTATACATCATTTGGAAAAAAAATCAATATATAGACTGTAATATGAAATTTTTGAAAAATTTGTTGTTATTTTTAGTCGTATAAAAAAGAAACTTAAGAGTTTCTTAAGAATTGTTTAAAGAAGTTGCAATAAATTAGTGGTATGATTATAGTATGAAAGAGAATGTCTTGAAATTTTTCTGTATCAAATTCCAATTATGGAGGTGTAGTATATGAAAAAGAAAATTTGTGTAGCAATAATTTTTGCTCTATTTATAGTTTTTGTAGAAATGTTTATTGATAGCTCTAGCGAAGGAAGTAAAATTATGACAGCTGAATTAAGTAAATACAGGAAAGGCGTAAATGTATTATCAATAAACAATATTATAGTAGCGAATAAAAAATATAGTTTGCCCAAAGATTATTCTCCTCAGGAAAGCAGTGAAGCGAGAGATGCTTTTTATAAAATGAATAAAGATGCTCAAAAGTCAGGATTAAATTTAAAAGCTTTTAGTACATATAGAAGTTATGAATATCAAGATAGATTATTTAAGTCATATGTAAAAGAACATGGAGAAAAAGAAGCAAATAGATTTTCAGCTAAACCTGGAGAGAGTGAGCATCAAACTGGACTTGCTTTTGATATTGGAGGAGATGACCAGTCTTGTTGGGCAAATAAAAAGTTCAACAATACAAAAGAAGCTAAGTGGTTGTATGAAAATGCATATAAATATGGTTTTATACTTAGATATCCAGAAGGTAAAGAGAATATAACAGGATATATGTATGAATCTTGGCACTATAGATATGTTGGAACTGAACATAGCAAAAACTTTGCAATGAATAATTTGACTTTAGAAGAATATTTACATATAAATTAAGAGATGGTTTGTTAAAATTAGGTTAAAATAAAAAATAACCTAGACTATTAGCTGTGTAAAGTGATATAATGTAAATACAATTTAGATAACTACTCGAAGGGGAGTAGCTTACACGAAAGTGGTAATTAATCGTCAAGACAGTAGAAATACTCGGTTAATTAGCAAGGGATTCCTTGATAGCAAGACCTTCAAAATAAGCATTAGGTATGTTTGTTTTGGGGTCTTTTTTTATTCAAGGAATTTTTATTTAAAAAAATTTAAATTTCAAGTATACATAAGAGCCCCCAAACATAAAATAAATTTATTGAAGAGGAGGGCAACAAATGTCTTACAAAAGTACTTATCAAGAAGTAATTAAAAATTTAGACTCAAGTTTATCTGGTTTGAGTAAAGAAAGAGCAGAAGAGTTGTTAGAAAAAAATGGAGCTAATGAATTAAAAGAAGCAGATAAGGTTCCTACTTATAAGCTTTTCCTAGAAAGTTTTAAAGACCCATTAGTAATAATTCTATTGATAGCTGCTTTAGTACAAATATTTTTAGGTGAAACAGTGGAGTCTATAATAATTTTTGCAGTTATTATTATAAACTCTGTTCTGGGTGTTGTACAAACAAAAAAAGCAGAAAGTTCATTAGAAAGTTTGAAAAATTTATCTGCACCAAACGCAAAGGTAATAAGAGACAATAAAAAAATGACAATTCCAGCAAAAAATCTAGTAGTTGGAGATATTGTATTCTTAGAAGCTGGCGATTACATACCAGCAGATGGAAGGCTTATAGAAGCACAATCTCTCAAGGTTGTAGAAGGGATGTTAACTGGAGAATCAGAACCAGTTTTAAAGCATACAGAAAAAATAAGTGAAGATGTAAGTTTAGGTGACCAGAAAAATATGGTATTTAGTGGTGCTGTAGTTGTTTATGGTAGAGGTTCTTTTGTAGTGACTGGAACAGGTATGGATACTGAGATGGGTAAAATAGCTGGGCTTTTAGAAAGTGCTGAAAATAAACTTACACCATTGCAACAAAAAATAGAGGATTTTAGTAAAAAACTTGGTGTAGGTATTGTAATACTTGCTCTTTTAATATTTATAATTCAAGTAGCAAGAAATTACTTTATGGCTGGAAATGGAGAAATGACACAAATTATTTTAGATTCATTCATGTTCTCTGTAGCAGTAGCAGTAGCAGCTATACCAGAAGCTCTATCATCAATAGTCACTATAGTATTGGCTGTTGGAACAAATAGTATGGCAAAAAAACAAGCCATAATAAGAAAATTACCAGCAGTAGAAACTTTAGGTTCAACAAGTGTAATATGTACTGATAAAACAGGTACTCTTACACAAAATAAAATGACAGTAGTTGATTATTATATGTATGGAACTAATAATGATGAGTTAGATAAAGAAAAAGTAAACTATTCTTATCATGCTAAATTATTGACTATGGTTTCTACATTGTGTAATGACTCTCATATAACTAGTGATGGTAAAGAAGTTGGTGACCCAACAGAAGTAGCTTTAATAAATTATTCAAGTAAAAATGATTTAGATTATGATAAATTAAGAAGTAAGTATATCAGAATAAATGAAATACCATTTGACTCAGACAGAAAGCTTATGTCTACTGTAAATAGTATATATGGAGATTATATAATGTTTACAAAAGGTGCTCCAGATATTGTGTTTAGTAGATGTAAATATGCTTTGAAAAATGGTTCAAAAGTAGATATAACAGATGAGATAATAGAAGAATATAAACATAAAAATGAAGAGTTTTCAAATAGAGCACTTAGAGTATTAGCTTTTGCAATAAAAGATGTCCCAGAAGAAGATTTTATACCTTCAATTGATGACGAACATGACATGACATTGGTTGGAATAATGGCAATGATAGACCCACCAAGAGAAGAAGTAATGGATGCAGTAAAAGAGGCAAAGAGTGCTGGTATAAAAACTGTTATGATAACTGGTGACCATAAAACAACAGCAGCAGCAATTGCAAAAGAGATTGGTATAATGGAAGAAGGAGACTTGGCTCTTACTGGAAAAGAGCTTGATGCTTTGAGTGAAGAACAACTATATGAAAAACTAGAAAATATAAGTGTATATGCCAGAGTCTCGCCAGAAAATAAAATTCGTATAGTAAAAGCATGGCAACATAAGAATAATATAACAGCAATGACTGGTGATGGTGTTAATGATGCACCTGCATTAAAACAAGCAGATATAGGAATCGGTATGGGAAGTGGTACTGATGTAGCAAAAGATGCTTCTGCTATGGTATTGGTTGATGATAACTTTGCAAGTATAGTAAATGCTGTTGAAGTTGGTAGAACAGTATACAGTAATATAATAAAATCAATTACTTATCTATTTGCAGGAAACTTAGGAGCTATAGTATCCATAGTATTTGCAGTGTTTGCAGGTTGGTCAAATCCATTTACAGCTTTACAACTTTTGTTTATAAACTTAGTAAATGACTCTTTACCAGCAATTGCATTAGGGTTTGAAAAGTCAGAAAAAAATATAATGAATAAACCTCCTAGACACCCGGATGAAAGTATACTAGCAGGAGGAACATTGAAGGCAGTTGCTATAAGAGGTTGTATAATAGGTGTAGTTACAATAATTGCACAATATATAGGATTACAAGTATCTCCAGAACTTGGAGTAGCAATGGCATTTTCAACATTGATATTAGCTAGAATAATGCAAACATTACCTGCACGTTCTAATAATCAAACAGTAATAAAATTAGGTTTTTTCAGCAATAAATACGTTATAGGAGCAGTTTTAGTCTGTCTTGGGCTTTACTCTTTAACACTAATACCAGTGCTAAGAGGAATATTCTCTATACCAACAACGTTTGGATTGTACCAGTTGGGGATTTGCCTAGGGTTAGCATTAATTTCATCAATATTAATGGAACTTAACAAATTAATAAATAGAAGTGAGGTAAAATAATCAAAAAATTAAAGGGCATATTGATTTTAACAATATGCCTTTTATAAATAGTCTAATTTATTCTATATTATCGATTATTTGGAATGCTTTTATAACTTCAGGTAATTCTTTTTCTTCAGGCATTCTAAATCTTATGAAATTTTTATCAAGTCCAGTAAAATCACTTCCAGATATAACTCTTATTTTTAATTTAGCAAACTCTTGTTGTAAATCTATGTCCTTGTTTTTATGTTCAACTGTCATAATTGATACAGTATCACTAGTTTCAGCTATATTAAGGTTTTTCCATGGAATTAATAATTGATTTTTTATATCTTTTGTTTTTTCTTTTAATTCTTCTATAAATTGAACATCATCTAATAAATTTGCTGCAATACTACGAGATATTTCAGACACTTCGTAAGGAGTAGAAATCTTTTTAATAGGGCTAACAAGTTGTTCTGGAAGAACTGCATATCCTGCTCTTAGTCCTGCTAAACCGAATCCTTTTGAAAATGTTTTTAAAGCAATTACATTATCATAATTATTTAGAAGCTTGACAGCTGAATTTTCTTTTGGCATGTATTCACCATAAGCTTCATCTACCATAACTGCTATATCATATTTAGCTGCTTCCTTTACTATATTTTCAATTGATGATAAAGGTATAATTTGTCCTGTAGGATTGTTTGGATTGTCTATGTAAATTACTTTATATTCTGGATTTATTTTTTCAATAAATTCTTTTTCATTAAACTTGAAATTATCCTCTTTCTTTAAAAGAACATAATCATAAGTTGCACCATGCATTTTTATATCTGTCTCATATTCTGAGAACTGAGGTGAATATCCTAAAACTTTATCTCCCTTTTCAATAAATAGTCTATTTAAAAGGTAAATAACATGTATAGAACCATCTGCCAAACAAATTCTGTCAGTATCTAATGCTATAAAATCTTTCCAATAATCGACTATATTATCTTTTAAAGCAATTGAATGAGGATATCCTCTTATCATATCAAATTTTAAAGCATTAAAAGCTTCTACAGCTTTGTTTGAGTAAGACACGGTATTTATACCTTCACCACAGTCTATCTCGAATACATCTTCTGAATGTCCAGATTCTATTGCATAACTTTTTTTCAACTGCATTTCAATAGCTTTGTTAATTTTTAGTTTCATACTTTATCACTCCTTATTTAGTCAATAATAAATGTTATAAAAGTTGCTAGATTTAAAATATTATGAAAATATATAATAGTAAAAAATGAATATAAATATTATAATAGCTCACTTTATTTAATATGATTATATATCATATATTGTAAAATTTCTAGCATTATAAGACTATAAATTGAAAATATTCAGAAAAATACTACAAGAAACGATTTATTTTGCTCTTAAAATAAGTTAAATGAATGTTATTAATTTTGTAAATTGAAATAGTTTAAGTATAAAGTTATGATATAATCTAATAAGGGTAATTCTTTAGATTATATTAAGGAAATATAGGTATACAATAAAAAGTTATGGAGTTGGATTATGGGATATAAATTAATTGTAACAGATATGGATGGAACTTTATTAGGCAATAATCATAAAGTTACAGATGAAAATAAAACTGCACTACAAAAAGTTATAAAAAGCGGTATTAATGTAACTTTAGCAACAGGAAGAGCCTTCGATTCAGCTAAATGCAATGTAGATTTTCTTAAAGAGGACATGCCAATAATAGCTTGTAATGGTTCATTAATAAGAGAGCAAAATGGAAATATAATATATTCAAATAAGATTGATACAAGAACATGTTTAAACATTTTAGATGTATTAGATAAATACGATATTTACTACCAATGTAATAGTATAGATTCTATGCTTTCGAAAAAAATAGAAGGACGTGAAGATAGATTAAGTGTATTTTTAGGCTCTGAAACAGAAGTAATTGTAAAAGATGATTTGAGAGAAGAAATCTTTAAAAAAGATATACTAAAATTTGTAATCATAGAAGAAAAAAATCCATCTATTTTAGATGAAATAAGAAAAGAATTGAGAAAAGTTCAAGGAATAAAGATAACTTCTTCATGGCCAAACAATATTGAAGTCATGAATGAAGGTGTTGATAAAGGTAATGCAGTTAAAATTTTAGCTGAAAAAATGAATATAGACAGAGAAGATATAATTGCATTTGGAGACAATTACAATGACATAGAAATGATAAAGTTTGCTGGTCTTGGGGTAGCTATGGGAAATGCAGAAGAATTGATTAAACAAGAAGCTGATTATGTTACAGATACAAATCAAGACAGTGGAGTTGCAAAGGCAATTTATAAATTCCTAGAGTTAAAAGAATCACTTAGCTCTTAAAACAGTATATAATAGGAAAAAATAGGTTGACTATTTTGTAGATAGTAATTATAATACAAATAGATAAAACATAAAAATTTAGATTCAGTGAAAAAGAGAGTAGATATAGAGAAAATCTCAGCGAATTGGGGGATGGTGTGAGCCTAATGATAACACTTTATATTGAAAAGAACTTTGGAGAATACTACTTGAAATTCAGTATGGTAGTAGGTAATCTCGCCTTAAGAGAATAGAGTGGGTAAACATTGTTTACCAACTAGAGTGGTAACACGGAATATTTCGTCTCTTGGTCTTTTTGACCAAGAGATTTTTTAGTTTCATTGAGTTACAAGACTTATAATTAAAATACAAAAAATTAAAATATGAGGTGAAAGTTATGAAATTATGGGGCGGACGCTTTAGAAAAGCGGAAAATCAACTTATGGAAGAATTTAATAAATCTTTTGGCTATGATTGTGTACTGTACAAAAAAGATATCGAAGGAAGTGTAGCACATGTTCATATGCAAGTAAAATGTGGACTTTTAACAGAAGAAGAAGGAAAGTCTATAACAGAAGGTTTAAAAGGGATACTTGAAGATGTAGAAAATGGAAAGTTAGTATTGGATGGAGAGTATGAAGATATACATAGTTTTACTGAGATAAATTTAATTCAAAGAATTGGAGATGTTGGCAAGAAGCTTCATACAGCACGTAGTAGAAATGACCAAGTTGCAGTTGATATGAGATTGTATGCTAAAGAAAAAGCAAATGATTTGGTGGGTTTAATATCTGAATTTAAAGCTACTATAAAAGATGTTGCTGACAAAAACCCAGTGATGATGCCGGGCTATACTCATCTTCAAAGGGCACAAGTAGTGACATTTAAGCATCACTTAATGGCATATTATAGTATGTTTGATAGAGATGAGAAAAGAATAAAAAATGCTATAGAAATATTAGATGAATCACCTTTAGGCTGTGGAGCTTTAGCAGGAACTACGCATGATATAGATAGAAGTATAACTTGTGAACAATTAGGATTTAAAAAAGTAGTAGATAATTTTATGGATGGAGTAAGTGATAGAGATTATTTACTAGAGCTAATGAGTGATTTTTCAATTATAATGATGCACTTAAGTAGATTAAGTGAAGAGTTGATACTTTGGAGTTCTCAAGAATTTGGATTTGTTGAGATAGATGATTTATATACAACTGGAAGTAGTATAATGCCTCAGAAGAAAAATCCAGATGGTGCAGAGCTTATAAGAGGTAAGACTGGTAGAGTATATGGAAACTTATTTGGTCTTTTTACAGTAATGAAAGGAATACCATTAGCATATAATAAAGACATGCAAGAAGATAAAGAAGGTTTTTTCGATAGTGTACATACTCTTGAAATGTGTATACAAATAATGGATAGAATGATAGCCACACTAAAGGTAAATGAGGATAAAATGAAACAAGCAGTAAAAAATGGTTTTTTAAATGCAACAGAAGTTGCGGATTATTTGGTTAAAAATAATGTTGCTTTTAGAGATGCACATGGTATAGTAGGAAGTATCGTTATATATTGTGAAGATAATAAAAAAGCAATAGAAGATTTAACATTAGAAGAATTACATAAGTTTTCAGATGCTTTTAAGGAAGATATTTATGATTTTATCGACTATGAGAGTATATTAAATAAGGGAATAAAAAAGAATTTAAAATAATGTATTTATTTTTAAAAGCTGTAAATTTGAATGTTATCATTTAAATTTACAGCTTTTTATTGTGTAAGATTTTATTATATAAAAGTAAGAAACTTAAAAGGAGTAGTATTTAAAATAAATACAAATAAAAAATTATTATTAAAATGATAATTAATATCAATAAGTATTGACAAAATTATTTCTAAATACTATTATATATAATATAAATAATAATGAAAATCAATATCAAATAAATGGGAGGAAATCTAATGAACTTATTAGTGATTGGTGGTCATGAAAGAATGGAAAAAGATTATATGGTTATGGCCAAGAAAAAAGGTTATAAGACAAAGGTATATACTACCATGTCATCTAAATTAAATAATTCTATAGGAAGACCAGATGCAGTTGTCATACTTACATCAACTGTTTCACATAAGATGTCTAGAACGGTTGAGTCTCAAGCTAAAAAACAAGATATATTAATCGTAAGGCATAAAAATAGTAGTAAGGTAGCATTTAATGAATGTCTAGATATGGTTGATGAATGTCTGGGAAATTGTTCAAAATGTAAGCTTAAAGACAAACAAAAACAAAAAAATATATAGGTATAAAAAATACATAAACATAAAATTAAAAGTACTGAGATAATAGTTATAATTATTATCTCAGTACTTTTAGATTTATAAGGATAAGTATATTATAAATTTTTTATTATAATTTCTAACTACTTGTTACTTTTTCATATTTTTTTTACTTCTAGCTTTTTTTCTTTTTTTCTTCTTTATATTTGAAGCTATTATAAATAAAACTAAAAGCACTAGAATACCTGCAATAATCTTAACAAAAGTCATTAAAACATTATTTTCAGTCAAAAATGGAAGACTGCTATCAAGATTATTTTTTGCAATTAAGTCTATACTGTTTTCTAGTTTACCATTATTATATACATTTAAAGTACCAACCTTAGCTCCTTTTTTTATAGGCAAATCAATTTTATTTAACTCTGTTTTGGTATCATAATTGCCTTGAGATTCATCTTTTTCTAAGAATATCCTATAACTATTTTTTGGTTCATAAATCAATTCATGTTGTTTTGTAAACAATACTTTTTTAGTATCTGTGTATTTTTCTTTATCAACAATAGTAGCACACTTAAAGTTATCAAATCCATAATCAATCAGAATACGTGAGTCTAAATATAAATCAGCATTAGTTGAATTAAATACAGCAACGATAACTCTTCTGCCATCTTTTACAGCACTCGATAAAAGACATTTACCAGCAGCATCAGTATATCCAGTTTTTATACCATCAACTATATCATATTTTATATTTATAGGTTGACCTTTGTATGTAATCTTATCATGTGATGTCAAAAACTTATTAGTGTTTACAAAGTATCTCTCATAAGGATATGCTTTTGTAGCTTCAAATTTAAGTGACTTAGTTTTTACAATTTGTCTAAAAGTATCATTATTCATAGCTTCTCTAGCTATGAGAGCCATATCATGAGCTGTTGTGTAGTGATTTGGGTCTGGTAATCCATGAGGATTATTAAAATGAGTATTAGTAGCTCCAATTTTTTTTGCCTCAGAGTTCATTAGGTCAATAAATTTTTGTACATTGCCACCACCAACATATCTAGCTAATACAAAAGCAGCATCATTAGCAGAATGAACCAAAAGAGCATCTAGTAACTGCTTTACAGTAAAAGATTCCCCATTTTTTAGATACATACTAGAGCCATCTATTTGAGGTAAATCTTTAATTTCTATTACTTGATTTAAATCTTTAACCTCCTTTAGAACTAAACAAGCTGTCCATACTTTAGTTGTTGAAGCTGGATAAAGCTTAGAATTTCCATCCTTATTATATAGTATTTTGCCAGACTCATAGTCCATTAAAACTGCATGTTTAGCAACTATAGCTGGTTCATTATCTGCAAAAGAGATATTAGAGCTTCCTAAAAATGAAGTAAATATCAATAAACAGATTAATAAAAGTGATAAATTTCTTTTCATTGTGAGCCTCCAAATTTTAAATTCATCTTTTAGTATAGCATATATTTGTCAATAATTAAAAGAAAGGAGTGATTAATATATGAAAAAAAAGGTAAAATTTATTTCGTTTTTTGTTTTATTTATTTTAATAATATCATCAATAATCGTTTATAAATCGCTTATTTTCAAAGATGATATTTATGTTGTAAGTAAAAAAAATTTACCTAATGAAAAAACACATGTTGTAGAGAATGAAATTAAAGGTGAAGATAATAATCACAATAAAGTAACTAAAGACATAGATAAAAATTTTCAAAATAATAAAATAACTATATACATAAGTGGAGCAGTAAATAGACCTGGAATTGTAACTATAGAGTCAGACAAGAGACTTTATGATGCTGTAGAATTACTAGGAGGAACGACAAAAGAAGCAGATTTAAATGGAGTCAATCTATCAGTAAGATTAGAAGATGAACAACATTACATAATACCTAAAATAGGTGAAGCAACATCTGTTACAAGTAATGATGATTCCAATAAACCAAATCAGAAGAATGAGTCAAGAGGTGAGCCTAAAAATAAATCCAATAAAAATATATCTAACGAATCAAAAGTAAATATAAATGTAGCGACTATAGAAGAGTTGGATTCTCTACCTGGGGTTGGAGAAGCTACAGCCAATAAAATTTTACAACACAGAGAAGAAAATGGACAGTTTAGTTCAATTGAGGAAATAAAAAATGTAAATGGTATTGGAGATAAAAAGTATGAAAATATAAAAGATTTAATTTGTGTAGACTAAAATATAATACAAAACTTACATATAGATATGTTATTATAAATATGTATGTATATGTGTGTACATGTGGAAATTTAGTAAAGGAGGCACTTTTATGAAAAAAGAACAAAAAAAACTTACAGAGATGACAACAGCAGGTGGTTGAGCCGCTAAAATAGGGCCAGAGGTTCTGGCATCAGTTTTATCTCAATTGCCTAAAAATGATAATATAGAAAATTTATTAGTAGGACTAGATACAGCAGATGATGCTGCAGTTTATAAATTAAATGATGATATGGCACTTATCCAAACTTTAGACTTCTTTACACCAATGGTAGATGACCCATACGTATTTGGTCAAATTGCTGCATCAAATTCACTATCAGATGTATATGCTATGGGAGGCAAACCTTTGGTTGCTATGAATATTGTTTGTTTTCCATCATGCCATGATATGGATGTACTTGCAGAAATATTAAAAGGTGGGTTTGATAAAGTGAAAGAAAGTGGAGCACTTTTGGTTGGAGGGCATACTGTAGATGACAAAGAGCCTAAATATGGTCTTTCAGTTTCTGGGATTGTAAGTCCAAATAAAGTTTTATCAAATGCTACTGCAAAACCTGGTGATAAGTTAATTATAACAAAACCAATTGGAGTGGGTGTATTAAATACAGCCATGAAAGAAGGTATGGTAGAACAACATATAGCAGATAAAGTAATAGAAATAATGATACATTTAAATAAATATGCAGCAATGAGTTTTGAGAAATTTGATGTAAATTCGGTTACAGATATAACTGGTTTTGGTCTACTTGGTCATACTTTAGAAATGGCCAAAGCTTCTGAAGTAAGTATTGAAATTGAATCAAAACATGTACCAATTATTGAAGGTGCAATAGAAATGGCACAAATGGGAATTATACCTGCTGGTATGTATAAAAATATGCATTATGTATCTAAAGATGTAGAAGTTGTAGGAAATATAGAAGTTGCAGTTCAAGATATTTTATACGACCCACAAACATCAGGAGGGTTGTTAATTTCAGTAAAAGAAGAACTTGCAGAGGAACTTGTAAAAGATATGAAATTAAATGGAGCAATAGAAGCTAAAATTATAGGTTCTGTAGTTCCAAAAGGGGAAAAATATATTACAGTTTTATAAAATATTATAGAGAAAGAGTGATTGTTTTGAGCAAAAGAGAATTGTTTGCAATGTTGCCTTCAGTTGATGAAGTATTAAGTGATAATAGAATTGTAGAAATAATAAATGAATATCCTAGAAGTTTAGTTTTAGAATCTGTGAGAGAAGTAATAGATTTAAAAAGACAATTTATATTAAGATTAAAAGAAGATGCATCAAACTCTGTAACAATAGAGTTTGGTGAAATAATAGAATCTGCAATAGAGAGAGTTAAGTTAAATTACTCATTATCTTTAAAAAAAGTTATAAATGCAACTGGTACAGTTATTCATACAAATTTAGGAAGGTCTTTACTTAGTGAAGATATAAAAGATGAATTATGGTGTGCTGCTTCAAGGTATTCAAACTTAGAATACGATTTGGATAATGGAGAAAGAGGTTCAAGATACTCTCATTTAACTAGTACAATAAAAAGACTTACTGGAGCAGAAGATGTACTAGTTGTAAATAATAATGCAGCGGCAGTACTTCTTGTACTTAGCACAATGGCTAAAGGAGGAGAAGCAATTGTATCTCGTGGAGAATTAGTTGAAGTAGGTGGTTCATTTAGGATTCCAAGTATAATGGCTCTTAGTGGTGCAGAATTAGTTGAAGTTGGTTCAACTAATAAAACTCATTTGAAAGATTACAAGGAGGCCATTACAGAAGATACAAATGTATTGATGAAGGTTCATACAAGTAATTATAGAATAATGGGATTCACAGAGAGTGTTTCTATAGAAGAATTGGTTAATTTAGGTAAAAAATATAAACTACCTGTAATAGAAGACTTAGGAAGTGGAGTTTTTATAGATTTATCAAAATATGGTTTATCTTATGAACCAACTGTATTGGATTCTATTCGACAAGGTGCAGATGTAGTAACTTTTAGTGGAGATAAGATGCTTGGAGGTCCACAAGCAGGTATTATAGTTGGGAAAAAAGAGTATATAGAAAAAATGAAGAAAAATCAACTTACTAGAGCACTTAGAGTTGATAAGCTTACAATATGTGCTCTTGAAGCAACATTGAGAATGTATTTAGATGAGACAAAAGCTATAGAAAATATACCTACTTTAAAAATGTTGACATATAAAATTGAAGAATTAGAAGTAAAAGCAAATAAACTATTTGAAAAAATAACTGCTTTAAACTTAAATGCAAACATAAATATAGAAGATGGATTTTCACAGGTGGGAGGAGGGTCTATGCCTCTTGAAACTATAAGTACAAAGGTAATATCAATAACTCCTGAACATATGAATGTTTCATCTTTAGAAAAAAAACTAAGACTTAGTGAAGCACATATAATAGCCAGAGTGTATGATAATAAATATGTACTAGATGTAAGAACTATATTTGATGATGAATTTGATGTAATAGTTGAGGAATTGAGAAAAGCATTTAATTAAATAAATTTGAGTTAATAAATATTAAATTTAGAAGTATAAGTATGAAGTTTTAATTAAAAAATAGCTACACACACTTGTGACTTTAGTCATAGCAGGTTTAGAGGGGGCAAAAAATGAAAAATGTAGTAATTGGAACAGCAGGTCATATTGACCACGGAAAAACTACTCTTATAAAAGCATTGACTGGAAGAGAGACTGATACATTAGATGAAGAAAAAAAGAGAGGTATTTCAATAAACTTAGGATTTACTTATTTTGATTTACCAAACAATAGAAGAGCTGGAATTGTTGATGTCCCAGGACACGAAAAATTTATAAAAAACATGTTAGCTGGAGCATCAGGAATTGATATAGTTTTACTTGTTGTAGCAGCAGATGAAGGAGTTATGCCACAGACAGTTGAGCATTTAGATATTCTAAGCTTTTTAAATATCAAAAATGGAATAGTGGTTCTAACTAAGTCTGATACTGTAGATGATGAATTTAGAGAGCTAGTAAAAGAAGATATTTGTGAAAAAATAAAAGGAACTTTTCTTGAAGATGCTGAAATAATTGAAGTTGATTCTATATCTAAAAGAGGTATAGACACTCTTATTGAAAAAATAGATAAAATGAGTGATGATATAGAAGATAAAAATGAAAATTCTCCAGCAAGACTTAATATAGACAGAGTATTTTCAATAAAAGGGTTTGGTACTGTAATAACAGGCACTTTAATAGAAGGAAAGATAAGTATAGAAGATGATTTGGTTATATATCCACAGGTATTAAAAACAAAAATAAGAAGTATACAAGTTCATGGAGAAAATAAAGATACAGCTTATGCAGGTCAAAGAACAGCAATCAATATATCAAATGTAAAAGTGGATGATATAAAAAGAGGAGATGTTTTAGCTGCACCAAACTCATTGGAGGAATCAATGATGTTAGATGTAAAATTATCATTGGTAAATCATTTAGATAAAGGATTAAAGCACTGGGATAGATTAAGATTGTATCATGGAACTAGAGAGATACTTTGTAGAGCAGTTCCACTAGATAAGGAATTAATTGAAAGTGGAGAAAGTGGCTATGTTCAGTTGAGACTTGAAGAAAGCATAGTATCTAAGAAAGGTGATACGTTTGTAGTGAGACGTTATTCTCCAATGGAAACTATAGGTGGAGGTGTAATAATTGACCCATCTCCTAAAAAACATAAGAAATTTGATGAAAAAGTTATAGAAGCATTAAAAATAAAAGAAAAAGGCGAACTAAAAGATATAATAGAAGAGTACTTAAAAAGGAATTTAAAAAATTATCCAAATATAAAAGAAATAATGAGCTATAGTGGTGCTCATGAAGAAGATGTAAAAAGAGCGCTTGAAACACTTATATCAGAAGATAAAGTATTTATTATAGGAAATATGTATATGCATATAAATCAATACAATAAATTAAAAGAAAATACAATAAAGCTTTTAAGTGAGTACCATAAGAAGTATAGGCTTAGAAAAGGGATACTAAAAGAAGAAGTAAGGTCTAAGATAGAGAGTAATTTTAAGACTAGGGAGATGGATATTTTATTAGAAAAATTGTCTACAGAAAATGCTATAAAAATAGAAAATAATATAGTATCTCTATTAGATTTTGAGGTTATTTTAAATGATAAGCAAAAAGAAATAGCAAAAAAAATAGAAAAAAGATTAAAATCATGTGGAGTTTCTTCTATACTGACAATAGATGAAGTTTCTGAAGGAAATCATAACTATGCTGAAGTATTGGAGTCAATGATAGGTAATAAAGTAGAGAAATTAGATGATTTGTATATAATGGACAAAGATATTTATGAAAATGCAAAGAACATTTTGATAAATTATATAAAAGAAAATAAAGAAATAACATTAGGAGAATACAGAGATTTGATTGATTCTAGCAGAAAGAATTGCATGATTATATTGGAAAACTTCGATAGAAACAAAATAACTAAAAGAGTAGAAAACAAAAGAATTTTGTTTTAGCAGAAAATGTCTGTTTTTGCTTTAAGGTATAAAGAAGGAATTATAATGTCGAGTATCGTATAATTAATTAGTATAAAATATTAATTAAGAGGAAGTGTAAAGTATTGAAGAATATAATACCTGATGTAAAACCAGATATAAAAGAAAGAGAAGACATGAGCCTTTTATTTATAATAATGGGCTCAGTACTTTTATTATTTATTATAAAAGATATAGAGAAATATGAAACTTTATTACATGCCATATATACGATATTTTTAGTAGCTACAGGAGTAATTATATTTAATACTACAAAATTTAAAGTAGATTCATTTTCTACATTTTTAGGATTAATTTTTATAGCTACTGGAGTATTGGAGTGTATATATTTATTTAATTCCTTGGGGATTAAAACTAAGTCTATAATGGAGATTAACATCACAATATCAGCAATAACAGATTTATTTCCTATACTGGGTGTATACTTAAGTTTTAAATTTGTTAAGGATAACAAACAAATTTATTCAAGTGTAATTTTATTTATAGCAACTGCTACATTAACAATAACATCTTTATTCATAATATCAGGAATTTGTGACTATCTGGGAAATGGTAAATCACAATATGCTTTAGGAGTTATAATATCTATATTCATAATAATTATTTCTATTGTTAGTGGAATTGAATTAAATTCAAGTTCAAATAAAGGCAAATGGGAATATGATGAAAAAAAGATTTTTAACAGAATAATAGTAATAATAATCTTATCAAGAGTTCCAAATCTATTGCATATAGTTATTGATAATAGAAATGTAGAGAGGATATTATCCCAGATAATAATAAATGTAGCCTTATATTATTTATATAATTACATAGTATCTAAGAATATTAAGAAAACAGCACTGGAATTGCATGATACGAATGAAGAATTAACAAAAAAAACGGAAAGTTTAAAAGAAAAGAATAAAAAATTAATCTATGAGACAGAAAAGATAGAGGAACTTAAGGGAATACTTATGAAAAGAGAATCTAGGCTACAATCTACATTAGATGTAGCAGTAAATAGCATAGTAGTATTTAGCAAAGATGGAGAAATTACATATGCAAATAAGAGCTTTAGAAATACTTTTGGAGACTATAAAGAACAAGATAAATTGACTGATAAAATAAAAAACTTCAATGATTTGATAGAAAGCATTCATTATGTGTTTGTTCATGAGAAGAATGCAGAGAAACTTATTAGTACAAGCGATAATAAAGTTTATCAAGCTATATTTGCACCTTTAATTATTGCTTCACAAACAGAAGGAGTATTGTGTGTACTAGAAGATAAGACTAAGAAAAAGGAGTACGAACGCAAACTTATTGAAGCAAATAAGAGAAGTAAAGATTTTTTAGAAAGTATTGGAGATGGCATAGTAGTGCTTGAAGGTAATAACAAAATATATGTTAATAATGCATGTAGGGAAATTTTTAAAAATAATTTAGAGAGTATTGATTTTTCATTAGTATGTAAAAGTGAAGAAAGTATAGAAAAAAGATATGTAATAGATGGTGAAGTAAAGTATGTAGAGATGAGTTTTTCTCAGTATACTAATGCTGGTACTAATAAAACTATTATTGTAATACGTGATACAACCTCTCGAAAAATATCTCAAATAAAACTTGAGGAAAGTCAATCATCATATTCAAGATTTATAGATATATTACCTGATGGCATATGCTTATTAAAAGAAGATTTAAGTATAAACTATGCAAATAAGTCGTTTTTAGATATGCTAGCTTTTACAAACATAGATGATATAAAAGATTCTAATATTAAACTATTAATGAATGCGAATACTGAAGAAAAAATGAAATTTACGGATAATATGGCTAAAGTTTTAAATGAAAATAGAAGTATACTTTTACTGGAATATGAATTGATAAATAGTTATGATGATATAGTAGAAGTAGAATTAAGTGCATTACCTTTTGCTATATACAATACTAGATACATAATGCTTATTATAAAAGATTTAGTACATAAGAAATATTCCGAGCAAGCAGAAAAAGAACTGCTTGAAAGATTTAAAACAGATAAAATCAAAACGGAGTTTTTTGCAAATATGTCTCATGAATTAAAAACTCCACTAAATGTTATATCTAGTTCAAATCAACTGGTAGATTCTTTCTATAGAAATGAAAAGATAAAAGATTACAATAACAATATTAAATCTCATGTGGATTTAGTTAGACAAAGTTCTTATAGGCTTCAAAGATTAATAAATAACATTATAGATTTAACAAAGATGGAGTCTGGGTTCTATACACTAAAACTTGCGAAATACAATATTGTATCTGTAATAGAAGACTTATTTATGAATATAGAAGAGTATGCACTTAGAAAAGACATAAAAATTCTTTTTGATACAGACCTTGAAGAAATTAATGTTTATATAGACAAGGTTGAAATTGAGAGAATTATGTTGAATCTATTGTCAAACTGTATTAAGTTTACTGATAATGGAGGCTGGATATATGTAAGTATTCATTATAAAATAGATAAAGTAATCATAAGTGTAAAAGACACTGGAGTTGGAATACCACAAGATAAATTAGAATTGATTTTTGAAGAATTTTCACAAGTTGATAAGACTTTATCCAGAAATACTGAAGGAAGTGGAATAGGGCTTGCTATAGTTAAGAATCTAGTAAGTCTTCATGGTGGAGATATAGAAGTAGTAAGTGAAGTGAATAAAGGCACAGAGTTCTTAATTTCACTTCCAATGAAGGGATTTAGTAGTGAACATTACACAGAAGATAAGAGAATATATAATATTCAAGAAAAAATAAAAATAGAATTTTCTGATATATACTATTAAAAATGATTATGAGCAAAAATAAAATAAAAATACTATTTGTTTAAATATTTAAGTTGTAAGAAATAGGCTATCATAAGGTAAATTATTATGATAGCCTATTTTTAGCTAGGTTTTATATCTATATGTGAGAACATATAATCTCTAAATTACCTTCAAAACTAAAATCTCCAAAGTCGTTTGGTAGTATAAAATGCATACCCTTTTTTAAATTATATTCTACAGAATTGTGTATAAGTTTTCCATTTCCATCCAACACACTGTATAAAGAAAAAGGTGTATTGTGTGTAAAATTACATTTTCCAAAAACATCTAATTTATAAACACTAAAAAATTCGTTTGACACAAATGTTGTGCATTTAAAGTCTGATGTTGATACGATTTTATAGTCAGTATCGAAATTTATATGAGGAACATTCGTAACATCTATTGATTTTTGAACATGAAGTTCACGCTTATTACCTGAATTGTCAGTTCTATCATAATCATAGACTCTATAAGTAGTATCTGAGTTTTGTTGAGTTTCTAAAATCAATGTTCCTTTGCATATAGCATGTATAGTACCACTTGGAACATAGAAAAAGTCTCCCTTTTTTATGTTAACCTTTCTAAGTAGTTTGTCCCATTCATTATTATTTACCATATTTACAAATTCTTTATGAGATTTTGCATTATGACCTATTATAATTTCTGCATCATCAGAACAATCTATTACATACCAACACTCTGTCTTACCTAACTCTCCATTTTCATTTTTTTTAGCATATTCATCATTTGGATGAACTTGAACTGATAAATTATCATTTGCATCCAATATTTTTGTAAGTAAAGGAAACTTATCACCAGGTGTGTTTCCAAATAATTCTCTATTTTTATTCCACAATTCAGATAGTTTTTTACCTTTATATTTTCCATTTTCTATTAAGCAATCTCCATTTTTATGAGAGCTTATAGCCCAACATTCACCAGTTGTTGGCGAATCTATTTCATAATTAAATTTATCTTTAAGTGCAGTACCACCCCATATTCTATCCATAAAAATAGGTTTTAAAAATAATGGTTCCATAATTCTGTTCCTCCTATGATATTAAATTTATCCTACAAATAATTATATATAAATAGATTATAAAATCAATAGTAAAAAAGTTTTGTCCCTTGAAATGACATAAAGTATAAGGAGTTATTAAATAAGATAAACTATGATATATAATATAAAGTTCTAAATTGGAGTGATAATTATGGAGTTGTTTAAGGCAGAAAGCAAAAAATATGAAAAAGAATTTTTAAAATTATTGGAGCAATGGGTTAGTATACCTTCATTTTATGATAGAAAAACTGTATCTAAAGATATGCCTTTTGGAAAAGGAGTATATGATGCATTAAACTGGTTTGAAAATCTAGGTAGAGAAAACAATTTCAAAGTAAAAAATATAGATAATCATGCTGTTCAAATTGAATATGGAAATGGTAAAGAGTATGTAGATATATTTGGACATTGTGATGTTGTAAATCCAGGTGAAGGATGGGATAGTGAACCATTTAAACTAAATATTATAGGTGATAAATTAGTTGCTAGAGGTGTATCTGATAATAAAGGGCCTATGATAGTGAATTTTTTAGCACTAAAAATGATAAAGGATTTAGATATTAATTTAAAAAGAAAGGTTAGATTAATAGCTGGGGGAAATGAAGAGAGTGGATTTAAATGTATAAAGCATTATTATAGCAAAGAGCCATATGGTGTATGTGGATTTACTCCAGATGCTAAATTTCCTGTATTAAATGGAGAAAAAGGTGGAGCAATAATAAAGTTAATTTCAAATATAGACGATAAATCTTTATATATAAGTGGTGGAATAGAGTTTAATACAATACCAGATAAAGTTTATATAAAGAATGTAGAAAAATTGGGTAAAGATAATATATGTTTTGATATTAACAATATATCGATAAATTATGATAATGGCAATTATATTGTGTATGGAAAAGGTGGTCATTCATCTAAACCCGAAAAATCAATAAATCCTATATTAGCTACAATTAAACTTTTGTCAGAAAATATTGATGAAAAATGGACAAAAGATTTATATAAGTTGATAAATCAAGATAATATAAATGGAAACTTATTTGGTTTAAATATTGAGGGGAAATGTGGGATTTTATCAATGGTGCCAACAATAATAAATATAGTAGATGGAAAATTAGAAGTAGTTTTAAGCGTTAGATATCCAGAAATATTAACCATTGAAGATATAATAAAAAAATTTAATTTGTATATGGAGCAAAATAATATTAATAAATTTGAGCTTATTGGGGAAAATTTAAAGCAAGCAAATTATATAGATAGAAATTCAAAACTTGTAAGAAGTTTGCATGATATATATATAAAGTATTCTGGAGATTTAAAAAATGATGTTAGAGTAACTAGTGCAGGAAGTTATGCTTCTGAAATGAATAATTCAGTAATATTTGGTTGTGAATTTCCTGATGGTAGCTTTGGCAATGTCCATAGTGCGAATGAATTTGCTAGCTTAGATAGATTTATAACTGCAATAGGTATATATGCAGAGGCAATAATTACATTATGTAATAAAATATAAATACAAAATGTCCCTTATATAGACATATTATATATACAATTAAAATTTTACTTGATATATAATTGAAATCAAAGAGAAGGTGATACAATGATAACTAAGAAACATGCAATAATAGTAAAGAGTTTAAGCAATAAAGATGGATATATGACATCAAACGAATTAGCTATCAAATTGGATGTGTCTACTAAAACTATTAAAAGATATATAGCAGATTTAAATAGTGTTTTAAGCAAGTATGATTTGGTAATAGCTTCTTCTAGAGGTATAGGATACAAGTTAAGCGGTTCTAAAAACAATATAGCCAGAGCTATTAAAGAAGCAAATAAATATATTGATGGTTTTTTAGATGACTCTGAAGAGTCAAGAATGTCAAATATAATATGTATGCTTATTAATAGAAATTATATGAGTATAGAAGCAATGGCAGAAGAATTAAATCTAAGTATAGCCGCTATAAATAAATTGTCTAGTAAGCTTAAAAGAAAACTTGAAAAGTATGACTTAGTTATAAAATCTAAACCTTACTATGGAAGCTATATACATGGTGAAGAAATTAATATAAGGCAATTAATTACTGACTATGCAATAAAATTAGATGAAAAAAGTAAAGTGAAGGTGTTTTTAGATGACATTAGTGAAAACGATATACACTGTATAGAAAGTATTTTAGAAAAGCACTTAAGAGAAAAAGATACAATAATTTCAGATAAAGATTTTAATCTTTTGCTTTCAAAAATAATCGTTTCTGTATTTAGGAGTAAGAGAGGTCATAGTAACAATATAAACTTAATGGATACAAGTTATAGATTTCATAACTACTACTTTATAGAAAATCTAATGAAAGAAATATCTGATAAAATTGGATTTAAACTTATTGAAGATGAAGTAATTTATATTTCAAATTATTCTGGTGTAATAGCCTATAAAGGTACACAAGGAAGAAAAAACACAAGTGAAATTGAGGAACGAATAAGTAGTGTTATAAGTAGTGCACTTCAAGATATATTCCTTATTTCAGGTAGTGATTATACAAAAGATGATGAGTTTATGGTTGCAATCTCTGACCATATAAAGAGATTTTTAAATAGAGCTAGAGCTAATGTAAAATCAAATAATCCTTTGCTTCATCAAATAAAAGAGAAGTTTCCTATAGCTTTTAATTTAGCCGTGTTTTTATCAAATAAACTAGAAACTGAGTTTAATTTAAAACTTGATGAAGATGAGCTTGGATATATAGCTATCCACTTTGCTGCTTCAAATGAAAGAATGAAAAAAAATACTAGTAAGAAAATTTGTATAGTTTGTCATTATGGGATAGGAACAGGACAACTTATTTCTGAAAAGCTAAAACAGAATATAAGTGATTTAAGTGTTGTGGGTGTTTATCCAGTTAGATATCTCGATATGGCTATAAGTCAAGATGTTGATTTGATAGTATCTACCGTTGAATTAAAAGGATATGAAAAACCTGTCTTATATATAGAAAATATATTTGATGATAGCTTAATTGAAAACGTAAACAAAGCCTTTTATGAAAAGGAAGAAAGAAGAAAGATAATAAGCAACATGTTTGATGAAAAAGCTTTTTTCAGTATAAAGGCTAGTACTAAAGAAGAGGTCATAATTTCACTTTCAAATAAACTAAAAGAAAGAGATTTTATAGAGGAAAGTTCTATAAAAAGTATAATAGATAGAGAAAATATTTCATCAACTGAAATAGGAAATCTAGTAGCAATACCCCACACAATAGTGAAGGGAGATAAAAAATCTATAATAGGAGTTGGAATACTTGAAAATCCAATAATTTGGGATAAGCAAGAGGTTCAGCTAGTATTTATGGTATTTTTTAATACTAAAGAAAAACATAATTTCTCGATATTTAAATACCTTTATAATTTTATAAAAGATGAAGGCGGAGTAAGAGGAATTATTAAAATATGTGACTTTAATAAATTAATGGCACTGATAGGTAATTAAGGAGGAAATTAATAATGGGAACAAACATATTTAACAAAGAATATGTATTTTTAAATGTTGATGCTAAGTCAAAGGTTGAAGTTTTAAAATTTATATCAAAAAAAGCTAAAGACTTAAACTTGGCAGAAGATGAGAGCTTAGTATATGAAGGTTTAATGGCTAGAGAAGAACAATTTACTACAAATTTAGGAGAATCTATAGCAATACCTCACACTAAAAATGATGCAATTGAAAATCCAGCAGTAGTAGTATTGAAGTTTAATGAAGATGTTGTTTGGAATGAAGGTGAGGATAAGGTTAAATTAGCAATAAGCTTACTTATGCCAGGAAAAAGTAAAGAGAATATTCATCTTAAATTATTATCATCTCTTTCAAGAAAATTAATAAATAAAGAATTTAAAGATTCTCTTTTAAAAAGTGATAATGTTGAAGAAATATCTAACTCAATAAATGAAGCTTTAGGTTTATAATTAAACACTAAGGTTATAAAATAAAAAAATAATTAACTAAAAATAGGAGGAATTTGAAATGAATAAAAAATTAGTAGCATTATGTGCTTGTCCAATGGGACTAGCTCACACTTTCATGGCAGCAGAAGCAATAGAGCAAGCAGCAAAGGCATTAGGTTATGAAGCAAAAGTTGAAACTCAAGGTGCTGATGGTGTACAAAATGAGTTAACAAGAGATGATATATTAGGAGCAACTATGATAATACATGCAGTAGCAATAACACCAGAAGGTATGGAAAGATTTGATGGTTGTGAAGTTTATGAAGTTGAACTACAAGAAGCTATAAAAAATGCAGAAGGTGTTATAAAAGAAATAGAAGAAGATTTAGGAATATAATAAATTTATTGTGGAGGAAATAGAATGGCAATTAAGAAAAAAGTTATAAACAGTTCAGGTGCTTCTACAACAGGAGGAAATAATGTAGGAAAATCTACTCCATCTAGTCCAACTCAATCAAAGGGAAATGGAAAATGGAAAGAAATAAGTAAACATATAATGACAGGTATATCATATATGATACCAGTTTTAGTAATGGGTGGACTTATAGGGGCCTTATCTCAATTAATACCATATGCTATATTAGGACTTGACCCATCTGTAGGTATAGTTGATGCTATGAACTCAGGAGAATTTACAGGGTTCAAGCTTAGTCTTTTAAATATAGCACAATTAATGTCAAATTTCGGATTTACTTTGTTTGGATTTGCGATACCACTGTTTGCAGCATTTTGTGCAAACTCTATAGGTGGAAAAACAGCTTTAATTGCAGGATTTATAGGTGGATATATAGCTAATAAACCTGTAGGTGTACCACAATTCGTTGATGGACAATGGACTGAAGTTGTTCCAGTTGCATCAGGATTTTTAGGTGCAATACTAATAGCATTTATAATAGGATATTTTGTAAAATGGTTAAATAAATCTATAAAAGTTTCTCATAACTGGTTAGCTTTTAAAACAACATTTTTAATACCATTAATAGCGTCATTAGCTTGTATGGTATTGATGATATTTATAATAACTCCATTTGGTGGATTAATTAATGAAAGTATGAAAAACTTCTTAACAGCAGCAGGAGCAGCTGGAGAATATGTATATGCAACAGCTTTGGCAGCAGCTACAGCATTCGACTTAGGAGGACCAATAAATAAAGCAGCAGGATTCGTTGCACTTGGTTTAACTACAGAGAATGTACTTCCAATAACAGCAAGAACAATAGCTATAGTTGTTCCTCCAATTGGATTAGGATTAACAACATTATTAGATAAAAGATTAGTAGGAAGAAGAGTATATGATAGACAATTCTATCAAGCGGGAAAAACTTCTATATTCTTATCATTTATGGGTATATCTGAAGGAGCAATACCATTTGCACTTGAGAGACCAGGTTTTGTTATACCTTTAAACATAGTTGGAAGTGTAATAGGAGCTATTACAGGTATAATTCTAGGAGCAATTCAATGGTTCCCAGAGTCAGCTATATGGGCATGGCCTCTAGTAGATAACTTATTTGGATATATAATAGGTATAGCAGTTGGTGCTATATTCATAGCAGTAGGAAATATATTCTATAGAAATAAATTAATAAAAGATGGTAAACTTGTTGTAGATTATATCGACTAGTATTTAATTTTTACTATCTATAAATAACTTTGGCTGGTAATATGGTTTTAATCAATATTACCAGCCTTACCTATATGATTAATTAAAGGCGGTGGAGATAAGATATGGATAAGATAGAAAAAGTAAGAGAGTATTTTAGAGAATATGATATAGATGGATTTCTTATAAATAGTCCTACAAACAAGTTTTATGTTGGAAATTTATTTAGCTCTTCAGGTTATGTTTTTATAACGAAAGAATCACAATATATAATAGTAGATTTTAGATATTTTGAAGAAATTAAAAGAAAATCTAGTTTGTTTAATGTAGTATTAATGGACAAAACTAGAACTCATTTTGATATAATTAATGATATTTGTAGAGAGCAGAATATAAAGGAAATTGGATTTGAGGGAAATGAAGTATCTTTTGATTTATATAGAAGTATGAGTAATAAGTTAAGTGCAACCTTAAAATCAGTTGATTTATCTACATTAAGGGAAACAAAAAATGAAGACGAAATAAAATATATAAAAAAAGCTTGTGAAATAGTTGATGCTACATTTTATCATATAGTAGACTTTATAAAGGTTGGTATGACTGAAAAGCAAGTTGAAAATGAAATTGTTAGAATTATAAAAGCTTTAGGTGGTCAAAAAGAATCTTTCGATACAATAGTTGCATCTGGGCTTAGAGGAGCATTACCTCATGGAAAAGCAAGTGAAAAAGTTATAGAGTATGGAGATTTTGTTACTTTTGACTTTGGTGCTAAGTATAATAATTATTGTTCAGATATTACCAGAACCATTTGTATGGGTACTATAAATAAAGAGTTAGAAGAAATATATAATATAGTAAGAAAAGCTAATGAAGAGTGTATAAGGGTTTTAAGACCGGGAATGACTACTGGAGAGATAGATAAAGTTGCAAGAGACATAATTGGTTCATATGGATATGCCAATAATTTTGGTCATAATCTGGGTCATGGTGTAGGAATTATGGTTCATGAATATCCTGCATTAGCTCCTGAATCAAATGAAGTATTAAAAGAAGGAATGATTGTAACTATAGAGCCTGGTATATATGTTCCAAGTCTTGGAGGCGTAAGAATAGAAGATGATGTACTTATAACACAAGATGGATGTATGAGATTGACTACATCTACTAAGGATTTAATAGTTGTAAGCTAAAAATAAATTAGATAAATATTTTATAACAATAAGAAAAGAAGAGGTAAATTTAAATGTATAATTTTGATGATAAACCAGATAGAGTAAGTGAAAAGTGTAGAAAATGGGATTTAAATATTATAAGAGATAAATTTGGAGATATTAGAGAAGATTTTGTACCAATGTGGATTGCTGATATGGATTTTAAAATACCAACAGAAATAGAAAACAAATTTATTGAAGCTGTAAGAAGAGGTGTATTTGGATATACATACTGTTATGATGAATTTTATGATTCAGTTATTGGTTGGCAAAAAAATATGCATGAGGTAAATGTAGAAAAAGAATGGATTACATTAACTTATGGAACTGTATCAACACTTCATTATGTAGTACAAGCTTTTTGTAAGAAAGGTGATAGTATAATATTAAACACACCAGTTTATGACCCCTTTGAATCATCAGCAAAAAAACAGGGTGTAAATGTAATTTGTAATACACTAGATGTTGTAAATGATAGATATTATATAAATTTTGATAAATTGGAAATTCAAATTAAGGAAAATAAACCTAAATTAATGATGTTTTGTACACCACATAATCCTTCTGGAAGGATATGGACAATTGAGGAAATGACAAGAGTAGCAACTATATGTAAAGAAAATAATGTTATTTTGGTTGCAGATGAAGTACATGCAGAGCATATTCATTATGGTAAATTTAATTCAATACTTAAGATTGAAAAAGAGCTTTTAGAAAATGTTATTCTACTGACATCACCAAATAAAGGATTTAATCTTGGTGGATTAAAGACTTCTTATTCAATAGTTATAAATAAGGATATAAGGGACAAATTTAGAAATAAATTAAAGCAAAATTCTATAACTTCTCCAAATGTGTTTGGAATAATAGGATTGATAACCGCTTATAATGAATGTCATGAGTGGTTAAGTGGTGTAAATGAATATATAAAATCAAATTATGAACTTTTAGAAACTTGGGTAAATAAATATAATAAGATAAAATTGATGAAAATGGAATCATCTTACTTAGCTTGGATGGATATAAGTGGATTAGGTATTAGTGCAAGTGAGTTTACAGATAAATTGGCTATAGATACAGGAGTATTATTAGAAGATGGAAGTCATTTTGTAAAAGATGGTGAGAAGTATGTTAGAATAAATTTAGGAACTCAAAAGGAAAATGTAATTGAAGCCTTAAATAGAATGGATTTATTTTTAAAGTCTTTATAAAAATTTGGTTGAATTAGTATTTTATATAAATTTAAACTATTAATATGGTATATACATAAGTAGAATTTGTTTTAGATTACTTAAGTATATACCATATTTTATATAAAAATTAAATTTGCATTAGTCATGTGATAACTATTTAAATTCATATGTATTTTGTATGTATAATAGATATAATTATTATTTAAACTTATTGTTTATTTAATTTTTCAATAGAAAAAGATTTATCTGTAAGTTTAAAATTATCTTTTATACCCTTAGTTAAATATACTTTCTTATCCTTAGTTATGAATATAGCATCTACATTATCAATTTTATTAATTAAATCCATACCTTTTTCAAGACCAAGTCCAAATGTAGAAGTGGATAAGGCATCACAATTAATAGATTTATCAGAGATTATTGTAACACTACTTAAATTGTTTTCAAAAGGATACCCTGTAAATGGATTTAACATATGATGATATATTTTTCCGTCTTTTTCGATAAATCTTTCATAAATTCCAGAAGTAACAACAGACTTATTTGTAGTTTCTATGTTTCCTATGGATTCACCATTTTTACTAGTTGGGTCTTGAATGCCTATTTTAAAAGGTTTATCATTTTTACCATCTTCTAAAGTAAATATATTTCCTCCTAAGTTTACTAAACCTTTTTTTACATCCTCTGATTTTAAATAGGCTACAATTTTATCAGCAGCATATCCTTTAGCTATGGCACCTAAATCAATTTTCATATTTTCTTTGGTTAATTTTATAGATTTATTTTTTTCATCCAATATGATGTTCTTATAATCAATAAGAGGCAGAAGTTTTTGTATCTCAGAATCACTTGGAACTTTAGCTTTATCTGTTCCAATAGCCCATAAATTTGATAATGGACCAATTGTTATGTCAAAATATCCATCTGATAATTTGGAATATTGTATAGCTTCTTTTACGACGAAAAATGTATCATCAGAAACTCTGACAAATTTTTTACCAGCATTATCATTTATTTTAGAAACATCACTTCCTGGTATATGAGTGCTCATTTTGTTGTCAATATATCTTAAAATTGAATCACATTCATTTAAGATTTTATCACTTTTGGATTCTTTTACATTAAATACAGTAACTTCGTTTACTGTACCAAGGTAGTAGCTAGTTTTACTATATTTAGTATTCTGGCTTGAACTCCTAAAAAATGAAAATAAAATTAATGCTAAAATCAATATCACAAAAATAAATGTGATTTTTTTCTTATTCATGGTATATTCCTCCTATGAAATTGTGTTATTATTTTATTATAACATAATTTCATAGGAGGACAAAAAATGAAGAAAAAAGACATTCTTCTTATTTTAGGCATTTTGGTTGTTATTACAGCATGTTATGGGATAATAAATGTTATAAATTCTAAAAATGCTGGAAATATTGAGATTTATGTAGATAATAAATTGTATAAAACTGTTTCAATAAATGCCAAAGAAGAATTTAAAATAGAGAATAGAGGGGGGTATAACATAGTAAAGATTCATGATAAAGGGGTTGAGATAGTAGATGCTTCATGCCCTGATAAGGTTTGCGTACATACTGGATTTATAAACAAGCCAAGTCAAAGCATAGTTTGTATACCTAATAGAGTGAGCATAAAAATAAATACAAATGAAAAGAATGATAATCAAGAAGATATAATTTCTAAATAAAATAATAAAAATAATTGAAAGGAATTGGTGATAATTATGGTTAACTTAGGAAACGATTGGGATGAATTATTGAAAGAAGAATTTGAAAAAGATTACTACTTAAACTTAAGAAAATTTCTTATAGAAGAATATAAAACACGCCAAATTTTCCCAAATATGCACAATATATATGAAGCTTTAAAACACACTTCATACAAAGACACAAAAGTCTTAATATTAGGACAAGACCCTTATCATGGAGATAATCAAGCTCATGGTTTAGCTTTTTCAGTTCAACCACAAGTGAAAACTCCACCATCTTTATTAAATATGTATAAAGAATTAAAAGATGATTTAGGTTGTTTTATACCTAATAATGGATATTTAATGCCTTGGGCAGACCAAGGAGTGTTACTTTTAAATACTGCTCTTACTGTTAGAGCGCATGAAGCTAATTCTCATAAGAACAAAGGATGGGAAATTTTCACTGATAGAGTAATATCTATTTTAAGTGAGCGTGAAGACCCAGTTATTTTTGTACTATGGGGAAGTAATGCACGTAAAAAAGTAGAGTTGATTGATACAAGTAAACATTATATTTTGGAAGCACCTCATCCAAGCCCATTGTCAGCAAGTAAAGGCTTTTTTGGATGTAAACACTTCTCTAAGATAAATGAAATTTTGAAAAAGCTAGGAAAAGAACCTATTAATTGGCAGATAGAAAATATATAAAAGTAAAAGGTAACAAAATGATAACAAAACAACAATAAACAATGACATTGTTGTAACTAATAGAAATATGCTTAAATGGTTGAAAAAACTATGTATGCATATTTCTATTTTTTTGTCAAGTTGACAACTCTTGAAAAAATAGTTACAATTTAGTTACACAAAAAACACAAATAAAAAAAGAAACTTACAAAGCAGAATTTTATGAAGCAAAATATATAGTGTAAAAAATCTTAGGGAGGAAATTTTATATGAATTTTAAAAAATTGAGTAATGCTAAAGTCTCGGTAATGGCAGTTGTTTTATCAGTTGGAATATTATCGGGATACTCTGCGCTTAATAAACAAGTAACATTAGTAGTAAGGGGAGAAGAAAGAACTATATCAACATTTAGTTCTAATGTAGGAGACCTTTTAGAATCTCAAAACATTAGCTATGATGCAAATGATATAGTAACTTTAGATGAAAATACAAAGTTATCTAATGGAGATAAAATAGAAGTAATTGATGTAAAGGAAAAAACAGTTGTAGAAACTAAAGACATTCCATTTGAAGTTACAGTTGTTGAAGATGGCTCTTTATTAAAGGGTGATTCTAAGGTTAAAGAAGAAGGAAAGTCTGGTAAAAGTGAATTAATATATAAAGAAACTTATCACAATGGAAAGAAAGTAGAAAAGGAATTTGTGAAAAAGGTTGTTAAAGCTGAGCCAGTAAATAAGGTTGTAAGCAAAGGGACAAAGGTAGAAATGCAAGTAGCCTCATCAAGGGGAGAAAGTTCAAGAAGAATGGCTTCATCATCATCTAGTAGCAGTAGTAGTAACAATGGTAAAAATATGAGAGTGGTAGCAACTGCATATACTGGTCACAGTATAACTGCAACAGGAACAAAACCTAAGTGGGGAACAATAGCTGTAGACCCTAAGGTTATACCATATGGAACTAAAGTTTATATACCTCAATTTGACATGGTGTTTACTGCAGAAGACTGTGGTGGAGCAATAAAAGGAAATAAAATTGATATCTACATGAATGATTCAAAAACAGTTTATAACTGGGGAAGAAAAACTATAGATATACGTATATTAAAATAGTTAAATAATTTATATTTTTACTGGAAATTATATTTTGATTATATAGAGAAGAAACTCTTTATAGATTCTAAAAATATAATTTCCAGTTTTTTATTTTGGATATGTAATAAAACAGGTAAATTTTAACCATGTATAGATAAAAGCTATTTAAATTATAATTTACTATCATATAAATCTATAAAAATTGTTGCAAAGAGTCAAAATATATGATATTATAGATTTCGTTGAGAAGGATTTCATTATGGGAGTGGATGGGTGCCGGTGTGCCCTCTAGTCTTCAAAACTAGTATGAGGGGTTAAGAGCCTCTTAGGTGGGTTCGATTCCCACGCATTCCCGCCAATATGTAAAAGGTATCTTTTAATTAAAAGATACCTTTTTAAATTTATTTTAAGATAATTTATTTTTAATAATATATAATGTTTTGTATTATATAATGTAAATTTTCTAATACTATTATATATTTAGATAAAAATCTAGGAGTGTGGAAAGATGGAAAATAATTTTACAACGAGAACTAGTTTTCTAGTTGGAGATGATGGGATAAAAAAACTTAATAATTCAAATATAATAGTATTTGGAGTTGGAGGAGTTGGTAGTTTTACTGTTGAAGCTTTAGCAAGAGCTGGAGTAGGCAATATTACTATTGTAGATTTTGATGATGTAGATATAACCAATATAAATAGACAAATACCAGCCCTACATTCAACTGTAGGAAGATACAAAGTTGATGTCATGGAAGAAAGAATATTAGATATAAATCCTAATATCAATATAAAAAAAATAAGGAGTCTTTATAATAAAGATACTAGTGACGAAATACTAACTGAAAGATATGATTATGTTGTGGATGCGATAGACATGGTAAGTTCCAAAATACATCTAATTGAAACTTGTGAAAAAAAAGGATTGAAAATAATAAGTTCTATGGGTATGGGAAATAAATTAGACCCAACTAAAATAGTCGTTACAGATATACACAAAACAAGTACTTGTCCTCTAGCTAAAGTTATGAGGAAAGAACTTAGGGATAGAGGTATCAAAAAGTTAAAAGTAGTATATTCTACTGAACAACCAATAGAACTTAAGAAGAAAGTAATGAATGGTAGAAAAGTAACACCTGGTAGTGTATCATTTGTCCCATCTGTAGGAGGTTTAATAATCGCATCTGTAATAGTAAATGAACTATTAGGACAATAAGTTTTAAATATTTTAATTTATAAATTTTATATACAAATTTGAAGGCTAGAAGCATGAATACAAAGCAATTTTATATTCATACTTTTAGCCTAATTATTTTATATTACCTTATTTTATGTAGTTGTAGTTTTATTTTTTAGATTATGTATCTATTTCATAATTATATTTTGTAAATATAATTTCTCCATCACTATAAAAAACAATATCTCCTATTCTATCTGTTCTATAAATTGATACATGGTTTTGTTTTAGATTATTAATAACCTCCCTATGTGGATGACCATATTGATTTTTATATCCACATGATATTGCAGCTATATCTGGACTAATTTTTTTTATAAATTCTAAAGATGAAGAAGAATTACTTCCATGATGACCTATTTTTATAAAATTAATATTATTTAATTTAAAAGAATGTAAAATTTCTTTTTCATTTTCTTCTTCAGCATCACCCATAAATAAAAAAGAATTATCATTAAAAGTTAATTTAAAAACTATAGAATTTAAATTAGATTCTTCTTGTATATATGATGGACTTAATACATATATATTTATATTGTTATCTATGTTTAAAACATCATTTTTATAGAGATGCTGAATAGATAAGTTTTTATCCGTACAAGAATTTATTAGATTTTGATAAGCCTCACTATCAGTTGATTGTTCAGGCATATATATGGAGTTTACATTAAATTTTTTTATAATATTATCAAGACTTCCTATGTGGTCTGAATCTGGATGAGTTGCTATTATAATATCAATAGTTTTTATTCTTTTTTGTCTAAGATAACTAATAATTATATTTTCGCTATCTTCATCACCTCCATCAATTAATATATTCTTATTTGTGGGTGTTTGAACTAAAATACTATCACCTTGTCCAACATCAATCATATGTATAGATAGTAGAGATTTTTTGTCACAGCCGATTAAAAGTGATATTATAATAAGTATTGATAAAAAAATTTTATTTCTCAATAAAAAATCACTCCATTCATTACATGTTTATATAAATTTATGATGGGTAATATAAGATATATATGACTTATTATATTTTATATTTTAAACAATATAAATGAAATTAATACCATAATAAAATTGGAGTTTTTTATATATACAAAATAAAATTTTTAAAATTAAGCAATAAAAAAGGTAGGAGGATTTTATGTTTTTCAAAGATATTGAACTAAATTCAAAAAAAGAGTTAGACCCATATTTTGATTTAGTAGATTATGAAGCTTGTGAGTACTGTTTTAGTACTTTATATATGTGGCAACATGTTTATAAGACAGGATATTATATAGGTGAAGATTTTGCCGTTTTAGTTGGGGAATACGAAGGAGATAGCTTCTCAATATTACCACTTGCTAAAAAAGATAAACTTCCAGAAGTTGTAGATTTTGTCCTTGAATATTTTTCTAAAAATAATAAAAAAATATACTTAAGAGGTATTACTACTGAAGTAGTAGAGTTTTTAAAAGAAAAATATCCAGGTAGATTTGAGTATATAGAAGAAAGAGATTTATTTGACTATATTTATGATGCAGAAAGTTTAAGAACTCTAGCTGGTAAAAAGAATCAAAAGAAGAGAAACCATATAAACTATTTCTTAAAAGAGTATGCAGGTAGATATGAAGCTAAATTATTAGATAAAGAAAACTTTGATGAGTGTTTAGTACTAATGAAGGAATGGGAAAGTAATAAGGAAGAAAATAATGAATTTGATGAAAGTATGGATGATGAATTAATAGGTATCAAAAAGATATTTAACCATTATGACATATTAAAAGATAAGGTAAAAGTGTTTGGTGTTTATGTAGATGGAAAATTAGAAGCTTTTAGTATAGGAGAGCTTTTAAATCCAAATATGGCATTGATTCATATAGAAAAAGCTAATCCCGATATAAGAGGTCTGTATCCATTTATAAATCAACAATTTTTGGTAAGTGAATTTAAGGACGTTGAGTTTGTAAATAGAGAAGAAGATTTAGGTATTGAAGGATTAAGAAAAGCTAAACTTTCTTATCATCCTTGCAGATTTGTTGAAAAGTACAGTGTTAGGGAGGCTTAATAGACTATATGGAGATTAGGTATGCTAAAGAAGAAGAGATAGAAAGTATAAAAGATATTTGGAGTTATTGTTTTAACGATACGGAGAGTTTTATGAAGTACTATTTTAATGATAAATATAAATCTGAAAATACTGTAGTAGCTTTAGATGAAGGAAAAATTATTTCTTCTCTTCAGCTAAATCAGTATAAGTTATTACTAAATAGCAAGGTATATAATACATCATATGTGGTAGGAGTTTCTACACTTCCAGAGGGAAGAGGAGCTGGATATATGAACAAAGTAATGAAATTTACTTTAAACGAATTGTATAAAAAAGGGCAATTAGTTTCTATATTGATGCCTATTGACTATAGACTTTATAGAAGATTTGGATATGAGCATTGTTACGACCAGATTGAATATACTATTAACACAGATGATTTAAAAAATTTTAAGTCAAGTGGAAAAATGATAAAGTCTAATTTATCACAAATTGATGATTTGATACAAATAGATAGAACTTTTTTAAATGAGGTTAATGGTAATGTGTTAAAAGATGAACATTATTATGAAAACTTATTTAAAGAGATTCAAAGTGAAGATGGATTTTTATACATTCATGAAGGAAATGAAAAAGATGGATATATAGTTTATTTTCTTCAGGAAGATAAAATGTTTGTCAGAGAGTTATTTTATAAAAATATAGATGCCCTTAAATCAATGCTTAAATTTATATATAATCACAATACTCAATGTAAGATAGTTACTATATCTACTCCTACAATAGATAAGATAAGGTTTATATTAGACAACCCTAAAGATAGTGATATAAAAATAAAACCTTTTATGATGGGAAGAGTTATAAATGTAAAGAAGTTTATTGAAGATATAGATATTGAGAATGATATTAATAGCTCATTTAATTTATTAATAGAAGACAAGTTTATAGATGAAAATAATGGTCTATTTAAAATTTCTATACAGAATAAGAAGGTATCTGTAGAGCAGTTAGATAAAAAAGGTGCAGAAAAGCCTCAAGAAGATTTTGATATTAAATTAGATATAAATACCTTAACACAGTTATCATTTTCTTATATAGATGTAAATGAAGCTATTTTCTTAAATGATATAAAAGATGTTTCAGAAGAAACACTAGAAACACTTAATTGTATTTTTTCTAAAAAAAATAACTATATAAATGAATATATATAGGTAGAGTACGTTAAAAGATTTTAAAAATCTTTTGACGTATTTTTTTGTTTAGATAACAATTTATCCTGTTTAAAAATTTTCTATTTGAAAATAATCTAAATAATATACTTTTATATAGGAGTGATTATAATTCAAATAAGAAGACCATTATTAATTATATTAATGTTTGTGGTAGCTATATCATTTATTATTACAAATAACACAAAAAACGACGAAGAACTTAATGATAAGATAATAACTATACAAGGAGTTGTCAAAGGAAAAATTGAAAAGAAAAGATACAATCAGTACAAGGTAGGGGTTTTTCTAATAAATGATTATACAAAAAATAAAAATTTGAAGATTGGTCAGAAAGTTAATATTACAGGTAAATTCAAAAGTTTAGATAAAATGAAGTATGATGATTTTGATTATGGAAGGTATATAAAAAGTACTGGATATAAAGGTATAGTGTATATAAATAACTATAAAATTATTGATAAAAATAAACTTTACTCTTTAATAGGGGAAATAAAGTTTTATATTAGTAAAACTTATAGGTACTTATATAAGAAAAACTCAGATTTTATAAATTCTATACTATTAGCAGAAGTTGAAAATTTGACTGAGGAACAAAAAGAAATTTTTACCAGAACTGGAACTAGTCATGTAATATCTATATCAGGTCTTCATACAGGAATATTATGTGTAATTATATCCTTTCTATTAAGAGGTATAAATAAATTGTATAAATTATTAATACTGTCGATTTTTATAACTTTATATTGTATAATGGTAGGTGCGTCTCCATCCATAATTAGGTCTATAGCATTTGTTATGATTTTTTATTTATCAATATTTATTGATAGAAAGAAAGATGGAATATCGGCATTGTCTCTAATTGGGATAATTTTAATTATGAATAACCCCTATGTTATATATAATGTAAGTTTTCAATTGTCTTTTTTAGCTACACTTTCTATATTAATATTCTATAATAAAATAAATAGTATTATAAAATTAAGTATGGTATCATTGACAATATCATCAAATATATTAACTTTACCTATAATTTATTATACATTTAAAGGTATACCATTGCTTTCAATTATAGGAAATTTAATTATAGTACCATTTGTGGGAGTAATAATGTATTTAAGTATTGCAAGTTTAATCGTATTTAAAGTAAGTGTAGTAATAGCTAAAATTATATCTTTTTTTAATAGTACATTGATAGAAAGCATATTTTTTTTACTAGAAAAAATCAGCAATTTAAGTTTTGCATACATTAATATAGAAAATCCTAAATTTTATATTGTTGTTATTTATTACATAGGAGTGTTTTTTTACATATTTTACATAGAAGGAAAAGAGATAAAGGAGCAAGAGAATGAATCACAAGGATATTATAAGGAATGTAAAAGAGAAAAATTTTGAAAAAATGTATCTTTTTTATGGAAGAGAGTATTATTTAATTGAGAATGCAATAAAAGCATTTAAAGATAGTCTAAACGAGGGAATGCTTGATTTTAATTTAGATATAATAGATGGGAAGGAAATAGTCTTAAATCAGCTTATAAGCTCTATAGAAACACTTCCATTTATGGATGATAGGAAGATAGTAATAATAAAAGACTTTGAACTATTAAAAGGAAAGAAAAAGAATTTTACAGATAGTGATGAGAAATACTTAATAGAGCATTTAGACAATATTCCAGACACCACAACTATAGTTTTTGTTGTATATGGAGATGTAGACAAAAGAAAATCATTAGTTAAGAAAATAGGAAATAATGGAATTGTTTTTGATTGTGATAAGCTTTCTGATATGGATTTGTTTAAATGGATAAAAAAATCTTTTGCTTTAAATGATGTTATAATAGATAATTCTCAAATCATGTATTTTATTGAACAAGAAGGATACAGAGATAAGAGTAGTGAAAAGACATTATCTGATTTAGAAAATGAAATAAATAAAATAAGTTCATTTGTTGGTAAAGGGAATAATGTAACCAATGATGTAATTGATAAATTATCTCAAAAAAAAGTTGAGAATGATATATTCAAATTAATCGATTATATTGGAGAACAAAATGCTTCTAATGCAATGAAAATATTAAATGATATGATACAAGAAGGCGAATCTGTATTAGGTATATTTTCTATGATAGCAAGACAATTTAAAATAATTATGCAAGTAAGACAGTTACAACTTGATGGATATTCAACAAAACTTATAGCTGATAAATTAAAAATGCATCAATTTGTTGTAGGAAAAGCATTAAAGCAAACTAAAAATTTTTCTGATGATATAATTGTGGAAATATTAAACTATATATTAGAAAGTGATTATAAAATAAAGACAGGTCTTATAAGAGATACTTTAGCAGTTGAAATGTTGGTTAGTAGATACTGTAAAAGAGAAGCAATTTAAAAAATCTATATATTAATAAAAAATAAATAGCAAGATATGTTATAGTTCAGAGTAGATGTAAGCTAAATTAAGTTTGATATACAATCAACTATAATATGTCTAACTATTTATTTTTTATTGTATAAATTTACAAAATAAAAAACCCCTACATAGGGGTTATTATATATAAGAAATATAAACTGGTAATTAAGCGTTCATACCGTTTAATTTTTGAGCTAATTTAGCTACTTTTCTAGCTGCAGCATTCTTATGTATAGTTCCTTTAGAAGCTACTTGGTATATTCTTTTTTGAGCGTATTGGAACTTAGCAACAGCATCCTCTCTGTTTCCAGCTGCAACAGCATCTTCGAATCTTCTTATTGCAGTTTTTATTTGAGATTTTCTAACTCTATTTAAAGCAGTTTTCTTTTCGATAACACTTATTCTTTTCTTAGCTGATTTTATATTTGCCACCGTGTTCACCTCCCTGTATTTTTTTATCATATTCATCGTCAACATATTAGATTTTAACAGAAATAAATCTAAAAATCAAGGATTATTATTTATATATTTTAATAATGTTTTTTATTTTGATTTTTTAGACTGTAAATTGTGTATAAATAATTTGCAATATCTTGTTTTTAAATTGGTATATTTTGTGTTTTAAATATTTTGACATATATAAATTAATATTTTATTTTTGTAACAAATATTTTGAGATAATACAAACTATTAACATACATTTTGATAGTATTTCCAATAATTATAAGATAATACAAGAAATTACTCATTTTTGTAAATTTAATGAAAAATTATAAAAATATAAATTTATATGCTTAATTAAGATAATTTTTCCAATAATCAAGATAATTTTTTTCATTAGTATGTATGATAGATGCATCAAACAATATAACTAATATGTTAGAAGGTTATATGTAATTAATGTCAGTGTTTATATAGAATAGCATTTGTAGCATTTATTATAGTTGTAATTACTATTTATATCATAGACTTGAATAGTCTAAAAAAATAGACTATAATATTTTTATAGACTAAAGAAAGGGCTGATAAGATGGACATAGCAAAACTAATTTTAAATCCTGCAAGGCTTCGTATTTTACAATATATTCGACTTTATGGCAGTGTTCGTACATCTGATATTGTAAAGTATTTAAATGATATTCCTCGTGCAACAGTTTATCACCATGTAAAAATTTTAGAAGAGAACAATATGATTGAAGTAATTAAAGAAAATCGTGTGCGTGGTACTATTGAAAAGGTTTATGCACTAAAGGAATATACAACATCTATGGAAGGAGAGACCTTCGTTGCACTTTCTACAGCATTTTATGTAGGTCTGATGCAGGAAATGAATGAATACTTTAGCAGAAAAGAGCAAGACCATAAAAAGGATAATGTATTTTTCTCTTCAGCATTACTATATATGAGTGATAATGAATATGAAAATCTTCTTAAAAGTATAGCTGATTTATTGAAACCATATATAGAACAAAAACCTAAATCAAATCTAAAACTTAGAAAACTTTCAATTATATCTTCTCCACCTGTAGCTGATAATGATAAAACAAAATAACATGCAACCCATTTTTATAAAAGGAGGTTATATATGAAATTTCATGAGTTTGGAAATAAAAACAGACCACATATTATGTTGATTCATGGGGGAGGGAATGCATGGTGGAACTATTTGCGACAAGCAGAAGTTTTGTCTAACAAATATCATGTGATACTTCCTACATTGGATGGTCATGGAGAAGAATATGAAACAACATACATTTCTACAGAGGATACAGCAGATAAGTTGATATCATATATAGATGAAAATTGCAGTGGACATCTTTTCGCTTTGTGTGGGGTATCACTTGGTGGTCAAATTGTCATGGAACTTTTATCTCGAAAACCTAATATTACTAAAAAAGCAATTATTGATGGTAGTATTTGCTACCCAAGACCTCTTATGGCAAGGTTTTGTATTGCTGGTATTCGATTTTTTGGAGGACTTTTGTTTAGTGATAAGGCTTGTCGCTTTCAAATTGCTATGATGCCAAAATTGTTACCTGAAAATATGCAATATCCAGATGAAATAAAAGCGTATTATATGACAGATATGCCACATGTAAGAAAAGAAACATTCTATAATATGTATCGCACTTACATGATGAACTATACACTTAAAGAGAATGTTAAAAAAACCACAGCACAAGTAATGTACTGGTATGGAGAAAAAGAAATGAAATGTGTTAAAAAATCTGCAAAAATGTTTCAGTCTTATGTGCCCTCTTGTGAGATTTATGAAGCTAAGAGCTATAATCATGGGTATTTATCACTTTATCTTCCAAATGAATGGTTGGAAATTGCAGAACCATTTTTCCAAAAGGAATAAAGGTGTTAGGTGATTATTGTATAATTATTGCTGTTTTTTAATATAGTAAATAAATCAGGTATAAATATAAAAAAATTATTTTAGTTAATATATTAGTGAAAGCTTAATAGAAAAATTATAAATAGATTAAAGGTAGCGCCTATATAAATAGTTGCTACCTTTTTCTGTTTGTAAATAAATGATAGATAAGAAGGTTTACTGACAAATCACTGACTAAACCCAATTTTCTTACATTGAAAGCCTTAATTTTACTTGTTTTAAATAAATTTACAATTTCTTGTTATAAAATACTAAATTTTGTTAACAATTATAATTAGCATTTAATTTATACTGGAGGTTTATATGATTAGTGTAAGAACAGATTTAGCTTTAGAAGCTAGTGAAATGTGTGAAAAGTCTCAAGAAGGAAGTAGTATTCCTGGTGTAAAAATAGAAACTAAAGAATTAGAAAATTGCATTGTAACTAAAGTCGAAGTAATAGACAGGCAAGGCGCAGAGATAATGAATAAAGACATAGGAAAGTATATAACTCTGGAAAGTAATCTTATGAAGTTTGATGATGATGAGTCAAGAGAAGAAATGATAAGTTATTTAAAAGAGGAGTTAGTAGATATATTTGGCCAAGACAAAAATAAAAAAACCCTGGTAATTGGTCTTGGAAATAGAAATATTACTTCTGATGCGTTAGGACCAAAGAGTGTATCAAAAACACTTGTAACTAGACATCTTTTTAAAAATTATAATAAAGACTATGATGATGATTTCACTGAGGTATCAGCTTTAAGCCCAGGAGTTATGGGTGTTACTGGAATAGAAACTAGTGAAATAGTAAAATCATTGGTTGAGAAGGTTAAGCCAGATAGAGTAGTAGCAATAGATGCATTGGCTTCAAGAAAAATGGAGAGAGTAAACTCTACTATACAGATATCAACAGCAGGAATATCACCTGGTGGAGGTGTTGGCAATACTAGAAAATCTCTAACTAAAGAAACTTTAGGCGTGGATGTTATTGCAATAGGCGTTCCAACGGTGGTTGATGCAGCAACTCTTACAATAGATGTCTTAGATATGGCAATAGACAATTTAATAGCTCAATCAGAAGAAACAGAAAGTTTTTATGAAATGTTGAAAAAACTTAAAGAAGAAGAAAAATATCATCTAATAAAAGATTCGTTAGACCCATATGACAAGAACTTAATAGTAACACCAAAGGATATAGATGATACAATCGAAAATCTATCTATAATAATAAGTGAAGGCTTAAATAGGTCTTTACATCCAGGTAGATTGGTATAAAATAAGGAGGAGCAATTATGTTTAAAAAATGCATTAAAGTAGTAACCTTGACTTTTATATTAGTATGCATTTTACCAGGAAAATCATTAGCTTTGAATCAAGATGATTTTTTAAAGTTTTTAGTAAATTCATCTTATCCAGAAGCTAAAGTCGAAGGAAATGATACAGAAAATAAAAAGAATAATAAAAATAAAGAAACAAGTAAGGAAAATAAGGAAGAAAGTAAAGAAGAAAACACTAAATCTAAAGATGCAAGTAAAGTTGATAATAAAAAAGAGAGTGAAAAAGAATATATAAAACTTTATGTTGGTAAAGAAAATGTTCCAGATATTGAGTCAAAAAATTCAGACACAACTGAAACTAACACAACATCTAGTTCAGATTATAAGGATGATTTAAGAGTAACCAAAGAAAATCCAAGAATTTTGATATATCATACTCATGGATGTGAGACTTATTCAAATTCACCTGATGGAAATTATCATTCAAGAGATAAGAAAAATTCAGTAATGGAAGTAGGAAGTGCATTAACTAGTGCTTTAGATAGCAAAGGATGGGGTGTAGTTCATACTACTAAATACCATGACTATCCATCTTATAATAACTCTTATGCAAGTAGCTTAAAAACAATACAAAGTATATTACCTAAATATAACTCAGTGGATATAGCGATAGACTTACATAGAGATGCTAGGGATTTAACTAATCCAGCCACTAAGGAAAAAGACCATTTAAAATATACAACTATGATAAATGGAGAGAGAGTATCAAAGTTTTTCTTTGTTGTAGGAGGTAAAAATACAAATAGAAAACAACTTAGAGCTTTAGCAGAAGATATAACTGCTTTTGCTGAGAAAAAGTATCCTGGTCTAGTATCTCCAATAGTAGAAAAAGACTATGCTAGATTCAATCAGTTTGCAGTTAAGAATCATATGTTAGTAGAAATAGGGAATAACGCAACAAGTGTAGAAGAATCTAAGGCTACTACAAAGTATTTAGCCGAGATTTTGGATGAATATTTTAAACAAAAAAATTAGAGCTTTAAGTTATAATTAGGAGCATGCTAAATGAGCCGATTAGAAAAAAATATAGAAAGTAAAAGTAAACTAAGAAAATACAAGTATATTATGAGAATCTTATTTTTGATTACTATGATTATAGGTACATCAGTTTGTGTATTTATAGTGGACAGTAATGCAAAAAGTATGCTAGGAATGAAACAATATGATTTTCCAAGTATTAAATTTGATATAACAAAATTTGATTTTGACATAACAAATTTTGATATACATGAAATCATAAAAAAATTTAATAAGTAGTAATAAGTGAATAAGGTTTATTGATTAAAATAAGCCTTATTTTAGTTATATATTTTTAATGTATAAAATAAAAATTCATTAACTGTATTTTATAGGATTTACTTTAAGTTTACGATATTATATAATATTTAGTGTTAGACTTGATAATCCACATATAATGTGGATAATTTTGTTTAGTGCCAATTAGTTTATATTCAAAAATTTTAAATTTGGTATATAAAGAGTTTTTAGATAATGTAAAATAATAACTATAAGAATAATCAAGAGGAGGGAATTTTAAGGTGGACAATAAACAAAGTAGAACTAGAAATTTTAGTATAATTGCACATATAGACCATGGAAAGTCTACCTTAGCTGATAGATTAATACAACAAACTGGGCTTGTTAGTGAAAGAGACATGAAAAGTCAATTACTTGACAATATGGACCTTGAAAGAGAAAGAGGAATCACTATAAAGCTTCAAAACATAAGATTAATGTATAAAGCGAAGGATGGAAATGAATATTATTTAAATCTTATAGATACACCTGGACATGTAGACTTTAACTATGAGGTATCAAGAAGTTTAGCTGCATGTGAAGGAGCACTATTAGTAGTTGATGCAGCTCAAGGTGTTGAGGCACAAACTTTAGCCAATGTTTATCTTGCTATAGACCAAGATTTAGAAATATTACCAATAATAAATAAAATAGATTTACCAAGTGCAAGACCAGAGGAAGTAAAAAATGAAATAGAAGATTTAATAGGGCTTGATTCAAGTGAAGCTCCTCTTATTTCAGCTAAAACTGGTTTAAACATAGAAGATGTTTTAGAAGATATTGTAAAAAATGTTCCTCCACCTAAAGGAGATAATGAAGCTCCATTAAAGGCATTAATATTCGATTCTTACTATGATGCTTACAAAGGTGTTGTAGCTTATGTTAGAGTATTTGAAGGAACTGTTAAAAAGGGTATGACAATAAAAATGATGAATACCAATAAAAAGTTTGAGGTAACTGAAGTTGGTGTCATGGCTCCAGGTCAAACTGAACTTAGTGAATTATCAGCAGGTGATGTTGGTTATATTGCTGCTAGTATAAAAGATATAAGAAGTTGTCGTGTTGGTGATACAATAACAGATTCAAATAATCCTACAGAAGAACCTTTACCAGGATACAAAAAAGCTACTCCAATGGTATATTGTGGTATATATCCAGGAGAAGGAGAAAAGTATGAGAATGTTAGAGATGCTCTTGAAAAGCTTCAAGTAAATGATGCTGCACTTGAATATGAAGCTGAGACTTCAGCAGCACTAGGATTTGGTTTTAGATGTGGTTTCTTAGGTCTTTTACATATGGAGATAATGCAAGAAAGACTTGAGAGAGAATTTAACCTTGATATAATTACTACAGCTCCATCTGTTATATATAGAGTTACAAAAATGGATGGAGAGGTTGTAATGATACAAAATCCTGCAAACTTACCAGAACCATCTGAGATAAAGATGATAGAAGAGCCTATAGTAAAAGGAGATATAATAGTTCCTAAAGACTATGTGGGTGTTGTTATGGAGCTTTGCCAGGAAAGACGTGGAAATATGTTAAATATGGAATATATAGATGAGAGAAGAGTAATGCTTCACTATGACCTTCCTCTCAATGAAGTTGTTTACGATTTCTTTGATGCTTTAAAATCAAGAACTAGAGGTTATGGTTCTCTTGATTATGAGGTTAAAGGTTATGTAGCATCTACACTTGTAAAACTTGATATATTAATCAATAAAGAGCAAGTGGATGCACTTAGTTTTATTGTCCATGAGACACGTGCTTTCCCTAGAGGAAAGGCAATGTGTGAGAAATTAAAAGGAGAAATTCCAAGACATCAGTTTGCTATACCAATACAAGCTGCTGTTGGTAATAAGGTTATTGCAAGAGAAACAATAAGCGCTCTAAGAAAAGATGTTCTTGCTAAATGTTATGGTGGAGATATATCTCGTAAGAAGAAACTTCTTGAAAAACAAAAAGAAGGTAAGAAGCGTATGAGACAAATTGGTTCTGTTGAAGTTCCTCAAAAAGCATTTATGTCTGTGCTTAAATTAGATGAGTAAATCCTTATAAATTTAGATAAAGATATTTAAAAGCTAGAGTGATTTTAGAATTATTTCTAAATTAGTCTAGCTTTTTTATGGTATATTTTAAGTAAACTCATAGAGAATATAAGTAAGAATATTAAAGAAGAATAAAAAGGTGATATTTATGATTAATATAGAAATTCCTAAAAAAGTAGACTATATAATTAAAGAATTAGAAAAGAATGGTTATGAAGCTTATATAGTTGGAGGATGCGTTAGAGATTGTTTATTAGAAAGAGTTCCAAACGATTGGGATATAACAACTAGTGCTAGACCAGAAGTGGTAGTAGAATTATTTGAAAAAACAATTCCAACTGGTATACAACATGGTACTGTAACAGTTATGATTGAACATGAACCATTTGAAGTGACGACTTATAGAATTGATGGAAATTATAGTGATGGTAGACATCCAGATTCAATAGAATTTACAAATAACATAGTTAAGGACTTGTCAAGAAGAGATTTTACTATCAATTCAATTGCATACAATTCAAAGACAGGATTAGTCGACCCATTTAATGGCTATGAAGATATACAAAATAAGTATATACGTTGTGTTGGAAATCCAGTAGATAGATTTGAAGAAGATGCACTTAGAATGCTTAGAGCAGTTAGATTTTCAGCACAACTCAATTTTAAAATAGCTGAAGGTACTAAGCAAAGTATTCATAAAAAAGCAGATTTGATAAAAAATGTTTCTATTGAAAGAATCCAGACAGAGTTTAATAAAATATTAGTATCTGATTCATCTAAATTAAACTTATTAAAATCAACAGGTTTGTTGAAATTTATAATTCCTGAAATATGTGAATTAGAAGATGTTACTCAACACAATCCATATCACATCTATGATGTACAAAAACATACTTTAATAGCTACAGAAGTAATTGAAGATGAACTGTATTTAAAACTTACAATGTTGTTTCATGATTTAGGTAAAAAAGTAACTAAAACAACTGATAAAAATGGTGTTGACCATTTTTATACTCATAGTAGAGAATCTGTAAAGATTGCAAAGAAGATTTTGAAAAGACTTAAGTATGATAATTATACTATTAATAAAGTTTTAATATTAATACAATATCATGATTATAGAATAGAACCTAAAAGGAAGATAATTAAAAAGTTATTAAATAAACTTGAAGATGTTGGATTATTTGAAGATTTAATAAAAGTTAATTGGGCTGATACACTTGCCAAAAATCCAAAGTATGCAAAACAAAAGATATTAAATCTTATTGAGTGTGAAAAAGAATTTAAACATATAATAAATCAAAAGGAGTGCTTTAATCTTAAAGATTTAGCTATTAATGGAAAAGATTTGATATCTATAGGTATAAAACCAGGTAAAGATATAGGATATATTTTAAATAAGATGCTTGAAATAGTCATAAATAATCCAGAGTTAAATGAAAAAGAAATACTAAAAGAAAAAGCATTAAATATATATACATTTTAGATTCAAATATAAAAAATTTAATTACTTTAAAAAACATAGAATAAAATACTTATTTAGATAAAATAAATAATTTTTAGAGAATATTTTAGAAGTTACGATTGTATGATTTTTAAATGCATAGGCATTTACTCTAGGACTATAGACTAATATAAAAAAAAACTTTGGGAATACTAAAACCATAAATTTATAAAATTAATATTTTATATACTGTAAAACAGTGAGGAGGGACAGTATGCATACTCAACTACAAAAGACTATTGGTCTTTCAGCAGCTCTTTCTACTGTTGTAGGTATGGTTATAGGTTCGGGAGTTTTTTTTAAGCCACAAGCAATATACACTACAACTAATGGAGCTCCAGGTCTAGGTATTATAGCGTGGCTTTTAGGTGGTTTTATAACAATAACTGCTGGGCTTACAGCTACAGAAATTTCAGCTGCTATACCAAAAACTGGTGGTATGATGATTTATATCGAAGAAATATATGGAGAAAAGTTAGGTTTTTTAACTGGATGGATGCAAACTGTATTATTTTTCCCAGGTACATCAGCGGCATTAGGAGTAATATTTGCTCAACAAGCATCTGAACTTTTAGGAATGAGCCCAAATAATATGGCAAATGTACTTCCTATAGCAATTGGAGTTATACTATTTTTAGCGTTATTAAATATAATAGGTTCATCCTTAGGAGGAAAAGTTCAGACAGTAGCCACTATTGGAAAGATGATACCTTTAATTTTAATAATAGTCTTTGGATTTATTAAAGGTCAAAGTAGTGAAGTATTAAATCCATTTGTAGGAGATGGTGTAAATGCATCAAATGCACTTGGACAAGTATTAATAGCTACTTTGTTTGCATATGATGGTTGGATAAATGTTGGAGCTATATCAGGAGAAATGAAGTCTCCAGAGAAAGATTTACCAAGAGCAATAGTTGGTGGTTTATCATTAGTTATGGCAGTTTATATTATAATAAATATAGCTTATCTTTGGGTAGTACCAGCAAGTGAATTAGCAACAGTTACTTCCCCAGCTACATTAGTAGCAACAAGATTGTTTGGAAATATAGGTGGAAAAGTAATAACTGTGGGTATATTAATATCAGTATTTGGGACATTGAATGGATATTTATTAACAGGTTCAAGGATACCTTATACATTAGCTGAAATGGGAACTTTACCAGCATCTAAAACTCTTTTAAAAGTAAATTCTGGAGGTTCTCCTGTAAATTCAATACTACTTATAACTGTGTTAGCCTGTGTATATGCATTATCTGGTCAATTTAATCTTTTGACAGACTTAACAATATTTTCAATATGGGTATTTTATGTATTGACTTTTATAGGTGTTATGAGGCTTAGAAGACAAAAGCCAGATTTACACAGACCATATAAAGTCCCTTTATATCCAATAATACCAATTATAGCTATATTAGGTGGACTGTTTGTAATAATAAATCAAATATTGACTTCAACAGTCATATCTTTAGGCGGAATATTTATAACACTATTAGGTTTACCAGTTTATTATTATATGAAAAAAAGATAACTACTTAATTTAAGTTAGATAAATTTGGGTAAAGGTGAAAATTAACTTTTATCCAAATTTTTTATACTGTTATACAATATAAGTATTATATATTGCTTGATGTGCTATTTTGTTTGATTTATAATTTAGTAATTGATGTTTTAAGATAATTTAAGAAATGAGGAGTGAAAGATGCTAGGACTTTATGTACATATTCCATTTTGTGTGAAAAAATGTAAGTATTGTGATTTTAATTCTTATAAAATGGACATAGATTCAAAAAAAAGATATATAGAAGACTTAAAAATAGAAATGGAATTATATAGTAATAAATTATATAAAGATAATAAATATAAAAATAAAGAATGCTGTAGTCTAAATAAAAATGACAAAATAACGAGTATATTTGTAGGGGGAGGTACACCTAGTATACTAACCTCTGATGAAATAAGAGAAGTATTTATAAGTATAAAAGAAATGTTTGATATAGATGAGAATGCAGAAATAACTATAGAGTGTAATCCTGGGACATTAACATTAGAAAAATTAAAAACTATGAAAGAGATTGGCATAAATAGACTTAGTATAGGGCTACAAGCTATTCAAGAAAAGCATTTGAACTTTATAGGAAGAATACATACTTATGAAGAATTTGAGAAAAACTATAAAGATGCATTAAGTGTAGGTTTTAAAAATATTAATATAGATTTAATGTACAGTCTTCCAAATCAAACTCTATGTGATTGGAAGGAAACTCTTGAAAAAGTTGTACACTTAAATCCAACACATATATCAGCTTATTCCCTGATACTAGAAGAAGGAACTGAACTATACAATATGTATGAAAGTAATAAATTTGAACTTATAGATGAAAATGTAGATATAGAAATGTATGAGTATACAATAAACTACTTAAAGTCAAAAGGATATAATCAATATGAAATATCAAACTACTCAAAAGAAGGCTATAATTGTGAGCATAATATTTTATATTGGGAATGTGAACATTATATAGGGATTGGAGCAGGAGCTTCTGGCTATATTAATGAGAACAGATACAATAATGTAGAATCTTTAGAAGATTATCATTTAAGTTTGGTAAAAAGAGAAAAACCAATACAAGAAAATGAAATTCTTTCTGAGAAAGATATGATAGAAGAAAAGATATTTATGGGGCTTAGAATGAATAAAGGCATAAAATTTGAAGATTTTAAAAAAAAATTTGGAATAGATTTTAGAGAGAAGTATAATAAGCAAATAGAAATGCTATTAGCTAGAAAGCTTATAAATCAGAGCTTTGAAGGTATACAATTAACTCAAAAAGGAAGAGAAATATCTAATAGTGTATTTATAGAATTTATGGAATAATTTTTAAGGTGTTGACAAAATAAATTTATAATGGTATATAATATATATAATCTTTTTAGCACTCGAACTTAGTGAGTGCTAACAGCTAGGAGGTATAATAATATGGAATTAAATGAAAGAAAATTAAATATCCTCAAAGCTATAGTTAAAGATTATATAGAAACAGCTGAAGCTATAGGTTCTAGAACAATATCTAAAAGACATGATTTAGGTGTTAGTGCTGCTACCATAAGAAATGAAATGGCTGACCTTGAAGAATTAGGGTATTTAATTCAGCCTCATACTTCTGCGGGTAGAGTTCCATCTGAAAAAGGCTATAAGTTATATGTAAACTCTCTTATGAGTAAAAGCGAATTGGATGATAATGATAAGATTCTTATTGAACAATGTATGAATCATAATATAAATCATATAAAAGAATTGATTCATGAAACTTCTAAGCTATTATCGCAACTAACAAACTATACAACTGTAGCAGTTACTAAGAGTTTAATAAATCAAAGTGTTATAAAGCACATACAGTTGGTTGCTATGAATGACAATAATATTTTACTTATAGTTGTAACAGATAAAGGGGACTTAAAAAAAGCTAACCTTACAACTAATGTATATTTAGATCAATCTAAGTTAAATTTGATTTCTGATAATCTTACAAGGAAGCTCTTAGGTAAAAGTATAACAGATTTGGATGATAATCTAATTGCTTTTATTAAATACGAAATAAGTGAGTATTCTGGGCTTATAGATGAGCTTTTAAATGCTTTGAACTCAAATATGAAAGAAGAAGATTTTTCTCTATCATTAAATGGAGCTACTAACATATTTAGTTATCCAGAATTTAATGATGTATTAAAAGCAAAGTCATTTTTAAATATGTTGGAAAAAAAGGAAACAATAGCTGACATAATTAAATCAAAGGGAATACAAAAAGACAATCTAAATATAATAATTGGTAGTGATAATGATTGTGAACTGGCACAGGATTGTAGTATAGTTACAGCAACTTATAATGTAGATAGAGACTTGGTTGGGCGAATAAGCTTTATAGGCCCTACCAGAATGGATTATGCTAGAATTTACTCTATAATAAATTATATGAGTTTATTAATTAATAGAAAGTAAAGAAATTTTAAATTGCGAGGTGTAAAGTCTTGGATAAAAAAAATGAGCAACAGGAAGTAAGAGAAGAAAATGATACTTCTATTAACCAAGAATCGGAAACTCAAGTAGAGTTAGAAGAGGAAGTTGTTAATGAAGAATGTGAAACATCAAGTGAAAAAACTGATGAAAAAGAAGTTGATGATGAAAATGTAACAGATATAAATTCTAAGTTAGCAGAAAAAAAATTGCAGGATGAGTTGGATGAATTAAATGATAAATATCAAAGACTTCAAGCCGAATATGCAAACTACAGAAGAAGAACTCAACAAGAGAAAGAGACAATAGGCGTATTTGCAAATGAAAAAATAATAACTGAATTGATACCAGTTATAGATAGTATGGAAAGAGCCTTAGATGCATGTGAAGATAAGGAAGATACTATGTATAAGGGTATAAGCCTTGTACATAAACAATTAATAGACACTTTAGTAAAATTTGGAGTAGAAGAAATAGAAGCAGAATCTAAGGAATTTGACCCTAATCTACATCTAGCAGTTATGCAAGAAAGTGTAGATGGAGTTGAAGCAAATCAAATAGTAATGGTACTTCAAAAAGGATATAAGCTAGGAACTAAAGTTGTAAGACCTTCAATGGTTAAAGTTTCTTGCTAAGTATAAATTAAAGGTTAAATTATTTAACCTAATATAAAATATTAAAATAAGTAAAACTTAATTATATAATTACTCGAGGAGGATTTTAGTCATGGGAAAAATAATAGGAATAGATTTAGGAACAACAAATTCATGTGTTGCAGTGTTAGAAGGTGGAGAAGCACAAATAATAGCAAATAGTGAAGGTATGAGAACTACTCCATCAGTAGTAGCATTTACAAAAGATGGTGAAAGAATAGTTGGAGAACCTGCAAAAAGACAAGCAGTTACAAATGCAGATAAAACAATAACTTCTATAAAAACTCATATGGGAACTGATTATAAAGTAAATATAGATGGAAAATCATATACTCCACAAGAAATATCAGCAATAATATTACAAAAATTAAAATCAGATGCAGAAAGTTACTTAGGACAAACAGTAACAGAAGCAGTTATAACAGTACCAGCTTACTTTACAGATGCTCAAAGACAAGCAACTAAAGATGCTGGTAGAATAGCAGGGCTTGATGTTAAGAGAATAATAAATGAGCCAACAGCAGCAGCTCTTGCTTATGGTATGGATAAATTAGACCAAGAAAAGAAAATATTAGTATTTGACTTAGGTGGAGGAACTTTTGACGTATCTATACTTGAAATAGGAGATGGAACTTTTGAAGTTTTAGCTACAGCTGGTAACAATAGATTAGGTGGAGATGACTTTGACCAAATAGTAATAGATTATTTAGCAGAGGAATTTAAAAAAGCTGAAGGTGTAGATTTAAGAAATGATAAAATGGCTCTTCAAAGATTAAAAGAAGCAGCAGAAAAGGCTAAGAAAGAATTATCATCAACAATGAGTTCAAACATAAACTTACCTTTCATAACTGCTACAGCAGAAGGACCAAAACACTTAAATATAGATTTATCAAGAGCTAAATTTGAAGAATTAACTAGAGGTTTAGTTGAAAAAACTATGGAACCAACTAAGACAGCTTTACAAGATGCAGGACTTTCTACAGGTGATATAGATGATGTATTATTAGTAGGTGGTTCTACAAGAATACCAGCAGTACAAGAAGCTGTTAAGAAGTTTATAGGAAAAGAACCTCATAAAGGTATAAACCCAGATGAGTGTGTTGCAGCAGGTGCTTCTATACAAGCTGGAGTTTTAGCAGGGGATGTTAAAGACTTATTATTACTAGATGTTACTCCATTATCTCTTGGTATAGAAACTATGGGTAATGTAATGACTAAGATAATAGAAAGAAATACTACAATACCAACTAAGAAGTCTCAAATATTCTCAACTGCTGCTGATAACCAAACAGCTGTTGATATACATGTTCTTCAAGGTGAAAGAAGTATGGCTTATGACAATACAACTTTAGGAAGATTCCAATTAACAGATATACCACCAGCACAAAGAGGAATACCTCAAATAGAAGTTACTTTTGATATAGATGCAAATGGTATAGTTAATGTTTCAGCTAAAGATTTAGGTACAGGAAAAGAGCAAAAAATAACTATAACATCAAACACTAATTTATCAGAAGCAGAAATAGAGCAAAAGATAAAAGAAGCAGAAATGAATGCAGAAGCTGACAAACAAAAGAAAGAAAAAATAGAAGCATTCAATCAAGCTGAATCTACTATATATCAAACTGAAAAAACTTTAAATGAACTTGGAGATAAAATAAGTTCAGGTGAAAAAGAGGATATAGAAAAAGCTATAGCAGACTTAAAAGCTGTAAAAGATAATCAAGATGCTACAGCAGAAGAACTTAAGAAAGCTACAGATGAAGTAATGACTAAGTTCCAAAAAGTATCTCAAGAAATGTACCAAAAAGCAGCTCAAGAACAACAAGCGGCACAAGGTGCAGAACAAGCACAAGACAATGGACCTAAAGATGACAATGTAGTAGATGCTGACTTTAAAGAAGTAGATGAAGATAAATAAGCTATATAATATGTAACACTAAATGATAATTGGAACATATATGATTTGTGAAAATCATATAGATGTTAAAGATATATGGACAATATACATCATAAAGAATATAATATATCATAGATTATATAACTTAAAGTAGAATATAAGAATTAATGATAGCTTGTAGTTTATTATTCTACAAGCTATCGTTTTGTAAAATGAAGGTGGTGTCAATTTTTGAGTACAAAAAGGGATTATTATGAAGTCTTAGGTATCAGTAAAGGTGCAGAAGCTCAAGAGATAAAAAAAGCTTATAGAAAATTAGCAATGAAGTACCATCCAGATAGAAATCCTGGAGATAAAGAGGCGGAAGAAAAATTTAAAGAGATAAATGAAGCTTATGAAGTTCTATCTGATGATACAAAGAGAAAAACTTATGACCAGTTTGGACATGATGGGCTAAATGGTCAAGGCGGTTTTGGTGGTCAAGGAGGATTTGGCGGTCAAGGCTTTGGTGGTTTTGAAGATATGTTCGGAGATATATTTGGTGACATGTTTGGAGGAAGCTTCGGAGGTGGAAGAGCAAGAAGAAGAGGGCCTCAACGTGGTGCAGATATAAGACAGAGTGTTACTATATCTTTTGAAGAAGCTGCATTTGGTAAAAAGATGTCTATAAAAGTAAATAGAAGTGAAGAATGTGAAGAATGTAATGGAACTGGAGCAAAACCAGGAACATCAAAGAAAACTTGTTCAACTTGTAATGGAACTGGTCAAGTTAGAACTGTTCAAAGAACTCCATTTGGTAATATAGCAAGTTCAAGACCATGTAGTGCTTGTAATGGAACTGGAGAAGTGATTGAATCTCCATGTAGTAAATGTCATGGAACTGGAAATACAAGAAAAGTTAAGACTATAGAAGTAGATATACCTGCTGGTATAGATGATGGTCAAATGATAAAACTTTCTGGTCAAGGTGAAGTAGGAGAAAAAGGTGCTCCAAGAGGAGACCTATATATTGTAGTTAATGTTAAGTCACATCCACTATTTACTAGAGATGGAAATGATATTTATTTTGAAATGCCAATTACATTTGTTCAAGCAACTTTAGGTGATGAGATAGAAGTACCTACTTTGGATGGAAAAGTTAAATATAGTGTGCCAGAGGGGACACAAACTGGAACTGTATTTAGACTTAAAGAGAAAGGAATCCCTAGAATTAGAGGTAATTCAAGAGGAGACCAATATGTTAAGGTTGTAGTTGAAATTCCTAAAAAATTAAACGATAAGCAAAAAGAACTATTGAGAGAATTTGCGAAGGAGTGTGGGTCGAACGTCCACGAAAAGAAGAAAACCTTCGGACAAAAGATAGAAGATATGTTTAAGAAAAAGTAGTTAAAGTAGCCAATATATAATCATATTTTTAAAATCTTAGTTATTTATAAGATTGTCAAAGGAGATATTATGATTTTTATATTGGCTATTTTTGTATAAAAAATAAATGTGCATAAAATAAAACTGAATATAAATAATTTTCTGAAAAATACTTGTCCTAAAATATATAATGTGCTATAATATAATCAAATAAAAGAAAGGGGTGATTCCAGTGGGAACGGATGTGGCACTGCCAAATGATGAAGAAAACTTTATTGTAATATACAAAATAAAATTAGATACTTTTAGTGCTAGATTAAGTACTGGAAAAACTCATGAGCTGGGATAATTATTGTAATTACCTAGACTCAAACTTTTAGTAGTAAAATAGTAATATTATATAGACAAGGTATCTAATTTTTAAATCTTTTGTATGAATTAAAATTTTTATAAAGGGTATATCTGATTAGAATGTAATTAGGGAAACCTAGTTGTGAATTACTTTTAGTATATACATGTGTAAAGAAATATGTATATGGTATCGGTTATTGTGCTAGATGTGTATGTAAAGAAATATGTGTCTAGTTGGGTATATGTAAAGAAATATACTTATAATCTATGAAAAATTTTTAGTATAAATTGCTAAAACATTGAGATTGTTTTTTATAGAAAGTTAGTTTATACCAACTAAAAATGTGCTTAAGATTTGTTTGATGTTTAATTATAAATAAGGTTGTAGATAAAAAAATAAGTAAAGACAAAGGTTTAAAATACTTGCTTTAAATATAGTTTGTTTTGAACACTTGCCAAATTAAAATAATTAATAAAATAGACATCTTCTCATAGTAAAATATACTGTGAGAGGATGTTTTTGCTTTGTTCATAAACTTTTATGAAAAATTTGCATAGTGTAACATTTTAATATACTATATATATAATAAAATATAGATAAAATTAAATGATTCAAAAGAGAAAGGTGAAAAGAGATGTATTATATAGGTGTAGACATAGGAGGAACAGGTATACAAGCAGGAGTAGTTGATAACTATGGGAAAATAATTTTTAGGTCAGAGTGTAAAACAGTAATTGAAAAAGGATTTGAAGGAATACTTAATGACATAAAAATAATGATTTATAAGTTGTTGGAAGATAATAAACTTACTATGAGTGACATAAAATCTATTGGATTTGGTGTTCCAGGTTTTATAAATAAAGAAGGATTAGTAACTTGTGTAAATTTAAAATGGAATAAAAAAGCTTTTAATAAAGAGTTAAAAAGAAGATTTCCAGATGTTGAAATTCATGGAGAAAATGATGCAACAGTAGCAGCACTTGGAGAGGCAAAGTTTGGAAGTATGAAAGGTGCTAATGTTGGAGTATTATATACTTTAGGAACTGGTGTAGGTGGAGGAATAGTAATTAATCAAAAAGTCTTTTCTGGAGCACATGGATTGGGTTCAGAAATAGGTCATCAAATTATAGGAGAAAACTATTTTAATTGTAATTGTGGAAATAATGGTTGTGTAGAAACTTTTTGTTCAGCAACTGCAATTATAAAGTATTCTCAAAAACTGATAGAAGAAGGAGAAAAGAGTAGGATTTTAGATTTGGCAGAGGGAAATTTAGAAAATGTAAATGCAAAGATGGTGTTTGATGCATATAGAGAAAATGATTTAGTGGCAATTAAAGTAATAAATAGATTTAAAGAGTATTTAGCAAAAACTTTTGCAAACACAATAAATTCTTTAGACCCAGAAATTATATCTATAGGAGGAGGCATTTCTAAATCTAGCGATATAATACTTGATGGAATAGAAGATTTGGTAAGAAAATTTGTATTATACAAAACAGAAGATATAGCTACAATTACATGTGCAACTTTAGGTTCAGACGCAGGAATTATAGGAGCAGCTTTTTTATAATGTAAATGAACTGCTTATTGGAGGCGTGATGATATATGGGTAAAACAAATGCTAGAAGAACGCTTTTTTTGATAGCAATAGGTTCAGGAACTATGCTGAATCCTCTTAATTCTTCTATGATTTCACTTGCTTTACATAGTATACAAAATGATTTTCATATTAGTTTTACAACTGTATCTTGGATTGTTTCAGCATTTTACCTAGCTAGTGCTATTGCACAACCAGTTTCAGGTAAGATAGGAGATTTAATAGGTAGAAAGGTCTTATTTTTGAGTGGTTTGATGCTTGTAATTTTATCAGCATCCATAGTACCACTTGTTCAATCATTCTTTATATTGATTTTTATAAGAGTAATTCAAGCAATTGGAACAAGTACCCTATATCCATCTGGAGTTGCTCTTATACAAAATAATATAAAAGAAAGACAATCTTCTGCATTAGCAGTTCTAACCATTTTTGCTTCAACTACAGCAGGATTAGGTCCGACACTTGGAGGATTATTGTTGGACTTAGGAGGATGGCATGCTATATTTCTTGTAAATATACCTGTTGTTTTGGTTTCTATATGCCTAGGGTATTTTTTATTCCCAAAAGAAGTAAAAGAAAAGAAATCTATAAAAGAAACTTTAAAAAATGTTTTGTCAAGATTAGATATTATTGGCATACTTCTATTTTCAATTGCAATGATTTTTATATTACTATTTTTGCTATCTATGAAGGAATCTTTTAACTTAGAACAACTTGTATTTGGTATAATACTGATGTGTCTTTTTATTTGGCATGAATTGAGAACAAAATTGCCATTTATAGATATTAAGCTTTTTGTAAGTAATCCTAAATTGTCAAAAGTTTACTTGCAATTTATTATATTAAATTTCTTTAATTATATTTTGTTTTTTGGTCTTCCTAGTTATTTTCAAGATGCCTTACATTATAGTGCAAAGTCGACTGGATTATTTATGCTATTTATGTCTGGTATAGGTATATTTATATCTCCATTAACTGGAAAATGGATAGATAAATCTGGAACTAGATTTCCTCTTGTTACATCATCAATCTTTATGTTTATTAGTGCAGTACTTCTTTCAGTAGTTTTTATCAATATACCTGTAATAGGAAAGGGTATTATATTATCATTAGCAGGTATTAGTTATGGAGTTGGTAATGTAGCCCTGCAATCCTCTATGTTTGAAGAAAGTCCTCGTGACAGTATAGGGACAGCTTCTGGTTTGTTTCAAACTAGTCGTTATTTAGGTTCTATTTTAGCAACTGTTTTACTTGGAATGGTATTTGAAGTAAATATAACATCAGAACAATTTCAGATATTAGGTTATGTTATGGTGGTCTTAGGTACAATAAGTTTTTTATTAAATTTTATATTAAAGAAAGAATTAAGAAAAGTAGAATAGTGGATTTATGGATTTAATAAGTCTAATAACTGATAAGTTTAAAAATATTGTTTGTAAAACATAACTGGTTTGATATTTATTAATTCTAAGTTTTGAAGCATAGAGTACTCGATAAGTATACAATATTTTGAATTAAAATTAAGCAGAAATTTGAACTAGTCTTTCAAATCTCTGCTTAATTTAGTGGTTAAATTTTTTTATAGAGAAAATAAGATTTGACACTTAGATAAAAAATCATTGCATTTTCAAAATTCTTTAAATCAAACCCAAGTATCTCATTAATCTTTTCCAATCTATATACTAGCGTGTTTCTATGTAAAAACATACTAGTAGATGTCTTAGAAATATTTAAATCATTATTTATAAATTTTATTCCTGTATATAGAAGTTCTTCATCAATAGATTTAATCTTATTAAAATCTATTAATTTATTGAGTATATTATCCTCATTAATTAAATCTAAAGTTTTATATCTAATAAGGTCAAACAAATTTAAAAACTTATTTTCAGCGTTGTCTTTTATAATATGAGGTAGTAAATCAGAACATAACTGTAATCTAAAATTAAAATCAGCTTTACTATCTAATTCACCAAGATAAAAAATATAAGTACTTTGATAAGTTTCAGTTTCAATTATATTTTGTGTAGTTACATTAATATCTAAGTTATATTTAGAATTTACTATAAAAAAACCATTGTGTTGTATTATATTTATATCTTCAAATAAATTATAAAAAATATTTTTTAGATATTCAAAGTCTATATGAGATTGGTAAATTAAATAAAAGTTGCCTTTTAAATTATCGAGATTATTTTTATCTAGAAAATCAATAACATAAATAGCATTATTGAAAGTGACTAAATGGCTACTAGCATCTAACTTTTGGTTTTCATATGGATAGATATTTATTTTTTTATTAAGCTGTCTTTCTAAAAAATCTTTTAACTCTTCCATAAAGTCTCCTTAAAAATAAGATTATATTCTTATCTTATAGCTAAAGTAGTTTCTTTGTCAAATATGTGTACTCTACTATTGTCAACTGAAAGTATTAAGTCATCACCAACATTAATTCTGTTTTTACTGTCAAATCTAATTGTTATCGTATTTTCGCCTAGTTTTAAGTGAGCATAAGTTTCTGCTCCCATAAGTTCTTTTATTTCAATTCTTGATTTAAAACAAGTATCTGGATTAGATTTAATAAAAGTATCTTCTACATGAATATCTTCTGGTCTGATACCTATAACAACTTCATTATTAATATAATTGTCTTTTATTAAATCATAGTGTTTTTCTTTATTCAATTTAAGCTTAATATGTTCATTTTGTGCATAAATTTCATCATTTTCTTCTATTAATATTACATCAATAAAATTCATCTGTGGTGCTCCAATAAATCCTGCAACAAATATATTAGCTGGATAATCGTATACATCTTGTGGAGTTGCAATCTGCTGAACTACTCCATCCTTCATTACTACGATTCTATCAGCCATAGTCATAGCTTCAACTTGGTCGTGTGTTACATAGATAAATGTAGTTCCAAGCTGTTGGTGTAGCTTAGTTATCTCTGTTCTCATAGCAGTTCTAAGTTTTGCATCTAAGTTGGATAGAGGTTCATCCATTAAGAATACCTTAGGATTTCTAACTATTGCACGTCCTAAGGCAACCCTTTGTCTTTGTCCTCCAGATAATGTTTTAGGTTTTTTATTTAAAAGAGGTAGTAAGTCTAATATTTTAGCAGCTTCTTTAACTTTTTTGTCTATTTCATCTTTGGGTAATTTTCTAAGTTTAAGTGCAAATGCCATATTTTCGTAAACAGATAAGTGGGGATATAAAGCATAGTTTTGAAAAACCATAGCTATATCTCTATCTTTTGGTTCTATATCATTGACAAGTTTATCTCCAATGTATAGTTCTCCTTCAGAGATTTCTTCAAGACCAGCAATCATTCTAAGTGTAGTCGATTTACCACAACCAGATGGTCCTACTAAAACGATAAATTCTTTATCTTTAATGTCTATGTTTATGTTTTTTACTGCGTTAAATCCATTTGAGTAAAGTTTTGATATATTTTTTAAAATTACTTCTGACATAATATCCTCCTTGATATTTAAATTTTAATTATATAGTATCAAATTTTTTTATTATATTAAATGTGTAAAATGACTAAATGTATTTGTTTAATATGTATATTAAAAATTTAGACTAATAGTTTTTTAATTTAAAAAATGTATTTTAATTTAGAAAAGTTTTATGTATAATAGTATATAGTTTTTAGTTCAACAACATGGGATTTAAATGTCAATTTAATTTATAAGGAAATAGTATTATATTAATAGTTTAGATTAACAATGAGGAGTATAAAAATAAAATAATATAATTAAGATTGTATTGATTGTGTATAATTAAATTTCTAGTAAATTTAGTTATATACAATTATATTTATCCGGTCAAATTAATTATATAGAAATAATTTATTGACTCTATATAAGTAATATCATATAATGTAAATATGATTTAATAAATATAAAAATACATAGGGGGAATAAATATGAATTTAAACAGAATAAAAGAAATAATTAAGAAAGGATTAAAAAGATTTATGAAAGTAGTAGTAAATTTATTTTGTAATAAATTATTTCATCGCATGTTATACATTATTTCTATTTCAGTAGTAGTAAAAATCACAATGGACATAAATTTATACATATCTATTTTAAAATATTAACTATTTTGTAAATATAAAAAATTAATAGATATATATCTATTAATTTTTTATATTACAAATAGAGAATAATGAATTATACTAGAAAGTAGGAGGTGAAAATATGAGCAGAATTTCAATTTTTATGGAATCATGTAATGGCAAATTTCCAAATGAAAATTCAATGTTGTCAGTTTCCTTTATAAAAAATATTTTAAATGCAGAAAACAAAGATTTTGCTAAAAACATATTTAACTATGGGGAAGAAAGAAAAAACAATAAGCAAATAAAGGATATAAATACAGCCATTTACATACCAAATCTTATAAGAAGCAAAAATGAGTTACTTGTTGATGGAGATATAATATTCAATATAAGTTTTTATAATTATTCTATGTTCAGTAAATTATACAATGGAATTTTAAAAGTAAAGGAGCTAGAATATAAAGGTTATAGATTTAAAATAAAAAATATAAAAATACATAAAGAACACGAGATAAAAGAAAATGGTGTTATATTTAAAACTATGTCTCCTATAATAGTAAAGAATAAAGAAGGTAAATATTTAGATGTAGAAGATTCAAATTATATAGAATGTTTAAACTATATAGCTAATCTAACTCTGGAGAGTATAAGAGGTAGTGGGCTTAGAAAGCCATTGGAATTTATACCTCTTAACTTCAAAAAAAGAGTGTTAAAAGAAAAGATTCGTGGATTTAAAGAGAGAGAATTTTACTATATAAATGCTTATGCAGGAACATTTTTTTTAAAAGGAAATATGGAAGATTTAAATGCACTGTATAAAATGGGAATTGGATATAGAAGGACGGAAAATGCAGGAATGGTTGATATATTAAAGTAGCGAGGTGAGAGAAATAAAAGCTAAATTTTATAGATCAGGTGATATTGTAAGAGATATTGGCATTGTTTACTTTTGTGAATTACTAATGGATTTAAAAAACGAACTAGAAAAAAATGATTATAAGCTAAAATTTACTTGTGAGTTGAATAGAAATTATTTATCTTTAGAATCTGCAGAATATATAGACCCTAAGTATATATCTGATTATATATTAGAAAATCAACTTTTTAAGGTATTTAAAAATGGGAAAAAGGAAACCTTAGAAAAAATATTTAGTAATATAGATAATTTAACATATGTAAATTTTATTGAAGAATTGGATAAATCTTCTGCAACTGAGAAACAAAAGGAAGGGATTAAAAAAGATTTTAAAAACAGAAGATTTCCATATGTTAGAAATAGTGGTAAGTATGGATTAAACACGAGTCTAGAAAATATGGAAACAAATGTAAAAAGAATAGTCGATATTGTGATTAAATCAAATATAGAGATAGATGAAATAGATAAACTTGATTTGAAACAATATGAAGAAAAAGATAGTGTATGTAATGTTTGCAATATAAATAAAACAACAAAACTAGATATTGATTTAAGAGAACGAAAGGACTCTAAGTATAACTTTTTATTTAGAGGTGCAGAAAAATCAGGTTTTAAAAGAAGTGGACAAGTTGAAAGTAATATTTGTTTTGAGTGTGAATTTTTCAACTTAATGTGTCTTTTATATATAAATTTAAAAAGACCAATGGTTTTTGCATATACGAATGATTTAAGAGAATTAGCATTTTTAAATCATAAGATAATGCTTAAAAGAAAAATGTATTCAGATAAATCATTTTATAAAAAACTTTTGCATGAAAAAATAAGTTCAATTAGACTATATAGGATTGATATTGATACGAATAAAGGTATAATTCTAAAATTTGACTCTATTATAGAGTATAAAGAATTATTAAAAAAAATTGAACTTATAGATATTATAGATAATTATAATTTTTCAAGAGAGCCAATGAATACTAGAAATTTGGGTAAAAAAATGATTAATAATGGGAATTTATCAAATTTAAAAGAATTATTACTTGATAATATAAGTGTTTTAAGGCAACTAACTGGAACTTCTCGAGAAATGGATTTTGTATCTAGTTCATATAATATCGGTTTATATATAAAATTTTGTTGGATTGTAGATGGAAGGGAGGAGTATAAAATGAAAAACTATATAGAAAGTAATTTAATATATTCAAGAGTAGGTAAAGACTTATTTAATAAAATGACAGATGAATCCAGAAGAAAAAATTTTTCTATGAAAGTGATTCAACTACTTAAGTCTAATGATAGAACTCAGCTATTTCAAACTATAATGCATGTGTTAGTTTCTAATGGAATCTTAATAGGAGAAGGGTTTGTAGAAGGTCTAATGCAGAGTTCTGAATTAGAATTAAATACGAATGTAGGTCTATTTATTCAAGAAATCATGAAATAAAAAAGGGGGAAAATTTAAAATGAATGAAAAAAGAGTAAAAGGAGTAACATTAACTATACTGACAGAAAGCCCAGTTCCACTTTCGTATGACCAAGGGTATGGAAATTATACACCAATAAAAAAAGAACAATATAGAGATAAAGTACATGCAAAAACTAGTATAGCTACAATAACATATGATTTAAGAAGAATACTCCATCAAGAATATGGTTGGAATTTAAGTAATATTGTTTTTGGAAAAAAAGGAAATATATATCCATCTATTAAGAAAAATGTAGGATGTGTAGATGAAAATGGATTAGAGACTGATGTATTTGGTTATTTAATACCACTTAAAGAGAAAGGTTCTATAAGTAAGGCTTCTCCGCTTAGAATAATACCTTTTAGGTCACTAAATTCATATAGAGGTTCAACACAGTTGATAACAAATAGAGGTTTTTTAAGTAGCGAATTTGGTAGAAAATATTATGATGAGAGGGAAGAAAATGAAGTACTTAGAGATGAAAACTTTCCAACAACACAAGCATTAGCAATAGAAGAGACTTTATCAGATTACTACGTTTATACAATAACATTGGAGCTTGATAGAATAGGAGTAGTAGAAGTAGAAGAAGATGGAAAGTTACTTTTACCAGAAGAAAGAAAATTTATGAGTAAGGAGTTAAGAGAAAAAGCAGTAAAAGATATATTAGATGCAATTACTGTGTTTACAAGAAACATAAAACATTCATCAGTACTATTAAAACCACTTGCAGTAATGGGTGGAGCTTTTGATAAAGTTGTACCATTTTTTTGGGATGATGTAGATTATAATGCTGATAGTGGTGAGATAAATTTAGAGGGAGTCATAGAAACTATAGAAAGTTATAGCCTTAAAGAAAGTAACACAATACTTGCTATCAATGACAGATTAAAAATTTCTAATAAAAAGGAATTAAATAAGTTTAATTTAAGTAAATACCCTGTAAAAGAGATTAAAAATCTAGCAGATAGATTGGAAATTGGAGAAGATAATATGTGGTATTTAAAAGAGTAGGAGGTTTTTTGAATTATGAAAGTATTACAATGTAAACTTAAACAACCAACTGCTCACTATAGAGACCCAAAAGTATTTCAAAATGAATATATAAGTACTTTAAATTTACCATCTAAGACCACAATAATGGGAATGATAACGTATTTATGTGATAGAAGATTAAACTCTGATATAGATATAGGAATAATTGGAACACATCATCATAGAGAACTAGAATTTTCAAGAGGAGAGAACATTGATTTTTGGAATGAATATACAAATATGAGAAAAGGCAAAGATAAAGAAAAGTTTTTGCTTCAAGGAAACTACTATGATTACTATAAAGAACATAAAGCTCAAAATAGCATATTAAACTATGAAGTTCTTAAAGAAGTAGAACTGACTATATTTATTTCTTGCAAGGATGATGAAGAACTTGAATTTATTAGAAAAAAGCTTGAAAGTCCATGTAAATATGCAAATTTAGGAAGAAAAGAAGATTTTGTAATACCAAGTGAAAAAGGGTGTTTTGTGAAAGAAGTTGAGTTAAAAGAGGTTATACCTATGAATACTCGTGATGCTATAAAAGAAAATATAAAATTAAAGAATACATATGTAAGAGTTGACTTAAGAGATAAAGAGAATGTCGAGACTATAATAAATCAAGGTGTATTGATTGCATTACCTTATAAATATAAAGATTTAGAAGCAAATAGAGATGATAGAGTTTATGAGTTTTGCCATTATATATATGTTGATAATGATGGTATATATCCTAAAAATATTAAGGTAAATGTATGTATTGATACAAAAGAAGTTTTTACATGGCTTTAAATTATTTTGAAAGATAGGTGTTTATCATGAAAAATATCATGCAAAAAGAAATATTAGCTAAGTCATATAATTTAAGAACTAATCAACAAGAGCAAACATTAGTTGAACATATTAAGGATTTATTTGAAGTATTAGAATCTATATTAGAACTAAATCTATATTCAGATAAAGATGTAGAGATACTAAAAATATGTTGTGCTTTGCACGATTTAGGAAAAATTAATTCAATTATGCAACAAAAAATGGAGATTAATAATAAAATATCGTATAGTTGCTCAGAAGAAGAGAGGAAAAAGTTAGAGTCTGACAAAAAATCTTTAAAAAAGATAGCAAGACATAATATATTTTCTGGAGCATTTTTAAAAGATATATTAGAAAAAATGAACTTGTCAGAAGAAGATAAGTTATATATATATAAAAGTATAATGTTACATCATGGAAACTATGAAGATTATATGAGGTTAAGTATTAGTAAAGTTCAAGAAGAAATTTATGAGTATATTGAAAAAGGCATTTTAGAAAAAGAAGAGTTTAATCTGAAAGATATAGAAAGTTATATAAATAGCATTTTAAATGTAGACTTTAAATTTGGTGAAGATGTATTGGATTATGATTACATAGATAAATTAAGTGAAAGTATGTTTATAGACAGTGATTATAACAATGGTCAAATAGATGATTCAGTTTTAAATTATAGAAAGTTTAAGTATATTTTATATAAAGGGATGCTGAACTTAATAGACCATAGTGCATCAAGTAGACAGAAAGGTATAAAATTTTATAACGATTTTACTGATGAAGAAATTGATAATATGATTTTAAATGAGATATATAAGAGTCAGGGTAATTTGGAAAAAAATAATATAGAGTTCAATACTATACAAAAAAGGTTGAGAGAACTTTCTGGAAGAAATGTTCTGACTGTTGCATTTACAGGTTCAGGAAAAACAGCTGCAGATTATAGAAAGACTTTTAAAAGAAAATTCTTTTTAGTGCCAAATAAAATATCAGCAGAAAGTTTTTATAGAAAAAATATTTTTCAAAATAAAAATGATTTAGATACAAGAAGTAGTAATGATTACATTGGATTACTTCATGGAGATATAAACTTATATTCAGAGAATGAAGATAATGGAGAACATGATTTTGTATTGACATTAAGGGATATAGATTTGAGTATAAACTTTTGTAAACCTTGTGTAATTGCAACAGTTGACCAGTTATTACTTAGTATGTTTAAATTTCCGGGATATGAAAAAATATTCGCAGCCGTAAAAAATGCATCTATAACTGTTGATGAAGTACATTTATTGGAACCAAAGATGTTTTTGATTTTGATATATTTTATGCAGTTTGCATGCAAGTACTTAGATGTTGATTTTCACTTAATGACAGCTACACTTCCAAAATCATATAAAGAGCAAATGATAAACAAGGGAATTATTTTTCAAGAAGAAAGTAATGAAAATGTTACTGATAAAGGAGAAATAGTTTTTATTGAGAGTAACAAGGAAGAAGAGATTTGTGAAGGTAAAGATGTAAAGGTTTCTTTTATAAAGGAAAAAGAAATCAAGTCAATAGTTGAAGATGCTTTAGAAAATAAACAAAAAATTCTTATAATAAAGAATACTATTGATTCAGTCAATAGAACATATGAGTTTTTAAAAGAAAATTTATCTGATAAGTATGGTGGTGTAGATATAGATGTTTTACATAGTAGATTTAAGTTCAAAGATAAAAAAGAGAAATATAGTAAAATATTAAATGGAGAGGGTGATATTTGGATATCAACTCAATCAGTAGAAATATCCTTGGATTTGGATTTCAATATAATAATAAGTGATTTAGCAACTATGGATAGCTTGATACAAAGAATGGGTAGATGTAATAGAAATAATAAATATGAATATGGAAACTTTTATATTCTACCTAGTGAAGATAAAATTTATGATAACAAACTTAAGAACACAACTAAAAACATCTTAAAGGACATATTAAAAACTAACTCTATTTTTACAATGGGAATTAGAAAAACTATTTTGGATGATTACTATGATAATAGTGTAGTCAAAAAATATTTTGAAGAGAATTTTATAAGTTGTGATAAAGAAATTAAGAATATTTATGGTATAAATAAAGAAATTTTTGATGGATTGGATTTAATTTTTAATTTTGAACCTTACAAAAATATTGTTGATAGTAAGAAGGAAGCAGCTAAAATTTTTAGAGATGTTGATGTTAGTTACAAAATTATTCTGGAAGAAGATTTTTATAAGGAAGATAGGGAGTTACAACAAGATTCGATTCAAGTATCAGGGTTTATATTTAATAGATTATATTATTATGGATTAATAAGCAAAGTAGAAGGATACATGGTACTAAAATCTAGTAGTAAGTTTGAGTATAATAGTACTGTAGGCTTAATTTTGAAGTGAGCATATGTTTAAATATAATATACCTTTAGACATTGAAAATACAAAAAGTACTACTGTAAGTCCACTGTAAAAACTATTTTTTAAAAGGAAAAATAAGTTGTGAGATAGAGTGTTTACAAGTGTATATAGATAATAAATTTGAGGTTTAAGATTAACTAAGTGGGTTTCAGGTACATCGCGAAAATAATTATAAGTTGGAGATTTTGTATGTTTAAGATTAACTAAGTGGATTTCAAATATTGATATAGTAGATATAATAGAAGTTTTATTATTAGGTTTAAAATTAACTAATCGGATTTTTAAATATTCTGACTATTATATAAGGATATTATTAGCTTGAATTTAAAACCAATAATATAAAACAACAAAATATTATATTTATGATATAATAAAAGTTATGGAAAAACAGGAATATTACTATAGAGAAGAGAGGTAAACTTATGAATAATTGGATAGAAGTAACTATAAAAACAACAACAGAAGCAGTTGAACCTATAACGAATATACTATATGAACAAGGAGCTGGAGGAGCTGTAATAGAAGACCCAAAAGACTTTTTATTCCAAAAGAAAAATGAACTAGACTGGGATTATGTTGAAGAAGAAGTATTTAAAAAGAATGAAGAAGATGATGTTCTTATAAAAACTTATGTTTCTGAAGAAAAAAATGTGATGGAATTTGTCGAAATAATAAAGCAAAAAGTTTTAGGATTAAAAGATTTTGGTATAGATATAGGTGAAGGAAGTGTATCATTGGACCAAGTAAATGAAGCTGATTGGGCAAATGCATGGAAAGCATACTACAAACCAACAAAAGTAGGACAAAGGGTAGTAGTAAAGCCTACATGGGAAGATTATGCTATGCAAGAGGGGGATTTAATCATAGAGCTTGACCCTGGAATGGCATTTGGTACAGGTACACATGAGACTACTAGTATGTGCATTAGAGAATTAGAAAAGTATGTGAATAAAGATTCTAAAGTATTTGATATTGGATGTGGTAGTGGAATCCTTGCAATAGCAGCAGCTAAATTAGGAGCAAAAGAAGTTGTAGCTGTAGATTTAGATGAAGTGGCTGTAAAAGTTGCAAAAGAAAATGTTCTTGAAAATAAAGTTGAAAAAAGTGTATCTGTAATGCATGGTAATTTAACTGATGTAATAAAAGATAAAGCGGATGTAATAGTTGCAAATATAATAGCTGATATAATAAAGATACTTGCAAAAGATGTTCAAAACTTTATGAAAGAAGATGCTATATTCATATCTTCAGGTATAATTTTGGATAAAGTAGAAGAAGTTAAAGAAAGCTTAATTGAAAATGGATTTGAAATAGTTGAAGTTCAAAAATTAGGTGAATGGTCAGCAATAGTTTCTAAGCTTAAAAAATAAGGGATATGGTGACGTATAATGGATAGATTTTTTGTTGAAAAAAATAATATAAATCTACAAGATAAAACTTGCACTATAGAAGGTGAAGATGTAAAACATATTTCAAAAGTTTTAAGATGCAAATTAGGTGAGAAACTTGAAATATGTGACAAGAATAATAATGAGTATATTTGTGAGATAATGAATATAGATAAGAGTATAGTTAATTTAGAGATTTTAGAAAAAGTTGATATAAATAGAGAATCAGAACTTAAAGTAAGGCTATACCAGGGACTTCCAAAAGCTCCAAAAATGGAAATGATACTTCAAAAATTAACTGAAGTGGGTGTAGAAGAAATAATATTAGTTCAAACTAAGAGAAGTGTTGTTAAAGTTGATGACAAAAAAGAAGATAAAAAATTTGAACGTTGGGAAAGAATAATTTATGAAGCAGCAAAGCAAAGCAAAAGAGGTAAGATACCAAAATTAAGAGGTGTTTTAAGTTTTAAAGAAGCTTTAGAAGATATGAAAAAAAATAATGTAAATATTTGCCCTTATGAAAATGAAAGAACAGTTTCAATAAAACATGCACTAAAAAAATGTGATTCTAATATAGATAGTGTTGGAATTTTTATAGGTCCAGAAGGTGGATTTTCTGAAGAAGAAATAGAACAAATACAAAAAAATAATTGTAATGTTGTATCATTGGGGCCTAGAATATTAAGAACTGAGACAGCTTCTGTTGTAGCATCAACAATAGCTTTGTATGAACTAAGTGATTTAGGAGGAGAAAAATAAATTGAAAAAAGTAGCTTTTTATACACTTGGGTGTAAAGTTAATCAATATGAAACAGAAGCTATGCTAGAACTATTTGAGAAAGATGGTTATGAACAAGTCAATAGTGAAGAGTATGCTGATGTTTATGTTATAAATACATGTACAGTTACTCATATGAGTGATAGAAAATCTCGTCAATATATAAGACGAGTTAAAAAGAAGAATCCAGATGCAATAATAGCCGTTGTAGGATGTTATTCTCAGGTATCTCCGGAAGAAATTTTGGATATAGAAGAAGTAAATTTAGTCATGGGTACAAATGATAGAAGAAAGATTGTTGAAGAAATTAAAAAGATAAATTCAAGTAAGAAAGTTAGTACAGTTGACGACATAATGAAAGTTAAAGCTTTTGAAGAAATAGAAATCAGCCAAACTAATGGAAAGACTAGAGCATTTATGAAAATACAAGATGGATGTGACAGATTTTGTACTTATTGTATCATTCCTTATGCCCGAGGACGCGTTAGAAGTAGAGATATTGATAGTATAGTCGATGAAGTGAAAAAATTGGCTAATAATGGCTATAAAGAGGTTGTATTAACAGGAATACATGTTGCCTCTTATGGAAAAGATTTAAAGGATAGGGATATTAAACTTCTTGATGTAATAAAACAAATAAACCAGATAGAAAAAATAGAAAGAATTAGGCTTAGTTCTGTTGAACCAATTTTATTTACAGATGAATTTGTAAATGAAGTTTTAAAGATGGATAAAGTTTGTCCTCATTACCATTTATCACTTCAAAGTGGATGTGATGAAACTCTAAAAAGAATGAATAGACGATACACAACTTTAGAGTACAAAACTATTGTAGATAGATTGAGAAGTAAAATGCCAGATGTGGCAATAACTACAGATGTAATAGTAGGTTTTCCTGGAGAGACAAATGAAGAGTTTAAAAAAACGTACGAGTTTTTAAAAGAAATAGAGCTTTCACAAATGCATATTTTTAAATATTCACCAAGAAAAGGAACTCCAGCTGCAACTATGGAAAATCAAGTTGACCCTCAAATGAAACACTTTAGAAGTGAACAACTTTTAAATTTAAGTAAAGTAAATTTTAATAAATTTGCAACTAAATTTATCGGCCGTGAGTTGGATGTTTTGTTTGAACAAAATATAGAAGGCAATAAATATGAGGGATTAACTTCAAATTATATAAGAGTTGTTGTTGAAAGTGACAAAAATATACAAGGTCAGATATTAAAAGTGAAAATAAATGATGTAAAAGATGAATATGTAGAAGGAATTTTGCTATAACATGTAGAAATTATAATATTTATAAGATAGGAGGTGGAAAGAATGGATTGTATTTTTTGTAAAATAGCGAACGGAGAAATACCTTCAACTAAAGTTTATGAAGATGATAGAGTCTTAGCTTTTAATGACTTGAACCCAGTTGCTCCATATCATATATTAGTTGTACCTAAAAAACATTATGATAGTTTAATTGATATTCCTGATAAAGAGATGGACATTGTGTCACATATTCATGTTGTTATTAATAAAATAGCTAAAGAGAAAGGTTTTGACCAAACTGGATTCAGAGTCATAAATAATTGTGGAAGTGATGGAGGGCAAGAAGTTAAACATTTGCACTATCATATTTTAGCTGGTAAAAAGCTTCCTAATTACGAAGCGGGACAAAACTAAACTAAATTATTGAAAAATTGAGTTCCTTCTTGATAAAAATACTTGATAAAAGTAAAAATTTAGTTTATAATAAACAAAGTGTTAGGTTGTAATGCATATTATGCAAAAAGAACATAGTTACAGTCCCAGCATAATTGCGCTATTGGAGGGAGGGAAAAAGAAATGTCAGAAGTAAGAGTTAGAGAGAATGAAACATTAGACAGCGCTTTAAGAAGATTCAAGCGTCAATGTGCAATGTCTGGCATCATGTCAGAAGTGAGAAAAAGAGAGCACTATGATAAGCCAAGCGTTAAGCGTAAGAAAAAAGCTGAAGCAGCAAGAAGAAAAAACGCTAAGAAATAGTAGTAAATAAGAATAAAGAGGTGAAGGGGATGTCCCTTAAGCAAAAGTTACAAGAGGATTTGAAATCTTCGATGAAAAACAAAGATACAGTGAGAAAATCTGTAGTAACTTTAATAAGAGCTTCTATAAAGCAGTATGAGGTTGATAATAGGGTCGAGCTTGATGAAGATGGAATTATCGATGTAATAGCAAAACAATTAAAGCAACGTAGAGATGCATTAGTTGAATTTGAAAAAGCTGGAAGAGAAGACTTAATAAAAGAAACAGAAGGTGAAATTGAAGTTTTAAAAGAGTACCTACCTCAACAATTAAGCGAAGAAGAGTTAGAAGAAATTGTAAAATCTACTATATCTGAAGTAGGGGCAACTTCTATGAAGGATATGGGAAAAATAATGTCAGTTATCCAACCAAAAGTTAAAGGAAGAGCTGACGGAAAACTTATAAATAAGTTGGTAAAACAAAACTTACAATAGATTGATATAGCCTAGAGAGAAATCTCTAGGCTTTTTATAGTTTTTGGGAATAACGAGTCATATTTGAGCATATCTATAATCAAAGAAAATTTTGAAAGAAGGGGAAAAATTTGATTATATCAGTAAAAGAGATTAGGAATTTTTTGATAAACATATTTATACCACTAATAATAGGTTACTTAAGTAGCATCTTAACAATGATTATCAGTGGAACAGATATTTCAACCTATTATTTACAACTCACAAAGCCAAGCTTTGCACCACCAGCTTTTATCTTTCCTATAGTTTGGACTATATTGTACATATTGATGGGTATATCTTCATACCTAATATTAAGAAAAGGTTACAACTTACCTAAAGTAAGAGATGCAATTTTTTATTATGGATTACAACTTGTATTAAACTTTATTTGGAGTATACTATTTTTTGGATTTGGACTTAGATTTACAGCTTTGATAGATATAATAATAATGATTTTGGTTTCTATAATAATGATTTCGAAGTTTTCTAAAATAGATAAGAGATCTGGATACATAAATTTGATTTATTTAATGTGGCTTGTTTATGCAGGATTTTTGAACTATTTTATATGGTTTATTAATAAATAGAATGTAAAGATTTTGTAAATTACCCTGTACTTTTAATAATATCATAACAAACGAAAAATAAATAGACTATTAAAAATAATCATTTTCATATACAATAATATTAATTTAAATACAATAAATTTATAAAAATTGTATTTAAAGATTAACATATTAAAGTATTAGAATTGGAAAGGCTTGAAGGGAGAGGTTTTTATGCAAATAATAGTATCTGGGAGACAAATGAAATTAACTGACGGAATAAAAGGATACGTAGATGGAAAATTAAGTAGGTTAGAAAAATACCTTGATCCTGAATCAGAAGTGAAAGTAACAGTAAGTGCGAAAAAGGATAGACAAAAAGTGGAGGTTACAATAATTCCTATTAACGGTCAAATAATAAGAGCAGAAGATGTAGAAGATGACTTATATGCAGCAATTGATATTGTTTGTGACAAATTAAGTAGACAAGTTGTCAAATATAAAACTAAAGTTAAAGACAAAGTTCAAAATAATAAGAGCATAAGATTTGAAAATCTTGACTTTATAGATAATAGCAGTGAATTTGATGATTATGATTATGATGATGAAGAAGATGAAAATATAGTAATAGAAAGAAGAAAGAAATTTAATGTAAAACCTATGAGTTCTGAGGAGGCGATACTTCAAATGGAACTAGTAGGACACAATTTCTATATGTTTAGAAACCAAGATAATTTTGAAATAAACATAGTGTATAAGCGTAAAGCTGGTGGATATGGTTTAATAGAACAAGATTAATAAAAATTGTATACGTTTAGATTTTATATAAGAAAAAATAAAAAGGTAATCATGTTGATTTTTTATCAATATGATTACCTTTTTCTTGTTTAAATAATATATTAGATATTAGGTATTTATTATATAAAAATTTTAAAACTAATCTGTTACAACATCAATAAAGTGCATAAATACCTATTTCAAGCATAAAATTAATTAAGGGGGTAATGCTTATGTTAGAAATATCCACTGATTTACAAGTAAATCAACCAGTTATTACTGTTACAAGTAATACGTTTATTAGTATAGAAAATTATCTATCAATATTAGAATATGAAGTTGATTTAATAAGAATAAAGACTAAAGTTAAAACAATTAAAATATCTGGGGATAAACTTTCACTTAAGTATATTACTGATAGTGAGATAGGTATAAAAGGGATTATCTACAATGTTGAGTATGTTGATTAGGAGGAGATACACTTGATAAGTTTTATAAGGGGATACTATGTTATAGTTGTGGAAGGAGTAGGACTCGAACAATTTTTAAATCATCTTATAAGAAATGGGATAAGTGTTTACAATGTAACTAGAATAAAAAATACTAAAATGGAGTTTCATATAGATAGACAAGATATAAAAGACTTTAAGAATGTTTATAGAGGAAGTAAGTTTGATATAAAGGTAAAGCAAAAAACTGGGGTCCCTTTTATTATCAAAAGAGTTTATAAGCACAAAGGTATGTGGATTTGTGCTCTTGTTTCTTTATTTTTATTGATGTCTACATCGCAGTTTGTGACAGATGTATATATACAATCTCCTGAAGGTATAAAAAAAGAAGCTCTTAGAAATGAGCTTTATAAGGTTGGAGTAAGGCCAGGAGTCTATAAGAAGAGTATTGATAGAAAAGAAGTTAGAGACCATATGATGTCAAAATTTAATGATGTGGCATATTTATCTATCAATGTAAAAGGAACAAATATATTTGTTACTGTTACAAAAAAGGCAGAATCCCTAAAATCTACAGACCAATCAAATTATTGTAATGTAATTGCTTTAAAAAATGGTATAATAGAAAAGGTAATCCCTAGAAGTGGTAAATCAGTTATTAAATCTGGAGACATAGTCCAAAAGGGAGATGTCTTATTAAATGGAGCTAATACCAAGTCAATACCAGAAGTATGGGCAAGTACTTTTTATGAGTCCACAAAAAAGGCAAGTTATGTAGATACTGTAAATAAAAAAACTGGAGAAAAGAAAAATATATATACACTAAGTTTTTATGATAAAGAGTTTACAATGAGAAAAAATATAAAATATAAAGATTATGTTGTTGAAAATAAAGAAAAAAAACTATCAATAGGAAACTATACTTTTCCAATAAAGATAAAAACGAGTACTTTTTATGAAACAAAAAAGGTTGAAGTAAAAAGGAATAAAGAAGAGTTAAAAAAAGAATTATCTGAAAAAGCTTTAAAAGAGTTAGAATACATAATCCCAGCTTCGGCTAGAATAATAGATGTAAAACATAACTTTAAGGTTAATAAAAATATGTTAGAATATTTAATAACAGTTCAAACTAGTGAAAATATTGCTAAAATTTATCCTCTTAGTAAGTCAGAAGCAGAAAGGTTTATAAAGGAAGAAAGTAAACCAGATGAAGGTGAAGAGGAAGTTCCTTCCAATCCAGAAAAAAGACCATTAAATGATATAAGAAATGAGTTTGATGAGGATAATAAGGATAATAAAGACCAAAACAATTCTGATGAAAATAATAGTAATCAAAATAGTAATAATAGTCAAAATAATAATAGCAATAACAACTAATAAAATTAAACTTAAAATCTTAGGAGGACTAATTCAATTGATAATACAAAAGAAATTTACAATAGCAGATGGTAACTTTGAAAGAGAGTTATTTGGCAACTTTGATGAAAATGTAAAATTAATAGAGAAGACTTTAAATATAGATGTAATACTTAGAGAAGGCAATATAATTTTAATTGGAGAAGAAAAAAATGTAGATTCTGCATTAAAACTTATGAATGAATTACACCAAACTGTATCAAATGGTAAGCATTTAGATAAGCAGAGTATTTCTTATTCATTATCTCTTTTGCTTGAAGGAAGTGAACAAAAAATAAAAGAACTTGAGGGGACAATCGTCATAACTCAAAGGGGAAAAGCTGTTCAACCTAAAACTTTAGGTCAAAAAGAATATATAAAACTTATAGAAAATAATGATATAACTTTTGGTGTTGGACCTGCTGGAACAGGAAAGACTTATCTTGCGGTTGCTATGGCAGTAAAAGCTTTTAAAAGAGATGAAGTTAGTAGAATTATACTTACAAGACCAGCTGTGGAAGCAGGAGAGAGTCTAGGTTTTTTACCAGGAGATTTAAAGGACAAAGTTGACCCATATTTAAGACCACTATATGATGCCTTATTTGAAATGTTGGGTGCTGATAAATTTAATAAGTATTTAGAAAGAGGTACTATTGAGGTTGCACCACTTGCATTTATGAGAGGTAGAACACTTGATAATTCATTTATAATATTGGATGAAGCTCAAAATACTACTTCTGAACAAATGAAAATGTTTTTAACTAGACTTGGATTTGGCTCTAAAGCTGTAGTTACAGGAGATGTAACTCAAACAGATTTACCACAAAATAAGAAGAGTGGTCTAATACAAGCTACAGAGATTCTTAAAGGTGTTCCAGGTATTGGGTCTATAATGCTAACAGATAGAGATGTTGTAAGACATGAGTTGGTACAGAGAATAATAAGAGCTTATGAGAAGCACGACAAAAGAGAAGAATTTAAAAAAGAAGAACGTAAAAAAGCGAAAATGCAGGAAAAGACTTTCAAAAGAAAGTAAAAGTGTAGTAATATAGATATATAGCATTATTAATGAATAAAAAGTAGGTGTAGTGAATGGATTTGATACTAGATGATAGACAAGATAAATTAGAAGTAAGTGAGGAGTTAATTGAAAAGATAAAGGATATAATCATAGAATGTTTAGATTATGAAGGATATGATGATAATTATGAAGTGAGTCTTTCTTTTGTAGATAATAAAGAGATTCATGAATTAAATAGAGAATATAGAGGAGTTGATAGAGTGACTGATGTTTTATCATTTCCTCTTTTAAGTGATGATTTTGAGGATGTTGAGTTAGAAGAAGAATCCCTAGGTGACATAGTAGTATCTCTTGAAAGAGCCTTAGAACAGAGTATAGAGTATAACCATAGTTTTGAAAGAGAAGTATGTTTTTTAATATGTCATAGTATGTTTCATCTTTTAGGTTATGACCACGATACAGATGAAAATACAAAAGAAATGAGAGAAAAAGAAGAACACATATTAAATAAGTTAAACATAACAAGGGAGTAGTTTTTATGAAACCAGAAAAAACTCGTCAAGGTATAATTAAAGCATTTAATGCAGCTATAGAAGGGATATTGTATACATTTAAATTTGAAAGAAATATGAAAATACATTATTTAGGTTCAGTTGCTGTTCTTATAATAAGTTTGTTTTTTAACTTTTCAAAATTAGAAATGATAATGTTACTTATGTCCATATGTTTAGTTGTAGTTGCTGAAATGTTTAATACAGCTATAGAAAAAGCTGTTGATTTAGTAACTGATGAATATCATGTTCTTGCTAAGATAGCAAAAGATGTTGCAGCTGGAGGCGTTCTAGTGGCAGCACTAAATTCAGTAGTAGTTGGATATATTTTGTTTTATGATAAGTTGACAGATATATCTGGAATATTAATTTATAAAATAAGAGAATCAGAATTACATATAACCTTGATATGTATATTATTGGTTCTTATAGCTGTTGTAGTTGTAAAAGCATTGACTTCTACAGGTACTCCTCTAAAAGGAGGAATGCCAAGTGGTCATGCTGCCTTAGCATTTGCTATAGCAACTGCAATTACACTTATGACTGAAAGAGTAGTTGCCTCTACTCTTGCATATATAATGGCTGTATTAGTTGCCCAAAGTAGAATTGAAGGAAAAATACATACCTTTTGGGAGACTATTGCTGGAGCTTTGTTAGGTGTGTTGATAGCTATATTAGTATTTCAGCTTGGAATGTTCTATAATTAAAATAAATGTACATAAAATATTTAAAATAAAACAAATCTGTGCTAATTAAATTTTTATGATATAATGTAGAGTATTAAATAAAAATAACTTTTAATTATTGTATACAGGAGGAGTTGTTGTGGATAACATAGAATTGTTAAGGTTGGCAGAAGATGCCAGACAACATTCTTATGCTCCTTACTCAGGTTTTAGAGTAGGTGCAGCTCTTTTAACTAAGAGTGGTAAAGTTTATACTGGATGTAATATAGAATGTGCATCATTAGGTGGAACAAATTGTGCAGAAAGAACAGCTATTTTTAAAGCAATATCAGAGGGTGATAAGGATATCTATAAAATAGCTATAGCAAGTGATAACTCAGAAAATAATGAGCAAACATATCCATGTGGAATATGCAGGCAGGTAATTATAGAGTTTGGTTCTGATATAAAAATAATAACGGGATATACTAAAGGAGAGGTGTTTGAGCATAGTATAAAGGATTTGTTGCCAAACTATTTCTCTGGAAATGATTTAAAATAAATTTAAAAGTATAAATAAATTTAAGTAATTAAAACAAGAAGATAAAAAGTTAGGAGACAGTTAATGTTCAAATCAGGTTTTGTCAGTATAGTGGGTAGACCAAATGTAGGAAAATCTACTTTAATGAATAATGTAGTTGGAGAAAAAATAGCTATAATGAGTGATAAGCCTCAAACTACAAGAAATACAATACAAGCAGTATATACAGATGAAGAAATGCAGATAGTATTCTTAGATACACCAGGTATTCACAAACCAAAAAATAAATTAGGTGAATTTATGGTAAAGGCAGCAACAGAAGCTTTTAAAAATGTAGATTTAATATTATTTGTAGTTGATGATTCTAAAAAAATAGGTCCTGGAGATAGAAAGATAATAGAGGATTTAAGAAGTGTTAAGACACCAATAATTTTAGTTGTAAACAAAATAGACCAACTAGACCAAAAAGATGAGCTATTTGATATAATCAAAATGTATGATAGAGAAGGCATTTTTAAAGAAATAGTACCAATATCAGCATTAAAAGGAAAGAATACGGATACCTTAATAAAAGTTATACAAAATTATTTAGAAGAAGGGCCAAAGTATTTTCCAGATTATATGATTACAGACCAGCCAGAAAGAGTATTAATAGCAGAACTTATAAGAGAAAAAGTTCTTCACTATCTTAATGATGAAATACCTCATGGTGTAGCTGTTGAAATTGAAAAAATGAAAGCGAGAAATGATAAGGAAATAGTAGATGTATCTGCTGTAATATACTGTGAAAGAGATTCACATAAGGGAATAATAATAGGAAAAAATGGTAGGAAACTAAAAGGAATAGGTAAGTCAGCAAGACAAGATATAGAATTGCTTTTAGGTTCACAAATAAATCTTCAATTATGGGTTAAAGTCAAAGAAAATTGGAGAAATTTACAAAATTATATAAATAATTTTGGATATAATGATAAATAAAGGTGGGTTATATGGATAGGAAACTGGATGCTTCCCAAGATTTATTATATGAAGTAAAATCATTAATTGATAATAATAAAGTATTGGAGTTAAGAGAATTAATAGAGGAATATCATATAATTGATATATTCGATATAATGGAAAATTTAGAGGAAGACATGAAAATTCAATTATTTGAAGTACTTCCTTTAGATATGGCATCTTCTATATTAGAAGAAGGTAGTGTAGAGTTTTTTATTAGTATTTTATCTAAACTGGATGTAGAACACTCGAAAAATATACTTGAACTTATGTCTCTTGGAGATATGGCAGACAAGTTGAGTGAACTTGAAGAAGAAGAAAGAGAACACATAATAAATCTTTTGAATCAAGAGAATGCCGATTATGTAAAAGAGTTACTATTCTATGATGAAGATTCTGCTGGTGGAACAATGACCACTGGATATATTTCTATAAATAAAGATATGACAGCTCTTGAGGCTATAGACCATATGAGAGAAGAAGCTGAAGAAGCTGAAACTATTTATTATATATATGTGGTTGATGATGAAGAAAAACTAGTTGGAGTATTGTCATTAAGAGAATTAATAATAGCTAGAGACGCAAATATAGTAGAAGATTTGATGAGTGAAAATATAATCTCTGTTTATGTAGATGAAGATAGAGAAGAAGCAGTAAGATTAGTATCTAAATACAATTTAATAGCAATTCCAGTAGTAGACAGACAAGAAAAATTAAAAGGAATAATAACAGTAGATGATATAATTGATGTAATGGAAGAAGAAGCAACTGAAGATATGTATAAATTTGCAGGAAGTTCAGAACATGAAAGAGAAGTTGCTGAAAAAGAAAACCCTACATTGAGAGAGCAAATAATATCAGCACTTAGAGGACGATTACCTTGGTTAATTATTACCTTAGTTGGAGGATTGTTGGCTTCGTTAATACTTTCTAACTTAGACTATATAATGAATCCTGTATATGCTCCATTAGTATTTTTTATACCTGTAGTAATTGGTATGGGTGGAAATATTGGAACTCAATCATCATCTGTTACAGTAATAACATTATCTAATAAGGATTTAAATTTTAGCAATGTGGTTAGAGAAGGTATTGTAGGTATTATTACAGGTCTTTTGTGTAGTATAATAACAGGTATTGTAATTTACTTTGTTATGAGAAAGTTAGACATTGTATTAATTGTTTCAATATCATTATTTATAAATATGGTTTTAGGTGCAACAATAGGTGCGTTTATGCCTGTTTTATTAAAAAAAATGGATGCAGACCCATCTACAGTTTCATCACCAATTATATCTACAGCTCTTGATATAACTGGTATAGCAGTTTACTTTATAATAACAACGGCATTATTGTCAAAAATTGTTTAATAACTTTATGTATGATTTATCCTCTTCTTACTAAAAATATAAGTATAAATGTAAGAAGGGGGTTTTTTAAAAATGAACAATATCAGTTGGGAAGTTTTTAAAAAAACAGGTAGTATAGATGCATATTTATATTTCTGTGATTGCAAAAACATACATGAAGAAATTGAAGAAGTAAGGGAGAAAAAAGAAGACGATGATAATCCTGAACACCCAGGGGATAGTACTTAAAGCTATAAGGTATAAGGAAAGTGACATAATACTTACACTATTTACAAGAAAGCTTGGAAAAGTATCTGCAATAGCAAAAGGAGCTAAAAAAAATAAGAGCTCTTTGCTTTCATCATCACAGTTATTTTCTTATAGCAATTTTACCTTAAAAAAACAAGGTAATATGTACAAGGTTACTCAAAGTGAAATAATAAAAAGTTTTTATAATATATCCTATGATATAGAGGCATTTTCTTATGCTACATATATTACAAAATTAGTTGAAAATTCTATACTTGAAAATCAGACTAATAATAGGCTATTTATATTACTTGCGCAGACTCTGTATTTGTATACACAGGATAATACAGACAATAGGTTTATAACAGCAGCATTCGAGTTAAAATTTTTAGACTATATAGGATTTAAACCTATAGTAAATAAATGCATTAATTGTGAATGTAAAATTTTACAAAATTCTGTGTTTAATATCTACGAAGGTGGTATACTATGTAGTAAGTGTAGTAAACTTTTTGATAATAATATAAAATTAGACTTAACAACTATAAGTCTTATGGAATATGTATTAAGAAATGATATTTTAACATGTAGTAAAGCTAAAGTATCAAAATATATAACACATGAACTTGAGGATATTCTAGACAAGTATTTGAAAGTTTATGTTGATAATATTAATTTTAAATCATTACACGTATTGCAAAGTGTAAAAAATAATAAGGGAGTGGATAATGATGAGTAGTAATATAACTATTGAAATGGTTGATTCAGTCTTTGAAAGAGTTCCAGGAGCAACTTATGCAGAAGCAAAAGAAGCATTAGTAATGTGCAATGGAGATGTAATTGAGGCAGTAATATATTTAGAAAATAAAAAAAATACTTGTAATTGTAAAGCAAAATCTGCTAAAGAAACTATGGAAGAAGTATTTGGCAAAGATGGAGAAAATATAAAGTTTCAATTAAAAGAGCTTCTTAGAAAAAGTAGTGTAGTGAGAATAATAGTTGAAAAAGATGGAAAAACTATGATGAACATTCCTTTAACAGTTGGAGTTGTTGGATTAGCTTTTGTACCATTAGCTACTTTAGTTGGATTATCAGCTGCTGTTATAAGTAAATATCGTATAAAAGTTCAAAATGAAGAAGATGGAGAAATTGTAGATTTAGGTGAATTGAATGAAGAAAAACTTCACGTTTTGAAGAATATGATAACTAATGCAGCAAAAGATGTGAAGGATGTAGTAGTTGACAAAAAAGAAGATGACAAAGATGTAACTGCTGACCTTATGAAAGAAGAATCTGAAAAGAATAAAGAAGACGAAGACGAAAATAAATAGATATAAAGTGACTTTTAAAAAATGAAGAGAAGATAATTATAAGAATTATCACTAACATTGACAAATTTTATAGAATTTGATATTCTAAAAGTTGTAGAAGAACTATTAAAATAGCCTTTCGTGTAGACGAGAGGCTTTATTGTTATAGGAGGGATTTTTATGAATTTTCAAGAGATGATACTGGCGTTGCAAAAATACTGGTCAAAGCAAGGTTGTATCATGATGCAACCTTATGATATTGAAAAAGGTGCAGGAACTATGAATCCTAATACTTTTTTAAGATCATTAGGACCTGAGCCTTGGCAAGTATGTTATGTAGAGCCTTCAAGAAGACCAGCAGATGGAAGATATGGTGAAAACCCAAACAGACTATACCAACATCATCAATTCCAAGTTATACTAAAACCTTCTCCAGATAATATACAAGAATTATATTTGGAAAGTTTAAAAGAGATTGGAATTGACCCAAGTGAGCATGACATAAGATTTGTTGAAGATAACTGGGAAGCTGCTACAGTTGGTGCTTGGGGACTTGGATGGGAAGTTTGGCTAGATGGTATGGAAATAACTCAATTTACGTATTTTCAACAAGTAGGTAATATTGAATGTGAGCTTGAGACAGGAGAAATTACATATGGATTAGAAAGATTAGCTATGTACATTCAAGAAGTTGATAGTGTTTATGATTTAAAATGGAATGATAAAATAACTTATGGTGAAGTATTTAATAAAGCTGAGTATGAAAACTCAATGTACGCATTTGAATTATGTGATGCAGATATGTTGTTTAATCTGTTTGATATATATGAAAAAGAAGCATTAAGACTTATGGAAAATGGACTTGTAATACCTTCATATGACTATGTGTTAAAATGCTCTCATGCATTTAATACATTGGATGCAAGAGGTGCAATAGGAGTTAGTCAAAGAGCTTCATTTATAGGTAGAGTTAGAAATATGGCAAAGACTGTTGCAGAAACTTTTGTAAAACAAAGAGAAGAAATGGGATTCCCTCTTTTAAAGGACGGTGACAAATAATGAAAAATTATCTTTTATTTGAAATCGGTGTTGAAGAAATGCCATCAAGATTTGTAGGCAGTACACTAGAACAATTAAAAAACAATCTTAGTAAATTATTTGATGAAAATAGAATAGCTTTTGATAAAATAAATGCGTATGGGACACCAAGAAGACTTACTTTAGTAGTCGAAGGATTGAGTGATAGACAAAATGATTTAGAAGAGGAAATAAAGGGTCCTGCTAAGAAAATTGCTGTTGATGCAGAAAATAATTTAACAAAACCAGCATTAGGATTTATAAAAAGCAAAGGATTAAGCGAATCTGACATATATTTTAAACAAGTTGGAAAAGAAGAATATATATTTGCGACTATAAAGCAAGATGGAAAAGAAACTTCAGAAGTACTAAAAGACATATTACCAGAGACTATAAAATCTGTAGTATTCCCAAAAGCTATGCGTTGGGGAGGAAAAAATCTTAAATTTGCAAGACCTATAAGATGGATAGTTGCATTGTTAAATGATAAAGTATTAGAGTTTGATTTAGAAGGAATAATATCTTCTAATGTAACAAAAGGTCATAGATTTTTAGGTGAAAGTACAATAGAAGTTGATTCTATAGAAGATTATTTTGAAAAATTAGAAAAAAATTATATAGTTTTAGACCAAAACAAGAGAAAAGAAATGATAAGAAAACAATGTATAGAAGTGGCAAATTCTTTAGGTGGAGAAGTTGAATTTGATGAAGATTTACTTGAAGAGGTAACTTACTTAGTTGAATATCCAACTGCTTTTTATGGAGAATTTGATGTGGATTATATAAAACTACCAAAAGAAGTTGTTATAACTCCTATGAAACAACATCAAAGATATTTTCCAGTACTTAAAGAAGGAAAACTGTTACCTAACTTTATAGCTGTTAGAAATGGTGATTCTTACAGAATAGACAATGTTAAAGCTGGAAATGAAAAAGTTTTAGAAGCAAGACTTGCAGATGCTTTATTTTTCTATAGAGAAGATACTAAGAGAAACTTAGAAAGCTACATAGAAAAATTAAAAACTGTTGTATTCCAAGTAAAACTAGGAACTATTTACGACAAAACTTTAAGACTTGAAAAATTAAGTGCTGATATACTTGATAGTTTAGGTTTAGTAGATGAAAAGACAGATACTATAAGGGCTGCTAAATTATCTAAGGCAGATTTAGTTACTGGAATGGTAGGAGAATTTGATGAATTACAAGGTTTTATGGGAAAAGAATACGCAAAAGTTGGAGGAGAAAATGATGTTGTAAGTGAAGCTATTTTTGAACATTATCTTCCAAGATTTGCAGGAGATATACTTCCTAAGACTAATGCAGGAGTTGCCTTATCAATAGCTGATAAGTTGGATTCAATAGCAGGTTTCTTTGCTATAGGAATACAACCAACAGGTTCTCAAGACCCATATGCTTTAAGAAGACAAGCTTTAGGTATACTTAGTATACTTATGGACAGAAAAGTTGCTGTGGATATAAAAGTACTTATTGAACATGCTTTAGACAATTATTCTGAATTAGATTTTGATAAAGAAGAAGTTGTTGAGCAAATAATGAATTTCTTCAATGAGAGAGTAAAAAATCTATTTAAAGATTTAGGAATAAGATATGATGTTGTTGATGCTGTTTTAAGTTCTGATATAAATGATGTTTCTGATATGCATATGAGAGCTTTAGAGCTTAATAATTGGCTAGAAAAAGATGAATTAGTGGAGATGCTTACTGCATTTAATAGAGTTTCTACTCTAGCTCAAAAAGCAGAAAGTGATAAAATTGATGAATCTTTATTAAAAGAAGATGCTGAAATTAAACTTTACAATGAATTTAAACAAGTAAAGATAAAAGTTAATGAATTATTAAAGGATAAGAAATATGGTATTGCTTTAGATGAATTTGCATCTTTAAGACCAGTAGTTGATAATTTATTTGATACAGTTATGGTTATGGATAATGATGAAGCTATTAAGAACAATAGACTTGCTTTACTTAAACAAGTATATGATACTATGCTAGAAATTTGTGATTTATCTAAAATTGTTTATAAATAAAATTTAAACTATTTATAAGAAATAAGGCTGTCTCAAATTAGAGATAGTCTTATTTTTCATTGTTGAGATGATGAAAATATATTTGATTTCATAGAAAAAGAGTGTCTCATAAACTAAAAAGTTCATTTTGAGACACCCATGTTTTTTGTAAGTAAATATAATAAATTATATTTTATACTTATCAGTTATTTTGTTTAAAATATTATCATTTGAATTTACCCATTCATAAAAATTGCCTGATGATGCGTCCGATATTTTATAAAGCATTTCAGGAATATCACTAGCTTTAAAATCTCCAAGTGATTTTCCCAATCTAGTCTTACCTATTTCAAAACTGCCTCCAACAAATAATTCAAATGCATCTGTAGATATACCATCAACATTCTTCTTTTTACCACATAAACCTATGCTACCAACTTGATGAACACCACATGAATTTAAACATCCTGATATATATAACTTAGGTGCTTTATTTAAAATTTCTTCATTATTTTGTAATCTAAAATAATCTATGATTTCATGTAACATTTTCTGACTATTTTGTATGCCCATTTGACAAATTGGAACACCTATGCAAGATATACTTTGTTCTAATTGAGAATTACAACTAATAGTTTTACTTATTTCTAATATTCTTTTTGCTTCATTTCCATTTAAATTTAAAATATATAATCCCTCTGTCATTCCTAGTCTAATCATAGGATTTTCAACATTATCTAATTCTTTAAGTAAAGTACTTAAATCCTTTGTTAACAAAATACCTCCAACTGGATGTATATATACAGTGTATAAACCATCCTGTTTTTGAGGTATTAGTCTAGAATCTTGTATATCTATTTTAACTCCAGGTTTAGAGTAATCTATTTCTTCAATATTGAGTTCAAGACTACCATTTTCTTTTTCTAATTTATAGTATTCTTTAAATTTTTCTAAGAATAGTTCTTCACCAAGTGATTCGACCATATATCTAACCCTAGCTCTGTTTTTATTTTCATAATTTCCATAATCCATAAAGAATTTAATCATACCTTCAACACAATATAAGGCATCTTTCGGCTTTATAAGTTCATCAAGTTCTAAAGCAACTTTGGGTTGTTTACCTAGACCTCCACCTAAGAAAACTCTGAAATATGGTTCATCATTTTTCAAAGTAGCAACAAATCCTAAGTCTTGTATACTACAATGAGCAGTATCTGTGTAACAATTAGAATAAGAAACTTTTAATTTTCTAGGTAAATGGTATGTAGTAGCATTTTTGATAAAATATTTATCAGTAGCAACTGCATATGGAGTAACATCAAAGACTTCACTAGGGTCAACTCCAGATAATGGAGATAATCCGACATTTCTAGGATAATTACCACCACCACCTCTAGTGAATATATCATTTTTTATTCCTTCTTCCATGATATCAACAATTGAATTTATAGATAAATCGTGTAATTGTATAGCTTGTCTAGTTGTTAAGTGTATCTTATCTAAGTTGTGTTTAATAGCTATTTCATAGATTTTATTAAGTTGATACTGAGATAAAACTCCAGCAGATACTCTAAGTCTTATCATAAAAGATTTTTTGTCTCTTTGGGCATAAACACCATATCCACCAGAAAATCCCTTATATTGCATTTTATTTATTTCTCCATTTAAAAATTTTGAAGAATATTCTTTAAAATTAGGTAGTTCATTTAACAATATCTTTTTAAAATTATCCATTATTTCACCTCATTGTTAGTCTTGTATAAAAATATATCTATTGTATAATAGATATATATATTATTATCTAGTCAGGATAAAAATATAACAGAATAATTCTATTAAAAGTAAGAATAATAAGGACATAGTGAGTATTTTGTTTTTATTTTACAAATTAAGTATAATATTTTTGTTTTATAAAATATAATTAAGATAAATAGATAATTTTGTAATTTTAATATATAATATTTAGTAGAGTGTGGGAGTAGCACTTAATATTTGCAGGAGGAGTTTTTGTATATGGGAGAAATAATAAATGCATTAGATAGAGCCCTAGACATAATTTTGCTGTTATATCATGAAAAGAGAGAAATGGGAATAACTGAAATAAGCAAGGCTATGGGAGTATATAAAAGTACTGTACATAGAACTTTGGTTACTCTTGAAAACAAAGGTTTTGTTATACAAAATGCAGAGAATGGTAAGTATTGGCTAGGAATAAATTTATATGCAATAGGTATGGTTGTGGGAGAAAAAATGTCATTGACTGAAATAGTAAAACCATATACGAAAAAATTAAATCAAGAATTTAACGAAGTAGTTAATGTATCTATATTAGAAGAAAGAGCTCAAGATTCTCCAAGAAGTATCATAATACATAAAGAGTATGGTTCAAATCAATTACTTTCAGTAAATCCATCCGTTGGTTCAAGTAGTGAATGTTATTGTTCAGCAGTTGGTAAATGTCTTATGGCATTTAATGATTCTATAGATTTTGAAAAATATAGAAAAACACCAATACACAAGTATACAGAACATACAATTGATAATTGGGATGATATGATGCTTTTTTTAGCAAAAATAAAAGAACAAGGATATGCTATAGATGATGAAGAACTAGAACATGGACTAACTTGTATTGGAGCACCTATCTTAGATAAAAATAATAAAGCTATTGCAGCCATAAGTTTGTCAGGTCCAACTATAAGAATGAGAGAAGGGGACTTTGAGTATAAGATTAAAAGAGTTATAGAAACTGCAAAAAGTATATCTGAACTTTTTAGATGATTTTTAATCTCGATAATAAAAATAGGCTATATTTAAATTGTTATTTGTAAATATCAGTTTAAATGTAGCCTATTTTTCTTTAATCTAAAATTAAATATTCTTAAAATTTAAAATGTTATTGAAATATATAAGCGAATGTGTTATCTTTTAATTAAGCAATAAAAATAGAACAAGGTTCTATACTATAGAACAAAATTGATGCATATATAGTATTTATACAAAATATAAATATTATATATTTAAAATTAAGTAAAAATATTACATAAAGGGGAGATTTGAGAAATGGAAAAAGTCAAGTTGAGTGTTGAAAGATGTAAGGGATGCTATCTTTGTATTGAAGCTTGCAAAAAAGATGCAATAAGTCTTTCTGACTACACAAATAAAAAAGGCTTTGTAACTATTAAAGTCGATGAAGAAAAATGTATTCAATGTGGCGCTTGTTATACAATGTGCCCTGATTTAGTATTTGAGATATTATAAATTATTTTTATTAGAGGGGAGAAAAGGTATGCAAAGTTTATTAATTAAAGGAAATGAAGCTTTAGCAGAAGGTGCTATACGTGGTGGCTGCAGATTTTATGCAGGTTATCCAATAACACCACAATCAGAAATATTAGAAATGATGGCATGGAGACAAAAAGAAGTTGGAGGAGTATTTATCCAAGGTGAATCAGAAATAGCCAGTGTAAATATGGTTATGGGAGCAAGTGCACTTGGAGCAAGAGCTATGACTTCTTCATCTGGTCCAGGATTTTCATTAAAACAAGAAGGTATTGCATATTGGGTATCAGCTGGTTTGCCAGCAGTTGTAGCATGTGTGCAAAGATATGGTATAGGTGATGGATTTATAGGAGCTGGTCAAGATAATTATTGGCAAGCAGTAAAAGGCGGTGGAAATGGAGATTATCATTTAATCGTGTTAGCACCTAATAGTGTTCAAGAAAATATGGATATGGCATATGAATCTTTTGAATTGGCTGAAAAATATATGCATCCAGTACTTATACTTTCTGATGCTACAATAGGTCAAATGGTAGAACCTTGTATAGCACCACCAATGAAAGAATACGATATGGATAAAGCTCCATGGGCTGCAAAAGGAACACCTGTAGGAGAAAAAAATAAAGTAATAACTGATATAACATATTTTGAAGACCAAGATACATGGCAAAAAGGGTATATAGAAAAAATGAGAAAAGTTCAAGAAGATGAACAAAGATGGGAAGAGATAGAAATAGAAGATGCTGAAGTGGTATTTGTGGCATACGGTATTTCATCAAGAATAGCAGAAGGTGCAGTTAGAGATGCTAGAGCAAAAGGAATGAAATTAGGTCTAATAAGACCAAAAACATTGTGGCCTTACCCAAGAAAAGCATTTAAGAAATTAAGTGATTCATTGAAGGGACTTGTAACAGTTGAAATGAACATGATGGCACAGATGAAGGAAGATGTAATTATAGCATGTGATAATAGATTTCCAGTATATTCAGTAGCAACAGCTCAATATATGGCAGAAGTAAATCAATTAATAGATTTTGCTCAACAGATTATAGATGGAAAAGCTAAGCAAGAGGAGGTATTTTAATTATGGCTAAAAAAGCACCAGCAATAATGATGTGTGAAAATATGTTCTGTGGAGGCTGTGGACACTCTATAGTCGATAGAATTATTGGAGAAGTATTAACAGAAATGGATATATGTCAAGATACAATTATATGTTCAGATATAGGTTGTAATCATATGTTTCAATTTAGTATGAATGTAGATGTTGTCGTTCCACCTCATGGTAAAATGGGAGCAGCAATGGCAGCTATGAAAAGAGTTAGACCAGATAAATATATATTTACAATAGCTGGAGATGGTGGAGCTTATGCAATAGGGCTTGGAGAAACTATGTCAGCTGCTACTAGAAATGATAATGTAATATTTCTTGTTATGAACAATAATATGTTTGCAATGACAGGAGGGCAAATGGCTCCAACTACTATAGAAGGTCAATATACAGCTTCTACTCCAGCGGGTAGAAATTACGCAGATCATGGTTCAACATTTGATGTTGTAAAAGTTATGGGAAATTTAGATATAGCATATCTAGCAAGAGGAACAATAACTAACCCTAAAGAAATAAATACAACAAAAAGATACATCAAAAAAGCTCTAGAAAAACAAAAAGAAAAGAAAGGTTTTTGCTTAATAGAAGTGCTTGTACCATGTCCAACAAACTGGGGATTAAAGCCAGTAGATGCTATGAAGAGAATTGAAAATGAACTTGTTCCAAAGTATCCACTTGGAGAATTTATTGATTAGGGAGGAAATAATATGTTGAATGAAATTATATGTGCTGGTTTTGGAGGACAGGGAGTTCTTACAGCAGGAAAAATTATAATGTATGTTGCATATAAGGCAGAAAAGAAAATTACATGGTTCCCATCTTATGGAAATGAGATGAGGGGAGGAAGTGCAAATTGCAATGTTGTTGTAAGTGATGAAAAAATTGCAAATCCTTGTGTAAAAAATCCAGATATACTATTGGGAATGAACAGCGTATCAGTAGATAAGTATGAAAGTTTAATGAAAAAAAATGGTTATATGTTTGTCAATGAATCACTAGTAAGTAAGGATAGAAAATACAGAGAAGACATTAATGTTATAAAAGTACCTGTTACTGAAATAGCACAAAATTTAGGCAATGAAAAAGCTGCTAACATTTGCATGTTAGGTGCTATGGTAAAGAGTTTGGATTTATTTACAAAAGAAGAATTTGAAAGTGGTATGTGTGAATACTTTGAAAATCAAGGCAAAGGTAAATTTAATTCTAAAAATGTAGAAGCATTTGAAGCTGGATACGACTACGAATGAATATTTTAAATATTTAAAATAATTATTGAAATACTTATTTTTATATGTTAGTATTTAATTAATAAAATATAGAACGTCGTTCTGGACAATAGGACGAAGTCTTTAGGTCGGAATACAAGAACGACGTTCTGTATAGTAGAACTAGGGGGTGTTAAATTGAAAGTTTTAGTAATAAATCCTGGTGGTACATCCACAAAAATTTCTGTTTTCCAAGATGAAAATGAAATTTTGAAAAAAAATATAACCCATACAAGAGAAGATTTAAAAAATTTTTCTAAAGTATTTGATGAATATGATTATAGAAAACAACTGATAGTAGATATTTTAAGTAGTGAGAATCATAGTATAAATTCTTTTGACGCAGTAGTTGGTCGTGGTGGGCTTATGAAGGCTATAAAAGGTGGTACCTATACTGTGAGTGAAGAAATGATTGAGGATATGAGAAATGAAATAAATGGGGAACATGCATCAAATTTAGGTGCATTATTAGCTAAAACTATAGCTGATGAAATAGGAGTACAATCATTTGTAGTAGACCCAGTTTCTGTAGATGAATTTGATGATGTATCGAGGATTACAGGAATATCAGACATAGAAAAAGCAAGTTGGTTACATGCATTAAACCATAAAGCTGTTTCAAGAAAAATTGCACAAAAACTAGGGGGAAAATACGAGGATTATAACTTTATTGTAGCTCATTTAGGTTCAGGAATATCGATTGTAGCACATAAACAAGGCAAAATGATTGATGGAAGTGGTGGTAGGTCTGATGGTCCATTTTCGCCAGAAAGGAGTGGTGGATTACTTGCATATCCTCTTATAGAATTGTGTTACTCCGGAAAATATACTCATGATGAAATGGTCGCAAAAGTAAGTTCGATTGGGGGAATGTACGATTATTTAGGAACAAAGGACATGATAGAAATTGAAAACAGAATCAAGGAGGGTGATGAAAAGGCAAAACTTATAATGGATGCATTTATTTATCAAGTAGCAAAAGAAATTTCTATGTATGGAGCTTCACTTTCAGGGAATGTAGATAGAGTTATCTTGACAGGAGGGATATCTCACTCAGAAATGGTAGTCAAAGGAGTAGCAGAAAAAGTTTCATATCTAGCTCCAATAGAGATAGTACCAGGAGAGATGGAAATGGAGGCACTTGCTCTAGGGGCACTTAGAGTACTTAATGGAGAAGAAATAGCAAAAACTTATTAATATTTAGGAGAAAGAGTATGTTAAAAGATTTTAATAATTTATTAGAAGAGGCTAAAAAGCTTGAACCTGTTATTGTAAGTGTTGCTGTTGCAGAAGACAAAGAAGTATTAAAGGCTGTGAAATCAGCAACAGATTTAAACATTATAAAGCCAATTCTTGTAGGAGACAAGGATAAAATAGAAAGTATATCAAGAGAAATTGGATTAAAAGGTCATGAAATAATAGGTTGTCAAAATCCCGATGAATCAGTTAAAAAAGCTGTAGAGATAGTTAAAAATAAGGAAGCTAAAGTTCTTATGAAGGGATTAGTAAATACAAGTGTCTATATGAGAGCTATATTAAATAAAGAAACGGGTCTTAGAACAGGAAGATTATTAAGTTTGCTTGCAGTATATGAATTACCTCAATATCATAAACTTCTTTATTGTACTGATAGTGGAATAAATGTATCGCCAAACTTAAATCAAAAAAAAGATATAATGACAAATGCACTTCTTACTATGAAAAGTATAGGCATGGAAAATCCTAAAACTGCGATACTTACTGCAAATGAAATGGTAGACCCTAAGATACAATCTACAGTGGATGCCAACCTACTTGTAGAGATGGAAAAATCGGGAGAAATACCAAAGTGTATAGTGGAAGGTCCAATAGCATTTGATGTAGCATTTGATGCACATGCAGCAGAACATAAAGGTATTAAAAGTAATATTGCTGGTGATGTTGATTTATTAGTATTTCCAAATATAGAAGCAGGGAATATATTAGGAAAGTCATGGCTTAGATTTAATAAAGCTAAGTGGGCAGGTATAGTTTTAGGAGCAACAAATCCGATAATTTTAGGTTCACGTTCTGACACAGCTGAAATAAAAATAAATTCAATAGCATTAGCGTGTCTAGCATCACAATAAGAAATTATTATTAAGGAGGAAAAAGTATTATGAAATATGCAAAAAGAATGGATATGGTAAAAGCTTCAGCTATAAGAGATTCTCAAAAGAAAATAGCTCAGAAGGTAGCAAGTGGTGGAACTGTTATATCTTTTGCTGCAGGGCTTCCTGACCCAAATTTATTTCCAATAGAAGAGATAAGTGAAATAACTCAAAAAGTACTTAATGAAAGGGGAAAATTTGCCCTAGCATATGGACCTACTAAAGGTGAAGATGAGTTGTTAGATCTATTAGTAAAAAGAATGAAAGAAGAAGAAAATATTGATACAAAAGCAGAAAATATTATAATAACTACTGGGTCACAACAAGGGATAGCATTAAGTGCTATGATTTTATTAGAAAAGGGAGATGTAGTAGTTACAGAAAATCCAAGTTACTTAGGTGCAATAAATGCATTTAGACCTTATGAATGTGATTTTTTAGGAGTAGATACAGATGAAGAAGGAATGGTAACAGATGATTTAGACAAATTATTATCTGAAAATTCTAACATAAAGGTGATATATGTAATACCAACATTTCAAAACCCTACAGGAAAAACATGGTCTTTACAAAGAAGAAAAGATTTTATGGAAGTCGTGAATAAATATGATGTCATAGTAATAGAGGATAATCCTTATGGAGAAATAAGATTTACACCAGAACCTCTACCTACACTTAAATCTCTTGATACTAAAGATAAAGTATTGTACCTTGGGTCATTTTCAAAGGTATTATGTCCAGGATTTAGAGTTGCTTGGATGTGTGGTAATGTAGACATCATAGATAAGGCAGAACTTTTAAAACAAGGTATAGATTTACAGTCAAATCAATTTTCGCAAGTACAAGTAATAGAATTTTTAAAGAAATACAACTTAAATGAACATATAGAAAAAATAAGAGCAGAGTATAAGAAAAGATGTCTGCTAATGTTAGATGCTATGAAGAAACATTTCCCAGAGGAAGCTAAATATACAGAACCAGATGGAGGAATGTTTATATGGGTTGAACTTCCTGAAAGTATAAATGTAGATGATTTATTAGATAAAGCCATTGATGCTGGAGTTGCTTATGTTTCTGGAGAGTCCTTCTTTGCAAATAATGGTCCAAAAAATACTATGAGACTTAACTATACAACAATGTCAGAAGAACAAATCGTTAAAGGTGTTGAGATACTTGCAGAAGTTATAAAAAAAGAACTCAATTATGCTTGTGAATAAATATAAAAAGTGAGGGTTTAAATATGGGAGAAAAAGAAAACGGTATAAAGTTTGGAAAGTTAATGTTTCAACTTGTTATTATAGCAATATCTTGGGAATTAGTTTATATTATACCATTTATCCAATATACATTATATGATCCAATCCTAAAAGCATTAGAATGTACAAACACTCAACTAGGTTTTCTACTTACAATTTATGGGTTAGGTAATATATTTGGAGCTCCTATAGGAGGCTGGTTAGCAGATAGATTTGATTATAGAAAGATAATTTTAGGTTCTGTATTTCTTAATGGAGTAGTATCATTTTTATTTGCATTTAATATGAACTATCCATTTGCAGTTGCTACTTGGGTAGGTTGTGCAATCACATCATTAGTTATGAACTATCCTTCTATGGTAAAAATACTTAGAGTTATAGGAAAAGATAATCAAGGTAAGGTTTATGGATTTAATGAAGCTATGGTTGGAGTTTCTGGAGTAGTAATGGGAGCAATATTCTTATATATTTATACATGCTTTGCAACTCCTACATTGGGTATGAGATGGGTAATGATATCTTTAGGAATATTATCAATAGCAATGTGTCCAGTATTATGGTTTGTAATTAAAGATGTAGATATTAAAGAAGAAAGAGAAGAAGCAGGTGAAAAAATGTCTGCTGGTGATTTTATAACAGTACTAAAATCACCAAATACTTGGCTAGTAGGAATAAGTATATTCTGTGTATATTCATTCACAGTTACAATGTCTTATTTTACACCATATATAACATCTGTACTTGGAGGTTCTGTAGCATTATCTGGTGCATTAGCAATAATAAGACAGCATGGTCTAAAATTATTTGGAGCACCATTTGGAGGATATTGTGCAGACAAATTAAAATCTCCTACAAAAGTACTTTTACCAATATATGTATTTGGTATAGCAGTAATAGTTTTATTCCTAGTATTACCTGCATCAACTCCAATGACTATATTCATAGCTTTAACATTTGTAGTAGGTATATTAGGTTACATGGGAAAAGGTATATATTATGCAGTACAAGATGAAGTAAAAGTTCCAGTTAAATATTCAGCAACTACTATAGGTATAGCTGCAGCTTTAGGATTTTCACCAGATGTATTCCAATTTGCATTAATAGGACACTGGATAGATACTTATGGCAATAAAGGTTACACATATACATTTATATTCCAAATAGCAATTCTAGTTATTGGAATACTATCTTGTTTATATATATTAAAGGTTAAAAAGAGAAGAGCAAGTAAATTAGAAGCTTAAATATTCAATTTGGTAATTAAGTATATATAAATACAATACTTATTTTGATGAATGTGATTGTATAAATAACATAAAAAATATCAATAGATTAAGTTTTATAATAATGTTTAGAGAATAAAGTATAAAAATCAAAATGTTATCAAGTTTTCTAGGTTTTAACATAAAGTTACCCCTGAAGGTGTAAAATTGAGTGGCAATTATTATCTATTTTCTTACCTACATAAACCTATTTAATTTAAATTCTAAGAGATTTTCAAAATAGATGGTAGTTGTACTCAATTTTAAACCTCATAATAAATACGAAAATTTAAAATCTAACTAGATACTATTTAATTATATATTAATAAATATATATTGTACTATTTATATAATAATAATTTCAGGCTTTTCATTATATGTATTCCAATTTATATTGTTTGATTATTATTCAAACACACGTCGTTAAAAATTTTATAAATTTATGTTTAGATATGATTAATACTCTTGATTTTAGAAATAAATATTTGTAGATTGTAGATTAAAGATAATATAAATAAATAGAAGGTAGATTTTTTAGATATATTAATATAAAGATTATATAAAATATTGAAATATAGCTGTTTAAATTATTGTCTATAAATATAAAATGAATGGTGGTGAGTTAAGTGACCGATTTAGTTAACACCATTAATGGAATTGTTTGGTCACCCGTATTAGTTGCAATGTGTTTGTGTATAGGATTATATTTTTCATTGAAATTAAAATTTTTTCAAATAAGAGATGTAAAAGAAATGTTTACTCTCTTGCTTGAGGGAGATAGTTCTCATGTTGGTATATCATCATTTCAAGGTTTTGCTACATCTATGGCTGGAAGAATAGGGACTGGAAATATAGCTGGTGTAGCTGTAGCAATAGCAATGGGAGGTCCAGGAGCATTAGTATGGATGTGTATAATGGCTACATTAGGTTCAGCAACTGCATTTGTAGAATCTACTTTAGCTCAAATATATAAAGATGAGCATGATGGGCAGTATAGAGGAGGACCTCCATATTATTTTGAAAAAGGTCTTGGGTGGAAAAAGTGTTCAGTTTTATTTTCAATAGTTGCAATAATAAGTTATACATTTTTTATGCCTGGTACACAATCAAACACTTTATATCTAGCAATGAATCAAGCATTTGGATTTTCAAAAATGACAATAGCAGTAGCATCTTCTATTGCATTAGCGATAATAATTTTTGGAGGAATTAAAAGGATTGGTTTATTTGCTGAAAAAGTAGTACCTATAATGGGTGGAGCATACCTTATTATGACATTAGTAATAATTATAACAAATATTAGTTTAGTTCCAGAGGCTATTGTAACAATGTTTAAATCTGCATTTGGATTTGGTTCAGTTTTTGGAGGAATGCTAGGTTCAGCAATATCTTGGGGAGTAAAAAGAGGTATATACTCAAATGAAGCAGGAGAAGGTTCTGGGACTTATGGTGCGGCAGCAGCAGAAGTAAGTCATCCAGCCAAACAAGGATTAGTTCAAGCATTTTCTGTTTATGTAGACACATTATTAATATGTATGGCTACAGGTATTATGATTGTAATAACAGGAATGTATAATGTTACAGGTGTTTGCACAGCACTACCAGGTGTAGAACCGGGACCACAATATGTACAGAGTGCAATAAATACATTACATCCACAATTAGGTGATATTTTTATAGCAATAGTTTTATTATTATTTACATTTACAACTTTATTAGCCTTCTCATATATGATGGAGACTAATGTATCTTACTTAGTAACTAGAATTAAAGCAGAAAAACATGAAAAGTACATAATTAATGTCTGTAGATTTATGCTTATAGCATGTGCAGCAATGTGTTGTTTTATAGAACCACTTACAAGCTGGGCATTAGGTGATATATGTATAGGTGTATTAACATATATAAATTTAATTGCCATCTTTACACTAAAAAAACCAGCTATAAAGGCATATTATGATTATATAAGACAGAAGAAGATGGGAATAAAAAGGAGTGATAGAACTTTTAACCCTATAGAGTTAGATATAAGAAATGCTGAGTTTTGGGAAAATAGATACTTAAAAGAGGATAAGCATGAGTTAAATTAAAGTTATAATAAAATATAAAAATTACTAAATAAATTTAGTGGGAGGTAAGATTGGTATGAAAGAAAGAATAATACAAGTGGCTGATTCAAAGAAAGAAAAAATTCTAGGGCTATGTCAATCTTTATATGATGAACCAGAAATTGCTTTGCAAGAATATAAATCTGCTAAAAAAATATCAGAATTTCTAAGAGAAGAGGGTTTTGATGTTGAGGAAAACTTGGCGGGTATGGCTACAGCTTTTAAAGCAACCAAGAAAAATGGAGATGGTCCTAAAATAGCATTTATAGCAGAATATGATGCTCTTCCAGGCAATGGACATGCATGTGGACATCATTTAATTGCATCTATGGGAGTTGGAGCTGGAATAGCTCTTTCAAGTATACTGGATACTTACAAGGGAGAAGTAAGTATAATTGGAACACCTGCTGAAGAAACTGGAGATGGAAAGCCTTACTTGATAGAACATGGTGTATTTGATGGCTATGATGCAGCAATGATGATACATCCAAATTCAAAAACTTGTGTAACACCTGAAATTATAGCAATAGGAGGTCTAGATTTCATATTTACTGGAAAAGCATCTCATGCAGGAGCTAAGCCATATAACGGAATAAATGCTTTAGATGCAGTAGTACTACTATATAATAATATAAATGCACTAAGACAACAATTAGTAGATGGAACGAGAATACATGGTATTATACTAGAAGCAGGAACTGCTGCAAATGTAATACCTGATATGGGAAAAGTAAGATTAGAGATAAGGGCAAAAGAACAAAATTACTTTGATGAAGTAGTAGAAAAAGTGAAAAATTGTGCTAGAGGTGCTGCAATAGCCACTGGATGTGAACTTGAATTTTATCACTTTGAACCAACTTGCCAAGGATTAAATGAAAATAAAGTTTTGGTAGACATATTTACAAAGATTATGGAGGAATTTGGAATATATGAAGATGAACAAGTAATGTTAGGTTCAACAGATATGGGAAATTTAAGTCAAATAATGCCATGTATACATCCTTTGATGAAGTTTTCTGAAAATGGAGAAGAACTACATACAAAAGAGTTTTTGGAGGCTTCTATAAATTCATATGCAAAAGATAGAGTAATTGATGGTATAAAAATATTAGCTTTAACAGGATTTAATTTATTTGAAAATCCAGAGTTATTGAAAAAAATGAAGGAAGAGTAGAACTTAGACTATTTTTAATTATACTCTTTAAAATAAGAAGAGTGTCTCAAAATGAACTTTTTAGTTTATGAGACACTCTTTTTTGTATGAAATTAAATATATTTTTATTATTTTAACAATGAAAAAGAGGCTTATCTGTTTTTATATAACCTTTTTTAACTTGTAGCACAAAATATCATGAATGATTACAATTCGAGTGATAAAATCGATTATAAGATATATAGGAGGGGTACATATGGAAACTTTAGAAGTAAGAAATATTGAATTGAGTGGTACAAATTATGAGATAGGATACAGACTAGGAGAATTGGTTGCTAATATGCCAGAGATACTAGAAGGTCAGATTAATAAATCTAATCTGGTAAGTAAAAAAGAAGAAAAAGAGATGATAGAGTTGTTTGATAAATATTGTCCAGGTCTTAATGAAGAATTGCAAGGTTTTGCTGATGCAATTCAAGTGAATTGTAATCAAATTTTATATTATACTATGACTTATCTTAAACCAGGTTGTAGTCAAGTTGCATTAGCACCAGAATTAACTGAAAATGGGCATGTACTATTTGCACGTAATTTCGATTTCTCACACAATATGGAGGATTTTGTTTTATGTAAAACTAAGGTAAATGGAAAATATGCACATATAGGTACTACCGTTATGCAATTTGGAAGAGGTGAAGGTATGAATGAATGTGGCTTAGGTGTAAGTCAGTCATCATGTGGTATTCCTGTAGGCAATTCAGATGGTTTAAGAAAACCAGCAATTGTAGGTTTACAGTTTTGGGCTATTATTAGATATTTGTTAGAAAATTGCAAAGATGTAGATGAAGCATTAGAATATTTAAAAGATATGCCAATTGCATACAATATTAATTTATTGCTTGCAGATAAGTCTGGAAACATTGCACTTGTGGAGACTTTAGATGGGAAAAAAGAAGTAAATATAATCAATAGTTTAGAAAGTAAAAGAGAATATTTTTTACACTCTACTAATCATACACATATTGATAAACTTCATAAATTAGAGCCACAATCAATGAAAAATTCTATTCATAGATATAAATTAATTAAAGAATATATAAATAAGTCTAAAAAAATTGGAGAGAAAGAGTTAATGAATTTATTGTCTTCAAAATATCCAAATGGCTTATCTTGTAATTACTATAATGATTTTTTTGGAACATTAAAAAGTATAGTTATGGATTTAAATATAGGAAAGTTTAATATTTTATGGGGTGGACTAGAGAATAAATGGGAGAGCTACTATTTAAAAAATGACATTAAATCTATAACACAGAGGATAAACATAAATATTGAAAAAGCACCATCTGACTTTTTTGATTTCATTGAATAAAAAATGTATTCAATTATTCTAAATAATTAGGATATATAAATCAACTAAAAGTTTTTATTTATCGTATTGAATTAGTTATAATATTTTAGTATAGTAAAAAATAGTGCTATTTTACATATTTAAAGAGTTTAAGTAGAAGAGAGGTGCCATATTGGATTACTTAAAGTATTTTGAAAAAGCTGTAATGTATATTGAGAATAATTTACATGAAAATATAACTGTAAATGATGTGGCAAAAGAAACTGGATATTCTTATTATCATTTAACACGCTTATTTAAGTCTATGTTTGGTGAGAGTGTAGGAAGTTATATAAAAAAAAGACGATTAGTAAGTAGTACAAAAGAACTTTTATATAGTGATAAAAAAGTGATAGATATAGCTATTGGTAGTGGATTTGAATCTTCAGAAGCATTTAGCAGAGCATTTAAATCTATATACAAGGTTAGCCCTATAGAATATAGAAAAAATAGAATTGATGTATTTGTTGGTAAAAAGAAAAAATTAGAGTTAGATTTTATGAGACATCTTGTTGGAAATATAACGATTAAACCAGTTATAAAAGAAATAGAAAAAATAAAGGTAATAGGTATAAAGGATAAAGTAATTTTAGAAAATAATTCATTACCTGACTTGTGGGAGAAATTCAGAAAAGTACATCATATTGTCCCAAATACTTTGCCATCAAGGAGAGTTTTTGGAATCTGTGAAGCAATCTCTGAAATACACCTAGTTAGTGAAAGTATGGAGTTTAATGAGATAATAGGACTTGAAGTTAATAGTTATGATGTGATTCCAAATTCATTTGTTTCAAAAACTATTAAGGAAGGAAAGTATGCTATATTTACTCATACTGGTAGCTTAGATAATTTAGACAAAACTTATGAATATATATGGGGTACTTGGTTTTTAAGTTCAAAAGAAGAACTTGATATAAGAGATGATTTTGAAGTATATGATGAACGATTTTTAGGTCCTAGTAATGTGAACTCACAAATTGATATTTATATACCTATAAAATAATCTATAAGAAAACTAAAAGATAATTTGATTAAGAAATAGATGTTCGTAAAAGAGCATCTATTTTTTATTTTTATCAGATTTAGATAATTTTAATAATAAAAGAAATAAAAATAAGTTCTTAAATTTCTAAGAAGAATTTAGAATATAGTCGAAATAAGAATTGTATATTTCTGAAAATTCTAATTAGTACAATTTTTTCCTTTATAAAATTGAAAAAAGATGTATTTATTTATCAAAAATATTATATTAAAATGATATTAATAAAAAAACATTTACAATATTAGCATATAGTACAGAAAAAAGATGTAATTTGTAAAATTTATGGTAAGCAGTAAAATTAAAAATTTAAAGATATTATAGGGAGGTTATAATTTTATGGAAAACGTTATTACAGGTCTAAGTAAAGGTGCAGAGTGGTTTATCGGTTTGTTTCAGAAAGGGGGAGAACAATTTATAGGTCTTGTTTCAGGTACTCTTCCAACGCTAATTGTATTAATGGTAGCTATTAACTCTTTGATTAAGATAATTGGTGAGGAAAGAGTTAATAATTGGGCTTCTAAGCTAGGAAAGAACTCTTTTACAAGATATATTCTACTTCCATTAGTATCAGTATTTTTCTTGGGAAATCCTATGTGCTATACATTTGGTAGATTTTTAAAAGAAGAGCACAAAGCAGGATTTTATGATGCAGCAGTTTCATTTGTACATCCAATTACAGGTCTTTTTCCACATGCAAATGCAGGAGAACTTTTTGTATGGTTGGGAATATCAGCAGGTTTGACTACTTTAGGTAAAGAAACTACTACACTGGCATTGTGGTATTTTATAGTTGGTCTAATTGTAATTTTTATAAGAGGTATAGTAACAGAAAAAATGTATGCTTTTCTAACAAGAAAAAATAGAGCAACAAATAAGGCTTAGGAGGTAGATAAAATGGAGGAGAATAAAATATTAAAAATAGAAAAGGGAACTTCAGGCTGGGGAGGTCCTTTGTATATAAAAAAAGAAGGGAATAGAAATAAGATACTATCAATGACTGCTGGTGGTATCCATGAAGTAACATTAAAAATAAAAGAACTACTGGGTTGTGAAATTGTAGATGGATTTAAAACTGGAGTTTCTGATGAAGAAGTAGCAGTAGTTATTATTGATTGTGGTGGAACTGCTAGATGTGGAGTTTATCCAAAGAAAAAAATACCTACAATAAATGTAAATCCAGTTGGAAAAACAGGTCCTTTAGCAAAATTTATAACAGAAGAATATTATGTATCAGATGTTAATCCTAACTGTATAAGTGTTGTAGATGGGGAAGATATGCCACAAAAATCTCAAGAAAATAAAAGCGAAAATAAGAGTTCTATTAGAAAGCCTGATAATTATGATGAGGTTAAGTCAAAAGCACAAGGTGAATATGCTAAAAAGAACATAATACTTTCTATTGGTCAAGGGGCAGGGCAAGTAGTATCAAAATTTTATGATGCAGGTCGAGACACTATCCAAATGGTAATGAATAACGTAATACCATTTATGGCATTTGTAAGTATGCTTATGGGAATTATTTTAGCATCTGGACTGGGAGACTGGATTGCAAGAGTTATATCTCCACTTGCAGGTAATATTGGTGGATTATTGATTATATCAGTAATTTGCACACTTCCATTCTTATCACCAATACTAGGACCTGGTGCAGTTATAGCTCAAGTAGTAGGGACTCTTGTAGGTACACAAATTGGTCTTGGTGCAATACCAGCATATTTAGCACTTCCAGCTTTATTTGCAATAAATGGGCAAGCTGGATGTGATTTTGTACCAGTAGGATTAAGTTTGGGAGAAGCAGAACCAGAAACTGTAGAGTATGGTGTTCCAGCTTTATTTTACTCTCGTTTAATAACTGGTCCAATAGCTGTTATTATTGCATATGGAGTTGCAGTATTTGCATTGAGATAATATTTAATGTCAATATAAGGCTTGGAATTAATTAATAAAATTGTAAATATAAATTTAAGCTAGTCAAGATTTTTTGTTAATGAAAGACTAGCTTTTATACTATTAATTAGCTGTAATTATCGAGTTAGATTAATACTAAATTTTCCTTTATTAAAGTGAAATTTTATGTATTAATTTGGTTTCAAATTTGTACTAGAATGAAATCAAGGAGGAGATACAAAATGAGTGTAACTGAGAAAATTCCTTCTATTGACCGCAAGATATTTAAGATATTGATTATGTGTAGTAAAAAAGAGTTTGTGAGTATTAACTCAATAGCAAATGAATTGAATGTCACAACTAGAAGTGTAAGGACGTATATAAAACAATTGAATAAAGATTTAGGTAATGATATAGCAGTAATCAAATATATAAAGGGTCAAGGCTATAAACTAGAAATAAAAGATGAGCAGATACTCAATAAGATTATTGATATGAATAGAAAAAATGTATTTTCATTAAATTCAAAAGAAGATAGAGTAGAGTTTATACTAAATTACTTGATAGAACTAGATGGATTTATTACACTTGATAGTTTAGCTGATGAGATGTGTGTAGGAAGAACTACTTTAGTAAATGATTTCCAGTATGTAGAAAAAGTTTTGGCTTCATATAATTTAAACTTGATTAAAAAACAGAATACAGGTATGAAATTAAATGGAAATGAACTTGATATTAGACTGTTTATATTAAATCAGTTGTATAAAAACTCAAGGAAAGATTTCAGTAATTCAAAGTATTTTAAAGGAATCAAAAAAGAAGAAATCATAAATTTAGAAGAAAAACTATTGACTTTATTTAAAAAAAATAATTTTTATGTTACAGATGAAATGTTAAGAGAAGTTATTAACTACATAGTAGTTTTAGTCTATAGAGTAAAAGAAGAAAAGAAAGTAAAAGATTATGATGTAAAGTTTGATTTACTTAAATCATATGATGAATACTTTATTGCTAGGGAAATAAAACATATAATATCAGGAATGTTTGAATGTACTTTAAATGATGAAGAAATTATTTATTTAACTATACCGTTAGTTAGTGGAAATGCACCAGCATCAGAATGTGCTTTAAATAGTAGTAGAATTAGTAAAAACATTGATGAGTTGATGGAAAATATATTTAATCAAATATATGTCGATATGGGTATTTTTATAAATGAGGATGAATTAAGAGTAGGTCTAGGATATCATCTTAGTTTTACTTTAAACAGGCTATTATTTAATATAAAGTTAAAAAATGTTTTGTTAGAAGAGATTAAGCAAAATTATATACTTCCATTTAAATTAGCACAAATAGCAGGAAAAGTAATAGAGAAAAAGTATAACTTAGAAGTTTCAGAAGATGAGATTGGATATATAGCAATCCATTTCAGTGGATATTTAGAAAGAAATAGCAGTAGATTCTATTCAATAAAAAAAATAGCAATTATATGTAGTACAGGTCTAGGAACAGCAAAACTATTGAAAATAAGAGTAGAAAAACTGATAGGAAATAATCCTAAAATTGATACTCTTTCAAGTTTTAATTTGAGAAATATTAACTTAGATGAATATGATATAGTTTTTACAACTATTGATTTAGACACATCAAATATAAATACAATAGTATTAAAAATAAATACAATATTTGATGAAAACAAACTAAGAGAACAATTAAAAACAGTATTGTGCCTAAGAGAAGGGAATATTGACACTACTAATTCTACAAATTTACTAATAAATAATTTGTTAGATGAAGATAAATTTATGATATTAAATGAAAAGACTATACTTGCTTCATTAGAAAAAATGATGGACCATCTTATGGATTTGGGATGCATTGATGATAAGTTTAGAAAAAATATAGTCAATAGAGAAGAAAAATCTCCCACAGTATTTGATAAAGGTTTATTATTTCCTCATTCTGTAAATGAAAAATCAGATAAGTTTTTAATGGCAGTTGGAATTTTAGAAGAACCAATAGAATATGCAAATAGAAGTATAAAAATAATTCTTATGACAATGTTTCCATGTGAGAATAAGATAGACTCAGACTTATTAGTAAAAATTTATGAAGAAGTTTTAAAGATAGGCCAAGATGTAAAATTAACGAATAAGATAAGTAAATGTAGAACTTTTTTAGAATTTAAAAAGGTGTTACTTAAAAACCTTATATAACTATTGTACAGCATTTATAGTTGTTATACAGATTTAAAAATAATGTGATTTTTGGAAGGTGTATAAATATGAAATTATTAGTGATTTTATTTGTTGCTTATATTTTAAATACTATATTTATAATGAAGCAGAATAAATTGTATTTTAAAACTTTAAATAGAGCTAAAAAAAAGGGTGATATAGTGTCTACAGGCAAAAAGAAAAGCTATTTTTCTAAAGGAAGTATAGCCATTATATCTTCAGATTCAGATGGGTTTATAAAGTTTGGAGAAATTTTAAAAGGGCGTACAGTAATGGCTAAATTTAAAGAGATTGAAGAAATAGAAGGATTAGATATATATAGTGCAGAGCAAAAATTTAAAGATGAAGAGAGTATTGTACAAGCTATAAAATTTATAAAAGAAAAAATAAATGTTTCTTTTAATTAACTCAATATAAATATAAATTATCAGGAGGAATGTCATGAAATATGAAGTTAAGATAAGTGGGATAGGCAGTTTAGTTAAAGAGTTAATGGATGAAAGCAATTGTCTTATTATATATGATGAAACCATTAATGATGACGACTTAAAGGATATATCTGTAATTCATTCAATAGCAACGTTAAAAAGTGATGTTGAAATAGGAGATACACTTACTATAGGGAATAGAGATTATTGTATAGTTTCAGTTGGTGATATTGCTCAGAAGACTCTTAGAGAAATTGGGCATTGTACAATCAAATTTGATGGAAAATGTGAAGTAAATTTACCAGGAGAAATACATGTGGAAATAGGAAATCCAGATATAACTATTGGAGATTTAATAACTATTTCTTAATTTGAAAATAAAATTATTATAACAGGAGGAATTGGTATGTTAGATTTAAACAGAAAACTTGCAAAATTGGAAGAGGAAGGTAAAAAAATAAAAGTAGCTCTTATAGGAGCTGGGCATATGGGAAATGGAATGGTAAGCCAAATGGCAAATATGAAAGGTATTGAAGCTTCTATTGTTGTAGATATAAATTTGGAGTTGGCTCATAAAGCTTTTACTGATGCAGGAATAGATGAAGAAATTATAGATAATGTAACAAATGAAAAGGATGCAGAAATAAAATTACAAGAAGGAAAAGTATTGACATGTAATGATTTTCTTGTGGCTTGTAAAACTAAGTCAATAGATGTAGTTATAGATGCAACTGGAGGTATTGCAATTGGTGCAGAGATAGCATTAAACTCTATTTTAAATAAAAAACATATAGTTATGTTAAATGCTGAAACTGATTGTGTTGTTGGACCAATACTTAAAAAATTAGCAGATGATGCTGGAGTAATATTTACAGGTTCTGCAGGAGATGAGCCAGGTGCAGTAATGGAATTATTTGATTTTGCAGATGCAATGGGGTTTGAAGTTAGAGTGATAGGTAAAGGTAAAAATAATAAATTAGATTTAGATTGTAATCCTGATACAGTTAGAGAAGAAGCAGAAAGAAAAGGAGCTTCACCTCATATGATAGCTTCTTTTAAAGAAGGAACTAAAACAATGGTAGAAATGGCTTTAATGTGTAATGCAACTGGATTTGTGCCTGATGTAAGAGGTGGTCATGGTATTGAAGCTACAGTTAATGAAGTACCTAAGAAATATGCATTAAAAAGCGAAGGTGGAGTATTAGATAATTATGGTGTAGTTGATTTTGTAAATGGTATAGCACCTGGAGTTTTCGTAGTAGTTGCCCATAAATTAAAAGCAGTTAATGATGAACTAAAATATTTAAGTATGGGTGATGGACCTAATTACATATTATATAGACCATATCATTTATGTAGTTTAGAGACTCCTTTATCAGCAGCTATGGCAGTTTTAGACCATAAGGCTACAATAGTACCTAAAGCTGGACTAGTAGCAGAAGTTATGACTATAGCTAAGAAAGATTTGAAAAAAGGTGAGTTTATGGATGGCTATGGAGCATATACATGCTATGGTACTATAGAAAAATACGATGTAGCAAAGGCTATGAATGCTGTACCTATTGGTTTGATAAGTAAAAAGACTAAAGTTGTAAAAGATATTAAAAAAGGTGAAGTTATAACTTACGATATGGTAGAGATAGAAAAAGATACTACTTTATATCATTTAAGACAATTGCAAGAAAAAATATTTGGGTAAGATTTGATGGTAATATAAATAGATATTAGTAAAAAGGGTTGATGGTTATTTTTAAATCAACCCTTTTAAATTTTTATATATTCTTGTTAGGATACTTTCTTTAAAAGTATATTATAGGTTATTTGTAGTCGTAAAAATTATTTTGAATTAGTTCTGCAATTTTATATTCACATTGAAATAATATTATTAAAAATTTTAATATAAAATGAATTAAAATGACCAATTATGTATTATAATATTAACTGTAATACTAATATAGTTCTATTAATTAAAGAAATATCCCCCATTAATATATAATAAATATCTTTAAGCGAGAGAACTTAGTAAAAAATATATCGTATTCAATAAAAAATCTGTTTACAGAATGGTATATATAGTTATATAATATACTATATAAGATGCGAAAAGATAAAAAGTATAGCACAATGAAAGAAGGTGATTATTATTCAGCTTAATGAAAGACAACTAAAAATTATAGATATAGTTAAGGAAAATGAACCAATAACGAGTGAAAGTATTGCCTCCAGCTTGAATGTGACTCGTGCTACACTTAGATCTGATTTAGCTATATTAACAATGACAGGAATATTAGACGCAAGACCAAAAGTTGGATATTTTTATTCAGGAGTTAGTGAAATAAATTTAATTGGTAAAAGTGTAAAAGAAAAAACAGTAGAGGATATAATGAGCATGCCTGTACTAGCTAAGAAGGATGAAAGTATATATGATGTAATAGTCACTATGTTTTTATCTGATGTAGGGAGTATAGTTATTATAGATGAGAATGAAGAGTTATGTGGAGTTGTTTCCAGAAAAGACTTGCTAAAAGCAACTATAGGAGGTTCTGATATAAATAAAATGCCAATAGGTATGATAATGACAAGAACTCCAAATGTAGTCACTTTAACTAAAGGAGCAAGTGTTTTATTAGCTTCAAGAAAAATAATAGAACATGAAGTAGATTCGATTCCGATTGTTGAATATAAGGGAGAAGACAAAAATCATATGAGAGTTGTTGGGAGAATATCAAAAACCAACATAACTAAGCTATTCTTAGAAATAGTTGACAATTAAGGAGGTATGCTGGTGAAAAACCTAATTATATATGCAGTATCAGATTCAGTAGGGGAGACTGCACAACAAGTTGCAAAGGCATGTATGTCTCAGTTTTATGTGAATGAAACTTATGAAATAAAAAGATTTCCATACATGATTAATAAAGGAGTACTACTTGAAACTTTGGAGAATGCAAAAGCTGAAAACGCTTTAATTGTATATACATTAGTTGATGAAGAATTATGCAGTATTGTTGAAAGATATTGCGAAAGAGAAGGTCTTAGTTGTATAGATTTAATGACAGATATACTAAGAGAAATAAGCAAGAGAACAGGAAGAAAACCTAAAAGAGAAGCTGGTATAATTAGAAAATTAGATGAATCTTACTTTAAGAGAGTTGAAGCTATAGAATTTGCAGTGAAATATGATGATGGAAAAGACCCTAGAGGTGTTCTTCAAGCAGACATAATTTTAGTGGGAATATCAAGAACATCTAAAACTCCTTTGAGTATGTATTTAGCTAATAAAAATATAAAAGTAGCTAATGTTCCATTAGTTCCAGAAATACCAATTCCTAAAGAAGTGTTTGAGATAGATACTAAAAAGATAATAGGTCTTACTAATTCACCTGAAAAGCTGAATGAGATAAGAACCCAAAGATTAAAAGCTTTAGGATTGTCCAGTAAAGCAAACTATGCTAATTTAGAAAGAATACTTCAGGAGTTAGATTATTCAGAAGAGATAATGAAAAGAATTGGATGCCCAGTAATAAACGTTTCAAATAAGGCAATAGAAGAAACAGCAGGTATAATTTTAGACATAATGAAAGAAAATGGTCTAAAGATATACAAAGAAATAGAAATTTAATAATGTCTATTAATAAAAATGATATAAATTAAAATAAAAAGATTAATGGGGGATTTAACAATGGAAACTAAGTATGTTTATAGTTTTGGTGAAGGAAGCAAAGACATGAAATCTTTACTAGGAGGTAAAGGTGCCAATTTAGCAGAAATGACTAAGATAGGCTTACCTGTCCCTCCTGGATTCACTATAACAACAGAAGCATGTAATGATTATTATGTTAACAATGAAAGTATAAGAGCAGAGATAATAAAAGAAATAGAAGAGCATTTAGCTACTTTAGAAAAAGACTTAAATAAAACATTAGGATGCAATAAGAATCCATTATTAGTATCAGTTCGTTCTGGTGCAGTATTCTCTATGCCAGGAATGATGGATACAATTCTTAACCTAGGTCTTAATGACAATAGTGTTGTTGGCTTAGCAGAGGCTACACAAAATGAAAGATTTGCATATGATAGTTACAGAAGATTCATACAAATGTTTTCTGATGTTGCTATGGAAGTTCCAAAATATAAATTTGAAAATGTATTAGACAGAGTAAAAGAAGCAAAGGGATACACAGTTGATACAGAACTTACAACTGATGATTTAAAAGAAATAGTAAAAGAATTTAAAGCAATTTATAAAAAAGAAATAAAAAATGATTTCCCACAAGACCCAAAAGAGCAATTAATGCTTGCAATAGAGGCTGTATTTAGATCATGGAATAATCCTCGTGCAATCGTATACCGTAAATTGAATGATATAGCTCATAACTTAGGAACAGCAGTAAATATTCAATCAATGGTATTTGGTAATATGGGAGAAACTAGTGGTACAGGTGTTGCATTTACTAGAAATCCAGCTACAGGAGAAAATAAATTATTTGGTGAATTTTTAATGAATGCACAAGGTGAAGACGTTGTTGCAGGTATAAGAACTCCTCAAAATATATCAACTCTTGCAGATGTAATGCCAGCTGTATTCGATGAATTTGTAAAAATTACTCATATACTTGAAGGTCATTATAAAGATATGCAAGATATAGAGTTTACTATAGAAAATGAAAGATTATATATACTACAAACTAGAAATGGTAAGAGAACAGCAGCAGCAGCAATAAATGTAGCGGTTGATTTAGTTGAAGCTGGAATAATTGATGAAAAAGAAGCTATCATGAGAATTGAGCCTAATCAATTAGACCAATTATTACATCCAAAATTTGAAGATAAGGCATTAAAAGAAGCTAAGGTTATAGCAAAAGGTTTACCAGCATCACCAGGTGCAGCAAGTGGTAAAGTTTATTTCAATGCTGATGATGTAGTAAAAGCAAATGAAAAAGGAGAAAAAGTAGTTTTAGTTAGACTAGAGACATCTCCAGAAGATATAGAAGGAATGGTTAAAGCAGAAGGAATCCTTACAGCTAGAGGTGGAATGACATCACATGCAGCAGTTGTTGCTAGAGGTATGGGTAAATGTTGTGTTGCTGGATGTGGAGAAATAAAAGTTGATGAGTTTAATAAAGAAATAAGAGCACTTGATGATGTAGTTATAAAAGAAGGAGAATACATTTCTATAGATGGTTCTACAGGAAATGTATACCTAGGAGATGTTAAGAAAACAGAAGTATCTTTAACTGGAAATTTTGAAAAATTAATGAACTGGGTAGACAAACACAAATGTATGATGGTTAGAACTAATGCAGATAATCCTAGAGATGCTCGTGCAGCTATAGAGTTTGGTGCAGAAGGTATAGGTCTATGTAGAACTGAGCATATGTTCTTTGATGAAGCTAGATTGCCAGCAGTTAGAGAAATGATATTATCTAATACAGTAGAACAAAGAGAAAAAGCTCTTGAAAAAATATTACCAATGCAAAGAGAAGATTTTGTAGAGTTATTTAAAGTTATGGATGGAAAACCAGTTAATATAAGATTACTAGACCCACCACTACATGAATTTTTGCCTCATGATGATGAGACTATAGAAGAACTTTCAAAATCTATGGGAATAAAAGTAAGTGATATTAAGAAGAGAATAGTTGATTTAGATGAGTTTAACCCAATGCTTGGACACAGAGGTTGTAGACTTGCAATAACTTATCCTGAAATATGTGTAATGCAATCTAAAGCTATAATACAAGGTGCTATAGAAGCAATCAAAGCAGGTGTTAAAGTTTCTCCAGAGATAATGGTTCCATTAGTTGGAGAAGTAAATGAGTTAAAAATAATAAGAAAAATGATAGTAGAAACTGTTGACGCTATAATAAAAGAAGAAGGTATAGAAGTTCCTTATACTGTAGGTACTATGATAGAAATACCTAGAGCTTGTTTAACTGCTGATGAAATAGCACAAGAAGCAGACTTCTTCAGTTTTGGTACTAATGACTTAACTCAAATGGTATTTGGATATTCAAGAGATGATGCTGGTAAATTCTTAGGTCAATATGTAGATGAAGAAATATTAGAAAAAGACCCATTCCAAGTACTAGACCAAAATGGTGTTGGTAAGTTAGTTAAGATGGGAGCTAAATTAGGTAGAGAAGTTAAACCAGAATTAAAACTAGGAATATGTGGAGAGCATGGAGGAGAACCATCTTCAGTAGAGTTCTGTTATAGTGTAGGACTTAACTATGTATCTTGTTCACCATTTAGAGTGCCAATTGCTAGACTTGCAGCAGCTCAAGCATCTATAAAAAATCCTAGATAATAATAGACTGCAAAATATGTAAATAAATAAAAATAAAATCCCCTATTGTTCAATGTATCAAATTAAGTATTTATAAATTGAATATAGGGGATTTTTATTATAAAAATTTAACTTATATAGTTGTAAGTGAAACGTATTTAATTATATTGCATATATTATTGTAGAGAGAAATTTCAACTATCAATTAAATTGAGTTTACTGGAGGGGATAAAGTTGACAAAGTGTCCTAAATGTGGAAAGGAAGTATCATCACGTCCAGGTAGTATATGCCCACGATGTGGATTTAAAGTAGCAGATGAGAGTCTAAAAATAAGATGTCCAGAACCTAGTTGTAGGGCTTTGGTATCTAGGAAACTGGATTATTGTCCTAAATGTGGATGCAAACTTAGAGGATATAATATTTCTGAATTTGTTAACATGGTGAGATGTAAAATAGATGAGACATTTGATAAAAAATAATTAAATTTAGATTTAAGCTTTTGAGGGTGTCTCAAAATGAACTTTTTAGTTCATAAGGCACTCTTTTTGTATGGAATCAAATATATTTTTATAATTTAAACAATAAAAAAGAGGCCTATCTCTATTTTGAGATAGCCTCTATAAAAGTATACAGTTTTATAAGTAAATATATTTTTACTAATCTATTTCTATTATTTGCCTTCTGAATCTTCCATGACTAAAGCAACGAGTGTGCATAACTATTTTTTAATCAAACGTATGTTAAAGTAATCTTTCTATTTACCAGAATTATTTTCCAGTATTAAGTATCCAAGGTTTTTCTATACCATTTTTTAGTGAGTTATAATTCACAATAAGAGTGTCATAGCTATTTTTAGCATCTTCATTACTTACCACTTGTTTTTTATAATCAGTTAGAGTAATTAATCCTAAATCATATCTTAATTTAGTATTTTTTAATTGTTTTTCTGATAAATCAAGTTGTTTTTTAGTAATCTGAATTGTATCTTCTAAAGCAAGTAATTGAGCATAGCTATCAATTAACCCTTTTTTAAGAGCTTTTTTACTGTCTTCTAATGTTACTAGACCATTTTCGGTATTAAATTTTTGTTGAAGATAATTTGCATAAGTAGTAAGGCCAGCAGCATAAGTCTGTCTTTCAAGATTGTATGCTTCAACTTCTTTTTCATATCTCTTGTAGTCTTTTTCATACTTATCCGTAAGAACCTTATATTCATCATCAGTTAGGTTACCTTGCTCTGGTTTTGTAGGAGCAACTGGTCTTGTAAGATTAGGTCTATCTGGTAAATCTGCTTTGTTCTCATCTTTATCATTAAAGCTTTCTTCTGTACGTTCTAAAATCAATTGGTCGTATTTTAAATATTCATTAACCTTACCTTCCATATATGAATCAACTGAGCCACCTACTCTAAAAGATTCAAATCTATATTCTTTATCCAATTGATAATTATTTAAATCTATATTAGTTAATAACTTAAAATAGTCTTGATTGTTTTTTAGTTCTTGAAGTTTAGCTTTTTGAGTATTTTGTAGTGTTTGAAGTTCAAGTTCAGCTGATTCAGTTTCTAAAGATGTTACTAACCCTAAATCTTTTTTTAATTTCATATCTTTAATTTCTTTAGTTTTTATTTCAAGATTGTTTTTTATTTTATCTAGCTCATTTTCTCTTGAAACTAAATCGTTAAATTTATTAGTAATATCATTTGCTATTTGGTCCTCCATAAAGCCTTTAGCCTGTTCACTTTGATTTTTAAGAAGTCCAATTTGGTCGTATGGAAACGAGTTGTCACTTCCAGTAAAACTATCAAACTCATCTTGTACTTCTAACTTTTCTTTTAACATTTTTATTTCTTCTGATTTCATTTTTAATTTTTCACTATTTTTAAGTGCAGCACTAACAGCTTCTCTAGCAGTCAAAATTTCCTTTTCAGATGTTCTTTTATTTGAGTCACTTAAAATAGAATTATCAACTTTGTTTATAGAAGAAGTATTATTATCTGCGTAAACTGGGATTAAATTGGCAGTTATTATACCAACACCACAGCCAATTGCAACTATTTTGCTCATTTTTTTATTCAATACAATCACCCTCCATTCTATTTAAACTTTAGCTTTCAATTTTGGTTTCTTTATTATTTTACGTTTTATACTTCCTATTTTATCTGTTATCTTACCAAATATTTTAGGCATTTTGTCTGAAAACTTATTTTCCCATTTATCAAATATTAAGTATATAGTAGGTATAAGCACCAAAGTTATAAGTGTAGATACAGTTAGACCACCCATTATAACTATGGCTAGTGGTTGCATAGTTTCTCCACCTTCACCAAGAGATAGTGCTGTTGGCAACATACCTAAAATTGTTGTTGCTGTAGTCATTAAGACTGGTCTTAATCTTGCTGCACAACCAATTGAAACCAAACCAATTAAATCATTGTTACGATTTGTTTTTCTAAGTTGCTCTATGTAGTCAATAAGAACTATACCATTATTAACAACAATACCAATAAGTAAGATTATACCTAGCATACCGACAGTACTTAAACTTTGACCACTAACTAGAAGCGAAAGCACAACTCCAACGAATGCAAATGGAACACAGAACATGATTATAAATGGTTTACTAAATGATTCAAACTGAGCTACCATTACCATATAAACTAATGCTATAGCTATGACCATTGAAAATCCAAGACTTGCCATAGATTCATTCATCATTTCTGTTTCACCACCAACACCTATAGAGTAATCTTTAGGAATTACCATTTTATTCGTTTTTTCTAGTGCTAGTTTTGTAGCAGTACCAGCATCTAAATTGTCAAGTGTAGCAGTTATATTTACAGAAAAATCTCCATCAGTCCTAGATATAGATTGTAGACCATCTGCCATTTTTATATCTGAAAAAGCACCAAGAGGAACTTCTTTTCCAGTTGCAGAGTTTACTTTTAGTTGCTTTATATCTTCTAAGCTATCAATAGTATCTGCTTTAAATTTTAGGTTTACATCCACTTTGTAATCATCAATAGTAGCAGTGGTTACGGAGTCACCATTTATTGCTGTACGTAACATGCCTGCAATTTCAGCAGTATTTACACCATATTCTTGAGCCTTATGTTTATCTATAGTAAATTGAGCTTCTTGTGTTGTATCTGTAAGAGAAGTTTCAACATTTCTAAATCCTTTTATAGAGCTAAATTCTTTTTCAGCTTCTTTTCCCAGTATTTTTAATACATCTAAATCAGGACCTTTCATTTCTAATGTGAAGTCTGCTCCTCCAGCTCCACCCATAACACTACTGTTTTGACTTACATTTATTTTACAATCTGGTACAGTAGCCACTCTATCAATTATCTCTTTTTCTATTTCATCAGTAGTTCTTTTTCTATTTTTTTGAGATTCTAATTCAATTGCTATACTTGCTTTACTATTATTTGAATCTGATGTCAAAGTTGTTATTAAAGTTTTAATTTCTGGAATATCTGAGACTTTTTTCTCAGTCATAGATACATAGTAATCATTGGATTCTAGGCTAAGACCTTTTGGAAGTTCTATAGAAATAGATAATTCACCCTTGTCTGCTGCAGGCATAAAGTCCATACCTATAAATCCCATTCCAAATAAGGAAGCTACAAAAATAAGTAAACTTGATATTACAACTAAGCGTTGATGTCTCAAACATACACTTAATAATTTTTTATATGCTTCACTTACCTTATCAAATATAGGACTATCTTTTTCTTGCATCTTTTGACTATTTTTTCCTCTGCTTAATTTTGCAAATACACTAGGAACGAGTGTAATTGCACCTATAAAGGAGAATGCTAGTGAAGCTATTAGTGTTTTACCTAATGCCCCAAAAGTTATTTTAGCTATACCTTCTGTAAACATGATAGGTAAGAATATTGCTATTGTGGTCAATGTTGATGCAAGTATTGCATTTGTTACAGTTCTTGTTCCCTCAATAGCACAATCATCAAGACTCAATCTGCCACTTTTCCTATATTTAAATATATTTTCAATTACAACTGTAGCATTATCAACAACCATACCAACTGAAATTACCAATGAACTTGCAGTAATAAGATTTAAACTTTCACCAGTAAAGTAGAGAATTGCTATAGCACCTATTATAGAAATTGGTATTGCAACTGCAACAACTAGTGAAGCTCTTACACTTTTTAGGAAAGCAAATATTACAATAAATGCGATAACAGCACTTATAAGCAAGTTGCTCATTACACTGTTTATTGATTCACTTATGTATGAACTTGTATCATTAGCAATTTTAATTTTAAATTGAGGATTTTCCTTATTCAATTCATCTACGTATTTGTATGCACTCTGCATAACTTTTACAGTGTTGGCATCTTGTTGTTTAGAAATATCTATTACCAAACTGTCTTTTCCATTGTATCTATAAATACTATCTTTGTCTGCATATCCATAATCTACACTACAAAGATTATCTAATCTAACTGTATTTCCTCCTTTTACAGGAATTTGAATCTGTTTTATATCATCTAGGGATTCTAATTTATCAATCGCTCTTAAAACTATTTTATCCTCACCTTGAGTAATTGAACCATAAGGGAATGTTTTATTACTAGAGGATAAGACACCTTTTATAGTGGATAAACTAACTCCATAATTTGAAAGAACAGCTGGGTCAGCTATTACATTAACCTGTGCTTTTTTTCCACCTTTAAGGTCTGCTGAAGTAACACCATCTATGGATTCTATTTTAGGCTGAATTACATCTTCAGCGTATTTTCTTAAGGCTTGTGAACTATTTTCATTTCCTCCAGATATGACAAGTTGACCTATGGCCTGTGCATTCATATCCAGCTTTAAAACTGTTGGTTTAGCTGCATCATCTGGGAGGCTGGTCTGTAATGCATCAACTTTAGACCTAACATCATTCATTATTTCATCCAAATTAGTTCCAAATTCAAACTGAGCAACTACCATAGAAACACTTTCTTGTGAACTTGATATAGTAGATTTTACATTTGAAACGGCAGATAAACTTTCATCAACTTTTTGACTAACTTGTTCATCAACGTCTTGAGGACCAGCACCTGTCCAAGTAGTCATGACCATTACAACTGGTATTTCTATATCAGGCATTAGATTTATTGACATTTTTTTATATCCAATACCACCAAAAACTATTAATACTAAAAAGACCATTATGATTGTGAGAGGACGTTTAACGGAAGTCTGTGTTAAATTCATAGTCTACTTCTCCTTTTCTACAGGAAATATCTTAGTTCCGTCAGAAATAAGACTTATCCCTCCGATAATCACTGTATCTTTATCACTTACACCACTTTTAATTTCTATTTTATCCTCTGTTACAATTCCAGTTTGAACCAAGTGTTTCTTTGCTATATTGTCTTTTGTTGCTATGTATACATATTTTTTACCATTTTCTTCAAATATTGCTTTTTTAGGTACTGTAACAGCACCATTTTCTTTTTCAACACTTAAGTTTACTTGAGCAGACATACCTGCCTTAAATTTGTTGTTTGTATTATTTACAAGTACTTTAACAGGATATAAAGATGTCTGAGGGTCAACTACTGAAGGTACATAATCTATTTTTCCTAAAATCCTTTGGTCTTCAATTATAACATCTACATTTCCATCTTTCTTAAATTTACCTATATCTGATTCTGCTACATTTAAATCAACTTCTAGTATATTAGGATTAGAAATAATAAAAGCTGGTTGTGATTGTGTTATCATTTCCTTTGAATCAAAGTTTTTAGCTGTTATTGTACCATCTACTGGAGATGTTAATGTTAATTTGTCTAAATTACTCATTGCTAAATTATATGATACTTGAGCTTGGTCAAGCTGTTTTTTAGCAAGTGCTTTAGCTTGAGGTATACTTTTTGAAGTTGCTGTATCGTATGCTCTTTGAGCAGAATCTAACTGTTGTTTTGTTTGCTCTAAAGAAAATTCTATTTTTTTAAATTGGTCTAAACTAATGACTTCCTGTTCATAAAGAATCTTATTATTGTCATAATTTCTTTGAGACTCCTCATATTGAATCTTTGCATTGTCAAGAGCTGTTTTTGCCTGATTTACTTGTGCCTCTAATGAACCACCAGTGGCACTTGAATAACTTGCTTTTGCTAAATCTAGTGAGGCTTTACTTTGCTTTACACTATTTTCTAGCTCTGGACTGCTTATACTCAATAATTCATCTCCTTTTCTTACATTTTGCCCAAGTTTTACATACACTTCTTGAACTGTGCCAACAGTCTGTGCAGTAACAGCTGTTTCATCTTTAACCTTTGTAGTTCCTGAGAAAGAATTTGTGTTTTCAATTTCTCCACCTATTGCTTTTTGAACAGAAACTGCTATTGGTTTCTCAGGTTCAGATTCTTCTGTTTTTCCACATCCAACTAAAAACAGTGAACTACACATTAAGAAAACTATTAAATATCTTTTCATATCTCCTCCTATTATATATTGCACACTAGCTTGTTGTAGAATTTAAAGTGTCTTATAATTTAAGTTTAGTTTTAGACTAATTAAAAAACTTCCCTTTATTGGCAATTTATAATTCTCTAATTTGATTATAAATTTATAATTATTATGAGTCAATAACTTTTTCTTGTTTTAAATTTATTAATAGTTTATAATTTATACTATATTAAACAACAATGTTTTATTATATTATCTATTGAAGGGATGTTACAAATATGGATAACAACAATATACTTAAAATAGCGGACTCTTTTTTAGATTTTTTATTTGTGCTTGAAAATAATATATTTAAAGAAAGCGATTTGTTAAAAAAGTTTCAAAATAACTCTGATATAATGAAAGCTTATTTTGAAGAATGTCCAATGGCTCCATCACATGCTAAGGTAATTCTTTATCTTATGACATCAAATTCATCATCAATTTCTCAAATAGCTTCTAATTTAGGAATTTTAAAATCAAATATGACTCCGATTATTGACAGATTAGTGGAACATGGTTTAGTCAATAAATTTCCTGACCCAAAAGATAGAAGGATTCTTAGGGTTGAATTAACAGATAAAGCATTTAAATTATTTGATGCAGTAAAAGCTATTCTCAAAGAATCTCTAGTAAAAAAATTATCTAATCTTTCTGAAGAGGAACTAACTTTATTAGATGAACATACATTAAAGTTATCAGAAATAGTAAAGAAATTAGGTTAGAGTGTGATTGTAAAAGTCACTATTAAAAAAGTTAAAACTTCATAAGAAAAGAAATAGCAGTAATATAATATAGATTATTATACTACTGCTATTTCTTTTCTTATGAATATTTAGTTGTCAAACTCTATTTTCCAATTGAAATAGCCAGTATCTGGATTTTTATCATATTTTAATGTAGCATCAAATTTATTACCGTTTTTAGCAGTTAAAGATTTTACTTTAGTTTCACCTTTTTTTAAAATATTTTTGACCATTGTTTTGTTAACTTTCTTTTTATAAAGACTTAAATACTTATCATTTTTCCAAATAACAAATTTACATTCTTTATGATTTTTACAAGCAAAGCCTTTGTCAAATTCTAGTACATCACCTTGACAAATGGGGCATTTGCCAAGAGATTGATTTTCATCACCATTTTTAACTTCTTTTTTGTTATTAGAATCCTTTGATATAGCAACTTCTTTTTCAGTATTAGTTACATCCTTTTTCTGTTTTTTTTCTTTTGTTTTAGTAAATTTTTTAGTTTTTGAATCGAAAGTATATGCTTCTGTGTTTATATTTTTTGAAGCATCTTGTTTTATAATATTGACATTTTGATATATAAAACTAATGATATTAGTAAGATATTCTTTTCTTGTATACTTTCCTTTTTGAATATCGCTTAAACTTTTTTCAAGTTTTCCAGTATAATCTACATCAAATAAGTCTTTAACAGGAAAAATTTCAACTAAATTTTTCCCAAGTTCTGTTATAGAATAAGATTTCCCTTTTTTCTTTACATAGCCTACTTGACTTATCTTCTTTAACACATCAGCACGTGTGGCTGATGTTCCAATCGAATATCCAGATAGCACTGTTGTATCTTCTTCAGGCACATTTTTACCACAATTTTTCATAGCCTTTAAAAGGGTGTCCTCAGTATACGGTTTAGGTGGAGTAGTTTGCTTAGTTAATGGTTTTATTTCTAACACATCTACAACATCATCTTTATTTACAAGTGGAAGTAAATCGTTTTTTTCTTCCTTATTATATACCTCAAGGTATCCTTTTGATTTAAGCACCTTACCTTTTGTTAAGAAAGTACAATTATCTACTTCAGTCTTAATTTCTGTATTCTCATATTCAGCAGGAGGCATAAAATTTGCTACAAATCTATCTTTTATGGCATCATAAACTAATTGTTCATCCTTAGATAAACTTTTTGGAATTATATAAGTTGGAATTATAGCACTATGGGAGTCTACTTTAGAAGAATCAAAAACTCTTTTAGTTTTAGAAAATTTAATTTTATTTTCATATTCAAGACCAACCTTTAATTTATCTAAAGTTTGAGAAGCTTTTGAAGCCAAACTTTCTTCTAAGAAAATGGAATCAGTTCTAGGGTAAGTTATGTATCCACCCTTACCATTACCCTCATAGAGAGATTGACAGACATTTAAAACCTTATCAGATGTAAAATTGGAATACTTAGAAGTTATATATCCTTGAAGTGATGTCAAACTAAAAAGTTTTGGTGCATATTCCTTTGACATAGTAACTTTTTTATCTAGTATTTTACCAGTTTCAGATGTAATTGAAGCTATAATTTTATTTGCATCTTCAAGTGTATCAAATTTACTTTCTTTACCCTTAACATATTTACCTTTATATTCACCAGCTTCAGCTTTAAAATGCCCTTCTATTTCATAATAAGTTTTAGGAACAAAGTTTAGTATTTCCATATCTCTATCATAGACTAATTTAACTGTTGGAAGAATTACCCTACCTATGTTTAATAGTTTCCCATTTCCATATTTCAATGTAGCAACAGAAGTGAAATTTATTCCAATCAACCAGTCAGTAATAAGCCTAGTATATCCAGCAGCTTGAAGATTTCTCATTTCATCTTCATCTTTTAGGTTTTTTATACCTCTTGTAATATCTTCTGGTGTCCATTCATTTACCAAGATTCTTTTTACTGGTTTTTTATTTTTTGCCAGTAAAAATATTAAAAATGCTATAAGTTCTCCTTCTCGGTCATTATCAGTGGCATTTATTACATATTCTACATCTTTTCTATTCAAAAGCTTTTTTACAGTGTTGAATTGTTTAGTTTTAGAACTATCAATCTTAAATTTAAACTTATCCTCAGGAACAAATGGGAAATTGTTCATTTTCCAAGAGCCAGAGTATTTATCTTTATCATAATCCTTCATATCATATAATGATACTAAGTGTCCAACTGCATAAGTAATTATATAATCATTTCCTTCAAAGTAACCATCTTGTCTGGTCTTTGCACCTAAAAATGATGCTATAGTTTTTGCCACAGATGGTTTCTCAGCAAGTACAAGTTTCATAAAAAATCCTCCTTTAAAACACTAATAATTATATTACCACAAAAAAATAAAAAACTTCAAGAGGTCGAAATTTAAGTTATAATATTTATAGAAAGTTGAAAGGAGATATAAGATGTACAATTTAAAAGTAAAAAAATTAAATGATGATGCTATAATACCTAATTTTGCTCACAAAGGTGATGCGGGTATGGATTTGTATTCTATAGAAGAGGTTGTAATACCTCCTGGAGAGACTAAACTTATCAAAACTGGGATATGTATAGAGCTTCCTACTATGACAGAAGCGCAGGTAAGACCTAGAAGTGGGCTTGCCTTAAAGCATTCTGTTACTGTATTAAATACACCAGGAACTATTGACGAAGGATACAGAGGAGAGCTTAAAATTATATTAATAAATCATGGTAAAAATGATTTTAAGGTTGAAAAGCATATGAAAATTGCTCAAATGATAGTAAAACCTATCTATGATATTAACATAGAAGAAGTAAAAGAATTAAGTGACTCCGAAAGAGGAAAAGGTGGGTTTGGCTCAACTGGATTTTAAAAAGTTACAAAAAAGTTAAAAAATATATCCATTTTTAAAAAAGGTAAAAGATGGCTATATTACTAAATTACAGGCTATTAAAGATTAAAATTTATACATGGTAATTTATGGTAAGCAAATATTACTATAGACAAATAGTTACAAATTTGTAATAATATTAATATAAAAGAAATAATTGATATTTTGATAGTGTCGATTATTTCTTTTATATTTTGAAGTGAAATAAAGATAGTAGAAAAGAGGAGATGAGTGGAAAGTTATGAATTTTAATCAAAAGAGAATAGCAGCCAGTATAATGGCAACTGCGATAATAATGCCTACTATGGGGAATTTAGCATATGCTAATGAGTCTGAAGTAGAGAGTGTGAGTATAGAAAGCAGAACAATAACAGGGAATGCGGTAAATTTTAGAAAAGGACCAGGTACAAACCATGAATCAATGGGGAAACTTTACAAAGGTGATAAAGTTGAGTACGTAGGAAAAGAAGGTTCTTGGGTAAAAGTTAAATATAATGGAAACACAGGTTATGTGCATGGAAATTATGTAGCAATAAATAGCCTTGGAAGTAGCAATGAAAGTAGTGATACTTCAGTTAAGTCGACAAAAGTTGTAACAGCAAAAGGATTAAATTTTAGAACAGGACCAAGTACAAGTAGTTCTAAAATATCAACACTAGGATATGGGACTGAAGTCGGATACATATCTGAGTCAAATGGATGGTCAAAAATAAGTTCTAATGGTAGAGTAGGTTATGTTTCAAGTAAATATTTAGGAACTAGTGTAAATGACTCTACAAATGAAAATGCTGAAAACAGTTCAAATGACCTTGTAAAGGGTACAAAGGTTGTAACAGCAAAGTCATTGAACGTTAGAACAGGACCAGGTACAAGTCATTCTAAAATAGCTACATTAAGTTATGGTACTGAGGTTGGAAGTATTTCTGAAAGTGGAGGATGGACAAAAGTAAGTTATGGCAATCAAACTGGATATGTGTCAAGTCAATACCTTGCTGAAAAAGGTTCTGTTGATACTTCAATTCCATCTTATTCGACTAATTCTCCAAGTCAAGGAGCTGATAGTGTAATAAGTTTTGCAAAGACACTACTTGGAAAACCATATGTATGGGGAGCAGAAGGTCCAAATAGTTTTGACTGTTCTGGATTCACACAGTACGTTATGAAAAAATCTGTAGGAGTTAGTATACCAAGAGTATCTAGAGACCAAAGTAAGTATGGAACATATGTAAATAGAGGAGACCTTAGAAGTGGAGATTTAGTATTCTTTGATACACAAGGTTCAAATAATGGTTCTGTAAGTCATGTTGGAATATACATAGGAAATGGAGATATGATACATGCATCTTCAGGTTCATCAAAAAAAGTAACAATATCTAATATAAATAGTAGCTACTATTCAAGTAGATATGTAAATGCAAGAAGAGTTTTATAATTGTTTTTATTATAAAACCTAATAAATAGATTTTTCTTTATTGCTTATAATATGAAAGCAGGTACAATATTGATAGTAATGTATAGTATAATACATGTTACTATTTGATTGATACCTGCTTTTTATTTATTTTCTCTGTTTATAGAAAATAAATTATATTTATATTTTTTATAAATTTTAACACAACAGTAAATTATAAATTATCAAATAATAATAGTTATACAAATAAAAATTTTAGAACATTTTTTGAGATTCTTCTAACTCGTAAGCATCCATTAAAGCTTCACCAAATCTTTGATAGTGAATTATTTCTCTTTGACCCAAGAATTTTAATACATCTATAACATCAACGTCATCTGTTAGGTTTATAAGTTGATAATAAGTTGCAAGTGCTTTTTGTTCAGCTGCCATATCCTCATGTAAATCGGTTACGGGATTTGACATAACTGCTATAGGTCTTACATCAAATGGAACACCATTTGAATCTGTTGGATAAATTCCATATCCATTTTGAGCATAGTTTGAACCAAGACCTGCAGCTTTTAACTCTTCTGGGCTTGCATCAGAAGTTAACTGATAAACCATAGTACATATAAGCTCAACGTGAGCTAGTTCTTCTGTACCAATATCTGTTAAAAGTGCACGCATATTACCAGTAGGCATTGTATATCTTTGGCTTAAATATCTTAAAGATGCAGCAAGTTCCCCATTTGGCCCACCAAATTGAGTTATAAGAAATTTAGCCATTCTAGGGTCACAAGTTTTTATATTAACTGGGTGTTGTATAGTTTTCTGATATATCCACATGAATTTTCAATCCTCCAATACTTGATGTCTAATAATTAAATTCTCTGTCCCAAGGCCAAGGTTGGTCAGCCCATTGCCAAGGGCATCTACTTGGAGCATACCCAAAGTTAGTTAAAGGACCGTATTTATTTTCGTAAGCATATCTAGCTTGCGCAAATTGATTACATAATGAATTATAAGTGTTGATAGCATTTTTATCATCAGGGTGATTGTCTAAATATAAGTTCATATCAACACATGCAAAAGATGTTTCCTGAACTTTTCTCATAAGTTCAGCTCTAGATGAGTCTTTCATTATCTTCTACCTCCTCTATATTTTTTTGGCTTAGCATATAATTCTTTGTTGTACATTTCAGACTCTAGTAAGTTTAGTTCTGGAAATATAGTTCCAAATTTTAATGCATCAGAAAGGCAGTACATTTCTGTGAAAATTTGATTATTAATGTATGGTCTAGCCAAAGATGGACCACAATTTTTTTTGATATCTCTAGTCTTATTTTCCAAGATGAAAACCTCCTTGTTGTAAATAGATAGGTAACTCTATCTAGTGTATAATATTCAATCATTTAAAAATCGTTACTAATAATAAAATATTAAATGAGAAAAATAAAAAAGATAATAAAAGAAAGAGGTTATTTATGTTATTATAAGTTTATGTGTTATTGTAAACTATAAATTATTTAGTAAAATTAAAGTAAAAATTATAGTATTTTGTGGATGAAGGTAGACTTTTTTGTAAAATATTATTAACATAAATATACGAGGTGATTAGATGAGTGAACTATCAGGAAAAGGCTGCGAAATTATAGTTCCTTTTGAGGAAAGACTTCCAGTAAGAGATATAGAAAAAAGTATAATAAAAAAATATAGGAAAAATTTATGGTCTAAGTTTATGAAGGCAATAAGAGATTATAAATTGGTTGAAGAAGGTGATAAGATAGCTGTAGCGATTTCTGGTGGAAAAGACAGTATTCTTATGGCTAAAATGTTTCAAGAGTTAAAAAAACATGGACAAGTTAATTTTGATGTTGAATTTATTGCTATGGACCCTGGATATCATGCAAATATAAGACAATTACTTATAGATAATTGTGAGTATCTAAATATACCAATACATTTATTTGATTCAAGGATATTTGAGATAGCAGATGAAATAGCAAAAGATTATCCATGCTATATGTGTGCAAGAATGAGGAGAGGAGCATTATATTCAAAGGCAGAAGAATTAGGGTGTAACAAACTTGCATTAGGTCATCATTATGACGATGTAATAGAGACAACAATGCTTAATTTATTGTGTGCTGGAAATTTTAAAACAATGCTTCCTAAACTTAATTCTACTAATTTTGAAGGTATAAAAATTATAAGACCACTTTATTATATAAGAGAAGAACATATTATAAGATTTATTCAAAATAGTGGTATATGGCCATTAAATTGTGCATGTATGGTTGCTGCTAAAAAAACAGGTAATAAAAGATATGAGATAAAAGACTTAATAAAGAGCTTAGAATCAAATTTTAAAAATGTAGAAAAATCTATATTTAAGGCGGCAGAAAATGTAAATCTTGATTCAGTACTTGGTTGGCAAAAAGATGGGGAGAAACATTCTTTCTTAGAAAATTTTGAATAAAAATAGTTAAAAAGAATCACTATAAACAATTGGAAAGGGTGTTTATATTGAAAAGAGTATATATAGATTTTGAAATGAATATGCCAAATTCTAAATCAAAAAGAGCAGTATTTAATTCTGATATAATTGCAATCGGAGCAGTTATGTATGATGAAAAAACAAAAAATATTGATAAATTTAAATCTTTAATAAGACCAGTAAGTAATGAGGAGTTGTATCCTCATATACAAGAATTAACACATATATCTTCTGAAGAATTGAAGAGTGCACCAAGTTATGAAGAGGTCATGAGAAAGTTTAAAAAATGGCTTGGCATATTTTCTGATATTAAAGGAATATATACTTTTGGTAATTTGGATTTGACATGTTTCAATAACACAGATATGAGAAGTGCTAAAAAAAATAACCATCCAAGGTTTGTAAATAACATTAGAGATTTATTTGTAGATATAAAAGAAAAATATATAAATTGTGGTATGAGATGTATGAACTATATATCATTGAAAAATTTACTTGAATTTGTTAACTTAGAGTTTAGTGGAGATGCCCATGACCCATTAAATGATGCATATAATTTATTTATTTTGGATGAGGCAATCACAAATAATGTAGACATACAAAATCTTTTAATAATACGTGACATAATAAGACCACCATTTAACGATATAAATTCTAATTTAGATAATTGTTTTAACAAATTTAAGGAGTCATTATATAAAAAAGAAGGAAATTATAATATTGTAGATTTTTCTGTTGAAATAATAAAAACTGTGAGAATGTACTTATTAACAATCATAGATGTAAATATACAAAATTTAGAAATTATGAAAGATATAAGTAAAAAAATGGATACTATAGATAAATTGAAAGATATAGAGGAAGGCTATTTTTATTTATTAGAAGATGTGTACTTCGATATGAAAGATGTACTAGAAGATTTAATGCTTTATAGAATGAATGAAGATGAGTACAAGTATGAGATAAAAAATATAATAAAAATGTTTGATGAAGACTTAGATAATGAAAAAATATATATAAATAAATGTAATAACTTAAATGTTGTTAATAAGATATAAGAAATTATAAATAATAGAGTAGAACTTGACAATTATAACAATTTTTTATAAAACTGAATCAAGATAAAATTAAATTAATATAAAAATAATATACAATAAAAAATGTAGAGAGATACTTACTTTCTACATTTTTTTATTGTATATTGCTTTAGGTTTAAAAATATATTATATACTTTATAATCAATATATTTTATCTATATTTTACACTTATAAAATATGAAAACTACTTATTGCGAAAGTAATTGATTTGTTGTATTATAATTTACATGAATTATGTAGGACAATCAAAAGTCAGTATTATAAGAGTACATATATTCAAATTTTTAACAATTAATTTATATAATTAAAAAATGAAGGGTAGGATGAAGTCATGGGTTTTAGAGAAGTAAAAATTGAGGAATTACAGTTTAATCCATTTACTAAGATTGGCAAAGAATGGTTACTTATAACAGCTGGTGATTCAGAAAAGTTTAACACAATGACTGCTAGCTGGGGTGGTGTTGGAGTATATTGGGGTAAAAATGTTGTTACAATTTACATAAGACCACAGAGATATACAAAAGAATTTGTAGATAGTAATGATACATTTACAGTTGCCTTCTTTGATGAAACGTATAGAGAGGCTTTAAATATTTGTGGTACTATTTCTGGTAGAGATATAAATAAAATAGAAAAAGCAGGACTTACACCATATTTTGTGGATGATACGGTAGCTTTTGAAGAAGCTAATATGATTATAGTATGTAAAAAGCTATATCATGATAATATGCCACCAGAAAACTTTGATGCTAAAGAAAATGATAAAAAATGGTATCCAGAGAAAGACTACCATACTATGTACATTTCAGAAATTATAAAAGTTCTTGTAAAAGAATAATTATAATAAAAAATATATGAAAAGAACTTATTATAAGTAAATGACTGTGCTTTCTTATCTGATATCTAAGTAGATGCTAGTAACTAAATAAATATTAATTTTAAATAAATACTATTATAAAAAAGATGAACTATATTTACTATAGTTCATCTTTTTATTTATATAAGCACTTATATAAGTAGAGATTTATTTGAATAAAAGTATTTATTTGAAATATTTGAGTATACTTTATAAGTATTTTTATGCTAACTAGAAACACTTAATTTATGGCATTTGTATTTGATTTATTTTAATGTAAATAATTTCAAAGTTAATTTTATTCAATATAGTACTATAAAAGTATAAATAACATTTAATAAAAATATATATTATATTAGGTATTTTAAATAAATTTTTTAAAGGGTGATTTTTTATGGAAAATATAACTAGTTATTTTACAACAATACTATGTGTATTTATATGCTTATCATCTGTATTTATATTTACTCAACTAGCTAGAGTATTTATTAATAAGAAGAAGATTAATCAAAAAATTAAATCAAGAAACGGATTTAGGTATGATAGAGATTTTATTGAAGCCAGAAGAGAAGAAATACATATAAAGGATAACAATAATAATAAAAATAAGAGTAACAATAAGAAATTAAAGGAAGAAAAAGTATTTAAATACGATAATGGTGATTTATATAAAGGTGAGTTTGTTGATGGAAAGAAAAATGGATTTGGAATATATATTTTTTCAAGTAAGGAAAAGTATGAAGGATTATGGAAAGATGACAAGATGCATGGAATAGGAAAATATACTTATAGAGATGGTTCAATATATACAGGTGAATTTAAATACGGATTAAAAAATGGTTTGGGAAAATTAACATATCCCAATAATGACATTTATAAGGGATATTTTTTAGATAATAAGAAAAATGGTAAGGGTGTATTATATAAAAATGATGGAAATAAACAAGCAGGAATATGGGAAGATGATGAACAATGTAAAAGTTTAGATTTTAAAGATTTAAATAATAATAAAATAAATAATGTTTATCAAAATAGATTAAATAACAATAAATTAAAAGTTTAATTATTCTAATAAAAAAATCTTTATTTATGATGGAATATAGGATATATCTATGTTGTAATTTGTAAAATCTTCCTATATCATATAAAATTAAGTATTGATTAGTCTATTACATAAATATAGAATATAAATATATCCATTTAATAATAAGGAGAAGAGATATGAAAGAGTATGTAGTTGTGGATTTAGAAACTACAGGATTAGATCCATATAAAGGTTGTGAAATAATAGAAATAGGAATAACAGAAATAAAAAATGAACAAATTGTAAAAAACTATTCAAGGTTGATAAAACCTAAGGGGATAATTTCTTCATTTATAACAGAATTGACACATATAAGTAATGAAATGGTAGAAAATGAAGAACCACTAGAATTAGTTTTACCTAGATTTAGAAAATACATAGGTGATAGAACTATAATTGCACACAATGCGAAATTTGATTTAAAATTTTTAAATTACTATCTTAGAATGTTAGATTTAGAACCAATAAACAATTATATATGTACAGTAGAGTTATTAAAAAAATGTAAAAGTTATAAAGGAAAAAACAAGAAACTTGAAACAGCTTGTGCTTATTACAACATAGAGAATATAAATGCTCATAGAGCTGACAGTGATACATTAGCAACTGCAAAACTATTTTTGAAAATAAAAGATGAATATTAATTATAAATATAGAGAAAATTAGTGAAAATATCCTTTATAAAATTGACCCTTAAGCTTACAATTTTGTTCTTTGATTTATTTTGTAGAACAATGTATAATGTACCTTATATGAAGAAGGGAGACTAAAATGGGTTATTACAATGATAATGATAATAATAAAATAAGACGTAAAAAAATTAGTAACAACAAAGATAGTAATAAAAAATCTAAACATTCTTATACTTCGGCAAATAAAAAAAATAAAAGTCCTAATACAAGTTCCAGTAAAAGAATGAGTGAAAAAGTAGATTCACAGAATCTTATAAAAAGAGATAGAGATAGTTTTACAAGAGATAATGTAAGACCTTTAAATACAGATTACAATCAAAGAGAAAGAAGAAGAGTCGAGTATAAACAAAGAGAGAAAAAATTAAAAAGTAAAAAAAGAAAAAAACAAAAAAGGATTAGAATAGTTAGGGCATTATTATCTATTATGTTAGTTGCACTAATTATATTTTCAGTGGCAGGTGCAATATTTACAGTTTCAGCTATAAAAGGGTCACCAGAAGTTACTAAAAAGTTAATTAGGTCTAAATATATAAGTAGTGAGGTTGTAAGTATAAAACAAATGCCAAATGATTTAAAACATGCAATAGTTTCCATAGAAGATGAGAGATTTTATAAGCATAAAGGAGTAGATGTTATTTCTCTAGTTAGGTCAGTATTAAACAATGTGTTTACAGATACAACACAAGGTGCAAGTACTATAGATATGCAAGTTTCAAAAAACCTGCTTACTAGTAATGATAAAACTATGAAGCGGAAAATAAGGGATATGTATAATGCTAAGCAGATGAATAAGATTATGACTAAGGATGAAATTCTTGAAGCATATTTAAATAATATGTATCTAGGTAAAAATGCATATGGAGCTGCAAAGGGAGCTGAAGTCTACTTCGGTAAAAAAGTTAGTGAATTAAATTTAGCTGAGTGTGCTATGTTAGCTGGTATGACAAATAATCCTGCAAGGTATATTGACCATGGAGAGGCTAAGAAGAGACAAGTGATTGTACTGTATAAGATGCATCAGCTTGGTTATATAACTGATAAGGAGTATAGAATAGCAAAAGCTGATGACACTCCATTTAAATCAGAAATTGATTAAAATTGTAAGAATATAGTATTTTCAATAGTTTAAACAAACGAAAATGTAATAAAAAAGGTGATTTGCCACCCATTTGCCACCATAATTATAATTTAATAGCAAATTGTTTTAATGTACAAATCAGATAATATAATATTGTTTTAAATACTACATTATGCTAAAATTTAATTGTATTTTGTAAATTAAAAAACTTATAATTTAGTTTTCTAGGGTTCCGCATTTTATAATGGTCAGGTCCAAGAGAAAACGCACAATTGTTGTGTACACGGAAGGATAAAAGCCTGGGAGATATTTAATAATATTTCTATAGGCTTTTTTATTTTTACATATTTTAAATTTGAGGAGGTTTTCTAATGAAAAAATTTGTTATTGAGGATGCATTTTGGAATCTATTTCCTAGTGCAAAAATTGGAGTTGTTATTTGTAATGATATAGATAACTCTATAAAAGATGAAGACTATAAGAAAATAATTTTGAAGGGAGAAGAAGAAGCATTAAAATACTTGGAGGACTCAGAATTTAGCAACAACCAAGTGATTAAAGTATGGAGAGAAGCATTTAAAAAATTTAAAACGAAAAAAGGAGCAAGGTCTTCTATTGAAGCATTATTAAAAAGAGTTCATAATGGAAATAATATAGGAACTATTAACCCTTTAGTGGATATCTACAATTTTATCTCATTAAAATATGCATTACCTTGTGGAGGGGAGGATATAGATAAATTTATAGGAGATATTAGGCTAACTAGAGCAATTGGTAATGAGGAGTTTATCCCACTAGGGACAGATGAAAATTCATTTCCATATGAAGGAGAAATAATTTATAAAGATGATGGTGGAGCAATTTGTAGATGTTGGAATTGGCGTGAAGCAGTGAGAACAATGCTTACTGAAGATACTAACAATGCCTTTTTATGCATTGAATTAGTAGATGAAAGTAGATTTAAAGAATTTGAAAATGCTTTAAATGAATTAGCTAAAATAGTTCAAGAAAAATTGGGTGGGAATTGTAAAATTTCAATTTTAGATATTGATAATAAAGAGGTATCAGTGGATTAATATGGAGGTGCTGTTGTAATGGACTATTCTAGTTATAAAGATACTTATATTTAGGGTAAGAAGGTCTATTTTAGATATAACGATTATCAAAGGATATAATATAGAAAATAAAAATGTAGAATATAAAAAGCCTTTAAAATAAGAAAAAAATGTATTTTAAAGGCTTTTATTATACTCTTTTTTATTTGCATAATTAACAATAAAAATATATTGTTAATTATAATATTTTTATTTAAAAACGATATAATATAATGTATTATACTATATATAAAATATTTTAAAGGAGTTGGCATGATGTCTAATAAACTTATAAAAAATTTACTAAGTGGTATATTACAAATTTTATTTTTTCTTTTAGGATTAGTAATTGTTGCAGGAGGATTTAAAAGTTTTATGTACCTCTGTTTTAGTGGAGAAGCAACTCTACAAGGTACTATTTATGGAATATTAATGTTTATTTTAGGTGTATCATATTTTATCATTATAAAATCATTGATAGAAGTATTAGGTAGTTCTGAATATAGCCTATTTGTAAAAGAGAATGTAAAAAGATTTAGGATTATTGGATATCTTTTGCTTTTAAACTCTCTAATTGAGTTTATTTCAACTTTTGGTACTACTGGAAAAGGAATGAGATTTCTAGATTTAGGATTTGGATTTTATTTTACTGTTCCAGTATTTGTATATTTTATAACTTCTCTGATGAGTTTTGTAATTGCAGATGGATTTGTAAAGGCAATAAAGATAAAAGAGGATAATGATTTAACTATTTAGGTGTGACACTTTAATATATAGGAGATAAATAACCCGAAAAGAGTGACTAACTAGTAATTTAAAATAAAATATATTAGGGTATAATACATAAACTATAATGCTAAAATTAAAAGATTATAATACTAAAATATAATTATGTTTTAATTAAAATAAAGAACTTTATTAGTAGATATTAAAAGCACATTTTTTTATAAAAGTACTTTTTTATAATTTATGAAAGGTATAATTATAAAAGTCTTATTCAATAAAATTTATAATTAATTTAGATATATTTGTAAATAATCAGTATAAAATAGATGTTTTAATATCATAAAGGCATAATTAGAAGGTTATTAAAATTTATTAGATATTACTCTAGTTTATTTTAAAAAAAAGTATTATAATATTCCTTGTGTGAAAATATAGGAATTTTTATTAAATAGTTTTAATGTGTAAATAACATTCTACACTATTGTAATTAAATATGTAAAAAGTAAAATATTTAAATAGATATATTTTAAAATCTAACTTTTAATATTGTAAAAAAATTAGAAATTTAACAAAAAGTACAAAAATTCACATTTTTTTCATAAAGTGTTTGACTAAAAAATTCACATGTTGTAGAATTAAGGTAGCAGGAGTTTTGAGGGAGGTGTAAATAATGATAAGAAAAATACCACAAGCAGAACTAAAAGTAATGAAATTCATTTGGAAAGTAGATGTTACAGTGACATCAAAAGATGTTATTGAAGCTATGGAACAAAAATATGGCTGGAAACAAACCACCACACTGACACTTTTATCTAGGCTGGTAAAAAGAGGATTCTTAGATGCTCAAAAAATAGACAGATATACACATTACACAATAAGAGTAAAACACAAAGATTATTTAAGTTTTGAGACAAAGGATTTCCTAAGTAATATACATGATGACTCTTTAAGAAGCTTAATTTCAGCATTACATGATGATGAAAATATAGGTAAAGATAAGCTAGATTTTCTAGAAAGTTATTTTGATAATTTAAAGGATGAATAATTATATGCTATATGTTTTTGAAAATCTTATAAAGACAACTATTGTATGTAGTCTTGGTATTTGTCTATTATTATTTTTGAAAAGATATTTATTTAAGAAGTTTAGTAAGAGATTCAATTATTATATTTGGTTGATAATAGTCTTTAGAATGTTACTTTTTCTATTTAATTATACAATAGTGTATGAAGTAAAAGAACCCAAAGAAAATGCATTAGGAAATAATATTACACAAATTGATATTTCTACAGATAATAATCTTATGCTGTATGTAGCTTATTTATGGTTATTTGTAACTATAGTCATTGCAGTTTATACATTTATAAAGTATACAAGATTTAAAAATCTAGTTGTTGATGTATCTTATGATATTGAAGATAATGATATAAACTGTATCTACAAAAACTTGTTAAAAGAATTAAATATAAAAAAGAAAATTGAATTAAGAGGTTCTGATGAATTGATAAGTCCAGCAGGTATGGGATTATTTAAATCTTACATATTCTTACCAGACTATCCTTATAGTAAAGATGAACTAACTTGGATTTTGAAACATGAATTAATGCATTTTAAAAATAAAGATATTTTAATAAAGTTTTTAGTTTTGTCTGTTAGAATAATATATTGGTTTAATCCACTTGTATATGTAATGAGCAATAAAGTAAATCTAGATTGTGAATTATGTTGTGATGAAAGTGTTTTGGTAGAATGTTCTTTAAAAGATAAAAAAGAATATGCACTAGCACTTATAAAGTCAATTAAGTTTAGTAAAAATTATAATAGTAAGATTTTGACAACCGAGTTTGATAAGACAAATTTGGAAAAGAGACTTGAGAGTATTGTTAAAAAGAAAGGCAAAAGTGGAATACTAATTGCTGTTTTAGTATTTATGACTTCTATAACATCTTTTGTTGAAGTTGATGCTCAAGTTAGAATTGATGAGGGTAATAATGGAATGAATAACAATATTAATGAATTTTTATTGAATAAGACGACTGATAAAATTATAAATATTTATTATAAAGATGCACCAAATGAAATTAGGAAATTTTATGAAGATAAATGCGAATTAGAAGGTAAAATACCTAGAGACTATGACATAATAGAAATGGATATGAAAGATTATAATCAATTAATAAAATAATTATAAGGAGGATTTTATGTTAACAAAATTAAGAAAAATAGTAGCTATTATGTGTTGCTTATTGCTTACTTTTACAAGTGTGGCATTTGCTGACACAAGTAAAGAGAAAGGAGGAAGTAAAGAGACTGTTCCAGAGAAAAACCTAGATTCTTTTACTCTTTCTGGGTATATATATACATATGAAAATGCGCCACAAGAAATAAGAGATGAACATAAACAAAATTGTGAAGAGATAAATATAGACCCTAAGCCAGATGATGAGATATTTGTTCCAGAATCAGCTAATCTAATGAATGAGGACAATAGTAAAGGTGTTTATGCAAGTTATACTGTTTCTTATAATATAGGTGCTAAAACTATAACAATTATGAGTAATGAGTATTTGACTATAAGTACAACAAAAGTTATACGAAAGGGTAATAGCGGAAAAGAAGTAAAAGCTGCACAAATCATGTTAACTTTACTTGGTTATAATGTAGGTATAGATAGTTCTTTTGGAAGTAAGACATATAATGCAGTTGTAAGTTTCCAAAAAAAATACGGTTTGTCTGCAGATGGAATAATTGGTCCAGCTACTTGGGATAAATTGGGTAGACTAACTGACCCTACTCTTTCATAGGATTAAAATCTAAAAATATATTAAATAGTGTCTCAATATGATTTTTCAATTTAAATGAGACACTATTTAAATATAAATGTTATAAAACTATTTTACAATAAATTCCATATAACTCTACCATCTATATCCTTAACATTTTGACAACCAGTCAAAATCATAGTCTCACATAACTCATTCCTAACCTTCTCTATAAAAAACTCCACACCATCAAGACCACCGCCAAAAGAAGCAGTAACAAAAGGTCTTCCCATCAAAACAGCATCAGCACCCAATCCAAGCATCTTAACTACATCAACACCAGTCCTAACTCCACCATCAACAAGTATTGTTATCTTTCCCTTTACAGACTTAGCTATATCTGGAAGTACCTCACAAGTACCAGGAGTATAATCAAGTACTCTTCCACCATGATTTGAAACAATAATGGCACTAGCACCAGACTCTACAGCCATCAAAGCATCATCTACAGTCATAATTCCTTTTATAATAAAAGGTAATCTAGTGGATTCAACCAATTCTCTAATCTCATCAATTGTTTTAGGAGAAAAAGGATTTTCTTGAAATTGATTATTAATAAGTCCACAAGCATCAAGGTCTACACCAACTGCAAAAGCACCTGCTTCTTCAGACAATCTAATTTTATCTATTATCTTTGAATTATTCCAAGGCTTTATAAATACAATTCCATTTCCCCTATTATCCTTCAATACATCTAAATTATCCAGTAAAAAAGTATCTACATTAGTATCGCCAACCATAGCATAAATTCCAGAATTAGAACAACCTCTAACAACAGGCTCTATGTATTCTTTTTCGGAAACTTTACCACCCATGTTCAATATAGTACCTGATACAGGTGCAGCGAATATAGGAGAACTCATTTTTCTACCAAATAATTCTATGGATGTATCTGGCTTTGAAACATTATGTATGACTCTCATATTTATCTTTATTTTTTCTAGACTTTTTCTATTTTCAATGAAAGACGAACCACTTCCTTTACCACCCATACCAGGAACATCTCCAGCACAAGCTAATCCATTACAAATTTTACATACTTTACATGTTCCATTAAAGTTCTCTCTAGCTGATTTTAGTAAGTCATTGTAATCCATACAAAATCTCTCCTTTTTATAATATTAAAATTGAGTATTACTATATTGAAAATATCTTAATTGTAAATATAGGGATGTTATTATGATGAGCTAAACTAGATAATACATATTAGATATTTTTTATTGTTGTAGATAGTTAAATTATATCATATTAGATAGTCAAATTTTGAAAAAAACTAACTTATTTAAGTATACATTTTGAAAAAATTAAAAAAGCTATATATAGATTTTTAAAGAAATCTATATATAGCTTTTAAGTTTATGTCAATCTTTTTTGTTAATGAATAAATAATATAGAATACAATATACAAAAAAGTTTCTTGAAATGCTAAGATAATCCCCATTTACAAAGCAACATCATTATACTGTGTAAATTTGAATCAACAATGTTTTCACCATATTTCATCATAAAATCCTCTAATTGTGTGTCAATAAATGAATAATATCCACTTATACTATCGATGTATGCAGTCATTAAGTGTATACATTCATCACTTTTATCTTTATACATATATATCTCCCCCTATATACAATATATAAATTTAGATACCAAATCGTATCATATTAAATAGTTAAGTGTGTAACATCTATGCAGTTATATATTTATATCATTATATTAATAACTAAAGTGAGTTTTGACAATAGATTTTGGGAAACTGGATGTTCAAAGTGCAAACTTGGATTTTAAAATCATTAATTAAGATAGCGCATAGGAATATATGTATACATAACTTAATTATAAAGATTATAAACAATTACTTTTATTAACTTTATTTAAATGGTAGAATAACTTGGAGATTAATAATTATAAGGAGGATATAATATGAGTTTATATAAGTTTATATATGATGATAAGGAATATTTATTAAAAGAGGAGAACTGTAGTGCTTTAATAAATGATGAAGAAAATCCAGTTCAAGGAGTAAGTATTTCAAAAATAATTGATATACTTAATGAAGCAGAAGAAGTTGATTTTGATGTAGAATATTATCAAGAAGCATGTCCATTATGTTTAGAAGGAGTAAAAGAAAAGAAAAAATTCTTTCCTTTTTTAGAATATCACTTTTATATTTTCAGTAAAGATGGAGAATATGTAATAAGCAATATATCTGTTGATTATAAAGGACTATCTTTTAATAAACTATCAAGGGCAAATAAAGTTGATAATAGTTATATTGTAAGTGTGATAATTTGCGAAAATTGTCAGGATTATATAGTTCAGATAGAAAATTGTATAGTTTAGTGTAAAGTATGTCTTAATTTAAGAGAAATTTCTAAATTGAGACATCAACTTTTTTCAAAAATAGTATGGAAAATTACTAAATTTATGAGATAATGTAAGTCGGAGGTGAGTTACAATATATAGTAAATATTTGGAAGAGATAGATGATACAATTTTAGATTCAATGTTTAAACTAACCTTGAATGAAAGATTATTGACTAATAACGATTTTATTGAAAATAAAATTGATGTAGTAAAGAATTTAATTGATTGCTATAAAACTGAACAAAATAGTTTAATGTTATTAAAATCAAATTTTTTGCTAGCTTTATTATATGGTATTCAAGGGTTTAGTGAAAAAATGAAAGAGTATATTTTGATTTCCTGTAAATATATTGATAAATGCTTACCCAAAGATTATAAATTTTTAGCACGATTTTATTCACAAATAGCTATTTTAAGTTTAAAAAATGAAGATGTAAATAAGGCAAATTTATATATGGATAAATTTAATCTTATTTGTGATGAAAATAATTTTCTAATTGAAGAAATTATTTTTAAATCACAACTTATTTACATTAAGGCAAGTAAGTGTATAGAATCTTCTGTAATAATTAAAGAGATAGAAACGTTGTATATAAAGATAAAAGAAATTAACGATTTTAATTGTAAAAAAATATATTTTTTTATTATTGGTAAAATATATTTTTTGTTTTTGGATGATGCTCTAATTGCTAAGGTAAATTTTTTAAAAGCAAGAAAATATGCAGATTTACTAAAGGATATGCAAGTATCTTCACTATGTAATATAAAGATAGGTGAGTGTGAATGTTCGTTTGAAAATTATGAATGTTCCATGGAATATTTCAATGAAGTAATAAGCAATAAAAAGTATAGAAATGTAAATATAATTCAAAAATATAGAGCATCAAACAACATAACTAAAATATTAATAAAGACTAGAAATTATCCTGTCGCAATAAATAATTTAGCAAAATCTGAAGTATATCTAGAAAAAATTAAAAATCATAGCTTAAAAGAAGTAGAGAAGTTTGATTTATTTATAAGTTTAGCCATGTATTATGCAAAAAGTAATGAAAAATCTTTTGAACAATCAATATGCTATTTAGATAGAGCTAAAAACATATTAAATATGATAAAAAATATAGAAGAATATATAATATATGATTTAGAAATAATTTATCACCAGGCAAAGATATATTATATCTTTGGATATTATGATAATGCCTTAAACACAAATAAAAAACTCCTTGAAAAATCTAAAAATGCTAAAAATTATAATTATGTGAAGTTAGCATACAAGAGTATATATTTGTGTTTTGAAAAGATTCAAAATTATGAAATGAGTATGAAATACTTTAAAATGTATTATGAGTTAAAAATGATGTATATAAAAGCTCGAAATAGAAATTATATAGATTCCTTAAATTATAGACATGAGTATATAGAAAAAGAAATAAATAACATGAGAAAAGTAAAACTTGATTTAGATAAAAAAAAGTATGTTGACCATTTGACAAGTGCATATAATAGAACTTTTTTGAACGATTTTTTAGAAAAACAAGAAGTTAGTGAGTATTGCACAGCATTTATGATAGATGTAGATTACTTTAAAGAATACAATGATACTTATGGACACTATAATGGAGATATTGCTCTTAAAAATATAACTATAATAATAAAAAAATATCTAAAAAAAGACATGCTTATGATAAGGTATGGTGGAGAAGAATTTCTGATATTATCTGTATGTAAAGATTATAAAAAAAGTAAAATATTTGGAAGAAAATTATGTAGGATTGTAAAGAAATTTTTAAACAATAATTTGACAGTTAGTATTGGCATTGATACATGTAAAAATAGTAGTATAGATATAAAAGAAATAATTGAAAATGCTGATAAAGCTTTATATAAAGCAAAGGAAAGTGGTAGAAATAGATGTTTGCATTATCATGATTTTAAGAATTTTTAACTGTTGAAATAGGATTGGTGATTTACTTGAAAAGGAGTTTAATAGAAGATTTAAAGAGAAATATAAACAAGATAGAATACGATATGTTGACTAAATTCTATCTAAATTTGACAGATTTAAACTACATCTTGGATTATCACAAAGACCTTTTAAATACAAAATTAGAAGATAATAGTAGAGTCTATACTTTATATTTAATTAGTCTTATAAACTATATAAAAAAAGATAGAGAAGCATCATACAACTATTTGATAGAGTCATTAAAGTATATTAAAAAATTGTCATTAAAAGATGATTCAGATATAATATCTAAAATTTATATTTATCTTACTTTATCAGCTATTTCTATAAGAAAATATGATAAGGTAAATAATTTTTATTTCTCAGCAAAAAAAATTATAAGACAAAATCATTTAAATGAGTTGTTGGTATTGTTAAATATGAGTTTATGTGTAGAAATAAGTGCTTTATATCAGACCAAAACGGATGTAATAGCTTTAGTAGAAGAAGTGTCTTTTTTTAAAACTTTAAAAAATAAAGCTCTTGTAAGTAGGGCAAATTATATATTTGGGAGAGTTTATCTATATTTATTTAATAACTTTATAAAAAGTATGGAATACTTAATTGAATGTCTAAAATTGGCTCAAGAAAATAATTTATACTCTATAGAGGCTTTTTGTAAATGTATAATAAGTTTGTGTTATTTAGAGAGTGGAAATAATGTAGAAGCTATAAAATACATAAATAATGTATTAGATGTTGCACACAGTAATAACTCAATATCAGTAACTGAAAGAGTGTCTATAAAAATAGACCTTATATGGGCATATTTAAAAGAAGATATGAATAAAGAAGCAGAAGTTATTTTATTAAAGACTATAAAATTAATGAAAGTTGTTGAAGGTGTATATAAGGATTATTTATATTCATTTATATTTTTATATTCAGCTGAAATTGAGTTAAAGAAAGATAATTGTAGTTTTGAAAAGGTAAACACCTATTTAATTTTATCAAAAAATATATATAAAAGTTTTGGAGATGTTTTTATATATAATTCTAAACTAGATTACATATATAAGTTGTATGGAGATTTATATATAAAATTTGGTAATATAGATGAAGGTATAAGTTGTTATATAAAAGGTTTAAATTTAGTTAAAAAGAGTTCATTGAATCTTAGAAAAATATCTATATTTTATGGGCTAATAGCAAATGGATATGAGCTAAAAAAAGATTTTAAACTGGCAATAGAATATTATAAAAGTATGGATTGGTATTCTGATAGGTGGGAAAAAAATAATTCCTATAAAACATCTCAAGCAATTCACAAACAATATGAACTCAGACAAAAACAAGAGAGTTTAAGGTTACTAGTGGATGATAATAAGAAATTAGAAAATGATATTTTAAAAGATGGACTTACTAAACTATATAATAGAAGATATCTGGAACAGCAGTTGGATTTATTTAATGGAACCAGAGACAAAAATATGGTCGCAATACTGGTCGATATAGATTGTTTTAAAAGTTATAATGATAATTATGGTCATTTAGCAGGAGATAAAGTTATAGTTAAGGTAACTGATATTATAAGAAGTGTATTTATAGATATTACCGAACACATAATCAGATATGGGGGAGAAGAAATTTTAATATTAGTAGATTCTATAGAATCAATCGGTGTTGAAGAGATTGATAATATAGAATTATATATTAAAAGAGTTTTCAAACTTCTTGAATTTGAGGGTATTGAACATATATATTCTAAAATAAAAAACTATATAACTATAAGTGCTGGAGTAAGTATAAAAAGGTGTCGTAGTAGAAAAGATGTTGAGATGTTAATTGAAGATGCAGATAAGAACCTATATAAATCAAAAAAAGCAGGTAGAAATCAATACATTATAATTTAAAATTGAGGTGATTTTATTGCGAAAAAAAATAGGAATTATAGCCTCTGATATTGAATTAAAAGAAAGAATAGAAGAATTATATAGAGAAGATGTAGAAAATGGAACTATAATAATCGACATACTTAACCTAGACTTAATGGAAAATCAAGGTCGTATACTTGTTGAAAAAGGTGCCCAAGCTATAATTGGTAGAGGTGGAGGTTATAGTTTAGTAATAGATACAGTAAATGTACCTGTTATACCAATGAATATGAAGTCAACTGACCTTTTAAGAGCAATAGAAATAGCAAAGAAATATTCTAAAAAAGTAGTATTGATTCTTGGAGACAATGAAGTTTCTTTTGACTATGTTGGCTGGAGAAATGTCATAAGTACTGAAATAACTGAAGAATGGTTTGAATCTAAGTATGAGATAAGAAGTAAAGTTGTAAAATATATAGACCAAAAAGATGAAGTTGTAATCGTAGGAGGAGGTTTGGCATGTTCTTTTGCAAGGCAATATGGAATTGATAGTGTATTTGCAACTGCTAGTGATGAATCTATAAGAGAAGCTGTAGAATATTGTAAAAAATTATTAGATACATTAGGTGAAGAAAAGTTTAATAATGAAGTGTTACGAAATATACTTGATGGTATAAAAGATGGAGTAATTGCTATAGATAGTAATGGCAGTATAATTTTGTACAATGAAAGTGCAAAAAACATGCTTAAAGTAGAGAGAAAATGTGCACTTAATAAATACATCTTAGATGTATTTCCTAAAATGGAGTGGATGTTAGATTGTTTACATGAAAAAGAGGACGTAGAAGATAGAAAGATAAGAAATATAAATAATCTAATTGTTAATACTAGGACAACATTGATAAAAGTTGATAATAGTACTTATGGAGTTTTAGGAATAATACAAGATATAACCAAGTTACAAAACTTAGAAAGAAAAATAAGATTTGACTTGAATCAAAAAGGTCTCTATGCTAGATATACTTTTGATGATTTTTTATTTAAAGATAAATTAACTAAAGAATTTATTGAAGAAGCTAAAAAAATTGGAAAAAGTGATTATACAACTTTACTTTATGGAGAAAGTGGGTCTGGTAAAGAAATTATAGCTCATAGTATACACAATATAAGTAAAAGAAAAGATAGGCCTTTTGTTGCCATAAATTGTGCTACTATAGCAGAAAATTTACTTGAAAGTGAACTTTTTGGCTATGAAGAAGGTGCATTTACTGGTGCTAGAAAGGGTGGAAAAAGAGGGCTATTTGAACTTGCTCATGGAGGGACTCTTTTTTTAGATGAAATAAATAGTCTATCCTTTAATATTCAGACAAAACTATTAAGAGTAATAGAGGAACGTCAAATAATGAGAATTGGTTCTGATTATATAATACCTCTGGATATAAGGATTATAGCAGCAACGAACGAATCTTTAACCGAAAAAATAGTTATGGGTACATTTAGAGCAGACTTATTTTATAGATTGAGTAGTTTAGAGATAAATATACCTCCTTTAAGAGACAGAAGAGAAGATATAATACCTTTGTTTAACAATTTTGTAAATGAAGTATTAAAGGATGATGGTCTCAATGGAATAAACAGTATAGATGAAAATTTTGTTTTGACTAAAGATGAAATGGATAAGCTATATAATTATAGCTGGCCTGGAAATGTAAGAGAGTTAAAGACAATAGCTCAAAAATATGTTGTGACAGGTAAAATTAAATTGAGACAAGATAGAGATTTTAAAACTAAAAAATTACTTCCTAACTCTGAAGTAGACAAATTTAATTCTGAAACGACAGCAAGTGTAGAAGTCCAAGATGAATCTATAAATATAAGTAAGATAAATGATGGTAAGATAAGTATAGATATAAAAGAAGTAAATAAGTATGTTGAAGAAAAAATAATAAGTATGCTTTTTGCTCAGGGACTTTCTAAAAATGAAGTTGCACAAGTTCTTGGAATAAGCAGGACATCTTTATGGAAGAAATACAATAAAAATATTTAAATATAATTACATATAAATTATTTTGAAGTAATGTTAATTTTTTAAAACAAGTGTTAAGAAAAATTAACATTACTTTTTTGCAAATTTTTATTTTTTTAGACAGGCATATATATTTATAAGAAAAATAGTTAAAACACTTAATTTAATAATGAAAAAAATAATAATTCTAAACAAAATCAATTTTACATAAAGTGGGATTTATTGGCATAGTAATTGCTTAATATATAATGTAAGAGTAAATACAATTTTAGGGGTGATGGTATGAGTCAAAGTATGGTTGGTAAGCATGCAATGTGGCCAAAAGAAAATGATGTTATATTTAGCATATCTGGCAGAGCTCAAGCAGCAGAGAAGGCTTTTGGTATGGATAATGTAATAAATGCAACAATAGGCGCTCTAATGGATGATTCAGGAAAATTGATAACAATGAAAACTGTATATGAAGAATATAAAGCATTAGATAACTGTGAGATAGGTGCATATGCAGCTCTTGAAGGTCAACCAGATTACTTAGAAGCAGTTAAAAAAGTATTTTTCAGAGATTACTTACCAGAAGGACATATAAGAGTATTAGCTTCACCAGGAGGAAGTGGTGCAATAAAATTAGCTGTATGGAACTATACTAATGAAGGAGATGAGGTATTAACATCTGATTGGTTCTGGAGTCCATATGTAAGTATAGCTGAAGAGGCTAATAGAAAAGTAGTTAATTACCAACTTTTTGATGAAAATAGAAGGTTTAATTTTGAGTCGTTTAAAGAAAAATTTGTAAATATAGCAGAAAAACAAGGTAGAGTCTTTACAATTATAAACACACCAGCGCATAATCCAACTGGATATAGTGTTGCAGATGATGAGTGGGATAAAATATTAGACTTATCAAAAGAAGTCGCAAAAGATAAAGACAAAAAGATAATATTTTTCGTAGATTCAGCATATATTGACTTTGCAGGTGATGATGATGTATGTAGAAAGTTTTTTAAGAAATTTTCTAATTTGCCTGAAAACGTTCTCGTATTGGTTGGATTCAGTATGTCAAAAGGATTTACAGCTTATGGTATGAGAATGGGGGCTATAATTTGTATATCTTCAAGTGAAGATGTAGCTGAAGAGTTCCATTACTCATGTGTTCATTCATGTAGAGCAAATTGGTCAAATTGTAATAGAAGTGCCATGGCAGTATTATCTAACATTGTAAATGACCCTAAAAAATTCAAAGAATATGAGGATGAAAAAGAAATATACAAAAACATGCTTACTAGAAGAGCAGATGTATTTGTAAAAGAAGCTGAAAGAGTAGGATTAGAAATTCTTCCATATATAGCAGGTTTCTTTGTAAGTATACCATGTGATAATCCAAAAGAAGTATGTGAAGAATTGACTAAACATAATTTATTTGCAGTTCCATTAAAAATGGGCTTAAGATTTGCAGTTTGTGCAGTTTCTGAAGATAAATGTAAGAAAGCACCAAGTATTATAAAAGAAGCACTTGAAAGTTTAGAAGTAAAAATAAATAATTAATTTCATTGAACAAATTGGGTGGACTATGAATTTAATAATTGTAGATGGAGGGAATTTTATATGAAACAATTGATGACAGGTAATGAAGCAATTGCACGTGGAGCCTATGAGGCTGGTGTTAAATATGCATCTGCATATCCAGGGACTCCAAGTACAGAAATATTAGAAAATATAGCAACATATAAAGATGCAATAGTTGCAGAGTGGGCTCCAAACGAAAAGGTAGCACTTGAGGCTGCTATAGGGGGTTCAATTGCAGGAGCAAGAACAATGGCTTCTATGAAACATGTTGGTTTGAATGTTGCAGCTGATCCAATATTTACTTATGCATATACAGGGGTAAATGGTGGTATGGTACTTATTACAGCAGATGAGCCGGGAATGCATTCATCTCAAAATGAGCAAGACAATAGGATGTATGCAAAATTTGCAAAGATACCTTTATTTGAACCATCAACTAGTCAAGAAGCTAAAGATATGATAAAAGAAGCTTTTGAAGTTAGTGAAAAATACGATACACCAGTTTTATATAGAGTTACAACAAGACTTTGTCATTCAAAAGGATTAGTGGAGTGCTATGATAGAGAAGAAGTTGAAATTAAAGAGTATGTTAAAAATGCTAAGAAAATGGTAACTGTTCCAGCAAATGCTCAAATAAGAAGGGGCGTTGTTGAAGAAAGAATGGAAATCCTTAAAAAATTCTCAAATGAAACTGATTTAAACTACTATGAAATAAATGATACAAAAATAGGTGTTATAGCCTCTGGTATGTGTTGTAATTTTGCCAAAGAAGTTTTTGGAAAAAATGCATCATATATGAAACTAGGATTTACAAATCCATTACCTTATGAAAAAATAAAAGAATTTGCAGAAAAAGTTGATAAAATATATGTTATAGAAGAAAATGACCCATTTATAGAAGAACAAATAAAAGCATATGGAATAGATTGTATTGGAAAAGATGTAATACCACCATATGGAGAAATGACACCAGATGTTTTAAGAAAAGCTATATTTGGAAAAACAAATGATACTATAGAATACAAATCTGAATTAGTAACACCAAGACCACCAAGTTTCTGTGCAGGATGTCCACATAGAGGATTCTTCTATGAACTTGGAAAGAGAAAAAATTTAATAGTTGGTGGAGATATAGGTTGTTACACTCTTGGATTTGCTCCTCCATATAATGGAATAGATTATGTTGTTTGTATGGGTTCTGCTTTTGGAACTGCACATGGAGCTCAAAAAGTTCTTAATATGAAGGATGATAATGAAAAAAGATTGGTAGGTGTACTTGGAGACTCAACATTCTTCCATACAGGAATAAATGGACTTTTAGATGTTGTTTACAATAGAGGTAATTCTATTTCGGTTATATTAGATAATAGAATAACTGGAATGACAGGTCACCAAGAAAACCCAGGTTCAGGATATACTTTACAAGGTGCTAAAACTAAAGAAGTTGATATAGAAGGATTAGTTAAAGCTTGTGGAATAGAACATGTAAGAGTTATAAATCCTAACAATTTAAAAGAAGTAAATGAAGCACTAGATTGGGCTTTAGCTATAGAAGATGAACCATCAGTAATAATAACAAGATGGCCATGTGTACTTAAAAAATTCTCTAAAGAAGATATAGAAGAATTTAATAATCCATTTAAGACTAAGTGTAAAGTTGACCATGATAAATGTATAGGATGTAAATTATGTTTGAAAACTGGATGTCCAGCTCTATCATTTGATAAAGAGAATAAGTTATCAAATATAGATAGAAATCAGTGTGTAGGATGTGGAGTATGTGCACAAGTTTGTCCAAAACAAGCAATAGTTAAGGAGGAAAAATAATATGACTAAGAGTATACTTTTGGTAGGTGTAGGAGGTCAAGGAACTATACTTGCTAGTAAATTATTAACTATGGGATTGATGGAAGCTGGATATGATGTAAAGATGAGTGAAATACATGGAATGAGTCAAAGAGGAGGTTCAGTTTCCTCACAAGTTAGATATGGAGATTGTGTTCATTCTCCAGTTATAGAAATTGGTGGAGCAGATATATTAGTATCTTTTGAAAAAATGGAAGCTTTAAGATGGTTCAATTATTTAAAACCAGAAGGAAAAGCTTTAGTGAATAATCATAGGATAGATTCTATGACTGTTTTAATCGGAGGAGCTGAATATCAAGAAAGTGATATAGATGCAGAGTTAAGTAGATTAAATGCAAAAGTTATAAATGCAGCTGATAAAGCTGAAGAACTAGGAAATTCAAAAATAATGAATGTTATTTTATTAGGATGTCTAGTTAAATCTATGCAATTAGAGTCTATTGATTGGGAAAAAATTATAAGTGAAAATGTTAAACCAAAATTTGTTGAATTAAACATAAAAGCTTTCCATGAAGGTATGGAAATGGTTAGCAAATAGTTTATAATAGATATAAATAGACTATAGAAATTAAGGTGAAAGGAAGAAAATTATGACTTACAGAATATTAGCCATAAATCCAGGTTCTACTTCTACAAAAATAGCAGTATATGATGGAGAAGAACAAATTCTTGTGAAGACGATAGACCATCCGGCTGAAGAGATTGCAAAATATAATACTATACAAGACCAGTTTGAAATGCGTAAGGAAGCAGTTTTGAATATTCTTAAAGAAAATAGTATAGACTTAAAATCTCTTAGTGCAATAGTAGGAAGAGGTGGAGTTTTACCACCAGTAAAATCAGGAGCATATTTAGTAAATGAAGAAATGATTGATGTACTAAGACATAGACCAGTACTTGAACACGCTTCCAATTTAGGTGCTGTTGTGGCACATGCAATATCAGAACCTCTTGGAATCAACTCATATATTTATGATTCTGTTGCAGTAGATGAGCTTATAGATGTAGCGAGAATATCTGGACTTTGTGGAATGGATAGATCAAGTGCAGGGCATGCATTAAATACTAGAGCAATGGCTTTAAAATATGCTAAGGATAAAGGAAAAGATTATAAGAGCTTAAACTTAATAGTAGCTCACATTGGTGGAGGAGTAAGTATTTATCTTCATGAAAAAGGAAGAATGGTTGATATGCTATCTGATGATGAAGGACCATTTTCTCCAGAAAGGTCAGGAAGAGTACCTGCTACAAAATTAGTGGCTGCCTGTTATTCAGGTCAATATTCAGAAAGAGAAATGACTAAAAAGATAAGAGGTAAAGGTGGTATAGTTTCATACCTAAATACTGTAGATGCTAGAGAAGTTGAAAAAATGATAGCAGAAGGAAATGAAGAAGCAAAAATTATTTATGAAGCAATGGCTTATCAGTTAGCAAAAGGTATTGGAGAGTTAGCAACTGTAGTAGATGGAAAGGTAGATGCTATAATTATAACAGGTGGAATTGCATATTCTGAAATGTTTACTTCAATGGTTAAAAAGAAAGTTGAGTTTATAGCACCAGTAGAAATTATGGCAGGAGAAAATGAGTTGGAATCACTTGCTTTTGGAACTTTAAGAGTACTAAATGGAGAAGAAGAAGCTAGAATTTATAGTGAAAATTAATAAGAAAAACTAAAAATGTTTATATACTAAAAAAGTGGTATATCCGTTTTTTATACACGAAAGCTTAGAGTATAGGTGAAAATGTATAAAATTTGGATTGCCACTTTTTATAATTAAAATTTTATCTTAACCTAATAAATAATTCTGTAAAATTTCGTATTTATATATATATTTTATTGGTATTTATTGTTATTATTATTATGAGGAGTGATTTTTGATGGGAAAAATAAGTTTAAAAAGTATGATAAGATTATTTTCAGGTTTTTTTATATTTGCAATTTCTTCTGTGCTTATGATTAATGCACATGTAGGTCTTATGCCTTGGGATGTACTTCACCAAGGGTTATCTATAAAGCTAGGCATAACTATAGGTCAGGCTTCTATAATGGTAGGAGTTGTAATTGTTATATTGGATGCAGTTTTTGGTGAAAATATAGGATGGGGTACTTTACTCAACATGACATTTATAGGAATTTTTATTGATTTAGTAATATTTTCTGGAGTGATACCTCATGCAAGCAACACTTATATAGGTGTGTTTATGGTTGTTATAGGAATTATTTTGGCAGCTATAGCAAGTTTTCTATACTTAGGTGTTTGTTTAGGAAGTGGACCGAGAGATGGGCTTATGATTGCTCTTCAGAAAAAAACTAATAAATCTGTACGTCTTGTTAGAACAATTCTTGAAATACTAGCATTAGTTGTTGGATGGTTATTAGGAGGTTCTGTAGGTATTGGTACGCTTGTAAGTGCTTTAGGTTTAGGATATGTATTACAAATAGTGTTTAGAATATTTAAATTTGACACAAAATTGCTGAAACATAGATTTATTATAGATGATATAAGAGAATGGAAGGAAAAGAAAAGCAATGAACATAAATGTAAATCAAGTATTGTAATAAAAAATGAGCAGAATTAATTATGCTAAAATATATTTGTAGTTTATCTAATTTATAGTAAAGTCAAGGAGATTTTGAAATGGAATTATGGGATTTATATAATGCTGATGGAATTAAAACAGGAAATGTTATAAAAAGAGGTAATTCTATTGAAGAAGGTTATTACCATTTGGCAGTTGAAGTGTGGATTTTAAATAGTAACTCTCAAATTTTAATTCAGAAAAGGTCTAAAAGTAAAAAGACATTGCCAAATATGTGGGGAATGACAACTGGATGTATTGTTTCTGGGGAAGACAGTTTAGAAGGAGCAATTCGCGAAGCAAAGGAAGAAATAGGGATAGATATAACTAAAGATGAGATGAAAGTTTTTAGAAGTATGATTCATGAAGATACTCTTTGGGATGTATACTTAGTTAAAAAAGAATATGATATATCCAAAGCTATTTTACAGGAGGAAGAAGTAAGTGATATAAAGTGGGTAAGCACAGATGAAATAAGACAATTACTAAAAGAGGGTTTGTTTTTTGAATATCCAGAGATATACGAATTGCTATATGAGATAGATAATAATAAATTAAATATATGATGTAGAGCAGATTTCAGTATAAGTAAGATTATTTAAAATGTATCTTCTCTAAATTTTAATATTGTTTTATGAAAATTAATAAGTTATTTTTAGTATTTTTCTACTTGTTTTTTGAGATTAAAATAAAAAGGGCAGTCATTATAAAGTCATAAAAATTTGGGGAGGATTTAAACTATGGAAGATAACAAAGGATTGGCACGTGACAGTTCAAAATATAAAATTGTTTCTATATCTGTCGTAGTAATTATTCTAATTACATTTTGGTATATGTTAAATATGGTGCTTTTAACATTTATTATGACTTTTATTTTCTATAACTTGCTTGTAGCCACAAGAAAACGAATTAAGAAGTTTTCTTCTTTAAATATTCCAGATTCATTGATAATTATAGTGTTATATGCACTATTTGCTATATTGTTAGTATTGATTAGCTATGCAGTTGTACCAATAATTATAGTTCAACTTACAGAGTTGAGTAGGGTTTTTAGTGATTTTGATGTAAATCAATTTGCTCAATCTTTAGGACCAAAATTGTATCCTATTGTCTCAAAGCTGGATTTTAATAAATATATTTCACAAGCAGGGCTACTTATAGCATCAACAGCAACAAAAGTTGGAAGTTTTGGAGTAAATATATTATTGGCATTTTTACTGAGTTTACTCCTTTTACTTGAAAAAAATGAAATTAAAAATTTTGGAGATAAACTTTCTGATAGTAAGATTTCTTTTATTTATAATTCGCTTGTATTTTTTGGAAAGAGCTTTGTTAAAAATTTTGGTGAAGTAATGAAAGTACAAGTTATGATTGCCTTTATAAATTCTGTTGTTTCTATGATTTTTTTAGGTTTCATGGGATTCCCTCAAATATGGGCTTTAGGATTTATGATTTTTGTGTTGGGTCTTATTCCAGTAGCAGGAGTTATAGTGTCTTTGATTCCATTAACTGTAATAGCATTTAATACAGGAGGAATAACAAAGGTTTTTGGAGTTTTACTTATGATTTGTATAGTGCATGCAGTAGAAACATACATATTAAACCCTAAGTTGATGTCGAATAGAACTAAACTTCCAGTTTGTTTTGTTTTTATTATTTTACTTGTAGGAGAACATTATTTAGGTGTATGGGGATTACTAATTGGAGTTCCAATATTTATGTTCCTTATGGATATTCTGGGTGTTAAATTTACTTCTAGGTAATATATTAAAATAATAATTTATCTTTATATATAAATTATGAATTGTTTTAAAAAAGAACCTATAAATAGACATCATTAATAAAGACATCTATTTGATAGGTTCAATTTTGCTTTGTATAAATACTATAAAACTAAATAAAAAGAAATTTATTTCATTTCAAAAGTTTCACAACTTGCATTTCTTTCATTTATATGAACTTTTTCAGCTTTGCAAAGTTCATTTTTATTGTATTTACATTTTACAGCTTCACAATGAATGTTATCTGTATCAACTTGGTTAGTTTCATTAGAACGACTAGTTATACCAGATGTATATTTGTCTTCAAAAGAAGCACAATAAGTATTTTCTGTAGTAGTTGCTTGCATTCCATCTACTTTTATACTACCAGCATAACAATATCCACTAGTATTATAAGCACAATTAGTAGCAGCACAATTTAAATTATTATTTTTCATAAATAACCTCCTAAGTTTTATTTAAACTTATTATGTGAAGTTATCTAAATTTTATACACTTATTTACAATTACATTTATCACATTTAACAACTACATCTTTGGAAGTTTCCCTTCCTAAATTTTTATTAACATGATACACATCAACATTTTCAGTTGATCCACATATAGAACATTTAAAATTGTTTTCTAGTAGGGTTCTTTCTTTAAATAACTTCCAATACATAGAATTGATGTAATCATTATAATTTACCTTGAGGCATGTCTCAAGAAAGTTTATGTATAGATTGTCTAAATCTCCTGTATTTAATTCTGTATATTCTGGTTCAAAATATTCACAACATCCTCTAAAATCAGGCTTTGTATCTGAAATAACACATCTAATATCATATCTATAGTCTAGGCTAGGCCCCTTAAATGAAAGATGTGTGCAAAAAGAACAAGATGTTTCTGGTAGATTTTTTTCAAGTTCATGTAATTTATTATTCATAAGTATTCCTCCAAAAAATTTATTTTAAGTATATAAACGAATAGATTATTTTAAAACTTTTATTTATTTATATTAGAGATTTAGGATAAATATTCCAATAAGGAGTAAATACTTAAGTATTTATTACTGTATTAAATAAAAAAGAGGCAAATCTAACTTGAGATTGCCTACTTTTTTATCATTTTTTAATAAAATTTATTCTAAGTATTATTTTATTTAGATTTAGTCAGCCAATTTAGTATCTGCTTTGCTTTTTAACTTTCTACCAGAGCGTACAGTTAAAATAGCATATAATACAGTAAATATGGCAGCTAAAACATATGATATATTTATGTTTAAGTTAAATCCAATTTGAGCATTAAATATATAACTGAATATAACAAAGGAATAAAACATACCAGGAATTAAGCTTATAATATAATTCTTTTCTTTTATTATAAGGTAAACTGTAATCATTGCAAATGCAAATATGGCAATAGTTTGATTACTCCAAGAGAAGTATCTCCACAATATATTAAATCCAGAAGCACTAAGCTTTGCAAATATAAGGATGGCTATGACAGGAATAAATATACAGATTGACAATATAACACGATGTTTCTTTTCCTTTTGGTCATAATGAAAGTAATCTGCAAGCATTAATCTTAAAGATCTTAAAGCTGTATCTCCAGAAGTTATTGGTAAAACAATTACACCTATTATAGCTATGATACCACCAATAGAACCAAGTAAATCTCTTGCAACCAAACCTATTACATCAGGAGAACCTACTAATTCTTTAGGTATTCCTTTATTGTAAATACCCATAGCAGCTGCAGCCCAAATCATTGCAATTAAACCTTCTAAAATCATCATATTATAAAAAGTAGTTTTTCCTTCTTTTTCATTTGAAACTGATCTTGCTATAAGAGTAGCTTGAGTTGAGTGGAATCCAGAAACAATACCACAAGCAACTGTAACAAAGAATGTAGGAATAAGAGGAATACCATCAGGATGAATACCTTTCCAATTTGCAAGACTTAAATTAGCTAAATCATAACCTTGTGTAAAGATTCCAATTCCAACACCAGCAGCAGATAAAAGTAGAATAGCTCCAAATATTGGATATACCTTTCCTATGATTTTATCAATTGGAAATAGTGTTGCACACAAGTAATATAGAAAGATAAGTCCATAAACTATCCAGACAACTGGATTATTTATAGTCGATTTCATATTTAAAATTTGAGTAACAACTAAATCCCCAGGTGTATAAATAAAAACTGCACCAACTAAAAGCATTAAAAGACAAAGGAATATATTATAGACTTGAAATACTTTATTACCTAAAAATCTACTGATAAGAGAAGGCATTTGTGCTCCCTTTTCTCTTATACTAATCATTCCACTCATATAGTCATGCAAAGCTCCTCCAAATACACAGCCAATAGGTATTAGTATGAATGCTATTGGACCAAACAATATACCTTGGATAGGTCCTAGAATTGGTCCTGTACCAGCTATATTAAGCAACTCAATTAGACTATTTTTCCATTTTTTCATTGGGACATAGTCTACTCCATCACTTTGAGCAAGTGCAGGTGTTTTTCTGTCATCTGGGCCAAATACTTTTTCACAATAAGCACCGTATAAAGCACCTCCTATTAGTAATATAGCCAAGCCGATTAAGAATGTTGTCATAATATCACCCCATTTATAAAATTTTTTGGTCTTTGTATACATATTATCTAAATGTGTAGATTTATATTGAATTTAATTCTGGACAACCTACAAATTCTATAAAGTATTACAACTAATATAATTTCAGAAATAAATACATATACATAACCATGTACTTAGTATACAGGTATTTGGTAATATTTTCAATGTTATAGCAATAAAGAATATAAACAAAATTCTGATAATATTTTACAAAAAAATTAAAAAATATAAAAATTAGTTTAAATAGATGGAGAAAAAAGGAAAATCAATTGAGAATATAAATGTCTATATCTTAACAATATTAAGAGGTTTAAAATTCTTGAAGAAAGAATAGTCAAGTGATATAATGGGTTTACAGGTGTATATACACTAGTACATATAGAAAGCGGTGCAATTATGGATAAAGATTTAACATATCAAATCAAAGAGCTAAAGAAAGAAAAAAATGCAATAATACTTGCCCATTTTTATCAACCACCAGAAATACAAGAATTAGCAGATGCAGTTGGTGACTCATATTATTTAAGTGAGATTGCTAGAGATTGTAAAGAAGAAGTGGTTGTATTTTGTGGAGTAAGGTTTATGGGAGAAAGTGCTAAGATATTATCACCTGAAAAAACTGTATTGATGCCAGTAAGTAACGCTGGGTGTGCTATGGCAGATATGGTAGATGAAGAAGGCGTGATAAAATTAAAACAACAGTATCCAAATGCTTTGGTTGTATGTTATATAAACTCTACAGCTAAAGTTAAGGCACATTGTGATGTTTCTGTTACATCTTCTAGTGCAATTAAAATACTAGAAAACATAGATAATAAAGAAATTATATTCCTTCCAGATAAAAATTTAGGAGGATATATTGCAGAACAATTTCCAGATAAAAACTTTATATTTTGGGACGGATATTGTAAATACCATAACAATATAAGAGCTGAAGAAATAATTGAGTTAAAAGATAAGTATAAAAATGCAGAAGTATTAGTACATCCAGAATGTAAAAAAGAAATAAGAGATTTAGGAGATTATGTAGGTAGTACATCAGGAATAATAAAATATGCTACTAATAGTAAAAACAAAGACTTTATAATAGCAACTGAAGAAGGTATATTACATGAATTAAAGAAAAATAATCCTAATAAAAACTTTTATATTCCTGGTGGAAAAATACTATGTACAGATATGAAAAAGACAACATTAGAAAATTTATATAGTACACTTAAAAATATGGAAAATGAAGTTATTGTAGAAGATGAAATCATGGAAAAGGCTTTAAATTCACTGCTTAACATGCACAAATTAGCAGAAGGATAGAGGGATAGACTTATGAATTTAGAACAAGATGTTTTAATAGTTGGAAGTGGAGTTTCAGGATTATACTGTGCATTAAATTTAGATAAAAGTTTAAATGTGCTAGTAGTATCGAAATCAACAATTGAAAACAACAATACATATCTTGCACAAGGTGGAATTTCAACTGCTAGAAATATTGATGATATAGAATCCTTTGTAGAAGATACAATGAAGGCTGGGCAGTATAAAAATAGAGTTGAAGCAGTTCAAGTACTTGCAGATGAATCTATAGAAAATGTAGGTCAGATAGTAGAATATGGTATGCCTTTAGACAAAGAAAATGGAGAGATAGATTACACAAGAGAAGGAGCACATAGTGTAAATCGAATAGTTCATAGTAAGGATAATACTGGAGAAGTTGTTTTTAAAACTTTATTAAAAGAAGCTAAAACTAGAGAAAATATAACTCTTATAGAAGATGCATATCTTTTAGATATATTAAAAGATGGCAATAAATGTATAGGAGCTAGAATTTTTAAATCTAAAAAAGAGATTCATGTTTTTTCAAAAATAGTAGTTTTAGCTACAGGTGGAATTGGTGGGCTTTTTAAAAATTCTACTAATCAAAGACATCTTACAGGTGATGGAATTGCAATAGCTTTAAGAAATAATATAAAAATAGAAAATTTAGAATATATTCAAATACATCCTACAGCCTTTTATGAAGAAAATAATGAAGGTAGGAGAATGCTTATATCTGAATCATTAAGAGGAGAGGGAGCTAAACTTTTAAATAAAAATAAAGAAAGATTTGTGGATGAACTTCTTCCTAGAGATGTAGTTTCAAAAGCTATTTTTGAGCAAATGGAAAAAGATAAATTACCTTATGTGTATTTAGATGCAACACATTTAGATAGTGAATATTTAATTAATAGATTTTCTTTTATTTATAATGAATGTTTAGCTAGAGGAACAGACATAACGAAAGAATGTATAAAGGTATCTCCTGCACAACATTATTTTATGGGCGGGATACATGTAGATTTGGATTCAAAAACATCTATGGAAAATTTATATGCAGTTGGTGAAATTAGTTGTACAGGTGTTCATGGAGCCAATAGATTGGCAAGTAATTCATTACTTGAAGGGCTTGTATTTTCAAAAAGAGCAGCTAAAAATATAAACTCAGTTATAGATAATGTAAAAGTTAAGTTTATAGATGTACCAGATATGGATATAGATATAGAACAGGTAAAAAAAGAAAATAAAATATTAGTCATAAAAGAAATTGAAAGAACAAGTGAGGATTTTGGCGATGAATTATTTGATTATTGATAGAATGATACAGGATGCTTTGATAGAAGATGTTCCAAGTGAAGATATAACAACTAATTCTATTGTGGATGAAAATTCTAAATCTACTGTAGATTTAATTTGTAAACAAGATGGTATAATAGCTGGCTTAGGTGTATTTAAGAGAGTTTTTGAGATACTTGGTGATGTAGATGTAAAATTATATAAAAATGATGGTGATAGAGTAAAGAATCGTGAAAAGATAGCTGTATTAACAGGTAGTACTAGAAACTTACTTGTAGGAGAGCGTGTAGCATTGAATTATTTACAGAGAATGAGTGGTATAGCTACTATTACAAGTAGGTATGTTGAAAAGCTTGAAGGTACAAATACAAAATTATTAGATAGTAGAAAAACGATACCTAATCTTAGAATATTAGATAAGTATTCTGTTAAAGTAGGTGGAGGATGCAATCATAGATTTAATTTATCTGATGGAATATTGCTTAAAGACAACCATATTGGGGCTGCTGGTAGTGTTAAGAAGGCAGTTGAATTAGCTAGAAAAAATACTTCTTTTGTTAGAAAGATAGAAGTGGAAGTGGAAACTTTAGACATGGTAAAAGAAGCAATAGAAGCTAATGCAGATATAATAATGTTGGATAATATGAGTTTGGAAATGGCAAAACAAGCAGTAGATATTATAAATGGAAGAGCCATTGTAGAATTTTCCGGAAATGTAAATTTAGATACTATAGAAGATATAGGAAAAATTGGTGTGGATGTTGTTTCTGTAGGAGCGCTTACACATTCTGTTAAAGCTCTCGATATAAGTATGAAGAATTTGAGAAATATATAAATTTTATATTGAAATAAACTTAATTAAAATAGACTCCTTAAATTTGTTTTATAAATTTAAGGAGTCTATTTTTTATTCATTAAAATTAATAAAAATAGAAAAAAATCAATCAATAATTTAATAAAAATAGATAAATACTATATACACTTTTAATAATATAGTTAATATCTATTTTACAGATAAATAAGAATAAACTTATAATATAATTGTATCTGTAAAATTTTGTAAAATATAAAAAGTATAGGGGGAATAAAAATGAAAGTAGCTTATATTTTTAGTAGTACTAATACACATAAAATTCTAGACAAAATGATAATACCACAACTTGAACAAGGAACTCATGGAGTAGACGTTCTAGGGATGTTTTTCTTTATGGATAATACCTTATTTTTATCTAAAGGTAATCCTGTAGGCGAGAGACTAAGTAAATTACATGAAAAAACTGATATGATAATAATGGCTTGTGACCAATGTGCTATAGAAAGAGGTATAGAGAATAATTTGGTTGATGGAGCTACAATTGGATGTTTCCCAAACCTATATGCTTGTTTAGGCAGTGCAGGTGTGGACCAAGTTATAACGTTATAAATTAGTATAGGATACAATCCATAGAAAAATTTATTTTCTGTGGATTATTTTAAGTAAAAGATAAATTGTTTAAAGTAGGGGATGAACAAATGTCTAAAATTTTAGTTGAATTTATAAACACTTGACCATCTTGTGATGAACATGGAGTGTTTATAAAAAAAATGTCAGAAAAGTATGCTGATAAATTGGAAATAAAATTATATCAAGCAGGGAAAGATTTTTCGTATATAAAAAAATATGGGATTATAACAAAAGGAACTTTAATAATAAATCAGAAAAAGAAATATGATAGATTAAATAAAGATACAATTGAAAGGGCAATAGTAGAAGCTATAAACAATAATTAAAAGTTTAAAAATTAGGAGTATCAAAAATGAATATATTAGAAATTGTTTTAAATGGAGTTAAAGATACTATAGTAGCTTCTATAGTTACACTGAATGGAGCATCAGGATGGCTTATGATAAGTTTTATATTGGCAGGTGTACTTCACAATGTTTTAACTCCAAGAAGGTTTCAAAAACAACTTGGAAATAAGAAATTTTCTTCTTTAATTAAAAGTACTATCTCAGGAATGTTTTTACCAATATGTAGTTGTGGAGTAATACCACTTGGAATAAGTATGTATTATTCAGGAGCATATTTAGGACCAGTACTTGCTTTTATGACATCAACTCCAATAATAAATCCAATAGCTGTAGTTCTTTGTCTAGGTCTTTTAGGTCCTAAAGTTACAATCATTTATCTAATAGCTGGTTTTTTAGTACCATTTTTAGTAGGATTTTTAGGAAATTGTTTTGGAAAAGAAGAATTATCACTTCATAATGATTCAGAGGAAGAAGTAATAGAATTAGAAGAAGAAAAAAGAAGTTTTATGGAAAATATGATTGATGGTCTTAAATGGTCTTTTGGTGAATTAGCCCTTACTATTAGTAAATATGTAGTAATGGGTATGGTTTTTGCAGGATTTATAACAACTATTTTTCCAAATAGTATAATTCAAAAATATTTAGGAAATCCAGGTTTGCTATCTCTTGGAAGTATAGCAATACTTGCATGTGTTATGTATGTATGTGCTGTAGGACATATACCGTTTATAGCAGCCCTTGTTGCAAGTGGAGCATCTCCTGGTATAGCGATAACATTTCTAATAGCTGGAGCAGCTACAAATCTACCAGAACTTATAAGTATGTTTAAACTTATTGGAAAAAGAACTGTTATTATATATTCTGTAACTTTGACACTGTCTTCAATAATAATTGGATATATAACAAATTTACTTTTAGTGAATAATAACTCAGTAAATTTAGATGCAACAAATTCTTCAATACAGTTGGCAAATAAACTAATGTTAAATATACCTGATAGTTTTGAGTATGTATGTACTATTTTAATTATTTTATTTGCATTTAAATCAATAATACCAAAGATGAAAGAGGTCATAGGAAATCATGCTTAAAAAGATAGTTATAATATCCTGTATAGTAGTTGTGTTAATCATTTTATCAAAAATAGTTGATGATAACATCAAAGAAGATGCTTCTATTCCAAATGTGAATAAAGAAACATTAGAATATTTTAGAAAAAATTATAAAGAAGACATAATAACTTGTGCTGAAGAAGACTTAAATAATGATGGGAAAAAAGATTTAGTAGTTATATATAAAAAAAGCAATAATTCAAATGAAATGGTAGTCGTAGTTTCTGATAAAAATAGCCACTATATAACAAAGCCAATACCAGCACCTATAGAGAATCAAACTATAACCTTTAAAAATATTGATGATAAAGCACCAATAGAAGTAATTGTATCAGGGTCTAAAAATGGTAATGTAGGATATGCTATTTACAGAGTAGAGGGTAAAAAATTTGTTGATTTATTTGGCGAAGATATGGACAAATGTTGCTAAAAATAAAAATAATACATAAAGGTGGGAAATTTATATGAAATTATCTAAGAAGATTCAAGCATTAATCTTATTTGGTGTAATGGGTACATCTATATTAACAGGATGTAGTAGTAAACCAAAAGAAAAAGAAGAAGCAAAAACTGGAAAAGATGATTATACAATAACAGTAGGTTATTATAATTGTGACCATATGACTGCGGGACCAGTAGCAGAATCGGCAGGAATATATAAAGATTTAGGTCTTAATGTAAAAACTGTTGGAAATGGTAAAGTTCCTGAAGCTATGGCAGCAGGAAAAATGGATGCAGGTTACATAGGAACTAAGGGGTTAGTTGGAGCAATACCTAAGGGTTCGCCAATAACAATAGCAGCTAACAACCATACTGGTGGTTCTGAATATTTAATAGTTTCAAAAGATATAAAAGAACCTAAAGATTTAATAGGTAAAAAAATTGCAACAGATATGAGTGATTTCTTATGGACAAGTGATTATGGTCCAGAAACAGGTCTACCAACTGACCCATCAAAATATGAAGTTGTAAATATGGATTCAGACAAAGATAAATATTTAGCTCTTAAAACTGGGAAAATTCAAGCTTTTACATCTTGTGACCCTTGGGGTTCTGTAGCTGAAAATGACGGTGCAGGAAAAATAATAGCATCTACTCAATATAAAGAAAAAGCTAATGGCAAAGAATATAACTGTTGTTCATTCTCATTAAACAAAAACTTTATAAAAGAACATCCAGATTTAGCAAAAAAATTGGTTCTAGCACATACAAAAGCAATAGAATATATATATACAAATCCAGCTGAAGCAGCTAAAATATTTGCAAAATATTATAATGTAGAAGAAGAAGTTGCACTTAGAACTATCTATAAGAAGACTGTTGGAGAAGGTAGAACTCTTACTTGGAAAGTTACAGGTGAAGAATATAAAAATAATTTACAAATGTATAAAGATTTAAAGGCTTTAGATGATATACCTAAATATGAAGATACGATTGATACAAGCTTATTGGACTCTTGTGGAGCTGATGATTTTGACAAATTTATAAAAGAAAAAGTTAACCCAGAGTTTCCTGAAGGTATGAGTTATGAAGACTGGAAAGCAAAGGTATTATAAATAAATGGAGAATATGAAAAATATAATAATACTTTTTATCATTATTTTGGGAAGTATATTTATAATATTTTTTAATTTTGAAGATAAAGAAGAAATAAAAGGAAAATTAAGAATAGGGGTATCTGATGATACCTCTGGTTTTGTAATAAATTATATGGTAAATAGAGACTACTTTGAAAATATAAAAGTAAGTGATATAATGGATATTTTTACAATTAATGATTGCTGAGCAAGTACAATGCAGTGGGCTCTGAGTTCAGAGGAAATAGATATAGCAATCATATGTAAAGATGCTGCAAAACAATATGTAAATGTAAATAGTGGATTTGAAATTGTTGGTACTGTAGTTCAAAATTCTGATATATTTCTATTAAGTGATAATAATCCTGAAAAGATAGGAGTCATTCAAAATAGAGATTACCAGTCAGAATTGGTTAAAAAATACTACAAGAATGTGGAAGTAGCTCCCTTATTAGGGACTGCACTAGCATATGGATTAGAAAGTAATTTAGTAGATGGTGTTGTAATAGATTGCATAAAGTCAATTGGGTTAGAGGGTAAAAGAAAATCTACAACTAAATTAGGAGATTATGATACCTATGTATTAGTTGTAAATAAAGAGTTTAAAAAAAGTAAAGCATATAGTGATTTTATAACACTTTACAATAAAAGCGTTGATGCTTTAAAGAATAAAGCTACATTTAAGAAAGTATTAAAAGAGTACAGGAATATAAGAAATATAGATATGGAGGAAATAAGCAATTGGAAATTAAAATTTCTAAAGATAAAAGCGATAGATTAACTAAGAAAAAAACTGATGGTAGTATGGATATTTTATATAAAATAATACTATTAGTTATTATATTTTTAGTCTGGCATTTTGCAGCAAAAGATATAGGGAGTTCTTTGTTACTTCCAATGCCAGTAGATGTAATAAAAGGTTTCTTTTTCTGTGTGACAGATGCAGAGACAGTCACTAATCTTTTTATAACATTGCAGAGAGTACTTAAAGGTTTTATGTATGCATTATTGTTTGGGCTTCCAATAGGATTTATTATGGGATTTTCTAAAACTTTTGAAAGGGTTTTATCTCCAGTAGTAGATTCTGTAAGGCAAGTTCCAATAATGGCATGGGTTCCTCTTACTATAGTATGGTTTGGTATAGGAGATGGTCCAACAATATTTTTAATAGCTTTTTCAGGGGTTTTCCCTATAATTTTAAATACTATTCAAGGAGTAAGAGCAATATCAAAGGATTATTATAATGCAGCTAGAAGTATGGGAGCATCGCCAATTGTGATATTTACAAATGTAATTGTTCCCGCATCTCTTCCAGATATACTAACTGGTTCAAGGATTGCTATAAGTACAGGATGGATGTCTGTTATCTGAGCCGAGTTTATAGCTACGAGTGCCGGTCTCGGTTACTCAATGGTACAAGCTCAAACATTAATGCATACAGATGTATTAATTGGGCTTATGATATTTGCAGCTTTAATAGGATTTATAATAGATAGGGTATTAAAGTTTATAAATAAAATCCTTTGTAGATGGAGGTTTGCAGATTAATGAAGTTAAGTGTAAGAGATATAAATAAGACATTTGTAAATAATAGAGTACATACAAAGGTTTTAGAAGATATAAGTATGGATATAGATGATGGACAATTTGTCTGTCTTTTAGGACCATCAGGTTGTGGAAAAACAACTTTACTTACTATAATAGGTGGGTTTCAAAAATCAGAACGTGGAGATGTTTTTATAAATGATAAAAGAGTTAAAAAACCGGGCATAGATAGAGCTTTTATATTTCAAAATTATGCTTTATTTCCTTGGAAAACTATAAGAGGTAATGTTCTATTTCCTATGAAACAGCAGAAAATACCAAAAGAAAAAAGAGAAGAAATGCTAGAAGAACTTTTGGTTATGTCAGACTTAAAAGGAAAAGAAAAACTGTTTCCGCATCAATTATCTGGAGGAATGAAACAAAGAGTGGCCATGATAAGAGCTTTAGCATGTAATCCAGAGGTATTACTAATGGATGAACCATTAGGAGCTGTAGATTTTCAAATGAGACAAAATTTACAGGAAGAGCTAGAACGAATATGGATAAAGAAGAAAATAACTGCATTAATGGTAACTCATGATGTTGATGAAGCTGTATATATGAGTGATAGAGTTATAGTAATGTCGAGAGATAAAGGAAGAATTATTGATGATATAAATATAGATATTCCAAGACCTAGAATTAGAGGAAGCCAAAAATATGAAGAGTACAAAAACAAATTAACTGATACTTTATCAAAGTGTTATGAAGTTTAAAGAGGAGTAGACATGAGTCAAATAGAAAAATACAATAGTTTGGATAATACACAACAGAAAATAAGAATCTCTATTATGGATATGATAATAGATAAAGGTTCTAGTGTTACACTTCAAGAAGTGACTGAATATGTAAGTAAAAAGTTGAATATAGAAAAAGAATATATAGAAAGGACACTACAATATTTTATTTATAAAAATATAATGGTTGTTGATGGGAATAGTATAAATTTTATATATCCTGTATCAGCATTGCCAACAAATCATAAAGTAACTTTGAGAGATAATAGAAGTTTCAGTGCAATGTGTGCTATAGATGCTATAGGAACCTCTTGCACATTCAACCAAGATATAAAAATAAACTCTATTTGTAGTGCTACAGGTAAGGAAATAGAAGTAATTATAAAAAATGAAAAGATTGAGTATGTGAATAATCCAAACTTAAGAGTGCTTCATATAAATCTTGATAAGCATCTAAATTGGGCTGCTAGTTGCTGAAATATAATGAATTTCTTCTGGACGAAGAGTGATTTTGATGCTTGGACAAACGAAGCGGGATTATCTGATGATGAAGATATATATTGTTTAGATATTAATGAGGCAATAGTAGAATCATATAAAATATTTAAACTCAAACAAAAGGTACTATCATAGATATACATATATGAAAAACTAAAAATGACCTTTAGATAAAAATGATAGGTAATATCCATACTATATAAATTAGTATAGAGTAGGGATGTGAAAAGTATTTAAATCTAAAGGTATATTTTTAGTTTTTTTTAGATGATTAGATAGCCTTATTAAGTATATATTTATTTATAACCTTTGCAACTCCATTTTCATTATTAGTATCAGTAACATAATCTGCAATTTCCTTTATACTATTACGTGCATTCCCCATAGCCACACCAAGACCTGCATACTTTATCATATGTTGGTCATTTTCTTCATCGCCAACAGCAATAGCATTTTCTATAGGTATATTTAGATTCGTACATAATGTTTTAAGAGCAGTTCCTTTATTAGTAGTTTTACCTAAAAATTCTAGATAAAAAGGAGCAGACCTTACTATAGTATATTTATTGAATAAATTTTTAGGTAGTTGCTGTATGATTTCTTCCAATCTTTCTGGTTCATCAACTATCATAATTTTACAGATTTTAATAGATTCATCAATTTTATCTTTTTGTATATATTTGACTTCTATATTATTTAATTTCGCTTCATGAAGTGTATATTTGCCAGGCGTTTCATTTGGTGTAATTAAATTTGTCATTGTATTTATGTGTATTTTAGTCTTATATTTTTTACAAACGTTATTATATATAAAATCAAAATCATCTAAACTCATTTCTACATCATGTATGATTTTCTCACTTTTAACTTCTTGAATAATTGCTCCATTAAAGCATATAACATAATCACCTTCATCTGTTAAATTTAGTTGATTTAGAAGTTCTTTTACACCAGGAAGAGGTCTGCCTGTTGTTATAACTACTTTTGCCCCAGCCCTTTTTGCCTCCTGAATGGACTCAAAGACTTCAGGAGTAATCCTTTTTTGTGTATTTAATATTGTTCCATCAATGTCTAGTGCGATTAATTTGTACATATCAACCTCCAATAAATTATATACTCAAATTTCCTGTGAAAACGTTGACACGGCTAGTGTTGAACAAAGTTTCAGTGGGAAATATGGTTTGTTTTGTATACTATTATATCAAGAGATAAGTAATTTAGAAAGTTTAATAATATTAATTTTTTGATAAAAATATTACTTATGTGAGATGAGAATGTAAAAACTTTGTAATCAATAATTCCAAAATTCTTAATTACAAATAATGGTATCGTTTGCATTGTTAATATAAATAAATGTATATTATATAGTTAGAAGTTTGAATAAATAGACTGATGGTAATTTGTTATATTAGTTAGTTTTGTGTTATAAAATATTGTAATTCCATTAATCATATGTTATTATTCAACATGATTATAATATAAAGAATATTTGATATATATAATAATTTATAAAAGAGTATTACATAGTACATGTAAATCTATATTTATAAATACAATAAAGTAAAGTTGTAAAGGAGTGCTTTAAATGACGTTTTCAGAGTTTAAGTATGAAAGACCCAATTATAATAGTATGAAAAAAGAGTTTTTGAGCTGTGTAGAAGATATAAATAATTCTCGTAATTATAAAGAGCAACAAAAAAATATACATAAGATTAATTTATTAAGAAATAAAATAGAAACGTTGTCAAATATAGCTTCGATAAGATATAGTACAGACACATTTAATAAATTCTACAAAGAAGAAAAAAATTATTGGGATGAATATATGCCTTTGTATGAAGAATTAAATTCATATTTTTATAATGCCATTGTAAATTCAAAATTTAAATATGATTTGATAAAAGAGTTTGGAGAGCAATTTTTCACAATAGTAGAGTATTCTTTAAAAAGTTTTTCCAAAGAAATAATAAGTGAATTGCAGGAAGAAAATAAATTGTGTTCAGAGTATACTAGACTTTTAGCTTCAGCTGAGATAATGTTTGATGGGAAAATAAGAAATTTATCTGGTATGGGGAAATTCATGTATTCTAAGAATAGAAAAACAAGAGAATTAGCAAACAAAGCATATTATAATTTCTTTGAAGAAAATGAAACTAAATTTGATGACATATTTGATAAATTGGTTAAACTTAGAGATAAGATGTCTAAAAAATTAGGTTTTGAAGATTTTGTAGAGCTTGGGTATGTTAGAATGATGAGAAGTGACTACAGAGAATATATGATAAAAAATGTTAGAAAACAAGTACTAAAATATGTTGTTCCAATGGCAAATGAGCTTTATGAAAAACAAGCTAAAAGAATTGGTCTAGAATATTTAAGTTACATAGATGAAGGCGTGGAATTTTTAACAGGAAATGCAAGTTTAAAGGGAGATTCAAGATACATAATTCAAAATGGTAAAAGGATGTATTCTGAACTGTCAAAAGAAACAAATGAATTTTTTGATTTTATGTTAGAAAATGAACTTATGGATTTAGAAACGAAGAAAGGAAAAGGAGCTGGAGGGTATTGTACTTATATACCAGATTATAAATCACCATTCATTTTTTCTAATTTTAATCAAACTGCTGATGATATAGATGTGTTAACACATGAGGCAGGACATGCATTTCAGTTGTATATGTCTAGATGGATTGATATGCCAGAAATTAATTTTCCAACGCTTGATAGTTGTGAAATCCATTCAATGAGTATGGAATTTATAACATGGCCGTGGATGGATTTATTTTTTAAAGAAGATACAGATAAGTACAAATTCACTCACTTATCATCTTCAATTAAATTTATACCTTATGGAGTAATTGTTGATGAATTTCAACACTATATTTACAAAAATCCTAATGTAGATAAGTCAAAACGAAAAGAAATCTGGAGATTTTTAGAGAAAAAATACTTACCTCATAGAAAATATGGTGATAATTCTTTTTTAGAGAGAGGTTGTTGGTGGTTTAAACAAGGACATATATTTAAAAATCCGTTTTATTATATAGATTATGTATTAGCTCAAATTTGTGCGTTACAATTTTGGAAAAAAATGATTCAAGATAGAGATGCAGGATGGAAAGATTATATAAATATCTGTAAAGTTGGAGGAACAAAATCATTTTTAGATATTGTGAGTATGGGAAATTTGTATTCTCCATTTGATGATGGCTGTATTGAGTCTATTATAGGTGATGTTAAATCTTGGTTTGATGAAATAAATGACAGCAAATTATAAAAAATTATGAGAATTTTATTGTATAAAAGTGAAAAATTAAAAAATATATAAAAAGTGATTATTTGTTGTGAAAATAGTCTTGTTTTTAACTAAATTGATAAAATAAACTAAAAAAGATTTGTACTTAAAAAAAAAAGAAAATACAAGAAATATGCAATATCAACATTTGGAAAAAAAAGTAAAAATGTATACAAAATACATATAAAAAAACTATTGCAAATTTTATAGAATGTTTATATACTTAAGTCAACAGAGATAGAAAAAAGCTATTTATAGAAAACAAAGGATAAATTGCTTAATTTTAAATTTTCTGAAAAAAATAATAATCCGGATGAAGAGTATGGGAGACTGCTTTATAAAAAGCGACCGAAGGGACAAGTTTAATCTTACTTACCCAAAAGATTAGATGAAATTCTCAGGTAAAGGTGACTGTACTTGGACGGGGCTCTGAAAATGATTTTAACAGGGAAGACAAATTGGGAGATTTGTTTTTCCTGTTTTTTATTTATCAAGTAATAAATAAAAGTTTGAAAGAGAGTAAAAAAATGATAATAATTACGAATAATCCAAAAGTAAAAGAAGAAGTTCAAGGCAGAGAAGTTTTGTTTAAAGACACAACTTATATTGGAATCTTAGAAGCAAGTAGAGATTTGATACATGAAGGTTATGAACTTTTATCTCATCCACTCTATGGGAGTGTAAAGCCAAATGAAACACCTTACAGGACTGTTATACTAAAGAAAGGAAATCGTTTGGATATAAACTCTTTAACCTTAATTGAAGAAGCAATCATCACTGCAAGTAAATTTCAGAATAATAAAAAGACTCCAAAATGGACAGAAAGTGTTCAAGATGATTTTAGAGTAATTGATTATGATATATTTTATAATACAATACAAAGAATGCAGTATGAATAAAAAAATTTGTTAAAAAGTTATTAAAACAGCCTAAATATTAAATCTAATTTAATATTAAATAAAATGAGAAATTTAATTGGGGAGGATAAGTCAAAATGGAAAATGTGTATGACTTAGTAATAATTGGTTCAGGACCAGCAGGGCTTGCAGCAGGTCTTTATGGAGCAAGAGCAAAGTTAAAAACTCTAATCCTAGAAAAAGACAAGACTGGTGGACAAATTGTAATAACACATGAAATTGCAAATTATCCAGGGTCAGTTCCAAATGCAACAGGACCAAGTTTAATAGCTAGAATGGTTGAACAGTGTAAAGAGTTTGGAGCAGAAATGCTAAGAGACAACATTGTTGATACTGAGCTAGATGGAGATATAAAAGTTTTAAAAGGGGAAAAGGCAGAATATAGAGCAAAAGCAGTAATAATAGGAACAGGAGCAACACCAAGAAAGATTGGTTGTCCTGGAGAAAAAGAACTTACTGGTAAAGGGGTTTCATATTGTGCAACTTGTGATGCAGATTTCTTTGAAGATTTTGAAGTATTTGTTGTAGGTGGAGGAGACAGTGCATTAGAAGAAGCAATGTATTTAACTAAATTTGCTAGAAAAGTAACAATTGTACATAGAAGACAAGGATTTAGATGTGCTAAGAGTGTTGAAGAAAAAGCAAAAGCTAATCCAAAGATAGAGTTTTTATTAGATACAGTAATTGAAGAAATCAAAGGTGATGGAATATTAGAATCAGTTGTATTTAAAAATAAAGTTACTGGAGAAACTCATGAATACTTTGCAGATGAAGAAGATGGAACAATGGGAGTATTTGTGTTCGTTGGATTAGATGCTCAAACTGATTTATTCAAAGGTAAAGTTGATATGGATGAAAAAGGTTACATAATAACTGATGAAGATATGAGAACTAACATACCAGGCGTATTTGCAGCAGGAGATTGTAGATCTAAGACTCTAAGACAGGTTGTAACTGCAACTAATGATGGAGCAATTGCATCTATAGTAGCTGAGAAATACATTGATGAAAAATTTGGGAACTAGAATCTGTAAATTAAGAAATAGTGTCTGTAAATTTAATGAATAACATTTAAAATTAATATTTAAAATTAAAATAAAAATTTCAAGGGGGAATAAGAAAATGTTAGATTTAGATAAGGCTACATTTGAAGAAGAAGTTTTAAATGCAGAAGGTTTTGTATTTGTTGATTTTTGGAGTGAAGGTTGTGAGCCTTGTAAAGCTTTAATGCCAGATGTTCATAAATTAGCTGAGACTTATGGGGATAAAATAAAATTCTGTAAGATGGATACAACAAAAGCTAGAAGATTAGCTATAAAACAAAAAGTATTAGGTCTTCCAACTATGGCTATATACAAAGATGGAGAAAAAGTAGACGAAGTTACTAAGGATGATGCTACAGTTCCTAATATAGAAAACATGATTAAAAAATATCTTTAATATGTTGATAAATTATTAACATTAAAAGAAAAAATCTATTTTTATCTGAAGATAAGAAGAAAAAGGTTTTTATGTCCAACTTTGTTAAAAAAATAATTTTAAATAAAATAATTTTTTTACAATAAATATTTTTTAGTAATAAAATAAAGATTTAAGGCATAAAAACACAATAATATATCTTTAAAAAAATAAGATAAATTGTAAAATGATATAATTTTGAGAAAAACTCAAATGCATATACACAAATTAAATAACAGGAGGTGCAAGTATGCGTCTTGAATTAGGGAAAATCTTTATAAAAGATATTCAATTTGGTGATGTAACAGAAGTAAAAGATGGAGTATTATTCATCAATAAGCAAGAGATGCTACAAGAAATTGGTGGAGATGAGCATATTAAATCTATAGATATAGAATTAGCTCGTCCAGGTGAAAGCGTAAGAATAACACCTGTAAAAGATGTTATTGAGCCAAGAGTAAAAGTTGAAGGTAATGGGGGAATCTTCCCTGGTATCATGTCTAAAGTTGACACTGTAGGAGAAGGAAAAACTCATGCTTTAAAAGGTGTAGCTGTTGTAACTACTGGAAAAATAGTAGGTTTCCAAGAAGGTATAATAGACATGACTGGAGAAGGAGCTAAGTATACTCCATTTTCTAAATTAAATAATGTAGTAGTAATAGCTGAACCTATTGATGGTTTAAAACAATACGCTCATGAAAAAGCTGTTAGAATGATAGGATTCAAAGCAGCAATGTACTTAGGAGAAGTAGCAAGAAATCTTACTCCAGATGAAGTTTCAGTATATGAAACTAAACCTCTTCTTGAATCAATAAAAGAATATCCAGAGCTTCCAAAAGTAGGATATGTTTACATGCTTCAGACTCAAGGTTTATTACATGATACTTATGTATATGGAGTAGATGCAAAACAAATAGTACCAACTTTATTATATCCAACAGAATTAATGGACGGAGCAATTGTAAGTGGTAACTGTGTTTCTGCATGTGACAAAAACCCAAGTTATGTTCATATAAACAATGGGGTTGTTGAAGACTTATATGCAAGACATGGTAAAGATATAAACTTTGTAGGTGTAATTATAACTAATGAAAATGTTTACCTAGCAGATAAAGAAAGATCTTCAAACTGGACTTCTAAATTATGTAAATATTTAGGATTAGATGCAGTTATAGTTTCACAAGAAGGTTTTGGAAATCCTGATACTGACCTTATAATGAACTGTAAGAAGATAGAAATGCAAGGTGTTAAAACAGTTATAGTTACAGATGAATATGCTGGACGTGATGGAGGTTCTCAATCACTTGCAGATGCAGATGTAAGAGCTGATGCTGTTGTAACAGGTGGAAATGCCAACCAAGTTGTAGTTCTTCCTAAGTTAGATAAAGTTATTGGACATTTAGAAGTAGTAGATGTAATAGCTGGTGGTTCTGATGGAAGTTTAAGAGCTGATGGAACTATTGAAGTTGAAATCCAAGCTATAACAGGTGCAACTAATGAAACAGGATTTGGTCATTTAACTGCTAAAGGATATTAAGAAGTATTTTATTAAACGATTGAGTAATGTTAATAAAACATATTATAGATAATTATAATAAGTGTTATAGATATATAAAAATATATTAGAAATATAATAAGGAGGATTATTATGAGTTTACTTAGTAATAAAAAGGTTCTTATAATAGGTGACCGTGATGGTATACCAGGACCTGCGATAGAAGAATGTGTAAAAACAGTAGAAGGAGCAGAGGTTGTTTTCTCATCTACAGAATGCTTTGTCTGAACAGCTGCTGGGGCTATGGACTTAGAAAATCAAAACAGAGTTAAAGATGCTGCTGATAAATTCGGAGCTGAAAATGTTGTGATTTTACTAGGTGCTGCTGAAGCCGAAGCTGCAGGTCTTGCAGCCGAAACAGTAACTGCTGGAGATCCAACTTTCGCTGGACCACTTGCTGGAGTTGCCTTAGGATTAAGTGTTTACCACGTTGTTGAGGAACCAATAAAATCATTATTTGATGAAAGTGTATATGAAGACCAAATAAGTATGATGGAAATGGTTTTAGAAGTTGAAGAAATAGAAGAAGAAATGTCTGGTATAAGAGAAGAATTTTGTAAATTTTAATGCCTAAAAGCAAAAGGGGTGAAACTAAGAGATGGGAAAACTAAAAGCAGTACATTATATTAATCAGTTCTTTGCTGGTATAGGTGGAGAAGAAAAAGCTGATACTAAGCCACATGTGGCAGAAACTTTACCTCCAATAAGTTTACAACTTGATAAATTATTAGGTGAAGATATTGAAATAGTTGGAACAGTAGTTTGTGGAGATAGCTATTTCAATGAAAATATAGATAGTGCAAGTGAAGAAGTTTTATCAATGGTAAAAGGTTTTGAACCACAACTTTTCATAGCTGGTCCTGCATTTAATGCTGGGAGATATGGGGTTGCTGCTGGAACAATAACTAAAGTTGTAAAAGATGCTTTGAATATACCAGCTTTAACAGGTATGTATGTTGAAAATCCAGGAGCAGATATGTTCAAAAAGGATGTTTATGTAGTAGAAACTTCTGATTCTGCAGCAGGTATGAGAAAGGCACTTCCTAAGATAGCTAAACTTGCAGTAAAACTTGCTAATGGAGAAGAAATTGGAACTCCTAAAGATGAAGGATACATAGCTAGAGGAATAAGAGTTAACTACTTCCATGAAGACAGAGGTTCTAAGAGAGCTGTTGACATGTTAGTTAAGAAAATAAAAGGTGAACCATTTGAAACTGAATACCCAATGCCAAACTTTGATAGAGTTGACCCAAGTAAAGCTGTAAAAGATTTATCAAAATGTAAAATAGCTTTAGTTACTTCTGGTGGTATAGTTCCAAAAGGAAATCCAGATAGAATAGAGTCTTCTTCAGCTTCTAAATATGGAACTTATTCTATAGCAGGAGTTATGGATTTAACAGAAGAGACTTATGAAACTGCACATGGTGGATATGACCCAGTGTATGCAAATTTAGATGCAGATAGAGTATTACCTGTTGATGTTCTTAGAGATTTAGAAAAAGAAGGTGTAATTGGAAAATTACATGAGACTTTCTATACAACTGTAGGTAATGGTACATCTGTTGCAAACTCTAAAAAATATGCTTCTGAAATTGGAGCAGCATTAGTGGCTGATGGTGTAGATGCAGTAATATTAACTTCTACATGAGGTACTTGTACTCGTTGCGGTGCAACGATGGTAAAAGAAATAGAAAAAACTGGACTTCCAGTAGTTCATATGTGTACAGTAGTACCTATTTCATTAACAGTAGGGGCTAATAGAATAGTTCCAACTATAGCAATACCTCATCCACTTGGAAATCCAGCGCTTGACCCTACAGAAGAAAAAGCCCTAAGAAGAGGCCTTGTAGAAAAAGCATTAAATGCTTTAACTACAGAAGTAGATGGTCAAACAGTATTTGAAAAATAAAAATAACACACACATATATTATATAGATAAAAATATAAACACACACTAAAAATAAAAAATAACTATACACAAAAAAATAATATAGATTTCATGAATGGATAAATTGGAGTTATTCATTCATGAAATCTTAAAAAATGCCAAAATACATAAACAATAATAGAATCAAATATACAATAAAATACAATGATTAGAGCTTTTAATAAGTTTAATAAGATTAAAAAATAAGTGTTCATAAAATTTATGGAGGTGCACAAAATGACTTATCCAGTTTTAAAAGGGGCAGGCTATGTACTTATTCATACTCCAGATATGATAGTGCAAAATGGAAGTACTTGTACAGTTGAAAGAGCAACAAATCCAGATTCAGAATTTTTAAAAGAAGTAAGTAATCATATAAGAAGTTATGAAGATGTAGTTAACTACATGCCAAATCAAGTTTATATAGGAAATAGAAGACCAGAAGAATTAAGAGATTTACCAATGCCATGGTGTGAACAAAAGATTGAGGGAACTAGAAATGGTAAGTTTGGAGAAATAATGCCTCAAGATGAGTTCATAGCTTTAATGCAAATAAGTGATGCATTTGATTTAGTAAAATTATCACAAGAATTTATTGATGAAGTAAAGCCAAAAATCGAAAATAACTACCCTGAAATTGCACCATTTGTAGGTAAATTAAAGGGTGATGATATAGAAGAAGGTAAAGAATTAGTAGCAACACACATAGCTGAAGGATTATACCATGATGGAAAATTTGTTGGTTATGTAAAAAGAGCACATGATGTAGATGTTAACTTAAATGCCCATACAATGTTTGAAAATCTAGTAGTAAAAGCATCTGGAGTTTTATCTGCTATTCAAATGCTAAGACATAGCAAAATAGACCCTGCTGAAATAGATTATGTTATTGAGTGTTCAGAAGAAGCTTGCGGAGATATAAACCAAAGAGGTGGAGGAAACTTTGCTAAATCAATAGCTGAGATAGCAGGACTTCAAAATGCAACTGGTTCTGACACAAGAGGATTTTGTGCAGCACCAACTCATGCATTAATTCAAGCAGCAGCTTTAGTAAAAGCTGGTATACATAAAAATGTAATGGTAGTAGCAGGTGGAGCAAGTGCTAAACTTGGAATGAATGCTAAAGACCATGTTAAAAAAGGTCTTCCTGTACTTGAAGATGTTGTTGGAGGATTTGCAGTACTTGTATCTGAAAATGATGGTGTAAATCCAGTTATAAGAACTGATTTAACAGGTAAGCATACTGTTGGAACTGGTTCTTCACCACAAGCAGTTATGACAGCACTTATAACTTCAGGTCTTGATAGAGCTAATTTAAAAATAACAGATGTTGATGTGTATTCAGTTGAAATGCAAAACCCAGATATAACTAAGCCAGCAGGAGCAGGAGATGTTCCAGAAGCAAACTACAAAATGATAGGGGCACTTGCTGTTAAACGTGGAGACTTAGAAAAGAAAGAATTGAAAGATTTTGTTTCTAACAAAGGATTACCAGGATGGGCACCAACTCAAGGACACATACCATCAGGAGCTCCTTATATAGGATTTTTAATAGATGATTTAACTACAGGAAATAGAAATAGAGCTATGATAGTTGGAAAAGGTAGTTTATTCTTAGGAAGAATGACTAACTTATTTGATGGAGTATCTTTTATAGCTGAAAGAAATACAGGTGTTACTGAAGAGACTTCAGGAATATCTAAGGATGAAATTAAGAAGATAATAGCTGAATCTATGAAAAAACTAGCATTAGATATGTTAGAAGAATAGGGGTGAGGATATGTCAAAAAAAGTAATCGCAGATGTATTCTTAGAAGTAGCTAATGCAATAGAAAGCGGCGAATTTGGCAAAAAAGTAAAAATTGGTGTTACTACACTTGGAAGTGAACATGGTGTAGAAAACATGGTTAATGGTGCACAATTAGCAAAATCTAATTTATTTGATATTGTGCTTATTGGACCAAAAGTGGAAACTGACCTTGAAGTAGTTGAAGTTAATGATGAAAAAGAAATGCATGCAAAAATGGAAGAATTATTAGATTCAGGATATATTGATGCTTGTGTTACTATGCATTATAATTTTCCAATAGGTGTATCTACAGTAGGTAGAGTAATAACTCCAGCAAAAGGAAAAGAAATGATACTTGCAACAACAACAGGAACAAGTGCTACTAATAGAATAGAGGCAATGGTAAGAAATGCCATTTATGGTATTGCTACAGCTAAATCAATGGGTAACAAATGCCCAAAAGTTGGAATACTTAATGTTGATGGAGCAAGACAAGTTGAGAAGTGCTTAAAAGAATTAAAAGATAATGGATATGACATGGAGTTTGCGGATTCAATTAGAGCAGATGGTGGATGTGTAATGAGAGGTAATGATTTACTTGTAGGTGCACCTGATGTTATGGTTACTGATACATTATCTGGAAATATATTTATGAAAGTATTTTCTTCATATACTACAGGTGGAGATTATGAAGCTCAAGGCTTTGGATACGGACCTGGAGTTGGAGAAGACTATGATAGAAAGGTACTTATAGTATCAAGAGCATCAGGTTCTCCGGTAGTAGCAAATGCTTTAAAATACGCTTATGATGTTGTAAAGGGAGATATAAGTAATGTTGCAAGAAATGAATTTGCAAAGGTTAAAAAAGCAAAATTTGATGACATTATATCCTCTCTTACTAAAAAAGAAGTTAAAGCTGAAAAAGTAGAAGTTAAAATGCCAGATAAGGAAATTGTTACTCGTCAAATAGCTGGTGTTGATATAATGGATTTAGAAGATGCAGTATCTGAGTTATGGAAAAACGGAATCTATGCTGAAAGTGGTATGGGTTGTACAGGTCCAATAGTTTTAGTAAATGAAGCTAAAGGAGACTTAGCAGTTGAAACTTTAGTTAAAGCTGGATATACTGCAAAATAAGTACATTTTTTATATGTAAATAAGAACATATAGTTATAATTTTATTGATTATAATTATATGTTCTTTTTATTTTATATCTTGTCAATATTTATATATTAACACAATCCATTTATTTGATTCTCTAGCTAATTTATTATATTTATTTAATTAAAATTAAGCTTTCTAACTAAATAAAAACTAATGAAGTATTAAAAAAAATGAAATTAATAAAATATGAAAAAATTTTAGGAATAAAGTATCTGTTAGATAAAAATAAGATTAATTAGTGATATAATATAATTAAGATAAAATTTATTATTTGGAGGTAAAATCATGAGCAGAGTAAAAAATGTAGTAGAATTGTTGGAAACTAAAGGTGTTGATGCACTATATCTAACAAAGAAAACTAATGTAAACTATATAAGTGGTTTTCCTGATGAAGAAGCATATGCAGTGATTTGCAAAGATGGAAACTTTTTAGTTACTGATAGTAGATATATGGAGCTTGCAGAAAAGGTTTGCAAAGATTTTGAAATTATAAATTGGCATAATTTTGATAGAAGTGTGGCAAAGGCAGTTAAAAGTGTATGTGATAAAGTGGGTATAAAGAAACTTGGGTTTGAAAGAACTAATATAGTGTTTGATAAATATGAAGAACTTAAAAATCTGATTGAGAAGGATAATGGAGAATTAATACCTACAGAAAATATTGTAGAGACTTTGAGATATGTAAAAGACAAAGATGAAATCAAAAATACAAGAAAAGCTTGTGAAATAGCGGATAAGGCATTAGAAGAATTGATTCCACATATAAAAGCTGGAGTTAGCGAAATTGAACTGGCTACAAAGTTAGAGTACTTTATGAAAATGAACGGAGCACAAAATATAGGGTTTGAAACTATACTGATATCAGGAGCAAAGACTTCATTGCTTCATGGTAAGCCTAGTGATAAGATTATAGAAAAAGGTGATTTTGTACTTATAGACTATGGCGCTATGTATAATGGCTATATATCTGATACAACTAGAACTTTTATAGTTGGAGGAGCTTCTGAAAAGCAATTAGAAATATATAATTTAGTTAAGGAAGCTCAAAATGTAGGGGTTGAGAACATGAAAGCTGGTGTACATGCGACAATTCCAGATGCTGAGATAAGAAAAGTTGTCAAAAAATATGAAGACTATTACTATCAAGGTATAGGACATGGAGTCGGTAGAGATGTTCATGAAGAACCTTTCATTGGTAATTATGGTGATAAAATCATAGAAGAGGGATGTATAATAACAATGGAACCAGGTATTTATTTCCCTGGATGGGGTGGAGTTAGAATAGAAGATACTGTTTTGATTACTAAAAATGGTCCAGAAAGACTTACTAAATTCCCTAAAGATTTGATGATTTTAGACAAATAATTTAATTTATATATATTTTTTTACATAAAATATAACATAATCTCACTATTAAGCTCTATTTACATATTATAGTAAAGAGGGCTTAATTTTATTGTGAGAGGTGATAGTATATATGTATAAAAAACATAAATTTATAAAAAATATAAAAAAAGCCTGGTATAAAATCAAATTAATTGATAGATGCCTTATAATTGTAATGGCAATATTAATGTTTCAATCTATATATAATTTATTTGTTAATGAAGTAAATTCACAAGATACTACAACTATTGATGTAGTAGTAAGAACCACTTCAGCAGCTATATTTGGGTATTTTTTAAGTGCTAATTTTATAAAGAGACCTTTAAGGAAGTATACAAATACTGATGTATCTTCAAATCTTTTTATAGATAATAATTTATCCCCAAAAGGTCAAGAGTCTAGTCAAAATAATATAATGAATGTCAAAAATACCATTGGATTTACTTCAGAAGCTGATAATTATGAAAAGAAAATACCTATTAATAATAATGAAGGTTTTGAAGAAGGAGAAACTAGTGAATTGCAAATTATTATAGCTACTGTAATTTGTATAGTAGCATTAACAGTACTTTTTGTTGTAAGAAATTTTACAACTACAACATCAGCTTCTTTAGGTACTATTTCACAGATGAGAGATTTTGTCTCAGGATGCGTGGGTTTTTTGCTAGGTTGTCCAAGTAAACCTGATTAAAAAAGTATTATCAATAAAAGGTATTTTAAAAAGTATCAGTATAATAATATTTAGATTTAAATGTATACAATTATAATTCTGTAACATTCTATATTGTATTTTTATACTGATACTCTAAACTATACTATTTATTAAAATATTTTAACATTGTATTTAAACAAAATATTATATCTGTATAATATAAATTTAGTTTATATGAATAGATGCCATATACTCAATAAAAAGTTTCATACTATGAGATATGTATTGATTTCTTCTCCAAAGAACCCCAATATTTGCAGTAATTGCACGTTCTAATGGTATTGAACAGAGATTTTCTGTATTTTGAAATATTTCTTTATACAATATTGTTGAAGCCAAGTCATTTTCTAGTAAATAACGTATGGTAGAAAGTTGATTTGAGTGTAAAATTATATTTGGCTTAGCTTTTTCAAGTCTTTTTGTAATAATCTTATAGTGATAAGAACCTTCAGATAAGATTACAAAAGGTACATTTTTTAACATATAATTCGATATAATGGGATGTTTTGCCAATTCATTTTTGGGATTTGTAACTAAGTACAATTCTGTTTTATAGATTGTCTTTGAATCTATATCATCATAAATATCACTGTCAATTATACCAATACAAAAATCAAGTGTAGATTCTTCAATCATTTTAGCTCCAACAAATGTTGGAACTTCAAAAATTTTAAGCTCTATATCTGGATAAATTACATTAAATCTAGGAAGTATTTTTGAAAGCAAAAACGTACCTAAAACTGTAGGAATACCTATTTTGAGAGAAGCTTTTCTCTTTTTTCCTAAATCAAGTGCGTCACATTGAAAATCCTCAAATTGTTTTATAAAATGTTTTGACTTGTCTAAAAAAATTTTTCCTTCAGGCGTTAACTCTATTTTATTACCTATTCTGTAAAAAAGTTCAAAGCCAAGTTCTTTTTCTAATTCTTTAATTGCTAATGTTATGGATGGTTGAGAAATATGAATACTTTCCGCAGCCTTAGTCATGTTTTTATATTTACAGACAGTTTGAAAATAGTATAAATAGTTTATATTCATTTGGTATTAGTTCCTTTCATTTACATATTAGTGACAAGTATATAATTAACAATAGCATAAGTTTTGTATATTGTTGTAAAAAAATAGAATAGTTTTAAACTATCATAGCATAAGTTTTTGATATTTTCAATCTATTAAGAATAGTGCTATTATTAAATTAACAAAAGAGAATAGCTGGTATGGTTTAGAGTAAATCAATCTATATTACAGTTATATCAACGAATATCAAAAAATTATCTATTAAAAAATAAAAATTATTTTTACAATTAAATTGTTAATTAAATCATAAAGAAAAAAGTGATATTAACAAGATAAAATTTTTTTAATCAGAAATGTTAATTTAATAACAAAATAGAGTATTGGGGAGAAAGGAGAAATATATTTTTTAATAATATTTGTTAATTTAATAACGAAAAATGAAAGGGAGTGATTTAGTGAAGTTTGAATTGATGGATTTTTTAATGAATCCTTTTGTCCTTATGTTTGCTGCAGTAATTACAGGAATTTTATTTGGAAAAATTAAATTTGGGAAGTTTAATTTTGGGGTATCAGGAGCATTATTTACAGGATTATTTATTGGATGGCTTGCATATAGCTTGGGGAATCTAATAATAGAAAAAGGGGAAACAGCAGCAGGATATAAGGCAGCAACTGTAATGATGGGGAATGGAATTATTTCTTCTGACTTCTTTGATTTCTTTTTAATAATATTTGTTGCAGCAGTTGGTCTATTGGCAGCAAAAGATATGAAAGCTGTATTAAAGAAGTATGGAGCAAGATTTGTAATTTTAGGAGTTCTTATAACTTTTATAGGTGGCTTTATGACTTATGCAATGACTTTACTATCAAGTGATAAAGGAAGTAGTGCTTATGAAGTTTCTGGCGTTTACACAGGAGCATTAACAAGTTCGCCTGGATTAGCTGCTGCTTTAGAAACAGCTGGTAAACATGCAGAAGATGTATCAAAAGAATTTGAAAAAGCTTCAATAAAAGATAAAAAAGAAATTTTAAAAGTAGTCGACCCAGAAGGCAAATTGGATGTGAATACAACTACATCACTGACTCAAGAGCAAATAGATAAGTATATTGCATATGCTGAAGCTGGTGTTGGTATAGGTCATGCAGTCGCATATCCTTTTGGAGTTTTAATAGTAATCTTAGGTGTAAATTTCCTTCCAAAATTATTTAGGATGGACCTAAAAGAAGAAAGAAGAAAATATGAGAAGGAAATGAAGGAAGCAAGAGATAGTGTTTCTGGTAAAACGATACCAGAAGTTCCATTTAATATAATAACATTTTTCTTGACATGTTTAGCTGGATACTTAGTTGGAGGAATACATGTATTTATGGGACCACTAGGGTACTTCACACTAGGTGCAACAGGAGGTTCACTAATTGTATCTCTAGTTCTTGGATATATAGGTAAGATAGGGGTAGTAAATTTCAGAATGGAAGAAAAGGTTTTAAATATTTTAAAACAAATAGGGCTAGTGTTTTTCTTAGCAATAGTTGGATTAAGATATGGTGGAAAAGTAGTTGATTCAATTATGACATCTGGTATGCACCTAGCCTTAGTAGCAATAGCAGTAGGTGTTACAGCTATGATGATAGGATTCTTAGTTGGCAAATACGTATTTAAATTAAATTGGATTTTATTATCTGGAGCTGTCTGTGGTGGTATGACATCAACACCAGGTCTTGGAGCTGCTGTTGATGCTCTTGATAGTGATGACCCAGCAGCAGGTTATGGTGCTACGTATCCATTTGCATTATTAACTAAAGTTATATTGGTTATAGTTTTACACAAACTTCCAATGTAAATAAGATTTTATATGGGGGGATATTTATGAATAATGAAGGAGCATTTGAAGAATTAAGTGGAAGATTAAGAAATAAAGAATTGTGTGATTTAATAATGAATGCAGATGAAGCTGCTAAAATTATAGAGGATGGCATGGTTATTGGAGTTAGTGGATTTACACCTTCAGGCTATCCAAAAGCAGTACCATTAGCAGTTTCAGAAAGAGCTAAAAGTGGAGAAAAGATAAAATTAACCGTATATTCAGGAGCATCTTTAGGTCCAGAAGTTGATGGAGCATGGTCAGAAGCAGGTATAATTGAAAGAAGACTTCCTTATCAAACTAATTCAATACTTAGAAATAATATTAATAAAGGTGTTGTTGATTATATAGATATGCACCTAAGTCATTCTACTCAATTTTTAAATTATGGAACTATACCTAAAGTAGATGTAGCTATAGTAGAAGCACTTGCAATAACTGAAGAAGGGAATATTATACCAACTAGTGGGATAGGTAATTCTCCATCTTTTATAAAAAGTGCAGATAAAGTAATAGTAGAGATAAATCTTGCAAAACCAATGGAAATGGAAGGTATGGCAGATATATATATTACGGAAAATCCACCAAATAGAAAACCAATAGAAATAAATCATCCTAAGGATAGAATTGGAACAACATATATACCTTGTGGTTTGGATAAAATTGCAGGAGTAGTAATTACCAATATGCAAGATAAGACCCGTCCATTGGGGGTTGTAGATGAAGCTTCGAAAAAAATATCAAATAATATTATTGCTTTTTTAAGAGAAGAAGTAAAGTCAGGCAGATTATCAAAGAATTTACTTCCTCTTCAATCTGGTGTAGGAAGTGTAGCAAATGCAGTATTATATGGATTATGTGAATCTGAATTTGAAAATTTAACTTGTTATACAGAGGTTGTACAGGACTCTATGTTGGATTTAATAAGAATGGGTAAAGTTACAATGGCATCTACTACATCTGTAAGTCCATCTCCAGAAGGATTAATAAAATTTGAAAAAGATATTGATTTTTTTAAGGATAAGATTATATTAAGACCTCAAGAAATTAGTAACAATCCAGAAATAGCCAGAAGAATTGGTGTAATTGCAATGAACACTGCAATTGAAGTTGATATTTATGGAAATGTAAATTCTACTCACATAATGGGGTCAAAGATGATGAATGGAATTGGAGGTTCTGGTGATTTTGCTAGAAATGGAGCAATAACTATATTTAGTACTGAGTCAATTGCAAAAAATGGTGATATATCATCAATAGTACCTATGGTATCTCACGTAGACCACACTGAACATGATGTAATGGTAATTGTAACAGAACAAGGATATGCTGATTTAAGAGGTCTCGCACCTAGAGAAAGAGCTATAAAAATAATAGAAAATTGTGCCCATCCAGATTATAAAGAACAACTTAGGGATTATTTAAATAGAGCTTGTAAAAGTGGAGCAAAACAAACACCTCACATATTGGACGAAGCTTTATCATGGCATAGTAAATTTATGAGTACAGGTACAATGAAAAAGGCTGAAACTTTTAAAAGTGCATTATAAAATATTTAATAAATTGGAGGTAGATTTTAAATGGAAAAAGCAGTGGAAAACTTTGAAGATTTAAGTAAGGAATACATTAATGGTTATATTGAGAGAGCAAGAAAAGCTCAAAGAGAGTTTGAATGTTATACTCAAGAACAAGTAGATAAAATAGTAAAAATAGTTGGAAAAGTAGTGTATTATAATGCTGAATATTTAGCTAAACTTGCTGTAGAAGAGACTGGAATGGGAGTATATGAAGATAAGGTAGCTAAAAATAAAAGCAAAGCAAAAGTTATATATAACAATTTAAAAGATAAAAAATCAGTTGGTATAATTGATATAGATAGAGAAACTGGAATAACAAAGGTAGCTAAACCAGTTGGAGTAGTAGCGGCAATAACTCCTTGTACAAATCCAATCGTTACACCTATGAGCAATGCAATGTTTGCACTTAAGGGAAGAAATGCAATTATTATCACACCTCATCATAAAGCAATTGGATGTAGTACAAAAACTGTAGAGATGATTAATGAAGAATTAGAAAAAATAGGAGCTCCAGAAAATTTAATACAAATACTTGACCAACAATCAAGAGAAAATACAAGAAATTTAATTTCATCAGCAGATGTAGTAATTGCCACTGGAGGAATGGGAATGGTAAAAGCTGCGTACTCAAGTGGAAAACCAGCACTTGGTGTAGGGGCAGGAAATGTTCAATGTATCATAGATAGAGATGTAGACATTAAAGAAGCAGTACCTAAAATCATAGCAGGAAGAATTTTTGATAATGGTATCATTTGTTCAGGTGAACAGTCAGTAATAGTAGCAGAAGAAATGTTTGATAAAATAATGGATGAATTTAAAAATAACAAAGGTTTTATAGTTAGAGATAAAGTACAAAAAGAAGCTTTCAGAAATGCTATGTTTGTAAATAAATCTATGAATAAAGATGCAGTAGGTCAATCAGTTCATACAATTGCAAAAATTGCAGGTGTTGAGATACCAGAAGATACAAAAATAATAGTAATAGAAGCTGATGGACCAGGAGAAGAGGATATTATTGCAAAAGAAAAAATGTGTCCAGTTATATCTGCATACAAGTATAAAAGTTTTGAAGAAGGTGTAGCTATTGCAAAAGCAAATTTAAATGTAGAAGGAAAAGGACATAGTGTATCTATACATTCAAATACAGTTAAAAATATAGAATATGCAGGAGAAAATATAGAAGTATCAAGATTTGTTATTAATCAATGTTGTGCTACTAGTGCTGGAGGAAGTTTCTTTAATGGTCTTGCACCTACTAATACTCTAGGTTGTGGTTCTTGGGGAAATAACAGCATCTCTGAAAATCTTGATTATAAGCATCTAATTAATATTTCTAGAATTGCTTATTATATGCCAGAAAATGAAGTCCCTACAGATGAAGAACTTTGGGGATAAAATTTAGACAAAAAATATTCATTCTAAATTAAAGTAGGAATATACTTTAATTTAGAATGAATTTAAGACATAAATTAAATTTAAATTAGTTTATTGGACTAAATTTAAAATATTAAGAGACATATAGAAGAAGGAAGTATTATAATTTAAAATAAATAAAAAAATCTATAAAAGAGAAGGAGTGGTTTTATTATGGCATTAATGACAGGAGCTCAATATATTGAAAGTTTGAGAAAATTAAATACTAAGGTTTATATGTTTGGTGAAGAGGTTAAGAATTGGGTTGACCATCCTATGATTAGACCATCTATAAATTGTGTAGCAGCAACTTATGACTTAGCTCATGACCCAGAATATGCAGATTTAATGACAGTTACTTCAAATATCACAGGTGAAAAAATAAATAGATTTGGTCATCTTCATCAAAGTGTTGATGATTTGATAAAAAAAGTAAAAATGCAAAGACTATGTGGTCAAAAAACAGCTTCTTGTTTCCAAAGATGTGTTGGTATGGATGCGTTTAATGCAGTGTATTCAACAACATTTGAGTGTGATAAAGCCCATGGAACTAATTATCATGATAATTTTGTAAAATACTTAACTTATATACAAGAAAACGATTTAGTAGTTGATGGAGCTATGACTGACCCTAAGGGAGATAGAAGTCTATCACCTAGTGCTCAACCTGACCCAGATATGTTCCTTCATATAGTAGAAAGAAGAGAAGATGGGATAATTGTAAGAGGAGCAAAGGCACATCAAACTGGTTCAATAAATTCACATGAGCACCTTATAATGCCTACTATAAGTATGACTGAAGCAGATAAAGACTACGCTGTATCATTTGCAGTTCCTTCAGATGCTGAAGGAGTGTTTATGATTTATGGAAGACAATCTTGTGACACTAGAAAATTAGAAGAAGGTGCAGATGTTGATTTAGGAAATAAGGAGTTTGGAGGTCAAGAAGCTTTAGTAGTATTTGATAATGTATTTGTTCCAAATGATAGAATTTTCTTATGTGGAGAATGGGATTTCTCTGGTATGTTAGTAGAGAGATTTGCAGGATACCATAGACAAAGTTATGGTGGATGTAAAGTAGGAGTAGGTGATGTAATAATAGGAGCAGCAGCTTTAGCAGCTGATTATAATGGAGCAAACAAAGCTTCACATATAAAAGATAAACTAATAGAAATGACTCACCTTAATGAAAGCTTATATTGCTGTGGTATAGCATGTTCATCAGAAGGTCACAAAACAGAAGCTGGAAACTATCAAATAGATTTACTTCTTGCAAATGTGTGTAAACAAAATGTAACTAGATTTCCTTATGAAATAGTAAGACTTGCAGAAGATATAGCTGGAGGGCTTATGGTTACTATGCCTTCAGAAAAAGACTTTAAATCAGACCTTAAAGTTGGAACAAGTGGAATGACTATTGGCGAAGTATGTAACAAGTATTTTAAAGCTTCTTCAGTGGCTTCAACAGAAGAAAGAATGAGAATATTAAGATTCTTAGAAAATATATGCCTTGGTTCATCTGCTGTTGGTTATAGAACTGAGTCAATGCATGGGGCAGGTTCACCACAAGCTCAAAGAATAATGATTTCAAGACAAGGAAACATAAATCAAAAGAAAGAATTAGCTAAGAAAATTGCGGGAATAAAAAAAGAGGAAGCTTTAAATTTATAAAAAGTTGATATATAAAGGGAAATTATATATTAATGTGTATTAATTAATGAAAAAATATGTAGTATAAGAGATAGTTATAAAATTATGGTGGTTTTTAGCTAAGTAAAGAAATTTTTAATAAGGAGAATTTACACATGACCTGTGGAGTTAGATTTTGTGGGGGCTGTAACCCTAGATACGAAAGAGGGAAGGCTCTTACAATAATCAAAGAGCACTTCAATGGTAGGGTAGATTTTAGTATAGCACAAGAGAACGTCGAGTATGATTTGCTACTTATAATTGGAGGATGCGCAACTCTATGCGCATCCTATCAACAATATAAAGTGAAAAATGAATGTGTTAAGATGTGGGATTTTAGCCATATAGAAAGAGTTATAAATGTGATTGAATCAGCAATTTGTGAAACTTAAAAAAGCTAAATGGGGGGATTTCATTGAGTTGGCAAGAATTGTATCAAAGTAAATTATGTAGTGCTACAGAAGCTGTAAAACAGATTAAAAACGGTGATACTGTAGTATTTGCACATTGTGTAGGTGAACCTCCTGCACTAGTAGAGGCTATGATTGAAAATGCTGAACAATATAAAGATGTTGAGATTAAACATATGGTAAGCTTGGGTAGTGGTGGATATACTGCTAAGGGAATGGAAGCTCATTTTAGAGTAAATCCAATGTTTGTAAGTGGAAATGTAAGAAAGGCAATTGAAAATGGAGATGGTGATTTTACACCTGCATTCTTCCATGAAGTACCAAAGTTGCTTAGAGAAAAAAGATTAAAATGTGATGTTGTTTTAGCACAGGTAACTCCACCAGATGAACATGGATATTGTAGCTTAGGAACATCAGTTGATTATACTTATGAAGCCATTAAAACTGCTAGAACAGTAATTGTTCAAGTGAATGACCAGTTTCCTAGAACCTATGGTGAGGTAGTCCATGTATCAGAGTTTGACTATATAGTGGAAAAATCACAACCTTTATTTGAACTACAACCTGCAAAGATTGGAGAAGTAGAAGAAGCAATTGGTAAAAATTGTGCTTCATTAATTGAAGATGGTTCTACTTTACAGTTAGGGATTGGTGGGATACCAGATGCAGTTATGTTATTTTTAACTGATAAAAAGGATTTAGGGATTCATTCAGAAATGATTTCAGATGGGACTTTGGCCCTTTATGAAAAAGGTGTTATAAATGGTAAATATAAAAATTTTGATAAAGAAAAAATGACAGTTACCTTCTTAATGGGTACTAAAAAATTATATGACTTTGCAAATAATAACCCTGCAGTAGAGGTAAAACCAGTAGACTATGTGAATCATCCAGCAATTATAATGAAACAACATAAGATGGTTTCTATAAATTCTGCTATACAAGTTGATTTAATGGGACAGGTAGTTGCAGAGGCTATGGGACTTAGACAATTTAGTGGTGTTGGAGGTCAAGTTGACTTTATACGTGGAGTGTCTATGGGTGAAGATGGAAAGGCAATTATAGCTATGCCTTCAATAACTACAAAAAAAGATGGTACAGTAATTTCAAAAATCGTATCTATTGTGGATGAAGGTGCACCTATAACGACATCAAGAAATGATGTTGATTATATTGTAACAGAATACGGTATAGCAGAATTAAAAGGAAAATCTCTTAGAGAAAGAGCAAGAAATTTAATAAATATAGCTCATCCAAGTGTAAGAGAAAGTCTAGCAGTAGAATTTGAAAAGAGATTTAAGGAGAAATATTAATAATAGAGGGGTGTTAATAATGGAAGCACTTAGAGTAGTTCCAAAGATATTTTACTTTGATACATTTAAAGAATTTAATGAAGAATTTAAAATAGGAAAAAATGATTTAGTAATTACTAATGAGTTTATATATGAGCCATATATGAAACCTCTTGGAATAGATACAAATTTAATTTTTCAAGAAAAGTTTGGAACAGGTGAACCATCTGATGAAATGATAGACTCCATGACAAAGGAAATGAAGAAATACAATTTTGATAGAATTATTGCATTTGGAGGAGGAACAATAGTTGATATATGTAAGATATTAGCACTTGATGTTCCAGAAAAGTCTATTGATTTATTTGAAGGAGAAGTATTACCTAAAAAAGTAAAAGAGTTAGTAGTAGTTCCTACAACATGTGGTACAGGTAGTGAAGTAACAAATGTAGCTATTGCAGAGTTAAAATCTAAACATACTAAAAAGGGGCTTGCAGTAGAAGAAACATATGCAGACTATGCAGTGTTAATTCCAGAGACAATAAAAGGATTACCTTACAAATTCTTTGTTACAAGTTCGGTAGATGCTCTTATACATGCTATTGAGTCTTATCTTTCTCCAAAAGCAAGTCCATTTACAGAGATGTATTCTCTACAAGCAATAAAAATGATTATGGATGGGTATAAGAAGATAGTTGATAAAGGAGAAGAAGAGAGATTTAATCATCTTAGAGACTTTGTACTTGCATCAAATTATGCAGGAATTGCTTTTGGAAATGCTGGTTGTGCAGCAGTTCATGCACTATCTTATTCAATAGGTGGAGCTTTCCATGTTGCACATGGTGAAGCAAATTATCAGTTCTTTACTGAAGTATTTAAGATGTATTCTAGAAAAAAACCTAATGGAAAAATTATAAAATGTACAAAAATTTTAGCAGATGCCCTTGAATGTGACCCTAACTGTGATGTTTATGGAGAATTAGAAAAGTTTTTAAATAAATTAATAGCTAAAAAAGCTTTGAGAGAATATGGAATGGTGGAAAGTCAGATAGATGAATTTACAGATAGTACAATAGCAAATCAACAACGACTACTTGCTAATAATTATGTAGAGCTTAGTAGAGAGGAAATAAGAGAGATATTTGCAAATCTTTATTAATACAATTTTTTATTTATATGTATAGTCAACATAAACAATGCTAATTATATTTATGTACAAATAAAAATAAGGGAACTTAAATTTTAATTAAAGTTAAGTTCTCTTATTTTTATATGGAGTTAAATATAAGTATATTTTTAATTTAAAATATGCTTATATTTAAGTCTATTACTTTATTTGAAACAATTTGTAGAATTTCAAATTCCTTGACAGTAATAAGTAAGTAATTGTATAATCAAACTGCAATATATTAATAATATTAGTGAAAATGAAAGGATTATAAAATATGTATAAATCAGAAAATTTTTCAAAAAAATCTGTATTAATAAATTCATTTTTAAGTAAATTTTTAAAAATAATTGGATGGGGTTTGGTAAGCTTATTTACATTATCAGCCTTAGTACTTTCAACTATTTCCATTATAATTGGATGGGCTGTAATACTTCCTATTCAAGTATGTGCAGTATTTTTACTTATAGGAGGAGTTTGTATTTTTAAAGGTAAGAGATTAGGAGACCAAATTTCTCGTTATAAAAAATATTGTACAATTATAAACAATAGAAATATTATTCCAGTAGAACTTATTGCAGAAAACACATCTAAATCATTAAATTTTATAATAAAAGATGTACAAAAGATGATAGACAAAAACTACTTTATAAATACTTATATTGATAAAAGAAATAATCAGATTGTGTTAACAAATGAAGATTTTATTCCACCAAGATATGAAGATGTAGCATATGAAGTCAAAGAAGAAGAAAAGACTGACGAATCCAATGAAGTTGATACAATTATAAATAAAGGAATGAATTATCTAACACAAATAAAAGAAGCTAATAAAAATATTAAATCAGAATCAATGGGCGATAAAATTGTACAAGTAGAAGATGTTACAAGTAAAATATTTGATGTTGTAAAACATGACCCATCAAAACTTACTCAGATACAAAAATTTATGGATTATTATCTTCCAACCACTTTAAAACTATTAAATTCATATCATACATTGGAAGAACAAGGAATTGATAGAGAAAATATAACAACAACTATGGAAAGTATTGAAAATACAATGAATACGATTGTAGTAGCTTTTGAAAATCAATTGGACTATCTGTTTGAAGATGAAGCCATTGATATTTCTACAGATATTACTGTTTTAGAGAATATGTTAGTCCAAGAAGGATTAACGAGTGGTAAATTTTAACTTCAATAGAAAAAATATTCTGTTATTTTTAAACAATTAATTAGTCATAAAGTATAAAATGTGTATTATATAAGTTAATCAGTACTTTATGAAGGAAGAGGAGAGAAAGATACAATGAATAATTTAGATGATATACCAGTTATGCCAACTTTGACACTTGACCCATTTGGAGAAGAATCAAACACTAATGATATAGATAATTCTGACTTATTAATGAAAAAGGATGAAAAAGACCCAGAAGAAGAAAAACTGTCTGAATCTGAACGCAAGATGGTAAAGGAATTTGCGGAAAAAATAGATATTACAAATACAAATATGATTTTGCAATATGGAGCTGGTGCTCAAAAAAAGGTAGCAAGTTTTTCTGAAACAGCTTTAAAGAGTGTAAAGACAAGAGATTTAGGAGAAGTTGGAGATATGCTTACAAATCTAGTTACTGATTTAAAAGCATTTTCAGCAGATGAAAAAGAACAAAGTGGTTTTTTAGGAATTTTTAAAAAGGCAAATAATAAAATTTCAAATTTAAAAACTAAGTATGATAGTGCAGAGGTAAATGTGGATAAAGTAAGCAAAGAGCTTCAAAAGCATCAGGTTAAAATATTGAAAGATATAGCAATGCTTGATAAGATGTATGAATTGAACTTAGCTTACTCAAAAGAGCTTACTATGTATATTATAGCAGGAAAACAAAAATTAAAGGATATGAAAGAATATGAGATGCCAAAGTTGAGAGAAAAAGCTCGTTTATCTGGTTCAACAGAAGATGCTCAATCTGTAAATGATATGGTTTCACTTTGTGACAGATTTGAAAAGAAGATTCATGACTTAGAATTAACTAGAATGGTATCGCTTCAAATGGCTCCTCAGATAAGATTGGTTCAAAATAGTAATAATCTGATGGCAGAAAAGATTCAATCAACTATAGTAAATACCATTCCATTATGGAAAAATCAAATAGTGCTTGCTCTTGGAATTTCTCACTTAAATCAAGCTATGAAAGCACAGCGTGAAGTTAGTAATATGACAAATGAGCTTTTATTAAAGAATGCAGAAACTTTGAAGATGGGAACAATAGAAACAGCAAAAGAATCAGAAAGAGGAATTGTAGATATAGACACAATTAAGAAAACGAATCAATCTCTAATATCTACTATTGATGAGGTAGTTAAAATACAACATGATGGTAGAATAAAGAGACAAGAAGCAGAAGTTGAATTATCAAAAATAGAAAATGAACTTAAAAGTAAGCTTCTTGAATTTACAGTTAAATAAAAATTATACTAATATAAAAAGAGACTGTCTCAAAATAGAGATAAGTCTCTTTTTCATTGTTTAAATGATTAAAGTATATTTATATTATAAATTTCTATTATCTTTTAACATAACATCATGAGCTCCACCTTCAACTATACTAGTAGAAGATACAAGTGTAAGTTTAGCATTTTTTTGAAGTTCAGGAATGCTAAGTGCTCCACAGTTACACATAGTAGAACGAACTTTACTTAAAGAAAGAGTTACATTGTCTTTCAAAGAACCAGCATAAGGCACATAAGAGTCAACACCTTCTTCAAAAGAAAGTTTCTTATCTCCACCAAGGTCATATCTTTGCCAGTTTCTAGCACGAGCAGAACCTTCTCCCCAATACTCTTTCATATAACTACCATTTATATTAACTTTGTTAGTTGGACTCTCATCAAAACGAGAGAAGTATCTACCAAGCATTATAAAATCTGCACCCATAGCTAAAGCTAAAGTTATATGATGGTCATAAACGATACCACCATCAGAGCAAATTGGAATATAAATACCTGTTTTTTCAAAGTATTCGTCTCTAGCTTGAGCAACTTCAATTATAGAAGTAGCTTGTCCACGTCCTATACCTTTTTGTTCACGAGTTATACATATAGAACCACCACCAATACCAACTTTAACGAAGTCAGCACCAGCTTCAGCTAGGTAAAGGAATCCTTCGCGGTCAACTACATTTCCAGCTCCTACCTTAACTGTATCACCATATTTTTCACGAATGAAATCAAGTGTTATTTTTTGCCACTCAGAAAAACCTTCTGAAGAATCTATACATAAAACATCAGCACCAGCTTCAACTAAAGCAGGAACACGTTCAGCAAAGTCTCTAGTATTAATACCAGCTCCAACTACATATCTCTTAGAAGAATCTAAAAGTTCAAGTGGATTTTCTTTATGAGAAGAGTAATCTTTACGGAATACCATATACATAAGATTACCATTATCATCAAGTACAGGAAGAGAATTAAGTTTGTGGTCCCATATAATATTGTTTGCTTCCTTTAAAGTAACATCTTTGTTAGCATAAACTATAGATGACATAGGAGTCATAAATTCACTAACTTTAGTATCTAAATCCATACGACTTATACGATAATCACGACTTGCAACAATACCCAATAATTTACCAGTTGAAGTTCCATCTTCAGTAACAGCTACTGTAGAATGTCCAGTTTTTTCTTTTAAGTCAAGTATGTCTTTTAATGTGTTATCAGGTTTAATATTTGAATCACTTACAACAAAACCAGCTTTGTGGGATTTAACACGTGCTACCATAGCAGCTTCATTTTCAATAGTTTGAGAACCGTATATAAATGAAATACCACCTTCTTTAGCAAGTGCAATAGCCATTTTGTCATCAGAAACAGATTGCATAATAGCAGAAGTCAAAGGTATATTCATATAAATATCTGCTTCCTCGCCCTTTTTAAATTTAGTAACAGGTGTTTTTAAACTTACATTAGCAGGTATACAATCAGTAGAAGAGAAACCTGGTACAAGAAGGTATTCACTGAAAGTATGTGATGGTGTATCAAAATAAAACGCCATTTTTTAATCACTCCTTATATTTTTATACTTTTTATAATTGATAGTATTAATTATAACTTATTCTTTAATTTTATTAAAGTATTTTGTCAAATATTGAGATTTTTGAAAAATTTAAACTATTTTAATTAAATTTGTTTAATATATATTGCCCTATAGGGTAAAGTTGTATATTAAATAATGTTTAGTGTTTAATAGTAGCTAATTTAAAATTAATCTTTAGTGATTCATATAATTACATTTGTATAGTTTACATTGATAATATTACTAGAGAGTGCATAAACCTCAAAAATACAGATAAATTAAATCTATATTAGTATATCCAAAAGTACATTTAATAAATTTATTTAACTGAATTATTATTTTCATTTCTATTAAATTTAAATATTTTATAAAAATAGTATTATTTACAAAATCATATACTCCAAAATACTACATAAATAAAATTAAACAAAAACTAAAATGACAAATGTCATTATCTAAAGTGACATAGAAACGGTTTCTTAAAGTTGTTACTATAAAATATAAACTCTATAATAAAAGTATAACAAAAGGGAATCATATCGATATAGAATATAATTCAAGAGGAGGTAAAATTATGAGTAGTTCTAATCAATCGACAATAAAGACATCTATACAGCGAATAGGGAAATTTTTAAGTGGTATGGTAATGCCAAATATAGGAGCTTTTATAGCATGGGGTCTTATAACAGCATTATTTATACCAACAGGATGGATGCCTAATGAAAAATTGAGTACTATAGGTGACCCAATGATAAAATACCTTTTACCACTATTGATAGCTTATACTGGTGGTAAAGCAATAGCAGGACAAAGAGGTGGTGTAATAGGTGCAGCAGCAGCTATGGGAGTAATTGTTGGTGCAGATATACCAATGTTTATTGGAGCAATGATAATGGGACCATTTGCAGGATGGGTAATTAAGAAGTTTGATAAATTTGTAGATGGAAAGATACCAACAGGATTTGAAATGTTAGTAAATAACTTTTCAATAGGTATAATAGGTATGCTTCTTGCAATACTAGGATTTTATGCAATTGGACCAGCAATAGTAGCAGGGACAGCTCTTATAGAATCTGGAGTTCAATTTATAGTTAGCAAAAGTTTATTGCCTCTAGTTTCAGTATTTATAGAACCTGGAAAAGTATTATTCTTAAACAATGCAATAAATCATGGTATATTAGGGCCTATAGGTATAGCTGAGGCAAAAGAAGCAGGTAAATCTATAATGTTCTTACTAGAAAGTAACCCTGGACCAGGTTTAGGAGTTCTATTAGCATATTGGATGTTTAGTAGAGGAAGTGTAAAACAATCAGCACCAGGAGCTGTAATAATACATTTCTTTGGTGGTATCCATGAAATTTACTTCCCATATATTTTAATGAATCCAGTTTTAATATTGGCTACAATGGCAGGTGGAGCAGCAGGAATATTGACTTTTTCAATATTAGGAGCTGGGCTTGTAGCAGCACCATCACCAGGAAGTATATTTGCACTTATGGCACTAGCTCCAAAGGGAGGATTACTTCCAGTATTAGCAGGAGTTGCAGTGGCAACAGTTGTATCATTCTTAGTGGCAGCACCATTTGTTAAGAGAGCTTCAGCAAATCAAAGTGAAGAAGACAGTACTTCTTTAGAAGAAGCTAAAGCAAAAATGAGTGATATGAAATCTGCAAGTAAGAACTCTGAGAAAAATATTGAGGAAAAACAGCTTGAAGTAAATGAGATTAAGAAGATTGTATTTGCATGTGATGCAGGAATGGGTTCGAGTGCAATGGGAGCTTCCAGATTTAAAAATAGAATAAAAAACCTAGACTTAAATATAGAAATTACAAATTCATCTGTTGATAATCTTCCAGATGATACACAAATAGTAGTAACTCACAATACATTAGTTGAAAGAGTTGCTAAGAATAATTCAAGTGTTGAGATAGTTTCAATAAACAATTTTTTAAATGATCCAAATTTAGATGCATTATTTAAAAGATTAGAATCTAAATAAAAATAAAAAGTACCACTAATTAGGAGTGGATAATTTGAAAAAAAAGAAGATTACATCTAGGCAAAAAAAGATAATACTAATGATAGTAGAAAATTCAAAGAAAAACATTCCAATAACTATTTCTGAGATTGCAGGGACTTTAGAGTTAAGTTCAAGAACTGTACTTAGAGATATGTCTGGAATTGAAAAATGGTTTGATGAAAATGATTTTAACTTTGTAAAAAAACCAGGAGTGGGATTGATTTTAGAGGAAAATATAGAAAATCAAAACTTTATAATTGAGTTGTTAGAAGAAGAAAAAATAGAAAAAGAATACAGCAAGGAAGAAAGAAATTTAATTATATTATCAAAGCTACTAGTTTCTAACGAGCCAGTAAAATCCTATTATTTTGCAAAAATATTAAAGGTATCTGAAGGGGTACTGAATAATGATTTTGCCTTAGCAAGTAAATGGTTGGAAAGATTTGATATTGAGCTTGTTAGAAAACCAGGGCTTGGTGTCTACTTAAAAGGTCAAGAAAAAAACTTTAGAGAGGCATATGTAAATCTTATATACGATTCATTCAATGAAAAAGAAATACTAGATATGGTCAGAAATATAAGTGAAAATATACAAACAGATAAAGCAATAGAAATTTTAAGTGAAAATAGACTTTTAAATTTAATGGACAGGTGCATAATAAGAAAAGTTGAAGCTACATTAACAAAGAAGCTTTCAGATTTAGATGTAAATTTAGCTGATAGTGCATATATAGGGCTTGTAGTTCATATTTCATTAGCCTTACAGAGGATAAAAAATGGTGAAAATATAACTATGGATAAAGAGTTTCTAAAAGAATTATCTATAACAGAAGAGTTTAAATTAGCTAAAGAAATCGTAAAAGGTATGGAAACAGATTTTAACATGGATATACCAGTAGATGAGGTTGGATATATAACCATGCATATAAGAGGTGCAAAGCAAAGGTCATCTTCAAACCATAAGGCTTTAAACTTAGATGATATAGAAATAATGGAAATTACAAATAAGATGATAGATTTGGCGGAAGATGAATTTAAAATAAGTTTAAAAAATGACGAGAGGTTATTTAAAGACCTAGCAAATCACTTAGGGCCTTCTATAAATAGATTGAATATGGGATTAGAAATAAGAAATCCTCTTTTAGATGAAATAAAAAGCAAGTATTCATATGCCTATGATGGAGTTGAAAAGATTTCTAGAATTATAAAAGATAAACTAAATATAAATTCAATACCTGAATCAGAAATAGGATATATTGCAATGCACTTTGCATCAGCCATAGAAAAAAATCTTATGATGAATACTAATATAAATATTGTTGTGGCATGTCCCACTGGAATAGGTACTTCAAGATTCTTATCAACTAAGATTGAAAATAAATTTCCTAATTTAAATATACTTGAAACCATATCAGCTATAAACATAGATGAAGAGTATTTAAAGGAAAAAGATGTTGATTTAATAGTGTCTACAGTTGAGTTAAATACAAGTTTAAATTATATATGTGTAGGTCCATTTATGAGTTTAGATGATGAACAGATAATCAAGGAAAAAATAAAATCTATAGCTCAAAATAAATTAATCAATTTAAATGCGAAAAATGATACTAAGAGTAAGAATAAAGTATATGAACAGATAACAGAAAGTATGAATATAGGAAAAGATATTCTTCAATTTTTAGAGGAAATTAGATTTGAAAAATTTGAAAGTAAAGATTTAAGTGAGCTTATTGAAGACTCATCAAGAATATTTGCAAAATCTAGTGAAGATATAATCTCTATAAAAGAATCGTTAAAAGAAAGATTAAAAATCTCAATTCCATATATAGAAGAATCAAAAATTCTATTGTTACATTGTATGAGTGAAAGAATAGATATTATGAAGTTATCAATAATAAAACTAGAGAATAGAATCGTGCTAGATTCAAATGAAGAAATCGACAATGTAGTTTTTATGTTACTTCCTAAAAATTCACCAAGTTATCAAAGACAAATAATGAGTGAAATAAGTGGTTCATTAATAGACAATATAATTTTTACTAATAAGATAAATAAATTCTCTATAGAAGAGATGGCATTAGAGGTAAAAGATATAGTTTTTAATTTTTATACAAACAGATTAAAAGCATTTATAGATAAATAAAATTAATATTAAAAAGGAAGGTTGATACTATGAGTAAAGTATTGAATGAGAATAATATATTTTTAGGGTTAGATAGTGTTTCAAAGGAAGAAGCTATAACTTTAGCAGGAAGAAAATTAGTTGAAAATGGATATGTAAAAGAAGAATATATACCAGCAATGTTAGAAAGAGAAAAAGTAATGACTACATATATGGGAATGGGAGTTGCTATTCCACATGGTGTAAATGAAGCAAAAAAAGAAATATTATCTTCTGGAATAGTTATATTACAATTCCCTAATGGTATAGATTTTGATGGAGAAAAAGCATATTTATTAATAGGAATAGCTGGTGTTGGAGATGAACATTTAGAAATACTATCTAATATAGCAGTAGTTTTAGATGATGACTTAACAGAAAGACTAAAAAATTCAAATGACAAACAAGCTTTTATGGAAGCTTTTGCCAACTAATCTTAGGAGGGATTTAAAATGAAAAAGGCAATTCAGTTTGGAGCAGGAAATATTGGAAGGGGTTTTATTGGAGGCTTGTTAGTTAAGTCGGGTTATCATGTAGTATTTGCTGATGTAAATGAGTATATATTAAACTCAATAAACAAAGATAAAAAGTATACTATACACATAAGAGATGTAGAATGTATAGATGAAGTAATTGATAATATAAGTGCGGTTTCATCTATAAAAGAAGAAATAATAGATGAGATTGTACAGGCTGAAATAATAACTACAGCAGTTGGACCTTTAGTTTTGACTAAAATAGCCTCTACAATTGCAAAAGGTATAAAAGCTAGAAAAGAAAAGGGATTAACAAGTAATCTAAATATAATAGCATGTGAAAATGCAATATACGCAAGTTCTTCTTTAAAAGAAGAGGTACTTAAGTATTTAAATAAGGAAGAAGTAGAATATTTAGAGATGTATGTTGGTTTTCCAAACTGTTCAGTTGATAGAATAGTTCCTCCTGGTAAAAACGAAAATCCTCTTGATGTAACAGTTGAAAATTTTTATGAGTGGAATGTTGAAAAACAAGGATTTAAAGGGGAAATACCAACTATAGTTGGAATGAATTTAGCTGATAATCTTATGGCTTATATAGAACGTAAATTGTTTACACTGAATACAGGTCATGCTATAACAGCTTATATAGGATATTTAAAAGGATATAAGACTATAGAAGAGAGTATAAAAGATAAATTTATCTGTGATATAGTCAAAAGTGCAATGGTAGAAAGTGGAGAAGGATTGATTAAAAAATACAATTTTGACTCAGAAGTGCACTATAAATATATTGATAAAATTTTAAATAGATTTAAAAATCCATATCTTAATGATGATGTATTAAGAGTCGGAAGGGAACCATTAAGAAAACTAAGTGATAAAGATAGATTGATTAAACCTTTAATGACAGCAAAATCATATGGATTATCAGTTGATAATTTGATTCTTGGAATAGGTGCAGCGCTTCATTATAATAATAGTGAAGATACTCAAAGTGTAGAATTACAAGAGTTGATAAAGTCTATTGGGGTAAAAAAAGCTGTTGCTAAAATAGCTAATATAAGCAATGACGAAGAACTTTTAAATAATATCGAAAAAAGTTATATATTTATGAAAAATTTATAAATTTACTTGAAAAAAAGTAGTTCTGATAAAGTAACTATAATATATTATTCTACACAGTTTGAATTATTTGTTGAATAATAGAGAATTATAATATATAATTAAAAGGAATAAATTAATATATTTACCTGTATATGTTTGATAATATGGTTCAAATGTTTCTACTAAGCTACCATTAATAGCTTGACTACAGGAGTGAAGAAGATATAGTTTATACTTATTTTAAATTATATATTAAGTTAATTACTTTGAATTTTAAGCTCCTGTCTATGATATAGACAGGAGCTTTTTTAGTATTTTAATATAAAATACTTACAAGAATAGATAGCAAAATTAGAACAAATATAATTTTTTTATTAATATAATTTTAGAAAGGGCTAGGTGGAAGTTCAATGAAGGCTTTACAAGAAAAGATATTGAGAGAAGGCAGTGTTTCAGGAAATGATATACTAAAAGTTGATAGTTTTTTAAACCATCAAATTGATGTAGCTTTTTTAAATGAAATAGGAAGAGAATTTAAAGAGAGATTTAAAGGAGAAAAGGTGGATAAGATATTTACAATAGAGGCTTCAGGAATAGCTATAGCATCAATTGTTTCACAGTATTTTGATAATGCACCTGTAGTATTTGCAAAAAAATCAGAATCTAAAAATTTGGATAAAGATGTATATGAAACTAATGTATATTCATTTACTAAGGCAAGAGAGTATTCAGTTAAAGTTTCTAAAAAGTACATAAACAAAGGCGAAAATATATTGATAGTGGATGATTTTTTGGCAAATGGAAGAGCTGCTCTTGGACTTAAAGATTTAATTGAGCAAGCAGAAGCTAACTTAGTTGGAGTAGGAATTGTCATTGAAAAAGGATTTCAAGCTGGAGGAGCACTTTTAAAGGCTAATGATGTAAGATTAGAGTCTTTGGCAGTAGTTGAATCTATAGATAATGGAACTGTAAAATTTAGGTAATTTATGATATTATATACTTGTGTTTAGCACATATTTTAACTATGTAATTATGGAGGATTTTTTATGAGATTTTTTATAGACACAGCCAATATTGAAGAAATAAAAGAAGCAAATGATTTAGGTGTAATCTGTGGTGTAACTACTAATCCGTCTCTAATAGCTAAAGAAGGTAGAGATTTTATAGAGGTAGTTAAAGAAATAAGTGAAATAGTAGATGGACCAATAAGTGCAGAAGTAATAAGTTTAGAACATAAAGGTATGATAGAGGAAGCAGAAAAATTATCTAAGATACATAAAAATATAGTTATAAAGATACCTATGACAGCAGAAGGTCTAAAAGCGGTGAAAGTACTATCAAGTAAAGGTATAAAGACTAATGTAACGCTTATATTCTCTGCTGGACAAGCTCTTTTAGCTGCTAGAGCTGGAGCTACATATGTAAGTCCTTTTGTTGGTAGATTGGATGATATATCACAAAATGGTCTTGATTTAATTGAAGAAATCGTTGATATATTTAGTGTAAATAGTATTGAGGCTCAAATAATAGTTGCTAGTGTTAGAAATCCAATACATGTTTTACAAGCTGCTAGAATGGGAGCAGATATAGCAACAGTTCCTCTTAAAGTTATAAACCAAATGATTAAGCATCCTTTGACAGACAAAGGAATAGATAGCTTTATGAAGGATTGGGAAGGTGCTTCTTTAAAATTATAATTATAAACTACGCTTTATAAGTATATTAAAGAGGTTATTATGGAAATTCTAAGTAATAAGGCTAGGCTATTTTGCCTAGTCTTATTTTGGTGTATAATATATTGAAACATATTATTGAAATAGATTAATTTTTTAAGTGAGGAGGCGAAAAATGGATAAAATATTAAGAGAGATACAAAGAGAAGATAAAAAAAATCCATATACTGACCAAGAACTTGCTGAAATGTTAAATGTAGCTAGGTCTGAAGTGATATCAGTTAGGAAAAAAAATAATATTTTAGATTCGAGAGAAAGAAGAAAAAAAATATTAATAAAAGATATATCAAAAATTGTAAGTGAAAATCCTCAAATGTCTGAAAGAAAAATAACTGAAATATTAATAGAAAATGGATATAATATATCGAGAAGTGCAGTTTCAAAATTATTAAAAGAGGAAAATTTAAATCAGTCAAAGATTGGGATTAAGGATAAAGACCCAGCATCATCAGGAAAGTATGTGAAGGTGAGTAAAGTTGTAGAAGAAGATGGATTTGAAGAATTGATAGGTATAAAGGGAAGTTTGAAAGAAAAGGTAAATCTAGCTAAGTCAGCAATAATGTATCCTCCTAATGGCCTTCATACTATAATATATGGAGAAACAGGAGTAGGTAAAAGTGAATTAGCTACATGTATGTATAAATATGCTATAAAAAACAACATTAAAGAAGAGAACAGCCCATTTATAGTGTTTAACTGTGCAGACTATGCAGAAAATCCTAATCTATTGATAGCTCAACTCTTTGGGGTAGTAAAAGGTGCATATACAGGAGCAGATGCAAATAGAGAAGGTCTTGTAGAACAAGCTAATAATGGAATATTGTTTTTAGATGAAATTCATAGATTGCCTGCTGCTGGGCAAGAAATCTTATTTTCATTAATAGATAGAGGAGAATTTAGAAGGTTAGGAGAAAGTAGTTCTAATAGAAAGGCAAATGTTCTCATAATAAGTGCTACAACAGAAAATCCAGATTCTAATTTACTTCAAACATTTAGAAGACGTATACCAATGGTAATAAATTTACCTAATATGAGTGAAAGACCAAAATCTGAAAGATATGAAATAATAATAAAGTTTTTTGAAAGAGAAGCAAAGCGAGTAAACAAGAATTTTATAATAACTAAAGAAGTTATGTGTGCACTTATGAATTATAAGTGTACTGGAAATATAGGTCAGTTAAAGAGTGATATACAAGTAACTTGTGCTAGAGCTTTTAGTAAATCGATATTTTCTAGCGATAAGGTAATTATAGATTTAGATAGTTTAAGGGATTATATAAAAAGTGGATATTATGATTGTAATTGTAAAAATGAAAAGTATTCTGAGTTTTCAGTTGAGGATATATATATAGATATTAGTGAATTGGTGAGTGGAAAAAATAGAATTTTATCTGATAATGAGATAAGCGAGATATATAATTATGCAGAAAAAGAGCTTAAGGTTTTGGAAAGTAAGTGCTTTTCAGAAGAAGAGTTAAAAAATGCATTTATAGAAAAGTTAGATAAGAAGTTTAATGCTATTAAAAACAATAAAAATTTATCTGATAGAAGAAGTCGAATAGACTGGGGAGGACAATTAAAAGAGTCTACACTGGAGATAATGGATAAGGTAATTGTATTTATTAAGGAGCAGTTTAAGCATGTAAATCAAGGTCTGTACTTGGCTCTAGCAATTCATATTGAGCATGCTATAGGTAGGATAAAAGATGGAAAAACTATAATAAATCCGAGTTTAGATAAAATAAAAGCATCAATGCCAATGGAATATGAGTTGTCAAGATATATAATGGGTATAGTAGAAGATTTGACACAAGTAACATTTCCAGAAGATGAGCTTGGATATTTGGCTTATTATATAAATAAATTTTGTTATAATGAGGAAAGTATAAAAGATAAAGTTAAAGTAGTAATAGTTACGCATGGTAAAGTTGGAATTGAAATGTCTAAAGTTGTAAATCATATTTTAGGTATAGAATGTACACTAGGTATAGAAATAGCACTTACAGATTCACCATCAGAGGGGATAGAGCATGTATTAGAAGAGCTTCAAAAGATAGAAGCTAGAAAAGGTATTCTAGTTCTAATTGATATGGGTTCTTTGGTAATTCTTGGTGATGAGGTTGAAAAAAGGCTTGGAATTAGATGTAAAACTGTAAATAGAGTAGATACATTATTGGCAATGGAAGCAGGAAAACTTGCAACCATTGAAGGGAAAAGTTTAGATGGTATAATAGCTGATTTAAAGAAAAATAAGAATTATGCTATGATAAATACAAATAAATTTAGTTACAGAAAAAACGAGTATGGAAAGAAAAATGTAATCATTACTTTATGTTTGAGTGGTGTAGGTACAGCTTTAAATTTAAAAGAGCATATAGAAAAACAAATTAAGGAATATGACACTTTAATTGAAGTAAAGCCAGTTGCTTTTTTAAATAATAATTTAGAAGAAGAGTTAAATGATATTGAATCTGAATATAATATTATTGCTATCTGTGGAACTATTGATATAGATTATAAAAACGTGCCTTTTATTTCTTATAATGAGGTACTTGGTAAAAATGGTATTAATAAAGTATTAGAGCATTTAAATAGTAAACAACCAGCTTTAAATATTGAAAACCAGTTGAATAATTTAATACATGAAGATTTGATTTTATACAATTTTGAAGGAATTTCAAAGGAGTATATAATTGATACTCTTGTTTCAAAACTTGAAGAAGGTGGATATGTCGACTCAAAGTATATATTAAGTGTATATAAAAGAGAAGCAATGGGAAGTGTTGTAATGGCCTCTAAGGTAGCCGTGCCACATGGACTTCCAGAAAACGTTATAAAGCCTGCAATAGCAATTGCGAGGTTGAATAAACCTATAGTATGGGACAATAAATTTATGGTGGATTTGGTGGTACTACTGGCACTTAAAGAAAATAATAAGAAAGAAATACGAAGCTTATTTTCAAAGATTAATGACCAGCATACTTTAGAAGTTTTATTAAATACTGAAGATAAAAATGAAATAAAAGAACTTTTAAGCTAATTGTTAGTACCGAGAAGAAAGACAAAAAAATTTGCTTTAGTATAAAATTTAAAACTACTCAATTGCTAAGTAGTTAATTACTCTATATAAGGCTAGTTCTATGAAATTTATTTATATGATTTTATAGAATTAGCTTTTTTCTTGGTAAATAAAATATATAAATTTATTTATGTAAAAAGTAAATTTTATTGGACAATTCTATAAAAATTTTTCCTATATTTCTTATAAAATATAGAATATATAAAAAATATATAAAAATAAATTAAATTCATAATAAATAATTTTATAAAATAGTTGTTAAACATAAAAAACCATTTGTAAAAAACAAAAAAATCATTTCTCTAACAAAAAAAACCACAAAAAATATAAAAAAGTATGGCTAGTTAAGTGATTAACAAGTAAAAATTAAAATAAAAATCAAAAAAAATTTATCAATGAAAGTCAGCTAAAATCCTGGAAGAGAGCATTATTTTTGGGAAAACATTTTCTTTTGTTTCACAAAAAAAGCCACTTTTTGGCACACAACATGCTTTATATAAAGTCAAGAAAAACTAAGGTATAAGACAAAGGCAATTAGGAGGTGTAAATATGGAGTTTATAAATTTTGTAAGTGATAAAGTTATAGACCTTAAAATGGATTGTAAAACGAAAGAAGATTTCTTTAAAGAAATACATAATAAAGTTTTTGATTTAGGCTTTGTAAAAGAAGAATTTGGAGAAAAAATATTATCAAGAGAAAATGTATTTCCAACAGGTTTAAATTTAGGAGATTATGGAGTAGCAATACCACATACAGATGCAGAATATATTAAAGAGCAATTTATATCAGTCTGTACTTTTAATGAACCAGTAGTGTTTAGTTCTATGGAAGACCAAGATGAAAAAGTACCTGTAAATTTGGCTTTCGTATTAGGACTTAATCAACCACACAGTCAATTATCTGTATTAACAGAATTAATGGGAATTATGCAAAATAAAGAGTTAGTTGATAAGTTGATGAGTTCTACTGATAAAGAAGAAGTTTTAAAGACACTAAAGTCTTTATAAAAATAAAAAAGTACTAAAAATAAAAAATATAAAAATAAAAATTATTAGGAGGAAATAAAAATGAAAAAAATATTAGTAGCATGTGGAGCAGGAATAGCAACATCAACAGTAGTTTGTGACAAGGTAGAGAGATTAGTTAAGGAAAATAATATACAAGCAGAAGTTATACAATGCAAAATAGCTGAATGTGCAACAAAGCAAGAAGGAGCAGATTTAATAGTATCAACAACTATACTACCAACAACTTATAATATACCAGCAATAAAAGCAACAGCATATATAACTGGAGTAAATACAGCAGCATTAGATAAAAAAATATTAGATGCTTTAAAATAATCCTATCATAGATACATTGAAATAATATTTTATAAAACAGAAAAAGGAGGATTTATAAATGGATAAATTATTAGCAGTAGTACAATACATTTTAAATATGGGACCGACAGTAATACTACCAATAACAATTGTAGTACTAGGAATGATATTTAGAATTAAGTTTACAAAAGCTTTAAAGTCAGGTCTTACAATTGGTATAGGATTTGTGGGTATAAACTTAGTTGTAAACCTATTAACATCAACACTAGGGCCAGCGGCTCAAGGAATGGTTGAAAGATTCGGACTTAATTTAACAGTAATAGATGTTGGTTGGCCAACAACAGCATCAGCAACATGGGCTTCACCAGTTGCACCAATATTAATACCAGTTTGTTTATTAGTAAACTTACTATTATTATACTTCAATAAAACAAAGATATTAAACGTTGATATATGGAATTATTGGCACTTTATAGTAGCAGGTGCAGTTGGATATATAGTAACAGGAAGTTATGTTTGGGCTATATTCTGTGCAATACTAATGGAGTTATTAGTACTGTTTATTGCAGAAAAGACAGCAAAAAATGTTCAGGAGTTTTATGATTTAGAAGGTATAGCATTACCAACTGGTTCAACAGCTTCATTTGCTCCACTTGGATATTTAGTAGGTAAATTTGTTGAAAAAATACCAGGAATAAATAAAATACAAGCAGACCCAGACTCTATACAAAAAAGATTTGGTATATTTGGAGAACCAATGATGATGGGGATTATACTAGGTATAATACTTGGAGCACTTGCGGGATATGATGTAGCAGGAATATTCAATGTAGGTATATCAATGGGTGCAGTAATGTTACTTATGCCTAGAATGGTTAGAATATTAATGGAAGGTTTAATTCCAATTTCAGAATCAATAAGAGATTTCTTACAAGCAAAATATGGAGACAGAGAACTTTATATAGGTCTGGATGCAGCAGTAGCAACTGGACATCCAGCAGTTATATCAACAGCTCTTATACTTGTTCCTATAACTTTGTTCTTAGCAGTTATACTACCAGGAAACAAAGTTTTACCATTTGGAGACTTAGCGACAATACCATTTTATATGGCATTTATAGTGTGCTTTAGAAAAGGTAATATAGTTCAATCAGTTATAACAGGAACAATAGTAATAGCTATATCACTTTATATGGCTACAAACTTTGCAGATGTTCATACACAATTATTACAACAAGCAAATATGATGCCAAAAGGAACAACAATGGTTACAAGTATAGATACAGGTGGAAACTTGCTAAAATGGGGAATATTGAAATTATCTCAATTAGTTTCTTCATTTGGAATATTCTAATATGTAGTTAATAGAGATTACTCTTTTTTAGTAAAGTATGCGAAAATTTAAAATTTAGCAGCTACTAAAAAAGAGTAATATTTTTTATAAATTTTTAAAAATACAAAATACAAGAGGAGGAGATTTATCGTGAAAGCAGCAGTATTACATGGCACAAATGATATGAGATTTGAAGATATAGAAATAAAACCATGTGAAAGTGATGAAGTAAAAATAAAAGTTATGGCAGCAGGAATATGTGGGTCAGATCCTCCAAGAGTATTAAAACATTGGAAATATCCAGTTCCAGCTATACCAGGACATGAGTTTTCTGGAGTAATTGCTGAAGTTGGTAAGGATGTAAAAAATGTAAAAGTTGGAGATAGAGTAGTTGCAATTCCTTTTATACCTTGTAATGAATGTGAATATTGTAAAAGAGGATTATTTTCATTGTGTGATGACCATGGAATGTTAGGAGCTAAAAGTTTTGGAGCTTTTGCAGAGTATGTAAATATAAAAGCTACAAATGTACTTCCAATAGGAGATATGGACTTTGAAGATGCTGCAATGATAGAGCCACTAGCAGTTGCTATGCATGGAGTACTTAATATAGGTGTTCAAGTTGGAGACACTGTAGCCGTAATGGGTAGTGGAACAATGGGGCAGTTGGTAATACAAGGACTTAAAATAGCAGGGGCAGGAACAATTATAGCAGTTGATATATCTGATAATAAATTAAGAGAATCAAAGGAATTAGGGGCTGATATAATAATTAATGCTAAAGATATTAACCCAGTAGAAAAAATAAAAGAACTTACTGGTGGAAAAGGTGTTGACATAGCTCTTGAATGTGCAGGTTCAAAAATAACTCAAGAACAATGTTTACTTATAACTAAAAAGAAAAGTAAGATAGGATTTTTAGGGATAGCATATTCAGATATAACTTTATCAGAAGAAGCATTTGAAAATATATTTAGAAAAGAACTAGAATTAAAAGGTTTTTGGAACTCTTATTCTGCACCATTTCCAGGACAAGAATGGACTAAGGGAATCAATCTAGTTAATGAAGGAAAGATAAAATTAAAAGAAATGGTATCTCATAGATTCTCACTTGAAGATACTTACAAAGCATTTGAAATGATAAGAGATAGAAAAGAAGAATTTAACAAAATATTAATTTTACCACAAGGGGTTGAAAAATAATGAAAGCAGTAGTTAAAACTAAACCAGGCTATGATAATGTAGAAGTTTTAGAAGTAGAAGAACCAAAAGCTACAGGAGACAAGGTTAAAATAAAAGTAGAATATAGTGGTATATGTGGTTCAGATATACATTCATTTAAAGGTGAATATGCAAATATAAAAGCCCCAGTAACATTAGGTCATGAATTTTCTGGAATTGTTGTAGAAGTAGGAGAAGATGTTAAAAATATAAAAATAGGAGATAGAGTTACATCAGAGACTACTTTTGCAACTTGTGAGAAATGTATATATTGTGAAACTAAAGATTATAACTTATGCCCAACTAGAAAAGGTATTGGTACTCAAGTAAATGGAAGTTTTGCTGAGTATGTATTATCAAGAGAAGAAAGCATACATGTACTTCCTGAAAATGTATCTTTATTATCAGCAGCCCTTACAGAGCCACTAGCTTGTTGTGTTCATGCAGCTCTTGAAAAGACTACTATAGAAAGTTCTGATACAGTTTTAATAATAGGACCAGGACCAATTGGTTTATTATTAGCTCAAGTTGTTAAATCTCAAGGTGCTACAGTTATAATGTCTGGTGTTACAAAAGATAAGGAAAGATTAGAAATAGCTAAAAATCTTGGAGTAGATAGAACTGTAAATGTAATGGAAGAAAGTTTGGCAGATGTAGTGAATGAAATGACTGATGGAAATGGAGTAAACAAAGGATTTGATTGTTCTGGGTTTATGCCAGCAGTTAACGAAGCCTTAAGACTGCTTAGAAAAAAAGGTACTTTCGTACAAGTTGGAATCTTTGCTAAAAAATTAAATGAAATGGACCAAGAAGCAATAATCCAAAGAGAGTTACAATATATAGGAAGTAGATCTCAAAAGCCAAGTTCTTGGATTACAGCATTAGATTTAATGGCAAGTGGGAAAGTAAATACAGAAGCTTTAGTTACTAGAACTGTTGGTTTAGACGAATTTAAAGAAGGTATTACAGCTTTAATGAACGGGGAAGAAATAAAAGTAGCAGTAAAATCTTAAAAAAACATTTGTATTATTTTAAAAAAAATTGTAAAATCTACTGTAGGATAAAAAAATGTAAGGTCTTAAAAAATAACAGGAGGAAGAAAGTATGAGCACTCTTAGAGATCATTCTAATAATATTAGAAAAAACATAATAAAAATGGTTGCAGAAGCTAAAAGCGGACATCCAGGTGGTTCATTATCAATAGCTGATATGTTGACAGTATTATATTTTGATAAGATGAACGTATGTGCAGAAAATCCAAAAATGGCTGATAGAGATAGATTTGTTCTATCAAAAGGTCATGCAGCACCAGCTTTATATGCTACATTAGCAGAAAAAGGATTTTTCCCAGAAGAAGAATTAATAACACTAAGAAAATTTGGTTCTAAGTTACAAGGTCACCCAGACATGAAAAAAGTAGCAGGAATCGATATGTCTACTGGTTCTCTTGGTCAAGGGCTATCTGCAGCAAATGGTATGGCACTTGCAGGAAAATTAGATAACAAAGACTATACAGTATATACTATATTAGGTGATGGAGAAATCCAAGAAGGTCAAATATGGGAAGCTGCAATGACAGCATCACATTACAAATTAGATAATTTAATTGCATTTGTTGACTTAAATGGATTACAAATAGATGGTTCTAATGAAGAAGTAATGAATGTAAATCCAGTAGATGACAAATTCAAATCTTTTGGATGGAATGTAATAGTAATAAATGGACATTCTTTTGAAGAAATAGGAAATGCAGTTGATGAAGCTAAAAAAGTTACAGGAAAACCAACTGTAATAATAGCTAAAACAGTAAAAGGTAAAGGTGTTTCATTTATGGAAAATAATGCTGCATGGCATGGAACAGCTCCAAATGCAGAACAAGCAGAGCAAGCATTGAAAGATTTAGAAGGAGGTCTATAGGAATGGGAATAGCAACTAGAGAAGCTTACGGACAAGTGTTAAAAGAACTTGCAGAAAATAAAGATATAGTAGTATTAGATGCAGATTTAGGAAAAGCTACAAAAAGTATATCATTTAAAGAAGTTGCCCCAGATAGATTTTTTGACATGGGGATAGCAGAAGGTGACATGATTGGTACAGCAGCAGGTCTTGCTACTTGTGGAAAAATACCTTTTGCGAGTACTTTTGCAATATTTGCAGCAGGAAGAGGCTATGAGCAAATAAGAAACTCTGTAGCATATCCAAATTTAAATGTAAAAATAGCAGCTACTCATGCAGGTGTAACAGTAGGTGAAGATGGTGGTAGCCATCAAGCTATAGAGGATATATCTCTAATGAGAGGTATACCAAATATGGTTGTATTAAATCCAGCAGATGCTTTAGAAGCAAGACAAGCTATTCTTGCATCTATTGATTATAATGGACCTGTTTATATAAGATTAGGTAGAGCTGCAACTCCTGATGTAAACAGTGAAAATTATAAATTTGAAATAGGAAAAGGAACTGTTTTAAGAGAAGGTTCTGACATAACAGTAATAGCTACAGGAATAATGGTAGCAAAAGCCTTAGAAGCAGCAGAAGAACTTGCTAAAGAAGGTATAAATGTAGAAGTTGTTAATATATCTACAATAAAACCATTAGATGAAGCATTAATAAAAGAAACTGCTAAGAAAACTGGAAAAGTAGTTACAGCAGAGGAGCACAGTATAATAGGTGGTTTAGGTTCAGCTGTATGTGAAGCTTTAGCAGAAACTAAAGATGTAGTAGTTAGAAGAATTGGTGTTAAAGATGTATTTGGTCAATCAGGTACACCAGCTGATTTATTAAAACACTATGGTTTAACTACAGAAGATATAGTAAAAAATATAAAAGAGTTGTTATAGATATAAATATATCTAAATAACAAATTGATTTGACATAAGTCAATTAAAGCTGTCTTAAAAATAGAAAGAAATTTCTACAATGGGACAGCTTTATTTTTACAATACTTTATTTTTATGATAATTATAAAATAGTCTGAAAGTAATCAAAAAAATTATAAAAAGAGGTGCTATTTAATGAAAATATCTATTGGATGTGACCATGGTGGTTATGAATTAAAGGAATATATAAAGGAAAATTTAATAAATAAAGGTATAGAAGTTGAAGATGTGGGTACAAATTCAAAAGAAAGTGTAGATTTTCCAATATATGCAAAAAAGGTAAGTCAAAATGTTCAAAGTAAAAAATCTGATTTAGGCATACTTTGTTGTGGAACAGGAATAGGTATGTCTATTGCAGCAAATAAGTTTAAAGGAATCAGAGCAGCTGTTGTTTCTGACTGTTTTTCAGCTAAGGCAACTAGAGAACACAATAATACAAATGTACTTTGTTTAGGAGAAAGAGTTATTGGGAAAGGATTAGCAATGAGAATTGTTGAAGAATGGTTAAATTCAAGTTATAATGGAGAAAGACATGCAAGAAGATTACAAATGATTGATGATATAGAAAAAGAAAATTTATAAATATATAATTTATAACAAGGGGGAGCGTTATGTCTATTATTTGTGCTTCAATAATGTGTGCAGACCAAATGAAGTTAAAAGAGGAATTAGAAGCTCTTGAAGAAGCAGGTGTAAAATTACTTCATTGTGATGTTATGGATGGAATATTTGTTAAAAACTTGGCTATGGGACCAGAGTTATTAAAATCAATAAGTGAAAATACAACAATACCTTTAGACATACACTTAGCCACAGAAACTCCAGATAAATATATTGATATGATGTCTTATATAAAGCCAAAATATATTTCTTTTCATGTAGAATCAAGTACAAATGTAAAAGCTGATATACAAAAGTTAAGAAATTATGGTATAGGGCCAGTGTTAGCAATAAGCCCTCAAACAAGTGTGGATAAAATAGAAGAATATATAAGTTTAGTTGAGGGTATCTTAGTAATGACAGTAAATCCAGGGTTTGCAGGTCAAAAGTTTAATCTTTCTGTATTGGATAAGTTGGATAAACTTACAGAGATACTAAAAGATTATGATAATCCTCCATTTATAGAGGTTGATGGAAATATAAATAAGGATACTATTAAACTTATGAATGGTAAAAAAGTAGATATATATGTTGTTGGTACTTCAGCTTTATTTAATGATAAGCCTCCAATTTCATATAAAGATAAAATAGAAGAACTAAAAGAAAGTATAAAGTAACCATGTAATAAAATTATAATATGTTTCTGTTTAATAGTAAAAATTTAGGTGGAAACAAGAAATTTTATAATATTTAATAAAAATTTTGGTTGAGTAAGGAGAATTTTTTATGGGAGACCTATATAAACTACAAAATGGTACTGATATTAGAGGAATAGCGTATGAAAATGATTCTAAAGAAGTTAACCTAACTGTAGAAGAAGTAAAAAAAATAGCTAAAGCGTTTCATATTTGGTTAAAAGAAAAGACTAAGAAAGATAAAGTAACTGTTGCCATAGGAACTGATTCTAGGATAACAGGAAGCCAATTTAGAAGTACTGTTATTGAAACTTTAACTAATGATGATTGTAATGTAATTGATTGTGAGATTGCCACAACTCCAGCTATGTTTATGACAACTATTATGGATGGATACAATTCTGATGGGGCGATTATGATTACAGCAAGTCACTTACCTTATTACTATAATGGTTTAAAGTTTTTCACAGAAAGTGGAGGTTTAGAAAAAACTGATATAAAAGAGATGTTGGATATAGCTGTTAAAAATGATAGTGTAGACTATGAGGAAGTAAATAAAAAAGGTGAAGTTATAGTAAAAAATTTAATAGAAGATTATTCTAATTTATTAATAGATAAAATTAGAAAAGGTGTAAATTCAAGTAAAAATTATGAAAAGCCTTTTTCTGGGCTTAAGATATTGGTTGATGCAGGAAATGGGGCTGGTGGATTCTTTGCTGAAAAAGTTTTACACATACTGGGAGCAGATACGACAGGTAGTCAGTTTTTGAACCCAGATGGTATGTTCCCAAATCATATACCTAATCCCGAAAACAAAGAAGCAATGGAAAGCATATGTAAAGCTGTGTTAGATAATAAGAGCGACCTAGGAATAATCTTTGATACAGATGTAGACAGAGCTGCTATTGTAGGTAAAAATGGCAAACCAATAAATAAAAATGCTCTTATAGCTGTTATATCATCAATAGTATTAGAAGAACATCCAAAAACAGCTATAGTAACAGATTCGATTACTTCTGAAGGACTTGCTAAATTTATAAATGAATTACAAGGAAGACATCATAGATTTAAAAGAGGATATAAAAATGTAATAAATGAAGCTATAAGATTAAATAGTGAAGGTGAAGAGTGCCATTTAGCTATAGAAACGTCTGGACATGCTGCTTTAAAAGAAAATTATTTCTTAGATGATGGGGCATATTTAATAGCTAAAATTTTAATAAAAGTAGCAAAGCTATCCTTAGAAGGAAAGACTATAGAAGAATTGATAGAAAACCTTGAAGAAGCTCAAGAAGAGAAAGAAGTTAGAATAGGCATTAATAAAGAAGATTTTAGACCATATGCAGAGGATATATTAAAAGATTTAGATTCTCATGTCAAGAGTATTGATGGATGGTCTGTAGCACCAAATAATTTTGAAGGCATAAGAGTTAATTGTGATGAATCAAATGGAGATGGATGGTTTTTACTTAGAATATCACTACATGAACCATTATTAGCTTTAAATATTGAATCAAATAAAATTGGTGGAGCAGAACAAATTTATTCTAAGTTAAAACTTTTCTTAGAAAAATATGATTTAAAAGGTCTTTAGGGTAAATAGAAAGAATATATTTATATTGAAGAACAAATGTAAATTTGTACCTAAGATTACAAATATTACAAAATTGTAATCTTAGGTAACAGAGATGTAACTGATTATGGAAACACTATGTGATATTATAGATACAGAGAGATGAAATATATGATGAATTATAGAGAAATATAATTTAAAATGTATTAATATCACACCAAAAAGGTATAATCAAAAAATATGTAAATATAAACCCCAACATTTAGAAAAAGACCTCTAAGGAGGTTTTTTTCTTGTTTAAATAACTTAAAATATATTTTTATATTAATATATCAAGTAACTCTTCTAAAAGTAAGCATTACCTTAAATAAATCAGCATCTATAATTATTTCCATGTGTGCATTTTCTAATTCAATTATATTTTGAGCAATTGATAAACCAAGACCAGAGCCATCTGTTTTTCTAGATATATCACCCCTTCTAAATCTTTCTATTAACTCTTCTGGCTTTAGATTTAGTTTATCATTTGAAATATTTTTAAACGTTAATATTATATTTTCTTCCTTTATAAACATATCTATGTAGACCCTAGTGTTAGGCATAGAGTATTTTAGTATATTGCAAATTAGATTCTCAAAAACTCTCCAAGTTTTTTTACCATCTATCATGGTAAAAACAGCATATTCAGGTGTTTCTATTATAAAATCTAAACTGCTATTTTGAATTTTGTCTTCAAACTCTACAATACTTTGAATTAAAAGTTCTCTTATATCGGTTTTTGTTATATTAAATTCTACATCTCCACTACTTAGCTTAGATGCTTCAAATATGTCATCTATTAATAATTTTAATCTTTGTGATTTTTTATCTAAAATATTTATATAGTCATTTATAGTCTCTCTGTCAAAGTCATTATTTTTTAACATATCAACATAGCTTAATATAGATGTAAGTGGAGTTTTTAAGTCATGAGATACGTTTGTGATAAGCTCTGCCTTCATCCTTTCATTTTTTATATTAGCATCTACAGCAGTTTCAAGACCGCCTGTTATATTATTTATACTTTTGGCTAAAGTAGATATTTCATCATCTCCTATAACTTCTAATTTATACTTTAAATTGCCATTTTCTATATTTTTTATATTTTTTGATATGTTATTTATGTAATTAAACTTAACAGATAAAAAGTTGTATATATAAAAATGAAAAACTGTGTTTACAAGTGTAAATAAAATTACTATAGCTATTGCCTCAGCATAATATATATACATAAAGAATATCAAAACAAGATATTGGATAATAGCTTGTACAACTATAGATATTAAAAATACTATAGCTAATTTTTTATTTATAGTTTTTTTATTATACATACTAAGTAAGTTTGAAAAGAATACATATGTTATAGACATATCTTTTAGATTATAGTTATTATATTTAATATTTTCATATATTATATAGACTATAGATATAATTATAAAATTGTAGATTATTAAATTAGTGTTGTAAAATATTTTATTACTTGTAAATGCATGAAACCTTAAGGTTAATAGTATCAAAGTTAATATAAGTGTAAGTTCTATTTTTACCTTAGAAAAAAGGCTTATGACATTCTCTAAGAATTTGACTTTAGTTTGTTTATTTTTTTTATACAATGTAAAACATAGTATAGTCAATAAAAAACTTGATAATATAATACCTATGCAGACAAACTCTAATTCTACTTTTGACAAATGTACAGGAGTACCGAAAAAATAAAAATAAGGGAGAGCAAACTCTCTATAATAATAATTAATATTAGAAAAGTTATTATTCAAATCATAAACTGCTTCAAATAATATAGAAACTAATAGAAACAGTAATAATAATAAAATAAATTTTGCTTTAGAATCATTAATAATTAAGTTTTTCAATTTTGTAACCAATGCCCCACACCACCTTTAAATATTTTGGTTCTTTTGGATTAATTTCAATCTTTTCTCTAATTCTTCTAATATGAACAGCAATAGTTCTCTCACAACTATAAGCATCCTCATTCCAGACATTTTCATAAATCTCATGAGAAGAGAAAATTTTACCTTTTCGTGACATAAGAAGTGTAAGTATTTTATATTCAAGTGGTGTCATTTTAATTTCTTCACCATCTAAAGAAACTATTTTTGTATCTGTATTTAGCTCTAGGCCACCACTTTTTAGAATATAATTAGTATCATTTGAGTTATTTGTATTACTAAAATCACCTAAATTTATATACCTTCTAAGTTGAGATTTTACTCGAGCAGTAAGTTCTAGTGGATTAAATGGTTTAGTTATATAGTCATCAGCACCCATATTAAGACCTATAATTTTGTCCATATCTTCTGATTTTGCAGATAAGAGAATTATTGGTATATTCCTTTTTTCTCTTATTTTAAGTGTAGTTTTAAGCCCATCTAAATTGGGCATCATTACATCCATTATTATTAACTTAATATCATTTTCGATTAGTATGTCCAATGCTTCAAGTCCATCATATGCCTTTAAAACATTAAAGTTATCAGGTCTCAAATAGAACTCTATAGCATCAACTATCTCTCTATCATCATCTACAACCAATATATTTTGATTCAACTTATTAACCCCCTTGAAATTTTATTTTTAACCAATTTTTATTTTATACCAAAAAGAGGTATTAGAAAACAGTAAGCCCATTCATTATGAAATAAAAACTAGTACTTTTAATATATTGTCAATGCATATAGTAAATTTAAAAGTATAGATGCCCATATTAATCTGAAGGTAAAAGTTTATGAAAATATCTAGGGTAATCTATCACACTTCTTATGTTATTTTGGTTTATTAATTTTTTAGGTTTAAACATATATTAACAAATATAAATAACAAATGAGTTTCATAATTATTAAGAATTTATAACAAATATTTATTTTAATGTAGTTTAATATAAACAGGTAGTTTAATGTAGGTATGTATAAAGCATTTAATAAGGCTTATAGGTTTTAATGATGATATCTTTATATATTTTAAGAGATGATGAAATTAGATATGGGTAATAGTTGTATGAGAAAAAGTAGTATAGCACAAAAAGTGCTATATCACAAAATCTCAAATAATTTCCTTTTTATAACTTAAATTAAAAGAATAAATATTTCTTATAAATTAGGTGTATGAAGTATAGCAGGAACATCTTTATTATTTAATAACTTATCAAATGATTTATGGTCAGACTTATAGCCAATACCTTCTCTATATTCTAATTCATCAACAATTTTGTATTGTTGACAGGCATTTTTAACCTTTTCATAGTCTTCAGTAGAATGAGCTTTATAAACTATCTTATTATTAAAAGTTATTTTATCAGCAAATTTAGGTTTTACAAAATATTTAGCATCTTTTATTTTACCAGCATTATATAAATTTTGGATAACAGAACCATTTTTTAAATGTTGTAAATGGTCATCTAACTTATAAGTATGTGCTATATGAGTTACATTTTTAAATTTTTCTTCAAATGTAAGAGCAATTTTTTCCATGTAATTGAAGTCAGTATTACCATTTGTATTTGTTTCTGGTAATAATATTATATTTTCCCTTATTACGCCAAGGCTATTAAGAGAAGCTAAAAATTCTCTATTTCTATATTCTGATTTTTGTATATTTGTTAGGTTTTCATATTTTTTATATTTATCAAAGACGGATATACCACATCCAGTAGATACTAAAACCACAAATACATGATTTTTTCCTCTTTCTTTTATAGCATTAACAATAGCACTCCCAGCCCACAACACTTCATCATCTTGATGTTGAACATAGAAGACAACATAATCTTTAAATTTTTTATGACTATAATTCACATAGCTACTAAAAGCGGTTAAAATCAAACATAAAACTAGAATAATAGATAGAATTTTATATTTATTTATAGTAAATTTTTTATTCTTAAATGTCATTTAATCATCTCCTGAAAAGTTGTCTTAGTTATATTATCAAACAAAGTACTAAAAATTATTTCTTAAATGCTGAAAAATATAGAGTAGATTAATGGAATAAAATTTTTTTATTAGTTTAAAATAAAGAAAACATTTATGTATAAGACTAATCAAAATATTAATGATTGATAGGAATTGAGATTTAAAGGGATTGTACATTTATTCGGGATTCATTTTAATAGAATTTTACTTTAGTACTTAGAATAAAAGTAATAACTTTTTAAATTTAAAGAGTACACATATATATTTGTGTACTCCTTGATGATATGATTGCTTATTTACTACAAAAACAGAGTCTTTTTAAACCTAAAATATTTGATGCACCAGCTATCGTAGTTCCATAATAGTAAACTGGTTTGTTAAGTGATAGAAAATTTATAATTGAGTTATTACATAATGTACTTCCTGTGCAAATCACTAAATCAGCCCAAGATATTACATCTTCATAATCTCGTATACCATCTTCAATCTTAACATTATATTGAATAGTATCCACAAATTCAGGATTTAAATCTAATACTCTTGTTTCGAAAAAGTCCTTAATATTATCAATTATGGCTGGTTGATATCCTATAATTGCTACTTTTGGATTACCAAATTCCATTTTTATAAACTCAGGGAATTTTTTTGCACATACCTCTGGCTCGTTATTTTTACAATGAATGGTTCTATCCGTCTTGCCTAAGTATTTCATAACTGCATTTAATGATGCTATAAAAAGACTTCTATCATGAGGATTGTCATGTAAATCTAATGATAATATGTCTTTTAAAGAACCTTCAAATGTAGATGGAGTAGAAGTAAATGCTTGTCCTTTAGCTCCTTTAAAGTCAGCTTCAAGCATTATTTCTTTACCAACTATAATTGGAAAATCTTTACGCTTAGTATTTCCAATTGCTTCTTTTGAAGATAGAGATTTGGACACAATACTTATCATATCCATATTTAAATTATATTTATCGACTTGTACTAATAGATAATCTCTCAAAATATCAAATATATTCATAGAAAAAAGATTCTCCTTTATTTTTTATTTCTTCATTTAAATCAAAAATATGATTTATTTTTCCATTGTTCATTATTCCTATCTTATGAGCAAAAAACATTGCTTCAGAAATATCATGAGTAACATGAATCACTGTTGGTTTGTATTTTATGTAGACATCCTTCAAAATTTTGCTTATATGTTTTTTTGTAATATAATCCAATGAACTCATAGGTTCATCTAAAAGTAATATATCAGGTTTAGCTATTAAGGCACGTGCAAAAGCAACTCGTTGCTTTTCGCCTCCACTTAAATTTTTAGGATACCTATTTTTTATATCTTCTATCTGCATTAATTTAGACAAGTGGTTAGCCTTAAGAATCTGTTCATCTATAGGTATTTTTCTTAATTTAAGTGGAAACCTTATATTATCTTCAACATTCATATTTGGAAATAATTCAAAATTTTGATATACAAATCCTATATTTCTATTTTCTGGAGGTAAGTTTGATATTAAATTTTCTTTGTATGATACATTTCCTTTAGCAGATGGATATCTTCCTGCTAATGTTTCTAGGAATAGAGTTTTACCTGACCCACTAGCTCCTAATAAAACAAAGTATTCATGATTATTAATATTTAAACTATTTTCTTGTAATTTAAAATTAGGTAAATCAAGAGATAAATTTTTTATTTTTAACATATTAATTCTTATCAACCTCTCTATTAAAAAATATCTCAAAAAGCATCAAGCATGTAAGTGAGATAAATATCAAAATTACAGCTATTCCGATTGCAATGTCTATATCACCAGTAGACATATTTAAATATATAGATGTAGGAATAATTTCAGTTTTCATACGTGTAGAACCTGCTATCATAGCTACTGCACCAAATTCACCAAGTGCTCTTGACCAAGTCATTACAGTTGCAGATATGATTCCAGTTTTTAGATTTGGAAGAATTATAAATCTAAATGCTTCCCAACTATTACATCCAAGGGTACGTGCAACAAATATCATCTTTTCATTACTTTCATTTAGTGAAGTGTGAAGTATTTTAATAGTAAGTGGAAGATTTACAAATACTTGTGCTAAAACTATACCTTGCTTTGTAAATATAAAATCAAGCTTAAAAATCTTATAAATGGAATCTCCAATCCCCATTCTTCCAAACAAAAGTAAAAGAGCAATTCCTGATACTAAGTGTGGAAGAGACATAGGGAGATTTATTATCTGTATAATCAGTTTTTTAAATGGTAATTTAGTAATATGTAAAAAATATGCTACTGGAATAGCTAATAAAAGGCATACTATAGTAGATATTAAAGATGTTTTAATACTAAGTGTTATTGCATACTGTACTTCCACTGATTTTAAGCATATAGGAACATAACTTATCCCTTTAATGATTAACATAAGAAGTGGTGATACAATAAACAAAAAGACTATAGCAAAAAATCCAGTAAGTAGTGTAGTAAAAAATTTATTTTTCAAGTTTAATCACTACTTAACAGGTTCAAAACCATATTTTTTAAATATCTGTTTAGCTTCGTCTGACTCTATATAATTTATAAATTTATTAGCTAAATCTTTTTTATCACTATAGTTTACGATTCCTGCTGATATAAGTTGGTCTATATTTTTATCTTGGGCAATTTCTATAACTTCTACATCTTCATTGCCAAAGACTGAATCTTTTGTGGCTATTGTAGCATCAGCTTTACTTGATGTTAACTGTACAATCATTTCATTTACAGTTGCAGCTGTAGAGACAACATTATCATTTATAGATTTTAAATTATTTTTTTCAAGTATTTTTTGTGTAGTTTTACCTATAGCATTAGACTCTTTGTCTCCCAAAATAAGTTTAACTCCATCTTTATTTAAGTCTTCCAATTTTTGAATATTAGCTGGATTTCCTTTAGGTACAACTATTGCAGGTGTATGATGTGCAACCGTTTTATGTTCACCTACAAGTTCTTTTTCAAAGGCCTTTGAATAAATTGGTTCAGAACCAACAATAAATACGTCTCCTTTGTGACTTGTCTCAATTTGAGCTATTAGCTGTGCAGAACCTGCATAGCTATATTCAACTTTGACATTATTTTCTTTCTCAAATTTTTTTGCTATTTCATCCATTGGTTTCTTTAAACCTGCCCCTGAATAGACAAAAAGAGTCTCTTTTTCTTTTGAATCATCAGCTGTTGTCACTTTAGTATTAGATTCATCATTAGCTTTGTTTTCTTTAGAATTACATGCAGTAATACTTAATGAAATAATCATAGCTAAAGCTAGTACTGAAAGTTTTTTAAACATAAGATATTCCCCCTTAGTAAATTAGTGTAAATTCTTTTTTAGTATATCATACTAAGAAAACGATGTCTAAGTTTTTGTTATGTTTTATAATGTTTTGTTATGTTTTGTTATGTATAGTTAAGAAAAAATCTATTTATAATGTCATTTCCATAGGTAGTTATTTTATTTTTAATTTTTATTAATACTTTAAAGTATTTTAAATTTAAAAACTTAAATCAAATTAACTTATTGTAGATTTTTTATTTTTTAACTAATTTTATATTTATTATATTTCAGTGAAAAAATAGAACATTGAAACATATAGATATGTTTTAATTGTTTTTTATTAACAAATTACTAAAAGTGTTATATCAGAATTGAATACAAAAGAAAGAGTATGTATTTATGAGATAGTTGAAAATTTTGGTGTGCCACAACTAAAATTATTATATTACTATATATTCTAATTAAAAGAGTACTTGTAGGTTTAAGTACATACTTTATAAATATATTTTTGTCAGATTTATTTTATAAAAAGTATTTAGACTAAGTATTATTTTTAAGTATTTTCTTGTTGAAGTTATTTTTTCCTTTTTTACAAAATGCGTAAATAAAAAAAAGACTCTTAAAAGAGTCTTTCCGAAAAATCTATATATTATAATATAGTTATATTTTCTGCTTGAGGACCTCTAGCGCCTTTAACTATATCAAAGCTTACTTTTTGACCTTCTTCTAATGATTTAAATCCTGAAGTTTGTATAGCTGAGAAATGAGCAAACACATCATCTCTACCTTCCATTGATATAAAACCGAATCCTTTTTCATTATTAAACCATTTCACTATTCCATTATTCATTAAAAATACTCCTATTAACCTATATCAAGATATACTTGATTTACTTGTGTATTACCACAAATACTATTGTATCATAGATTAACATAAATGTCTATTTAATTATAATTTTTAGTTAACATTTTTATTTATTCTTAATATGAAAATAAATTTAAACATTTTATATTACCAATATATTAATGTAAATGTAGATAAAACTAAAAAGGGTTTTCTAGAAAAAAATCTGTCTAATTATACTTACTTACCAATACCATCACTTGATGCAAGCAAGATTCCACAACTTTTTCTCCGTACTCTAATATAAAATCATCTAACTGTGTATCTATAAAATCACAATAATCATATGAACTACCAATATAAGCAGTTAACATATGTGTACATTTATCCATTTTATCTCTAAACATAATGTATTTATCCCCCTAAAAAACTTTCATGAAAAACAAAAAGAAAATATCTTTTTGGCAACTGGCTGACATAACTTATTTTATAAGCGTTAGTCCCTATAGCTTTGCGTCACTAAATTTCTCTAGTTTTGCCGATTTAGTTTTACTCTACAGATTAATAATACAATAGAATTAGTTATTATTCAACATATCTAGCTGAAAAATTAATAAATTTATATATGAACGTTAAATTATCTGAAAAAATAAAAAGCCCCTCTGTCAGGAGTGACTTAAAAATTGAATTTAAGTTTGTATTTAAAACACATTTTTAATAATGCAAAAACTAATCAAAAATAAACAATTCATCAATAGGTGTATCTACTATTTTTGATATATCTATTGCTAATTTCAAAGAAGGATTATACTTTCCTGCTTCTAAACGCATAATGGTTTCTCTTCTAACTCCTACTTTTTCTGCTAATTGTTCTTGAGTTAATTCTTTTAATTGTCTATATTTTTTTAGGTTACAAATGAATTTGGGCATATTATTTTTCCTCTAAAATATAAAGTTTTATAGCATAAACATTTAAAGTGATTGCATATGTAATTGATAGTAAAACACACATTAATTCTACATTCCTAGACACTATAGTAATACACCATAAAATGAATAATTCTATAATAGCAAGCTGTCCTGTAAATGCCATAGCTGCTTTTTCATCTTGTACATACCTTTCATCTGCTTTATCACCATTTATTTTTGCTATAATAAAGTTTGAGAAAAAAGCAAAAAATCCAATATATGTAAGGTCAGCAACATTGCCAGATGAAAAATATCTAAGACTTAAAAATCCAAGGAAACCACAAAAACCCATAAAAAATTTTTTCTGAATCATTTTTTATCCTCCTTAGTAATTTTAAAAGAGATATATTTATATCTTTATGATACAAATATATCTCTTTTATATTCTTTTGTCAATAGAAAATCAGTATTATACAATATTTGTACTGCACCATAATTGTTAGAGCAAAAATCTACTGCTTGAGATGTTTATGTATGACTAAATATGATTTTAATTTCAAATTAAAAGTAGCTAAATTTTATTTGAATAGAGAAGGAAGAGATATTTTAATAGTAAAACAATATGGAGTTTATAACCATTCTCAAGTTGAAAGATGGGTTAATATATTAGGAGAGTGTGCACTAAAAATAAAAAAAATTTTCTATACTATATGGTTCAAGTTAGATGTTATAAACTATATGATGATAACTAAATATAGTGTACAATAAATCGCTAAGTATTTTGGAATAAACAATAGCACAGTTATAGCAACATGAAAATAAAAATTTTTACATAGTGGTGTTGATGCCTTTTCCAAAATGAAAGGAAGACCATAATGAATAAAAACAAAAACACTAAAGAAAAAATAAATTAACAAGAGAACAAGAATTAGAATATGAAAATAAATTTTTAAAAGATGAGCTTGAGTTTTTAAAAAAGATGTGTGCCTCAGGAAAGCCACATTAAAAAACAGTGGTATCATTATTAATCAAAAGTAAGTTAGATGTATTATCAAAAAATTAGAACTTAAATGCATAGTATTTTTTCATAAATCACATAAATATAACTCCTATAAATGTATAATTGGAAAAGTAAAAAATAATAAAACAAATAGAAGATTTAAAACATCAATAGCATATCAGAAAATAACAAATGATATGCTAGAATTTATAAAATATATCTAATGATAAAAATGGAAAATCAATTATAAAAAAGGCATATCTCGATTCATTTTTTGTTATATAGTCAAATAAGAATACTATAGATGAAAGATACGATTTTGCAGATGTATTAAGTAAGTATTCTGATGTTTTTGGTTGATACACATGCAATAAAGAAGTTGTGTTTGCAGATAAATTAGCAAAACTATAGTATAAGTTGCAACAATAAAGAAAATGAAAATTATCATACTAAAGCATAAGGCATGTTACAATTTTATTAGATATGACATTAACATACACTAAAGTACTTTTTACTATAAAGAGTACTTATTTTTTTGAAATTCATTAATGTATAAACTATCAAGAATATTACTCAACATAATTTAAAAACAACTTGAATAGGTATTTTTAAATTATGTGATATAATAAAAAATAGAAGTGTATGCCAATACACTTCTGTAGTTATAACTAAGCATTCTATTCTTGAGGAGTGCTTTTTTCATTTCTCTAAACAAGATTGTTTATTTCATTAGCAATTATTAAATAAAATTTATTGTATTTAAGTATTCGATTTATCATTTAAAAGTTTTATTACAATATCTATTTTGTTTTGATCGTTCTTTATGTCTATTGAACTTCCATAATCACTTTTTAATTTATCTAGACCACTTTTGCTTATTTCTCCTTCTGGAAGTATACTTAATTCTAGATATTTTTCATGACCAGGAGATGACATTAATAGATATGAACCATTATAAGGCATACCTAAATTTTCTATTTTATCTGCTAATGGGTCATCTTTAAAGCCACCATTTATTATTATTTTTCCATCTTTCTTTACCCATGATATCATTCCTCCATCAGTATATTTTGATTCATCTGCATAGTAGCTAAGAGACGCACTTTTTATTGCACTTATATCAGCTTCAAGTTTAGCTATCTTTGCTTTTTCTATATTTTTAAATAATGCTGGAAGTGCTACTATTGCCAATATTCCTATTATAGCAATTACTACTAATAATTCCACTAGAGTAAATCCTTTTTTATTTTTCATTTATTTCCCCTCCGTATAAAATTAATAATATATAAATTTTTATTTTGTTGATTTCTACTTTCTATATTTTACCATATATAGACAAAAAAATCACTTTCTATGACAAATATACTATTATTTTACAATTTATGGAAATGATTTAAAATGACATTTCTTGTTAGAAAAGATATAAGAAATGGATTAAAATAAAGAAAACTACAGTCATATCAATGTCAATAATATTATTTAAAAGCAGATGAAAATAAAAAGAGGACTCAGAAAATAATGTCTATTTAATTATACTTACTTACCAATACCATAACTTGATATAAACAAGATTATACTACATTTTTTTATGCTCTAGTATAAAATCATCTAACTGTGTATCTATAAAATCAAAATAATTATATGAACTATCAGTATAATAAGTCAAAATATGTATACATGAATACATATTTTAAAAGATATATATTATTACATACCTAAAAAACTTTCATAAAAACAAAAATAAAATATGCTTTTAGTAACTTGTTAACATAACTTATAATTTATTTTATAAGCATTAGCCTATATAGCTTTGTGCTACTAAATTTCTTTGATTCTAGCGATTTAGTGCTATTCTACAACTAAAATAATACAATAGAGCTATTTATTGTTTGGTAGCATTGTTTGCAAATTAAACAAATTTATATATATGAATATTATTTTACGTTTAAAAAAACAGACTAAATATGTAGAATATTTGGTAAAACTTACCTCTAGTTTTTGTCTTAAAAAGCTCCTATTATTAATTTAAGTTAGAAGAATTAAGGAAGTGACATAAATTGAAAGAAGAAATATTAATAGAAAAATTATTAAGAGTAGAATTAATAGTAATGGAGTATTTATGGAAAAAAGACACTCTAATGCCTAAAAAAGAAATTGTAAAAGAAATAAAACAGATTTATGGATGGCATAAAAGTACAATAAAAATACTACTAAAAAGGCTAGTTGATAAAAGGTATTTGGCTAGATATATTATAAATTTTCAATCTTATTATAAAATAATAATAGATAATAAAGAATATTATACTTTTAAGAAAAAGGTACTAAAATCTAGTAAAAGCATAAAAATAATGCATTCACTTACCACTATACATAAAAATGTAAGTAAAGAGAAGTTAGACCTATTAGATGAGTATTATAGAAACTTAAAAGAATGATATAGTAAAAATCGAATGTAATTATTTACCTTAATTCCTTTGTTTGTAAAACTTTATTGATATAGAATTTGACATATACATAAATTGGTAAAGGGATGTATACTATGAAAATTAGTAAATTACCAGAAGCGGAATTAAAAGTTATGAGATATATTTGGGAATCAGAAAAGGTATTAATATCAAGAGAAATCACCAAGTCTATGGAACAAAAATATGAATGGAAAGATACAACTATATTTACAGTATTAAAAAGATTACTAAAGAAGAGAGTTTTTAGAAACGGAGAAAATAGATAAGTGTACACACTATAATGTATTAGTAAAAGAAAAATAATATCAGAGATTTTAAACAAAAGAATTTTTAAAGAATACACATAAAAATTCAATATTAAGTTTAATGTCAGCACTATGTAGTAAGGATGATGAAGTAGATGGTGATATTTTAAATTTATTAGAAGAATATTTTAAGAATTTGAAATAAGAAAATGACAAATTGATACATAATAAATAAAAAGAAGGTATGAAATTATAACTTTTTCTACCTTCATTTTGTTTATTATTCTGAACATGTTAAGAAAATAAAATAGGTTTGTCTAATATTTATATAAATTTTAGTAGAATATGTATAGTATATAGTAGATAGTATGTATAAAAATAAAAACTGTTCAATAAGAATTAATATACATTAATTCAGCTGAATCCAATCAAAATACTTAAATAAAAGTAATCTGAAAATAACATAATTCAAATCAATTTATTCAAATAAACCTCAATTTATCTCAAATCTTAAGAAGTCATTAAACAAACTTGCTAAATTACAAAGAGAATTATCGAGAAAAACAATCGGTAGTTTAAATAGAAATAAAGCAAGATTAAAAGTTGCAAGACTTCAAGAACATATAGCTAATCAAAGAAATGATTTTCTACAAAAACTATCTACTAAATTAATAAAAGAGAATGATATTATTTGCATAGAAGATTTACAAGTAAAGAATATGATTAGAAATCGTAAACTATCTCGCTTAATTTCTGATGTGTCATGGTCAGAGTTTATTCGTCAATTAGAATACAAGGCTAATTGGCATGGTAGACAAATTGTAAAGGTAGGTAAATTCTTTGCAAGTTCACAAATATGCAATAAATGTGGGTATAAAAACGAGGAAGTGAAGGACTTAAATATAAGAGAATGGATTTGTCCTAGTTGTAATGAAACTCACGATAGAGATATAAATGCAAGTATAAATATATTAAAAGAAGGATTAAGACTAATAACAATTCAAAATAAATAACTTATGTAAGAACCGTAGGAACTACGGGGATGGCCTGTGGAGAATTAGTAAGACATATGTTAGTATGCAAAATTCTGTGAAGCAGGAAACCTGTGACTTTAGTCATGGGAGGTTCAGGCTAGTATTACTATTGTATTCAAAAGCTAAAGTGGAAACCTAGTGAATATATGAATTTAGAAGTTAATGAGAGAGCATTAGCAGCCGACTCAATACTTATTAAAATTGAAGATGAAGAAGAAGCAATGAAAGAAGCTGAAAGAGAGAAAAAGAGAGGTAGAAGAAGGTAGAATTTAAAGTTAAAATAGTTACATTGCTAATATATGAAAATGTTACAATTTTGGAAATAGATGGATATATATGTTGTATAGTATAATGTAGATAATATATCACCAAGTAAAAAACAACAAATAAATCTAAATTATGAGGGGTGTATTTATGGAAAATAAAGATATTAAACTTACAATATGTATATTTGCTTTTGTAATTGGAATAATAGTGTTATTTTGCTGTATAGGTCTAGGTCAATTTAATATGGATTGTATTATAAAACAAAATGGTGGGTCAATAGCTACCGAACAATACAACATATATTTAGAACAATCTATTTCACAATATAGAAATTTTGGTTCTATACTGGTTTTACTAGGAGGAATAGGAATACTGTTTGATAAAAGTGTCAGAAAATACTAAAAAAGTATATTTTTATTTAGGATGTGATGAATGATATGGCAAGAGATGTATTTAGTGTAAAGATGACACCACTAGAAGCACAGAAAATGGTAGAAAAAAATTTGGAAGCAGATTTAGTTTCTGTTGATATTTATAACCTAGAAAATAATAAGTCTATAATAGTTACAATCTTTGAAAAATATTATGCAAGAAGCAATAGTGATGCAGGTTTGGTAGTGATTTGTGAAAATACTACAGGAAAAACACTTGTTAAAATTACCTCAACTGGTAGTGCAATTGGACTATTTCAGATTGATTGGGGAACAGGTAATAATTTGATTAAAAGAGTAAAAAAAATACTTATTGATTATATTATTTAATTATTTTATGTAGATATTCTTAGGTTGGTATGGAATTTGTACTAACCTATTAAGTAATCAATAAAACTAAATAAACATAGAAAGCACTTACAAATATGTAGGTGCTTTTTATTGAAAAAATAGAAAATAAAATAAAAAGTAAGATATAGGAAAAATATGTAAGAATTATATATTATAATAATTGTAGCAAGAAGATGTAATCTACAATTTATAGAGTGGAGTTCATGTATTAAAAAATTATCCTCCCAACGATAAGAAGGGAGGTGAATATACATGGATAATTTTTTATTTAATGTGTTAGCTAGTGTAACAGCTAGTTACATAGTTTATTTGATTAGCAAGTTAATCAAAAAAGTAAAAAGCCACTCTACCGCAAAGAGTGACTTAAAGATTGATATAAATTTTAAATATCATCGTAAAAAATAACTTTCAGTTATAGAACTTCACTCTACCGCAAATAGATTGTAGTTCTTCTTGCTTTTATTATACCACAAATTAGAAAAAATATTGCATATAATATTTTTTATAGTCAATAAAAATATGAAATTTTTTATACACAATGATGATGAATCTAACTAGATGAATAAATTTAATTGTAAATAAGAAAGTACTTACTTAAATGGTAGGTGCTTTTGTTTTGCCAAATTATGCTATAACATTGAGTGAGATGAGTAATTTGTGGGGGAATTTTACAATGTGGATATTAGTACCAATAATAACAATAGTATTACTTATAATAGCTGTTTCTTCTATGCAATATATTTTAGTTATGATAGCTTTTTTGTTGATTATATATTCTTTTATAGAAAAGAAAATAGTTATGGCTCTTGTGTCAGTTCTTTTTTTCACTTATTCAATTTATCTTTGTGCAACTTGGAAAGATAAATCCTTGATAGCAGATAATAAAGTTGAGACTGTTAAGGCACAAAGAGAAACTGTAGAAAGAGAAAAAGAAATGGAAAGAAGAAGAATACAAGAAGAAGTAGACAAAGAAAGATATATTGAAAAACATGGAATGGAAATATCAGAAAATGATTTAAAAGTTAAGCTAGAGGCTTTAGTACCTCAAGAATATAAGGGGAAGAAATATGAATTAAAAGTAGAAAAATTTAAAAGATATAGTATGTATTTTGATTTAACTGTACAAAATGAAAAATTTAGTAATTCTGAAGAATGTAAAAAATTTGTAAAAGAAATTGCTAATGATCTTAAAAAAATTAAAATAAGCAAGGCGTACTTTAAGTTTCATTCAAAAGATGACGGCGGTATATATAATTCTGTTTATATTGATTATTTTAGAAACATACAAAATAATGTAGATAATGTTGAAAATTTAGAATTCAATGAGTTTGAACTTAAAACCGAAGAAGAAGAGAAGCGAGAACAAGAGAAAATAGAACAAGAAAAAAACAGTTATAATAACTACATTCAAAACAGAGTGGTTGACCCACTAGATAGAATAAAGAAACTAAAAGAGTTGCTAGATTCAGGAGCAATTACACAGGAAGAATATAATAAAAAGAAAAAAGAATTATTAGAATAGATAATATAGTAAGCACTTACAAGTATGTAGGTGCTTTTAAATTTACAAAGTATTCCATTTTAATTTTATAGTTTAGATTTTATGATATAATAAAAATATAGAAGTTTTGCAGTGTGCGATATTTGTTACAAAGTAGGGCTTAATACTTGAAATCTAAGATGTTGAGGGTGCGTGATAAGTGTTATCAATTGCACTATTGCCCGCTCACTGCAATTTTAAGAGTATTGTATATATGTAGGTATTGGAAATGCTAAGTTTATTTTGGGGTTTTAGATTAACTATATGGAATGTAAATCTCCTTTCATTTCTCCTTTAGCTTCATAGCTTATTTTGTTTTAGATTAACTATATGGAATGTAAATGAGGAGATTCAGACAGCGACTAAAAAGACTGATATAAAGTTTTAGATTAACTATATGGAATGTAAATAACTTTATATCTCCATTTGCATATCCATCTGATGAACGTTTTAGATTAACTATATGGAATGTAAATGCGTACAAGGTTGAGAAGCTCCGCAATCTCAACGTCGTGTTTTAGATTAACTATATGGAATGTAAATATTTGAAAGGAATAAATTTTAAATGAATGAAAGGATAGGTTTTAGATTAACTATATGGAATGTAAATCAGCCAAAAACTTCGAATTTGAACTAAAATGCGTGGGTTTTAGATTAACTATATGGAATGTAAATTCTCATGACTATTGAATAAATATAATAAACAAGCATACGTTTTAGATTAACTATATGGAATGTAAATAAAAGTTGCACGCCTATTTGATTTTTCAATACATTATGTTTTAGATTAACTATATGGAATGTAAATGACAAAGCGACTATTACTATCTCAGGTGATAAAAATGTTTTAGATTAACTATATGGAATGTAAATGATGAACAATAAAACAATCATCTAAAGACGAAGAAAGTTTTAGATTAACTATATGGAATGTAAATGTTCCTGTTGTGTTTTTTACTAATCCCATTTTATATGTTTTAGATTAACTATATGGAATGTAAATTGCTGTGATTTCACTAATAAAACAATTAATAATTGTGTTTTAGATTAACTATGTGGATTCAAAATTAAATAAACAAAGAAAGCACTTACAAATATGTAGGTGCTTTTATTCTGCTCAAAATTGGTCGGTTGGGTAAAATCATTAGAAAAAATTAGTAAAAACCTCTTTTCTGTAACTCGTTACAATATTATTATTAATGTAACGAGTTACAGAAAAGAGGTGAATAAAATAGCAACTAAAAGTAGGGCAGAGTATATGAAAAATTGTCGAAAAGATAAAAGAGGTTTTAGTGTACTTTTAGACAAAGAAAAGTTAGATAAATTTGATGAAGTATTAGAGGAAAAGAATCTAACCAAGAAAGAATGGCTAGAAGAAAAAATCGACGAGGAACTGGAACAAAAGGAATAAAAAATAAGGGTCACTCCCACCGACCAAAGTTTGAGTAACCCCTATGATGTATACTATCGTATATCAATTATAATATATGTCATTCCTTAAAAAAATCAATTATTAAGGAGTGTAATATTATGAAAAATGAATTAATGATGTTTGAAGGAAAAGAGATTGAAGTATTTGAATTTGAAGGAAGAATTTTATTCAACTCAAAAGATGTAGCAAATTGTTTAGACATAAAAAATGTTAATGAGAATATAATACTTATGAATGAAAAGCAAGTTGTAAAGTTAAGAAATTCGGATATCAGTAATACTGACATCCGAAAACTTAATAATGCTGGAGAAAATTTTCTTACTGAAAGTGGAGTGTATAAATTAATCTTTAAATCAAGAAAAGAAGAAGCTGAGAGATTCCAAGACTGGATAAGCGATGAAGTTTTACCAAGCATAAGACAAACTGGTGCATACATAACTAATAATGTAATCCCGAAAAGTTGAGAGAAAAAGCAAGTGAGATTGAAAAATTACAGTTGCTTATAACAGTACATCTATGTTAAAAGAATTGCTAGATGATGCAGGCTTTGACAATAAATCAAAACTATTAACAGCTAAAACATTATATAAGAAAGCAGAAATTGATTTACCAATAGAGATAAACGAAGAAGAACATTATTTTGATACAAAACAAATAGCATCTAAACTGAAAATATATTCTAAGAGTAATAAACCAGCTCAGATGGCTGTTTGTGAGATTATTAAAAAGATAAAATTAGAAGAAAATGAAGTAAAAGGAGTTTGGGAAACGAATGGTTCTTGGACTGGTACTGTAAATAAATATACAAAGAGTGTAATAGATAAGGTGAGAACTTGGATAGAGGAAAATAATAGACCTACCAAGATTGCAGGTGAGAAGAAGAATTATTATGTATTTTACAAAATTGAGTAAATTTATCAGTTGTATTAAATAATTTAGTTTAGTTTTGGGGGGATTAATACAATGTGTGAGAATTTACTTGATAATATGTATATTGAAAAGAGAAAAGAAGAATATAGAATTAAACTTTTGAAAATAAGAGAAACAGATATAGATATATATAATAAGTTAGAAAGTATAGTATATAAACTTTCTGAGAAAAAATTAGAGAAAAATAATAAATAGACATATAAAGCACTTGGATATTCTACTGTTTCAAGTGCTTGTTTGGTATAAAATGGTATAATGGAGATAGAGAATTATATTAACCAAAAAATGGAGAAAATAGAGAAGATGATTTAGTTGACGCTTTATCAGTAGGAGTACCTGCAGGTAAGACAGAATCTCTAGTACGATTAGTTGGAGATGGAATAAGTGATACTCAAAAAAGTTTAATAAATAAAAGAGAATTTAGAAATATAACTCAAATTGGTGGAAATGGAAATGAGAAAGCATTTAGTGAAGTAGAAAACTTAGTTAAATAGATTAGAAGGTAGCAACTAGAGTTGGTTGTTACCTTCTTTTTTTATACTTTCTCTCTCTAAGTATTTTATTTTTCATATCTTCTAATACATCTAATGCAGTAGTATAAAATTGTATATTATTTCTATAAGGTATAGCTATTGGAAGAATGCCCTTGTTAACTAAAAAAATAAGAAGTACAATAAATAAAAGTGTCATAATCATTCTAATAAAATAATTAGTGATATCTGATAAATCAAATGTTAAGTTAATTGTTGTAGAAAATACAACAGCCATAATAGATATATACAAAGCAAAAATGGGGTTACTATTTTTTTGTAACTGTCCTTTAAGCCTAGATTGCTCTATTTCTATATCTTGAATACTTTTTATGGAATCCATTTCACTATAATACTTATAAACTTTTAAATAATATTTTTTATACTTGTTTAAAGCTTCTTCATTATCTTTAAGGTCTTTGTCACTTAACTCTGATTTAACTTCCCCAAAATCCATAAAATCCCTCCTACAATGTTATATAATATACTTTAATTTATAGCATATTTAAGAACTTATATCAGCAATTTGTCGAACGATTTTAGCTAAAAATAGAGTATAATGATAGGCTTATTATTTATAAGATATTATTTTTTATATAGTTATATATTTCTTTCTAATTAGATAATATAATGCTGTTGTTATAATGGCTACTAATATTATTGCTATTATTGTAATATCTAATCTTCTTGTAAATAAGCCTATTGCTATATACTCAAGACCTGTTACATAGCGATAAAGTACTTCTAGTTTAACAGTTTTTTTCTTATCTATATTTCCATATATTGATTCTAATTTATTAAAATATTTTTTACTACAAAAAGCAGTTTTAGGTTTAATTAAATATATTATTGTAGTTCCTATTATAACTATTATTCCAATAAGTATAAGATTGATATTTCCAAAATCCATAGCAGATACCTCCTATTAAATTTGCTTTTCTTAATCAAAGTATATCAGTAACACAAGTACAAAGAGTATCTAAAATATTACAAATATTAACAGGATAGATAAAACTATAGTAAAAATTGTAATAATAAAGCGAACGAAAATTATCATACTAAAACATAAGACATGTTATAATTGTATTAGATAGAAGATTAACATACACCAAAGCACTCCTTATAATAAAGAGTGCTTATTTTTTTGAAATTCATCAATATATAAACTATCAAGAACCTTATTCAACACACCTTAAAATCGATTTAAATAGTTCTTTTTGATAACATAATTTATATGATATAATAAAAAAATAGAAGTGTACCACCAATACACTTCTATAGCTATAACTAAGCATTCTCTTGCTGGGGGAGTGCTTTTTTCATTTCTCCAAACAACATTATTTACTTCATCAGTAATTATCAAATCAATCTCATTATCTTTCAAAATCTCTGTTGCAGTACAAATTAGATTATCTAAGTCAAAACTTCGAGTTATCTCTAGTTGTTTGTTATTTACTTCTCTTTTTAGTATATAAGTTTTAAAATACATTTATATCACCCCTTGTATTTACTCTTTTTTCTCTAAAAATATATTGATAAGTAAATATGCAACAAATAAAAAAATCTCAATGACACATAGTGTTATAGCTATAACTAGAAGTGATTGATTTTTCCATGCACTATAAGCTATGATGAAAAGAAATGTAAAAGTAAATAATGTATAATTCATAATTTTAACTAAGATATGACTTGTTTTCATTGTTAAGTACAAGTCTCTTTCATCTTTACTATCGTGTAATTCTTCAACAATGCCTTTTCTTGAAAAAGCATTACAAAAATTAAAGATTGCTATTACAATTAAAAGAAATGATGAAATTAGGAATCTTTTATCTTTTAAAATGCAATAAATAACTAAACTAGCACAACATAACACACAAACTATAATACCCACTATAAAACTTCGTTTACTCTTTACTTTCATGTTTTTTATCCTCCATTTCTTTATTTTCTTTTAAACAACATAGTTCTTCAATCGTTGTACCAAACACTTGTGCCATACGATAGGCAAGCATAAGAGAAGGGCTATATTGCTCTTTTTCAATAGAAATAATTGTTCTGTTTGATACATGGACTAAATCAGCGAGTTGTTGCTGTGTTAGACCCATATTTGTTCGAAATTCTCGTACTTTTGTTTTCATTCCATAACCTCTTTCTATATGAAGCTAACTTCATGTGAAGTTAACTTCATAATATCCTAAAATGAGTAAAATGTCAATCTCATTAGATAAGTATTATAAAACCTAAAAGAATAATATGGTAAAAATTGGATGGAATTATTTACCTTAATTCTCTTGTTTGTAAAACTTTATTGATATAGAATTTAACATATACATAAATCGGCAAAGGGGCGCGAATTATGAAAATTAGTAAATTACCAGAAGCGGAATTAAAAGTTATGAGATATATTTGTGAAGCTAACAAGGTATTAACTTCTAGGGAATTAGTTGCTGCAATGGAAGAAAAATATGAGTGGAATGAATCAACTACATTTACAGTTTTGAAAAGATTAGAGCGAAGAGAGTTTTTAAGTACAGAGAAAATAGGCAAACTTACACATTATAATATACTAGTAAAAGAGAAAAAATATCTAAGGTTTGAAACAAAGGAATTTTTGAAGAACATACATAAAAATTCAATTTCAAGTTTAATGTCAGCGTTACATGGTGAAGACGACGAAGTGGATGAAGATAAATTAAGTGAACTCGAAGAATGTTTTAAGAATTTGAAATAAGAAAATGACAAATTGATACATAATAAATAAAATGAAGGTATGAAATTATAACTTTTTCTACCTTCATTTTGTTTATTATTCTGAACATGTTAAGAAAATGAAATAAGTTTGTATTTTAGTTATATAAATTTTAATAGAATATGTACAGTATATAGTAGATAGAATGTATAAAAATAGAATTTAAATAAGTAGCTATTATTGCAGTGAAATGAATGTTTCTAAGTATATTTGGGTGGAAGAATGGTGGAAGAAAATTAGTGAAATGTAATTTTTCCACCATTCTTCCACCTAGAAAATAGAAACTGTTTAATAAGAATTAATATACATTAATTCAGCTGAATGCAATCAAAATACTTAAATGAAAGTAATCTGAAAACAACATAATTCAAATCAATTTATTCAAATAAACCTCAATTTATCTTAAATCTTAAGAAATATTTAAGAATTAGGATAATATTTTCTTAAGATTTATATTTTATTATATAGTTATAAGGGAAAGTTACAAAAATGTAAGCCAAAGTAATATAACAATTTAGTCATTGTTGAGAAAGGGAGTGAAAGATATTGTATAATATAGATAAGTATTATTATACAATAGAGGAAGTGAAAATATGTACAATATATTAGTAGTAGACGATGATAAAGAAATTGTTGATTCGATAGAAATATATCTTAAATCAGAAGGATTTAAAATATATAAAGCATATGATGGAATGAAAGCTTTGGAAATAATAACAGAGAATGACATTCATCTAATACTAATGGATATAATGATGCCTAAATTAGATGGAATCAAAGCAACTGTAAAAATACGAGAAGAAAGAAATATTCCAATAATTTTAATTTCAGCAAAAAGTGAAGATACAGATAAAATAATAGGATTAAATATTGGAGCTGATGATTATATAACAAAGCCATTTAATCTATTAGAGCTTATAGCTAGGGTTAAATCAAACTTAAGACGATATGTAACTTTAGGTAATTATGAAGATACATGTAAAGAAATTCTAAAAAGTGGAGCTTTGGAGTTAAATACACTAACAAAAGAAGTTAAAATTGATGGTGAAAACATAAAAATGACTCCAATTGAGTATAAAATAATTGAACTTCTTTTAGAAAATAAAGGACGAGTTTTCTCAATAGATGAGATATACGAAAAAGTATGGAATGAGGAAAGTTTTAATTCAGAAAATACAGTAGCAGTACATATCAGACGAATAAGAGAAAAGATTGAAATAAATCCAAAAGAACCAAGATTTTTAAAGGTGGTGTGGGGAGTTGGTTATAAGATTGAAAAATTTTAGTGGAAAAATTATAAAAGAAAAGAGTTTAATATTTAATTGCATTTTGATTTTAGTCATTTTTACATTTACACAAATGTTAGGAATTTTAATATGTTTTAATTTTTTCTCTGAGAGTTTAATTTACTCTATGGGGATTATGCTTTTCTTAAACTTTATTTTATATAAAATACTGACAATGTAGATGAGGTGGGCAACTTGGAGAAATATAGAGTATTAAAGTTAGTTTCATTAATCATAATATCTATCTCATTTCCATTAACTATATTGTTGGTGACAATAGGACTTGCTGAGCCTAAATACAATATACAAAAAACTTCTACAAAGAGTGGGATTTTTGATATATCTGATGATTTTTATGATAGTAATATATTTGACGAAGGAACAATGGCAAGTCTATTACCCAAGTTTAAGCTATCTGTAGGTGGTAAATTAACTAGTAAAGAAAAAGGTAAATTCCAACAAGAAGGTAAAAGTATAGATTTAAGTAGTAGTGATTCTGAGTATGATAAAATCATGATTAATGAACAAGCTTCTGAAGAATATTTAAGTTATCTAAAAAATATAAAAGTGTATGTTATTAATACATACACAGGAGTATTTTATACAAATACGTCATATGCTAGTTTATATGATTTTAAACAAAAAACTAAGAGCTATTGTAATGTAGAGATAATAAATAAGATAGGAAAGAGCTCATATATTAAAACAATAAATGGAGAAAAATTTGAACTGAATAATCTGAGTCTGGAACTAAATGAAGTAGATGAAGGTTTTGAGGCATATGTATCTTTTCCAGAAGAGCCAACTATAGAAGATGGAATAGTATATACTAATTTTCAAATATTTAAACAAGCTACAGAAAAAGTAAGATTATTTTTTGTAGCTAGTTTAAGTTTAGCAATTATATGTTTATTATCTATAATTTTATATATCAAAATAAAAGGTGAAGTTTTAAAAAGAAATAATGTATTTTTACTAATATACAGTAAGATACCTATGGAATTTAATGTAATATTAGTATCTATTTCAATTGCAATTTTAACTATATATGCTCTTGCTGTATCTTATCATATTGATGTAATTGCATTAGTTTCTTTATCTTTACTGATAGTATCAAATAATATATTTTTTATAAATGTGCAATTGAGTTATTTAGAAAATAAAATGTGTATATTTAAGACAAGTATTATAGTAAGAGTGATTTTATGGTTAATAAAAACTGTAAGGGAGGTCAGTAACGCTATAAAGAAAGTATCTTTAGCAAGGAAAGTTATTGTTATAGTGATAATATCTTTAGCTTTAATCATGGTAATTAGCACTCGAAGTATAGGTATGGGATTACTGTTTTCTATATGTATTTTTTTAGGATTTACAATATATATAACTAAAAGACTTTCATATCTTAGTTACGTAATAGAAGGTACAGAAAGAATAAAAAAGGGAGAATTAGATTATAAGATAAAAATTACTGGGAATGATAATTTTACGTCTTTAGCTGAAAATATAAATAATATTGGAGAAGGTCTTGATAGAGCTATAGAAGAGCAAGTAAAAAGTGAAAGAATGAAGTCTGACCTTATAACAAATGTATCTCATGATTTGAAAACTCCACTTACTTCTATAATAAATTATGTAGATTTAATTAAAAAAGAAGAATCAATACAACCAGAGTATATAAATGATTATATAAATGTACTTGAGTCAAAGTCAAAAAGACTAAAATTATTGATAGAAGATTTATTTGAAGCGAGTAGAGTAAGTAGTGGCAATATAGAATTACAAATTAGCAAGATTGATTTAGTGCAACTATTAAGACAAAGTATAGGTGAACTTGAAGAAAAATTATCTAAAAATAATTTATATTTAAAATTAAATGTTCCAAATGATAAGGTGTATATATGGGCAGATGGAAGAAGAATGTATAGAGTATTTGAAAATCTTTTATCTAATATAGCAAAATATTCCTTAGAAGAAACTAGAGTCTATATTGATGTATATGACTATGGTGAAAATGTAAAGGTAACTATGAAAAATATATCTTCTTATGAATTAAATTTTGACCCAAGTGAGATTATGGAAAGATTTAAAAGAGCTGATGAATCAAGGAATACTGAAGGAAGTGGATTAGGGCTTGCTATTGCAAGAGATTTAGTAGCTTTACAAGGTGGAAAATTTTATATAGAAATAGATGGAGATTTATTTAAAGCAAATTTAGAGTTTCAAAAATATGAAGAAGAAATAACAAATATGGAATGAGATAGTATTTAAGTATATATATTTTTTTTACTGTCGAAAGCTTTTATTATAATATATTAGAATATTTACAGTAGAGAATGAAGAGTAAAAACAGAGTAACTTTAAGTCACTCTGTTTTTTATTTAAAATCAATAATATAACAACTTAAATTAAAATTGTACACATAGTTTTAAAATAACTTATACAATAAAACATTATCCAAATATCACAAGATAATTCCAAATAAATATATAGATATCACTCCTGTAATAATAGAAATACCAATAGATTTAAACTTATATGCAACAAGAAGTACAATCATAAAAGATATAATTTTAGGGTTAGCTATAGATAAATATAGACTATCTCCATTAAAAAATACATCTTTAGCAGTTAAGGAAGTAAGTATTGCTACAGGTATAAATTTCATGATTTTTTTCAAAAAATCAGGCATCTCTTTTTTTGAAAAAATTAACATAGGAAGCACTCTTGGTAGATATGTAACAATGTACATTCCAATTATAATAAAAAATATATAATTATTATTCATAAGATTCCTCCTTTTTACAGTAAGATTCTTCTATAAAGAAACCAATTAAAGATGCTAAAATTGATGCAACTATTATTACTAAATTGCTTTTGAATAATGCATATAAAATAACAGAAATAATGATTGATGATATAAATACTACAATATAAATCTTATTTTTTATTTGAGAAACTATTAAAGCTATAAACATAGAAGTCAATATGAAGCCAGAAATAGAACTGTCTATAGATATACTTTCTCCTAAAAATGCTCCAATAAAATTAGCTAAAACTGATGAAATTAAGCAGAAGAAATTAAGATAAATAGCATTTCTATCAGACCAATTTCCAGCAGTAAATTTTTCATAATTAACTGCAAAAGTTTCATCTGTTATAGTATGACAAAATGGCAATATAAATTTTGGACTTTTATTTTTTATGTACATGTTCAAATTAGAACTCATTAGAAAATGTCTTAAGTTAACTATAAATGTAGTCAAAACAATAGATGTTACACTTGCACCAGTAGAAATCATTGAAGCTGCAATGAATTGAGAACTTCCTCCAAATACTAAAGTTACCATTAGTGCTATTTGAAAAGGTGAAAGACCAGATTTTTGTAATAGTATTCCTCCTACTATACCTATAGGTATATAACCTAAGAATATAGGAATTGAAGCAATAAAGCTTTCTTTTAATTGTTGAGTTCTTTCCACAATAAATCACTCCTTTTGTATTAAATGTATTAAAGTATTAGTAAAACAGAAAAATAGATTAATTGTATAATTGCAATTATAATTAAAAATAAATTTGGATTAATGTATAAAATACTATACAACAAATAAATAATCTTAAACGGTTATTAAATTTTATCTATTTGTTATTATGATGTAATAATACATATTAATCTCTATAAGTTAATTACTATCTGGTGTAATTTTATTTTAACAACAAAAAAAAATACACACAATTAAAATATTGTGTGCAATACAATTATTTTTTCTCTTCTAATAGTCTTTTTAATACGCTCAAACCAGCTTTAAGTTCTTCTGTACTTTCTGTAGCACATACAGCTATTCTTATTGCAGAAATTGGTTTTTCTTTTCCAACAGCAAAACGTTCAGAAGCATAGACCTGTACACCTTCTTTAAGTGCTTGTATCTCAAATTTTTCTGCCATTATTCCATCAGGTAGAATCAACCATCTAAATATACATTCTTCATTTCCCAAAAGATTATATCCAGATAAATATTGATTAATAATCTTGTTTCTTCTTCTTGCAGATTTACGGCGTGCATTAATTAATTTATCGGCTTCACCTGATGTAATCATGCGATAAGCAATTTCTGTTAAAAAATAAGATTGAGATAGATTAATGTTGTATAATGCGCTTGATAATGCCTCTCGATACTGTTTAGGTGTAGAGATATATGCTAGCCGTAAACTAGGTGCAATAATTTTTGATAAACTCGTAATATAAATTGTTTGATTGGGCAGATAGGAAGCCACTGGATTTAAATGTGTTTCATTAAGTAAACTATGAATAGCATCCTCAATAACAATTAAATTGTATTTAGATGCAATATTTGCAATCATTTTTCGTCCATTTTGTGACATTATATGTGTAGTTGGATTTTGATAATCTGGTATTATGTATAGACCTTTAATATTTTCATTTTTACAAGCATATAATAGTCCTTCTTCACTAATCTCATTATCTTCTTGTTTAATTGGAATTAGTTGAATCCCAAGCATTTTAGCTGCTGTCTTTATTCCAGGATAAGTTAATGGGTCTACACCTATTCTATCTCCATGTTGAAACAAACCAGCTAAAATAGCAACAATTGCATTTTGTCCACCACTTGCAGGAAGTAAGCTATCTGATGTAGTTTCAAGCCCAGCTTTATAAATTAATTTGGCAATAGCTTCTTTTTGCCATTTAGCACCATCTCTTTGTCCATATTGGAATATAGTTTTAAAATCTATTTCCTTAATTATGTGTTTAAACAAAGTATTCATTTCTTCTAGTGTGAAATCTGGATTCATTGTGCCCATTTCAATAAATGTAATTTTATTATTACTGGACATCAAGAATAGATTTGAACGCGTATCATAAGATACAAAAGTTCCACTTCCTGTAACTCCACTTATTAGACCTTTTTTTTCACAAATTTTAAAAGCTCTAGAGATAGTACTCACATTAACATCTAAGAAATCTGCCAATTCACGTTGGGGTGGTAATTTAGTACCTGGTAATAAAAATCCATTGTTGATATCTTGTTCTAGTTGTTCTGCAAGCGCCTTATATAATATTTGCCCTTTTGAAGGTCTCTTTGGTTTCCAGTTCATAGGATAATTTTCAAAAGAATTAATTGGCATAAGTTTTCACCTCACATTATTAATTTGATTTTTTCTTTATCTAAAACAATAAATTCTAAAGATACAAATAAAAACTGATAGGAAATAATTCTATTAGTTTTTGTCTTTTAATTGATTTCAAATCTTCCTATAATTTTTATACCTTCTTTATCATAAAGAGGGATTGTTTTTTTAAATATATTAAAATTTCTTTTTCTTGTATATAAAACAGCTTCTTCTGGTGTCTTTGGTTGATTATCACAATCGTACAAATTTCTTTTTTTTAACTAAAAGCAATAATACATAAAATTATTATTGCTAATGATACTCTTAATGTGGTATATAGTCATAGTGTCACATGTTTATCAATAGTTTTTTCATTAATTATTGTAACGAATAGTAGGACTCATAAAATACTTAGAAATATGTTTTTAGATAGATTTTAAATATATAATCTAACTTATATCTATAAATTAACACTATTATTCTCCAATTCCATTTCTAGTTTTTTTATAAATTTATTAAATTCTTCTGGTTGCCTTTTTCCAAACAATACTCTTACAAGAGCTGAATTGATTTTTCCAAATATATTCCTCTTGCTCTCACTTTCAATAAAAATAAGTTTTGTATTTTCTAAGTCAATATGTACTAATTCATATCTAGTAATAGTACTTTCTCTTTTATTGCTTGTTTTTATCTCATATACTCTATTTTTTTCGAAATTAGTTATTTCAACCTTAAATCTTTTATTATTTTTTTGCTGTACAAATGTTCCTACTGCTTTTTTCTCATTAAAATTAGGAAAATTTAGTCTTGCAGATTTTGTAAATATATTAAATATGTCTTTTGCAGAATATTTTAATAAAACTTCAGTTTTAAATGTATTCATATCGTTTTCCCTTCTGTATATAAATTTAATATTTATAAGTTAATTTTTAAGTTAAAATAGTATAATATGCCATATTAAATCATGTTAAAACTATTTATATAGCTAAAATCTTACCTATATAAGTATGTATACTATCATATAAAAATAAAATCTTAAAATAGAAAGGGTTAAAAACACAGTTTATTATAATTTTTATTGTTGAGTAGATACGTACTATTATATATGATTGAGCAAGTTTTTCAATCATAAATTTATAAAGTATTTTGCATTAAAATTTAAACAAAGAATTAAATTATTTAAGATTATGAATAACTAATACATTTAGTAAATTACTAAATATACAAAATGTAAATACTTATCAAAATGTATAAATACTTATGACATCTAGTTACTTACAGGGTTTAAGTAGAAAAAAATATCAAAGTAAGTATGGCATGATAGTTGCTTATATATTTATCAAGAAAGGAGTTATTAAGCATGGAGTTGAGAGATAAACTTGTAAACATCATAAATACAGAAAATAAAAAAGATCCATTAACAGATGTTCAAATAGCAAAGTTTTTAAGTACAACTAGAGAGAACATAACTAATTTGAGAAAAGAACTTAATATAAGTAATTCAAGGCAAAGAAGATATCCTTATTTAAAATCAGCAATTTCGGCAATATTACAAAAGAATAAGAATATTTCTATATCAGAAATTACAAGGGAATTGATGACAGAAGGCTTTAATATATCTAGAAGAGTTGTGGAGGAACTTTTACCTAAAGAAAGTTTAGAAATGGATGTAGTAGAGGAATCTGAAGAAGAATCGAATGACCCATTTGAAACTCTGATAGGTAATAAAGGGAGTCTTAGAAATGCTGTAGAGCAGGCTAAATCTGCTATATTGTATCCACCAAAAGGGTTACCAACGTTGATTATTGGGGAAAGTGGAGTTGGTAAGAGTTTATTTTCTAGACATATGTATGAGTTTGCAAAGCAAAAAAAGATAGTAAAAGAAAGCTCCAATTTTGTTGTATTTAACTGTGCTGATTATAGTGACAATCCACAATTATTATTATCTTTGTTATTTGGATATAAAAAAGGTGCATTTACAGGTGCTGAATATGATACACCAGGTCTTGTAGAAGAAGCTGATGAAGGAGTTTTATTTTTGGATGAAATACATAGATTGCCTCCAAAAGGCCAAGAAATACTATTTTCTATTTTAGATAGGGGAAAGTTTAGGAGATTAGGTGAAACTAATGCTGAAAGAAAAGTAAGTATTATGTTGATTGGGGCAACTACTGAAAATGTAGAGACTAATTTATTATTAACATTCAGAAGAAGGATACCAATGCTAATAACTTTGCCACCATTACATGATAGATTACTAAAAGAGAAAATAGACCTTATATACAATATCTTTCAACAAGAGTGTAATAGAATAAATGCAAAAATATTTGTAGATAAAAATGTGATTGAAATACTTGCACTAAAAAAGTTTAGTGGAAATATAGGACAATTACAAAATATGATTCAGGTTCTTTGTGCAAGAGCTTTTATGAAGTTTATAAATTCCAAAGATGAAGATAGTGAATCGATAGTAGTAGTAGATATAAATGAAGTTTTAAAGCTTAAAGATTCTTTTAAAGATGCTGCCTTTCAAGAGATTGAATATACAGAGATAAGAAAATATTTGAAAAATGCTATATTTATACCATTTAATTTAGAAGAATCATCAGTAAAAGGAAGTCTTTTAAGTGATGAATATATATTACCAGAGGACATATACAAAACAATTGAAAAGAAATATTATGACCTAAAATCCCTAGACATTGAAGATATAGATATAGAGAATATTTTATGGACTTTTATTTTAAATAGATTTGCTGACTTAAAGTTTAATCTCGATAGTAATGAAGAAATTTTTTCAATGAGTGATTTAAATAGTTTTGTAAGTGATAGTTTAGTTAAACTGGTAAAAGAACTTATGAATGATATAGTTGAAAAAAATATGAATTTAGAAGTAAATAAAAATATGTTCAAATATCTAGCAATACACTTAGAAGAAGCTATAAAAAGAATTAAGCTAAATCAAAAGATAATAAATGTAAATTTAGAAAAAATAAAGATTGACTTTTCAAAAGAATATGAAATTAGTAAAAGTTTTGCAATAAAAATTGAGGAATCAATTGGTATTAAGATTTCAGATGATGAAATTGGATTTATAACGCTCTACATAAAGTCTGCTCTAAAAAATGAAGTGAAAAAAGATAAAGTAGGGTTAATAATAATTTCTCATGGACGTATAGCTACAGAGACTGTAAATGTAGTTAAAGAACTTTTAGGTGTAAAGTTTCCTGTGGCTATAGATATGCCTTTAGATGAAAAACCAATAAATATATACAATAAGGCAGTAGAACTGTCAAAAATAATAGACCAAGGGAAAGGCATATTGTTTTTGGTGGATATTGGTTCACTTACAAACATAGGTCAAATAGTAAATAAGAGAACCAATATAAGTACTAAAACTATTGATAGAGTAGACCTCCTAATGGCACTAGAAGCAACTAGAAAAGTTTCTATGGGAGAGGAAGAACTTGATGAAATATTTTTTTCTTTGCTAAAAGATAGGATGGGATATAACTATGAATTAGAAAAACACATAGATAAATCAAATGCAATTATAACATTATGTCTTACTGGAGAAGGAACTGCTAAGTATATAAGTAAAACGTTGGAAGAAAAGTATGATAACACTAAATGTTATCAAATGAGTGCATTGGATGAAAATTTATTTTGTAAAATTGAAAATCTAAAAGAGACAAACAATATATTAGCTATTGTTGGGACAATAAACCCTAAGATACCAGGTATAAATTTTATACCCTATAATAAAGAACTTTTCAAAAATTTGGATATCTATCTATCAAAATCAAAACAACAAGATGACAGACCAGTTAAATCGTATGAAAGAATGCTTGATGAGGATTTAGTGATTTTTGAACCAGATATATATTTTAAAAAAGATTTATTAGAATATGTATGTTCAATTCTTATAAATAAAGAATATGTAGAAAAAGATTACTTAGATTCTGTTTTACATAGAGAGGAAATGCTTCCAACATATTCTAAAGGAGCTATAGGTGTGCCTCATGGAGATTCTTCTACTGTAAATAGTACAAGGTTTGTTTTTGTTAAACTAAAGAATCCTATTGATTGGGGTGTAGGTAATGTAAATTTCATATTTATGCCAGTTTTTCAGGCTAATGATAAAGAGATTGTTAAAAATGTTCTTGAGATACTAAAAGATGCAGAATTTATGAACAATGCCAATAAGTGTTTTGATAAAGATGCTTTTAGAAGGATTATATTTGATAAATTTAAACATCTGTAGCCATAGCAAAAAAATTGAGAGGAGTTAGAGTAATGAATGTAGATTTAATATCATTGGGTTTAGAATCTAATGATTATGAAAGTGTTATTGAAGAATTAGGAAGTATAATGTGTAAAAAAGAATATGTAAAAGAAACATACATAAATGCTGTCTTGGAAAGAGAAAGGACATTACCAACAGGTCTAGATATTGGAGAAATGTGTGTTGCTATTCCACATACAGATTCAAAGCATGTAAATGAGTCTAATGTAGCTGTAGGGATATTGAAAAATCCTGTAAAGTTTAATTCAATGATAGACCCAAAAGATAGACTTGATGTAGAACTTGTATTTTTATTAGCAGTAAAGAACCCAGATTCACAAGTAAAACTGTTAAAGGATTTAATGTCAGTTTTTCAAAATATAAAGTTATTAAAAAATATAAAAAACGCATCAACAAAAGAAGAAGTAGCTAAATTATTGGATTTTATAGAAATTTAATGTAGGAGAATTTTATAAATAAAAAATTAAAATTTAAACAATCAAAGTAAGTATTATTTTTTTAATAGGTTTAATCTTATATAAAATAAAAATTTAGAGTGAAAAATTAGGAGGAAATTATTATGAAACAATTTAATGTATTATCAGTTTGTGGTTCAGGGACAGTTACATCATCTATGGTAGCAGGTAAATTAAAAGAAGTACTAGGTAATAAGGGGATTTCTATTACTACAACAGAAGCTAGACCAACAGAAGCACTAAATTTAGCACAATCAGGAAGATTTGACTTTATAACATTTACGAGTCCACTTCAAACAGGCGATTATGGAATACCAACTATAAATGCATTTGCTTGCCTAACTGGTATAGGGGAAGAGGCATTCTTTGAAGAAGTTTTGACTGTTATTGAAGAGATAGATAAGTAAGTTTTGGAGACGTGAATTTATAGTATTTAAATCAATGATTTAGATACTATAATAAGCTAATATTAACTAAATATTTGTGGAAAAAACATTTTATATGTTGTCATAAATTAAAAAATTATAAAAATAGTCACTTAAGTATTAAATTAAGCTTATAAATATTTATAAGTAGGAGGGAAAAAGATGTTAGAATTTATGAAATCTATAATCGATACATTTGGTTCTGCAATTATAGTTCCAATTATAATATTCATAATAGCAAAGATATTTAAAGTAACTACTAAGAAATCGTTTCTTTCTGCTGTGTATGCAGGAGTTGCTTTACAAGGTTTTACACTGATTTTAAATTCATTTACACCAATAATAACACCAGTTATCAATAGGATGGTTGAGAGTACAGGAGTAAACCTACCAGTTTTTGATGTTGGTTGGCAAGCAACATCATTGGTTGCATTTTCAACAAGTGCAGGTATGATATATTTAGGTCTTGGTATATTATTACAAACAATTTTATTTTTGATAAAATGGACAGACGTGTTTCAACCATCAGATTTATGGAATAACTATTCTTATATGGTATGGGGAGCAATGGTTATAGGAGTAACAGGAAATTTTCCTTTAGGTATAGCATGTATGGTTTTATTAAACCTATATAGTTTATTAATATCAGAGTTAGTTGCAAAGAGATGGTCTAGTTACTATAGATATCCTAATTGTACAATAATAGCTATGCATAATGTTGAGGCTTCTGTGTTTGCAGTATTTGCAGACCCTATATACAATAAATTGGGATTAAATAAAATAAAATTAAATCCAAAAGAATTAGAGAAGAAATTAGGGTTTTTAGGTGAACCAATTACTTTAGGTCTTTTTTTAGGTATGTTTATAGGTATATTAGGTAATATGACGAGAATAAATACTATGGAAGCTTGGGGAGAAATAATGAAAGTAGGTATATCTACAAGTGCAGTGATGGCAATTTTCCCTAAAGTAGCAAGTATGTTTGCTCAAGCATTTGCACCTATAACAGAAGCAGCTAGAAAGATTATGCAAAAAGCTGGAAACCGTGAGTGGTACATAGCAGTAAATGATGCTGTTGGATATGGTGAACCTGCAACTTTAATATCAGGTCTTATATTAATTCCAATAATGCTTGTAATAGCTATGGTACTTCCTGGTAATAAGGTATTACCAGTTGTGGATTTATTGGCAATTCCATATATGGTTCAAGGTTTAGTTGCCATACATAATGGTAATATACCAAAAGTATTAGTTTCAGGTATAATTTGGTTTGGATTAGGATTATATGTTTGTACATCTACAGCACCATTATTTACAGATATGGCTACAAATATAGGTGTAGCTATACCTGCAGGAGCAATGTTAATAACAAGTTTTAATATACTAGGAAAACCTTTGATGGGGTTAGTTTTCTTTGCATTTCTAAGTGCAAATCCAATTTATATAGGTCTTTCAGTTGTAATTTACTTTGTTCTATGGGCATTGTTTAGAAAGAACAAAACAAGTATTCTTGATTATTTAGAAAAACAAGCACTTAAAAATGTAGAAGAAGAGCCTGTAGCAGTTTAAGTTTATAAAAATGAAATAAGAATAATTAAAGGAGTTTATAATTGATTTTATATAAGTATCAGATAATACCTGAGAAATATTTAAATGAAATATAGACTTCTTTTTATTTGATAATATTTGTAATTATAATGCATTGTATTTTTATAGTTGAGTTTTCTGTATAACCTGCTATTTAAAACATACTCTTTTATATTTATACAGTAATGTGGTTTAATTTTATAAAATGTAATCTCTACTGGTAAAAGACTTTGTATATAAGGCATTTGCCTGAATAAACCATTTATCTTTTGTATGGCATAGATATTGCTATATAGAAGTATATAGCATGAAAGGAGATATTTATATGGGAAATAAAATGAGAGCATCAGTATTGTATAATGTAGGTGATGTCAGATATGAAATGGTAGATATACCAGAAATAACAGATACGCAAGTGCTTGTAAATGTAAAATATGTTGGGATATGTGGTTCAGATTTACCTAGGTCTATGGTAAGTGGTTTGAGTGGAAATACAAAATATCCATTGATTTTAGGGCATGAATTTTCTGGTGAAGTTGTTAAAATTGGAGAAAAAGTAAAGCATATTAATGTAGGAGATAGAGTAGCTGTTGCACCATTAGTACCTTGTGGAAAATGTGATTATTGTAATGAAGGTAATTTTGGCTTGTGTGATGATTACAATATAATTGGAACAAGAGTAAATGGAGCGTTTGCAGAATATGTAAGAGTTCCAGAAGAACATATTTTAAAACTACCAGATACATTGGATTATGAAACTGCTGCCGGAATTGAACCAGCAACTATAGCTTATCATGGGATTTCAAAGTCTAATATTAGAGTAGGAGATAGTGTAGTTGTGTTAGGATGTGGTCCAATAGGTCAGTTTGTTATACAATGGGCAAAGGTGTTTGGTGCATCTAAGATTATAGCAGTTGATATTTTTGATGAAAAATTAGAACTTTCTAAACTTCTAGGAGCAAACTATATACTTAACTCAAAAGAAGTAAATGTAATCAAAGAAATAAAAAAAATAACAAATGGTGGTGCTGATGTTGTAATAGAAACTGCTGGTAGCCGATTTACACAAGAACAATCTCTATTTGTAGCAAAAAAGAGAGGAAATATAGTGTTTGTAGGTATATCACACACAGAATTACCACTTAGTGCAGACGCTACTGAGTGTATATTACGTGGAGAACTTACCTTGAAAGGTTCTTGGAATTCATATACAAGCCCTTATCCTGGAAGAGCATGGACTGCAACATTGGATTTTATGGAAAAAGGTGACATTATTTTTAAACCCATGATTTCAGATAAAATAGGTCTTAATGAAGTGGGTGACTTTTTAAGTAAAATGAGCAAGAGAGAAATTAATTTCAATAAAATCCTAGTAGAAATATAAAAATTTAATAAAAAATTCTAAAAGCAATTAAATTTTATAACTATGACATTAAATAAAATAAAAATAATTTTCTTAAATAAAATATAGGAGGAAGAAAAGTGTTAGAAAATTTAAAAGAAGAAGTATTAAAAGCAAACTTAGAATTACCTAAGAAAAAGCTAATTACTTATACTTGGGGAAATGTAAGTGGGATAGATAGAGAAAAAGGATTAGTGGTGATAAAGCCAAGTGGTGTAGAGTATAGTAATATGACTGTAGAAGATATGGTTGTAGTTGATTTAGAGGGAAATATAGTTGATGGCAAATTAAGACCTTCTTCAGATACCCCGACTCATCTAGTTTTATATAAAGAGTTTGAAGAATTGGGGGGAATAGTACATACACATTCAAGTTGGGCAACAATTTGGGCTCAAATAGGAAAATCTATACCATCTTGTGGTACTACTCATGCAGATTATTTTTATGGAAGTATACCATGTACCAGAAAAATGACTAGAGAAGAAATTTGTAATGAATACGAAAAGGAAACTGGAAATGTAATCATTGAAGAATTTATGGGAAGAAATCCAATTCATTGTCCAGGAATAATTGTAAATGACCATGGACCTTTTACATGGGGAAAAGATGCAAATGAGGCTGTGCACAATGCAGTAGTTTTAGAAGAAGTTGCAAAGATGGCTTATTATACAGAGTTAATGAGTCCTGATAATATTATGGATAAGGTTCTTATGAATAAACATTTTTCAAGAAAACATGGAAAAAATGCATACTATGGTCAAAAATGATTATCTGGAGGTGAATTATGCTAGACTCTTTAAAAGGTAAAGTTGTGGAAATAGCAATTAAAGCAGAGCATTATGGTTTATGTAAAGAAAAGACTGGTAATTTTAGTATTAGAGATAAGGATACTGGATATATACTTATAACCCCATCAGGTATAGGAAGAGAAGAATTAAAAGTTGAACATATTTGTGTATTGGATTTGGATGGAAATGTAATAGAAGTTGAGAAAGGTATTAAGCCAAGTAGTGAGGTATTGATGCATATTGAAATATACAAAACAAGAGAAAATATAAATGCCATATCACATACTCATTCTTTATATGCAACAGCATTTTCAGTAGCAAAGAAACCAATTATACCAATTGTATATGAATCAGTTAATTATGGCGGTTATGTAGATATTGCTTCATACGAAAGACCAGGAACTTTAAAATTAGCTAAGAGTGTTTCAAAATTACTGATAGATACAGATGCATGCTTATTAGAAAGACATGGGTTGACAACTGTAGGTAATGATTTAGACGAAGCATTATTAAAATCAAGATATGTTGAAGAGGTAGCAGAAATATACTATAGGTCTTTAGTATTAAATCAATTTAAAGAACTTGAAGTAGTAGATGTTGATGAGTTTAAATCTTGGAAATACCCAGAAGAAATAAAGTTTTAATCTAAATAATTTTCATTGAAGTGGTTAATTAAAATATATGTATTATTTATATCAATTACTATGTTTTATTATGTTAATTACCGTATTTTGCAAATATATTTATTACATTTTTTCAAAAAAATATAGAATCCGAAAGCCATATAAAATTGACTTGGGATTCTATACTTTTTATTTATGCATTTTTCTTTATCTGATTTTCTGGAGAATTTATATGTTCAAAATATTTTTTAGTTTCAGATACTATTATAGGTGATAATGCAAGTAAAGCTATAAGGTTAGGTATTGCCATAAGCCCATTTACAATATCAGCAATTATCCAAACAACTTCTAACTTTAAGAAAGCACCTAATAACACCATAGCCACAAATACAGTTCTATACCCATTCATGCCTTTTACACCAAACAGAAATTCAAAACATCTTTCTCCATAATAACTCCATCCCAAAATTGTAGTAAATGCAAATAATGTTAAACTAACTGTAAGTAATATTGGTCCAAATGTAGGAATTGCTCCGTTAAAAGCTGCTTGTGTCATAACAGCTCCATTTAGGTCTGAACACCACACTCCTGAAATAACAAGAGAGAATCCAGTAAGAGTACAGATTATAATAGTATCTATAAAAGTACCTGTCATAGATATAAGACCTTGTTCCGCTGGCCATTCAGTTTTAGCAGCAGCTGCAGCTATTGGAGCACTACCTAGACCAGACTCATTTGAAAATACACCACGAGCGATACCATTTCTAATTGCCAGTGACATAGTTGCTCCTAAAAAACCACCAGTAGCAGCAGTAGGTGTAAATGCACTTTTAATTATTAACATAAAAGTTTCAGGGATTTTATTCCAAAAAGATATTAAAATGATTCCACAGATTACAACATATATAACTGCCATAAAAGGTACTATTTTAGTAGCTACATTAGATATACTTTTAAGTCCTCCAAATACAACTAAAGCTACAAATACTGCTAATACAACCCCTGTAATTCTAGGGTCTATCCCGAAACTATTATTTATTGCATCTGTTATTGAATTTACTTGAGTAAAAGTACCGATTCCTAAAAGTGCAACTAGTATACCACTTATAGCGAAAAATATTGCAAGAGGTCTCCATTTTTCTCCCATACCATTTACTATGTAATACATTGGCCCACCAGACACTTGACCATTTTTATCTTTAGTTCTGTATTTTATTGCAAGAACACCTTCTGAATACTTAGTAGCCATTCCAAAGAATGCTGCTATCCACATCCAAAAAAGTGCACCAGGTCCACCAGCTTTGATAGCTGTAGCAACACCAACAATATTACCAGTACCAACTGTAGCAGCTAGAGCAGTACATAAGGCTGCAAAACTTGAAACATCACCACTACCTTTGTTTTCAGCAGAGAATATTAACTTAAGAGCTCTTGGCAGTTTAGTTATTTGAACAACTCCAAGCTTAACAGTAAGTAGTATACCAGTACCAACTAATAGTACCAGTAGGGGTGGTCCCCAAATAAAAGCATCAACTTTGTTTAAAATATCAATTAGATTCATAAAAACACTCCCTCATTTTTTTTGCTTTACATAATCAATAGAATTTTTAATGAAGTAATTGACAGGAAATAAGTATAATTTATTAATAATTTCTAGTGTAATAAAAAAAGCTAAATCTAAAAAAGATTCAGCTCTGGATGTACACTAATTAGCAACCAAAATAAAAGTATTAGTAAATACTGTTTTTGGTAGATAATCCCTGTCCTTTTGCCTGAGAGATTGAGCATAAAAGCCTTGCCCCTTCGGCGCCCATAATGGGTCTCTCCAGAGTTCCGTAAATTTTACAGTCCTACTTTTAAAAGTACCTGAGAGTGTTACTCCTTCGGTGTGCTATATAGCAACTCTTCTATAAAATCTTAACCGGATATTGATTTGTCATAGCTTATTGTATTAATAATATTAATATAAGTTTTTATGTTTTGTCAACTAAAAAATTAAAAAACAAAGAAAAAATATAAAAATGTAAGCCTATTTACGAATTATAAACTTAGAAAGATGAGTAATATACGTGAAAATGAATTTTGTAATACACATACAAATGAAGTGTAAAATAAGTTTTAAATAAAAAAATAATAAAATCTTAAATAATTAATTAGATATGATTAAATTATGGTAATATTATAGTTACGATATTAAGAAAAGTTCTATTTAGTTAGATTTTAAGCGTAATATGAGATTATGTATAGAGAAAGGATGTATTTTTAGATGGGAAAAATATTAGTGCTAGCAGAAAAACCTTCTGTTGGAAGAGATATAGCAAAAGTTTTAGGGTCAAAAAATGAAAAAAATGGTTATATAGAGGGGCCAAAGTATGTGATAACTTGGGCACTAGGTCATTTGGTTACACTTGCTGACCCCGAAAGTTATGGAGAAAGATATAAATCATGGAGCTTAGAAGACCTGCCAATACTTCCCAAGCACCTTAAGACTGTTGTAATAAAAAAGAGTGGAAAGCAGTTTAATACAGTTAAATCGCAAATGAATAGAAATGATATAGATGAAATAGTTATAGCAACAGATGCAGGTCGTGAAGGAGAACTTGTAGCAAGGTGGATAATAGAAAAATCACAGGTAAAAAAACCTATAAAACGTCTTTGGATTTCTTCAAGTACAGACAAAGCAATAAAAGACGGATTTGCAAAATTAAAAAGTGGAAAAGAATATGAAAATTTGTATTACTCAGCAATAGCACGAGCAGAAGCTGATTGGATTATTGGAATAAATGCAACCAGAGCTTTGACAACAAAGTACAATGCACAGCTTTCTTGTGGAAGAGTACAAACTCCTACTCTTGCAATGTTGCTTAAAAGAGAAGAAGAAATAAGAAATTTCAAACCTAAAGAGTATTATGGATTAGAATTAATTGCTACAAAGGGAAATTCAGATATAAAATTTATTTGGAATGATAAAAACAATAATTCTTCAACTTTTAGTAAAGAAAAGATAGAATCCACATTAAAAAAAGTAAAAGGTGTAGACATAAAAATATCTGAAGTAAACAAGTCATATAAGAAAAAATATTCACCTGCACTCTATGATTTAACAGAATTACAAAGAGATGCAAATAAAATGTTTGGATTTTCAGCAAAAGAAACTTTATCTATAATGCAAAAACTGTATGAACATCATAAAGTACTTACTTATCCTAGAACTGATTCTAGATATTTAACATCAGATATTGTTGGAACATTAAAAGATAGAATAAAAGCTGTAAATATTAGTGATTATTCAAAGATTTGTAATAGATTATTAAAAAGCAATATTATAGCTAATAAATCGTTTGTTGACAATTCAAAGGTAACAGACCATCATGCAATAATACCAACAGAACAGAAGGTATTCATGAGTGATTTTAGTGATAAAGAGCGAAAAATATATAATCTTGTAGTAAAAAGATTTTTAGCAGTACTATCTCCTCCTTTTGAATATGAGCAGACAACTATAAGTGCAACTGTAGAAGGAGAAATATTTAAGGCTAAGGGAAACAAAGTAATAAATTTAGGTTGGAAAGAAAGTTATAAAGATATTGAAGATGAAGATGAGTATGAAAGTATACCAAATGTTTTAGAAAAAGATGTACTTAAGGTCAAGGGATTAAAGATAACTTCAGGAAAAACAAATCCACCACCATACTTAAATGAGGGAACATTATTGACTGCTATGGAAAAGAATGGTCTAGGGACAGTTGCTACAAGAGCAGATATAATAGAAAAATTATTCAATTCATTTTTAATGGAAAAGAAAAATAAAGATATATATATAACATCAAAAGGAAGACAATTATTAGATTTAGTTCCAGTAGACTTAAAGACACCAGAACTTACAGCTTCATGGGAAAAGAAATTATTGGATATTTCAAAGGGAAAACTTAGTAAAAATACATTCATAAATGACATGAAAGATTATTCAAAAGATATTGTACTAGAAGTAAAAAATAGTGATAATAAATTTAAACATGATAACTTAACTAAAAATAGATGTCCAGAATGTGGAAAATTTATGTTAGAGGTAAATGGTAAAAAAGGTAAGATGTTGATTTGTGAAGATAGAGAATGTAATACTAGAAAAACTATATCACAAGTAACCAATTCAAGATGTCCTAACTGTCATAAAAAATTAGAACTTCGTGGAGAAGGTGAGGGGAGAATCTTCACTTGTAGTTGTGGATACAGAGAAAAGTTGTCTTCTTTCAACAAGAGAAAGCAAGAAGAAAAACAGAAGGCATCAAAAAAAGATGTTAATCAATATTTAAAAAATCAAAATAAAAATCAAGAGACATTTAATAATCCATTTGCAGAAGCATTAGCTAAGCTAAAAAACAAATAATTTTAAAGTTATTATTATACACAATTATAACTTTAACTGTATATTAGTTATATGTACTGATATAATATAGTGTATAGTTTAGGCATGAAAGTAGGGCTGTTAAATGGATTTAAGTGGCATATTTAAATACTATTGTAAAGAGTGTGAAAATACATGGAATAATTCGAGTGTTGAATTATTTGAGAATATAGAAACGTATAGTAAAGATTCACAAAAAAAGAGGGAAAAAGAATTAGATAAATTGCTAAATACAATATCAGTTCATTTAGAGAGGTATCCAAGTGATGCTGTATTGAGAAAAATGTGGGTAAAAAAGGGCGAGGTTTTCTTACAAAAGACATTGGAAAAAGAAAATATTTTTAAGTTAGAAAAAATGGATGTAGAGGATAGAAAAAAATTTTTAGATATAACAAAACAGTTTATTAGAGATGCTAGAAAATTTGATGATGATTTACCTATAGGTGATATTATGCAAGCTATGAGGAATGTATGGATTTCAAATGCATTACAATTATTATTTGGTAAAGAAGTATATTATTCAAAAGCTAACTTTGCATATAGTATGTTATATCCATATACTGATAATTATTTAGACAATACAAATATAGATAAAAATGATAAGATTTTATTTAATAACTGGTTAGAAAAAAGGCTCCTGGGAGAACACATTAAATCTAAGGATTATCATGAAAGTAAAGTATCTCAAATGATAGATTATATTGAAAGTGTATACCCTAGAGAAAAGTTTACAGAAGTTTATGAATCGTTATTATTAATATTTAAAAGTCAAGTAAATAGTTTAAAACAACATGGTAAGGAAAATCATTTGTGTAAAGAAGATTTATTATCCATTTCTATTGAAAAAGGAGGTTCATCCGTTTTAGTAGATGGATATTTAATAAGTGGATTGATGACAAAGGAAGAAATAGAGTTTTGTATAGGATATGGATTTTTATTACAAATATCTGATGATTTACAAGATATAAAAGAAGATTTAAAATACAACCATAAAACTATTATTACAGAGATGTCAAAAGAGGGTACTTTAGATAAAGTTGTAAATAAACTAATAAATTTTACTATTGAGTTAATAGATAGTTTTAAAATTAATAATAAAAATAAATCTGTAATAACTATGATAAAGAATGATTGCTTAATGTTAATTTTATTTTCTGTAGTTTATAATGCTGAATTTTTTTCTGTAGGATATATAAAAGAAGTAGAGAAATTTATTCCATATACAATAGATTATTCATTAGAGATTGAAGAAAAAATAAAAGAAAAATTTAAAAATATAGATGTTTTAAATAATGAAAATGAATATAAAGAAATGATTGATATTATTTGTGCAGAGTAGAAAAAAAGGGAGTGTCTTAGAATAGACTTTTTAGTTTATGAGGCACTCTTTTTGTATAAAATCAAATGTATTTTCATCATTTTAATAATTAAAAAGAGCTTATCCCTATTTGAGAAAGCCCTTTTTAATTTAAATAAAAATGTCAAGGTTAAACTATTTAAATGCAGTAATAATCCCATTATCATGTAAGTTTTTTATGATTGTAGCTGCGATAGGGAATCCAAATAATCCAGCTATTCCAAATAGTTGAGCTCCAACAAACATACACATTAATGTTATTAAAGGATATAGGCCAATTTGGTGTCCTACTACCTTTGGTTCTAATATTTGTCTAACAACGGTTATAATTATGTATAGTATTAAAAGTCCTATTGCTAAATTAATATTTCCATTAATGAGTGAGATAATCATCCAAGGTGTCAAAATACTTCCTGTACCCAAGACTGGCAAAATATCAACAAGTGCTATGATGACAGATATAGTAAATGCATTTTCAACCTTTAGGATAGTAAGTCCAATAAGTAGTTCTATGAATGTCACTGATAGTAGTATTGCATAGGCTTTTAGTAGTTTTAAAAGAGCATTAATACTGCTATTTTTTATATTTATTATCATAAATTGACTTTTTTCTGGAAATTGTTTTAAGATAAAGTTTACTATTTTTTGATAGTCAAAAGTAAAGAAAAAAGAAGCAATTAAAGTAATAATAAGTTTTAACATAAATGCAGGTGTTTTACTTGCAATACTAGCAATAGCATTGAGTGCATTTGTTGAAATAGAAGCTACTAAAGACATCATAGATTGACTTATATTATCCCAACCAAGTATTAATGCTAGGTTAACATTAGGTGTACTAGCATCTATCTTTGAAAATAAAGTATTTAGCGTTGGTTGTATACTTGATTTATATATTTCAGGAAGTCTAAAAAATACATCACTTACACTTGCAAATATCTTCACACCAAAGCTAACTAATAAAAATATACACAACCCATAAAAAATTAAAAGTATTACTATAGAAATAAGTGTACGATTTAAATTTGTATTATTTGTAATAAGTCTTATAATAGGTCTTAAGATGGATGCAATGATAAAACTGATTACAAAAGGCATTAATAATGGCAATAAGAATTTTAATACAATATATACAATACTTGTTATTAAAACTACATATGTAAATTTAATTATAAAATTCTTTTGCTTTTGAATATCCATAATATAAAACCTCCAATGTATTTGATATTATTCTAAATATGGTCTTTTTTACAGAAAATATACTACTGTATATTGATTATAAACTATAAAGCTTATGTAAAGTAAATAAATTATGTAAAATTTAGGTTAATTTTGTATAAAGAGATACTTTTATATTTTACAATTAATAACCAAATACTAAAAAATATTTTAAATAAAGAACTTAAAATTGTGATAAAATTAATTTATAGATATTAAAAAAAGTATAATATATGGTTTTTAAGAGGTGCTAAGATGAAAAATTTTAGAGATTTAGGTGGGAACAAAACTGAGGATGGCAGAACTGTAAAGAAGGGATTATTTTATAGGTCTGCAAAATTATCAAATCTAAGTGAAAATGATATAAAGATTTTAAAAGAGTTAAATATTAAATATATATTTGATTATAGAAGTGATGAAGAAGCTCGTAAACATCCATCAACAATAATATCAAATATAAAAAATATAAGAATACCAGCAATGAGAGAGCTAGAAGAATCAGGAGGAAGTTTTGGTTCTATTGAAGATATGATTGATGGATTGTTTGAAAAAGATGGTGCATTTAATATGTTAAATAATAGTTACTATAATTTGCCTATAAATAATCCGTCATATAAAAAATTAGTAGAACTTATAAGAGACTATTCTAATTTACCAATATTAAATCATTGTACAGCTGGTAAGGATAGAACTGGTGTGGGGAGTGCTATAATTCTTATGATTTTAGGGGTATCGAGAGAGAATATAATGAAAGATTATCTAAAAAGTAATGATTTTGCAGATAAAGAGATAGAAAGATTTATAGAATATAAGCCTAAATTTAAGGACATTCCAAAAGAAAATTTGAAATATATATTTGGTGTAAATGAAGAGTATATGAAAACTGCATTTAGAAGAATTGATGAAGAATACATTAGTGTAGAAGCATATTTATATGGAGAATTTAATTTAAATAAAGAAGAAATAAGAAAATTAAGAAATCAATATCTAGAGTAAAAGGTGAGTTTATGAGTTTAAATATAACAGCAAGACAGATAAATATAATAAAAATATTGTTAAATTCAAAAGATACAATTAGTGGTATTGCCTTAAGTCAAGAGATAGGATGTTCTTCAAAAACTATACAAAATGAAATAAAGGATATTAATAAACAACTTAGAAATGGTAAAATTTTGTCAATAAGAGGAGTTGGTTATAAACTAGAAGGAAGTTTTGATGAGGTAAATCTAAATAGCAATCTCTATGATGATGTAGATAGAGTAGAATATATAATCAGAAAAATATTAACCTTAAGTAATGAAGAAAAAAATACTATAAAACTTGAAGATTTAGCCGATTCTATGTATGTAAGTGTTTCAACAGTAAAAAATGATTTAAAAGAAGTAAAAAGAATATTGGAAAAGTATTCAATATCAGTTAAATCTAAGCATAAACAAGGTATATGTGTTTTGGAAAGTGAAGATAAGATATTAAATTGTATAGTTGACTTAAGCAATAAGAGAGATAATCAATTGAGTTTAAATGATTTTTTAAATGATGATATAAAGGAAAGAAAACTATTAATAAAAAAATTATTATTAGACATATTAAATGAAAATGGATTGGTATTAACTGATATAGAATTTAAGAGTGTGTTAAATAATATATTAGTTATGTTAAGCAGACATAAGTATAATGAAAAAGAATTTATAGAGAATTATATAGAAAATTATAGGAGCAAAAGAAGCTCAATTTTAGAAAATGAACAAAACAAAGAAATTATAATAAATTCAATAAAAACATTTTGTAAAAATTTAAAATTAGCTACATCAATAGATATAAGTAATGATAAGGTATTTGAAGAGTTTTTATATAAGCATATTAGTAGTTTATGTAAAAAAATAAAGTTAGGTATAAATCAATCACCTATAATGGCTCAAGATATAAAAATAAAATATCCATTTGCTTTTGAACTAGCTAATATAGCTAAAAAGACAATAGAAAAAGATTTGAAGATAGAAATTAATGAAGATGAAGTTGCAAACATAGCCCTACATATAGGAGGAGCAGTTGAAAGAGCATCTTATAATAATAAAGATAAGGTTTTCAAAACTATAATAGTTTGTACTTCAGGCATAGGCACATCAATGTTAATAAAAGCTAAATTAGAGAATATATTTAAGGAAAAATTAGAAATACTAAAGATTATTCCTTCATACTTAGTTGAATATATAAAAGTTATAGATGTTGATTTTGTAATATCTACTGTTCCTATTGAAGTAGGAGATGTGCCAGTAATAAATATATCTCCAATTTTAAGTGAGAAAGAAATTAGATTAATTGAAAAATATATAGAAACAGGAAATATATACCTAGATTTAGATATAAAAAGCCTGTTTGATAGTGAATTGTTTTTTACTGATTTGGTGTTTAAAAGGAAAGAAGAAGTTATAGATTTTATGGCAAGTAAACTTGTACAAAAGGGCTATATAGATGAGGATATGAAAAAATCTTACTTTGAGAGAGAAAAAATAGCAACAACAGAAATAGGGAATATGGTAACTATACCACATGGAGCTATTGGAAAAATTTTTGATAATAAAATAGCAATTGGTATATTAAAGAAGCCTATTTCTTGGGAAATATCAGATGTTCGTTTAATAATAATGTTAGCCCTTGATAAAGATAAAATATTAGATTATGAAGTAATATTTTCAAAAATATATAAAAGAGTAGATTCTATAGCAAAAGTTATAAGTATATGTGAAAATAGTAGTTTTGAAAAATTTGTAAATTTATTTAATTAGATGGGTAGTATTGTATATACACCTGTAAATTTGGATAATATAAAACTAAATAAGATAAAAACGATAAATTTCTCTTTTAATTAAGAGAAATTTTTTGACTTTCAAGGATATTAATATAAAGTTAAGATATAAACATAAAGCAAATAAATAAAAAAGAGGTGGCAATATGATTTATACAGTGACATTAAATCCATCAATAGATTATATAGTTAAGCTAGATGAGCTAAAGACAGGAAGTACAAATCGTGTAAAAGAAGAATACGTTTATCCAGGAGGAAAAGGTATAAATGTATCTCGCATACTTAAGGAACTTGGAAATGATAACACATCTTTAGGTTTTATAAGTGGTTTTACTGGAGAATATATAATAAGAACATTGGAAGAAAAAGAATTGAAGACAGATTTTATAAAGATAAAAAGTGGTTTTTCAAGAATAAATGTAAAAATAAAGGCGTTAAAGGAAACTGAGATTAATGGACAAGGTCCAAATATAGATGATGAAGACATTGATACTTTATATAAAAAACTTGATAAGCTAAATCAAGATGATATTTTAATATTGGCAGGAAGTATACCATCTACTTTAGATGAAAAACTATACGAAAATATAATGGCTAGATTAGAAAAAAAGAATATAAAAGTTGTAGTAGATGCAACTAAAAATCTTCTTCTTAATGTTTTAAAATACAAACCTTTTCTAATTAAGCCTAATAACGACGAATTAGAAGAACTATTTGGTGTTAAATTAAATTCAATTGAAGACATGGTAAAATATGCTAGAAGTTTAAAGGAAATGGGAGCTATAAATGTCTTGGTATCAATGGGAAAAGGTGGAGCATTGTTGATTACAGAGGAAGAAGAAGTGCTTATAAGTGATGTTCCAAAAGGAAAAGTAAAAAATTCTGTAGGAGCAGGTGATTCAATGGTAGCAGGATTTATATCTGGGTATTTGAATACTGGGAAATATGATTATGCTCTTAAATTGGGAGCAGCTTCAGGTAGTGCAACTGCTTTTTCATATGACTTAGCCAAAAGAGAATACATTGATAAATTGGTAAATGAGATATCTGTAAAGAAGTTTTAAAATATTAAAAAATATATAGAAAGGTAATTAATATTTATGAAAATTATAGATTTATTAGATGAAAAGTCAATTAAGTTAAATTTAAATTCAAAAACCAAATCAGAAGCAATAGAAGAATTAGTAGATTTGGTCGCAAATAGTGGAAATTTAAATGATAAAGAAAACTACAAAAAAGCAATTTTGGCTCGTGAAGAAATGAGTACAACAGGAATTGGAGAAGGTGTAGCTATACCTCATGCTAAAAATTCTTCAGTTACTAAAGCTTGTATAGCAGCAGCAGTGTCAAAAGAAGGTATAGATTATGAATCGTTTGACGGAAGTTTATCAAATCTATTTTTTATGATAGCTGCACCAGACGGAGCTAACAATACTCATCTTGAAGTATTATCAAGATTATCTACAATACTTATGGATGAAGACTTTAGAAATAAACTTATAAATTCAAGCTCTGAAAAAGAATTTAAGGAAATAATAGATAAAAAGGAAAGAGAAAAATTCAGTGAAGAATATCAAGATGAGAAAGTTACTGAAAAAAATATAATAGATACTAAAGAGAATGATGCTAATAAGTATCCTAAGGTTTTAGCAGTAACAGCATGTCCAACTGGAATAGCACATACATTTATGGCAGCTGAAAGTTTAAATAAAATGGCAGAAAACAAAGGTGTATCAATAAAAGTAGAAACTAATGGTTCAGCAGGTGTTAAAAATAAGCTTACAAAAGATGAAATAGAAAATGCAACATGTATAATAGTGGCAGCAGATAAAAATGTTGAGATGGCTAGATTTAATGGCAAAAAAGTCATAAAAACTAAGGTGGCTGATGGTATACACAAAGCGGAAGAACTTATAGACAAGGCTGTAAATGGAGATGCTCCAATTTACCATGGAGGAGATGGAAGTCACAACGAATCAAATGAAGAAAGTGAAAGTGGATTTAGAAAAGTATACAAACACTTAATGAATGGTGTATCTAATATGTTACCATTTGTTATTGGTGGAGGGATACTTATAGCGATAGCCTTTTTACTTGATGATTATACTATTAACCCTTCAAACTTTGGTTCAAATACACCTATAGCAGCTTTTTTTAAAGGAATAGGAGATAAAGCTTTTGGATTTATGTTACCTGTACTTGCTGGATATATAGCATACTCTATATCTGATAGACCAGCGTTTGTTGTAGGATTTGTAGGAGGTGCTCTAGCAGGTGATGGTGGTTCAGGATTTTTAGGTGCACTACTTGCAGGTTTTATAGCAGGTTATTTAGTAGAAGGGCTTAAGAAAATATTTAGTGTACTACCAGCTTCATTGGAAGGAATAAAACCAGTATTGTTATATCCTTTACTTGGAACACTTTTGATGGGAATTATAATGACATTTTTAGTAATACCTCCAGTTACAGCAATTAATAATGCAATGGTTGGATTTTTAAATGGTTTAGGTGGAACTTCAAAAATATTTTTAGGATTAGTATTAGGTGGAATGATGGCTGTGGATATGGGTGGACCTGTAAATAAAGCAGCATATGTATTTGGAGTTGCATCACTTGAATCAGGGCAGTTTGAAATAATGGCAGCAGTAATGGCTGGTGGTATGGTTCCGCCACTTGCTATAGCTCTTGCAACTACATTTTTTAAGAATAGATTTACTAAAGAAGAAAGAGATTCTGGTAAAGTTAATTATGTAATGGGATTATCATTTGTTACTGAAGGAGCGATACCTTTTGCAGCTGGAGACCCACTTCATGTTATACCAGCTTGTGTTGGAGGTTCAGCAGTGGCAGGAGCACTTAGTATGTTGTTCAACGCAGCTCTTCGTGCACCTCATGGAGGAGTATTTGTTATACCAGTGGTTACCCATCCATTTGCATATATATTAGCTATAGCTGTAGGCGCTTTGGTTGGAATGATGCTTTTAGCATTACTTAAAAAACCATTAAATCAAGAAGTATAGCAATTAAAGGATATTCAAGAACTTAAAATATGATGTTTTATAAAAATTAATATATTGCTGAATTATTTTAAAATAAGGATTTTATGAGGCTGTTATATAACGATTTGTAATTGTTATCTTGACAGTCTTTTATTTTTATATAAGTAAAATAAGTGTGTTTTGCTTTATTTGTATTTAAATTGTTTTCAAGTTAGAACATAAAGAAAATTATATATTATTTTAATATTCACTCGAACTATAAAATAATATTTGTTGTATTTTTTTGTATATAAAATATATTGTAATATTAAAAAAATAATAGTAAACTGATTGCATAAAAATGATTTTTATATAAAATTTAAGCAGAAGAATAAATTTCTAACGAAATTGGATATTTCTTCTGTAAATACATATTCAAAAAAAGAATTATAAGAGTTTAGTCAGCAGTCGTGTAAGTAATAAGGACTTTATAAATATAGAAATATAATGATATGAGTATAAGTAGAAAAATTTTATGATTTTTACAATTATTTTTTATAAAAAAGGGAGGTTATGTTTGTTGAATTTACAATCAAAATGGGTAAACTTTTTAAAGCCAACATATGTCAGTGATGAAATAAAAAGAAAAAAACTACAAGTTATAATATTTTTTTCTATAACTTATGGTTTATCTTATTCACTAGGTTTATTAGCAATATGTTTTAATCATTTAATAGATTCAGAAATTTTAGCTCAATTTATGATGATATTGCCATTATCTTCAGTTTCTATTGCAAAATTTTACACAGAGGGAAGAAATAATGATAAATATAATTTTTATTCATCAGTAATATTATTTTTTATTATTTACTTTTTTATATTTATTATTGAATCATTAAAGTTAATAAGTATTAATCAATTTCAATTAATGTATCTTATGTTAATTTTAATAAGTAGTTTATGTGTTATTGTTTATTCTTATAAAATAACAAGTTTATATATTTTTAAAAATTTTAAGATAGGTATTTTGCTATTTTTTTACTTTTTATTTTCTCAAATTATTTTTGGATTAATAATAAGTGATAATCAATTTGATTATAAGAATTTCTTGAATTATATTCTTCTTCCTATAATATCATTAGTATACATTTATCCTTTTTTATGTGAAGAGTATGGTTGGAGATCTTTTTTGCAAAGTATTTTATTTGATAGATTTGGCAAAAAAATAGGTATTGTAATGGTAGGCACTTGTTGGAGTTTATGGCACTTACCTTTACAATTTACACTATATAGTCCTCAAACTCCAATAATTGGAGCTATAGCCCATTTGATATATGGTATTGGACTTTCTATATTTTTAGGTTATGTTTATATGAAAACTAAGAACATATGGTTTTGCTCTATAATGCATGTTCTAATTAATAGCTTAGGATTAATTTTCAATGATTCTGAAATAATTATTAATTACCATAGTATTATACAAAGATTGATATTTATACTATTATTTTATACTCCTTTTCTATTTACAAAAGAATATAAGTAAGAATTACAATTAATTTATATAAAATAAATTTTTAAGTAAATATTTTTATAGAGAGATTGCTATATTACATATCAGAAAAATATTAAACTAACTAAATCAATAAAAAAGTTGGTGGCTAACAGTTTATAATTGTTAGCACAACATCATCTTATGTATTGAAATCTAAAATATCCTCATTTTTACTTAGCATAAATACTATTAATTAAGAAAATAATATAGAAATTATAAATATATATAAGTTTAGTCTGGTGTATAAAACAAGAAAACTAAGTGATTTTTAATTTAGCTTTTTATTAAGCTTATTTTTTATACTATTTATAATAAATAAACTCCATGATGGGAAAACTATTACTATTTAATATGTAAAGGAGTATTTTAAATGAATGAATCATATTGGTTTTTAAACTCAAGTCCAAAAGAATATAACAAATTAGGTGAAAATATAAAAACAGATTGTCTTATAGTAGGTGGTGGAATAACTGGATTGACAACTGCATATTTATTAGCAAAAGAAGGTAAAAAAGTAGTGCTTGTTGAGGCTGATAAAATAGGATATGGAACTTCTGGAAGGAATACTGGTAAGGTAACTTGTCAGCATGATATATTTTACTCTAAGATAGAGAAAAAATATGGATTAGATAAAGCAAAATCATATTATAATGCAAATAATGAAGCTTTAAATTTAGTTAAACAAATAATAGAAGAAAACAATATAAAATGTGATTTTAAAAGGGAAACTTCTTTTGTATTTACAGAAAAAGAGGATACTATAAAGAATATTAAAGATGAATATCGTACATGTAAAAAAATAGGAATAAATTGTGAGTATCATGAAACTATAGAAAATATTCCATTAGATATAAAGGGGGCTATTAGTTTTACTAATCAAGGTCAATTTAACCCAAAGAAGTATATTGATGGATTGGCAAAAGCAGCAGTAAATTTAGGGCTAAAAATATATGAAAATACACCAGTAGTAGACCTTGAAAAAGGAAAAATATGTAGGGTTAAAACAAGAGAAGATAATATAATAGAAGCTGAGAATGTTATAATTTCATCTCATAGTCCATGGTATGATGGATTGAATTTTTATTTTGCAAAAGAATATGCAGAGCGTGCTTATTTAATGGTTGCAGTTTTGGAAAATAAATTAGCAGATGGTATGTTTATAAGTATAGATGACCCATCAATAACTTTTAGACAATATAATGATGGAAGTGAAAATTTACTGATTTTTGGAGGAGGAGACCATAAAGTTGGTCAGGGAGGAACTGAGAAAGAAATATTTGATGATTTAGAGCATTATGGTAAAGAAGTCTTTAAGGTAAAAGATTTTAAGGGGAAATGGTCTGCTCAAGATAATATGAGTTTTGACAATGTTCCTTATATTGGTTATATCAACAAAAGAGAAGACAATATTTATGTAGCTACAGGGTTCTCTAAATGGGGAATTACTAATGGAACTGCTGCTGGAATAATAATAAAAGATTTAATAATAAATAATAATTCTGATTATAAAGATACTTTTAATCCATCCAGACTAGGTAGCTACTTTTCAAAAGATTTTATAAAGGAAAATGCAAACGTAGCAATAAATTATGTAAGTGGAAAATTAAAAATAGGTAGTGGAGATATGCCTAAAAATAATGGAGAAGGAAAGATTGTTAATATTGATGGAAAAAGATATGGTGTATATAAGGATGATAATGGAGATTTTTATATTGTAGACACTACATGTACTCATTTAGGATGTGAACTTAATTTTAACAGTGAAGAAAAAACATGGGACTGTCCATGTCATGGTTCTAGATTTGACTATAAGGGAAATATACTTGAAGGACCAGCTCTTAAGCCATTAAAACTTTATGGACATGGTGATAATGATGTTAATCCTAAGTTATTATAAAATTATTTTTAGGAAGGTAAAGTGTATATGAATAAACTTTTAAAGCCAATAACTATACTATTGTATATAGTTTATATTTTATCTGCCGTATTTTTTGTAGCAAACAAAGAATATGGAAGTCTAGGTCTAGTAGCAATTAGTTTAGTTGGTACTTTCATTTTGAGTTTTATAAATAAGCAAACTGAAAGATTATTGAGTAAAGAATTATATATAATGCTTGCTTTATTTATAATGTTTTCATCATTGTTAGGTACTTGTTTTAATTTTTATGATATAAATTATTATGATGATTTTTTGCATTTATGGTCAGGTATAATATCTTGTATTGTGGCTTTTTCTATAATTAAATACTTTTATACACAAAGAGAGATAAGTAAAATGAGTAAAGTGTTTTTAGTTATATTTTTATTTATGTTTAGTATGGGAGTAGCGAGTTTATGGGAAATAGGTGAATTTTTAATGGATACTTTTGTTGGGACTACTACACAGGCCGGAGGGTTAGAAGATACTATGATTGATATGGTAGATGCTTTAATAGGTACAATTATAACTATTCCTTTTATAGTAAAAAAATCTAATATATAGTTTTAAATTTTTTATATTAATTATAATGGATTTAATTAATCATGTTGAGTTTCAAGGTCTATATGATTAATTAAATCCATTTTTGTTATTTATAATTATTATTGAATATATTTTTACATATAAGATATAAGGTGATAGATAGAAATTGTTGGATTATGTAAATAATTAATATATAATACCATTATGGGCAATAAATACAAATCAAATGATAATATAGTCTATTTATGTAAATGTTAAATTGTATCCTAAGTATAATAGTAAGTTTTTTGATAGTGGTGTAGAAAGTAAAAATCTACTAGCCTAAATTGATGTATGGATTAGTTTAGGAACAGTAATTGCATATCTTAAGTTTGATGTCATGTTGGGCTACTAGAAATAGGTCATCTTTTTCACTTGAATATCTTTTCTTTAAACATGGGGAGTATCATATCAAAAACATATGAAAATTAAGTGATTTATGAGAACAGTAATATTTTATATGATAGTATAGAATAGTAATAAAGTATTAGGAGGAACATTGAGTGTTAAAAAAGTGGTTTGGTATTGTGAAAAAAAGACAAAAAAGTGAGTCAGTAAAAGAAGAAGGTGAAGTAATATTAAAAAACGAAAAAATATTATCTGAAGAAAAGTTGATAGATGAAGAAGGAGTTGTAGTTAATATTGATAATGAAATATTAACTAAAGTAGAAGTAGTAAATGATGACAATGAAATAGAAGAAAAAATAATAGAAGAAGATTGGTTAATTAGTGAAAATACCATAAAATTAGATGATAAAGAAGCAATTATTAATGATAAAAACATAGAATTATGTAAAAAAGAAGTTCAAGTTGAAGGTGAAAAAATAGATTTAAATAAGTTTGAAGGACTTGACCAAAATGAAAATTATAATCTAGAAAAAAATGTTATTGAAGAAAAAGAAGTAAGTGAATGTTTGACAGAAGAAGATTTAGAGTACATAAAAGAAATTAAAATAAAAAGAGGAAAAAGTATAAAAGCTATAAACTTGTATACTAAAGAAGAGTGGGTTTTTGACACTCATATACAGTGTAGTAAAAAACTCAAAGTTCCATTAGGGTACATAAGAGAAAATTTAAAATATGGATATATGGATTACTTTGGAGATGCAATAAATTATTTAAGTGAAGTATTAAATATAGATGAATACTGCAAAAGTGAATGGAGCTATCTCGATAATAGCAAATCTCCATCTGAGATATTTAATATTCTAAACAATAAAATATTTAGTATAAGGCTTTCTAATGAAAAAAGAAATGAAATTTTGACAAATGATAAAATTGAAGCATTAAAAATGAATTATAGATTTGAATGTATTGATGAAGAATATGATGAATATTTTAAAAAATATAAGTCTATAATCAAAAGAGGTGGAAAGAAAAAAGTTGAATTAGTAAATAAAAAAGGTGACATTTTAGAAATATTTAAGTCTTTAGAAGAATGTGCCATTTATTTGCAAAAGGAAAAGAATGAAGTTATACAAATGTTAAAATATGGAGATACAAAAGTAGGAAGAAACTTTATAAGGTATAGTTTGAGAAGTATTTAATTTCATTTTAAATTCATAAGAGTTTCATTTCTGATTCACACATTTAATATTATTTTAATGTAAAATAATAAAGGTGAAGTATTGTACAATTAAAATTAAGGAGGGTATTAATGTCTGAAGAAAAAAATCCAAAAGAAAATACATTAGATGAATCTAAAAATTCAGATAATGTAAATTCTAAAAAAGATGATGTGTCAGATGAAAAAAATACTGATAACAAAGTTAAAAAAAGGGAAATAAAGCTAAACAACAAAACACTTAAAGCTATTGTAGCAATTGTTGCAGTAGGAGCTATATGTTTAGGTGGAGGCTATATTTTTGGCAAAGAAGCTGGAAGAAAATTGCCTGCTACTTCAAAACACTATAATAGCAGTGAGGTAGTAGCTACTATTGGGGATAAAAAAATAACAGGTGAAATGTTAAGAAAGAGAATGGAGCCATTATTTTATTTAAATGCAAAAACTACTATGACTGATGACGAAATACGTTCATATGAATCAAATATGATTGAAACTATGATTACATCTGATATATTATCCTCTGAAGCAGCAAAAGAGAAAATAAGTATAACTAATGACCAACTAGATGCTCAGTATAATAATTTAATGAGTAGTATAGAATCAGCAATGGGAATGACTAAAGAAGAGTTTTTAAAACAGTTTGATTTGACTGAAAAATATATAAAAGATGATATGAAAAAAGAGCTAGTAGCATCAAAATATTTAAATGAAAAATCAAAAGTTACTGATAAAGAAGCAGAGAACTATTACAATAAAAACAAGAGCAATTATTTACAAGTTAGAGCTTCACATATTTTAATAAAAACTGTTGATGATAAAGGTAAGCAAGTTAGTAGTAGCAAAAAAGCTGAACTTAAGAAAGAAGCTGAAGAAATACTTAAAAAAGCCCAAGCTGGGGAAGATTTTGCTACTCTAGCTAAAAAATACTCTGAAGATAGTAGTGCAGAATCAGGTGGAGATTTAGGTTTCTTTGGTAAAGGTCAGATGGTGGAATCTTTTGAAAAAGCAGCCTTTGCATTGAAGAAGGGAGAGGTATCTAACAAACTTGTAGAAAGTGATTATGGATATCATATAATTAAGAAAACTGATGAAAAATATCAGCCATTTGAAGAGGTAAAATCAGATTTAGTAAGCAGTTTAACATCAGAAAAACAAAACCTACTTATACAAAATCTAAAAGAAAAATATAATGTTAAAATTACAGATAAATATCAAATGAAAGCTAAAGAATAGATAAAGTCAATTTATTAAAAAAAAGAAAAATTAACTGTATGGATAAAAGCTATTTTTACTCTCAATATAGAGAGTATAAAATAGCTTTTATTATTTTGCAATAAAATCTATTTATATATATGAAGTGACAAAGAAATAACATGCAAAAAGACATTAAAAAGAAATATTTTTAATTTGAATTTTTTCAATAAAAATTTACAAAAATGAAAAAATAAACAAAAAAGAATTGAAGATTTAAGTTGTTATTTAAATATATATATATTAAGATTTTCTTCTGAAGATACTAAAAAAATAATATTTTTCATAATTTTAAAAATAATAATAAAAAAATGAAAATACAGGCGATAATCTATTGAGTAAACATAGAAAAGATGATATTATAAGTATGTGCTAAAATGGTTAAAGCAATATTAATATTAAATTTAACTATAAAACAAAAGGGGGCGTTTTTTTATGTCAAGTACAGAAAGCGTATCTAAAAAAAGTGGTCATCCGAAGAGTTTTTGGCTTATTTGCATGACAATTTTGTGGGAAAGATTTAGTTATTATGGTTTAACAGCTTTATTGGTATTATTTTTTACAGCAAGTGTAGCTCAAGGTGGTTTAGGTCTTTCTACTCAAGAAGCAACATCCATGTTTGGCTTATTTACAGGTCTTATATATCTTACACCATTAGTCGGTGGCTGGTTAGCAGATAAAGTTTTAGGTCAACAAAAATGTATTTCTATAGGTGCACTTTTAATAGCAATAGGAGATTTCGTACTATTTGCTTCATCTACATCTATTGCCATGGTTTGGGTAGGTCTATCAATAATTATTTTAGGAAATGGTTTTTTTAAATCAAGTTGCTCAAATATAGTTGGGGATATATATCCTAAAACTGATGTGTCAAGAAAAGATGCAGCATACAGTTTATTCTATATGGCAGTAAATGTAGGAGCATTTATAGCTCCAATAATATGTGGATTGCTTTCTGATAATGTATTTGCAGTAAGAGGAGCAAGTGGAGATATAGTATCTTATGGATATAAGATGGCATTTTTAATTTGTGGTATAGGCATGATGTTAGGTATGATTATATTTACACTTCTTGCACCAAAATTATTAAATGAAGTCGGAAAATATCCTGTGACTAAAGGTAATAAAGGTGAAAAAATTGAGTATGGACCACTTACTAAGTTGGAGAAAAATAGGATAATAGCAATGGTTATTTTATTTTTATTTGTGGTCTTATTCTGGACAGCATACTATCAAACACAAAGTTCTTTTATGATTTATGTAAGGGATAATGTAAATAGAACTCTATTTGGATTTGAAATGCCAGTAGCATGGCTTACATCACTAAATGCTATATTATGTGTGGCTTTATGCCCAGTATTAGCTACCCTATGGGTTAAATTATCTCATACCAAAAGAGGTGATTTCTCTATTCCAGTTAAAATGGGATTAGGAATGATAATAATGGGTGTTGGGTTTATAGTTATGGTATTTGCTACATTAGCTAATGGTCCAGATGGAATGGTAAAGGCTAGTATATTGTTTATAGTATTGACTTATATATTTACAACAGTAGGTGAATTATTCTTATCTCCTATAGGACTTGCAATGTTCAATAAATTAGCTCCAGCTAAGTATGCTACGTTGTCTATGGGAGCCTGGTATCTAACAAGTTTTTTTGCAAGTTTATTATCAGGAAAGATTGCTGGTTTTACAGCCACACTTGGTTTTTTACAGATATTTGGAGGAATAGCAACAGTTTTAATAATATTTGGTTTAATATTATTGGGAATAAGAAATGTATTAACAAGATTAATGGCTATGGATTTACTAACAAAAGAAAAATAATTCATGACGAATTATTGTAAATAAATGAATTACTTTAAATAAAGGAAGTTACATTTAAATATAAAATTAAATGTAATTTCCTCTTTGATTATGAAAAAAAGCTTTACACAAATAGATATTATAATTAAAATTATAATTGTGATAATTAGAGTGTATAAGATTTATATAAATTATACAAAAAATATTTATGTAATAAACTTTACATACTTATATATTTAGTTATTCAAACTATTATTTCGAGGAGGTCTTGTTGTGAATATAAAAGATAGATTAAGTGGATTAAGAAAATTTATGGAAGAAAAAAATATAGATGCCTATATGATTCCATCTTCTGATAATCACCAAAGTGAATATGTAGGAGATTACTTCAAATCAAGAGAATTTATATCAGGGTTTAATGGTTCAGCAGGGACGGTTATTGTGACTAAAGACGAAGCTGGGTTATGGACAGATGGAAGATATTTTATACAGGCAGAATCTCAATTAGAAGGAAGTACAATAAAATTATTCAAAATGGGACAAGAAGGTTGCCCAACTACAGATGAATATTTATATAAAAATATTCCTGAAGGAGGAACTTTAGGATTTGATGGTAGAGTTATATCTGCTAGAGAAGGAGCTACATTAGCTGAAAAATTATCTAAAAAAGGTATAAAGATAGAATATCAGTATGATTTAATAGATAGTATATGGCCAGATAGACCTGCTTTATCAGATAGTAAAGCATTTTTATTAGATGTTAAATATTGTGGAGAAAGTTTTAGCTCAAAATTAGCTAGATTAAGAGAAAAAATGAGTGAAAAAGGTACTTCTACTCATGTAATAACTACTCTTGATGATATAGCATGGTTATTCAATATAAGAGGTGGAGATGTTAAATATAATCCAGTTGTACTTTCTTATGCAGTAATAACTTTAAAAGAAGTTTATCTATTTGTTGATGAAAGTAAGTTAAATGAAGAAATACTAAATGAACTAGCTAAGGAAAATGTTCAAATAAAGCCATATAATGATGTGTATGAATTTGTAAAAAATATAGACAAAACTGAAAAAGTTTTATTAGATGGAACTAAGCTTAGTTATACAATTTACAATAATATACCTTGTGAAGTTGAGAAAGTTGATGAGTTCAATCCAGTAATGTTTTTTAAAGCTCAAAAAAATGAGGTAGAATTAGAAAATATAAGAAATTCACATGTAAAAGATGGTGTAGCTTTCACTAAATTTATGTACTGGTTAAAGAAAAATGTAGGTAAGATGGAAATCACTGAAATAAGTGCTACTCAAAAATTAGAGGACTTAAGAAGAGAGCAAGAAGGTTTCTTTGAGCCAAGTTTCAATACAATTGCTGCATATAAAGAGCATGCTGCAATGATGCACTATAGTGCAACTCCAGAGTCAAATTATAAATTAGAGGCAGAAGGATTATTTTTAGTAGATTCAGGTGGACAATATTATGATGGAACTACTGATATAACTAGGACTACAGTTTTAGGACCTATAAGTGATGAATTAAAACTACACTTTACTTCTGTAGCAAGAGGAATGATAAATCTTTCTAAGGCTAAGTTCTTGCATGGTTGTAGAGGATATAACTTAGACATACTATCTAGAAGTTGCATGTGGAATATGGGAATTGATTATCAATGTGGAACTGGACATGGTATAGGATTTGTGCTAAATGTTCACGAAGCTCCAAATGGATTTAGATGGAGAGTAGTACCTGAAAGATTTGATAGTGCAGTTCTTGAAGAAGGAATGGTAACTACTAATGAACCAGGTATATATATAGAAGGTTCTCATGGTATAAGAACAGAGAATGAAATTGTAGTTAGAAAAGCTGAAAAGAATTTCTATGGTCAATTTATGGAATTTGAAGTTGTTACGTTAGCTCCTATTGACTTAGATGGTATAGTACCAGAATTAATGAATAAGGATGAAAAAGATTATTTAAACTGGTATCATAAGTTAGTTTATGATAAAATATCACCTTTCTTAACTGATGAAGAAAGAGAATGGTTAAAAGTTTACACTAGAGCTATATAGTTTGTACTAGATACAATAAAAATCGAGGTATTATAATGCCTCGATTTTTTATTGTATATTTTATTAACTTTAAAAAATTTTTAATTTGATAATTCTACTAATTTTTTATTCATTATAAGTAGTATAATTCCAAATATCAATAAAAATGATGGTATCACTATGAAGACTTGTAACATACCAAGTTGGTCTATAATAGCTTGCGTATAGCCAGATAATTTATTTGCTGCAAATTTGCCTAAAAACCAAACACCCATTAGTAATGAAATATACTTTTCAGGCGAAAGTTTATTTACCATACCATACCCGACTGGAGAAAAGCAAATTTCTCCTATACTTTGGAATGTTAAAAATCCAACTACCCAAAATACACTTGCTTTGTGAATTGAATTAGGGTCTGTTCCTGTTTGTATAACTGCTACTATCATAAACAAAAATGCTATGGCTAATAGTATAAAACCTAAGCTCATTTTTTTTGGCACACTTAAATCGCCTTTTTTAGTTTGAGATAATTTTACCCATACTAAAGCAGAGATAGGTCCAAGAATAACACAAAGGAGACCATTGTATGAATCTATCCATGAAGTAGGAATTTGAAAATTGCCAACAGTAAGATTTATGTGTTCCTTTGTATAGAGTGCAATAGACATAGAGGCTTGGTTATATGCTATCCAAAAAAATACTGTGAAAAAAGCTAACACCAATATTACTATTATTCTTTTTTTCTCAATCAAAGTTAAAGGTCTTGAAGCGAGCATTTTCTTATATTCTAGTGATTTTCTTATAGACTCTCTCCCGTTAATAGGGTCATTATTCAAAGGTTTATAAAACTTTCTGTTTCCAAATATAAAGAAGAATAAACCTATTAGAACCGTAATTGATGAAAATAAAAATACATATCTATATCCATACATACTTATAGATAATCCGCTTTTCATAGCAAACCATTCATTAGCAACTAAACCGCATATTAAAGGGCCAAATAAAGTACCTAGATTAGTAGCCATATACGTAATAGAGAAAGCTCCATCTTTTCTTGGGTCATCATTGGTATATAAGTTTCCAACCATAGTATGTAAGTTTCCTTTATAAAAACCTATTCCTAATCCAGATAAAAATATCATGATGTTTATATCCATCTTACTATTTGCTATGTATCCTAGAAAATAACCAATTGAAACCATTAGCATTCCAAGTATAATACAGTTTTTGGGACCTAAAAATCTATCACTGACCCATCCACCAATAACTGGAGAGAAATAAGTCCATGCTAAAAAAGATGCAAGCATTGATGCGGATTCTGCTGGTGTTAACCCTAAACCACCTTTGGAGACTTGTTCAGCTAAAAACAATAATAATACCAATTTCATACCATAGTATGCAAGTCCTACAAAGGTAAATATTGAACAGCAGAAATATAAATCTCTAGGTTGTTTAAGTTTTTCTTGCGTTTTTAAAACTGACATATGTCGAGAACCTCCAGATAAATAGTTTAACAAAATTTTACCATACTATATGAGTATATGTTTTTTTCATATAGACGTCAACTTGTAAGATAATTTAATTAAGTCGAAATATATGTAAAAATAGTATCATTTTTGTGTATTCAGTAATATTTTTTTATGATAATATATGTTATTATTATATTAAAATACAAACATATTTATGGAAAGGATATGCCAATTTAGTAGTTAGATTGATTGTTTGGCAGGTGGGATGAGCTATGATAAGAAAGAAATCTGAATTACAAGTAGAAGTAAAAGAAAATTTAAATGGTGGTATAGGAAAGGTTAAGCTTGAAAACATAATACAAAATGAAGAGCTTAAAGGAAAAGGAAGACTATTTAAAAGAGTAGCGTTACCAGTAGGAAGTTCAATTGGTGTGCATGACCATACAACAGATTTTGAAGTATATTATATACTAAAGGGAAAAGGTAAAGTATTTGATAATGGGGAATTTGTAGAAGTAAATGAGGGTGATGTAGTGTATACAGCTGATGGCGAAAAACATTCTATAGAAAATATAGGAGAAGAAGATCTTGAGTTTGTAGCACTAGTTTTATATATGTAAAATATGGAGGAGGAGTCATGACAGGCAAGATAGAAGAAATTAAGGACAAGATAAATAGATTTTGCAACTCCAATTTAAATCAAGAATACAAAGATATAAGCTTTAAAATTTTGCAAAACCTTTTAGATAATAATAAAGAGATAATTCATTCTTCTAGAGCTGATATATGGTCTTCAGCTATACTAAATATAGTTTTAGAACAAAATCTTTTATACAATAAGAAGCATCCACTACATATAACAAAAAAAGAGTTTTCAAAACAAATAGGTGTTTCTTTAAATACTATAAATAATAAATCGTCTTTAATAAAAGATGTTTGTAGTATTGACTTTTTAAATCAAGATACTATAGCTATTTCTAATGTAGAATTTTGGGTAAAAGAGACCAATTCCAAATCAAAGTCTGTAGATTTAGATTTAGAAAAGAAAAAAATACTATATAAAAGATATATTAAGCTATCACAAGATGCGAATAGTGATATTGAATCAATTAGATATATGGAGGAAGCTGTAAATATAGGTAAAAGTATGATTACTAAAGAAGATAAAGAACTTGGATTTTGGAAAGGTTTATCTACCAGAGCCTATATGATAGCACTTGAATCCCTTGCTAGAAAGTTAGAAAGTATTAATAATCTAAAGGAGTCCAAAAAAGTATTAGAATATTTAATAGAAATTAATCCTAGTGATGAGCAGGGAATAAGATACAAATTATTAAATGTATTAATTAGATTAAATGATAGAACTTCAATAAATAAATTATTTGAACTTTATAAAGAAGAAAAATCTGCTACATGGATGTACAGTAAAGCTCTTTATTACTTTAAAAATAAAAGTATGTTTTTGGCAAATGATTCTATTAAGGTTGCTAGAAGTAAAAATAAGTACGTTGGATTATATTTGTTAGATTGGCGAAATGCTTTTGGTAGAGAATTTGTTACAGAGGAAGAAAAGGCAGAAGCTGTCTATTACTATGATGAAAACATAGTGATTTGGAATGAAGTTAAAGGTTCTATGGATTGGCTATTAAAAAAAATGTTGGAATTTTCATAAAAAAAACTACTCCTTACTTTTATATAAGTCAAAGGAGTAGTTTTTAATTTATACATCTAGTTTTAAATCTTCAGGTTTTATTAGACCTTTTTTTCTCATAAATTCTGAAATCAACAAAGTTACAATAGCAGGAAGTATAAAATTAAGTAAAAGTATACCAACCCACATAGATATACCTCCTTTTCCAGCACTTTGCATAGCAGTTACTGTTCCAAATTGTCCAACCAATCCACAAGTACCCATACCAGAACCAATAGGAATATTCTCCATTTTGAATATTGTTGTAGATAATGGTCCAAGTAATATTGAAGCTACAGTAGGTGGTATCCAAATTTTCCAATTTTTTATTATATTAGGTACTTGCAACATAGATGTCCCAAGACCTTGTGCCACAAGGCCACCAACTCCATTTTCTCTAAAGCTCATAACAGCAAAGCCTACCATTTGGCAACAACAACCTACAGTTGCTGCACCACCAGCAAGACCACCTAAACTTAACATCATACAAATAGCTGCACTACTTATAGGTAATGTAAGAGCTATTCCAACAAGTGCAGAGACTAAAGCTCCCATTATTATAGGTTGCATAGTTGTAGCTTGCATTATTATATTTCCAAATGAAGTCATAAAAGCAGAAACAGCTGGACCAATAAGTTCAGCTACAAGTACTCCAATTAGTATTGTTACAGCAGGTGTAACCAATATATCTATTTTTGTTTCTTTTGAAACTAATTTTCCAACCTCTACAGCAAAAAGTGTAGCGACAAATGCTCCAACAGGTCCTCCTAATTCATTACCACAAGCTCCAACAAGTGCACAAGAAAATAGTACAAGTGGAGGTGCTTGAAGTCCATACGCAATAGCCACTGCTATAGCTGGACCAGTAACCTGTTTAGCAAGAGGGCTTATAACTTCAGTAAAAAGAGAAATATTGAAATTATCTCCTAATGTATTGAAAATTGTTCCAATTAAAAGGGACGAAAAAAGACCGAGTGCCATATAACTTAGTGCGTCAATAAGATACCTTTGAACAGAAATTTCAATATTTTTTCTTTTAGCAAATGATTTGAAATTTCTTTTTTTATAATTGATTTCCAATTTAAAATCCTCCTCATATAATATAAGTATAATTTCTTTTTAATTAATTATATAACTTTTCAGCTGACAAGACAAATGTTATTTCACTAAAATTAGACTATTGTAATAGTAAGAAATTAACATTAATTTTAGTTTTAAATTTTAAATTTATGGTTTATAATTAGTATAGGGATATTCTGAAATATAATAATTTTCCAGTTTATCCCAATATTTAACTTAGGTAGATTGCTTACAAAACAAATGATTATATATTAGGCTAAAAGGAAGTGGATAGATGATATTTGTAAAAAATAAGAAATACAGAAAAATTGCCATAATTATATCTATTCCTATATTGCTTGTTGCGCAGTACTACCTTTTTAAATTTGGAATACTTAGACCAATGGTAAAGGGAGTAGAAATTGAAATTGTAGATGGGGAATATGTTAAAGATATAGATAAATATGTAGTAAAATTAAATGAAACAGTTACTTTGTCTACAGGTGAATATATTAAGGTTCCTTCGTATGCTAAAAATCCAAATATTTGGTTTAATGTATTGGATAACTCAGGGACTTTAAAAATAGATGGAAATAAAATGACAGCATTAAAGGTTGGGTATTCTTCTGTGGGTATCATGAAAAATTCAAGAGTATTAAAAAAGGCTACTATAAAAGTAGTAGATCCAGAGGTAGAATCACTAGATATGGAGATTAATGGGGATTTAAAACATGTTGGTGATAGTGCTACTATAGAAAGTACAATAGAAGTTGATTATGATAAGTTTAAAAAATCATATAAGCCAGTTTATAAGAGTAGCAATGAAAATATTTTAAAAATCAAAGGAAATAAAGTAAGTGCAGTTGGAGTTGGTAAAGCTACAATATATGCTAAGTGTGGAAATAAAGAAATTGAGAGAACATTTAGGATTCAAGCTAGAGTTGCTGAAATAAATATGGATGATATAAAAATAGAAGTTGACCAAAATGAAAAATTGAAACCAGATATAATAACTTCTCCACCTGGTTTAGAACCACCAAAAATATATTATGAGTTAGTAGATTCAAAATTACCTGTAGAAAGAGCAATAAGTTTAAGTAGTAATGGAAATGTTGTAGGTCTTAGAGAAGGTAAAGATAGGGTGAGAATAACTTGTGGAGATAAATCTAAAGTAATAACAGTAACAGTAGTCAAAGAAACTATAACGAATGACTATATACAAAACTTGGTTGGTTCACATAAAATAGTAAACAATAAAGTTATTATTAAACTTGAATGGGATTATATGAAAGATGTCTTTGATTATGATATATATCTTAAAGATAAGTTGTCAGGAGAATCATTTAAGAAAATTAAATCTATAACTATAAATGAAAGCGATTTAGGTAAGTCTAACAAGGTATATGCGACTATAGAAGTAGATATGAAGGGTAATCAAAATATAGATTTTGATATTTATGTCATAGGGAAAAAGGATTCAGATACAACTAAGCCAAGTAATGTAATAAATATTACCAATGGAAATGGAAATTCAAATAATGATAATAATATTAAAGATATGAGGGTAGAAAATATATCAGCTAATGTTGATAGAGATAATAATGTCATTAGAGTTAACTGGAGTAGTATATCTCATAAGGACTGTACTTACAGTATATATGTAAAAAATAATACTAATGGAGATGGAGAATTTACTCTATATCAAAGTGATATACAGGGAAATGAGCATACTATAAGTATTCCTGAAGGAGATTTAAATCTAGATATTTATGTTGTTGCAAATTATAACGGAAATAGCTCTCAAAATAGTGATGTTATAAATGTAAGATAGATTTGTATACAAATTGAAAGTGTTGAGTTTATTTAAATATTAAATTAAGAAAAAGGATAGTATAGGGTAATTATACTATCCTTTTTTGTTACAATATATAGGTTTAAAATCTCTAGTAATATAAATTATAAAAAGTCTTATTTACACAAATCTATAGATATTTTTTTTATTAATCAATATTGTCTTAAATTGAACTTAGTGCGGCTTCTATTGCATGTATTACTGTCGTATCAAATAGTGGAATAGAAGTGTCATTTTGTTTAATTAAAAGACCTATTTCTGTACATCCTAATATAACAGCCTCTGCACCTTGTTTGCCAAGCTTATCTATAATAGATAAGAAAGCTTTTTTTGAAGATTCAGATATAATTCCTAAGCAAAGTTCGTTAAATATTGTGTCATTTACTATTATACGGTCTTCTTCATTTGGAATTAAGACTTCAATTCCATTATTAATAATTACATTTTTATAAAAATCTTGTTCCATTGTATATTTAGTACCTAATAAGGCCACTTTTTTTATTTCTTTTTCCCTTAATACCGTAGCAGTTACATCTGCTATGTGAAGTAATGGAATATGTATACTTTCTTGTATTTTATCTGATACCTTATGCATAGTATTAGTACAGATAACAATAAAATCTGCCCCTGCCTCTTGTAATTTAATTGCAGCATCAGCTAAAATTTTGGCACTTTTTTCCCAATTTCCACTAGATTGGCATTCTTCAATTTCTTGAAAATCTACACTGTAAAGTATACATTTAGAAGAGTGTAGTCCACCTAATCTTTCTTTTATTACTGTATTAATAACTTGATAATATGTAATGGTACTTTCCCAACTCATACCACCAATTAAGCCTATAGTCTTCATATTATACCTCTCTTATTTATTTATTTATTTTGAAATAGCTATTTACAAATACAAGTATAGCATCTAAAATAGAAGCATACAATAATAAAATTGTATGGAGTACAATTATAATTAAGAGGAGTAATTATATGCCAATAAATTCTTTTGAAAACTATCCTATGACATGGAAACCAAAATTAGATAACCGAAAACCACCAATATATAAAACTTTAGCAATGTTATTAGAAGAAGATATTAAAAGAGGAAATTTAAATCCTGGAGATAAACTGCCTCCACAACGGGAATTAGCAGATTTTCTAGATTTAAACTTAAGTACAATAACACGAGCATTTAAACTTTGCGAAGAAAAGGGACTAATATGTGCAAAAGTGGGAAAGGGAACATTCATTTCTTCTGATGTAAATGTAAGTAATACATTATTATATCAAACGGAATCAAAAGACATAATTGAGTTGGGGACAGTTCATCCTCCATATGAGCAAAATACATATATTATTGACTTTATTAAAAATGTACTAAAACAACCAGAAATGGATAGGTTTTTACAATACATGTCTCCATCTGGCACATATATGCAAAAAAAGTCAATTGCAAAATGGATAGAAAGAAATAATGTATACACCAGTGAAGAAAATATATTATTATCTACAGGAGGGCAAAATGCTATATGTGCAACTTTACTAGGATTATTTAAAGCTGGTGATAGAATTGCTACAGATTCTTTAAGTTTTTCTGGAATTAAGTCAATAGCTAAAATGATAGGTATTCAATTAGTCCCAATTCCTCAAGAAAATAATGAAATATCGATTGAATATCTTGAAAGTTATTGTAAAAATGAAAATATAAAAGGCATATATCTTATACCAGATTATCATAATCCAACGACACATACTATGTCTGATTTATCTCGTAAAAAGATAGCCAAGATAGCAAAGCAATATAATATAATAATTATTGAAGATGCTATAAATAGCATTTTTAGAGACGGTATACAAACTCCCATATTTTCTTTAGCTAGTGATAATACTATATATATTTTTAGTACATCTAAATTTTTATGTGCTGGTCTTAGAGTAGCATTTGTAGTTGCTCCAAAACGATATATAGAAAATTTAGAAAATGCACTATATAATATGAATCTAATGGTTTCTCCATTTACAGCAGAAATAGTACACCGTTTATTATATTCTCCTATTATAGATAAAATTATAGAAGAGAAAAGAGATGCAATTATAGAAAGAAATGAAGTTGCTGATAAAGTTTTGTCAGATTATAATTTGATTGGTGATAAGAATTGCAGTTTTCGTTGGTTACTTCTTCCTGATGAATTGGATGGAAAATCATTTGAAATTTCTGCAAAAAATCTAGGAGTTCAAGTATATTGTGCTGAACGATTTTCAGTAGGAAACTCTACAGTTCCAAAAGCAGTTCGTATTTGTGTAACAGCTCCAAAAGATGTAGAAGAATTAGAAAAAGGGCTTAATATAATAAAGTCACTTCTTAAGAGTTAAATTTATTTTACTATTATTTAATTAAATAAATAAAAAGGCGGAGAAATTTATTATAATAAACCTCCGCTTTTATTATTTAATGAAATACTTTACTTTTTATTAAAAAATTTAATTTTAATAATCTTGAAAATATAATCGTTTTATGGTAAAATAATTCTTAAAAATAGAAAAAATTAATCATTTGTTAAAAAAAATGCATAATTTATTGTAATTTATTGACGAAGGTTGAAAAATATTCATAAATGTGCGAAATAACAGAAAAAATGCAAAAATTAATTCAATTTCATTTGTTATAAAATCTATATGGCAAAATTAAATCTGCCTATCAGAATGATATAAACACATCAGAAAGGAGGACGCTATCAAATAATACAAGTAGTTAACTTTGATAGCAAAAAATTATGAATGAACAAACTAGAATATCCTTAGAGAGAGCTGCTGAATTAAAATCAAAAATTGATGATTATATTCAGGCTAGAAAAACGATTAACAGAGGTCTTGAAAAAGAAGAAGAGATAAATAAACGAAAACAGAAAATATTAAGTATCTTAAATGGAACTGAAGAGGATTGGAATAACTACAAATGGCAATTATCAAATAGAATAACAGATGTAGATACTTTATCAAAAATTATAACTCTAACTAAAAAAGAAAAAGAATATATAAAAGAGGTTGGTACTCAATTTAGATGGGCAATATCTCCATATTATTTGAGTCTTATAGACCCAGAAGATATATGTGACCCAATAAAATTACTGTCTATACCAACACATATAGAGTTGGAAGATGAACAAGAAGATTTGGACCCAATGGGAGAAGAGTATACAAACCCAGCAGGATGTATAACTAGAAGATACCCGGATAGATTAATAATAAATGTAACAAATGAGTGTGCTATGTATTGTAGACACTGTCAGAGAAGAAGAAATATTGGACAACAAGATTCTCATAAGTCAAAAGCTATTATCCAAGAATCTATAGACTATATCAGAGAAAATGAAGAAATAAGAGATGTACTAGTAACTGGTGGAGATGCTCTTACATTAAAAGATGATTATTTAGAGTGGATTCTTAGCCAACTTAAAGAGATACCACATGTTGATTATGTTAGATTAGGTACTAGGACTCTTGTTACAATGCCACAAAGAATTACAGATGAATTTTGCAATATGCTAAAAAAATATCACCCTGTATATATAAATACTCATTTTAATCATCCAATGGAAATAACTAAGGAATCTAAAGAAGCTTGTGAAAAGTTAGCAAATGCAGGAGTTCCATTAGGAAATCAGGCAGTATTATTAAATGGAATAAATAATGATAAATTTGTAATGAGATGTTTAAATCAAGAATTACTGAAAATAAGAGTAAAACCTTATTATATATTCCAAAGTAAACATGTAAAGGGAACAAAACATTTCAATACATCAGTAGATGATGGTCTTGAAATCATGGAGTATTTAAGAGGATATACATCAGGAATGGCTATACCAACATATATAGTAAATGCTCCAAAAGGAGGAGGAAAGACTCCTTTGCTTCCTCAATACCTTGTATCAAAAGGAACAGATTACGTTATGCTTAGAACATGGGAAGGAAAAGTTATAAAAATGGAAGATGAACCTGCTGTAGATATAAAGAAACTTATAAAAGAACAAGCACAGGATTAAAAAAATATTTAAAGTTTATAAAAAGAAACAACTTTAAAATAAAAAGAAAATGGATGTCAAATTTATATCAATTTGCATCCATTTTTTATTAGTTATTTATTATTTTGTTGTTGATTAACTAATTCAAGATATCCACTTGGGTGGAAGTAATATATCTCAGAAGTATTTTCATTTACAAAGTAACCAATATCACCATCTGCATCTGGTAAAAATACATAACCATTAAGATTTTTAGCTTTTAATGCTTCAAAATCACTAGCATTTCCTTGATATATGTAATCAACTTCATTGTTGTATTTTACTAAAAGTTCTTTAGCTTGTTCTTGAGTCAATTTAGTATTTTGGCTTACAGGAACATTCTTTTGAGAATCTGCATAAGAAGATTCATTTACTGGTGCAGTTAATAACAAACAAGATAAAACTAATAAAGATATAAGTGCTTTTTTCATACTAAAACCCTCTTTCATGTTTAATTATATAAGATTCATTACTTAATAATATTGTATGTTTCCTATAATTAAATATTACCATTAAAGAGAATAATATTACAGTTACACAGCTGTAACTTTTGATTACAAAATCGTAATTAAATTGTATTTTTATTCCATTTGTATTTTATCATGTCTACGATTTACAAACTCACAGAAGTATATCTTTATAACGCCCATCACAGGAGCAGATAGAATCATACCAGGTATACCAAAGAATCCTCCACCAACAGTAACTGCTAGGATTGTAAAGAATGGGCTAAGACCTAGTTGTCCACCTACGATTTTTGGCTCTATAAATGTAACTTCAACTTGTTGAATTATTATTAAGTAAATTAAAGAAGTTAAAGCAATTGTTGGATTGGAGAATAAATTAATTATTACAACTGGTGCCATACCTATTACTGGACCAAAATATGGAACCATATTCATGACACCCATAAGTGTACCAAATAATAGTGCATATTCAGATTTTAAAAAGTAAAGACCAATTCCAGAAAGTACTCCAACTATAAAAGAATCTAAAATCTTACCTGTAAAGTATTTACCAATATTTAAATTTAAGCTTTGACATAGTTCTATTATAAAGTCTCCATATTTTTTACCTAAGGAAATATAAACTACTTTTTTTGTAAACAGTAAGAATTTTTCTTTTTCTAATAATATATAGAAACAAATTATAAAACCTAAAAGAAATTGTACTATAAATTTTCCAACTGAAAATGTAGTGCTAAATATCCCACCAAGTGAACCAATAAGCAAGTTACTAAATTTAGGCATTACACTCATAATTTTGTCACCATACTCTTTTAATGTATTAGGGTCAACTGATTGTAAACTCTTACCTAAGTCGAATAAGAATTGCTCTGTTTTATCTATGTATGTAGGAATTTGAGCAACTAAATCAGCTAAACTATTTACTATGGATGGAACTGTAAATAATATAAAGGAAATTAGTATAACTATGAGTACACCATAAGTAAGAAGTAACGAATATATTCTCTTAAAATTTAATTTGCTTTCTAAGAACTTTACTAGTGGGTTGAATATATATGCTAATACAAATGCTATTATAAATGGTGTTAGTAGTGACATTAATAAACTTATCACTCCAAAAAAATATTTGTAATTATCAATAACTTTAATCAAGATATATGAAACAACTACAGTGAGTACAATATTTAGATAAATTTTTTTATCTTGCAAAATAACACAACCTTTCTTATATTTATTAAATTTAGATATACTTAAATCTAAGTTAAAGTTAATATTTATAGCTTATTATACAATAAAAAGCAGTATTAATATAGTATGATTAATATGAAATTATAAATACGTTAAAACTTTATGTTTATAGCTAAAATAATAAAAATTATTTATATTGTGTTTATATATAATCTAAAATGAAAAAAAGTGGTGCCTTTGATTAAACTAAGTTTTTATAATTTAAATTTTGTACAATAAGCTATCTTTTATTATTCTTTAAAATATATATTTCATTTAATTATGACAAATAAAGATAAAAATTAAATATTTTAGAGGTGATTTTATTTAGATATAGAATTTTAGAATAATACTATACAAATGTATTGTATTATTATTTTTATATCAAAAATAGTAATAAAGTCTATATACATTTAGAAAATACTGTTTAAAAGGAGTAGGATTTATGATAAAAAAAGAGATATCTAACTTTAGAGGAAGTAGTGATTATGTAGTATCACCAGAATTGATGGCATCAGTTAATGTTGCTATTGCTCTTGAAAAGCCACTTTTGATTAAGGGCGAACCTGGAACAGGTAAAACTATGCTAGCACAAGCAATTTCAAATGAATTAAAAAAAGATTTAGTAATTTGGAATATAAAATCAACTACAAAAGCACAAGAAGGGCTTTATGTATATGATACTGTTCAAAGACTTTATGATAGCCAATTTGGAGGAGAAGGTGTAGATGATATTAGCAAGTACATAAAATATGGTAAACTAGGAGAGGCCTTTAGCTCAAATCAACAAGTAATTCTTTTAATAGATGAAATAGATAAGGCGGATTTAGAATTTCCAAATGACTTGCTTTGGGAATTGGATAAAATGGAGTTTTACATAAATGAGACAAAAGAAACTGTAAGAGCTAAACAAAGACCAATAGTTATTATAACTTCAAATGCGGAAAAAGAACTTCCAGATGCTTTTTTAAGAAGATGCATATTTCATTATATAGAATTTCCTGATAGAGACATGATGGAAGAAATAGTTAAAGTACATTTTGATAAAGTAGAAGAACACCTATTGGAACAAGTAATGACTACTTTTTATTGGATTAGAAGTTTAAAGGACATACAAAAAAAGCCTAGTACATCAGAGTTAATAGACTGGATACAAGCATTAACTTTGAGTGGAATGCCTATTGAAAAAATAGAAAAAGAAGTTCCTTTTGCAGGAATACTACTTAAGAATAATGAGGATATTGAATCTATGCAAAGACACTTATAGTTAATAGGAGCTGGATAATTATGTTTATTGAATTTTTTTATTTATTGAGGTCAAGAGGATTAAATGTATCTTTAAATGAATGGATGACTTTAATTGAAGCATTGGATAAAGGACTGTGCTATTCAAACTTTTCAAATTTTTACTATCTTTGCAGGATGATTTTAATAAAAAGTGAAAGTGATTTTGATAAGTTTGATGCAGTGTTTTTGGAGTATTTTAAAGGTATAGAACACCAAGAAGAAATTCCAGAAGAGATTATGAATTGGCTTAAAAAACCAGATATAGATTTAGAAGAGTTTGAAAGATTAGAACAAAATCCAAATATAAATCTTGATAAATTAAGAGCTAAATTGGAGGAACGAATAAAAGAACAAGATTCTCCTCATAATGGTGGTAATTATTGGATAGGCACAGGAGGCACTTCAGAGTTAGGACATTCAGGAAAAGGGCAAACTGGTATACGTATAGGTGGAAATTCTACTTATGGTAGAGCTGTTCTTGAAGTTGCAGGAGAAAGAAAATACAGAGATTTTAGAGATGATGAAGTTTTAAATATGCGTCAATTTCAAGTTGCACTAAAGAGACTTCGTCAATTTTCTACTAGAATAGATGCTCCAAAGACAGAGCTTGATTTGGATAAGACTATTGAAGAGACTTGTAATAATGCAGGATATTTAAAGTTATTTTTTGAGAAGCCAAGAAAAAATACAGTGAAGCTTTTATTGCTTATGGATTCAGGTGGTTCAATGAGAGGGTATAGCACTTTATGTAATACATTATTTCAGTCTGTAAGTAAATCAAATCATTTTAAAGATGTAAAGATATATTATTTCCATAACTGTATTTATGATAGATTATTTACAACACCTGAATGTTGGTTAAGTAAATCTATTAATACTGAATGGATATTAAAAAATATAGATAAAAACTATAAAGTTATAATTGTTGGAGATGCTTCTATGTCGCCTTCTGAGTTGCTTCATATTGGTGGTAACTATCGTGGTCCATATAATTACACACCTGGTATAGAGTGGCTTAAAAGGTTTAAGAGAAAGTACAGTAAAATTGTATGGATGAATCCAGAACTTAGAGATGGATGGGATTCAATTAATTATTGGTATCAAACTCAAAGAATGATACAAAGTGAATTTAATATGTTTCCATTGACTGTAAAAGGTCTTGAGAAAGCATTGAAAAATTTAATGGTTTCAAGATAAAGTAAATATAAATGATGGTATGATTTATTCAAAATTGTACCATCATTATTTATTTTTTTTAATATATCTATTATAAATTGTATAACTGAAACTTAAAAAATTATATAGTCTAATACATTTTAGACTCACACAAAACATATACATTAATAATAATTTTAGAAGTCGAGGTGATTATAATAAATTATGAATTAATTGTAAAATACAATGGAGATATATTGAGGTTAGAAGAAGAATTAGGTGTATCAGTAGAGATACTTAATTCATCATATGCAATAATAACATCAAGTAATGAAGAAGATGTAAATATACTTTTAACTTATCCAGAAATTGAATTTATAGAAAAGCCTTTTATATTACAGACTCAGGATGTGCAAAGTTTTTCAAGTACAGGAATAACAGGATTTAAAAATAGAACTGGTTTAACTGGAAAAGGAACTATAATTGGTATAATTGATTCGGGAATAGATTATACTCTACCTGTGTTTAGAGATAGTGATGGAAGGTCTAAGATATTATATTATTGGGACCAATCTATTCAAGGAAATCCACCAGAAGGTTTTAGAGAAGGAACATTATATACTAATGAAGATATAAATAATGCAATAGATGGAAGTATGTATATACCTATTTCAACAACTAGCTTACATGGGACACATGTTGCAGGTATTTGTGCAACTATTGCAAGTGATGCCAGAATAATAGTGGTTAGAGTTGGAAATATACAGACCGATATTTTTTCGAGAAGTACAGAGTTTATGAGGGCAATTAAATTTATTTTAGATAGGGCATTAGAATTAAGAATGCCTGTTACATTAAATATAAGTTATGGAAGTAATGAAGGTTCACATAGAGGAACATCTTTATTTGAACAATATATAGATGATATGTGTTTATTTTGGAAAAACAATATAGTTGTAGCAGCTGGAAATAATGCAGATAAAGGAGGTCATAAAAGGATTAGGCTTCAAAATAATATTACAGAAGAAGTTGAGTTTATAGTTGGGGAAGGAGAGCGTATATTAAACATAAATATATGGCCAGATTTTGTTGATGATTTTAGTGTACATTTGGTAAACCCATCAAATAATCAAACACAAGCAATCTCTCTAACTTCAGGTGAGATAAGGAATACTTTGGGTGAAACTAGAATAACTGGTTATTTTTACCCTATAGCACCGTATTCTCTCACAAGAAGAGTTACTCTACAATTAAGTTCAAATACACAGATAACTCCTGGGTTATGGAAAATTGTATTTGAACCAATAGATATAGTAACTGGTAATGTAAATATATATTTGCCAACTTCTGAAGGTCTAAATAGAAATACTAGATTTCTGATTCCTACTCAAGAGCTTACTGTAACAGTTCCTGGAACAGCAAGTAGAGTTATAACAGTAGGTAGTTTTAATTCAAGAACAGATATAGTATCTATATTTTCTGGTGAAGGAGATACACAATTAGGTGTTTTTAAACCTGATTTATTAGCTCCAGGTGAAGATATAGTATCTTTTTTACCAGGAGGTACAAGTGGAGCATTAACTGGAACTAGCATGGCTACACCTCATGTTACAGGGGTTTGTTCATTGTTTATGGAATGGGGAATTGTAAATGGAAATGATTTATTTTTGTATTCACAGAAATTAAGGGCATTACTTCTAAAGGGAGCAAGGAGATTAAGTAATCAATCTTATCCAAATAATTCATCAGGATTTGGTTTTTTAAATTTATCAGATATAGATTTGTACACTCTATCTAATATAAATCAAGACTTAGAAACAGAGGATATGGGATATAGAAGTATTAATAAGTCATTTAAAGATGAGGAAAATAGTTATAAGTTTATAGATGGTTATAATATGCAAATACATAATGACTTAGAGAATGAAATTTATATAAGTAAAAATGCAAGTAGACAATCAGGAATACTATCAGGAATAGATATAGTCCATACTCCTGAATTTGAAGAAGAACTAGCTGGGTTAGGTATGAGTCAAAGGTTTTTTAAGATAAGTGATTCATTAGGTGTACTATCTATAAATAATACAGACTATAGTAGTATACAACGAGTTTTGCAACTTCCTTCAATCATAAGAACTGTATCGACTACAAAGATGACATTACTTGGAGAAATTAATCGAGGTACTTTTGGAGGTGTAGTTGCAACAGAAGAAATGGGCGTAAATTTCTTTAAAAATAATCCTAATATTAATATAACAGGAAGAGGGACTCTAATATCAATTGCAGATACAGGAATAGACTATCTACACCCAGATTTTATTTATCCAGATGGCACTTCAAAAATAGTATATTTATGGGACCAAACAAAAGAAGGAACTCCTCCTGATGGTTTTTATATTGGGACAGAATATACACGAGAAGATATAAATCGAGCTATCGCAGAAAATGACCCTAGTCTATCTCAGGATGAAGTTGGTCAAGGAACTATGTTGAGTGGGATATGTGCAGGGCTTGGAAATGTAAATAGTGAATATGCAGGTATAGCAGAAGATTCTGAGCTAATAATAATAAAACTCGGCAAGATAGATGATTTTTATAATAGTGCAATGTTGTTTGCTGCATCTCAGTATGCATATAAAAAAGCTTTTGAACTTGGAAGACCATTAGTTATAAATATGTCTTTAGGTACCAGTAGCCTAGCAGGTTTAACCAATAGGAGTAATAGTGAAAAAGCGTTCTTTACTAGAGGGTTATGTATAACGGCAGGAGCAGGAAATGAGGGCAATACACAGACACATACATCTGGAATAATACCATATGTTGGAGGTTCTGTTGAAGTTGAATTAGAGTTAAATGAAGACGAGGAAGAATTATCATTAGAACTTTGGTTAAATAGACCAGATAAAGCTGATGTAATAATAGTATCTCCCACTGGTGAAGAAAGTAAAAGTGTTGGAATTTCAAATTATAATAAAGTAACAGGTTTATTTGATTTAGAGGGGACTGAATATTCTATAACATATATATACCCAACAACTTTTTCTGGACAGCAATTTACTAATGTTACTTTAAAGAATGCAAAAAGAGGTGTATGGAAGATTCGATTAGTAGGAGTTTATATTATAACAGGAAGATATAACTTATACCTTCCAAATAGAGAACTTTTAAAAAGTGGAACTAGATTTAGAGAGGTAGACCCTTTTTACACTATAAATTATCCTGCGATTCAAGATGATTTAATAACCATAGGAGCCTACAATACTATTAATGGTAGTTTATGGCAAAGTTCATCAAGAGGGCCAACTATTGAAGACAGGTTAAAACCAGATATAGTAGCACCAGGTGTTAATATAATAGCTGCTTATCCTGGGAACACGTATGCAACTATAACTGGTACAGCAGCAGCAAGTGCACATGCAGCTGGTGCTGCTGCAATGTATTTTCAATATACTTTTGTTGACGGTAGATATCCAAACCAAGCATATGTGCAAAAAATAAAAACTTTTATGCAAGCTGGTGCTAGAAAAGATTCAAACACAGTATATCCAAATACAAATTCTGGATATGGGCTCTTGGATGTTAGAGGAATGTTTGATGTTTTAAGATAGGAGGGATTTATGGAAAAATCTTATTGTATAATTTATCAAGGTGATATAGAATCTGCCCTACAAGAAAATGGAATAAATAGGTATATGGTTTTAAATAGTCAGCTTGCAGTAATATATGTACCTTTAGATTTTGATGAAACTATTTTAAATAATATAATACAAGTTGCTTGGTGGGAAGAATCTGAACCAATGAGCAGTCTAATTGAAATAACTAATAATGTAAATAATGGAGAAACCATTACAACAGCAGCTGAAACTGATTATATTTATGAAAATCCATATAATGATATAACAGGGAGAGGAATTTTATTAGCAGTTATAGATTCTGGGATAGATTATTTGCATCCTGATTTTATAAATGATGATGGAACTAGTAAAGTTTTATATTTATGGGACCAAGAAGCAAATACAAATCCACCTCCAGAAGGTTTTATTTTTGGAAGTGAATTTACAAGAAGTGAGTTAAATATAGCCATAAATAGAAATGATGGGAGTTTGAGTCAAGATAATATAGGTACTGGAACTTTAGTTTCTGGTATATTAGTTGGAAATGGAAGGATAAATTCTCAGTACAGAGGTATTACTACAGAATCAGACTTAATAGTAGTTAAATTAAAATCATATACAGATACTTATTATGCTGGAAGGATAAATTACAGTGTTTCAGATTTTTTAGCAGCTATAACGTATGTTACTAACATAGCAAGAACAGAAAATAAACCACTGATAATAAATTTGACTATTGGAGTTAAGTCAAGTGCTGTAGCAACTACTTCGATACTAGATACTTTTAATATATTGAGTAGTGCTGGTGTGGTAGTAGTGAGTGGTGCAGGAAATCAAGGGAATACAGATATTCATTATTCTGGCAGATTTAGCAGTGTGGGAGAAGTTCAAGATGTAATAATACAAGATGGAGATGACTATGCTCTTGATATAACACTAAATACGAATGGTCCAGATAAAGTGGGAGCACAGATAATATCTCCTTCAGGTGAAGTTAGTCATGATATAAGGTATTCTCCAGACTTTTATATATATAGAGGAAAATTTAACTTAGAAAATACTACTTATGCAATGAGATTTATTTATCCATATATTACCTCTGGAAAAGAAAATTTGGAGATAAGATTAAGAGATATAAAACCTGGAGTATGGATTTTAAGATTGACTTCAGAACTTATAATAAATGGAGAATATGACATATACTTGCCAAATAAAAATTTGATAGCTCCAGACACAAGGTTTTTAGACCCTGATTCAGTAGCTACTATAACTATGTATGCTGCTAGTGATGATGTAATTACAGTTGGTACATTTAACAATAAGACTGATAGTATGTGGATTGGTTCTTCGAAAGGACCAATTAGAGGAAGAGGAATTAAGCCAGATATAGTAGCTTCAGGTGTAGATATAATATCCACATATAAAAATGGAACATATAATACAGGAACAGGAACAGGAGTGAGCAGTTCTATAGTCACAGGTGTTTTAGCCTTATTGATGGAATACTTAGAAAAACAGGATAATGTACCGAGATTATCATTGTTTACACAAGTTTTAAAAACATACTTAATATTGGGTGCTACAAAACTTGAGATATATACATATCCAAATGTATCGCAGGGATATGGGATTTTAAATTTAAAAAATACGATTCAACAGATAGCAAATACTCTATAGATAAGAACCTATGTAAAATTATAATTGATTATTAGTTTAATTGTATCAAATACTTTAGATAGAGTAGAAAAATAGCATAAAAAATAAATATGAAAATTAAAAAACAGTTTTATATTTTGAATACACAAAGTAAATATTTTGTATATAAATAGGTATAAATTAAGTATTGAAAAGATATGATGTTAATTTAAAAATCATTATAATTTAGACTTATGAATTTTATTTGTAAAATTGCTAAAACTATTACAAAATAAATAATAGAGGTGATAGTTTTGGAAAGTAAAAAGGCAAGAGCATTAAAAGGTAAAGATAATAAAAGACTTAAAAGTTCACTTTTAGTTGGAAATGAGTCGACAGCAGCATGGGCTGATGTTGAAAAATTAAAACCTCATAGTAAAGTTTCAATACCTTCAATTAAGGGTGTCGAAGAAGCAAAAGACTGGGTTGACAATGGAAGTAAATTATAAAATTTTGGAAATTGAAGTAATAAAGAAGTAATGAAGATAAGTATTTATTATCATTATGTAAGGTAGAATTATTATATTTTAAATAACAATCAGTATCAATTATATAAATTTATTGACTAAAAATTTATAAATTGGTATAATTTTGTTAATTAGCAGAAATAATAAAAGATAAATACTGTGAAGAGAAGAGTAGATATAAAATGTAGTTCTAGCGAGTTGAGGATGGTGAAAGCTCAATACGAGGTTTATATTGAAGAACATCTTGGAGTTTCTAATCGAAAGCTTATTTAGTAAGTAGACTTAGACGGAAGGCACCGTTATAGGCTTTAAGCATTGCTTAACTAAGAGGTCATTATGACAACTAGGGTGGTACCGCGAGAGTAATAGTCTTTCGTCCCTTTATATAGGGATGAAGGGCTTTTTTTATTGAAATTATATTTAAAAGAAATTAATAACAATTATACTAGGAGGATTTAAAATGCAAAAGGAATTTATAACAGTAAAAGAATTGTACAGAGAAAAAGAACAGTACATAGGGAAGACTGTAAAAGTAGCTGGATGGATAAGAACATCTAGAGTATCTAAAAATTTTGGATTTATAGAGCTAAATGATGGAAGCTTCTTTAAAAATATGCAGATAGTATTTGATGAGAAAGTAGAAAATTTTAAAGAGGTAGGAAAATTAGCAATAAGCTCATCTATACTTGTAGAGGGAGAGTTAGTATCTACAGAAGGGGCTAAACAACCAGTCGAAATACATGCAAAAAGCATAGTTGTAGAAGGGGAATCAGATAGTTCGTATCCACTACAAAAGAAGAGACATACGCTTGAATATTTAAGAACGATAGCACATTTAAGACCAAGAAGTAATACTTTTTCAGCTGTATTTAGAGTAAGATCAATAGCTGCCTATGCAATACACAAATTCTTCCAAGAAAGAAACTTTGTATATGCACATTCTCCAATCATAACAGGTAGTGACTGTGAAGGTGCAGGAGAGATGTTTAGAATAACAACTATGGATTTAAATGATATTCCAAAAACTGAAGATGGCAAAATAGACTATACTCAAGATTTCTTTGGAAAAGAGGCTAATTTAACAGTTAGTGGTCAATTAAATGCCGAGATAATGGCACTTTCTTTTAGAAATGTTTATACTTTTGGACCTACATTTAGAGCTGAAAACTCTTATACAGGAAGACATGCTTCAGAATTTTGGATGATAGAGCCAGAAATAGTTTTTGCAGACCTTGAAGATAACATGGAACTTGCAGAAGATATGATAAAATATGTTATAAGCTATGTATTAGAAAATGCTCCTGAAGAAATGGAATTTTTTAATAGTTTTATAGATAAAGGATTGTTAGAAAGGTTAAATAAGATAGTAAACTCTGAGTTTATTAGAATAACGTATACTAAAGCAGTGGAATTATTAATTGAATCTGGGCATGAATTTGAGTATCCTGTTGAGTGGGGATGTGACCTTCAAACAGAGCATGAAAGATATATAACGGAGCAAATATATAATTGTCCAGTGTTTGTTACAGATTATCCAAAAGATATAAAAGCTTTCTATATGAGAATGAATGAAGATGGTAAAACTGTTAGAGCAATGGATTTACTAGTTCCTGGAGTTGGAGAAATCGTAGGAGGTTCTCAAAGAGAAGAAAGAGAAGATGTATTGTTAGATAGAATTAATGAAATGGGATTAAGAGAAGAAGATTATTGGTGGTATTTAGAACTTAGAAAGTTTGGTACTGCTACTCACTCTGGATTTGGTCTTGGATTTGAAAGAATAATTATGTATATGACAGGTATGTCTAACATAAGAGACGTTATACCTTTCCCAAGAACTCCTAAAAATGCTGAATTTTAATAATTATATATAATAAAACTTATATAACTTTAAGTATAAACACTAAAATGACTTGCATATTTATCTATTTTAGAGATATGCAAGTTATTTTTATTGTACTATAAATATATAATTTGATTACTTTTATTTTGCGATATAATACTTATAGGTTTATGTAATAGTATGTAACCTTTTAATAAAATGCAACACAATTACGTCCTTGTTCTTTTGCAGTATATAGAGCCTTATCACAATTACTTATAAACTCATTTAATGTTATTGTCTTTTCAATTTTCTTTGTATAAACTCCAATACTAACAGTTACACATTTTAAAGGAACATCATCACGCTCAAAATTGCAGGACTCTATAATTTTTCGTAAACATTCTGATTTAAGTTTAGCATCTGCCTCATTACAGTTAAAAATACATATAAAAAATTCCTCACCACCATATCGTATAGCATGTTCATTTTCAGAACTTGTAAAATCTAAAATTACTTTGGCAATATTTTGTAGACAATAGTCTCCCTTTTGATGTCCATAATTATCATTAAATTGTTTAAAATAATCTATATCTATCATCATTCCAGTTATAGGTTCTTGATTTGCATGGCTGATTAATTTTTTTTGTAGAATATCTTCAAGGTATCTACGGTTGTTCATTTTAGTAAGGTCATCTGTCATAACTTTGTCGTTGAGTAAATTATTTATATGAGATATTTCTTCATATTGTTGACTAATTAAAAGTTTATCATAGTAAGTAAATACACGATTTCTATATAGCATTGTAGAAACAAAAATGGCAAGGGATGTTATAAAAAATGTGTTGACAATATTACTAAACTCATTGCCTGGTATAGTTTGAATCCCAGGTAAGAATAAATTAAGAAACAAAAAGCATCCTCCAAAAACTATTACTGATTCTCCAAATTTTAATACTGAGAAAGCTGCAGCTGCTAACATAATATAACTAAATACACTTAGGTCATTTCCACCTAACTGGTCAAGTAGAGTAATTACACAACCCCATAGGCAGAAAAAAGTCACATAAATTATCCATAAATTTATATAAAACGTACAGCAATCCTTTTTTTTATTCCAAAGATAAGAAAATACAAACATAAAGACAGAAGATACACAAAATAGTGTTACATACATATAAAAATACCATTGGCGTCTTGGTGTGACAAAAGGGCCTCCTTCTCTAGCTGAGATTGATATCATCATAATTATTTGAGATATTACTATTATTATGCAAATGATTTTACCCGTATGATAAAGATAATTGCAGAGTTCTTTCTCAACATTGTCTTTGTGTTTTTTGTCTAGAGGAAATCCAAAAAATTTTTTTATTTTTTCTAAGTTCATATAAGCCTCCATTAAAAATAAAGCATAAAAATAAGTATTCCTTTCTATCATTAGATATTTGGAATACTTCGTTTATGATTTAATTATATCAAAATATATTGTGTGTAACAATCTAAAATTGTGATAGATAAAATTTATTAGCTAATGTCGAGTAACTTTATTGATTAATACTTTATTATAATTAAGATTTACAGATAGTTTACTACTGAAAATAAAGAATAGAATAAATTTAAATTAAGCATAATAAAATATAAATAATAAAGTTCGCATTAACAAACTATTTAAATATCAAGACCTGTTAAAAAACAACAGCAATAAACAAATAAAATAGATAAATATATCCAATTAAGGTATAATTAAGTTTTATATGATATAGTTATATTTGATAATTTACAATAGTAAAACTTGGAGGGAAAAAATGGGTGAAAAGAAAATAAATAATATGAATTATTCACATAATAATTATTCCAAAAAGACAGGTGAACCAACTAGAAAAATAAAAAATAGCCATATCACTCTTAAAAGTAAAGAAGAAAAAATTTGTTCTAGTTGCAATAAAGAAAATAATACTAAGGATAATTACTGTAAATTTTGTGGAAATGAACTTTATGAAATAGCATCATTAAGACCACTTGAAACAAAACTAGACTTGAAATCTAAAATAAAAGAGCTTTCATATCATGCAAATAAAAGAGGTGTATTTTTAACAACATTTACAACCATATTTATATTGTTTATTATTGCATTGATATTTAAAGCTATTATAACTATTCAATTTAATGATATTAGTTATTTAATAAATCCAGCACATATAATCCTAGCTCTCAACTTGGGTCAAATTAGTGTATCTATGTCTACCATGATGGGTTCTGGGTTTATAAATGCCAATATAGGTTTGTTGATATTACTTATAATCCCTATTTTGGTATTATTAATATCAAACCTAATTTTTATGAGAAAAAGATGTAGAGATTCAAAAACTGTATTAGCAAATTCTCTAGGAGTTGGAATTTTTTATGGATTAGTTTTAGCTATTTTATCTATTTTTACTAATGTAAAAACTAGTTCACATAGTATGTTAGAATATGGATATGCATTAGAATATAGTTATGAATTTTTTAGTGTTCTTTTAAATGGATTTGTATTAGGGTTTATATGTACATACATAACTACTTATAAAAAAAGTTATGAAAAAGAAAATATGTATTTATCTCTTTTTTCAAATTCTATAAGAACATTCATATTAGGTTATGTTTTAGTATTAGTAATACTATTGGTACTAACTATATCTGATAGTAGTTACTTAAATGAACTAGATATGAGTAGTTATTCAAATGGATTAAATTTATTTACTATACTCCCACAAATAGCTAGTTATATGTGGGCTTTTGCAAATGGAATTTCAGTAACCATAATAAACTCAACAGTATCAATGTTTACTTTAAGTTCTTCATCTTTATTTGGAGATACTAAATTAATGTTTTATGCAATGGGAGCATTGTCTATGTTAATATTATTATTAAATGGATACAAGCTAAGATTTAAGTATAATACAGATAGTATAAGACCTATAATAGTATTTAGTATATATTATGCATTTTTGATGGGAATATTGGCTTTATTTAGTACATTTATACTAGATAGTAATATTAATTTCTTTAATACAACTAATTATGGAACAACTTTAATAATGCAATTTAAAGTCTTACAAGCTATTGTAATTTCATTTGTATATAGTTTTGTGATATCTTTAATAGGATATAAGCTAAATTCAGCTGATTAAATATGATTGGAGGGAATTTCTGTGGAAGGAAATACTAATAATAAAGTAGATGATAAATTTTCTAAGGTTAAGAAAAAGTTTGGTAGTGGAAAATTTAAAGTTGAATTATATAAAGAAAAATCAAAATTAAATAGAGAGATTGATGATATTCAAGAAAAGAAAGCAAAGATATTCTTGGAAATGGGAATACTGACATATCAAAAAATTAGAGAAGGTTCTATTAATGATAATAGTTTTGATAAATTCTGTGATGAGTTACTAGAACTTGATAAGTTAATTTATGAAAAAAATATGGAAATTAATGAAATGAAAATGGCAGAAAGTAATGTAACTTGTGAGTGTGGTTATGTTGGAAATATAAATGATAAATATTGTGCTGAATGTGGTAAAAAATTTGAATTGGAAAATGAATGTGATGATTTTATAATTTGTAGTTATTGTGAAAGTGAGATAGATACAGAGGCTGAATTTTGTCCATGCTGTGGAAGAAAAATTATAATGGATTTAGAATAATATTGGGAAACCTATGTATAGTATACATGGGTTTTTTTATTGAAATTATTTAAATGGACTTATAACAGTAGTTATATAAAATGAAAATAAACACCAAAAAAATGAAATAAAATTTCTTTTAAATGTAAAAAACAAGCTAATATATAAAATAAATCAGTAAAAATATAGATGTGAGAAAAAAATATGAAAAAATATTGCAAAGAAAAAGTTTTCATGTTATTATTAATACATAAATCAAGAAAATAAATTTCAGAAACGAGGTAATTTAAAAAATGCTAGATAAGGTAAAGGGAAGATTAATAGTATCATGCCAAGCTTTAGAAAATGAACCTCTTCATAGTCCTTTTATAATGGGGAGAATGGCTAAGGCTGCTATGGAAGGTGGAGCTGTTGGAATTAGAGCTCAAGGAGTTGAAGATATTATTGAAATAAAAAAAGTTACTGGACTTCCTGTTATAGGTATTATAAAGAGAAACTATGAAGATTCAGATATATATATAACGCCAACTAAAAAAGAAGTTGATGAACTTTTAACAACAGGGTGTGAAATGATAGCATTAGATGCTACCAATAGAGTTAGACCAAATAATGAAGACTTAAAAGAACTTATAAAGTATATAAAAGAAAACGGTGTTCTAGTAATGGCAGATATTTCAAATTATGATGAGGCTATCAAAGCACAAGAGTACGGTGTAGATTGCGTTTCAACTACACTATCTGGATATACTCCATATACTAAAACATTAGAAGGTCCAGATTTTGTATTAATGGAAAGATTAGTTAAAGATTTAGAAATACCTGTAATAGCTGAAGGAAAGGTAAATACTCCTCAAGATTTAAAAAAGGTCTTTGAGTTGGGTGTTCATTCATCAGTAGTAGGTTCAGCAATAACAAGACCACAATTAATAACAGAAAAATTTGTTAAAGCAATTGAAATTAATTAAAAATTAATTTATAAATTAAAAAATTATTATATTTAACTATATTTGAAAATTAAAATTGGAGGTAAAGATATGAGAACAACAGATATGAAGGGAATTTATTCAGCATTATTAGTTTCATTTGATAAGGAAGGAAATATAAATGAAAAAGGGTTAAGACAAATAATTAGACACAATATAGATGTTTGTAAAGTAGATGGTCTTTATGTAGGAGGAAGTACAGGGGAAAACTTCATGCTTTCAACTGATGAAAAGAAAAGAATATTTGAAATAGCTAAAGATGAAGTGAAAGAAGAAATAAAATTAATAGCTCAAGTTGGTTCAGTTAATTTAAAAGAAGCTGTAGAACTTGCTAAATTTACAACTGATTTAGGATATGATGCAATAAGTGCTGTTACACCTTTTTACTATAAATTTGATTTTGAAGAAATAAAACACTATTATAATACAATAATAAATTCTGTAGATAATAGATTAATAATATACTCTATACCATTTTTAACTGGTGTTGATATGAGTTTAGACCAGTTTGGAGAATTATTTGAAAATGAAAAAATAATAGGTGTTAAGTTTACAGCAGCAGATTTCTACTTATTAGAGAGAATGAGAAAAACATTCCCAAATAAATTAATATTTGCAGGATTTGATGAAATGATGTTACCAGCTACAGTTTTAGGTGTAGATGGGGCAATTGGTTCTACATTCAATGTAAACGGTGTCAGAGCTAGACAAATATTCGAATTAACTAAGAATGAAAAAATATCAGAAGCACTTGAAGTACAACATGTGACTAATGATTTAATAACAGATATATTAGGAAATGGCTTATATCAAACAATTAAATTACTACTTGAAGAACAAGGTGTTGAGGCTGGATACTGTAGACAACCTATGAAAGAAGCAACTGATGAAATGAAATCAAGAGCAAAAGAAATATACAGAAAGTATTTTTAATAAAATACTTTTAGTATGGGAGGATTAGTCAAATGGTAGGATTTACTTGGATAGATTTTGCAATACTAGTGGTTTACTTATTGGCAGTTTTATTTGCAGGATTGTTATTTTCAAAAAAGGAAATGAAGGGAAAAGAGTTCTTCAAAGGTGATGGAACTATTCCGTGGTGGGTTACATCAGTATCAATATTTGCCACATTATTAAGTCCAATATCATTTTTATCATTAGCAGGAAATTCTTATGGTGGTACTTGGATTTTGTGGTTTGCACAATTAGGTATGTTTATAGCAATACCTTTGACAATAAAATTTTTCTTACCTCTATATAGTAGGTTAGAAATAGATACAGCATATGAATACTTAGAAATGAGATACGAAAGTAAAGGTCTTAGAGTACTTGGAGCTTTGATGTTTATAATATATCAAATAGGACGTATGTCTATTATAATGTATCTTCCATCAATAGTTCTGGCTGGTCTTACAGGAATACCTGTAAATGTACTGATAATAGTTATGGGTGTAATAGCAATAATTTACTCATATACAGGTGGATTAAAGGCTGTCTTGTGGACCGATTTTATACAAGGAATGGTATTAATAGTAGGTGTTACAGGGACATTGTTCTATTTAATAGCAAGTATAAATGGTGGTTTTGGAACAGTAATGGATACTCTTACAACTGGACACAAGTTCTTAGCAAGTAATGAAGTTATGTTTGATAAAAATATACTATCTACAAGTGCATTTATAATATTTGTTGGAGCTGGTCTTAATACTTTTTCATCATATGTATCGAGTCAAGATATAGTTCAAAGGTTTACTACAACAACTGATATAAAGCAACTTAATAAAATGACATATGGAAATGGTGTTTTATCAATGGGACTTGCAACAGTATTTTATCTAATTGGAACTTGTTTATTTATATACTATACTCAAAACCCAGATTTAGCTCAAACAGTTCAACAAGACCAAGTATTTGCATCATATATAGCTTATGAATTACCAGTGGGTATAACAGGAATACTACTTGCAGCGATATATGCAGCTTCTCAATCAACTTTATCGACAGGGCTTAATTCAGTTGCTACAAGTTGGACTTTAGATATACAAACTATCATAACAAAAGATATAAGTATGGAAAAGCAAACTAAGATAGCACAATATATATCATTAGGTGTAGGTATACTTTCTATAGCTGTTGCAATAGTATTAGCAAATGGAGAAATAAAGTCAGCATATGAATGGTTCAATAGTTTTATGGGGCTAGTACTAGGTGTTTTAGCAGGAATATTTGTACTTGGTGCATTTTGTAAAAAAGCAACTAAAATGGGAGCATATGTTGGATTCATAGTATCAGCAATTTTAGTTGTTTATTTAAAATATCGTATGCCAGAAGTAACTTCTTGGGCATATTCTCTAATAACAATCACGACTTCTGTAGTGGTAGGTACAATAGTTAGTGCAATAGAAGCTAAAGTTAAAGCAAAAGTATCTTTACCAAAAGCTGAGACTACTGTTTATTATGAAAAATAATATTTAAATGATAAATTGTCTTATAGAGTGATTAGATAAATAATTTAGTTACTCTATAAGATTGTATAATATACTTTGTATATAAAAGTATAAAAATAGACTTTATAATTATATAGGGAGATAGTGCTTATGATATTTGGAAATATAAATCATAGTAAGACATATTCAACATTGCATGAAGATTTACTTAGATGTTTTGAATATGCTAAAGATAATTCATTAATAGATTATGAAAAAGGTACTTATACAATAGATGGTGATGATATTTTTGTGAATATTGTAGAGTATAAAACTTGTGAAAAAGAAGATAGATTCTGGGAAGCTCATAAGAAGTATATAGATGTTCATTTGATGCTTGATGGATGTGAACGAATAGATATAAATTTTATAGAAAATTTAGAACAAAAAATATATGAAGAAAAGGGCGATTTCTTGCCTCTTGATGGTAAAAATAATGGATACATGGAACTTAGAAAAGGTGATTTTTTAGTTTGTTATCCGGAAGATGCTCATATGACAGGAATAAAAGTTTTAGAAAAAGAAAATATCAAAAAAGCTATTTTTAAGGTTTTGGTTAGATAATGATAATTTATATAACCACTAGGGCTGAAAATAGTGATTTAACTTTCAGCGATTAGTGAGACTTCGTAAATTTTAGTTAGATTACTATTTTCAGCCTTAGTTTTTTATGAGAAAATTGAAAATAATTAAAAGCTTAAAATTTTGTAAAGGAGTTAACTTATGGAAAATATAGATGTATTCTTATTAATAGGACAAAGCAATGCTAGAGGATTGGGAAATCCAAAAGAGAGCATCATTCCAAATGAAAATTGTTTTGAATATTTGAGTACTGATGAAATTATAAATATGAGATGTGAGCTAGAGACTTCAGAAGGTGATGGTACTATAGCACCTGCATTTTCAAATGAATGGAATAAGCTTACTGGAAATAAAGTTTGTTTTATTCACAATGCAAAAGATGGTTCAAGAATAAAAAACTGGAATCATGATAATAACTGGTTTCTAAATGACACTATAGAAAAATTTAATACAGGCTGTACTACCTTAAGTAAACTTTATAATATAGAAAATAAATACGTTATTTGGATTCAAGGTGAAAGTGATGCAAAATATGGTAGTGATGTATTGTACTATAAAGAAAGTCTAAAAAAAATTGCGTATAGGCTTAAAGAAGAATGTATGATTGATAAAATGTTTGTAAGTTTAACTGGTTATTGGCTTGGAGAAGATGAATATTTTATTAGAACAAGACGAATTGCAGCAGCACAGGAGTCGGCTTGTAGTGAATGTGATATATTATGTGTAGGAAGCAAAATTGCTATGCAGTTTCATGACAGAGGATTAACTATTGATGATGTTCATTACACTCAAGAAGGTCTTAATATGTTAGGAGAGGACTTATGTAAAAATATTTATAAGTATCATATAACCAAAGAAAAAAGTGTATTAAGTGATACTATAGACTTATCAGAAGCAAGGAAATATATCTGTGAATTGGAAAAGATAAGTAAAAGATTTGTGTAATATAAAATTTTAAATAGAGTTGTTAATTTATAAAAATAATTTGTATGGAGATATGTTATGAAAAATTACGTTTGTATAGATGTTGGAGGTACTTCAATAAAATATGGTTTTATTAGAGAAGATGGATTTATAATTGATAAATCAAGTCTTGATACTGAAGCAAAGGAAAAAGGTGGAGAAGGAATATTAGCCAAAATAAAAGATATAGTAAAAAAATATATAGAGGAAAATGAAATAAGTGGTATATGTATATCAACTGCAGGTATGGTTGACCCAGTTGAAGGTAAAATACTATTTGCCTTAGAAGAATTAATTCCAAACTATAAGGGCATGCAATTAAAAAAAGAAGTAGAAAAAGAGTTTAATATAAAATGTGAAGTTGAAAATGATGTTAATTGTGCTGGACTTGGTGAAATGTGGCTTGGAGCAGGTAGAGGTGCAACATCTTCTATATGTTTAACAATAGGTACTGGAATTGGTGGATGTATTATAATAAATAATAAACTGATAAATGGGTTTAGTAATAGTGCTGGTGAAGTAGGATATATGAATGTAAATGGAAGTTCTTTTCAAGAATTGGCATCTACTAGCAGTCTAATTAAAAAAGTAGCAAAAATAAAAAATTTGAATGAAAATGACTTAAATGGAAAAATAATTTTTGATTTAGCAAAGAATAATGATGAAGATTGTTTAAAAGAACTCGATAATATGATAAAATCATTAGCAGTTGGAATCGCAAATATATGTTATGTAATAAATCCAGAAGTGGTAATTTTAGGTGGTGGGATTATGGCACAAGAAAAGTTCCTAAAACCAAAAATAGACAAAGCATTAAAGGAGGTTCTTATAGAGAGAGTTTACAAAAACACTAATATAGAATTTGCAAAGAGACAAAATGATGCAGGAATGCTTGGAGCATTATATAATTTTTTAAACAAAATATAAAGAATAGAAGGGTTTTTAATGAGTATTTTAGAACAATTGGAATCACCAACTTTTAAAGTCACAAAATCAGATAAATTATTAATAGCTTATATAAAAGAAAATATAGATGATGTATTTTATAAACCAATATCACAAATAGCTAAAGAGAGCAATATTGGTGAAGCAACTATAACTAGGTTTGTAAAAAAAATGAATTTTAATGGATTACAGGATTTTAAAGTTACTTTAGCACAAGAAATATCAACTATCAATAAAAAAAATATTATAAATAAAAATATACAAAATGATGAGCCAGCTTTGGATACAGCAAAAAAACTTTTAAGTTCAAATGTAACCACTTTAGAGAACACAGTAGAGATAATCAATAGTAAGGATGTACATGACTGCGCAAGGCTTATAATAAATGCAAAGAAAGTTTACTTCATAGGTATTGGATATTCTGGTATAATAGCACAGGATTCAAACTATAAATTTATGAGAATAGGTCTTAATTGTGTAAGTTTTGACAGTAGTCATACAATGATAATGATGTCTTCCATAATGGAAGAAGGAGATTTAATAATTGCAATTTCACATTCTGGTGAAACAGAAGAGATTATAAAAACTGTAAAGCTTGCAAGAGCCAATAATGCTAAAATTATATCAATTACTGAAAATAAAAATTCTGAATTAAAGGATATTTCAGATGTACACTTATCTTATGTATCGGGAGAAACAGTACTGGAAACCGGTTCAATATCTTCTAAATTAGCACAATTTTTCATTATTGATTTAGTATATACACAGGTAGTAAAAGAACTTTCTAATGAAGCTATTGAAAGGAAAATTAAAACTACAAATGCTATAAAATTGTTTAAAAATGAATAAAATAAGAAATTTGTAATGTTTTATAGAGCTCTCTTAAAAATTTAGGAATGGAGAGATATTACATGTCTAAATTAAAAGATTATAATATTGATAAAGTAATAATTTTTAATAATTTAAGTACTAAAACGAAGAATCAACTTAAAGAAAAAGTTAAACTAAAAAGATTACAAAAAAAAGAAATTTTATTTTATGAAAAAGATAGCTTAGACAGTGTTTATATACTTTTAGAAGGAAAGGTATCTATTTTTAAGATAAGTGAAAATGGAGAGAGAAAAGTAATTTTCATATTAAATAGTGGGGAAGTCATAAATGATATTACACTTGACGCTTCTAAAAACTCTACTGTTGGCTGTGAAGCATTTGAAAATTCAATTGTAGCTTATTATAGTATTGAAGAATTTTTAGAAATTATGCAAAATGATTTTCAACTTACAAAGGATATTATTTCTTATATGGAAAGAAGAATAAGACGTTTATATAGACAGTTGAAAAATTCTATATCCATAAAAGTAGATAAAAAACTTGCAGCAAAATTATATAGGTTAAGTAGAGAATTTGGAGTTTGCTGTGGAGAATGGACTTTACTAAATGTAAATATTACAGTTACATATTTAGCTGATATGCTTGGCTGTAAAAGGGAGACTGTTTCCAGAATGATAAAGGTATTGCAAAAAGAAGAACTTATTAAAATTGACAATAAAGGTTTTTATGTTAAAGAAACTGAATTATCAAGGTATTTTAAAAATAATTAATTATGATTAAGTAAGAGTATTATTAGAATTTTAATTAAATAAAAATATTATTAAGAGAATCTATTTATAGATTCTTTTTTATTGTCTAATTTATTAATTTTTATTTTACCCTATTGAATTGTATAAAAAAACAAATAAGATTCTTTTTTATTCAAAAAATTGAGTAGATAGTAGTTTTATTGTACTTAATGATTGTATTTAAGTGATTAGATTTGAAATTGAATAATGTAGATAATAAAAAAATATTAACAGAACTTAATAAACTCCATTAATATTTTTTTTATTATTTTTGAAACTGTGATAATTATCACGGAAGCATAGAAAATAAAGTGTTAAGATTTAAACAAGATAGCAAGTAAGTAAAACTAAAATATAAGAAAGGTGATAAAAATGAAACTAAAATTAGATTCATCTAAGTTCAATGAAGGTCTGAATTATCTAAAAAAAGACTACAAGATATTTGCACCAGTTTTAATCCCATTTAAAGGTACTTTTTCAGATACTGATGTTATAAGATACAAGGAGGTAAACGCTTTTGAAGAAATGGAATTTGCTAAGAAAGCAAACTTTTCACCAAAAGAAGTTGTACTTCCCATAAATCAAGTATTGTTTTATTTTACTGAAAAAGAGTTTAAGGAAAGCGATTTAGACAACAAGAAAATTTTAATTTTCTTAAGAGCTTGTGACATAAATGGTATAAAAAGACTTGATGAAATATATCTAAATAATGGTGAAGAAAAAGATTATTTTTATAAAAATATCAGAGATAAAGTAAAGTTTGCACTTGTAGGGTGTAAGGAAAGTTTTAGAAACTGTTTTTGTGTGAGCATGGATTCTAACAAAACTGATAATTATTCAATTGGATTAAATATAGAAGGAGATACACTGTACTTAGATATAAAGGATAGTGAATTTGAAGTATTTAATGGAGAAGCAACTGAATTTAATGTTGATTATGTAACTGATAATTTAATATCTGTAGATGTGCCAGAGAATATTGATTCAAATGAAATGATAGGAAATTCAATATGGGATGAATATGATACAAGATGTATAGGATGTGGTAGATGTAATTTTGTATGTCCAACATGTTCATGTTTTACAATGCAGGATATTTTCTATAAGGAAAACGAAAATGTAGGTGAGAGAAGAAGGGTTTGGGCTTCTTGTCAAGTAGATGGATATACAGATATAGCAGGTGGAAATTCTTTTAGAAAAAAACAAGGTGAAAGAATGAGATTTAAAACTATGCATAAAATACATGATTTTAAAAAAAGATTCGGATATCATATGTGTGTTGGTTGTGGAAGATGTGATGATGCCTGTCCGCAATACATATCATTTTCAAAGTGTATAGAAAAAATAAATGATTTAGTAATTAGTAAGGAGGAAGTATAAATGAACCCATATATACCAGTAAGTGCAAAAATACTAGATATAGTTAAACATACTGATAAAGAATGGACTTTTAGAGTAAACTGCAATACAAAAGGTGTATTGCCTGGAAAGTTTTATGAGATATCTATACCTAAATACGGTGAAAGTCCAATATCAGTATCAGGATATGGAGAGGATTATATTGACTTTACAATAAGAAATGTAGGAAAAGTAACTAGCGAGTTGTTTAATTATAAAGAAGGAGATTCTTTTTTTATAAGAGGTCCTTATGGAAATGGATTTGATGTATCCCTTTATGAAGGAAGAGAAATTGTAGTAGTGGCAGGAGGAAGTGCATTAGCCCCTGTAAGAGGAATAGTTGAATATTTTTATAATAATAAAGAAAAATGCGAAAAGTTTAAATTAATAGTAGGATTTAAATCACCAAAAGATATTTTATTTGCAGATGATTTAAAGAGATGGAGTAAAAAACTTGATATTTTAGTTACTGTAGATGGAGCAGAGGAAGGATATAGTGGTAATGTAGGATTAGTAACAAAATACATACCAGAATTGGATATGAAAGATATAAACAATACTTCTATAGTTGTAGTTGGACCTCCAATGATGATGAAATTTACAGTAGAAGAATTTTTAAAAAGAGATTTAGATGAAAAGAACATTTGGGTTTCTTATGAAAGAAAAATGTGTTGTGGAATAGGTAAATGTGGACATTGTAAAATGGATGATACTTACATATGTTTAGATGGACCAGTATTTGATTATTCATATGCTAAAAATCTTATTGATTAGGGGGTGAAGTTTGTGATAAGAGATTTAAATACCAAAAAAGTAATGAAAAATGCTTATAGAATTACAAAAACAAAATATGAGACTTCTTTAAGAGTTAGAGTACCTGGAGGTCTTATTGACCCTGAGAGTTTAGCTGTAGTTTCTAAAATTGCAAGTGAGTACGGCAATGGACAGGTGCACATAACTACAAGACAGGGGTTTGAAATATTAGGAATAAATATGGAAGATATGGAAGAAATAAATAAAATTATACAACCTGTTATTGAAAAAATGAATATAAATCAAAGTGAGAAAAACGCAGGTTATCCAGCAGCAGGTACAAGAAATATAGCAGCTTGTATAGGAAATAAAGTCTGTCCAAAGGCTCAATATAATACAACTGAATTTGCTAAAAGAATAGAAAAAGCTATATTTCCAAATGATTTACATTTTAAAGTGGCTTTAACTGGTTGTCCAAATGATTGTATAAAAGCTAGAATGAATGACTTTGGAATTATTGGTATGGCTTTACCAATATATGAAAAGGATAGATGTGTAAATTGTGGAGCATGTGTAAAAAAATGTTCTAAGATATCTGTTGGAGCATTAAAAACAGAAAATAATAAGGTGGTAAGAGATAAAGATAAGTGTATAGGCTGTGGAGAGTGTGTACTAAATTGCCCAACAAATGCATGGACTAGAGATGAGAAAAAATACTATAGATTAGCTATAATGGGTAGAACAGGAAAGAAAAACCCTAGACTAGCAGAAGATTTTCTTTTATGGGTAGATGAGGACAGCATAATAAAGATAATACTTAATACTTATAGATATGTAGAAAAGTATATAGATAAAGATGCACCAGGAGGAAAAGAACATATAGGATATATAATTGATAGAACAGGATTTATGGAATTTAAAAAATGGGCACTTGAAGGTGTAGAGCTTCCAGAAATAACTAAAATGTACGAAAACATATACTGGAGTGGAATTAAATATCTATAAATTGAGTAAAACATATATTTGAATAAATTAAAATTTAATAGAAGGAAGAGGGAATTATGCATAAAGAAACTTTGGATAAATTAACTAATGCAGCTATAAATAAGATAAATTTATTAAACACAAGTAAAGTAAAATATTTGGTATCTTCTGCGTTTGCAGGACTTTATGTAGGTATAGGTATACTTTTGATATTTACTATTGGAGGACTTTTGACTGATGCAGGTTCACCTATGACTAAGATAGTAATGGGGTTATCATTTGCAATAGCACTAAGTTTGGTTATAATGACGGGAACAGAGTTATTTACTGGAAACAATATGGTTATGTCTGCTGGTATGTTAAATAAAGGTGTAAGTATAAAAGATACTTCTAAAATATGGGCATACAGTTGGGTAGGTAATTTAATCGGAGCTTTGGTTTTAGGCATTATATTTGTAGGAACTGGTCTAGTAGACAAAGGACCTGTAGCTGAATTTTTTGCAAATACAGCAGCTAGTAAAGCATCCATGCCATTTACAGCTCTTTTCTTTAGAGGGATTTTATGTAATATTCTAGTATGTGTATCAGTGTTGTGTTCGTTTAGAACTAATAGTGATACTGCAAAAATAATTATGATATTCTTATGTTTATTTGCTTTTATAACATCAGGCTTTGAGCATAGTGTAGCAAATATGACAATTTATAGTGTTTCATTATTTTCACCAACAATAAGTACAGTTACTATTGGAGGAGCTATTTATAATTTAGTAGCTGTAACACTTGGAAATATTGTTGGAGGAGCTTTATTTATGGGTCTTGGAACTTATATATTAGGTAAAGAAAAGCTTAATTAAATTTATTGTATAAATTATAACTCTCTTGATAAATACATTTTTAGTATTGTTGAGAGAGTTATTTTTATATTTTTGAAAAAATATTTGAAACAAAAAAAATATGGGAGCATACGAAAATATATCGGTTATATATATAAAAAATACGTTTATATATGAATTATATAGTTCTAAATATAAAAAAAGTTAAAGTCCTACCGTAAAAAAGCGCATTTTGAATAAGATAACAAATATGATAAAATTGGTCTTGTTGAAATTTTTAGGGGGGATATGATGACAAAGAAACTAGTAATATCAAAAACAAAGTTGTTTATTTTTATAATAGCATTTATTTCTATATTTATATATTTATTTGGAAGTAAAAATACACTTATAGGTGTAGGTATAGTAACAGCTATGCTAACACTCTTGGAAAGAGATTTAACTATTTCTCCAATTAAAAATTTACTGAAGTATTTAGCAATAAATATAATCTTAGGAATACTATCATTTTTTGCAGTACAAAATATGTATTTAGGAGTTTTATTAAATTTTATAGCATTATTTATAATAGGGTATGTATTTAGTTATGACTTAAAAAGAGCAGTATATGTACCCTTTGGTCTAATGTATATATTTATGGTAAGTATACCTGTAGGAAAAAGTGAATTTCCTATGAGATTGTCGGCTTTAGCTGTTGGAGCAGTTATAATAATGATTGCTCAATTTGTTATGAATAGAAATAGGATGAAAAATGTCGGAGATAAAGAACTGATATCTATATGTGATGAATTATTAGAAAAAATTAGTCTTTTAAAAAATACTATTAATGATGATAGTTCTATAATTAAATCTAGTATGAGAAAAATAGATAGCTGTAATTATAGAATAAATTCTATATCTAAAAATTTGAAAATGGTTATTTTTGATAATAGAAAAGATGACTTTTATATCAGTATTAGAGGTATAGACATAATGAATATTTTATTTTCATTAGAAAGAATAAGTTTAATCCTGGAAAGATACAAAAAGGATAGTAAAGAATTTGAAGATGAAGATATAAAAAATATTTTAGAAGAAAGTAGCATAAATAGTAAATCAGATGTTTTAGTTGTAGCAACGAAAGAAATAAACTATATTAAGATGTGTTTAGAAAATAAAGATACCATAACTGATAAAGAGATATTAGGATTTAGAGATTATGTTATTGCTCAGGATACTAAAAATATAAATTTAAAAGAAATTTATAGTGTTTTAGAAAATTTATATGAGTTTTTAGTAGATTATAAAAAAGTAAAATCAAGAGACGAAAAGAAAGCTGAAAGAAAATCAAAGATACCTCATGAATTTAAACGACTATCAATATATAAGAAAAACTTTAATTTAAATTCTATAAGATTTTCTTATGCAGTAAAGATTGCTTTAGCTACAGCTGTAGCAGGTTTTATTATGGATTATTTCCATTTAAGAGATGGAAGATGGATAATGTTAACTGTCTTTTCATTAACACAACCTTACGCAGAAAATTGTATACAAAGGTCTAGAAAAAGAATAGAAGGTACATTTATAGGAGCTGTAATATTTATTGTATTATTTTCAATAATAAAAGATAGTACATTAAGGTCGTTAATAGTTCTTTTAGCAGGGTATATAAACTCTTATGTAGTTGATTATAGAAAATTAATGGTATGTGTAACTGTTTCAGCTCTTGGTTCAGCAGTAGTTATGGGAGACCCAAATGTTTTAACCATAAGCAGGATTTCATATGTAGCATTAGGAGCAATTATTGCACTAATAGTAAATAAGTTTATATTACCATATGATGCTAAAACAGGCTATCAACATGTTATAGAAATGTATAAAGGAATAGTTAAAAATATAATTGATGAAGTCAATAAGTCTATAGAAAATGTAGCTGATGTTTACTATATAAAAAATTTATTATTGATACCATCACTTATTGAAGATAGACTTATGTTGATAAATGCTATATATAAAGATAAACATCAAGAGGATTTTTTAGAAAATCAGAAATTACTAATAAGTAATATGTATAATCTATATATAAATGTTAATAAAAATAAAATAAAAGATGAAGATGTTGAAAAAATATTGAGAGATACTAATTATATTTCAAATTACAATGTAGATAAGTATGATGAAGGAAGAAGTGTAATTTTAGAGAGTATTGTAAATACTAAAAGTCTAGGTGACAAGATAATATGTCTAAACTTACTGCAAACTCTAAATGGTGTCAAAGAAATGTATAGAATAAGTAATATAACTAAAATTTCAATAAAAGAAGCAGCTTAGATATTAAATTATAGAATAGCCATATATTTAAAATAAAGTATATGGCTATTTGTTTTATAAAATACTAAAAGAAAATAATATATAAAAAACAAAAAACATATATTTATGAATTTTATATGAAAATAGTTAAAATATTGATTTTTTTCATTGGTTGAAAAAACAATTTACTTAGGATAAACTATAATAGTATTCAAATATTATGGGGGTTAGATTTATGAGTAAAGATGTAAAGGTAAAGCGTAATAAGAAATATGATACATTTAGTATAACTATGGAACTTGAGAGACCTTTACTTTATGATGAGGTTGAGAACAAAGATGATAAAAATAATAATAGAAAATTTAACATAAAGAATAAGATATTTAAGGGAATAGGTATACTATTTGTATTGATTTTGCTTGGCTTTTTCATATGGATAAATAAAACATATGAACCTCAAAAGCTGGCAAAAGAAGCTCTAGTCAGCAATAGTAAAGTTGAAGTAACTGTAAATGAAAACATTTCATTTACACCAAAAGGAAGAAAAGTTTCTAAAGGTTTAATTTTGTATCCAGGAGCTAAAGTAGAAATAGAATCTTATGCTCCACTTGCAAGAAAAATAGCAGAAAGTGGATATGAGGTTGTAATCGTAAAGATGCCACTTAATCTAGCTATACTTGGAACTAATAAGGCACAGAAAGTTATGGATTCTTACAACAACATAGAACATTGGGTAATAGGAGGTCATTCATTAGGAGGAGTTGCAGCATCAAATTTTGCACGTGATAATAAATTAATTGAAGGCGTTGTATTTTTAGCTTCTTATCCAATGGGTGATGAGTTGAAAGAATTAGGAAAAAAAGTTATATCTATATGGGGGAGCAAAGATGGAGTAGTCAATTTTAAAAGTCTTGTAGAATCAAAACAAAAACTTCCTGATGATACAACTTATGTTGAGATTGAAGGAGGAAATCATGCACAATTTGGAGATTATGGAAAACAAAAGGGAGATAATGATGCTATTATAAGTCAAGAAAAACAACTTAATATTACTGCCAATAGTATCATTAAATTTTTAAAGAATATATCTTAAACTAAAATTTAAAAAATATAATTTTATAAGTTATTATTTAAAGTAAATATTAATAATATAATAGAATGAATATTTTATTACAAGGGGGATTTTAATATGGAATACGATATGCCACTTTACAGACCACCAAGTGAGGCTTATAGTCTTATAATACAAGTCACACTAGGATGTTCTCATAACAAATGTACGTTTTGTAGTATGTACAAATCTAAAAAATTTAAAATAAAGCCACTAGAAGTAATAAAAAATGAAATTGATATATTTAGAAGATATTATAAGCATGTAGAAAGAATATTCTTAGCAGATGGAGATGCATTGATAATACCAATGGAGAAATTAAGAGATATTATTTTATATATAAAAGAAGTTTTTCCAGAGTGTGAAAGAATTACTATGTACGGCTCTCCTAAATCTATAGAGAAAAAATCTGATGATGAACTTAAAGAATTAAGAAAACTTGGTGTTAAAATGATTTATCTAGGGCTTGAAAGTGGAAGCAATGAAGTATTAGAAGATATTAAGAAAGGTTTTAGTAGTGAACAATTAATAAAAGTTGGTAGAAAAGTTAAAAAAAGTGGGATTAAATTATCAGCCACTGTAATAGCAGGTCTTGGAGGAACTAAAAAAACACATCAGCATGCAGTTGATACAGGAAAAATGTTAGGAGCAATTTCACCAGATTATGTGGGTGTACTTAGTTTAATGGTAGAACCTAATACTGAACTTTACGATTTACTTAAGGCAGGAGAGTTTACAATACTAGAGGATAAGGCTGTGTTACAAGAAATTAAAGAGATGATAAAGAATATAGATGCTAATGAAAAAATTGTATTTAGAAGTAATCATGCATCAAATTATGCTAATTTAAAAGGTGTATTACCTGATGATAAACAACGTCTAATTGATGAAATTGATTACTATCTAAGTAACCAAAAGCTAAAAAGAGAAGAATATAGAAGACTATAGTTTTTGATATATCAATCTATATTGATAGGTAAATACTAAGATTATTTAGATACAAAAAATCATGCTACATTAATAGTTGCTTACTATTGATGTAGCATGATTTTTTTATTAAAAAACAAAATGGTATATTCATATATAATATATCAATAATAATGAAAATGTGAACTAGTTTAATAGAATTTTACCTATTATAATAAAAACAGGAATTTAAATAATAAAAAGTAAAGTAACTTTTTATTAAGTAACTTTACTTTTTATTTTATTTAATGTTGTATTAAATTTATATATATTAAAATAATATACAAATTTTGAAAAAGCTCTTATAAAATGATTATTAAAGTAAAGTTTAATATAAATAAATTATAAAATATTAAACTAATTTATCAATATTTCCTGATTGAATATGCTTAATGTTTGATTGAATTTTTTTATATGGCCAATCCCACCATTTAATTTCTAATAATTTTGAAATTGTATCATTATTAAATCTCTTTTTTATAATTTTTGCAGGTACTCCTCCAACAATAGAATACGGTGGAACGTCATTAGTAACTACTGCTCTTGTTCCAATAATTGCACCATCACCAATATTTACACCTGACATAATTATAGAATCATAACCTATCCACACATCATTTCCAATTATAATGTTACCCTTATTGTCCCAAGCGTCCGTTATATGGTTGATATCGAGTTTCCATTCTTCATAAAAGATGGGAAAAGTATATGTGGATTTTGATTTCATTGAGTGATTTCCACTAGTCATTAGAAATTTTGCATTACATGCTATTGAGCAAAACTTACCAATTATTAATTTATCATTGTTTATAGGGTAATGATACAATACATTGTTTTTCTCAAAATCTCTTGGGTCATTATAAAAGTCATTATATATTGTGTAATCTCCAACTTCTATATTTTCCCTTGTTATTACATTTTTAAGATATACAGTTTGATAATCATTACTTCTTGGATATACCTTATTTGAACTTGGAATAGTCATATTTAAATCTCTCCTTTAATATATATTATGTTTTTGACTATTCCACTACTACAATACATCTCTTCACAGAATCACTCCTTGTTAAGAATCTTCATAAGATAATGGCGTCCTTTTTTAGTGTTAAGTCGGATATTCTTTCTTAGTACATTCTTTTTAGCGTATAACTGACAAACTGTCATTTTCTTACCAATAGTGTCAATGCTATCATCAAGGTCATTTTGTATTGCTTTTTCCTTATCCCTTAATGATATATCATCACGTTTTCCCTTTGGGGGTTTATCAGTAGGTACAAGTTTCCAAGAGTAAACAAATTGTGCTTTACCAAATGAATATACATACTTATATGCGTATCTTCCATCTTTTCTCTGGCTCTCTCCAGTTCTTAAAATTCTATCTTTATTATCTCGTCTTTTTTCAGTTGACATGATAAGAAGCTCCTCTCAATAACCGAATTGAGCTTGATACGTCATATGAATATTATAACATATAAGGCTCAATTTCATTAGATAACGTCAAGTGTATCAACGATTTTCTCAAATTGTTTTCTCTTTATTTGAATGCGATTGCTATTCATAATGACCCAGCCAGAATCAAGGTTTTCATCAGCAAGTTTACGTAATTTTTTCTCTCCAATACGAAAGTATTTTGACGCTTATTCAATCGTCAAGGTATATTTTTCCCAAATAGGTACATCAGTATTGTTCATAGAATGTATCACTCCTTTCTATGTTCGTAGTTCAGAAGTAGATAGATGGCTTTGGTAAGCTCCATTGGTATTTCAACCAATCCCATTCTTATGGGCAGAACCGTGTCATACAGGTGTATCATTATACTGTGGTACAGGTTACGGCAAAACAACCGTTCCAAAGGTTATTCACAAATCACTATATAGTAGCTCTCTTGATTAAGGTCATGGCGTATAGTATTTGTTGGCTATCTGTATCACAAACGTATCTATCTACTTTATTCAGTTGTCAAAGAACAGTCGGCATTGATTTGCCTATAAAAAATCACAATAGCTTATGGGCTTTTATAGACAAATAATTAGTGATTCTCCATGTACCAAATAGCTTGATACATGGAGAGAGGGCGAGATTAAGACAAATTAAATCTCAAAATAGCAGTGATTAGTTTTGTTCCTAGCATTCGCTTTGTTTCTTCTTCTACATGAATATAGGGATTTCCGTATTCATCAAATAAAGTTTTCTGTGAAAGACGAATGATATAGTGTTCAAAATGTTTAAGTATTACGTTTATTGCATTTACATCGCCATGTACAGCAAGTAAAATAATTGTAAAAGGTAATACTTCTTTAGTAGGTTTCATTTCAATGTTCCTGCATGAGTTCTTTCAACTCTTTTAGTGCATTTGTTTTGTGATAATGTATGGTATTTTCTGCTAAATCCATCAATGTTGCTATGTCAGCATTTGTCATGTTGAGAAAGAATGAAAGTAGAATTATATCTTGTTTTCTTTTTGTAAGTTTTCCGATTGCTTGCGCCATTAATACATCTTCAATTCGTATGTTGTAGTCGTAAGAAACCATACAGATGTAGTTAGAATCATAATCATCTAAAATACTCAATTTACTTAATTCTGCAAGTGACAAAGATTCGAGAGATACCAAATAATCATTTCTGCGTTTATTTTCGTCATAAATATCTCTAGCATAGTTACGCAAAACTGTTTTACAGAAACTGTCGAATTGATGTTCAATTGTCTTTCCATCGCAAGGAGTTAAATAACCTTGCTTACTCCTATCACGGTGGGAGGGCGTTAAATCTTCGATAAATTTCAAAAAAAAAGAGAAAAAAATACACACTCTGCCTATAGGGCAAAAATGTGTATTCTTTAAAACGTATTTAATTTATATTGGTTGTAAGCCACCACCATATTGATGTATGGAAATATGCATTGGCTAGCTTTTCATAAAAATACAAAGATGCATAAGAAATTAATAGAGGGGAAAAACTTATTCTGTTATTAAAAAGTAGGTTAATTCTAATAAATGCTATTGCGGTCGAATTAAACTATATACATGGCAATCAATCATGTTTCTATTCTTTATTATGAATTGTGACAGTATTCTTCAATCTTAAAGCCACATTTTACTTGACTCTCTATTGTAGGAATATACATTAGCATGAATTTTGTTAAGGTTGTATTTTTCAAAGGCAATTTTGCATATTTCTTTTACTGCATTTGTTGCTATCCCTTTGCCCCAATAGTTCCTAGCAAGTCAGTAACCTAATTCAGCATTTTTATTAATAGAGGTATCTTCTTCAAATGTTAGGCTGATACTTCCAATAGCCCTTTCTTGATAAAAAATAGCATAGCTAAGTTGTTTAACATCTGAAGTTGTCAAACAAAAACTAATAAAATCTCTAGCGTTTTGCTACCTATAAGGGTGGGGGAAGTTGTCACGAAGATTGTTTGCAATTTCTTTATCATTCGCAAACTCAACTAAATCGGTAATATAAGCATAATTCCACTCTATAAGTTCCATTTTTCTTCTCCTTTTATGAAACAGCTACAAGAAATCTTTCTAAGCCAATACCACTTATCAAACAGCGTTCTTTTTTATTTCCAAGCATTTGATAAGTCCAGTCAACAAATCCACCGTCAACTATTTCAACGGTTTCATTTCCTTGTTTGACCGATAATTTGAAATTGATACCTTTATAATAATTATTATCAACATCATCATTATGAATTGATAACTCTATATTAGGAAAAATAAGTTTGATAGTTTCAACCATTCTGTCGAAAAATCCGTCATTATCTTTGTATCCGTTTCTTTTGCGTAGAATAATAGAGAAACGAACATTTTCTATTTCACTTAATATATCTTTATAATAGTTTAAGTGCTTTTCTAACAACATTTTTTCACAAGTGTAAGACCCTGTATCTATACCAGATGAAACCATACAATATAAGCCAAAATGTGAATATAAACCTTTACCTACAAAATTTTGTGCTCTTATTACCCTAGCAGTAGTAGCCATGTGGATAGGTATGGTATTATTTTCTTCTTTTCTTTTTAATTTATCAGCAATAATTATTGCCAACATATTTGAGGGGTCTGCAAGTGTTTCTGTCCCTCGTAGAGCACTTACTACGTTATATTGATCTACGGAGCCAAAAACGCTACAGCTACCTAATGGGGCAGAGGGAGAAAGCATAATCGTCTTGATATCCATATTGAATGCTTTTCTCAATAATTTTGATTCCAAAGCATGAATTTCTTCTGGATCTATACCGCTAGGGATAGTAAATCTATTTAGTTGGTATGACTTTAGAATATCAGTTGCAGTTAAAGTATTTGCTTGTCTATCAAACACTTCTAATAGAAGTGAGTTCAAATCTGATTTTGATAGAGCTGATAACTTATCAACTATATTCTTATCCCCAATTTTATTTGTAATTCTACTTAAAATATCACTCATAGTTATCCTCCATACTGTTACTTTCAAAATAATTATAGAATTGTTACAACAACTAATCTAGGTCATTTGACCAAAAATGAAAAAACACTGAATATTTACTATTCAATATTTTTTTACTTTGGGTTTATTTGATTAAATCTTGAAAATACTGTAATGCAACCCTTTCAGCTTCAACCTTTCGGACAATAGGACTTTGTGATAATTCCTCTCTTAACTCAAGATACAGGTTGATAGTAGCCTGCAATGCATTAACACAGCTTTTATATTCATGGTTAGCAACCGTCTTTTCTAATGCTTCAATATATTGGGGTGCGTCCAATTCAATTTTTCTAACTCCACGAGGTAATTTACCTAAGAGAAGCTGTATTAATGGGGCAAGTACTGATTGTCTTAAAAAAGATAAAAAATCAATTGTTTCAAATAGTTCTCTACGTCCAATCTTAGTGCAAGCGTAATGAACCCAAATCCAAAATCTATCTTCAATCCACTGTAAGTCTGGAGTTGGGAAGTATGCTTCTTTTTTAGTATAACACCTCTCACTGTCTTTTATTAGCTATCAATCCAACATAATTATGCATAGGAGTATTATATAATGAAGAAATAAAAAAAAATAGGTCACTTGACCCGAAATAAAAAAGCATTGAATAATTATTATTCAATACTTTTTTGAAATTATACTTATGTTGTAGGAAGATTCTTTAATACCTCTCGCTGATTAATTACACTAAATCTTTTGTTTTCATAAGCAATTAGATGTTCTTGTACACATTCATTTATAGCACGATTAATGCTTCTAATTGGAGCGTTTACTTCGCTAGCAAGCTGTTTTTTGGTAAGCAGATTTAATTCACTTCTATAATAGTGTAAGGATATACACCTCAGAAGTCGTTCTTTAACACTTAAAGATGATAATTCTTCAATTAATTCAGCATTTACAACTAATTTACTAGATATTTCTCGAATCAGAAATTTTGTAGCTTCAAAATCTCCCCTTAACCAGTTTAAAAAATCATCTCTATGAAGTTTATATACATTACAATCTGTGAAAGCGACAATTTCAACGGGTTTTTTCCCATCATTAAATTGTTCCATTTCTCCAAAAAAACTACCACTTCTATAAAGATGAATAGTTGAGATGTTTCCTTTCACATTTAAGATGAATGCTTCTGCAATACCGTCAATCATAAGAATTACATATTCATTTTCTTGCTCAGCAAAAAGAATAGTCTCTTTCTTTTTATACGTTTTTTTAACAAGCTTCTTTTTAATATCTTCATTCATAAAATCAATTAAATGCATATTCATCCCTCCTTACCAAATCTTTGATTAAATTATATCATCTTTCAATTAGTTAGGTAAGATAGTAAAAATATATTTACATAGAAACTATTCCATTATTATTTTCCAGTTGTCATTTTTCTGCAAAAACTTATCACTGTCACGACTGGAGATACCAGTAAGAAATGTTAGGATATCAATCGCTAAACTTTCAGAATCCTTTTTACGGCTCAAAATGACGTAAGGGTCAAGCAATCCTTTGTTTTCATCATCACTGGTTAAATTGACAATGTTTATCTCATGGGCTATTTCTGGTAGCGTTTCTTTCCATTTGCCACGTTCTGCTTTAGGGTCAACTATGACCGCTTGTCCGCCGAATAGTACCGCATAGTAAACAAGCATATTGTTACTGAATGATTTACCACCACCCAATGAACCGATAAAAGCAGACGCTAACGCATTGGTAATAGAACCCTTTATCCCTTGACTAGCAAGGACAGGTTTTAGATAGACATTCTTTCCAGTGTCCAGATTGTAGCCAACATAGATACCCTCATGTTCTCCAAGGGTTTGTGTCGCTCTAAAACCAAGTCCAGCCAAAAAATCCGAAGTGACATATTGAATATAATCATTGATGTAACGTTTGCTGACAGGAATAAATTCGCCATGCAATCCCAACATATCCCCAAAGGGACGCACGAGCTTGATTGATAAGTCGTCGTAAAAGTCTTTGACTTCATCACAACGCCTTTTTAGCTCGTCAAGATCCTTTGTAGATACACGGACAACATAGCTAAGTTTATACATAGATTCTTTACAGTTAAAAGTCTGTTTTTAAAAAAATGTATAAATTATAAATCAAAATATAGATACTATCAATCACCCACTAGGTGCAAAAAGCATTGATATGGTTAAATTATCAGACGCTAAAAGCTGGGCTATCCGAATGAGTGAAGATGGGTGTGCTTATAAATCCATTGACAATTATAAGCGCTCACTGAAAGCGTCGTTTTTCATGGCAATTCAAGACGACTGTATTAGAAAGAATCCATTTAATTTTCAGTTAAGTGATGTTTTGGAAGATACAACAGAACCAAAAATCGCTCTAACACCAGAACAGGAAATGGGCTTATTATTCTTTATGGAGAGCGATAAGACTTATTGTAAATATTATGATGATGTTGTTATCCTCTTAGAAACAGGACTACGCATTTCTGAATTATGCGGTTTGACTTTAGAATTGGATATGAAAAATAAAGCCATTATGGTAGACCATCAATTGTTGAGTGATACTAAGATTGGCTATTATGTAGAAGTTCCAAAGACCACACAGGGTAAGCGAGAAATTCCAATGACTGAAAGAGCTTATCAATCATTTGAACGTATCGTGGAACGGCGTAAGAACGCTAAAGCAGAACCAATCATTGTTGATGGTTACCAGAACTTCCTATTTCTTAAACAAGATGGATTACCAAAACAAGCAACTCATTATCAAAGCATGTTAAGAGCGTTAGTCAAGAAGTATAACAAGACCCATAAGGACAAGCTACCAAAGATTACGCCACATACCTTTAGGCATACACTCTGTACAAATATGGCTAACAAAGGAATGAGTCCTAATATATTGCAATATATTATGGGGCATAAAAACATTACTATGACGCTTGGCTATTATGCACATGGTTCATTTAGTTCTGCGAGAGCTGAAATGGAACGGTTATAAGCCTAGTAGTATGACTAGAGTTTACTACTTATTTACTACTTTTGATGGCATTCTTATACGGTTAAATGCCAACTTATGCAAAGTATCTTCCAAAAAGAAAATGCCGATACTCCTTGTAGATACAGGATATATCGACATTTACCAACTTATGAAAAGATAATCAAATTTAATATAAGTTTTTCAAATAAAAAGATACCAAATTCTTTTTCGAGAATCTATATAACATTACTTAAGCTTAGTTGGGGTATAAACAATTGAGTAGCTACTTTTGTATGGTGTTCAACTTTAGTCAAAACTCTTAAGTAATGCAAATGATTTAGATTCATTAATATTCAATCTCTTCATAAGTAGTGAAATTCGAGTTATTTCTGCATAATTATACTATGATTTATAGATTAATTCTATTAGCATCCAGAATAATATTGTTTATATGAATAAAATTTAAAGAATATTATGAAAATTATAGGATGTTAAAATAAATTTAGGTAAAAAAGAAGTGTTTGTATATTATAGAGTACCTTTTCTAAAATATGTGGGATTGTTTTAAGAATTAGAATAAAAATTATTTTTAAATTAGTATTTTTATAATGTATAGTATTTTTAATGTATAATTAAATTGTGCAGAAAATAGAATTTAAAGTCCTATAAAATTTCTGATTATGGAGGAGAATATGAAAAGAAAAGTTCAAGTAAAAAATATTACTATTGGAGAAGGTAGACCTAAAATTTGTGTACCAATTATTGGGAAAAATAAAAAAGATATTATAAAAGAGGCTAAAGAGTTAAAAGATGCATGTTTGGATATTATAGAGTGGCGAGTTGATTTTTTTGAGAATGTAGAAAATATTAAAGAAGTTAAGGAAGTTCTCTATGAATTAAGAAGTTATATACATGATATCCCTTTATTATTCACATTTAGAAGTGTAGTAGAAGGGGGAGAAAAATTAATATCAAGAGATTATTATACTACTTTGAATAAAGAAATTTCTAATACAGGTTTAGTAGATTTAATAGATGTAGAGTTATTTATGGGAGATGAGGTCATAGATGAAGTAGTTAATTTTGCTCATAAAAAAGAAGTGAAAGTAATTATATCTAATCATGATTTTAATAAAACTCCAAAAAAAGAAGAGATTGTATCTCGTTTATGTAGAATGCAGGAATTGGGCGCAGATTTACCCAAAATAGCTGTTATGCCGCAAAATGAAAAAGATGTGTTAGTGCTACTTGAAGCTACAAATGAAATGTTTAAAATTTATGCAGATAGACCAATAATAACAATGTCAATGTCAGGAATGGGTGTTATAAGTAGACTGTGTGGTGAAATATTTGGTTCTGCATTGACTTTTGGAGCTGCAAAAAGTGTTTCAGCACCAGGGCAAATATCATTTAAAGAGTTAAATTCAGTACTTAATCTATTACATAAGAGTATTAATTAAATTAATTATATAGAAATATTAGATGGTATTTTTGAAGATATAAATTAAATATAAAAAACTTTTCAGATAGTAAAATTTAAATTGGGCAATTATATCTGAAAAGCAACTATTTAGTGTGTATTTTGAAAGTGATATAGAAAATCTTATAAATCAACTATGGCATATTTAAAATATGCCATTAAAACCTACTAGACATTAGATTATAGATGGTATACTAGCATTTCTATTATTTATAGATAGTAAGTTTTCATAATAACTGTTTTATCTAAAGTAGAAGATATATTTGTATTATGTATATTTGTCATTATTTTTTTGTAATTATGTATATTAATGGTTATATATGTAATATAATATTATCACTCTATTTTTTGTATATTGTACATTACAACATTTATATCTATCATCATCAATTACAGTAGAATGTATGGGATACTTATTTTCACTTAACCAATATTTTTGCATATTCTTTGTCCAAGACTTTGGAAACTTCAATACTTTTTTGTTTATTATAACATCCTCATCTTCAAAAATATTAACTTCTCTTTCTATTTTTATTTTTCTGTTGTATATCTTATTGATAGATTCTTTGTCGAGTTTTATGTCCCTATACATATCAGGGCAATAGCAACAAACATAATTTCTTTTTTTTCGACGTTTAAATTTCACAACTTTCTCTATGCTAATTTCTAATTTTTTTGTACCATCTTTTATAAATTTAATATCTTCTATGTTCTCGCTTGAAAAAATTTCTGTCAATCTTAAAGTATCTACAGTTTCTCTAATTATTTGCTTTTTATAAGAAGAGAATCCATATCCAAAAGAAAGGTTTAATTTATTAGGGATGTAGCCATTTTTATATTTAAACATCTTAATTTTTTCCAATTCAGCATTATCTTTAAATTTCAACTTTTCATACCTAAAAGTTACTTTGCTAAAAAGAGTATATTCTACATCAATATATTCTTTTGCAATCTTAAATTTATCGCTACCTTCAATCACAATCATAGCCTATCTCCAATCGTTTTATATTAAAATAAGGCCATAGAACATGGTCTAATAGTACTCATTAGCACTATAAGACAATGTTAACACAAAAAGACAAAAAAAGGTTATTTATTTCAAATAACCTTTTTTTTTATATAAAATATAAAGAATTATATTTTATTCTTTTTTATGATGTCTATAATCTGTGATATCAGATTTAGTTCTCTTGAATTTAAGTCTTTTAACTCTTCATTTATATCATTTTCTAAATATGTTTTTCCAGTGGAAGTAATATCTTTTATAAGAACATCTGCAGAAATATTTAATATATTTACAAATTTTATGAATGTTTTAAGACTTGGATTCTTTTTACCACTTTCGATTTGAGTTATATACCAAGGCGATACTCCAACCATATTTGCAAATTCTTTTGAAGTTAAATTTGCTTTTTTCCGTTCTTCTTTAAGTCTTTTACCTATATAATTCATTATTGTTACTATTTCCCTCACTTATATTTCTTTGTATTTAATGATGCACTTTATTAACTCTAGCATTGCAATTTGTTCTTTTTCAGTTAATTTATTAATCATTTCATAACATTCTAAAGGTACAGAGTTATCAACGCCTTCTGTTGTAATAATATTTGCAAATAACAATTCAAGTGGTATGTCTAAAGCAGTAGCAATTTTCATTATAATATTGATAGATGTATTTGTCTCAGCTCTTTCAATCTGACCAATATATGTTGGATGTAAACCTGCCTTTTCTGCTAGAAACTCTTGACTATATCCCAATTTTGTTCTATAGACTTTTATTCTATCTCCTATTATTTTTCCTATATTTGCCAATTATTATCCCTCCACTTTAGATTATATTCATAGTTTAAGTTGTTTTATATAGACTATTTATACTTTTTTAGTCTAAATATAGACTATATATGTTTTTATACTGAAATAAGTGCTATTTATTTTTGTATAGTCTGTATCTACAATAAACAAATATGGATAAATCATATTTTTAATTAGAGAAATATTTTCATAATTTCATAGCCATACTACAATAATAAAACGAATTAATAATATGTTAATTATAGCATTTTTTATTGTAATTACATATTAGATATGTAGAATATATTTTGAAAATTAAAAAAATTTTCTATTTTATATATTGAACAATTTATGTAAATAGAAAATTTTTCAATAAGACTTTTGAGTTTAATCATTATATTGGTAAGGTAAACATTTTTAAATCTAATTATATATAGGTGAAATAAAAAATTAATTATAAGTAAGGCATTTAGAATAAAATTTTAAAAAAATTATAATTAAAAAAATAATGAAAATATATAATATTAGTTTAGATTATAAAAAATAAATATACAAATACTTATAAATACAAGTTATATACAAGATTTATAGTAGAGTAATAATCTTATAAAATAATTTAATAAATATAAATTAAATTATATGTGTATATATTGTACTTTAATAGTGATATAATAATAAAAAAATTTTTAAAGAGGGTGATATTACATATGAGAAAACTTGAAGAGATATTAGAATATAATAAATCATTTGTAGAGAACAAAGAATATGAACAATATGTGACATCAAAACATCCAAATAAAAAAATAGTAGTCTTATCTTGTATGGATACAAGATTAACTGAGCTTTTGCCTAAGGCTATGAATTTGAAAAATGGAGATGTGAAACTAATAAAAAATGCAGGAGCTACTATAATGCATCCTTTTGGAAGTATTATGAGAAGTGTTTTAGTTGCAATTTACGAATTTGATGTAGATGAGGTTATGGTTGTAGGGCATCATGGATGTGGTATGTGTAATGTTGATACGGATAAGTTACTTGGTAAAATTTTAGATAGAGGAATATCTAATGATGTAATACTTACACTTCGTAGTGCTGGAATTGATACAAAACAATGGTTACATGGATTCGATTCTGCAGAAGAATCTGTAAAAGATAGTATTGATTTAATAAAAGGGCATCCTTTAATTCCAGATGGTATTATTGTACATGGTCTAATTATATCACCTGAAACTGGGAAGTTAGATGTTGTTGTAAATGGATATGAAGATAAGTAGAGTATCATAATGTTATATAATCAAGATACTGTTGAATATGATGTTGTTTCAAAATTTATTTTGGGACAACTTTTTTATTTGAAAATATATGAAAAGGTTTATTTTAAGCTTTGCAATAAAAAATATAAGTAGCTGACTAATTAAAAATCTTACTATTATTTATTAAAATTATAACTATATGATATAAAAATATTTAATACATGAAATTTATATGAATTTTTTATAAATATATTGAAAAAATGCATGCAGTATAGTAAAATAATACTTAGCTGACTAAGTAATATAAAAAATAAGGAGGGCAAGTATGAATAGCAATTCTGAAGAAAAATTAAATGATGTTTTCTTGCAATTAATGCGAATATATTTTATAAGAACTCATTTTTATTTTGATAAATTAGGCTTATATCATGGTCAACCCCAAATACTTTTTTCTTTAAAGATGAAAGATGGGCAAAGTCAAAAAGAATTAGCAGATAAAAGGAAAGTAAAAGCATCTACAACTACAGTTATGATAAAGAGGATGGAAAAAGATGGACTTGTGGAAAGAAAACAAGATGAAAAGGACCAAAGAGTATCTAGGATTTTTTTGACAGACAAAGGTTTAGAAATATGTAATAAAGTTGAAGAATTTAACAAGGAATTGGAAAAAGAGTTTTTTTTAGGATTTAGTGAAGAAGAAAAAATAGTACTTAGAAGACTTCTAATGCAAGTACGAGATAATTTAAAAGCAGGATGTCATAAGCATGAAGATGAAAAATATTTTTAAAGTTTAAAATAATGTTTTTCAATTTAATGTTATTAGACTAATTAATATTACAGAAGGGAAGAAATGTATGTTTAAATTAATTAAATATTTAAAGAAATCGGCATTATCAATAGTAATAATAGTCTGTCTATTGGTAATTCAAGCGGTATGTGACCTTTCTTTACCAGAATACACATCCAATATAGTAAATGTAGGTATACAACAAGGTGGAGTAGAAAACTCTGTTCCATCTGTGATTAGAGAGAGTGAATTAAATAAAATTACTTTATTTATGGATAAAAGTAGTAAGGATAAAGTACTAGATAATTATACTTTGCTGAATAAAAAGGATTATGTTAAGTATAAAGATAAGTACCCAGGTCTAAAAGATGAATCTCTTTATGAGTTAAATACTAAAGACAAAGACACTATAGATGATTTAAATGTTATTTTTGGTAAAGCTATTTTAATAGTATCAGGGCTTGAGGGCGATAGTAAAGAGGTAAAAGCTATGAAAGCTCAGTTAATGAGTAAACTTCCACCACAAGCTACTCAAAGTGGAGATGTTGATATATTTAAATTGTTATCAGCAATGCCAAAGGAACAGTTAGATACATTGACTAAAGAGATGAGCAAAGGCTTTGAAAGTATGCCAGAGAGTATGATAACACAAAGCTCGGTTTCATATGTAAGGTCAGAATATGAGAAAATAGGTATTGATACAGAAAAAACTCAAAATAATTATATATTATTTACTGGTGCTAAAATGCTTGGTATAGCAATGATTAGTATGGTAGCTACAATAACAGTAGGATTTTTAGCAGCAAGAGTAGCCGCAAGTGTAGGTAGAAATTTAAGAAGTGGAGTATTTAGAAAAGTTATGTCATTTTCAAATACTGAAATGAATGAATTTTCTACAGCTTCATTAATTACTCGTAGTACAAATGATATTCAACAGATACAAATGTTGATGGTTATGTTGCTTAGAATAGTATTCTATGCACCTATAATGGCTATAGGTGGAGTGATAAAGGTTTTAAACACAAATACTTCAATGGCCTGGATTATAGCAGTAGCAGTAGTTGCTATCTTATCATTAATTGTAGTGTTATTCTCAGTGGTTATGCCTAAGTTTAAACTGGTTCAAAAGCTTGTTGATAAGTTAAACTTAGTAAGCCGTGAAATAATTACTGGTATTCCAGTTATCAGAGCTTTTAGTACTGAAAAACATGAAGAAGAAAGATTTGATAAAGCAAATAAAAATTTAACTAAAACAAATCTTTTTGTAAATAGAGTTATGACATGTATGATGCCTGCTATGATGCTTATAATGAACCTTATCACAGTTCTTATAGTTTGGAGAGGTGCATACAGTGTTGATTCTGGAGCAATGCAAGTTGGAGATATGATGGCATTTATACAATATACAATGCAAATAATAATGTCATTTTTAATGATATCAATGGTATCTATTATGCTTCCAAGAGCATCCGTTTCAGCTACACGTATAGATGAAGTATTAGTGTCAGATATAAGCATAAAAGACCCAGAAAAATCAGAGGCACAAGAGTTTAAAGAAGATAAAAAGGGTCTTGTTGAATTTAAAAATGTTTCGTTCATGTATCCAGACGCAGAAGAACCTATATTAACAAATATATCTTTTACAGCAAAGCCAGGAGAAACAACTGCCTTTATAGGAAGTACTGGTAGTGGTAAGTCAACTCTTATAAATTTAATTCCTCGTTTCTTTGATGTTACTGAAGGAGAAATATTACTTGGTGGAGTTAATATAAAAAATGTTTCTCAACATGATTTAAGGGAAAAAATTGGATATGTACCTCAAAAGGGAGTATTGTTTTCTGGTACTATAGAATCCAACTTAAAATATGGTAGAAAAGACGCAACAGATGAAGAAATGAGAACAGCAGCTGAAATAGCTCAAGCTACAGAATTTATAGATTCTAAACCATAAGCTTTTAAAACTGAAATTTCTCAAGGTGGAACAAATGTATCTGGAGGTCAAAAACAAAGACTTTCTATTGCAAGAGCAATAGCAAAAAATCCAGAAGTTTATATATTTGATGATAGTTTTTCAGCACTTGACTTAAAAACTGATGCAGCTCTTCGTAAGGCTTTAAAATCAAAAACTGCTGAAAGTACAGTTCTAATAGTTGCACAAAGAATTAGTACTATCTTAAATGCAGAACAGATAATTGTTTTAAATGAGGGCGAAATAGTTGGAATAGGAACACATAAAGAGCTTCTAAAAAATTGCGAAGTTTATGAGCAAATAGCTTTATCACAACTTTCAAAGGAGGAGCTAGCTAATGAGTAGAATGGGAAGAGGTCCTATGGGAAAATCTATGGGAGCAGGACAAAAAGCAAATGACTTTAAAGGGACTATGCGAAAACTAATTGCATATTTATCTAAATTTAAAATATCAATAATTCTAGTAATTGTATTTGCTATTGGTAGTGCGTCGTTTTCTATAGTAGGTCCAAAAATTTTAGGAAAGGCAACTACAAAGATATTTGAAGGGCTAGTGAGTAAAGTTTCTGGAGGAAACGTAGGTATAGATTTTAATGCAATTGGAAAAATCTTAACCTTTTTACTTTTCCTTTATTTGATAAGTGCACTGTTCTCTTTTATACAAGGATTTATAATGAGTGGAATTTCTCAAAAAGTATCCTATAATTTAAGAAAAGAGATTTCAGCAAAATTGGATAGATTGCCAATGAAGTATTTTGATACTAAGACGCATGGTGAAATATTATCGAGAATTACGAATGATATAGATACTTTAAATCAAAGTTTAAATCAAAGTATGACACAGCTTATAACATCAGTAACAACTATGATAGGTGTTTTGATAATGATGTTATCTATAAGTGGAATTATGACATTAGTGGCAGTTTTAATATTACCAATATCAATGTTTGTAATTTCAAGAATAATAAAGAAATCACAAAAATACTTTAGATATCAACAAGAATATTTAGGAAATGTAAATGGTCAAGTTGAGGAAACTTACAGTGGCCAAACAATAGTAAAAGCATTTAATCGTGAGGATGAAGTAATTGAAGAGTTTGATAAACTAAATGATAGCCTGTATAATTCAGCGTGGAAATCTCAATTTTTATCAGGTATAATGCAACCACTTATGATGTTTATTGGAAACTTGGGATATGTAATGGTATCAATCTTAGGAGGTTGGCTTGCAATTAAGAAAACAATTGAGGTTGGTGACATACAGTCATTTATACAATATGTAAGAAACTTTACACAGCCAATGACTCAGATTGCACAGGTTGCCAATTTATTGCAATCAACAGCAGCAGCTTCTGAAAGAGTATTTGAGTTTTTAGAAGAGGAAGAAGAAGTCCAAATTGTTGAAAATGCAGTTTCAATAGATGGTTTAGAAGGTAAAATTGATTTTGAAAATGTCAACTTTGGATATAACCCAAACAAGACTATAATAAATGATTTCTCAGTAAATGTTAAACCTGGTCAAAAAGTTGCTATTGTTGGACCTACAGGAGCAGGTAAAACTACAATAGTTAAACTGTTAATGAGATTTTATGATGTTAATAGCGGTTCAATACTGATTGATGGTCATAATATTAAAGATTTTAATCGTAGTGAGCTTAGAGAAATGTTTGGTATGGTTCTTCAAGATACATGGTTATTTAGTGGTTCAATTATGGAAAATATAAGATATGGTAAGTTGAATGCTACAGATGAAGAAGTTATAGAGGCTGCTAAATCTGCACATGTTCATAGATTTATTAAGACATTACCAGATGGATATAAGATGAAATTAAATGAAGAAGCAAGTAATGTTTCTCAAGGTCAAAAACAATTATTGACTATAGCTCGTGCTATTTTAGCTGATCCTAAAATTTTAATATTAGATGAAGCTACAAGTTCTGTCGATACTAGAACAGAAGTATTGATTCAAAAAGCTATGGATAATCTTATGGAAGGTAGAACAAGTTTTGTTATAGCCCACAGATTATCAACTATACGTGATGCTGATATGATTCTTGTAATGAATGAAGGAGATATAGTTGAACAAGGAAATCATGAGGAACTTCTAAAGAAAGGCGGATTCTATGCCAATCTTTACAATTCTCAATTTGAAGAAGATGAAGCAATGTAACAAAAAACTATCTTAGCATAGACATGTAATTAATAAGATAAAATAAATGAGGGTGCCTTAAAATGAACTTTTTAATTCATAAGGCACTCTTTTGTGTATGAAATAAAGTGTATTTTTATCATTTTAACAATGAAAAAGAGGATTATCTATATTTTGAGATAGCCACATAATTTTATGTCTTTACAAAGTGTTTATTTTATTATAATATGTAGTAAGGAAAATGTTGGAGGTGATTATCAAAATGTATATTTAATTTTATTCTTTAAATTTTATTATAAATAGAATTTAATTTTAATAGTTGATGATTATATTGAAGTATATGTTTTTATTACTTTTATTAATCATGTAAATAACTACTTAAATTTAAGAATAGGGTTAAATATAAAATGATAATTACATATAAGTTAATTAAACTAATGTATTTTTAATATATATTTAGAATTTTAATCCTTCTTATGATATAAGTAGCTTGTTTTGTATTACTTAGATTTGTAAGGAGTTTTTTTATTGAAAAAACTGCATAATATATTTGGGAGGAGGTGTAAGAAAGTGATTTTTTATATAAGATTGAGAAAATAATGCACGATTATGGTTATTATAATAGTAAATAAGAAGTGTCATTTAAGGATAAGATAAAAAGCAAAATTCTTGATGAATTTAATTATAGAGCCATAATCTCGTGCTATAGATTAAATAAAAAATAGCAGATAAGGAGAATATGGATATGGCGAAAAAAGGAATAACAGTAGGATTAAACATAAATAATAAATCTGAGGACTTTAATGAACTAATGATTGAACTTGAAAACTTATGTTCAGCATGTGATATTGATGTTGTAGGGAGTATAACTCAAAATGCAAAGCAGGTTAATAGAGCATTTTACATTGGGACAGGTAAAGTTGAGGAAATATTAAACTTAATAAAGAAAGAAAATATAGAGATAGTTATATTTTACAATGAACTTTCTACATCACAACTAAAAAATCTTGAAGAAAAGCTTAATTGTGAAATTATAGATAGAACGGCATTGATACTTGATATATTTGCACAAAGGGCAAAAACTAGAGAAGCTAAACTTCAAGTAGAAGTAGCAAGTTTAAAATATATGTTACCAAGACTTATAGGTTCAAATGAAAATTTAGGACGTCAAAGTGGTGGAGTTGGTACTAAAAATAGAGGTTCTGGTGAGAAAAAATTAGAACTTGACCGTAGAAGAATAGAAGAAAAGATAACATCTTTAAATAGGGAGTTAGATGATTTAAAATTCCAAAGAGAAACTCAAAGAAGTATGAGAAGAAAATCAAATCTTCCAAATGTAGCTCTAGTCGGGTATACAAATGCTGGTAAATCTTCAATAATGAATAAACTAGTAGATATATTTAAAAACTCTGAAGAAAAGAAAGTGTTTGAGAAAAACATGTTATTTGCTACACTTGAAACTTCTGTCAGAAATATAGTTCTTGCAAATAACAAAGAATTTTTATTATCTGATACTGTTGGTTTTGTAAGCAATCTACCACATGACTTAGTAAAAGCATTTAGGTCAACATTAGAAGAAGCATGTGAGGCAGACGTACTGTTACATGTTATTGATATTTCAAATCCAAGCTATAAAAGTCATATTAAAGTGACAGAAGATACTTTAAAACAAATAGGTGCAGATGGTATACCTATGATACATGTGTATAATAAAATTGATTTAATAGATGTAGAAGTATTGGATAGAATTTTAGATAGTATCGATAAAGAAGGTATATTTGTTTCAGTTAAAAAAGATATAAATATAGATAAAATGATAAAATGTATTTGTGATAGCATATTTAAAGATTATGTAAGATGTAAGTTCTTAATTCCATATGATAAAGGTCATGTAGTTTCTTATTTTAACGAAAATACGAGCATTATAAATACAGAATACAGAGAAGATGGAGCTATTTTAGATGTAGAATGTAGCAATATAGAATATAATAAGTATAAAAAGTATGCTTTAGAGTAAATTTTGAAAAACTTATTATAGCCTAAAATATATTTAATTTATAATTTATTATAAATTGATTGTAAATATGATTTTATGAAACGGTATAGCCATAATGCTATGCCGTTTTGCCATTTATAATAAAAATAAATTTATTGACACAATAGTAACTAATTACTATAATATAAAGTAACTAATTACTATTTAAAATTATCAAAAAATTAAAATCTAAGATAAAGAGAAGTGTATAATAATGGATGCAGAAAGTTTAATGAAAAAATATATGGTAGATGATGATAGTAGAAAACAAGCTATATTTGCAAGTATATTTGTAATGCAAAATAAACTTCAAACTACATGTGATAAATTAGACCCAGAATTAACAATGAAACAATGGTTACTTTTAGCTATTGCGGACTCTGTAGATGAAACTCTTACATTAACCAAACTTGGAGAATTAATGGGGTGTTCAAGACAAAATGTAAAAAAACTAGCTATTGCTTTAGAAAAGAAAGGTTTTATAGAAATTGAGCAAAATGAAAAAGATTCAAGAGCTATCTGTCTTGTGACAAAAGATAGAGTGCAAGAGTATTCTAAAAAAGTAAGAGGTATGCAGGAAAAAGTATTACAGCTTTTATTTGAAGATTTTACAGAGAAAGAAGTGGAACAGTTATTTTTTGGAATTATGAAATTAAGTATAGGAATTGAAAATGTGAAAAATTATGTAGAAAATAATGACGTTGGAGAATAAGCAAGTATCAAATCAACTTTGTATGACATCAGATAGGGGGGTAATTTATATGAAAAATGTAGTAGTGATTTATAAGAGTAAGTATGGTTCAACAAAAAAATATGCTAAATGGCTTTCAGAATTATTGTCTTGTGATATTTTTGAAACTAAGAATATTAATATAGAAAAGGTTATGAAGTATGATACGATTATTTTAGGAGGAGGTCTTTATGCTTGTAATATAGCGGGAATTTCTTTCTTAAAAAAAAATTATAAAGAATTGCAGAAAAAAAATTTAGTAGTATTTGGCGTAGGAGCTGCTCCATATGATGATGAAGTAATAAAGAAATTAAGAGAAGTAAATTTTAAGGATGAATTAAACAAAATTCCTTGCTTTTATTGTCGTGGGGCATGGGATGAGACAAAAATGTCTTTTATAGATTATACTCTTTGTAGTTTTTTTAAAAAATCTATAGCTAAAAAAGAACGTCAAGGTCTTAAACCAGCAGAAGCACCTTTATTGTCTGGAGAAGCATTTGATTGGTGTAATAAAGAAAATTTAACTCCAATACTTGATTATATAAGAGAACTTTAAGAGGTATATATTTATAATTATTTATTATCTAAAGTTAGATTTCATAGAAACTTACTAGACATTATTTATAAAATAATATTATTAAAGACGGATAATTTAATTGATTCAATAAGGTTATAATTTTAAAAAATGTTTATTTTAAAATAAATTATTTTATAAGCTTACTTATACTTGATAAGGGGCTTTTTTTATTGGAAGATTTATGTTATATTGAGATGAATTTATTATGATATAAAAAATAATGTTAGGATAAATTTAAATCTTTTTCTAAAAATGTATTAGTATAATTCTTAAAGAAAGGATTTTTAATAATGGATATAAAAGAGTTAGTTAAAATGCAAAGAAAATATTATAATACAGGTAAAACAAGAGATATATCGTTTCGTATAGAACAGTTGAAGAAACTTAAGTTAGTTGTATCACAAAATGAAGAAAAAATACTTTTAGCACTAAAGAAAGATTTAAATAAATCGGATTTTGAAGGTTTTATGACAGAAGTAGGCATGTTTTATAGTGAATTAAACTTTGCTATAAAGAATATAAGAAAATGGAGCAAAATAAAAAGAGTTAAATCAAGTATGGTTAATTTTCCATCTATATCCAAAGTTGTTCCACAACCTTATGGTGTTACTCTCATAATGTCACCTTGGAATTATCCATTTCAATTAGCACTTATACCATTAGTTTGGTCATTAGCAGCAGGGAATTGTGTTATATTAAAACCTTCTGAATATTCTGCGTCAACATCTAGTGTAGTTAAAGACATAGTTGAAGATACTTTTTCAAAAGAATATGTTGCAGTTGTTCAAGGAAGTCAAGAAGAAAGTGAAAAGTTACTATTGGAAAGATTTGATTATATATTTTTTACAGGAAGTACTAATGTTGGTAAAATAATCATGAAATCAGCATCAGAGCATTTAACTCCTATTACTTTAGAACTTGGAGGAAAAAGTCCTTGTATCATTTTAAAAGATGCTAATATAGACCTTACTGCCAAAAGACTTACTTGGGGAAAACTAATAAATGCAGGACAAACCTGCGTGGCTCCAGATTATGTTTTAGTGCATGAAGATAGAAAAAATGAGTTAATAGAGAAAATAAAATATTATACTAATAAGTATTTTGGAGATAATCCATGTAATAATGAGCAATTTCCTAAAATCATAAATCAGAAACATTTTAATCGGATATTATCTCTTATTGATAAAGATAAGATAGTCTATGGTGGAAATTATAATAAGGAGACATTAAAGATAGAGCCAACTATAGTAGACAATGTTAATTGGGATGATAATATAATGAAGGAAGAAATATTTGGGCCTATATTTCCCATTTTAACATATAAAGATTTGGATGAAGTAATACAAAAAATTATACAAATGCCAAATCCATTGGCACTTTATATTTTTACAAAAAATAAGTACCTAGAAAATAAACTTTTAGAAATGATTCCAGCAGGAGGATGTTGTATCAATGATACAGTTACTCATATAGCTACAAATTACTTACCTTTTGGTGGTATTGGTGAAAGTGGTATGGGCTCATATCATGGAAAAGCTGGATTCGATACATTTACTCATTATAAGAGTGTGTTAAAAAAATTAAATTTGGATGTCCCTATTAGATATGCTCCATACGATAATAAATTAATTAAGGTTCTTAAAAAGATAATGTAGGTTATATTGTAGGATAATAAATATAAATAAAATTGAGTATTTGTATTCTGAATATATTTTATTTTTAATTTGGTATATTTGTTATAAAAGTGGTGATTTTGTGATAAAATTTAATTATATAGAAATAAGGAGGAAAAAATGAAAATTAATTGGAATACAAAATACACAACAATAGCAATTTATACATTTATAATAGCTGCTAGTAGTATTATATTTTATCTAGTATCATCACAAATTGATGTATTTTCTAATAATTTAGATGCTATATTTACAACATTACAACCTTTTATAATAGGATTTGCTATTGCATATCTTCTTAATTTTATTTTAAAGTTTTATGAAGACAGAATTTTTATAAAAAGTGAGAAATTAAAAAAACTAAAACAAAGTTCAAAAAGAGGCTTGGGTCTTTTATTAACATATGCAACAGCTACATTGATACTTTACTTATTTATGCATTTCGTATTGCCACAAGTAATTGAGAGTATTGTTGGACTAGCAAATGATATACCTATGTATGTAAACAATGCAACTAAGCTTATTGATAAATTAATGACTGATTTAAATCTTGATGAGCAATACTTTAATTTGGCAGTTGATAAGTGGAATGAGTTTGTTACATATATTATAAAGTTTGTAACAGATTTAATCCCAATATTAGGAAGTATGTTAAAGAATGTAGCCTCTAGTATATGGAATATTGTACTAGGATTAATTGTTTCAGTATACTTATTAATTGATAAAGAAAAATTCTATGGATTAAGCAAAAAAATAACTTATGCAGTATTTACAGAAAAACAAGCTGCTAGAATTTTAGAATTAACTCATAGAAGTAACTATACATTTGGAAGATTTTTAGGTGGCAAAATATTAGATTCATTCATTATAGGTATTCTAACATTTGTAATACTTACATTAGTTAAAATGCCATATACATTATTAATATCAGTTATAATTGGTATTACAAATATTATCCCTTTCTTTGGACCTTTATTTGGAGCTATACCATCTACGCTAATAGTGATGTTTGTATCTCCTATAAAAGCTTTCTGGTTATTGTTGATTATATTAATAATACAACAGATAGATGGAAACATTATAGGACCTAAAATACTTGGAGATTCAATTGGTATATCTGCATTTTGGATTTTGTTCTCCTTATTGGTTGCAGGAAAATTATTAGGTTTTATTGGAATGGTTATAGGAGTTCCAATGTTTGCAGTAATTTATTCTATAATTAAGGATATTGTTGAAAGTAAATTGGATAAAAAGGGATTACCGACAGATACTTCCGATTATATGTAGCTAAAAAATATTATGTATAATTAAAAATATATAAATTAAGCAATATTTAAAGCACTGAGAAAGTTAAACTCTTGGTGCTTTTTAGATATAAAATTATTATAGAAGAGGTGTTTTTTGTGGCATTTATAGAATGTAAATTTAAATCTAAATATACTGGAGGAGAAACTGATATAATTGTAATTTTGCCTGTAGCAAATGGAAAAGAACTTTTTAGTGGTAAAGAGATATATGATTTTGAAGGTAAATTTAAAACATTATACTTATTTCATGGTTTAGAAGATGACCAAAGCTCATGGATTAGATATACTAATGTAGAGCATTATGCTAAAAATAAAAATATAGCCCTAGTAATACCAAGAGTAGAAACTAGTTTTTATACTGATATGGCGTATGGACACCAATATTTTACTTTTGTAAGCGAGGAATTACCTAAATTTGTTAGAGCTATATTTCCTTTATCAGATAAAAGGGAAGATAACTTTGTAGCTGGTATGTCTATGGGGGGATATGGAGCTTTAAAATTAGCGCTTTCAAAACCAAAAGAGTTTTCGGCAGTTGCAAGTTTTTCTGGTTCGCCTGATATGATTCATGAGTTAGAAAATCAACAAATAGAAACCAATGCAGACATTCTATTTCACGATTTTGGTAGACCAGAAGACGCTAAAAATAGTGAGAATGATTTACTTTACATACTTAAGAACCTTAAAGAAAGAAATGAAGATATTCCTAAAATTTATCAATTTTGTGGTGATAGAGATTTTTTATATAAAAATAATCAGATGTTTAAAAAATATGCAGATTCTCTGGGTGTAGATGTTGAATATGAAGAGTGTGTAGGGGGGCATGAATGGCGTCTTTGGAATTTATGGATAAAGAAATTTATAGATATAATTGGATAGTACACTTATGGTATTAACAGGTATACTATAAAATATCTTTAAATATGATAAAGACTGAAATCCTAAAATCAAATTATGATTTTAAAATTTCAGTCTCTAAGAATTTAATAAAATTTTATTAAGTTCTTACACGAGTTATTATTGGAGTAAAATTGTCAACTATATCTATATAGTATTTACTCAATTCCTCTAAAATCTCTTCGCATAAATCCGTACTATGACCAAGATTAATAAGAAACTGTTTTGTAAAATGCTTTATTACAGCTTGAGAAGATATATCGTACTTGTGTGAAGTATAAACTCTAATTATTTCAGGTTTCATAGCAAGTATACCAATACAAGAAAGTATTAATTCATCATGTTCTATAGATTCTTTATCATTAACATATCTTTTCATGACCATTTCGGTTACACTTCTTTGATAGCTTAAAATAGCTTCTTCATAAGCTATATCCAAATAAAAATTTCTATATGCTTCGTTTTTTAGAAGGAAACAAAGGTCAGCATTCATAGCAAGAAAGAACATCATCATAGTACCTTCTTCATGGTAGTTATAGATTAAAGACTGCATTTCATTTCTTATATCTTCATATATTATAGCTCCTATTTCGCTTTTACTTGAGAAGTAATAGCTTATTAGACCTAAATTTATATTAGCTCTTTCTGCAATTTGCCTAGTTGTTGTCTTATGATAACCTTGCTCAAAAAATAATTCTCTAGCAGCACTTATAATACTAGCTTTTGTTTCTTTGCCCTTTTCTGATTTTGACATATTTACTGTATATACCTCTCTTTTCAATCTTTTTTTGAAAATTTGCTAACTATAAATATTGTAATAGAACCACCTATTATAGGAACCAAAATTCTGTCAAATACAGTAAGAATACCAATCATATTTAATAATGCCAATATAACACTTACTATAACAGCATAGATAGCTCCTTTTTTTGTAGCACCTTTCCAGCAAAGACCAATTACAAATGGTGCAAATATTACACCTGTACATAATGGAGCTGGCCAAAACAATAATTCTAATAAACTATCAAATTTAAGTGCTATGATTGCACCTATTATAGCTGTCAAAGCTGATGCAATTTGAGAATACTTTAGAGTATTTTTTAAATCATTAAATTCTATATTAGGATGTAATAATTTGTTATAAATATCTCTTGATATAATAGCACTCATTGAGGTCATTAATGAATCGGCAGTAGACATTATGGCAGCCAATATAGCAGCTAAGAATAATACAGATATTAAAGGTGGCAAAGTAGTCGATATCATTTGAGGTAAAACCTGAACAGATGATATATTTGGAAATAAACTACCACCAATAGCTCCAATTATTCCTATAGGGAAAGCAAGAAATAATAGTATAAATCCTGCAATTACACTACTTTTAACTGCATTTTTAGCATTATCAGCACATTGATATCTTAAAAAACTTTCATAAGAAAATATTGAGCCTAAAACTAATGGTAAAACTGTATACATAAAATCACTAATCGATTTATTTCCTGGAAAGAATGGTTCTTTTACCATTGATTGTAACATAAGTAAAGGGTTGTCGCCAACTAATTTTAAGCTTATATAAGCTACTATTGGCAAAAACACTATACAAATAGCAAGTTGAATAAATGCTGATACTGCAACTCCCCACATTCCTGATGTATAAGTATATATAATTATAACTATAACTCCTATAATTACAGCTATATCATAAGGAATACCAAATGCAGTAGATACAGAACCAAAAGAAATTAATTGACTACCCATAATAGCTAGTATAGATATTGGTGTTACAAGACTTTGATAAGCTCTTAAAAATACACTATGACCATATCTAGTTTCAATATAATCAGCAGGTGTTATATCACAAGATAAGCTTCTTAATTTTCCTGCGAAAAATGCATTTATAAAGCAAGCTAAAGCTGCACCTATAGTAGAATACATTCCAACCCAAAGTCCTCTTTCAGCTCCCCATTGAACTCCACCAACTAAGCACCCTCCTCCAAAAGATGTAGCAGCAATGGTTGCAGCTAGTATAGGCAAAGGCAGATTTCTACCTGCGATTAGGAAATCGGATGCTGTTTTAACTTTTTTTGAAAAATAAAAACCAATCCATATGTATATTGCACACGTAACAATTAAAAGTAACATAGTCTTTTCTCCTTTATAAAATATTTTAATAAAATATACAAAATATATTTAAAATATATTTTATATAAAAGTAGTACGATATTTGTTTTATTGGTTTTAGATTAATATAGCTATAATAATTTATGATATTAGATGGAAATTACGTAAAAATAGAAAATTGAAAATTCTGAAATTTTTGCACATTGATATTTATCTCATAGATTCTTTTTTGTAATTGTAACACGCTTTTATTTTTAAATCAATAGTACATGTATAAAAATAAAAGGAATTTAAATAAGAAAAAGATATTTTTAATATCTGGATGTAGTATAGAAATATCTTGAATAAATTATTCTTGAATAAAATTATAAAAAATTAAAATCACTAGAAATATGATAAAATAATTTAAAATACGCATTTCAATGACATTTCAAAACAAGAAAATAATAAAAAACAAACCTAAATTAAGTCTAAATAGCTTTTTAGTTAATTTTAGTAGTAAAAAATAAAACTTAAAAAGTGTTTGACAATTATGAATTTTGAGAATATAATTAAATTAAAATTATACACATATAAAAATATACTCCTGAATCAAGAATGAGATATTTAAGATTCAAAATATATATTATTATACGTGAATAATAAAAAGTAAGTAAATTTTATAAGGGAGGGGTAGATGTGAGTAGTCAAGAAAGCAAACCAAAAGGAAATCTTATATCAAATTTTAGAGATGATATGAGAGACCCTAAGAAAAGAGCAATATACACATATTCAAGTTCTATAAATTTAGCGTACAATTTTATAGGTTACTTTGTATCAACTGTTACAAATATTTTTTTAACTGATGTGGCAAAACTTGGTGTAATTATGGCAGGTGGTATGCAAATTATACAATCTTTCATAAAAATTGCTGTAGCTCCTATAACAGGTACAGTATTTGACAAACAACCATTCAAAAAAGGAAAGTATTATCCATGGCTTAGATATGCACCAGCAGCGTTAGCATTAACATATGGAATATTTTTCATAGTTCCATTAATGAAAATAAGTCCAGCATTACTTTTACCTTTGATGACAGCTTTATTATTAATAGCATCTTGTGCTCAGCAAGTAGTTTTCACTATAATTTATGCTATTTACCCTGTAGTTGCTAAGACACCTAGAGACCGAGTTATAGGCTCAACTACTACGAATATATTTAAAGAAGTTGGTAAATTCTTAGTAGGTTTTTCATATCCGTTATTATTAGTTTTATTTGCAGATGTATTAGGTGGAGAAGGAATGGGTTATTTAGGTACCTACTTATTCTTTGCAGCAGGATGCCTTTTAGTATTTTGGTTTTCTTCAACAGAGATAATAAAATCTGGAGCAGAAGAAGAAGTTCTTCAAAAAGAAGAGAAGCCAAAGATTAAAGCAAGTGAAATGGCAAAAGCTTTATTCACTAATGTACCACTTATGATGGCATTTTGTTTAGAATTTCTTATATGTATAAGATCTATAGGATTAGGACCTTTGGCTCCATATTATTTTAAATATGTAATAGAAGATGAACGTGGATTAGCAGTATTTTTATCAATCATGCCTTTGGTAAGTGTAGCATTCATGTTTTTCGCACCAGTGTTTATAAAAATCTGTAGAGAGCAAAAACTAGCTTCAATAATTTCTTTTTCTATATGTGCACTATGCCACTTATTGGTTGCATGGACTCCTTGGGGGAAAACTACTTTAGGAGTAACTATGTTGTTGGCAATTGGTGGAGGTTTTTCAAATGTAGTATCAATAATAAATCTTAATTTCTTTGCCGGTTCTTGTGATTATGGGCATTGGAAATCAGGAAAAGACTTACCTGGCTTAAGTATGTCACTATATCCAGTTGCAATACAAGTAGGAGTATTACTTGCAACTACTATAAGAACAGTTTTAATGAACTCAATGGGATATCAAGCTGATATGGTAGTCACAGAAGCAGTTAAATCAGGTTTTATAAATATGATTTCTTATTCTATGGCAATACCTTTAATAATAGCTGTTGTTATAGCAATACTATATCCAGTAAGTGACAAGAAATTAAACCAAATAAGAGAAGAGTTAAATCAAAGAAATGCTTAGTTAAAAGAAAGTTGAGTAGATGGTTAATTTAAGCTATTAAAGTAAGTAGACGCAATAGCGTTTATATAAATGAAAATATATATACAGAGGGGGCTTTTAAAAATGATAGAAAAATTATTGAGAAATACCGTAAAAGAATTACATCAATATGTTCCAGGTGAACCAATAGAAAAAGTTAAGGAAAAATATGGTGTAAAAGAAATAATAAAATTAGCTTCAAATGAAAATCCTCTAGGACCATCACCAAAAGCAATAGAAGCTATGATTGAAATGTTAAAACAAGGTCAACTTTATCCAGAGCCAGAAGCTAACGAACTTAGAAGAAAATTAGCTGAAAAGCTAGATTTAAAACCAGAAAATTTTATTGTTGCTAATGGTGCAGATAACGTTATTACTCTAATAGGTGAGGCTTTTATAAATAGAGGAGATGAAGTTATATATTGTAACCCAACATTTCCATCATATAGAACTGCAACTATAAAAAATGAAGGGATACCAGTAGAAGTACCTTTAACAGAAGATTATAAGTATGATTTACAAGGTATATTAGATAAGATTACAGATAAAACAAAATTAATATGTGTATGTAACCCTAATAATCCAACAGGAACAATTGTGGATGATAAAGAGTTAGAAGAATTTTTAAAGAAAGTCCCTGAAAATATTATAACTATATTGGATGAAGCATATATAGAATTTTTAACAGTTCCTAATTATGTGGATGGACTTAAGTATGTAAGGGAAAATTATAACGTTATAGTAACAAGAACTTTCTCTAAAATATATGGTCTTGCAGGGCTTAGAGTAGGATATGGTATTGCTAAAGATGAGATAATAAGAACTTTATTTACAGTAAAAGAGCCTTTCTCTGCAAATCGTGTTGCTATAAGTGGAGCAACAGCAGCACTTGATGATGAAGAGTTTATAAAAGAAACATATGAATTAAATAGAGTTGGAATGGCTTACTTTAAAGAAGAGTTTACAAAAATGGGATTTGATGTTGTAGATTCACAATCAAATTTCCTTTATGTAGATATGAAAACAGATATACCTAAGTTATTTGAAGACTTGAAAAAAAGAGGGTTTGTAATAAGACCAAGTGCTACACATGCACGTGTAAGTATTGGAACTATGGAAGAAAATAAGAAATTTGTAGCAGTTTTAAAGGAAATATTAAATATTAAAGGAGAGCCAAGTATTGGATAATAGATAGAAATATTATGAAACGGGGTGTAGATATGAACTTAAAAATAAACGCAGAGAGATGTAAAAGTTGTGAATACTGCGTTATATCTTGTAAAAAAGGAGCATTAAAAATATCAAGTAAGATAAATAAAGAAGGTTATGCTCATGTAGAAGTTGATGAGAGTAAATGCATACTTTGTGGAATTTGCTATCAGGTGTGTCCAGATAATGTTTTTGAAATAATTAAAGAAGAAGCATGTCAAGAGGCTTAGAAGGAGTTGGGATAATATGAAAAAGATGTGGAAGGGGAACCACGCCATTGCAGAAGCAGCCCTAAGAGGAGGTTGTGAATTTTATGCAGGATATCCAATTACACCACAAACAGAGGTAATGGAATTTTTATCACATAGAATGTCTGAACTTGGAAGAACTTTTATACAGTCCGAAAATGAGATGGCTGCTATATATATGGTATATGGAGCATATGCAAGTGGAATGAGGTCTATGACGAGTTCTTCAGGACCAGGAATATCTTTAAAACAAGAAGGGATTTCTTACTTATGTGCAAATCATTACCCTTGTGTAATCGTAAATGTACAGAGATGGGGGCCTGGTCTTGGCTCATTGGACTCAGCACAGACAGACTATCTAAGAGATACTAGAGGGGGAGGAAATGGAGATTATCATTTGATAGTTTATGCACCAAACAGTATTCAAGAGACTGTAGATTTGATGTATAACTCATTTGATGTAGCGGAGAAGTACAGAGTGCCTGTTGAAATTTTGACAGAAGCAGCTTTAGGTCAAATGATGGAACCAGTAGAATTTCCAGAGTTTAAGAAGAGAGAAGGAGATTTAGGTTGGACTTATGATGGAAGTAATAGAGACCATGCAAAGGTTGCAGATAACCAAAAGCCAACTTTTTGTATGGAGAAACGTATGAGAATAACTGAAAATGAACAACAATGGGAAGATTATCAAGTAGAAGATGCAGAATATGTGTTTGTAGCGTTCGGTATACCATCAAGAACAACTATGAATGCTGTTAGAAGACTTAGAGAACAAGGTGAAAAAGTTGGAATAATAAGACCAATAACAGTATGGCCTTTCCCATATAAAGCATTTGAAAAGGTAAGTAAAGATGTAAAAGGATTTATCTCAGTAGAATCAACAGACACAGGTCAATTAGTAGAAGATGTTGCTTTAGCCTCAAAGAAAGTATGTAAAGAAAATGTACCTGTGTATGGTTTATTTAGTGGAAATCATATACCAAAAACATTGCAAGTAATGGACACTTATAGCAAAATAAAATCTGGCGAAATCAAGGAGGTGTTCTAATATGGCTACAGAAAAATTAACACCTAGCGTTGTTTCAATACCAAACAAGTTTTGCCCAGGTTGTGGTCATGGAATAGTAAATCGTATAATAGCAGAGGTAATAGAAGAACATGGATATGAAAAAAATCATGTATTAACATTAGGAGTTGGTTGTGTCTGCAATATGAATTTTAGCTGGAATGGTGATAAGATGCAAACTGCGCATGGTAGAGCTTCATCTACAGCTATAGGAGTTAAAGTAGCACTTCCAGATACATTAGTAATGACTTACCAAGGTGATGGAGATGCTTATGTTATAGGTCTTTCTGAAACTTTAAATACAGCATATAGAAATCATAATGTGACTGTATTTGTAATAAACAATAATAATTTTGCAATGACTGGTGGACAAATGTCATGGACCACTATGCCGGGTCAAGTCACAACAACAAGTGTAAATGGAAGAGATATAAAGACTACTGGTAGTCCACTGAAAGTTCCTGAGATGGTGGCAAACTTCTTTGATGTAGCGTATGTAGCAAGAGGTTCAGTTCATAGCCCAAAGGAAATAATTAATCTAAAAAAATATATAAAAAATGCAATAGAAGCTCAATTAAATGGAGAGGGATATTCCTTAGTTGAAATATTAGCACCTTGCCCAACTAACTGGGGTGTATCACTAGAGAAATCTATCAAATGGATGGAAGAAGAAATAGTGCCATATTATGCTCTTGGCGAATTTAAGCAAAGGGATGGTGAATAGTTATGGAAAAAGAGCTAGTATTTGCAGGGTTTGGTGGTCAAGGAGTTTTAACTCTTGGTCTGATTGTAGCTGAGTCAGCACTTGAATTGGGGAAACAAGTAACTTGGATGCCTGCATATGGTCCAACTATGAGAGGTGGAAAAGCCTATAGTGTAGTAAAGTTTTCTGATGAGAGTATAGGTGGGCCTGATATGGAAGAAATAGATGTTTTAGTAGCAATGAATAAACCATCTTTAGATTATATAAATTTAGTTAAAGAAGGTGGAACAGTAGTTATTAATACATCTGCAATAGATGAGAATGTAACATTAAGAGAAGATATAAGTGTAGTTAAAATAAATTGTCAGGAATTAGCTCAAAAAGTAAACAATCCAAAAGCAGCAAATATAGTAGTACTTGGAGCATTAATTGCTAAAACTGGGTTATTTGAAAAAGAATTAGCTTTAAAAACTATGTGTGATTTCTTTGAGGAAAAAGGAAAAGGAAAGTTTAATGTTCAAAATGAAGCAGCATTCATGGAAGGCTATAATAACGCCATTTGATAAATTACCCTTATCTTAAGTGATTTATCTCAAGATTTAATAATCTTTAGTGCCAAGAGAAACTTCATCTTGAGATAAAATTCACTTAAAATCACAACTATAAACATATAGGAGCGTGAATTTATGAGTTTGGAAAAACTTATTAGACCAAAAAGTATTGCTATAGTAGGAGTGACTGATAAACTTGGTTTTGGAAGAAGTGCAGCACTTAGTATAGTAAAAAGTAAGGAAACAGATAGAGTATATTATGTTAATCCCAAAAGAGAAGAATTGTTTGGGAGAAAATGTTATAAGACGATACAAGAAGTTCCAGAAGTAGTAGACTGTGTAGTAGTATGTACGCCTAGAAATGTAGTTCCATCTGTATTAAAAGATTCTGGAGAGTTAGGAACAAAGGCAGCAGTGGTATATGCTAGTGGATTTGCAGAGGAAGGTACAGAGGAAGGTACAGATTTAGAAAATCAACTTATAGAAATATCAAATACATACGATATGAAAATATTGGGTCCAAACTGCATGGGGTTGCTAAATTGTATAGATAAGGTTAATCTATGGGCAGGAGGTTCTAAATGGGATTTAGATACTAAAAAACCTGGTATAGGAATTGTAGGTCAAAGTGGATTTATAACTGCTGAAATTGTTTCAAGTGATTATTTTAATATATCTTATGGTTTTTCAACAGGAAATGGAAATATAGTTACACTAGAGGATGCAGTAGATTTCCTTGTAGATGATGATTATGCATCAGTAATAGCAATTTACCTTGAAGGTTTAAAAAATCCTCAAAAATTTATAGATGCTTTAAAAAGGGCAGCACAAAAAAGAAAGCCAGTAATAATATTGAAATCAGGAAGGTCAGAAAAAGGTGCTATTTCTGCTGCTTCTCATACAGGAAATTTAGCTGGTTCGAGTAAAGCTTTTGAAAGTATTTTTGAAAAATATGGAGTAATTTCTGTGGAAAATTTAGAACAGTTTATGTGTTTAGCACAAGCTTTTAGTGTTTTAGATGGTAATTTACCTGCAAATTCTAATTTTGCAGCAATAAACTTCTCAGGAGGAGAAAATACTATTTGTGCAGATTTAGCAGAAGAAAATGGTGTAGAACTTGCAGAAATATCTTCTGCAACTAAAGAAGAAATGAAAAAATATCTTCCAGGATTTGCAACACCTAAAAATCCACTAGATGCTACAACAGCATTATTCCATGAAAAGGATATGATAGTAGGTTTATTACATACCTTTGAAAAGGATGATAGTGTTGGATTTACTATGGTAGGTGCAAATATAAGAGATGAAGAAAATGAAATGCATGAAACCCTTTGTAAAGCTGTAAGTGAAGCTAGAGAACAAGGATTGAAAAAACCTGTGTTTGCAGTTCCTACACTTGAAGGAAATAGATATTTAGATTATAGGACTAGATTAGAAGATAATCAAGTGCCTATAATGTCATCAGTTGGAACTACATTTACTTGTTTTAATAAAATGGCTAAGTTTATAGATTATGATTATTCAAAAAGAACTTTAGAATTTAAAGCTGTTAAGAAAAGAGAGTCAAATAATGTAGTAGCATTATCAGAATTAGATAGTAAGATTGAGATGAAAAAATATGGAGTACCAGTTCCAGGACAAGGTAATGCAAAAAGTATTGATGAATTAGATGAAATCTTAAAATATATTAAGTATCCTGTTGTTTTAAAAATAAATTCTTCTGAAATATTGCACAAATCTGATGTTGGAGGAGTTAAAATAGGAATTAAGAATAGAGATGAGGCAGTAGATGCATATAATGAGATTTTAACTAATGTAAAAAAAGCAAAACCAGATGCTAATATTGATGGTATATTAGTTCAAGAAATGGTAGAAAGTGGTATAGAAATTATTATTGGTATAACTAATGATGACCAATTTGGACCACTGTTATTAGTCGGTTTAGGAGGAGTATTTGTAGAGGTATTTAAAGATACTACATTATATCCATTACCTATAAATCATGATGAAGCTATTATGATGCTTAAAAAACTAAAATCATTTAAGCTTTTAAATGGCTATAGAGGAAGTGAGCCTTGCGATATTGATGCTCTTGCAGATATGATGGTCAAATTAGGAAAATATGCTTATGAAAATAAGGATGAAGTCAAGGAAATAGACTTAAATCCAGTGTTTGTATATCCTAAAGGAAAAGGCGTATGTGCAGTAGATGCCTTAATAGTTAAATATAAATAGTTTATAAGTTTTGGTATTCAACCATAATTAAAGCACCGACTGAAAATCACATTTTGTAAGTTAGATAGTGTGATTTTCAGTCACCCCAAATTTAATTTAAAAATATTTTAAAATGAAAGTATAGTTTTAAGTTTCATTGTGAAATAGCACTGTATAAACAATAAAATACTACGTATAAAACGAATAATAAAAGGTGTTTTAATGATAAGAATCAATCTTGATTTTCATTAAAACACCTTCTTTATTATATTAAAAATTTTTAAACGTTATATTGTCACAGGTGGGTTTGTTGGAGCTGCATATGTACGATTAGCAAATTCTTGGTCAACAAAGAATAGACCACCCTCTCCAGCAAGTTTAACACGTTTTATATTGTCTTCACAATTTGTCTCTTCTTCTGCTTGTTCAGATATAAACCAAAGTAAGAATTGAGAAGTTCTAAAGTCTGATTCAGAGTTTGCTACAGCTGCTAAGTTGTTTATTAAAGCTGTAACCTTTTTTTCATGAGCTAACGTACGCTCAAGAATATCCATTGCAGAAGTAAAGTCTGAATCTGGCATTGGGATAGCATCAAGCTGAACCTTTCCTCCTACATTATGTAAGTATTTGTAAAAAAACATAGCGTGGTCTGTCTCTTCTTTATATTGAACATAAAACCAATTAGAAAATCCTTTAAGTCCTTCTGCTTCAAGGTAAGAAGACATAGAAAGATAAAGATACGCAGAATATAATTCATGGTTAATCTGCTCATTAAGTAATTTTTCCATTTTAGCTGAAATCATTTTTATACCTCCAAATTTTAAATGCTCTTATAAAATATAATAATATTAAATGGAAAAATATTCAATAAAAGTGTTTAAATATTTTACATATTTAATAAAAATTTATACTACCATTAAAAAAATTATAACTTACAATGGCTATAGAGCCAATTAATGGTGCATTTGCTCCAAAATTTGAATGCCTTACACTTATTTTTTTATATTTAGAAAAACTTGCTGAAGCAGTCAATTTTTTTAATAATGTATTTTCTATAAATGTACCAGGTATATTAAAGTCATAGCCTATTATTATAGAACTACAATCAATCAATGTAAGTGTATTAACTAATGCATATGATACGTATGTACAAAATTCATCAAGCAAAAACATGGCAAGACTATCTTTATTATTTGCCTCATCTATTAACTTGACTAAAGAAAAATCTTTACAGTTAATTAATGGGGAGTTAGGATAAATATGGCTCAATGATTCAATTCTTTTAATTAGATTACTGACACTTGTATAATAATCTAAACATCCATTGTTACCACAACTGCACAATGGTCCACTAAAATTAATTGATGTATGTCCTATTTCTCCACTTTGTCCTAGGTTGCCAGTATGAAGTTTATTTTCTAGAACTAGACCAGCTCCAATACCATTCATTATGTGTAGGTATATATAATTTGATATATTTTTACCTAAACCATACATTTTTTCTGCTAATGCACCCGAATTAGCATCATTTATCAAAAATATTGGCAAATCAGACATTTCTTTTATAAAATCTACTATATTTAGGTTTGATACATTTCCAAAATCTGGGGGATTTAGTATGGTACCATTTATATCATCTACTGGACCTATTGAAGAAATACCAATTCCAATTATATCTCTCTTGTTGATTTTCATTATTTTAGTAAACATTCTTTTTATTATATCTTTTAAAACATCATTTGATAGACATTTAGGGTAAGTTTCAGAAAGTTGTTTTACAATATTACCTTTTAAATCTGAAATAATTACCTTACATATATTTCTTCTTATTAGGATTCCACAAATACAAGGCGATATATTAGAAATATCTAATAAAATGGGTTTACGACCTGATGAATGTGCATTTAAAGTTGATGACTCTATTTCCCTAATCATATTTTCATTAATAAGTTCAGTAACTAGATTTGATAAAGTCATTTTAGTAAGTCCTGTAGACTTAGCTAAATCAACTCTGGACATAGGTGTATTTGTAGAAAGTAATTTCAATATTATTAACTTATTTTTAATTTTTACATCTTTGATGTTAGAACCTTGTTTGTTACTCATCATAAATCTCCTTAAATAAAGTTAAGTGTTTTATTTATTTTCAAGTATACTATCACCTTATAATAGAGTAACATTTTTTTACTTGAAAATATCATTAATTAGAATATATCACATTATATATCATAAAACATATAAAAAAATATTAGAATTAAATTAAAAGTGAAAAGTAGATTGATATATAAATAGTAAATACTTAATTAAAAAAAGATAATGATAGCAATAATTATTGTTACCAAGAATCTACTACTTCAAGTGTTACCTTAGGTATTTAAGTTGATAGTGGTTTGCACGTAATAAACTTGATGTAATATATATTCTTAATAATATTGATAAAAGATTTACTTAAAAATAATATAGATCATGTAAACATATAATCTATTTATTGTATACAATAAAATTTCATTTTGTAAAACAGTGAATTAAATATGTAATATAGATATCAATTTTTATTACAAATTGTTACTAAATATAGGTACATTAGAACAAAAATCTAGTAAATTGTAACTAAAATGTAAATTTTTCCTTTAATCTATACAATATTATGGAAACTTTTTGTAATTTATGATATAATAACAAATATATAATTATTAAATTATAATAAATGACTATAGCGTAGATGTAATACTATGTTATAGTCATTTTTGAATTAAACTTGATATATCAAGGGGGAAGAATATGAGAACAATTAGAAGAGTTTTAGCATTAGGTTTAACATTAGCTATATTTCTAATAAATGTACCTAATGTAGATGCATTAACATCAGATACAATTAAAGGTAACAATATATATGAGACGGCTGGATTAATAGCAGATAAAAAGAGTTATGATACAGCAATTATGGTAAATATGGATAATTCTATAGCAGATGGTCTTTCAGCAAGTGGTCTTGCAGGTGCTGTTGATGCTCCAATTTTGCTTGCACAAAAAAATAAGATACCAAATGAAACAAAACAAAGATTAAAAAATGTTAAAAAGATATACATAATAGGTAAAGAATTATCAATAAGTAAGTCAGTAGAAACTGAACTAAAAAACACAGGGGCACAGGTAACTAGATTAGGTGGAGATGACAGAATAAAGACTAGTTATAGTGTTGCTAAAGAGGTAAATGGTATCAAAAAAGTTGATGAAGTGATATTAACTAATGCATATAAAGGAGAAGCAGATACAATAAGTGCTGCACCTGTATCAGTAAGAGATATAGCTCCTATAGTACTTACAGATGGAAAGAGTGTGCCTTTTTCAACAAGCAATGTAAAAACATATGCAGTAGGTGGGAGTATATCAATGAGCACTAGTTTAGTTAATAAAACTAATGCTAAAAGACTTGGTGGTTCAGATAGATATGATACAAATAAGAAAGTTATAAAAGAGTTTTATCCAGATGCATCAGAATTTTATTTGAGTGATGGATATGATTTAGTAAATGCACTTACAGGTTCTACAATTGCTAAGGAAAATCCAATTGTATTGGTGTCAGAAAGTAGTGATAAGTCTATATTAGCAGGAGCAGATAAGATTACTAGATTAGGTTCAATAAGTGACAGTGTGTATAATAAGTGTGTTTCTGCTGCACAAAATAATGGCGATTCGTCTACAAAAGGTGAGTCACCTATGAAAAATGAGACAAGCATATTAGGTCAGCCAACAGCTAGTTTAGAAGCGTGCTTAAAATGGGCAAAATCTAAAAAAGCTAATGATTTATTTATAGAGTTAATACCAATATTATATGATACTGCTGTTCAGGAAGGTGTTAATCCTGTTTTGGCAGTAGCTCAATCTGCAAAAGAAACTGGTTTTTGTAATTTTGGTGGAGTATTAGATGCATCATTTAAGAATCCTTGTGGACTTAAAACTTCTGTAGGTGGTTCTGATACTGATAAGAATGCCCATTCAAGATTTGATACTTGGGAAGAAGGAATATTAGCTCAAATTCAACATTTATGCTTATATGCAGGACAAGATGGTTACCCACTTTCAAATCCAGTAGACCCTAGACATGAAAAATCTTTATTTGGTAAGGCTAAAACAGTTGAAAGTTTATCTAATAATTGGGCTGGAGGTCAATATGGACAAGATTTAGTAAGAATGATGGGAGAAATTGAGGCAACAAAATAATTGAAGATTATCAAATATCCAATAAATAAGGATTGATTATTATGAAAAAGAGTAATATTTTTAGTATCATATTTCCTACAGTCATAATGGTGCTAATGTTTTTAACTTTTGCTACAGATATATTTAATATTCCAGATATTCAATCTAAAAGTATTTTTGTTGTGGGAATGGTTTTGATTTTTCCAATTTCTTTTTTGATACAAGGGATAATTTGTGTATTAAATAAGACTAATTGGATTTTATCTCTTATTGTGTCTTTAGTAACTTATATAGTATTAATGTATATATTTTTAAATGATTCTGCATATATATATGTTTTACTTTATACAGCTTTTTATATGATTGGACATATAACAGCTAAATTCTATTACAAAATTAAGACTTTTAAAAATTAAATTGAAGTATATAAAAGTAACATTAGGAGAAGTATCCTTAATGATTTTCTAAAATCAGAAATAGGTGCTTCTCTTTTTTGTAAAAATAAAAGTATGTAAATAAAATTTAACCATTATAATTTTCTTTTAACAAATGTATACAATAAACTTGTTGTATAATTAAGATAGATAAAATAAAGGGAGGGATAATATGAATTTAATAGATAATCATATTCATACTAATTTTTCAAGTGATGGAAAGGATTCCATGGAAGATACAATAAAAAAAGCTATAAGTATTGGTGTTAGATATTTGACTTTTACAGACCATTTAGAACATGATGAAGATAGAGGATTTTGCATAAATTATAATGACTATGTTCCAGTATTTAATAAGTTTAAAGAAAAATATAAAAAGGACATAGAGTTATTACTAGGTGTTGAAGTGGGTTACAGAAAACATCTAAAAAATGAAATAGAAGAAATAATAAATTCTAATCCTTTTGATTTTGTATTGTGCTCAACTCATACAATTGACAATGTACCTGTTCCATCAAAGGCGTATTTTAAAGGTCTTAGCAAAGAAGATGCGTATTATAAATATTTTAATAGCATACTTGAAACTAATCGTGAATTTGGAGATTACAATATATATGGTCATTTGGATTATATATCTAGGTATGGAATATATTCAGATAATAGAGTTATATACAATGACTTTAAAGATGTTATTGATGAGGTCTTAAAGTCAATAATCAATAATGGGAGTGGTATAGAGCTAAATACTTCTGGTTATAGATATGGATTAAATGCTATACATCCAAATGAAGATATTCTAAAAAGATATAAAGAACTTGGAGGATTTATAGTTACTGTAGGTTCTGATTCTCATAGGGTAGAAGATATATGTAAAGATTTTGATGTGGCCTATGATATGCTTAAGTATCTTGACTTTAAATATGTATCTTTATTTAAAGAAAGAGAAACTTATTTTGTAAATATAGAAAAAGTTAAATCTAACAATATAGCTTAGAGTGTGTTTTGAAGTAAATTAATGGATAGTTAAAAAGTTAATAGTTATAATATTGTATCCTCTAGAAAAATACTAGAGGTTTTTATTTTGCTAAAATAACTAAATAGAATTAAATTTAAATAGTATAGTTTATTTTAAATTGAATAGTTTATTGTTGATATATTTTACTATTATATATTTTTATTGTGATATAATAGTAAAATATATTAACCTATCTTTAGATTATATAAATTATTATAAAGGAGGGAAATTTTAAAATGTCTAATAAAAATAAAGAAAATATAACTTTAAGTAATCAAATCAAAGGAACAATTCAAAATAGTTTAACAAAAGAAGCTATATTACATATACCAATGAGCAATTATGCCTATGGTTATGATAGAGAAACACTACATATAAGACTTAGAACTAAAAAAAATGAAGCGAAAAGAGTAATTTTACGAATAGGAGACCAATATGTGTGGGATAAAGGAGGTGCAGGAGGAGGAAATTTAAATGCATCTGGAGTTGGTTGGTCTGGTGGAACAAATATAGTAATGAGTAAAGAAGTAGAAACTGAATTATTTGACTATTGGATAGCTAAGTGTAAGCCTTTAAATAAACGCTCACGATATGGCTTTATAATAGAAGGTCAAGAGGAAAAACTTTTATTTACAGAAAAAAGAATAATAGAGTTGGGAAATGAAAATGATGAAAAGGAATTATGTGAAATAGGTAATTTTTTTGGATATCCATATTTAAATTATATAGATATACCTAAAGTGCCAAATTGGGTGAAAGATACTGTTTGGTATCAGATATTTCCAGATAGATTTGCAAATGGAGACCCGTCTATAAACCCAGAAGGAGTAGATAAATGGGGAGCTATTCCAACCAGAGATAATTTTACAGGTGGAGATTTACAAGGTGTGATAGAACACTTAGATTATTTGAGTGATTTGGGAATAAACGGAATTTACTTTTGCCCTATTACAATTGGAAAAACCAATCATAGATATGATACAGTAGATTATATGGAGGTAGACCCTACATTAGGAGATAAAGAGACTTTAAAAAAACTAATAGAAGAAGCGCATAAGAGAAATATAAAAATAATGTTGGATGCTGTTTTTAATCATATAGGATATTATTCTAAACAGTGGCAAGATGTAGTTCAAAATAAGGAAAATTCTCGATATAAAAACTGGTTTTATATAAAAGATATGAGTAAAATTGATACTCCAATAGAACAAATAGATGAAAAAAATATACCTTATGAAACCTTTGGGTGTGAAAAATATATGCCTAAACTTAATACAGAAAATTCAGAAGTAATAAAATATTTATTGGATGTAGGCAAGTACTGGATACAGGAATTTGATATAGATGCGTGGAGATTAGATGTTTCAAATGAAGTAGACCATGTTTTTTGGAGAAAGTTTAGAGAAGAAGTCAAAAAAGTAAAACCAGACATTTATATATTGGGAGAAATTTGGCATGGTAGTTTACCATGGTTAATGGGTGACCAATTTGATTCAGTTATGAATTACTTGATGTCAGAAGCCATGAAAAAATTCTTTTGTACAGATGAGATAAACGCCGAAGAATTTAAGTATATGATAAATGATGTAATGGTAAGTTATCCAATACAAGTTAGTGAAGTTATTTTTAATTTACTTGGAAGTCACGATACTACAAGAATATTGACTTATGCTAATGGAAATATTGATAGATTTAAACTTGCATATATGTTTATGTTTGTACAAACAGGATGTCCTTGTATATACTATGGTGATGAAATCGGAATGGAAGGAGAATTAAGTTCAATATCTGAAGGTCAAAGAAAATGTATGGAATGGAATGAAGAAAAATGGAATAAGGATATATTTGATTTTATGAAGAAGATTATTAGACTTCGTAAAGAAAATAAAGAACTTAGGTCTATATCAAATGAATGGGTGTTAGCAGATAAGGAAAATGGAACGATTATATTGAAAAAAGAATCTATTTCTATAATAATAAATAATTCATCTAAAAATATAATTTTGACGTTACCAGATTATTTAGCAAATAAAAAAGTAAAAGATTTATATGAAGAAGAAATAGTTGATTTAAAAGAAGAACTAATGTTAGAGAAATACAAGTTCATTATTTTAAAATAATACAAAAAAGTATTTATTTTAGATTTCATGTTAAATTATTATACAGTTTAAACAAGTCTTTATAAACGATAAAAAATATGGTCTACAAGTGAGTGAATTGAAAGTAGATTTTAAATTAAAGACTGAGTTAGAGTAGATAATTTTATAAATAATATCTTAAATACAAGATAGAAAATAAATTGATTATTAGTCTAAAAATTTCTTGTAGAAAGAGGAAATAAGAATGATTGAAGCATTTATATTTGATTTAGATGGTGTAATTACAGATACTGCATATTATCACTATATGGCTTGGAGAAAACTAGCTCATAAAGTTGGGATAGATATAGACACAAAATTTAATGAATCTTTAAAAGGCATAAGTAGAATGGAGTCATTGGACAGGATATTAGAATTTGGAAATAAGAAATATTCATTTTCAGAAGAAGAAAAAGTGAGAATGGCTGAAGAAAAAAATAATTACTATGTATCATTGATAGATGAGATAACTTCAAATGATATTTTGCCAGGCATAGAAAGCTTGTTAATTGATGTAAAATCTAATAATATAAAGATAGGTCTATCTTCTGCAAGTAAGAATGCAATAAATGTATTAAATCATTTGGGTATAAGTGACAAATTTGATTTTATAGCTGATGCAGGAAAATGTAAAAACAATAAACCACATCCAGAGATATTTCTTATGTCAGCGAAAGGGCTTAATGTAAATCCACAAAATTGCATAGGGATAGAGGATGCAAGTGCAGGTATAGACGCTATAAACTCAGCTAATATGTTTTCTGTTGGTGTTGGAAATTATGAAAACTTAAAAAAAGCAAATTTAGTTGTAGATTCAACAAATCAATTAAAGTTTGAATATATACAAGAAAAGTATAATGAGTATATAGTTAGGAGAATTATATGAAATGTTTATTTAGTAATGTAGATGAGTGGAAGATTATACAAGATAAGATTGAAATCAAAGAAAATAGATTAGCAGAGTCCATAATGAGTATAGGCAATGGATATATGGGTATGAGAGGAAACTATGAGGAAAATTATAGTGGAGATACACACAAGGGGTCTTATATAGCTGGAGTATGGTTTCCAGACAAAACTCGTGTTGGTTGGTGGAAAAATGGGTATCCAGAATACTTTGGTAAAATTCCTAATTCAGTCAACTATATAGGTGTAAGAATTTTCATAGATGATGTAGAATTAGATTTAGCAAAATGTAAAGTAGAAGATTTTTATAGAGAATTAGATATGAAAAATGGTATTTTAAATCGTAGGTTTATTGTAAATATAAATGATAAAAAATTTGAAGTTAGGGTTGCTAGGTTTTTAAGTATATCTGTTAAGGAACTTGCAGTAATTAAATACAGTATAAAATCATTAAATTCTAATACTAAAATAAAATTTGTACCATATTTAGATTCAAATATAAAAAATGAAGATTCAAACTATGAGGAAAAGTTTTGGAATGGAATTTCTTCAAGTTCTTTAGAATATAAAGGTAGTATTCTTTCTCGAACAAAGGAGAATGCATTTAATACACCAGTATTCACTGTGGGTTCAATGATGTATATTAAGACAAATGGTGATGTAGAAGCTGTATCTCATGAGAGTGATTATAATTACTGTGAAAATTCGATAACAATGGATGTTTTAAAAAATGAGGTTGCAAGTATAGAAAAATATGTATCTATAACCTCAACTAGAGATTATAAGGAAAGTGAGCTATTAAGAAAATGTGAAGACATTTTAAATAGAGAACTATCTAAAAGTTATGATGATATATTAAATGAACATATAAAGTTATGGAATAAAAGATGGGAAAGTGCAGATGTAAAAATAAATGGAGATAAAAGTAGCCAACAAGGTATAAGATATAATTTATTCCAACTATTTTCAACATATTATGGAGAAGATTCGCGATTAAATATAGGTCCAAAGGGATTTACTGGTGAAAAGTATGGAGGAGCTACTTATTGGGATACAGAAGCGTTTTGTGTTCCAGTATATCTAGGTGTAGCAGATAAGGAGGTAACTAGAAATCTTTTAGAATATAGGTACAATCAGTTAGAACAGGCAAAGGATAATGCAAAAAAACTAGGGCTTAAAGGTGCTTTATATCCAATGGTAACATTTGATGGAGTAGAATGTCATAATGAATGGGAGATAACATTTGAGGAAATCCACCGAAATGGAAGTATAGTATATGCAATATATAACTATACAAATTATACAGGTGACTATAAATATATAAAAGAAAAAGGAATAGATGTAATAATAGAAATAGCTAGATTTTGGGCAAGTAGAGTTCATTTGTCTACAAAAAAAGATTTGTATATGATACATGGAGTAACAGGTCCAAACGAGTATGAAAACAATATCAATAATAATTGGTATACTAATTATATAGCTAAATGGTGTTTAGATTATGCTGTAGAAAATATCTTACGATTAGAGAAAGAGTGTAATGAATGTATTGACAGAAATAATGTGACTAGGGAAGAAGTTGAGTTTTGGAAAATAATATCAAATAAAATGTATCTGCCGTATGATGAGGAACTACAAATAATAATTCAAAATGATAATTTTTTAGATAAAGAATTTGTAGAAGTAAAGGATTTACCAAAAGAAAATTTTCCTCTTAATCAAAATTGGTCTTGGGATAAGATTCTTAGGTCGTGTTTTATAAAACAAGCAGATGTATTACAGGGAATTTACTATTTTGGAAATAGATTTACTAAAGAAGAAAAAAAGAGAAATTTTGACTTCTATGAAAAATATACTGTCCATGAATCTTCTTTATCTTCTAGTATTTATTCTATTATTGCCTCAGAAATAGATAACCTAGAAAAGGCTTATGAATTATATTCAAGAACAGCTAGGCTTGATTTAGATAATTACAATAATGATACAAATGATGGACTGCACATAACTTCAATGTCTGGTTCATGGCTTTCCATTGTACATGGATTTGCAGGCATGAGAACATGGAATGAAACTCTATCTTTTGACCCTAAGTTGCCAAAAGAGTGGAAAAATTATTCTTTCAATATAAATTATAGAGATAATATTATTAATGTAGATGTATGTAGTGATTTAATTAAAATAGAAAATTTAAAAGGTAAACCAATAAAAATTATTGTATATGGGAAAAAATATATATTAGAAAAATGTATAAAAATTGATAAATAGATTTAATAATATTTTTATTATATAAATAGTTAAAATAAGCTTATCTAATTATTTATTTATTTTAACTGTTTTGTGTGATAGAAAACTATATATTATAACAATAGTAGTGCTTTTAATTAAATATATTTCATAAATCTTCATAAAATCTTCAAAATTTCGTAAAGAATATGTCACAAAAGTAAGGTATATTATATTCAGCAGATAGTATAAGGGAGGACAATATTTATGAAGAATAAAAAATTCATTGTTATAATACTGATAATATCAATTTTAATAGGTGTATTAGTGAAGGAATATTCATCTAGAGAGATAAAAAAGGATGATATAAATGTCAGTAAGTATATAAAATATGCTGATTTAGCAAGTAAAAATAATGCACAAGTTAACTGGAAGTATGTAGCTTCCATTGTTGCTGTGTTAAATAAAAATAACTTAAAAAACGTTAAGGATTCACAGATACAAGAAGTATCAGATTTATTTGTTAAGAATTTTTCTAAAAATAATAAAATAAATAAGTTAAGTGATATTTTGGATGAGTTAGAATTTAGTAATAGACAAAAAAGATTGGTTGATAATTATATAGACAATCTTAAGGATTATGGTATAAAACCAGAAAGATTGAAGTCTGATACAAAATATATGAAGTTTATTGATGAAATTAAAACAGAAGCAATACAAAATTATAAGGATTATAAAATACTTCCATCTATAACTATTGCACAAGCTATAATAGAATCTAGCTGGGGCAAGTCAACTTTGGCAAAACAATATAACAATCTATTTGGTATAAAGGCTGACGCTTATTGGAAAGGCAAGTCAGTGACTTTAGAAACGAAAGAACATTTAGATACAATTATAGATGATAAATTTAGAATATATGATGATAAAAATGAATCTATAAAAGACCATGCAAAATTTTTAGCCACAAATAAAAGGTATAAAAACAATGGTGTATTTGATGCAAAAACGTATATATATCAAGCTAAAGCATTAGAAAAGGCAGGTTATAGTACTGCGAAGGATGAAAATGGCAATAGTATATATGCAGCTCGTCTAATAGAATTAATTCAACAGTATAATCTTCAATTAATAGACAGTGAAATTCAAAGTGAAATGTAACTTTGATTAAATTTTTATTGATAAGGCTATGATTTTTAAAATCATAGCCTTATTTTGACATGCTTTTACTTGTAATTATTAAATCGATATCATTATCTTTCAAAATTTACTTTATACTGTAAATCAAATTATTTAAGTTAAAACTTGGAATTATTTATAAAAGGATTATTTACTTTATCTAAATTCTGCACTTAAAGAACACCTTTTCCCTTAAGGCTGACCGTTAGTCTATAAAAATTATAATTACTTATAAAAAAGTGAATAGAGATATATATATATATTTTTCAGAAAGACTTTTACTTGTAAATTGAAATCAATGAAGTAAAAAAGGATTCTTTCTTAAAAGTAAATAACAACTAGATAGTGAATAATAAAAAATGGTAATTTGAAATAATTTTTATGAATAGTATTAATATATAGATACAGGGAGATTGATGCGATTATGTATGAAAATAATAAGGTAATATACAACCTTGAAAGATGTGAAAAACTAGAAAAGACTCTTTATTTATCTCAATTTAATACATATAAAAATTTTAAATTAGCTTCTAAAAAAACTGTAATAAATTCATTAGAGACATATGTTTACAATATGAATATTAACAATATAAGTCTTGTTGATACTATAGAATGTATATCATTAGAAGATGAACAACTTACAGGAAAGAAGTTGATTTTAGTTGGTGATATAGATATTGATGCAATATTAGATTATGCAGGCAATAAAAGAAATAGAAATTCTAGTAAAAAAAATACATTTAAATTAAAAATACCCTTTAGTACATTTATACAAATGCCTAGAAAGATAGAAAATAAAGATAAAATTAATTTAAAGTATCTTATACAAGATATTACTTCATCTATTTTAGATGATAATTTATTTATTAGTGTTACTGCAATTATAAGTTATGAAAATAGTTCCAAGATAGAGTAATCTTTAAATTATAGAAAGGTGGATGCAATGAGAATAACGAAAACTACTTTTAATGATGTATTTTCAAATGATGCAAATGGAAGTATTATAAAAGTAGAAAAATATGTTGATAAAAAATGTGCATCTGTATTTGAGATTTTGACCTACACTATTATTGTTACAAATACAAGTAGGTACAAAACTGGAAATATATTTTTCAAAGATTATATTTCTAAATATATAGAGTTTATAAATAATACGGTAAAAGTTAATGGCATTATAAAACGTGGATTAGACCCACAGCAAGGTTTTTACATAGGGAGAATAGATGCAAGTTGTAAAAAAATAATATCTTTTAAGAGTGTAGTTTTACCAAATTCTGCACATAGGATTATAAAGAATAGTGCTAATATATACTATTATTATAAGTGTAATCTAGATAAATTCCCAACAAGAATATCAATAGAAAGTAATAGAGTTTATACTAATGTAAATAAAATTGTATTCAAACAATTGAATATAAGTAATACTTTAAAAGCTCCTAAAAATCTAAGAGATATATTAAAAGTAAATGTAAATAGTAAAATATTTGATGTTAAACCTATGAAAAATCTTATAAACAAAGGTAGTAATTTGAAATTATGTAACTTGATAGTTTTTGGGTATATAGAAGTTGAAATAGACTATAGTTGTAAAAATAGGAGTAATTTTAAAACAGTAAATAAGTCTAATGACATTAAAAAAGATAAGTATTATAAAAATGATATACAAAATAACAATGAAAATATAAACGATTGTAAAAAGCAAATAAGTTTTGGTGATAATAAGGTAAAAAAAATAACAAAAACTTTTGGATTTTCTTGTTTCATTTGTTCTCCAGTTGGAATTATTTATGAAGATATGAAAAATATAAATATAAAAATTGAACATACATCAATAAATGAATTAAATCCAGAAGAATTATTTGTAAATACATCACTTTTATTGTATTATTAAGTATTTTAAAGCTAAAACTTAAACTTATTAAAATAGCATTTGGTTAAAGGAAAATAGATATTGATATATTTATCATATATATAAATGATTAATTAAACAATTATAAATAATAAGTATAGTATAATATTTAAAAAATATAGATTTATGATAAAATAAGACAAATATGTTAAAAAAATGATAATCACGGAGAACTTTTACCTTCTTCAATTAATATATTATTATTAGTAATAACTTTAAAATTATATTACTATTATATAAAAATTGGCTTAAAAGAAGGTGAAAAAAGTAAATGAAAATATGCATAACAGTAGGTCATAGTATACTAAAAGGTGGTAAAAGTACAGGTGTAAATGGTATAGTTGATGAATACAATTATAATAAAAAATTAGCTCCTATGTTAGCTGAGATGCTTATAAGTCAAGGTAATACAGTAGATGTAATAATTTGTCCAGAAAGGCACTTTATGTCAGAAAGAGAAGAATTTTTCTATAGAGTTCCAAAAGTAAACAGTGGTAAATACGATTTATTAGTAGAGCTACATTTAAATAAAGCTGATGGAACACAATGTGGTACAGAAGTGCTTTACTATGGCACTGAAGGATTAGAATATGCTAAAAGAGTATCTAATAGACTTGGAGAATTATTTGAAAATAGAGGAGCTAAAAAAAGAGAAAATTTATATATATTGAGAAATACAAATCCAGTTGCAATACAGATTGAAAGTTTTTTCTGTGATAATGTGAATGATTGTAACAAAGCAAATGAATCAGGTTATGATTATATAGCACGATTGATTACAGAAGGTATATTGAATAAAGATATAAATATGTGAGATTATGGTGATTTAGGTATTGATTAATACCTTTTAATATTAGATATAAATAAAAATACAATGTATTAGTATAATTTAAACTTTCAAAAGATAGATTAGTTTGATTATTGACAAGAGATACCTCCTTGAAAATATTGATTTATCAGTATATTTAAGGAGGTATTTAAATATAAAAATTTAATTAATTTGCTACTAAACTATAGGTTTATAGAGTATATACTTTTATCTTCAGTCTAATAAATAATATAAAAATAGTAGAACCTTGTATTATAATAATATAATGTAGAAAAATATATAGATAAGATAAATATAATAAGGTGGTAATATATGAAATATACATTTGAAAAATTTAAGTTAAATGAAAAGATACTTAAGTCATTGAAGAGTTTAGGATATAATATACCTTCTAGAGTACAAAGAGAAGTTATTCCAAAATTATTAAAAGGTCAAAACTTAGTAGTTAGGTCAAAAACAGGAAGTGGAAAGACAGCAAGTTTTGCAATACCTTTATGCGAGAATATAAATGTAGATTACAATAATATTCAAGCTCTTATAGTGGTTCCAACAAGAGAATTAGCCTTGCAAGTAAAAGATGAGATATCAGATATAGGGAGACTAAAGAAGGTGAGATGTAGTGCTATATTTGGCAAACAATCTATAAAAGACCAAATAGCTGAATTGAAACAAAGGGTTCATATTGTTGTAGCTACTCCAGGCAGAATACTTGACCATATAAATAGAGGTTCTATTAAGTTGGAAAATGTAAAGTATTTAGTAATAGATGAGGCAGATAAAATGTTTAATAAAGGTTTTGTTGAACAAATGGAAAAAATATTATTAAATTTACCTAAGGAGAAAATAGTAAGTCTTTTTTCAGCTACAATAGATGAAGAGATAAAATATATATGTGAAAAATATATGCTAGATTACAGTGTTATAAATATAGAAGAAAATGAGAGCGATACTAATCAAAAAACAAGACAAATAGATGACAAAATAATCAAGGCAAATGGAAGAGAGAAGTACATCCTTTTAAAAGAATTAATATACAGCGAAAATCCAAAGAGTGTGATAATATTTTGTAATACCAAAGAGAAAGTATCTAAATTATATAACAAGATGAGTAAAGAGGGTTTTTTAATAAGAGAGTTACATGCAGATTTATCACAAGAAAGAAGAATTTTTGTAATTAAGGATTTTAAAAACCAAAAATTTAATATATTAGTTAGTAGTGATGTAGCGTCCAGAGGAATACATATTGATGATATTTCTTTAGTAATAAATTATGATGTGCCACAAGATAAAGAAAACTATATACATAGAATAGGTAGAACTGGGAGAAAAGGAAATAGTGGAAAGGCAATTACTATAGTAACTGAAAAGGATGAAAAATATATAGAGAATATAGAAACGTATATAGGATATAAAATAAATGAATTAACAGATATAGAACAAAGTAGAATTACACATGGCAAAGTTTTGTTTGAAGAATATTCAAAAGGAATCCTAAAAAAAGTATCAAAGAGAAAAAAAGTTGATAAAAATTCTTACAAAAGTAAAGATATAAAACTAAATATAGAAAGTGAAGTTGTTAAATTATATTTAAATGCTGGTAAGAAGAAGAAAATAAGAGTTTTAGATATAGTTGGTGCATTTAGTAATATAAAAGGTATAACTAATGATGATATAGGTGTAATTGAAGTTCAAGATTTATGTTCATATGTAGATATATTAAATTATAAGGGAGATTTGATATTAAAAAAATATAAGGAGATACCTATAAAGAAAAAAATGGTTAAAGTGAAAAGAGATATACGATAATTTAGTCAATATTGATGAATTGCTTTGTTATCGAAATGAAGTTGCAAAAAACACAATAGAAGTTGTTAAGGATTTGAAAGCTGAAGATATGAAACGAAAGGTCTCTCCAATTGACTTAGAAAGGATTTTGGTGACTGGAGGAGTAATAAAGCATGAAGATTCTATTTGGTTGTTGGACTTTTGGGGGAATAAAGATATTGCTGGAATTTTGCTTATGCCTCCTACTCGTCATGTTATACTTCATTTGAATGATTGTTGTAAATGGAAGGAATATTTTCGTACAAAAAAGAAATTTTACAGAAGTTAAATTATAATAAATTAGACAAACAATAGATAAATTAGCAAGGAATGTTGATTTTATCTACATTCTAAGTTATACTATTTTTAAGTGGCTAAGGGAATAGTCATTTTAAATATAAGTAATAAATATATACCTATAGGGATATTAAAGGGGGGAAATATATGACATATTTTAACTATAACGACAAACAGTGCTACTATAATGAAATTGGGGATGGTACACCATTACTTTTTTTACATGGAAATACAGCCTCTTCCAAGATGTTTAATGATATAATCGATTTTTATAAAGATGAATATAAAGTAATATTAATTGATTTTGTAGGTCATGGAAAATCTCAAATGGTCGATAAATTTTCTGCTGACTTATGGTTTGATGAGGCTATGCAAGTGATATGTTTTTTAGAAGCAATGAACTATAAAAAAGTAAACATAATTGGTAGTAGTGGAGGAGCTCTTGTTGCATTAAATGTTGCACTTGAGAGACCTGATTTAGTGAATAAGGTAATTGCAGATAGTTTTGAAGGAGAAGTTCCTCTAGAGTCATTTGTACAAAATGTGAAAATAGAGCGTGAAGCATCAAAGCAAGATGATGGTGCAAAAGCTTTTTATATTTATAATCAAGGAGAAAACTGGGAAAAAGTTGTAGATAATGATACAGAAGCTATTTTTGAACATTATAAAACTATAGGAAAATTTTTTCATAAGCCTCTAGAAACTATGCAACCAGAGGTGCTTTTAACAGGAAGTAGAGAAGATGAGTTTGTATCTCTAATATCTAGTGATTTTTTTGAAAATACTTTTTCATTACTTCTTGAAAAGATTAAAAATGGTAAAATGTATTTGTTTGATAAAGGTGGTCATCCTGCAATTTTATCGAATGGATTAGATTTTTCAAATGTAGCAAAGAAATTTTTAGAGGAATAATTTAACCAAAATTTACAATAATGAAAACTGTAAAATGGATTGCAAAACTTACAAAAGTGAGTGTACATATACTTCATTATTATGATGAAATAGGATTGTTAAAACAAAATATTCTAATAGTCAAGTTATTACATTTGTATATGCAATATGTATAGAAAGAGATATCATTAGATTGTAAAGTTGGGATTAAATAACAATATTAAATTTTATTTATTCAGATATTTTAGCTTAACTATATAAATGTTAGAACAAATTTATATAGTTAAGCTGTAGGATTAAATAATTTAGTTAAATAAGTTTATTATCTCCTCATCAGATAGACTTTTTAATACACCTTCATTAGAAAGTTCTCCATTTATAAATTGATTTATAAGCTCTTTTTTACTTTCTTGTAATTTTATTATTTTTTCTTCTATAGTCCCTTTAGCAATCAATTTTATAACTTGTACTGAATTTTTTTGCCCAAATCTATGAGCTCTATCACTAGCTTGATTTTCTACTGATGGATTCCACCATGGGTCAAAGTGAATTACCATGTCAGCAGATGTAAGATTTAAACCAGTTCCGCCTGCTTTTAAAGATATTAAAAAAACTTTTTTATCCATACTATTATTGAACTCATCTACAAGTTCAAGTCTTTCTTTGGCATTAGTTTTACCATCTATATAATGGTATTTAATTTTATACTTATCAAGTTCCTTACTTATGTTCTTAAGCACAGAAGTAAATTGTGAAAACAATAATATTTTGTGGTTTTCGTTTATACTATCCCTAAGTATTTCTAAACATGTTTCAATTTTTGAACTTTTTTTATTGTAATCTTTTACTACTATACTTGGGTCTAAACAAAGTTGTCTTAGTTTAGTTAAATAAGAAAATATAACTATTTTATCTTTCTTTAAATTTTTATCTTTCATTTTATCTTGTATATCTTTTGAATATACACTATATATCTTTTTCTGCTCTTTATTCAATTCAACAAAAAAGTTTTTTTCAATCTTATCTGGAAGTTCTTTCATAACTTGTTTTTTACTTCTTCTAAGAATAAAAGGTTTTATCAATTTTTTCAGGTTTTTAACATTATCTTCTTTATTTATAAACAATTCCTGAAACTTTGCTTTACTATATAGATAGCCAGGCATTATAAAATCAAATATAGACCATAATTCTAGTAGATTATTTTCCATAGGTGTACCAGTGAGTGCAAATTTATTTTCTGCATTTATACTTTTTACAGACTCAGTTACTAAAGCTACTGGATTTTTTATATTTTGAGCTTCATCTAATATACAATAATCAAACTTTATTTCACTATATTTTTCTAAATCATTTCTAAGAGTACCATATGTTGTAAGTATTACATCAAAATTCTCTAATTCCATAAAACATTTTTCTCTATCTCTTTTATTTCCATGTATCAATAAAACTTTTATATCTGGAGCAAACTTTTCAAATTCATTTTTCCAATTATAAATGAGTGATGTCGGTGTAACAATAAGACTTTTTTTATTAGATAATGATAATAAAAATGCAATAGTCTGTATTGTTTTACCAAGACCCATTTCATCAGCTAATATACCACCAAATTTATAATAATCTAAAACTTTAAACCAATTGAGGCCATTTATTTGATAGTCACGAAGGTTTGCATTTAAATTTGCAGGAATTTCTAAATTTATGCTATCAAAATTTCTAAATTTTTCACATATACTGTCTAGTTCTTTTTTACCATCTATAAACTTTAAATTTTTACTACGTATTACATCATTTATATATAGCGCTTTATTTTTATGAATTTTATTATTTTTTGATTTATCCATTATATCTAGATTTTCAACTAATTCAAAAAAATCTTTTGTTTCTCTTTCTGATAAATCTATAAAGTTTCCATCTTTAAGTTTATAAAAAGTACGTTTTTCTTGAAAAGCTTTCAAAATATCCTTGTACTCTTTTGGATTTATATCAGATATATTAAAATTAAATTCTAGGTAATTCTGGTTAGTCTGATTGATTGAAGCTTGAATTGATGAAGCGTTATATATTTTTTTCAATTTAAACTTCTCAGAATAATATATATCTCCAAATTCCTTTAGAGATTCTAATTGTAAATCTAAAAATGTAAATAGGTCATGGTCAGTTCCTTTAAACACATAATGATTATTTTCCTTTGTAAATTGTGAAGAAGTAAGTTTATTTTCAATAGTAGCTTCCTTTTGTATGTTGGGGAGCACAAATTTTTTATCTTCATCATCATATATATACTTTACATCACAACATATGTTGCCATCAATCATATCAAAGTAGAACTCAGATTTAAAATCTTTTGTTATATTATTTTTTATGTTATCATCTAAATGAACTTCTTGAGATATAGATTTTAATCTAGGAACTAGCAATCCTAAAACATCCTTAGAATCCTCTTTATCAAATTTTAACTCTTTAGTCTTTGATAATATTTGATATATTTTTGAATAATCATGAGCTTTTTTATGTGATAATAAATAGATATTGCCATCATATAAAAGTACATCATTTTTTTTAGTAAGTGGAACAGGTAGTGAATCTTTAGAATATAAGACTATTTTATCTTCTATATTTTTAAAATCAAACCTTACAGGTAGAGTATCATTTAATATCTTTGGATGATATTCCTCTTTAGAAAAAATAAGGGTAAAATCCTTGTACTTAATAGCATTTAAAAATTGTTTTAAAGAGCTTGCATTTATCTCCATAAATTTTTTTGAATGTGATGAAGAAAAGTTGTATGAAAGATTTGTCCCATATTCTTCTATAATATCTACTAACTTCTCATCTTCATCAGCAAAATAATGAGTGTTGGGGTTGTAAGTAAATTTCTTCCCAAAATCTAATTCATATCCATTAAGTTTTGAATATGCAAATTCAGTAATGTTTTTTAAAATGTACATTTTATCAATTCCTATTTTAAATTCAGCAATTGCTTTATTTGAATCCACATTTATCAATACATCTAAATTAACCCTTTCTCTTTTAGTATTGTCTAACAAAGAAAGTAATTGCTTGCTTAAATCTAAGCTGGTTTTAGAATTTGTATTAGAAAGCTTATCCTTATCTGCACCTAATATATCTATTAGAATAGGAGGAACATCTTTTTTATTTTTTATTTGTTTTAAGCTTTTTATCACAATAGCAACTATATGCTTACATATAAAAATACTTTTGCCCTTTGATTGACAGTCAGCGCAACTACAATCATTTTCAATTATCTTAAAGTGCTTTATATCTATAGTTATTGAATTAAAATAAAAGCTATAATTATCTTCAGAATTGACTCCACCACGAAATGTCAACAGATTATTTTGTAGGTCATCAATATCTATGTCTATATAATCAACTAATTGATTAGTATAATATTTTACACCTCTTGACCATCTTGATGGTTCTGTATTTCTTCTTATTAGTTTATATATCATATCTATTTTCATATTATTCACCTTACCTCACTGTATATATTATAATCTAAATGCATTCAATTTACACTCTAAATTTAAGACTAAAATTAAGGCAGATATGAATAGCTTTTATCTATCACGATATATGTGTAAATAACAATTTACTATTAGATTTTTATTGAATTATCTTATAAACTATGAATGAAAAATAATTATATAAATAGATTATTAATAAATATAAAATCTTATTATTAAAAATATTCTTAGAAATTACACTGTATAAAATATAAAGTATGATATTTGAATAAAAAGAATGTATAATAAGTATAATAATTTGTATTTATTATTGGGAAAGGAAAATGTTAATATGGATAGTTATAAACAACTTAAAGCTAAAATACCCTGTAAGGAAACAGGTATAGAAATAAAGAGGACTTTATGTGATATTTGTTCGCCAGGAGTACATTGTGGAATTGATGCATATGTTAAAGATGGTAAAGTAATAAAAATAGAAGGTACAAAAGAACATCCAATGAATAAAGGGTTGTTATGTACCAAAGGTCTTTGCAATAGAGAATATATCTATAGAGAAGATAGAATAAAAACACCTCTAAAAAGAATTGGAAAAAGAGGTGAAGGAAAATTTAAACCAATATCATGGGATGAAGCTTATAGAGAAATAGCAGAAAAATTAAATAGAGTAAAATCTGAGTATGGAGCAAAGCATGTAGCTTTTTTTACGGGTTATGGAAAGTGGTATAGACCTTTTTTACAAAGGTTTGCATCTTCATTTGGTTCACCTAATTATGGTACAGAATCTAGTTCATGTTCAACATCAGCACAGATGGCTGGAAATGTTGCTACTGGAAGAAACTTTACAATGCAAGATATGGAGAATGCAAAAACTTATTTAGGGTGGGGATTTAATCCATACTACTCTAAATTTTTAAATAGTGTGAATCTAATAAAATTAAAAGAAAAAGGTCTAAAATTTATAATTGTAGACCCTAGAATAACACCGACAACTCAAAAACTAGCAGATTTACATTTAAGAATTAAACCTGGAACTGATGGAGCTTTAGCTCTTGGAATGGCGAATCTATTTATACAAAAGGATTTAATAGATAGAGAATACATAGAAAAGCATGTACATGGATTTAATGAATATAAAGAATATGTAAAATTATTTGATTTAGATACTGTAAGTAGAATTACAGGAGTTTCTAAAGATAATATAGTAAAAGCTGTTGAGATGTTGTCACAAGGTCCATTTTGTATAAATGAAAGTGCAGCTCCAATAGTTCACCATCAAAATGGATTTCAAAATTATAGAGCAATGATGTCTTTATCCGCTATAACAGGTAATTATGATAGAATAGGTGGAAACATACCAAAACAAGATTACTTTGCTGGTAAGATAGGTGGATTCCAAACACTAGAAAAAGAGTTTGTAAAAGAAGTTCTACCTAAAAATATAAATGAAAGAATTGGTGGAGAAAGATTTCCTCTATGGAATGAAATGGTGACTCAATTTCAAGCTATGGATTTACCTAGGCAAATAGAAGAAAAGACACCATATGAAATAAGAGCTTTGTTTTGTCATGGGATAAATGCTAGAATGTTTCCTAATTCAGGGAGACTTTTTAAAGCGTTGAATAGTGTAGATTTTTTTGTGAATATAGATTTATTTATGACAGATACATCAAAATATGCAGATATACTTTTACCTGCATGTACATCATTTGAGAGAGAAGAATGTAAGAGTTATCCAGGAGGGTATATTACATATACCAAAAAAGTTATTGATAAATTATACGATTCAAAATCAGATGTAGAAATACTTTCAGATTTAGCAAATGCTATGAATATAGATGATGATTTATTAAAAGCAGGTTATGAAGCAAGTGTAAGACATATGTTTAAAAATACATGTGTAGATGTAGATAAACTTAAAGAAAGTGATTTACCATTAAAATGTAAAGATTTTAAGCCATATATAGTAGGTTCATATACAAGAGAAGGGTATGATACTAGCACTTCTAGGTTTGAATTAAAATCTACAATTATTGAAAAATATAAAGATTTTGGGCTGGATGCACTACCAACATATAGAGGATTTAATGATAATATAGATGATGAATATACTCATTTATTGACATCAGGAGCAAGAATTTCAAATGCACTACATTCAAGACTTCATGACATCAAACTTTCAAGAATATTAAAAAATGAAGCTAGTTGTGATATTTCTAGCTTAGATGCAAAAGAATTGGGTGTTATCAGTGGAGATTATATAAAAATAACTACTAAGATAGGAAGTTTGGATGTAAAAGTCAATGTTACTGATAGAGTCTTATATAAGAATATACATATGTATCATGGATATAGAGAAGCTGATATAAATAGTATTATTTGTGATAATTTTGACCCTTATAGTGGATTCCCTGCGTATAGAAGTTGTAAGTGTAAGATTGAAAAAATGAATAGATAAATGGAGAGATATAATGAAAAGTTTATTTAAATTTAATAAAGAATTATGTACAGCATGTGGAGCATGTTTGCTTGCATGTATAGACCAAAATGATAATAATATAGACAATGGTGAACTTTTTAGACATGTATTTACAATAGAGGAAGGTGAAAATATAGAATATTTTTCATTAGCATGTATACATTGTAATGAGCCAAAATGTTTAGGTGTATGTCCTAAAAATTGTTTTAAAAAAGAAGAAGGATTCATTGTATTAGACAATCAAAACTGTATAGGGTGTAAACTTTGTGAAAAAGCTTGTGAATATGGAGCCTTAATTTATGGAAATGATGGTAAGGCAAATAAGTGTAATGGTTGTATTGAGAGATATAAGTGTGGTATGGATTCACCTTGTGTAATGGTATGTCCTACAGGAGCATTAAAATTTAATAAATAAATTAAATATAGAGAATGACTTATACTTAGGTATAAGATATTTTTACAAAAAGCTGTATTGAGTTTGTTATAATGAAAACTCAATATAGCTTTTTTATGGATATAGTTGGATACTATAATGTGATTCTTAGTAATAGTTTTTTGCTATTGGACAAAGACTGTAAAACATATTAAACTTATGTTGTTCAAAGTCGAAGTATAATATAATAACTAGAAAATTGGTTTATAGTGCTATAAAAGCAAATTTAGTAAGGTATAAAATCAGAGGCAATCCTTTACTATAATATCAATATTTGGGAGTTCTGTTATTGCAGAGCTATTAAACAATTATAATGGTACAAGTGATTCAACCTTTGAAAATGTATTATATAAAAAATTAAAATAAGATTAAAAAGGAGAGAATAAATTATGAAAAAACTTAAATTAATTATTATGTTTGCCTTGGTATCAGCACTGTTAGTTACAGGATGTTCATCAGGAAATAATAAAAATAAAGAAGAACAAAAAGTTATAAGAGTTGCAACATCAGGAACATATTACCCTTTTGCTTTTAAAGATAAAGATAAACTTAAAGGGTTTGAAGTAGATTTTTGGGATGAATTTGCTAAACGAACTAATTGTAAAGTTGAATGGGTATTAACTGATTTTAGTGGATTATTTGGATTATTAGAAGCTGATAAAGCAGATGCTGTATCTGCTCAACTTACTGCAACACCTGAAAGAGAGAAAAAATATGCTTTTTCAGATGCTTATAATTATAGTGGAACAAACATTATTGTTAGAGAAGATGATACTAGTATAAAATCAATAGATGATTTAGTTGGCAAGAAAGTAGGTGTGGGTACTGGAGCAGTAGCAAATGAAATATTAAAAGAAAAATACCCAAATGATGAAATAAAAATAGTAAATTATTCAAGTGCGACTCTTAAAGGGAATTATCAAGACCTAGAAATGGGAAGATTAGATGCAGTAGTTGCGCAGGATGTTGAGGCTTTAATAGCTATAAAAGAACAAAAATTAAATCTTAAAATGATAGAACCTCCAATTCAATTTGGTGCCTGTTCTTTTGCGCTTCAAAAAAATGAAAAAGGTGAAAAATGGACAAAAGAAATTAACGAAGTAATTGAAGAGATGTATAAAGATGGGACTTTGACTAAAATATCTGAAAACTGGCTAGGAAAAGACATTACTAAGGAGCCTATTAATGAGTAATTTTAATTTTGAATTTTGTCTAAGTATATTTCCATTTTTGATTAAAGCATTGGGAATAACAATACTAATATCTATTGTTGCATTTTTTTTATCAATATTATTAGGTGTAATACTTGCCTTTTTCACACAGACAAAATCAAAAGTTTTACAATACATAACAAGAGTGTATGTTTCATTCTTTAGAGGAACACCACTTTTAATTCAAATATTTTTCTTTTATTTTGGATTTCCAATGATATTTTCTTTTATGAAAGATTGTTCACCTTATTTAGCAATAGTAATTTGTTTAGGTGTAAATTCATCTGCATATATGGCTGAAATTATACGAGCATCTATTGAGAGTGTTGATAAAGGACAACAGGAAGCATGTTATGCTTTTGGGTTAAGTAAATATCAGTCAATGGTTAAAATAATTCTACCTCAAGCAGCTACATCTGCAGTACCTCCTATTGTAAGCTGTACACTGGACATAATTAAAGGTTCTTCTTTAGGTTTAACTATAGGAATACAAGATTTAATGGGAGTAGCTCAAGTAGAGGCTGCTTCAAGTTTTAAATATTTTGAGATATATATGATAACGATATTAATTTACTGGGCAGTATCTATAATATTGAGTAATATACAAAGCAAAGTTGAAAAAAGAATAAGAAGAGCATATTAGATTTCAATATTTAAAAATGGGATGATATAGATATATTATTACTTGTAAATAAATTTTTAATTTTAGAAAAATAAACTTAGTAATCTAAATTATTGAGAAAATATAGTATCAAAATGGACTGTATAATCAAGTTAAAAAATAGTTTTTCTATTGAAAAAATAAATAAAATTCTATTGTAATTTAATATGCGATAAAGTTTTATAAAAAACAACATTAAGCTAGGGGGACTTATTTTATGGCTTTTAATATGAAATATTTTTTAGAATTATTTCCAACAATAATGAAATCGTTCAATGTAACTGTGATTTTGGCAATAAGTTCATTAGTATTTTCATTAATTATAGGTACAATAGTAGCGTTATCATCTTATTACAAAGTGAAAGTATTGAATCAAATATGTAAAGTATATGTATCTATTTTTAGAGGTACACCTCTTATGCCACAGTTATTCTTTTTATATTTTGGACTAGCATATATGAGTGATTTTGTTAAAAATATGGACCCAGTATTTGCAACATCTATAGTACTTAGTTTAAATATGGGAGCTTATATGTCTGAAACGATAAGGGCATCTATACTTTCAATTGATACAGGTCAGATAGAAGCAGCATATGCAATGGGATTAACAAATTTACAAACAATGAAAAGGATAGTGATACCACAGGCCGTAAGAGTTGCACTGCCATCATTATTCAATAATTTTATAGATTTAATTAAAGGGTCTTCTGTAGCTTTTGTTGTTGGAGTAAATGATATAATGGGTGCTGCCAAATCACAAGGAGCGTTGAGTTTTAAGTTTTTTGAAGTGTATGGAGCAGTTATGGTAATTTACTGGTGTATAATAACTCCTTTAGGTTGGGGGCAAAAAAAATTAGAAAAGAAAATAAGCAATTATTAAGTTATTAAGAAAATACATAAAAGTATTTTTATATAAAAAATGGTGTGAGGAGAAGAGATATGATAAAAAGAAATATTATAAAATGTTTAGTGGCAGTTTTATCGTTAACGTTTGTAATTACTGGTTGTTCAAAAAAAGAGGAAGTAAAGAATGAAAAAGTTATAACTGTAGCTTCATCTAATTCAGCTGACCCATATTCTTATGTTGATAATGGTGAGCATAAGGGTTTTGAAGTTGACATGTGGAAAGAGATTGGTAAAAGAAGTGGATATAAGATAAAAATGGAACCAACAGGTTTTAGTTCTATATTTGGTATGTTAGATTCTGGTAAAGTTGATGTGGCAGCCAACTTCTTTGGAATGTCTAAAGAAAGATTAGAAAAATACGATGCTTCTATACCTTATGGTTCTGATTCTGTGTGTATAGCTGTAAAAGATGGAAATAACGAAATTAATAAGCTTGAAGATTTAAAGGGAAAAGTTGTAGCAGTTTCAGAAGGTTCTCAAGGTCAACAGGTTGCAACTAGTGTTAATAAAGATAATTTGTTTCAAGAAAAGGTTTACGGTGATGGAACTAGTGGTCTTCAAGATTTAGATTTGGGAAGAGTTAGTGCATGGATTGATGCAGAGCTTACTATTGTGGGAGACGCTAAAAAAGCTAATATGAAAGTAAGAGTATTAGATAAAAAATTATCAGCTACTAATATAGCATACTTCTTTAAGAAAAACGATGATAAATCTAAAACGATAAAAGAAGATGTAAACAAAGCAATAGAAGAAATGCTTGCAGATGGAACAGTGAAAAAAATATCTGAAAAATGGTTTGGAATGGATGTAAGTGCTGATATACAAAAATAAATACTTTAAAATTAAAATGTAAAACTGTGATAACTATAGATAAGTATACTAAATTTATCTATAGTTATCTGTGTATTACAATGTATTTAGATTAGTCTTTATAAATCAAAATGAGTTATGGAGGTATTGCAAATGATTGAAACTAAAATAAAATCCATTGCACTAAAAAATAGAGAAAAAATTATAAAAATAAGACGACAGATACACAGTAATCCAGAGTTAGCATTTAAAGAATATAAAACATCTAAACTTATAAAAGAAGAGCTAAATAAACTTAATATAGAATACATAAATATTGCTGGTACAGGAGTATTAGCTACTATAAAAGGAAAAAATAATGGTGGAAAAACTATATTACTCAGAGCGGATATGGATGCTCTTCCAATCAAAGAGGAAAATGATTTAGAATTTAAATCAATAAATGATAATATGCATGCTTGTGGGCATGATGCACATGTTTCATGGTTGTTAGGAACAGCAATGATTTTAAATGACATAAAAGAAGAATTGAATGGAAATGTAAAATTACTATTTCAACCTGGCGAAGAAAAAGGTGGTTCTGATATTGTAATTAAAGAAAATGTACTTGAAGGTGTGGATGCATTAGCGACTGGTCATTGTTGGCCAACTATTGAGTCAGGAAAAATTGGAATCGCTAGAAATTGTGCTATGGCAGCGACTAATACTTTTGAAATAACAATAATTGGCAAGGGTGGGCATGGAGCAGAGCCTCATAATTGTATAGACCCAATTGCAGTTGGAAATGCAGTATATTCATCCATTCAACAGATAGTTTCAAGAAAAATTGACCCAGTTGTACCTGTAGTAGTGTCTGTTTGTTCTTTTAATTCTGGTGTTTCTAAAAATATAATACCAGATGTATGTACACTTCAAGGGACTATTAGAGCGATAAGCAAGGAACAAGTAATTGAAGTAAGTAAAATTCTAGAATATATAGTAAAAAATGTATGTAAAGCACATGGAGCAGATTGCAAATTTGAAAAGAGTACAGGAGGAGATGCTGTTATAAATGACAAAAACATGATAGAGATAGGAAGAGAAAGTGCTTGCAAAATACTTGGAGCTGAAAATGTTGAAATAATTGATTTTCCTGCAATGACAGGTGAGGATTTTGCTATTTATATGAAAGAAAAACCTGGTTTATTTATGTATATAGGTGTAGGAGATAAAGAAAAAAATATAAATTACAGATTGCATAGTAACAAGTTTAATATAGATGAAAAATGTCTTAGTATAGCACCTTCATTATTTTCACAACTTACAGTAGATTATTTATGTCAACTATAGAGTACATTCATAAAAATATATTTAGCCTATTTTTAAATTTAATGCTAGTATATTAATTTTGATGTAGAACATATTATTTATTATATTTATTTAAAAAGGTGGATAACAATGATAAAAGTAGAAAATTTACATAAAAGTTTTAAAGGGACAGAAGTTCTTAAAGGTATAAATTTAGAGATAAGTCAAAGTGAAGTAGTAGCTATACTTGGATCATCTGGAACAGGTAAATCTACGTTACTTAGATGTTTAAATTATTTAGTTGAGCCTACAAAAGGAAAGATAATGATTGGTGATGTAAAAGTAGATGTAGAAAAAGCAACAAAAAAAGATATAACCAATTTAAGAAAACATACATCTATGGTGTTTCAAAATTATAACTTATTTAAAAATAAAACAGCATTAGAAAATGTAATGGAGGCATTGATAGTAGTTCATAAAAAGAGTAAGAAAGAAGCTAGAGAAATATCTTTAAAATTAATAGATAAAGTAGGTATGTTGGATAGGAAAGATTTTTATCCATCAAAGTTGTCTGGGGGACAGCAACAAAGGATAGGTATAGCGAGAGCGATGGCAGTAAATCCAAATGTAATATTATTTGATGAGCCTACATCTGCACTTGACCCAGAACTTGTTGGAGAAGTTTTAAGCGTTATAAAATCTCTTGCAAAAGAAGGTATAACGATGCTTATTGTAACTCACGAAATAAATTTTGCAAAAGAAGTTGCTGATAAAATTATATTTATGGATAATGGTGTAATAGCTGAAGAAGGAACTCCTGATGAAATATTTAATAATCCTAAAAATGAAAGAACAGCAAAATTTTTAAATATCATTAGGAAAGAAGAAGTATTTAGTTAAAAGTGTATAAATTAAGCATTAGAAGATATGTAAGATACCCCCATTAAATTTATAAGTTAGATAATAAATTTAATGGGAGTATATTTTTATTATTAGATTTATTATTTAATTTAAAATTAGAAATGTAACTATTTGAAAATTCTTTTTAAAAGTATATCAAAATATCAAATACATAAAAAAATAATATTTGACAAAGTATCATATGTGTTTACAAAATCAACTTTATGGAGTTATATAGTATAGGAATTACAATGAATATACTAAAATTTTATATTAAAGTACAAAGTATTAAATTTGAAAATAATTAAGTAATATTATATATATTTTTTTATATTGTTTGTTTTATTAAAATTAATCTAGAAAAAAAGTTTTAAAAGCAGAATTTTATTAATATTTATATATAGATATGAACTATTAATAAAACGTTAAAAATACAAAAAAACTATAGAAATTGACATATATTCCAGTATTTGCTAAAGTAGCTGTTGGGGAAAATTACAAAAATTATTAATGCGCATTAGATAATTTACTTTAATTTTTTTAGCATTTGGGGTAATTTATAATATAAAGCATTAGAAAGGAAAATATAAATGAGGGACTTTTTAAAAAATTATAAGTCATCAATTATACTTTTAGCATGTACTATAGTAGGGGCGATAGTAGGATTAGTACTTGGTCCAAAAGCTTCAATACTAAAACCATTTGGAGATTTATTCATAAATGCTCTATTAATGATAGTAGTACCATTAGTTTTTCTTAGTGTTTCTTCAGGTGTTGCTAGTATAAAAAATATGGAACGATTTGGAAAAATAATGAAGGGTACAGCTATAGTATTTATGGGAACAACACTTGTAATTGCATTTTTAGGTATTACATCTGCATTATTATTTAATCCGTCTAAAGGATTAGATGTATCAAGTGTAAAAAATTTAATGGTGGCTCAAGATGCAGAAACTTTAGAATCAAAAGGAACGTTATTAGACCAAGTAGTATCAAGTATTACAGTTAAAAATTTTGGAGATTTATTTTCCAGTAGTAATTTACTACAATTAGTTATATTTGCAGTTTTAATTGGAACAGCAATAGCTATGATGGGAGATAGGGGAAATACAATAAGAAAGCTTTTATCAGAAGGAACGGAAGCAATATTAAAAGTAGTAAGTATATTCATGCTTTATGCTCCTATAGGGCTAGGCTGTTATACAGCTACAATAATTGGGGAACTTGGAAGTAAAATAATTCAAGGATATGTAAGGGTGTTTGTAATTTATTCACTAACAGCAGCCATGTATTTCTTATTATTTTACAGTCTGTATGCTTTTTTATCTGCAGGAAAACAAGGGTTTAGACAATTCTGGAGAAATGCTATAAAACCAATAGCAACGGCACTAGCTACTTCTTCAAGTTCAGCATGTATACCATCAAATTTAGAAGCTAGTAAAAATATAGGAGTTCCTGATGATATATCAGAAACAGTTATACCTCTTGGAATAAATATACATAAAGATGGGTCAGTTTTAGCAGTAATAATAAAAGTGGCATTTTTATCAGGTATTTTAGGTAGTGGAATGGCAAATCCAGCAACGATAGGTCAATTATTTATAACTGTATTTGTTGTTGGAGTATTTATGGCTCCTGTAGCAGGTGGCTGACTTATTGGTGAGATGCTCGTGGTTAGCATCTTCGGTTTTCCAGTGGAGGCAATTCCACTGTTAACAGTTATAACTACTATAACTGATATTCCTAATACTATATTAAATACAACTGGAAATACAGTATCATCAATGTTAGTTTCAAGATTAGTAGAAGGAAAAGATTGGCTTATAGATAAAACAGCAATTACTACAAAGAAAATAAGCTAATTGTACACTTAATTAATAAAGTTAATAGGTATCTTAATTTTAATAAATTAGATACCTATTAACTTTTTAAGTAAAAATATAAATTTAAGATTCAAATATGATATTTATAATTTGAATCAACTAATATAGTATATATTGAAATAAATATGTTTAAATATCTATTTTATTTTTTAAAATAAAAGATTTCAAATTTATTTTTGTTAAAAGATAACAAGCCTTCATCTCGCATCTTGCCAAGCTCTCTTGACATAGAACTTCTGTCAACACATAAAAAATCAGCCATTTCATTTCTTGAAAAGGGAATTGTAAACTGGTGGCTACCTGTTTGTTCTATCTGTTTTGAAAAATACATAAGCAATTTCTCGCGAGTTGTTTTACGAGAAAGTAATTCTATTTTATTGTGAAGTAAAATGTTTTTTTCAGCTATTAATTGTAGCATATTTTCAACAAGCCTATTATGAAATACACATGTAGATGAACAAATACCAGTTACACTTTTAAACTTTATAAATAAAACTTCGCAAGAAGATGTTGTGGTTACTGTAACATTACTTTTATGTAGTCTAGTACATGCGAATACCTCTCCAAATAAATCTCCAGGCAAGAGTTCAGCTACAATATTCCTATTCCCTTCGATATCTTCCTTTATTATATGAGCACTTCCTTTAAGCATAATTCCAATAGAAGTAACTTCACTTCCAACAGAGAATATTATACTATCTTTTGGGTAAGTTTTATCTACAACACCTAAACATTCCAACATTTCTTCAAGTTCATCACTTTTAATTCCTTCAAATAGAGGAATTTTTTTAAGTAGGTCTATATGCTTTTCTAAAAATTTTTTCAAATAATCACTTCCTTGTTGCATATGCAACCGATAATTTGTTTTCATTGTACTATACTAAGTTTATAAAAGCAAGGGGATATAAAAATCCTACTACAAGAAATTTGAAATAAAGAAATATAGGTATTAAAAATAAATATATAAGAAATCAATACTTTAAATTAAAAAAATTTTATGAGGTGATATAAATGATGAGAAAAATAATTAAAATTGATGAGGAAAAGTGTAATGGTTGTGGACTATGTGTTGAAGCTTGTCATGAAGAAGCTATAGGAATGGTAAATGGAAAAGCAAAACTTTTAAGAGATGACTATTGTGATGGGCTGGGAGATTGTCTGCCAACTTGTCCAACAAATGCGATTTCATTTGAGTATAGAGAAGCAGCAGAATATGATGAAGCTGCAGTAAAAGCAAATATGGAAGCAAAGAAAGCACAAAAGAAAACTTTAGCATGTGGATGTCCAGGTTCTCAGTCTAAGTCAATAAATAGAGAGGTTTCAAATAGTACGTCTATAAGCAATGATATAGTAGAGATAAAAGGTTCTCAACTTAATCAATGGCCAGTACAAATAAAATTAGTACCAACTAATGCATCATATTTAAAGAATGCAAGTCTTTTAATAGCAGCAGACTGTACAGCGTATGCATATGGAAATTTTCATAATAAATTTATGAAAAATAAGGTTACATTAATCGGATGCCCTAAACTTGATGAAGTTGACTATGCTGAAAAACTTACAGAGATTTTAAAAGAAAATGATATTAAAAATATAGTAGTAACACGTATGGAAGTTCCTTGCTGTGGTGGTATAGTAAATGCTGTTAAGACAGCTCTACAAAATAGTGGAAAAATGATACCATGGCAAATAGTTACTATATCTGTAGATGGAAAAATTGTAGATGGAGAAATTTAATTAAGTGAATTATAGAAAAATATAATAAATTTTAATAAATAAAAAGGGAGGAATAAAAAATGGAAAAAATGTTTTGTTTTCAATGTGAACAAACAGCAGGAGGTAAAGGTTGTACTATAAATGGTGTATGTGGTAAAAAGGGGGGTACAGCTAACTTACAAGACGAACTTACAGGAGTGTTGATTGGTCTTTCAAGAGCAACTATTGGAAATAAGAATAGACCAACAAGTGAAACAGATAAAATTATGATAGAGGGGCTATTCACTACTATAACGAATGTAAGTTTTGATGATGAAGCTATAAAAAGACAAATTGAAAAAACTGAGGTAGAAAAAAGTAAGCTTGTACCTAGATGTTCAGATTGTTCAACAACTTGTAATAGAAATGATAACTATGATATGAAGGATTTATGGAATGATAATGAGGACATACGTTCATTAAAATCATTAATCTTATTTGGATTAAGAGGTATGGCTGCCTATGCATATCATGCAATGGTACTTGGTTATACAGACAAAGACGTAAATGAATTTTTCTATGAAGGATTAATAGCAGTTGGAGGAGACTTGTCTATTGACGAACTTTTAGGTCTAGTTATGAAAACTGGAGAAATAAACTTAAAATGTATGGAATTGCTTGATAGAGCAAATACTGAAACTTATGGAACACCAGAACCTACACAGGTATCTATGAAAATCGAGAAAGGGCCATTTATTGTAGTTACAGGACATGACCTTTATGATTTACACAAATTATTAGAACAAACGAAAGATAAGGGTATAAATATATATACTCATGGTGAGTTATTACCAGCACATGCATATCCAAAACTAAAAGAATATAAACATCTAAAAGGTAATTTTGGTACAGCATGGCAAAACCAGCAAAAAGAATTTGATAATATTCCTGCTCCAATATTATTTACAACAAACTGTTTAATGCCTGTTAAAGATAGTTATAGAGATAGAGTATTTACTACAGAAGTAGTTGCTTATCCAGGTATGGTTCATATTGATGAAGATAAAGATTTTTCTAGTGTAATAGAAAAAGCTCTTGAACTTGGAGGATATAGAGAAGATGTTCATATGACTGGTATTAATGGAGGAGATACATTAACTACTGGTTTTGCAAGAGGTACAGTTTCATCTGTACAAGATAAAGTAGTAGATGCTGTAAAGAGTGGAGCTATAAGACACTTTTTATTGGTTGGAGGTTGTGATGGTGCAAAACCTGGAAGAAATTATTACACTGAATTTGTAAAACAAGCTCCTAAAGACACTGTTATATTGACACTTGCATGTGGAAAATATAGATTTAATGATTTAGACCTTGGGGATATAGGTGGCTTACCTCGTTTAATGGATATGGGACAATGTAATGATGCTTATAGTGCAATTAAAGTGGCAGTTTCATTGGCAAATGCTTTTGAATGTGGAGTAAATGATTTGCCTCTTAGCATGGTACTGTCATGGTATGAGCAGAAAGCTGTTTGTATACTTCTTACACTACTTCATTTAGGTATCAAAAATATCTATATAGGACCTTCTTTACCAGCATTCTTATCTAAGAATGTATTAGATATATTGGTTGATAAATTTGCATTGACACCTATATCTACTCCTGAAGAAGATATGAAGAAGATTTTAGGATAAATAAATATATCTATACTTAAAGATATTTATAGTTAAAATATTTTTAAGTATGCCACAATTAAGATAAGGGGTTAAACTTAAAATTTGATTAAAAAATCAATTTTGAGATGACCCTTTATTTATTTTTTGTAATAATTGAAAAATAAACCTGCTTTCAGTATATTCTTTTAAGAATTTTTGTATTAAATTTATAATACTTAGATATATAATATCTTATATATTTTATTTTAAGTATTAAAGGTTTGAATGTAACTTAAATATTAAAAGAGGAACATTGTAATATGTAACTTGCATAAAATATATATACTATAGTGAAATTATTTTGATTAAAATTTAAAATATAAGGTGTTTTATGTGGGGGTATATGTATATGAAAAATTCTAATTTTAATATATTGGCATTTGATGGTGGTGGATTAAAAGGGGCATTGAGTATATCCATACTTGAGAGGATAGTAAAAGAGTATCCAAATCTATTAAACAATATAAATATGTTTGGAGGTACATCTACAGGGAGTCTAATTGCACTAGGGCTTGCGTATGGTGTAAGCCCTAAAGAGATAAAAGAACTTTACTCAATTGAAAATTCAAAGTATATTTTTAATAAAAGTTATGCAGAAATACTCAGACCAAAGTATGAAAACAAAAACTTAAAAGAAGTTTTATTAAGTATATTTCCAGAGGAACTAGAATTAAAAGATTTAAATAAATTAGTAATGATACCAAGTTTTTATATAGGAAATGAGGAAAATGCATGGAAACCAGTATTTTATAACAATATGCCAAATTCTTTTACAAAGACTAGCAAAGTTGTAGATGTAGCAATGGCAAGTAGTGCTGCTCCAGTATTTTTTCCAACATATAATCGTCATGTTGATGGAGGAATAATAGCAACTGACCCGAGTTTAGCGTGTATAATTCATGCCATTGATAGTGGATTTAGACTTAAGAATACAAGACTTTTTTCAATAGGGACTGGATATGTATATAACAGTATAAAGGCAGATACTACCGAATGGGGAGCTATTGACTGGATAATTAATAAAGAACCCGATTTACCAATTATATCTATTACCTTAGAAGGAAATTCTCAAATGAGTCAGTTATTTTCTCAAAAACTTCTTGGAGATAATTACTATAGATTAAATCCTAAGATGGAAAAAGATGTAGCTATGGATGATTGTGATGCATTAGAATATCTAATGTCTTTAGGAGAAAATTGTGATATAAAAGATGCTTTTGGATGGATAAAGAAAAAGAGCTTTTATAGAAATTAGATTCAATTTGCAATTGTATTTTTACACATGATTTCATTGAGTAGGTAAAAATAATAAAATGCAGATTATTAAGTTACTTCTTAGGGAATAAATAAAGTATAATTTATTTAAGGAGTGATGAAAATGATAAAACTTGCTACTTTTGCAGGTGGATGTTTTTGGTGTATGGTAAAACCTTTTGATAAGTATGATGGAGTTATTAAAGTAGTTTCTGGATATACAGGTGGTCATGTTGAAAACCCTACATATCAAGAGGTATGTTCAGGAACTACTGGTCATTTAGAAGCAATTCAAATAACATATGATGATGATATAATAAGTTATGATGAACTTCTAAATATCTTCTGGAAACAGATTAATCCTACAGATGATGGTGGACAATTTGGTGATAGGGGAACTCAATATAAGACTGCTATATTTTATCATGATGAAGAACAAAAAAATATAGCTTTAGAGTCAAGAGAACATTTGGAAAATAGTAAAATATTTGATAGTAAAATAGTGACTGATATAATTCCAGCAACTAAATTCTACGAAGCAGAAGAAAATCATCAGGATTATTATAAAAAAAGACCATTAAACTACAATATGTATTATAAAGGGTCTGGAAGATATAATTTTGTAAAAAGTCATTGGGATGGAAACAATATAAATAGGGAAGAGTTAAAAAAGACTTTAACTCCTATACAATTTGAAGTTACTCAAAATGATATGACAGAAGTACCTTTTGAAAATGAATATTATGATAATAACAAAGAGGGAATTTATGTTGATATTGTAAGTGGAGAAGTGTTATTTTCTTCAAAAGATAAATTTGATTCTGGATGTGGGTGGCCAAGTTTTTCAAAGCCAGTTATAGATAAATCTATCATTGAGAGAAGTGATTTCTCACAAGGTATGTACAGAGTTGAAGTAAGAAGTGCTAAAGGAAATTCTCATTTAGGCCATGTATTTGATGATGGTCCAAAAGAACTTGGAGGTTTAAGATATTGTATAAATTCTGCTTCTCTTAAATTTATACCAAGAGAAAATATGGAAGCTTTAGGATATGGAGAATATTTAAAACTTTTTGAGTAATTAGGAATATTTATTATAAACTTATCTAAAAGGTGAAAATCTAAAAAAATATTTTCACCTTTTGTTTTTTTGTCAATAGTATGATAAATTATTAATTGTAATCTTATTTATACCAATAGATTAAGAATTTAATTTTGAAAGAGAGAAAACAAATGAATTTAAAAGACTTTAATGGAAAGAGATTAAAATCAGCTAGAATTTTTAGAGCAAAGACGATAGAACAGTTGTCTAAAGAAACTAAAATAAATAAAAAAGATTTAAAAGCTTTTGAGGAAAATAAGTATGTACCAAATATAGAAAATACATTAAAATTATCTAATATATTAAATTTTCCAAAAGAGTATTTTTATAAAAATGAAAATATAAATATCGTTGTAGAGGATAGCCACTTTAACCCTCAATCTAAACTACCTAGAGTAGAAGAGATTTCTTATAGAGAAAAAATAATTATAATACATAAAATATATTCATTTATGGAGAATTATATTAAGTTTCCAAAAGAAAACTTGCCAAATAGAAAAGTAATGTCAGATATTAATATAAATGATATAGAATCTCTTGCATATAAGACTAGAGAGTTTTGGGATTTAAATAGTACTCCAATAGTAAATATGGTAAGTTTGTTAGAGTCTAAAGGGATTATAATATCAGGTATGAATGTAGATAGAAAAGGGGCAACTATCTTTACTCAAAAACAGAGAATTAGTAAAGAATCTAAATATCTAATATCTCTGGGTAATGACAAAAAGTCAGCATCAATTAGAAATTATACTTTGGCATGTGAGCTTGGATATATAATATCAAGTGAATTAAGAATACCAAGTAAGCAATTTTCAGAAGATGAGTATGCCTGTGCATTTTTATTGCCAAAAGAGAGTTTTTTAAAAGATTTGACTCATCCAGAAGATTTAGATTATTATGTAGAACTAAAGAAAAAATGGATTGTACCTATATCTGCTATGATTTTTAGAGCATATAATCTAGAAAAGATAAATTACAAAAAATACAATTATCTTATGAATGAAATGGATAAAAAAGGCTGGTTGATAGAAGAACCACTAGACAAAATGAAAGGTTCAAGCCCAACGTATTTAAAAAGAGCAGTTGAATTATTGATAGAAAATAAAATAATGAGTGTAAATAGTATAGTATCAAGTTTAGAGGAATTTGGAATAAATCTTTATCCAGAAGACTTAGAATTATTGATGGGATTGAAAAAAGGATTGTTATCTCAAGAGGTAAATAAAAAAAGTAAAGTTATAAAATTTGATGGTAAAAAATAGGTTTATATTTTAGTATTAAAATTAAAAGCAGGTACAAATGATTTAAACATTAACTTAGTTAAAAGTTTTTTCAATAAGTCATTTACCTGCTTTTAGTGTAAGAAAGAATATTGAATCTAAAGTGTTTTTGAAAGTGCAATATATTCCCTTAAAACAGAACAAGATTTATTAAATTCGTTTTGCTCATATTCAGTCATATTGATTTCAATAATTTGTTCAATACCATCTTTTCCTATAACACATGGAACACCTGCAAATACATTTCTTTCGTTATATTGACCTTCTAGTAATGTAGAAACTGGAAGAACTTTTTTCTCATTGTGTAGTATAGCTTTTACAATTTCTACTAAAGCAGTACCTATACCAAATTCTGTACAATCTTTACCATTTATTATACTTATTCCTGTTTTTTTATTTTTTTCAACTATTGATGGTAAGTCTAAATTGCTATAAATACTTGGGTTGTCTTTTATCATGTCTAAGATTGGTTTACCACCAATTGAAACATGAGACCAAGGAACCATTTGAGAATCTCCATGTTCACCCATAGAATAAGCTTGAATTGATTGTTGAGCGATTCCAGTTTCTTCAGATAAAATCCTTCTAAGTCTTGTTGAATCTAAAGCTGTTCCAGTTCCAATGACTTTGTTTTTAGGAAAGCCAGATTTTTCCCAAATATAATTTGTAACTACATCAACAGGATTAGATATGACTACAAATATACCATCAAAGCCAGAATCAACTATGGGTTTTACTATAGATTTTATCATTCCAATAGTTGGTCTTAGTAAATCTAATCTAGTTGTGTTTTGTCTACGTAAAGGCCCTTCTGAAGAGTCTGCAACACTTATCACTACTATGTCAGAATCTTTACAGTCAGAAAAAGTTCCTTTTTCTATATGTACTTTATGTGGCAGATATGAAACTGCATCAGCTAAATCTAAAGCTTGAGCTTTTGATTTAGATTCATCTATATCAATCATAAAGAGTTCATCACAAACTCCTTGAGTTATTAAACTAAATCCACAATGAGAACCAACATGCCCTGAACCTACAATAGATATTTTTCTTGGCTTTATTGCCATTTTAAATCACTCCCCCTAAAATAACGATACATTGAAAATTATAGATGTTATTAAAAGCTGTTTTTGAATATTTTAATATTCTATTATTTCAGAAAATTTATTTAATATGATTTTATACTAAAATTTTTAAAAAAGCAATATTAATATACTCTCTATTAGTGAATATTAAAGTATTAGATGTATTTTAATAACTATTAAAATATGTAATGTCACTGATAGTTAGAATATTTAAGTGCTAAAAGATGTGTATAAATAATAATGATGTCAGCTTATAATGATATTAAATTGAGATATACTGTTTCTCTAAATTAAAAAATAAAGGAGTAAATGTGTTATGAATTATCATACAAAAGAAGAATTGGTGGAAGCACTGAGAGTAGTATCTTCAAGTATTATTAATTGTGGAAAAGGACAGAAGAAATTTTCTGAGGAGACATCTCATCATACATGTTTTAAGAATATTATAGAAGTAATGTATATTTCAAAATCATTAATAATGGATGAAATTAGTAAAAGAGATTGAAGCTTATTTTGCAATTTAACATGTTTTAATATACATTTTATTATATAAGAAAATAAGTAAACATACATGTTATAAAATATTGGAATAATATACAATTATAAATTTGTTAACACTAATATCTATATGTTAAAATATAGTAGAAGATGTTAGTAAATAATAGGATGAGTTCTATTTTAATACAATTAAATTAAGCTTAGTTTGAAATTTGTATCTAAAAAGTAAAGTAATCTAGAATTAAGAAAATGGAGATAGAATTATAATGGAAAAATTATACTATACAAATCAGTATATAAGAGATTTTACAGCAGAAATAATTGAAATAAAAGAAGTAGAAAATAAGTATCATGTTTTATTAGATAAGACAGCTTTTTTTCCTGGTGGAGGAGGTCAGTTTGGAGACCTGGGAAAAATAGAGAATGATGATGTAATAAATGTGTATGAAGATGGAAAAAAAATATACCATGTATTAGATAAAAAACCTATAAAGATACATAAGGTAAAGTGTAGTATTGATTGGGATAGAAGAGAAGATGGAATGCATCAACATTTTGGACAACATGTATTGTCTGGATGTTTTTTTAAAACTTTTAATGCAAATACGACAGGTTTTCATTTGGGAAATGAGTATAGTACAGTAGATATAGAAGGTAATTTAGAAGAGGATAAAATTAGAGAGATAGAGTTGTTTGCCAATGAAATTATTCGTCAAAATATACAAGTAGAGACATTACTTCCAACGAAAAAAGAACTAAAAAAGATTTGGTTAAGACGTGATTTGCCAAATACTGATGAAGAGATAAGAGTAATAAAAATAGGTGATTTAGATACGAATGCATGTTGTGGAGTGCATCCAAAATCAACTGGTGAATTGAGAATGATAAAAATAAAGAAATGGGAAAAACATAAGTCAAGTACAAGAATAGAGTTTCTAGCAGGTAAAAGGGCAGTGGATGAAGTATTGAAGAGGGATATATATTTGACTAAAATATGTAGATATTTAAGCTGTAGTGAGGAAGATGCTATAAATGGTATTGTAAATCTAAATAGTAAAGTGGAAGAGGCTTTAATTAAAAAAAGAAGGCTTGAAGAAGTAGTATCTACATATCAGGTCAAAGAAATGATTGAAAAAGCAAATAAGGTTGGCAATATTTCGGTCATTAAAAAAATTTATGATGATGAAGATTTGAAATATGTAAATAAGATAGCAAATAAAATTGCAGAATATGAAAATAGTATTGCATTATTAGCTGTTAAATTTAATGATAAAATAAATTTAGTTTTTGCATGTTCTAAAAATTTAAAAGATATTAATATGGGAGTTTTATTAAAGGATGCAATAAATCTTATAGATGGCAAGGGTGGTGGAAGTAAAGTATTAGCTCAAGGAGGAGGTAAGAATAATGGAAATTTAGAGGCTACACTTGATTATGCATTTATGAAGATAGAAAAAACTCTATAAATATATTATATAAAAAACCTTAGTAGATAAAATAGATATGGAGGAATAAGTATGGAGCAACAAAAGGACTACATAGAGTTATATGAAAATGAAGAACTAATAGAGATAAGAGAAGCACGTATGGATGATTTGGATACAATAGCAAAATTTAATTATAATTTGGCTAAAGAAACTGAAGGAAAAGAACTTGATATGGATGTTTTAACTAAAGGTGTAAAAGCATTGTTATTAGATGAGAGAAAAGGAAAATATCATGTATATACAGTATTTGATAAAGTTGTTGCACAGATTATGTATACATATGAGTGGAGTGATTGGAGAAATGGAAATTTCCTTTGGATTCAGAGTGTATATGTAGATAAGGAATATAGAAGAAAAGGTATCTTTAATTATTTATTTAATTATATAAAAAATATATGTGATAAAGATGAAAATATAGTTGGAATGAGATTATATGTAGAAAAAGAAAACATAAATGCAAAAGCAACATATGAGTCTTTAAATATGTATGAGTGTGATTATAATATGTATGAATACGAAGTAATACATTCGTAATATAAATTTGTAATACTGTTATACTGATGTTATAAAGTATTGATTATATTGACGATTATATGAAATAAACTGGATATTATAATTAGAATTTTTAGGGGGTATAAAAATGGGCGTTTTAAAAGGAATGTTTTATGTATTTTTATTTTTAGACTTAGTGTCAATATTCTGTTTCTTTTTCAATAAAGGAAAAATAGCATCTAATAAAATTGTGTTTAATGCAATAGGAGTACTTACATTTGTACTTTGTTTTATGCTTTTTAGTTATTATCCTAATAATAATCTTATTGGAAAATTTATTGCTTCTCTATTTTTTATATTTGGAGTTGCAGGAGTTATGTTGAAAGAAAAAAATTTTTTATATGCTAGACTTCTTTTAACTGTAGTTATAGTTTTTTCTACATTAAGATTGTTCGTTATTCAATAAAATGTATTTGTATGAAAATTTATTAAAGTCTACACATTTAAGTGTAGGCTTTTTTGATTTTTTGTTTGAAAATTAAGGAATTTTTAAGGAAATTTTAAAATCGTCTTAAATATTTATTGATATACTTAAAATATTAATAGCGAAAGGAGACTTATCAGTGATAGAAAGTAAAAAGTCAGAAAAATTGTTACTGTCAATTATATACATAATATTTTTGGTATATATTTTAATGATTATAAGAATAATTTTATTTAGAGATGTACCAATTTACGCTATTTTCAAGGGAACATTTAGGAATGTAAATTTAATTCCATTTTATACAATATATCAATTTATAGTAGATAGTAATCTTGACTTTATGAAAGCTACTGTAAATATTATAGAAAATATAGGTATATTTATTCCTATGGGAATTTTTTTACCTATAGTATGTAAAAATCTAAATAAAAAAACTATAATTATAGTAATTATACTTGTTAGCCTAGCATTTGAATTAACACAATATATTTTTGCTCTTGGAAGTAGTGATATAGATGATGTTATTTTAAATTCATTAGGTGGCATAATTGGAATTAATATTTACATAAACATGAATAAATTATTTCCCAGTGATATTAACAGATTTAAGGCTATAATAGGTACTAGTTTAGTTTTAGGAGTTATAGGGTTAGGAGTTATTTCTAAAAATTATCATAACTTACTAACTTTTAAATTTAGACCTGATAGAAAAATATCAAAAATATTAATTGAAGAAAATAGGGAAATAATTAAAGATATAAATAAAGATACAGTAGATATAGTTGGGACATTTGAGAGCTTTAAAAAAGGAATAATAACTATTAAAGCAGGTTCTAATAACAAAGTAAAGAGACCAGAGAATTTAATTGATTCTGATGGAAATATAAGAATTTATTTAAATGAAAATACAAAATTAGTATCTTATATAATTACCAAAGAATCAAAAATGGATATAGTTAAATATGAGGAATTTGATGTGAAGAATTTAGATTTATTAAGGAGATATGATACTATTAATGTTTGGATTGATAAAGAAAATCAGCCAAAGGATAAACATGGTATTATGGCTAGTAAATTATTAATTGGATTGTATGAATAAAATATTAAACAAGAATAAAAGAATAACAAATATAAAAAACGAAAAAACTATTTCTATAATTATTTTTACGTTGTGCATAAAATAAGAACATTAGTGAAGGAGTAGAGATAAATTATGGAGATAATAAAATATATCTTGTACTTTTTTATATATTCATTTTTAGGATGGACAGTAGAAAGTATAGGATGTTCTATAGCAAGCAAAAGAATAATCAACAGAGGTTTTTTAAATGGTCCAATATGCCCTGTTTATGGTTTTGGAGCGGTAATTGTGATATCACTATTGGGAAGATTTAATAATGTAGTAATAGTATTTCTATTAGGAATGATTTTAACTACGATACTAGAATATTTTACAGGATTTATTTTAGAAACCTTATTTCATGCTAAATGGTGGGATTATTCTGACAGAAAATTCAATATAAAGGGTAGAGTATGTTTAAAAAATGCAATATACTTTGGTGTAATGTCTGTTTTAATAATAAGATTTATACATCCATTTATAAAATATTTTGTAAGTATAATTCCATATAGAATATTAATTTCAATGGCTATAATTACAACACTTTGGACTATACTTGATTTGATTGTTACTATTATAACACTTAAAAAATTAGATATAAAGTTAAACTTATTAGACGATATAATTACAGACCTTAATGATATAAATGTGAAATTGGATGAATTTGATAGAGGAGAAATACAAGCTTTATTTAAAACAATAAATAACGACGAATTAGAAGTTAGAGAAAAAATAAACAAAATAAATAGTAAGTTGGACCGTATAGAGTCTAATATTATTTTACAAAAAAGAGTTATAAAAGCTTTTCCACATATAAAACATAAAAAACAACAAGAGCAACTAGAACATTTTAAAAAAATTATTAATGAGAAAAGGTAATTATACAATTTAATGAAGACGAATAGAATAATGGTATTTATAAGATGATTTTCAGAGGACTCTATAAAAATAGAATAGAGTCCTTTATTTTTTGAAAAATAATGTTTATTTGATAAAAATAAAATATATTGTTTCTGAATAACAAATATTTTGAAAATTATAAAAACATATATTGACAATTTGTGTCAAAAATACTAACATTAAGTATATAAAGAATTTTATATGAGAATATCTTTATAAATCGCAATAATTTTAAAACATAAATTTATTTAAAGAGGGGATGATTTGCCAATGAGCGAGATAACTAGTCAAATGATAAGTACAGAAGAAAAAAAATATGTTGCTAAAACTCAAAAGATACCTTATTATCCAGTAGCATTTAAATCAGGTGATGGTGCAATGCTATATGATTATGAAGGTAATGAATATGTAGATTTTTTAGCAAGTGCAGGCTCTGCAAATGTAGGTCATGGTAATAAGGAAATCTCACAAGCAGTTAAAGAACAAATGGATGATATAACACAATATACACTTGCATATTTCCATAGTGATCCTCCTGTAAAATTAGCTGAGAAGCTTGTGGAAATAGCCCCTGGAGATAATGATAAAAAAGTACTATACAGTGCAACTGGTTCTGCTTGTATAGATGCTGCTATAAAATTAGCAAGAGGGTATACTGGAAGAACAAAGATAATATCTATGTGTGAATCTTATCATGGAAGTACTTATGGAGCTATATCTATATCTGCTTTAAGTACAAATATGAGAAGAAAAATGGGTCCATTGTTACCAGAAGTTTATCACTTCCATTATCCTGATAAAAATAGAACAGCTAAAGAATGTTTAGATGAGATAGAATATGCTTTTGCACACTATCTACCAGCAGAAGAGGTAGCTGCAATATTTATAGAGCCAATTGCAGGAGATGCAGGAATAATAGTGCCTCCAGTAGAGTGGGTACAAGGTTTAAGTAAAATATGTAAAGAAAATGGAATATTACTTGTAAGTGATGAAATACAACAAGGTATGGGAAGAACAGGTAAGTGGTTTGGTATAGAAAATTTTGGTGTTGAAGCAGACCTTATAGTTCTTGGAAAATCTGTTGGAGGTGGATTACCTCTAGGAGCAGTTGTTGGAAGAACAGAAATAATGCAAAGTCTTGATGCACCAGCACATTTATTTACTTTAGCTGGAAACACAACAGTATGTGTGGCTGCTTTAAAATCTATAGAGATAATTGAAAAAGAAAACTTACTTCAAAAGAGTATAGAAATGGGAGATTATATTAAAGCAGGATTTGAAAAACTAAAAGAAAAATACGATATAATTGGAGAAATAAGAGGCATAGGATTATCTATAGGAGTTGATATAGTTAAAGGAAAAGGTTCTAATGAAAAACATCCAGATGCTACAGCTAAGATATGTTATAGATGTATACAAACTGGATTAATAATGATATTCTTAGGACAATCTACTTTAAGAGTGCAACCACCTCTAGTAATAACTAAGGAGCAAGTAGATAAAGCAATGAACATCATAGATTCTGCAATAGATGATTATTTAAATGGTAGAATTGGTGATGAAGTATATGAAGTAACTCAAGGTTGGTAAAATAAGTATTAAATGAAAATAGGAGTTATCTCAATTTTAGAAAATTATTTCTGAAATGAGATAACTCTTTTAAGTTACCCACAAATAAGAAAATTGTTTGATTCATTAAAGACTATATTTCGGATGTCGTTTTTGTGAGTATCAGAGACAGTATTACGAGAATAATTACCTTTATTCGTACTATCTGTTAATTTAGTTATAATTAAGATAGCTAAAAGAATAAGAATTACTGTGTATAAAGCAATAACATATGGTTTTCTTTTATATTTGTATTTGTTATTGAAAAAAGAATGGCCATAATTATTTTTATTTACTTTAGATGTATTTGTATTCTTTTTCTTGTTACCTTTCTTTTTATCATCCTTTTTTCTATTTTTAGGGTAAGGAATGACTTTGTGTGTATTATCAAGTTTGATATTTTTATTTTTTTGAGTATTGTTTTCCAGGCTAGCCTTTTTTTCTCCAAATTGAATAGTTTTATTGGTATTGTTGTTATCTTTCAATGTTAATCTCCCTCCCTTAAACTTTCCCTTTAGATAATATTACTACTAACCTATGGAATATACAATAAATAATATATAAGTAATAAAATTTTATAGGTATAAATCTCTTTCTCCACGCTCTAAGGCAGTCATATTGTTAGATACTATGTTTCTTATATCTTCTCTTTCTATCTTACCTATTTCTTCTGCGATAAGTTTTTTACCCATAATTTTAAGTTCTTCATCTCCATAATCGATTAAAAATTCATTTAATGTAGTAAGAGCATTTGGTGTACATACATTATGGATTTGTCGACTTTTAGCTAAGCTCATGAATCTATCGCCAGTTCTACCTTTACGATAACAAGCTGTACAATAACTAGGTATATATCCATCAGTAATCAGTTCTTTAAGCACCTCAACAGGGCTTCTATGGTCTCCAACTTCGAATTGTTCTGTATTGTCACCATCTTCATATGCTTTATATCCTCCAACACCTGTTAGAGAACCTGCACTAATTTGTGATACACCATATTTTAGTAACTCATTTCTCATTTCAGCAGTTTCTCTAGTGGACATTATGATTCCAGTAAAAGGAACAGCCAATCTAGTTATAGCTACTATTTTTTTGAACATATCGTCAGAAACTAAGTGAGGAAAATCTTCTAAGCTCATACCTTCAGCTTTTTTCAATCTAGGGAAAGATATAGTATGGAAACCTACACCAAATTTTTCCTCTAAGTGTTCGTTGTGCATCATAAGTCCTAGAACTTCAAATTTAGGGTCAGATAAACCAAATAAAACTCCTGCACCAACATCATCAACACCAGCTTCCATAGCTCTATCAAAAGCTGTTAAATGGTAATAATAGTCATTTTTTATAGATTGACCATGCATTTTTATAAATGTTGGTTTGTGATAAGTTTCTTGGAATAATATATAAGTTCCTATTCCTTTTTCTTTTAGTAATTTATACTCATCTACACTTGTAGCTGCTATGTTAACGTTTACCCTTCTTATATTTCCGTTTTCATTATATGTTGAATAAATTGCATCTAAGCAATCTAAGATGTAATTTATATCACAATTTTTAGGGTCTTCACCAGCTTCTAGAGCAAGTCTTTTATGACCCATTTTTTCTAATATTTTAACCTCTTCCTTTATCTCTTCCATGGTAAGTTTTTTTCTTTTAAATTTGTTGCATTTACTAAAACCGCAATAAACACATTCATTTACACAGTAGTTTGATACATAAAGAGGGGCAAATAAAACCACTCTATTACCATATATTTCATTTTTTATTTGCCCAGCTATACTAAATAATCTATCTAGTTGTTTTTTATCTTCTACTTCAAGAAGTGTAGCTATATCTTTATAACTAAGTTTTTCCCTTCTATCAGCCTTATCAAGTACCTTTTCAATATCATCAGAAGTTGAATTTTTTGCATCTTCTAATAAAGAATTAATAAGTTCATGGTTTATGAACATTTACAAACGCCTCCATTCAATATTATCACCGCGAGAATAGTCAACTTCAAGTCCTAATGACTTGATGTTTTCTTCTAAACTTTGGTGATATTCACAAGCTTCTTGACCAGTAAAGGCTTTGTTATCGTAAAGAGAATATTGTTTTCTAAATTCTTGAGGAGAAAGGTTTGGCATAATTACATTGCAACCAGCTAAAAGACCTGCATTTCTACCACTAGGGTTTATAGATGCCAAGGCTGTTGTAGCGGGTAATAAAACTTTTGGAAGTAGAAGTCTTGTAATTGAAAGCATAAGTAATGTCTTCTCTAAATCTCCATGTTTATAATCCTTAAAAATTGTATCATGGTGTGGAATGAAAGGTCCTATTCCAACCATATGAGGATTTAACTCTTTTAGGTATAATAAATCACGAACAAGGTCTTCGTTGTTCTGAAATGGTGATTCAACCATAAATCCAGCACCTACCTGATAACCAATTTCTTTAAGGTTTTTTAGGCATTCTTTTCTAGTTCTAAGCTCAATGTTTGGCGGATGTAATTTTTTATAATGACTGTCTGTAGCAGTTTCATGTCTTAAAAGATATCTATCTGCACCACATAAAAAGTATTTTTTATACGAATCATAACTCTTTTCTCCTAGTGATAGAGTTATGGCACAATCCTCATATTTATTTTTTATACTTGAAACAATTTCACATATTTTATCATCAGTAAAATATGCATCTTCACCACCTTGCAAAACGAATGTTCTGTATCCTATTTTATAACCTATATCACAACATTCAAGTATTTCATCAAGTGAAAGCCTGTATCTTATGATATTTTTATTAGAAGATTGTATTCCACAATAGTAGCAATTATTTTTACAATAGTTTGTAAGCTCTATAAGTCCTCTCAAGTAGACTCTATTTCCATAATGTTTATTTCTCATGTCGCTAGCTTGTTTATAAAGATAGTTTCTTAAATTTTGTTCGAAGTTATATTCCTCATTGTCGATATTTTCTATTAAATATAGTAGTTCATCAAAACTTAATGAATTAATGCTGTAAAGTTTATCTATAAAGTATTTAATCTTATTTTTAGTCATATTCAAATATGTAATTATTAAGTATAGTTAAATTTTTAATAATTGAAAAGTTCAAGTGATCTTTCCAAAATACCTTTTACATATGCTATTAAGACACCATAGTTTACAATAGGTACATTGAAAGATTTTGCCTTTTCTATTCTAGATAACATTCCAGCTCTATTCATCATACAAGCTCCACAGTGAACTACAAGGGCATATTTATTTATATCTTCAGTGAAGGATACTCCAGAACTAAATTCAAAAGTAATGTTTTTGCCAGTTTTCTTTCTAATCATATTAGGAATTTTTACTGTTCCAATATCATCAGTTTGTCTATGATGGGTACATCCTTCGGCCATCAAGATTTTATCACCATCTTTTAAATTTTCTAAAGCATAAGCTCCATTAATCAATTCTTTAAGGTCTCCCTTTTGTCTAGCAAACAATATAGAAAAAGATGTAAGAGGAATATCTTTTGGTGTATCTTTATCTACTTGTGGAAATACTTGAGAGTCAGTAATAACAAGTTTTGGTTTTTTGCCTAAATTAGATAGAGTTTCTTTTAAACTATCTTCTTTTGTAACTATAGAAATTGCACCATTATCCAAAATATCTCTTATAACTTGCTGTTGAGGAAGTATAAGTCTACCTTTTGGAGCTGCTTTATCTATTGGAACAACTAAAACAACTAAATCATTTGGTTCAATTAAATCTGATACCAATTTGAACTCAGTGCTATCCTTAGGCAAAACTTTTATTATTTCATTTTTTAAATTTTCAATTCCAATTTTATCTGTTGATGAGACAGAAACAACTGGACATTTAACTTTATTTTTAGTTAAGTTTAAAATTTCTGATTGATTCTTAATAGTATCAATTTTGTTAAGAATTAGAATATGAGGGATATTCTTATCATTAAATTTTTCAATTAGTGACAAATCTTCTTGTGATATACCAATTTGGCAATCCACTACTAGTAAAGCTATATCTGTCTTTTCTAAAACATCTAGTGATTTACCTATTCTAAGTTCACCAAGTTCACCAACATCATCAAGACCAGCAGTATCTATAAGAACACAAGGTCCTATAGGAAGGATTTCCATTGGTCTAAATACTGGGTCTGTAGTAGTTCCAGCAATATCTGAGACTATTGCAGCACTTTGATTTGTTATAGCATTTATTATGCTAGATTTACCTGCATTTCTTTTACCAAAGAGACCTATATGTACTCTTACCGATTGTGGAGTAGAATTTAGACTCATTTGTACTCACCACCTTAAACTTCTTTTTTTGATATACTAGTTTTTACAGATACATGAGGTATGTTGCCCAATTTACCAGTCAAACTATTAATAGTATCCATTTCGCCAACAACTGCTATACATACGATTGAGACACCTTCTTCTTCGCAAGGAATGCCCATTCTTCCTTTAATAATACCTTTAAAACCTGATACAACCTCATTGAATTTAAATTGACATTCTTTTGGCTCTTCCAAAATAGCACTTATAACTGCAACCTTTTTCATAAATATCCTCCTAACTCAGAAAATATGTCTTAAACAAATCCAAAATCAAAAAACTTTTCTTTGTAAAGAAAAGTTTCTACAAAAGAAAAGTTATTAATTACACAAGTATAATGTGCTATATTAAACTATTTCCTTACAGATTAGATAACTCTTTTCTGGTAGGGTTAGCTTGTAAAAATTTAATTTAACAACAAGTAACTGAAGAAAATTTTTATACAATTTATATAAATTATAATAAAAATTAACTAAAGAAAATTGAAGTTACTTATATAATAGTAGTAAATTGAAATTAAGTCTATAGAAAAACCAATTTTTGTATAAAAATAAAAATTAAAGTTAATTATTTGTTAAGAATTGACTTTGGTAAAATATATAATTAATTATTCTTTAAGCATATAATTTATAAGTAATTTTAGTGTATTTTCAATAGCTTCTATATGTGTTCTTTCATAATGGTGACTATTGTTTGTTCCAGGACCAACACATGCTATTTGAACATCTTCTCCCCAACGAATAGCTTCTGAAGCATCTGAACCATAGAAAGTAAATACATCGACAGCGTAGTCTAAATTATTGTCTTCTGCAACATCAACAAGCTTGTTTCTTAAATTAAAATCATATAATGATAAATTATCTTTTGCAACTATAGTTACACCATGTTCACTAGATGTTTGACTTGGTCCAGTAGGTGCTATATCTATTGCTACAAATTCTTTTGTTTTTTCAGGTAAACATTTAGAAACACCATGTCCAATTTCTTCATAATTACTTATATAAAAGTTAGTAGTATGCTTAGGTGTTAAATTGTTTTCTTTAAAATATCTACATATTTCAAGAACCATTGCTACAGCTGATTTATTATCTATATATCTAGATTTTATAAAACCAGATTCTGTAGCCTCAAATCTATGGTCTAGGCATACAAAATCCCCAACACTTATTCCTAAATCTAATACATCTTGCTTTGTAAATACTTTTTCATCAAGTCTAATAATCATTGTTTCTTCATTTCTTTCAGTGGCAGCTTTTGTTTGACCATATATATGAGTAGAAGCATACTTAAATACAACACTTCCTCTGATTTTTTTACCTTTTCTAGTTATAACAGTACAGTTTTCTCCCTCTATAGCTGCCCAACATCCACCACCAACTTTATGGTATTTAAGAGTACCATCAGATGATATTTCTTTTACTATAGCTCCAAGTGTATCCATATGTGCAGATATTGTTATTTGATTTGAATCATCTTCACCAGGAAGAGTAGCTATAAGTGCACCTTTTTTTGTAAGAATAGTGTCAAGACCTAAATTTTCAAAATCTTTTTTGATTTCTAAAACTGCGTTTTCAGTATATCCAGCTGGGCTTGGAATGTCCAAATATTTTTTCATTAAATTTATAGTATTAGTTAAATTTAAATTCATATTGTTTCCTCCTAAATAAATATATTTATACAAATTATAACATAAATACAAATGTTCTGAAAACTAAAATTAAAAGAATAGAATCTAAACATATTTAAAAAAAAAGTATATAAAATAAATTTGATTTATATTATATAGATTTAAAGTAAAAATAGTTTTATTTAATAATTAATAAAAATAAATACAAAACAAAATAAATAAATAATAAAATATTTAGTTTAATTATCTTTACAAATAAAAATTTTAGTAATAAAATAATTGTTGAAAAAGATTTTAAATTCAGATTATTCATTTCTAAAGTAATTAATGTGCAAATCTTTATTAATATATGTCAATAGTTAGGTATATATGTATTTATTTTAATTGTCTATTATCTGAAAAAGTCTTTACTTAGAAATCATAAAAATCAAATTAATTAGGAAAAGAAAGGGTGTGTATAATGTGATTGAGACTGGATTTGTATATTGTAGTTTCTTGGTTGTATTCGTAGGTGTAATTTTTTTTATGGTTGATAAATTGAAATGGAAGGTATTTGATGTTATTAATCCAATGCTTTTAATATACTTAGGTTCAGCTATACTTGGATCATTTGGTTTATTTGCACAGAATGAAGATGTTGGAACGTATCAAAACATAATAACAGTGAACTTCCTTCCATTAATGTTAGTGTTTTTGTTAATTCAATGTGATTTAAGAAAAATATTAAAGATGGGGCCTAAAATGTTATTATCATTTTTCTGTGCTACATTTACATTTATGCTTGGATTTGTTATAGCATTCATAATTTTTAAAAATTCAATGGGTGCAGATTCATGGAAAATTCTTGGGGCAGCATCTGGTTCATGGATAGGTGGCTCATCAAATATGATTGTAGCAGCTAATGCTCTAGGAGTTGCAGAAGAAGGACTTAGTTATGCAATACTTATGGGTTCTATAGGATATACAGTATGGATGTCTGTTTGTCTAATGTCTGTGAAATTTGGACCTAAATTTAACAAATGGACAAAGTGCGATACAAGTTTTATAGATGAGGTTACATCAAAACTTGAAAAAGAAAATAAAGATAATACGGCACCTACGTTTGTAGAACTTATGATTTTACTTTCTGTTGGGTTTGGAGTTGCGTCTTTTGCACAAATTGTATCCAAGATACTTCCAACTTCAGGTATACTTAATGAAACTATGTGGGTAGTACTTGTTGCATCTACAGTATCAATATTATTGGGTATGACAAAAATATCAAAGCTTAAAGGGAGTACACTGGTAGGAAATGTGTTTATGTATTTACTCCTTGCAGCTACAGGTAGTAAAGCAAATTTCTTTGGATTGTCAGAAGCACCTGTTTACATAATGTTTGGATTGGTAGTAGTCCTTGTACATGCTATTTCATTTATAGGGCTTGCTAAACTATTTAAACTTGATTTATTTACTTGTGAAGTAGGAAGTATAGCTAATATAGGAGGAGTAACTACAGCTCCAATGATTGCTGGGGTTCACAATCCTGTATTAATACCAGTAGGTGTACTTATGGGGCTTCTAGGAAATATTATAGGGACTTATTGTGCTCTTATGGTAACTCAAATATTACATATGTTAGCTTAATGAAAATATGGTATAAAATTAATAATTTAAATAAGAAAAGTCATTTCAATTTAAGCAGAAGCTTTTACTGAAATGGCTTTTTTTGTTTGACAAGATAATCTATTTCAAGAAGATGTTTTGACATATTTAGTGTATAATATTGTAAAATTTACTAAAAACGAGATATATTTAATTTTTATATTGAATCGAACGTCTGTATGATGTATAATAAATATACAGAACGAATGTTTGCAGAACGGGTGTTTTTTGAATTTATTTTAATAATTTATGAATATATATCAGAATGCATAAATATATTTAAATATAAAGATTAAAAAGAATTTAAAGGAGTGTTGATAACTTATGATAATTCCATCAAGAAGAATACAAGATATAACATTAACAAATTTAAAAAATGGTGAAGTAACTTTAATTGAATTGGATGAAATATACAAGAAGATGGGATTTTTATTTGTTGTTAGTGAAGGCAAATTGAAAAAGATAAAAAAGGAGAATCATCATTAGAAATGAATGAAATAATAAATATTATAATAGTTTATAAAACCTAACTTATGTAGAATATAAATACTTAAGTTAGGTTTTTTTGTGATAAAGTTTATAAGTACTCAATTTTATAAGATAAATAATGGTCTTAAGTGAAAAGTAAATAAGTTTAAATTTTAGTAAGTATTATATTGCATAAGAGGTGATATTATTATGAAAATAGTAACCTACAATATTCATAAAGGTATGGATTCAAATAATAGATTAACTCTAACTAAAATGGGGTTATATTTAAAACAATTGGATTGTGATGTAATTTGTTTGCAAGAAGTATTATATCCTCAATTTTTAGCTTTAAAAGCTGTTTTAAATATGGATGGTGTCTTTGCTACAAATGTAAAAAAAGTAAATATGATATATGGTATTTGTACATTTACAACATCTAAAATGTTAAACAGTAATCATTTTTTCTTAACTAGCAAAAAAGAACAACGGGGAGCTCTTTGTATAACTATAGATGCATATGGAAGAATTATAAATGTAATAAATACTCACTTGGGACTTGATAGGCAGGAGAGAGCAAAACAATTAGACGAAATAATAGACTATAGGAACAGATTAGTGGGGATAGTTATTTTATGTGGTGATTTTAATGAGAAAAATGTCTTTTTAAGTATGTTTAATGATATGGCTATTTCACTAAACAAGTCTTACTTACCAACATTTGAAAAATCAAACTCTAGAATAGATTACATTTTTGTTAATAAAAATACTGAACTAAAAGGATACACAGTAGAAAAAATTTACCTGTCAGACCATTATCCTGTAATAGGTTACATTTAAATTTCAATATAAATGAAATTAGTTGTTATAAAATAAACAATTTTTTGTTAAGAAATAGTAAAAGAAATATAATAAAAAATATCAAAAATAAAACTAATTATAAGACATAAATTTACAATAAAGTTACATTTGATTAAATTCCTTGTTTAACAAAAGCTATTCAAATATAATCTAAGGTAGTTTTGAAATGGGAACTCTATTATGCAAATTTAAGCTAGTGTTAAAATGAGGTGAAGTTATGGGCAGAAGAACAACAAGAGTTTCAAGATTAGGTAAAGAAAAAAAACGAAGTGTTTTAATTGTATTGGCAGCTTTAGTTCTAATAATGGGTGGATTTACTTATTTTTTTAACAGTAAATTTCTGTACAATGGGAAAATCGCTAAAAATGTATATATAGAAGGAGTAAATGTATCTGATATGACTAAAGCAGAGGCATTAAAAGCTATAACAGATAAGTATACTCCAGAAGATTTAAATCTTGCTTATGATGGGAAAAAATATACAATATCACCAAAAGATATTGATTTAAAATATGATACAGAAGATGTTGTAAAAGATGCTTATGAAAGTACAAAAAAAGGGTCCTATTTTCAAAACTTAAAAAAATATATTGATATAAGAGTGAATAAGGCAAATATGAAGATAAAAGCTGAATATGATGAGGCAAAACTTAGTTCCAAAGTGTCTTCTATAGCAGATAGTATAAATGTTAAGATGAAAAATGCTTCTATTAGTGTTGGAAGTGGTGGACTAAGTTATACAGACTCTGTTGTAGGTAGAGAATTTGATTTGGCAGCAAATAAAGAGTCTATATATAATATGATAAAAAATAAAGAGCATAAAACTTTAGAACTTAAAGTAAATCTTCAAAAACCAGATATAACAACTGAACAAGTAAAAACTGTAAATTCTGTTATAGGTCAATATTCAACTACTTATTCACAAGCTGTAGAGGGTAGGTCATATAATGTAGGATTATCAGCAAGAAAAACTAGTGATGTATTATTAATGCCAGGTGAAGAATTTTCATACAATAAACTTACAGGACCTAGTAATAAAGCAAATGGTTACAAAGATGCACCTGTTATAGTTTATGGTAAGCTAGAACAATCAGCAGGAGGAGGTGTTTGTCAAACATCTTCAACAGTTTATAATGCTGCTCTTCTTTCGGGTATGGAGATAACTCAAGTTACAAATCATTCATCTGCATCTACTTATGTGCCTAAAGGGAGAGATGCTACTGTGAGCGATGGAGGATTAAACTTAAAGTTTAAAAATCCATATAAGCATCCTGTATATATTAAAAATTATGCAGGTGGAGGAAGTGTATCATCAGTAATCTATGGTAATTCTGGTGACAAACCAAATATATCTATAGAGGTAAAACAAACTGGTCAGAATAAATATTCTACATATCGAATATTTAAAGATTCAAATGGAAAGGTCATAAAAAAAGAACATATATCAAATAGTTCTTATAAAGAATTAAAAAAATAGATAATTTTTTAGAGAAATATTTGTAATATAAAAGGGAGTGTCTCAAAATGAACTTTTTAGTTTAGAGACACTCTTTTTATGTGAAATCAAATATATTTTCATCATTTCAACAATACAAAAGAAGCATATCTCTATTTTGAGACAGCCTTTTTTGTAAAAATTAACACTATTAGTTCTTGTTTTAATATTACAATCATTAATATATAGAAAATATTCCTATATATTGGTATAATTGTAAATAGATTTAGTTATATAAAATGTATGAGGAGGTGACATGGTTGAATTTTATAGGCAATAGATATGAGGTAGTAAATTCTGACGACGTTTTAGAAATTAACAAAATCTATAAAGCTAGAGATGTTTTTTACAGGAAAAATGTGTTAATAAAAGTTATAAAGCACAATAATTATATCTGTGAAGATTTTGTTTCAAATTTAATTGATGAAAGTACTGCTTTAGATGAGATAAACTCTCCTTATATACTAAAAATAATAGATGTTGGGATTCACTGTACAGAAGAAACAACATTATATTATGTTGTAAGTGAAGACTTTAATGGTATCGGACTAGATGAATTAATTCTAGGTAATTATCTTCATTTAGAAGCAATTGTAAACATAATGATACAAGTTTTAAAAGCTTTAGAAATGATACATAGGAATCATTCATATCATGGTAGTTTAAAATCGAGTAGTATAATAGTAGATACAGAATACAATATAAAAATTTGTGATTTTGGAATTACAAAAGCAAATAATGGGGTTAATACAAGAAGCTATGGAAACAGGAGATATTTATGCCCACATCAACTATGTATAAATTATACTGATAAAGAAAGTGATTTTTTTGCAACAGGTCTTATTCTATTTGAATCTATATTTAAAAAATTGCCTTTTGGAGAATCAAATTCAGAAGAAAAAATGCTACAATCTATTGATAAGGGATTAGATTGGAATAGTATAAAAGCAATTAATGGAAATACTGAACTTATAAATGTTATAAAAAGGCTTCTTGGAAGAAATAATAAGTATACCAGAGCCAATGATATTATTATTGATTTAAGTAAAGTAATGTATGAAAAAGCATATATAGAAGTTGAAGATGAGAAAGAAGAAGAGCAGAAACAAGACAAAGTTATACAAGTTAAAAAAGAATATAAAAGTAAAATGAGAAAAAAATTACATAAAAAACTTGTTGTTGCCGGTCTAGCTATAGTCATGATTTCAATGATTATTATTAGTTCCATAATATAAAAATTGTATATTAAGTATTTTAAAATCAATGTCTATAAAGGATATACATAGAAATTTTAGTGTAGTCTTAAATTATGAAAGGAAGTGGTTATTATGTTAACAAAAAATAATGAGGTATTAAACGTCTAGGAGTATTTTAACAAATAGCCACCTGCTTTTACAGTTTAGAATAAAAAAGCTGTGGCTAAAGGTCACAGCTTTTTGCTACTTTTTAAAGGCAGGAGAATATTAAAAAGGAGCAAATTATGAGCAATATAAAAATAATAGCAAGTAATAAATGTTGGATTGAAGATATAGCAAGGAAACAACTTGAAGATATTTCAAAGTTAAATGGAATTTTAAGAGTAGTAGGATTACCTGACTTACATGCAGGTAAAATACCTGTAGGTTTAGCAGTTGAGACTAAAAATATTATTTATCCACATATAATTGGAAATGATATAGGATGCGGAATGACTTTATTTAAAACTGGGGTTCTAAAAAAGAAATTTAAAAAAGACAAATGGATTAAATCACTTAGTAAGATTAAAGATTTGTCTGATATAGAAATAAAAAACACATATAAAGAAGAATGTCCAATTTTAAATTTAGGAACTATAGGGAGTGGAAATCATTTTGTAGAAATTCAATGTATAAGTGAAATTTATAATAAAGAACAATTTGAACAATTAAAATTTTCATCTGATGATATTATGATGTTAGTTCACTGTGGGTCAAGAAATTATGGAGAAGATATTTTAAAAAAATTTTATGATAAAGATGGACTTGAAGTTGAAAGTGAGAAAGCTATAGATTATATTAAAAAACATGATAATGCTTTAATGTGGGCAGAGCGTAATCGTGAAGCTATCAGTAAAAAAATTATGCAGTCAATAGGTACATCTGGAGATGTTGAAACAATATTCTCTATAAATCATAATTTTATAGAGAAAAGGGAAGATAAATTTATACATAGAAAAGGTGCTGTTTCAAGTGAAAGAGGAGCTGTGATTATACCAGGTTCAAGAGGCAGTCTATCATATATAGTTATGCCTACTGAAAATACAGAGATATCTTTATATTCTCTATCACATGGAGCAGGTAGGAAATGGTCTCGTTCAGTTTGTAAATCTCGCCTTAAAGGTAAGTATAGTAAAGATACTATAAAACAAACTAAATTTAAAAGTCAGATTATATGTAATGATGTAAATTTATTATTTCAAGAAGCTCCAGAGGCATATAAGAATATAGAGCAGATTATTGAAAGTTTGATAGAATATGAACTTATTCAAGTAGTGGCAACTATGAAGCCATTGATTACTTATAAAGGATAATTTTTAAAGTTAAAAAAGATTAAAATTATATTATAAATAGCTAATTTTATAGAACATTTAAAAGTGTTTTATTATTAGCTATTTTTTTATTTTGTAGAGACGATAATTTATAGAGCTAAATTCTTTGATATATAATGATTACAAAGTTAGACTGTATTGGAAAATGCACATACATGAATTGATGACAATATAAGTGATTCCCAAATATAAATGAAAGTATAAGCTTATTTTCACTATAAAAATTTTCACTGTACAAAAACATTAATGACATTATTTTTATTGACATAAATATATAATTTATGGAATAATATTAGAAGCACTGATATAAGTGTTTAAATAAGAATAGAAAAGGAGAAGTGTTTTATGAAAAAAAATACTAACATTAATGAGTCCGGAGTTAAACTTCTTAATAAATAAGGAGTTTGATATATAATAACTCCTTATTTATTAAGTTGTTCGCAAAATAACTATTATCAAAGTAAATGATAGGGTGATTTAAAAGACGATAACTTATAAATAAAGGAGAAAAAATAATGAATAGTAATACATTTGAAAGATTACAACTAAATGAAGTTAAAGACTTAATAAAAATACATTGTGTAAGTTCACTAGGAAAAAATTTAATAGATAAATTAACTCCTAGTGGGAATATTGGAGTAGTAAGAAGGAAATTAGCAGAAAATAAAGAAGCTAGAAAGATAATTGAAAATAGTAATCACATACCACTTGAAGGATTGTTTAATGCAGGTTCTACAATAGATAAAATTGAAAAAGGAATGATAATAGAACCTGTTGAACTTGTAAATATTGAAGATTTTTTAAGAGGTTGTAGGAAGATGAAAGCTTTTATGTTAGAAAAAGAATTTTATTCACCTACATTAAGTTCTTATGCCTTAAATATAACAGAATGTAAAAGTATAGAAGATGAGATAAATTACTGTATAAAATCTAATAAAGTTGATTCTAATGCTAGTAAAGAATTAAAAAAGATAAGACGAAATATAGAAATTACAGAAGGAAAGATAAAAGATAGATTAAATAAATTTATAACATCAACTGTAAATAAAAAGTATATACAAGAGTTTATAATAAGTAAAAGAAATGATAGATATGTAATACCAATTAAATCTTCTTATAAAAATGAAGTTAATGGTACTATATTAGATACATCATCAAAAGGAAATACTGTATTTATTGAACCTATTAGTGTTTCAAATTTAAGTACAGAGTTAACTATGCTAAAAGCTGATGAAACTATTGAAGAATACAAAATATTATCTTATTTAACAGAACTTATATTTGAGAAGATAAGTCAGATAAAATTAAATATAGAGATACTTTCAGAATACGATATGGTATTTGCAAAAGCTAAGTATAGTCAAAAAATAAAAGGAATTACTCCAAAAATAAATAATAATGGCTATATAAAAATAATTAAAGGTAAACATCCACTTCTAACAGGAGATGCAGTACCTTTAGATTTTGAAATAGGCAAAAATTATAGAAGTCTTATAATAACAGGTCCTAATGCAGGAGGAAAAACTGTAACCCTTAAGACTGTTGGTTTACTAACTTTAATGGTTCAATGTGGATTTGATATTTCTGCAAAAGAAGGTAGTGAATTTAGTGTATTTGAAAAAGTTTTTGTAGATATAGGGGATAATCAAAGTATTGAAAATGCCTTAAGTACTTTTTCATCACATATAAAAAATATTGCAGAGATTATGAGTTTATCAAATAATTCTACTCTTGTTCTGTTTGATGAAATAGGAAGTGGAACTGAACCTAATGAAGGAGCTGGTTTAGCAATATCATTATTAGAAGAGTTTTACAAAATGGGATGTATAACTATAGCATCAACTCATTATGGAGAGATAAAAAAGTTTGCTACATTGCATCCAGAATTTGAAAATGCTGGTATGATGTTTGATAAAGAAACGTTAGAACCATTGTATAAGTTAACTATTGGAAAATCTGAAGATAGTAATGCTCTTTTTATTTCTAAAAAAATGGGAATAAAAAATAGAGTTTTAGATAGAGCTAAAGAATATGTAATTGATAGAAACTACAATTTAGATTTAGTTAAAAGAAGTAAGCTACAATCTAATATTGAAGATAAAAATAGTTCTGAAGTCATTTTAAACTATACAGATTATAATGTAGGGGATAAGGTAAAATTACTAGATGAAGATGATTTTGGAATTGTATATAAGCCTATGGACAAGTTTAATAATGTAGAAGTATTGTTTAATGATAATTTTATTTCAGTAAATATAAAAAGATTACAACTTAGCATAAAAGCATCAGAATTGTATCCAGAAGGGTATGATTTAGATGTATTATTTACTAGTTTTAAAGAAAGAAAATTAGAAAAAGATATTCAAAGAGGTTCAAAAAAAGCTCTTAAAAAGATTCAGAAAGAAATTAGAGAGAATAGAAAATAAATATAAAAAGCACAAAAGAAAGCAATCTAAAGAGAAAAGTTTATCTTTAGATTGCTTTCTTATTAACATATCTTCATAAATCCAATGACTAACAAGATTAAACCACTTAACCAAGATAAGTTTAAATTTACGTTTTTAACAAACATATTTCCTAGTAAACAACCAAGTAATACTGCAATTATATTTGATATTAAAGAAAATAGAATAACTTGTATATAATTCACACCTACAAGGCCACTACCAAAACCGATAGCTAATCCATCTAAACTTAAAGCAAGTGCAAGTGTAAATGCTTCAGCAGATTTAAGCACTTTAGATTTACTTGTATCTAAGACATCAGGTTCGATACTTACATTAAAATTTAATTTAAGGTCTAACATATTAAAATTATAATTCTTTGAGTGTATAGATTTTTTCTTAAAATAAGATTTAAAAAAACTTTCAATTAGTCTAGCACTTCCTAATAAAAATAAAATAAAGAAACATATTAACATTGTTATATTTTGAGGTAAAAAGTCTCTAACTATTGTACCTGCAAAAAGCGATATTGCTAAAATAGCTGAACAAACTACGCTGATAATTATATTTGAATATAAGGGAACTTTAACTTTATTTATGCCATATCCAAAGCTTGTCACAAAGGCATCTATACAAAGAGAAGTAACTAATAAAATTGATTCAATCACAGTAGATTAACATCCTTTCTCTTAAATTTTGTACTTATATTAGTTATAGTATTGTAAAAATGGATAAATTGTTACAGATAATCCAATAAATTGTTGATAAAATTCCAACATCATACAACACCTAAATAACAAAAGAATCATATCATATAATAATATAAAACCAATCATAATAAAGCGGGTGAAAATAATGGAACAACATAGTAAGGTTGGGAATTTCGGTGATTTGTTGAAAGTTTTATTAGATGAAAAAGAATTATCAATGGGAGAACTAAGTAAAAAAAGTGGAATTGATAAATCTACTATATCTCGTATAGCTAATAATAAACAAAAGCCAAATATAAATCATTTAGAAAAGATGGCAATACATTTAAATATTAACCTAGAAGAACTGTTGAAAGCTTCAGGATATGAATTTAGAAACAGCAATAATCAAATATTTAATGCAGATAGTGATTTTAGTAACTTTGATGATATTCTTGGATTTGCAAATTTAATCAATGATAAGAACTTTAATGGAAATATTGAAAAAGAGTTAAGTAAGTGTAAGTTATATGTCCAAACAGATGAAGGTAAAAAATTACTTTTTGATAATTTTAATAAAAAAATAGATTCTATTGAAAAACAAGGTCAATTTACAGATAGATTAAGACAAATGTATGCTGATTTTTGTACAGATGGACTTACAATAAAGAAATATTTATTGATTGGAAGTATGCTACTTTACTTTGTTATATCAACAGATGTGATTCCAGACTTCGTGTTCCCAATAGGATTTATGGATGATTTAGTAGCATTAAATATAGTTACAAAATTACTTAAAAATGATAAGTAAGTTTTAGAATCATATTTAATATATAAATAAATCAAAGTATATAAAATTTATTATTTTTTATATGAAACAAATTAAAAGCACAATGAAGTAGATTAAAAATTTAAAACTAAGAATCTAATATATATTTTGTAACTATTTAAGTATATAAAATAAAATAATATCCAAACTAATACAAAATAGTAATAATTGTTTTGTACTGGAGGATATATATTTATGAATTGTAAATGGATATCTAAAATAGATGAGAGAAAAAAATGTCATAGAGAAGCAGATTCTTCTGGATATTGTATCTTTCATAAAGAAAATAAGTCTGATGAAGAGATACAGTTGATGATGGATACTCTTCATAAAGAAGAGATAAGTGAATTTAATGGATTTGTTTTTGAAAATGAATTTAATGCGGAAGAAATATTAACTTACAATTACAAAATACTGGATTTTTCTGAATCCATATTTAAACAAAAAGCAAATTTTAAAAAATATATTTTTAAAAAGAATATTATTTTTAACTATACAGAATTTAGAGATAAAGTTTTATTTAATGGTTGTGTATTCTTAGAAAACTGTGATTTTAATAGAACCATATTTAGTAAACACTATATAAATGACCGTATATTTGAAAAAGTGAAATTTAAAGGACCTGATTTGGTAGTTAATAAAGTAGAAAATTTTCCACGAATGGATGGAATAATTTTTAGCATGTGTACAAAATTTGTGTTAAAGAATGTTGAATATGGAAAAAGTGAGTATGAGCATGGCAAGATAAATTATAGAATAGCTAGAAATCAAGCAACAAAAATTGGAGAATATGAGATGATAGGATTTTACTATTATAAGGAAAGAATTTATAGTAGTAAAATAATGAAACGTTCTAATTATCCTACTTTCAGTGATTATTTAGTTGAAAAATTTTTTGACCAAATAGCACGTTACACAACAGGTTATGGAGAAAAGCCATGGAATATATTATTAGTTATTATAGCAATAATAAGTGTTTTTGCTTTATTATACTTATTTGTAGGCATAGAAAGTTCAAATAGCACACTTGTAGCTTTAGATATAAACAATATAGGTGATTACTCACTAAGTGAGATTTTCAAAATGTATATGGATTTATGGTATTTTAGCATGGCTACATTTAGTACAGTAGGATATGGAGATATGGTTGCTACAAGTTTGATTGGGAAAGCATTGGCAGGTATAGAAGTATTTTTTGGAGTTACAATAGGAGCAATTTGGGCATCTGTGATTATTAAAAGAATGATAAGGTAATATTTGTGTAAATATGGATAGGTATTAATTACTAGATATAAATTGGACTAAATAGGGAAAATTTAAATATAAATATACTTAATAATCCAAGAAGGTGAAAAATTTGAAAAATGCACTAAAAAAAATTATATCATTAGCCATGATTCTAGTTTTTATAATACCAAATTATTCATATGCAGATGATAAATCTGTAGACAAGTATTCAAAAACATCTATACTTATAGACCAAGAAACAGGTAGAGTTTTATATAGTAAAGAACCTGATATGAAGGTACCATTAGCTAGTTTAAGTAAGATGATGACTTTTTTACTTGCAATAGAAGCTATTGAAAATAAAGAAGTAAAAGAAACTGATAAAGTAAAAATAGACAAATCTATTGCATCAGTAAAAGGGTCAAGTTATAAACTTAAAGATGGTGAAGAAGTGCCACTTATAGAGCTTATGAGAGGTCTTATGATTGTATCAGGAAATGATGCGGCAATTGCTATAGCAAAACATATTTGTAAAACGAAAGAAGCATTTGTAGATAGAATGAATAAAAAAGCAAAAGAAATAGGAATGAGTAATACACATTTTCTAAATCCAAATGGTCTTCCAATATACGATTTAAGCAACCCCAAAAAACCAGCAAAAGAAAATATCTCTACTGCAAAAGATATAGCTATTCTTGGAAAATACATGTTTGACCATTATGAAAAACAAGTAACAGCTATAACTGATATGGAGACATATACAAATTCAGATAGAAGTTTTGAAAAAAGCAATACAAATGCATTATTAAGAATTATACCAGAAGTAGATGGTATAAAAACTGGATATACTGGCAATGCTGGATATTGTTTATCATTTTCTATGGTTGTAAATAAAAATGATAAAAATGAGAAAAAACGTAGAGTAATAGGGGTTGTATTAGGTACTAACCATAAAAATAAAAGAACCTCTGCTTCATTAGCTCTACTGAAATATGGAAAAGAAAATTTCAATATGAAAAAAGTAATTGATAAAGATAGCTTTATTGGTAAGAAATATATAAAAGGAATGAAAGAGTTAGAGGTTACATTAAAAGCAAAAGATGAACTTTATACAATATTAAAAGATGATGAAAGTATAAAATCAGAAGTTAAGATTAAAAATATAGAGTACCCTGTTAAAAAAGGTGATACTATGGGTATTATAAAATATTATACTAATTCAGGTGACTTACTTGGAAGTGTAGATATAGTAAGTAATAATAGTATAGATAACGTATCATTAAAAACAAAATTAAAAATGAAATTTGCAAATTAAATTCAAAAAATGGTATAAAATACACAAAAAAATATAAAAATAGAAAATATGGAAAAAATATTGTTATTTCTTCACCTCTGTGATATACTACTAGAGGTGAAAAAATAAAATAAATCACACACAGCATTGGGATCCTTAAAAGGTGCCTATTACATGGTTTTTTAGGGAGAAGATCAAGCTGGAGGTATAAAACCAGGAGGTAAGATATGTCAGTAATATCAATGAAACAATTATTAGAAGCAGGTGTTCACTTTGGTCACCAAACAAGAAGATGGAACCCTAAAATGGCTAAGTATATATTCACAGAGAGAAATGGAATATATATAATCGACTTACAAAAAACAGTTAAAAAAGTTGAAGAAGCTTACAAGTTCACTAAAGAAGTAGCTGAAACAGGAAAGCCAATCTTATTCGTAGGAACTAAAAAACAAGCTCAAGATGCGATAAAAGATGAAGCTGAAAGATGTGGAATGTACTTTGTTAATGAAAGATGGTTAGGTGGAATGTTAACAAACCACAAAACTATAAAAACAAGAATAAATAAATTAAGAGAATTAGAAAAAATGGAAGAAGAAGGCGTATTTAATGTTCTTCCTAAAAAAGAAGTTATAAAATTAAGAGCTGAAAAAGAAAAACTAGAAAAATACTTAGGTGGAATAAAAGACATGCCTGAATTACCAGGTGCAATGTTCGTAGTTGACCCAAGAAAAGAAAACATAGCTATTCAAGAAGCTCATAGATTAGGTATACCAGTAGTTGGTATAGTTGATACTAACTGTGACCCAGAACAATTAGACTTTGCTATACCAGGAAATGATGACGCTATAAGAGCCGTAAAATTAATAACTGGTGCTATGGCAACAGCTGTAATTGAAGGTAGACAAGGTGCTGAGGAAGAAGTAGCTGAAGACCAAGAATAATAATTTGACAATTAAATGGTAAGGGTCGCCCTTACCATTTATAATATGGAATAGAATAAGTAGGAGGAAACTTAAAAAATGGCTAATATAACTGCTCAAATGGTAAAAGAGTTAAGAGAAAGTACAGGCGCAGGAATGATGGACTGCAAGAAAGCTTTACAAGAAGCTGAAGGAAACATGGAAAAAGCAGTAGATTTATTAAGAGAAAAAGGATTATCAAAAGCTGCTAAAAAAGCTGGTAGAGTTGCTGCTGAAGGTCTAGTTGCAATAGAAATGAATGATGATAATACAGTTGCTTCTATGGTAGAAGTTAACTCAGAGACAGATTTCGTTGCTAAAAACGAAGACTTCAAAGTGTTCGTTAAAGATGCTGCTTGTATGGCATTAGCTACTGATAAAGAAGATATAGCTTCTTTATTAGGTGAAACTCATAAAGAGGGAATAACTTTACAAGAAGTTTTAAATAATAGAGTTGCAAAAATAGGTGAGAAATTAGACTTTAGAAGATTTGCTAAAGTTGTAACTAATGGACAAGTTGCTGGATACATTCACGGTGGTGGAAAAATAGGTGTTCTTGTTGAAATGGAAACAGAAGCTAGAGATGCTAAAGTTTTAGAATTAGGTAAAGATGTAGCTATGCAAGTTGCTGCTATGAATCCTAAGTATGTTTCAAGAGATGAAGTAGATGCTGAATACATAGCACATGAAACAGAAGTATTAACTCAACAAGCTTTAAATGAAGGAAAACCAGCTAATATAGTTGAAAAAATGGTTAAAGGAAGATTAGAAAAAGAATTAAAAGAGGTTTGTTTATTAGAGCAAACTTTCGTTAAAAATCCAGATATAACTGTTAAACAATTAGTTGCTGATGTTGCTAAGGCAGTAGGTTCTGATATAAAAGTTGTTAAAGTTGTGAGATTCGAAGTTGGTGAAGGTATACAAAAGAGAGAAGAAAACTTTGCAGAAGAAGTTGCTAAGCAACTTAAGTAATAACCAAAGAGAGAACACGCAGGTGTTCTCTTTTTTAAAAAATAGAAAAAATTGGATATGAAGGATTGAAATAGGAGGTTTCTGATGGATAAACCAATGTACAAAAGGGTATTGTTAAAATTAAGTGGAGAAGCATTAGCAGGAGAAAGAGGTTTTGGTATAAATAATGATGTAGTTAATGATATTGCTATTGCTATAAAAAAAATACAAGAAATAGGTGTTGAAGTAGCTGTAGTAGTAGGTGGAGGAAACTTCTGGAGAGGCAGAACCAGTGAAGGAATGGACAGAACTACTGCTGACTATATAGGAATGTTAGCTACAGTTATGAATGCAATGGCGCTACAGGATGCACTAGAAAATATAGATGTTGCTACAAGAGTTCAAACTGCTATAGACATGAGACAAATTGCAGAACCATATATAAGAAGAAGAGCAGTTAGACACTTAGAAAAGGAAAGAGTTGTTATATTTGGTGCAGGAACAGGAAACCCTTACTTTACAACAGATACAACTGCTGCTTTACGTGCTGCTGAGATGGAAGCAGAAGTTATATTGTTAGCTAAAAATGTTGATGCAGTATATGACAAGGATCCAAAAGTACATGCAGATGCTAAGAAATTTACAGAATTAAGTTACATGGAAGTTATACAGAAAGAATTAAAAGTAATGGATTCTACAGCTACATCTTTATGTATGGATAATAAAATTCCAATAAAGGTATTTGAGCTTACAACAGAGAATATAATAAGAGCAGTAAAAGGCGAAAATATAGGAACTACTGTAAAATAATGAAGAATGAAGGAGGAGTAAAATTATGAAACTGGAAATACATAAGCAATTAGAAGAGAAAATGAATGGGACAATTGATGCTTTAAAGTTTGAATTTGGAACTATAAGAGCAGGAAGAGCTAATGCACAAATGCTAGACAAAATAAGAGTTGATTATTATGGAACTCCAACTCCAATAAATCAAATAGGTGCTATATCTGTACCAGAACCAAGAATATTAATGATATCTCCTTGGGATAAATCTGCTATGCATGAAATAGAAAAAGCGATAGCTAACTCAGACTTAGGATTAAATCCATCAAATGATGGTGAGGTTATAAGACTTTCTGTACCTGCTTTAACAGAAGAAAGAAGAAAAGAATTAGCTAAAAAAGCTAGTAAAGCTGCAGAAGAATTTAAAGTTAGAATAAGAAATGAAAGAAGAGACGCCAATGAGAAGATTAAAAAGATGGAAAAAGGCGGAGAATTAACTGAAGATGAATTAAAAAAAGCACAAGATGAAGTTCAAAAAATGACTGATAAATTTATAAAAGAAATAGATACATTATTATCTAAAAAAGAAAAGGATATAATGGAGGTATAATATTGAAAAAATATTATAACCTTTTAGGTCTTCATGTAGATGAGGTAAAACAATATTTTGATGAGCAAAATATAAATTATACCGTAAAATCTATTGAAGGTAAAAAGGATAAAGAAAAACTTGTAGTTCCTAGAGTTATAAAAATATCTGAGATAGGTGATAGTGTAGAACTGATAATCACATACTTTTCTGACTCCTTAGTTTAAGGAGTCAGAACAATATTGGAGGCAAAATATGAATAACAACATTATATATGATATAGACTTAAATAACATACCTACTCATATTGCTATTATAATGGATGGAAATGGAAGATGGGCAAAAGCTAGATTTCTTCCAAGAACTGCAGGACATAAGGCTGGAGTAGAAACTATAAGAGATATAGTAAAAGAATGCTCAAAATTAGGTGTTAAGCACTTAACATTATATGCATTTTCAACAGAAAACTGGAAAAGACCGAAACTTGAAGTTGACACACTTATGAACTTATTATCTACATACTTAAGAAATGAAATAGCTGAACTTCACCAAAACAATGTAAAAGTAACTGCTATAGGAGATATAAGTGCTTTACCAAAAACTTGTATAAGAGAATTAAACTCAGCTAAGGAACTGACAAAAAACAATACAGGAGTTAACTTAAATTTAGCATTAAACTACGGAAGTAGAGCAGATATAAAAAATGCTCTTATAGATATAGTAAAAAATTGTGAAAGTGGTAAAATAGATATAAACAATATTGATGAAGATATTATAAAAAACTATTTAAGCACAAAGTCTATACCAGATCCAGACTTGGTAATAAGAACAAGTGGTGAACAAAGATTGAGTAACTTTTTACTTTGGGAAGTTGCTTATTCTGAGTTTTACTTTACTGATATACATTGGCCTGATTTTAAAAAAGAAGAACTACAGAAGGCTATATACGTATATCAAAGAAGGGATAGAAGATTTGGAGGACTTAAGTAAGGAGATTATTTTATGCTTACAAGAATTATTGCTTCACTAGCTCTGGTTCCATTATTTCTATTTGTTGTATATGGAGGTATTCCTCTATATATAGCTGAGACAGCAATAGTTTATATTGCATTGCATGAGTTTTATAAGGCATTTAAAATAAAAGATGTACATCCAATATTCATTATAGGATATTTATTTTCTATTTATTTAGCTGTAAAAAATATTTTTAATTTACCATTAGAATATACTTATGCAGTAATTTTTATTTTATTTTTAGCAAGTATAATTTATATGTTGATGGGCAAAAACAATGTTATAGATGTTTCGATTACGTTTTTAGGAGTTTTTTATATAGGAGTATTTTTAGATTTTATAATTATAACTATAAATGGATTTGAAAAAGGTAGTATATATGTATGGCTTATATTTGTGATATCTTTTATGACAGATATATTTGCATATTTTAGTGGTTATTTACTTGGAAAACATAAGCTAATTCCTAAAGTTAGTCCTAAAAAGACTATAGAAGGAGCTATTGGAGGAATAATAGGAAGTACACTTTGTTGTATTTTATTTGGATATTTATTTGGCATTGATTTGCTTCAATTAGCGATAATAGGAAGTATAGGAAGTGTAATAGCTCAATTAGGAGATTTATTTGCATCTTCTATAAAGAGATATGTAGGGATAAAGGATTATGGAAAGATAATACCTGGTCATGGGGGTATATTAGATAGATTTGATAGTGTTATATTAGTTGCACCTTTTGTATATAGTGCGATTAAATTTTTTATTAGATAAAGATTGGTTGGATTTAAAAGAGCAATCTATAATTGCTAGTAATGAAAATAGCTATGTAACTTTTAAATGCAGAGATATTCTGCAGTTATTAGTTACATGGCTATTTTCATTGTTCAAAAATTTAGAAGACCTTGGGGAATTGTATAAGAATAGGTATTACTTTATAATAGTATACTATATTTGTAGTGAGTATATTTTTTATACTATAACTATCATTAAAAAATATTTTTTTGTTTAATAATTTCGATATTTTTAGCTTTATTATATATTTATAATATATATGTATAAATGTAACTAATTTATTATCCATTTATAAATTTTATTTTTAAATATAATTAATAAGAAATAAGTAAATTATTGGTCTTATTGTACAAAAATAGATATAATTTAAGTAATATACCAAAAAAAAGGAATATATTTACATAATATGATAAAATAAATTCAAAGAGTTAAATTGTAGGTAAATAGTATTTTAATTATTTATTAAAATATAGATTATGTATATGCCAAATTTAAAAAGAGACATAAAGACATTATACAAATATATTATTGGGGTGATATTTTATAAGAAAAGAAGTGATGCAGTAAATTAATTGAGTAATTTAAAAATGATTTAATGATAGTGTTGATGAATGTTTAAAAAGAAATTTTAGAAAAACGTATATTGCTGTTTGTGTTGGAGGTGATGAATTTGTATAATTTATAGGGTATAAATGATTAAACTATTTAAGATAAATACATATCACTGTAAAATATTGATAATCATTTTTTATAAGAGATTGATTATTTGCAAATTATATATATTACAAATGAGGTAACAATAATGAAGAAAAAATATGATTTTTTAATTTATTCTGCTATTTGGCTAGTTATTATTATTCTTTTTATATTTTCTCTATATCACAGTATAGAGCATATTAAAATTATAAGTCACACTGGTACTATTCGCAGTGAAACTCAAAAGGTTGTTAAGCAAGAATTGAATAATGAAAGAAATGATGACTTGATAAAACGACTGGATAATATTCTGATAAAGCTAAGAACAGGTAATGGAGAAAATGGATTTCAAAGATGTGATAATAAAGAATTTCAACAAAAACTAAATCAAATGGATTCTATGTGGGAATCTATGAAGAAAGAAATTATAAAAGTTAGAAATGGTGCTTCAGGTGATAAATTATATAAATTGAGTGAAGAGTATTCTGTGTTGTCTAATCAAATTGTTTTTATATCTGAAAAACACTCTAATGCAAAATTGTATTCTTTTGCTACTGCACTATTTATTTATCTTATATTCTCAACAATAAGTCTTTTAATTTGGGAATATTATAATAAAAAAAGGTTTAAAAGAATATTTTATACTGATAATTTAACAAAAATAAAAAATCAGGTTGCATTTGAAAACAGAGCGATTGAAATTTTGCACAATGCATCTAACAAAGAGTATGTACTGCTAAATATTGATATTGACAATTTTAAATATATTAATGATACACATGGATATGAATATGGAGATAAAGTTCTAATAATAGTTGCAGCTGCACTTTCTAAAACTTTTAATATCAAAGAAACTTGTGCAAGAATTGGTTCAGATAATTTTGTAATACTTGCAAAATATAGAGATTCTCTTTTAGAGGATATTCGGGAAATGCTAACTAATGCTATAATCTCTGAATTAGATATGAATGTAACTCAAACTATATCTTATTGTATAGGAGCGTACTTAGTTGAAATTGATAATTTAGGTTATAAATCTATCAATTCTATGATGGATAAGGCAAATATTGCACACAAGGTAAGTAAAACAAGAGGAATTTCCTCCACAGTATGGTATAATGAAAATCTGTTAAAACAGTTACAAATGGAAAATAGTATTTATAATTATATGTATAAAGCGATAGAAAATGAAGAATTTCATATGTATTTGCAACCTAAATTTCAAATATCTTCTTTAAATGTTGTGAGCGCAGAAGCTCTTGTAAGATGGTTTTCTCCAGAACTTGGTTTTTTATCACCAGATGAATTTATTCCATTGTTTGAAAAAAGTGGATTTATTATTGAATTGGACTTTTATATGTTAAAAAAAGCGTGTTCATTTGTAAAAAAAACGTTTATGAAAAAAAATCAATATACATATCCGATTGCAGTTAATTTTTCAAGGGTTACTATTTACCAAAATAGTTTTTATCAAAGGTTTTTAGATACTGTTAAAGAATATGAAATTCCTTTTAAGTATATAGAGATAGAGGTAACTGAAAGTGCTTTTAATGAAATATCTCAACCAGTTATTTCGATTTTAGAGGAGCTTAAAAAGTTAGGATTTTTAATTTCGATGGATGATTTTGGATCAGGATACTCTTCATTAAGTCTTTTATGTTCTCTATCTATTAATGGATTGAAGTTAGATAAAAGCTTACTTAAAGAAACATTTAACCGGGAGAAAGTATATAGTATTATTCAGTGTATTATTGAAATGTCACATCGTATAGGCATGTCTGTTGTATGTGAAGGTATTGAAACTAAAAAAGACTTGGAATTTTTAAATACAGTTAAATGTGATGTAGGACAAGGGTTTTATTTTTCTAAACCGATAGAAGAAAAAGAATTTTTTAACAAATATGTAACTAAAAAATAATATAATTATTTTTATCGTCTATACATTGAGTCATTTTATATCTCGTTAAATGACTCAATGTATTGTTATGTATTTTAAAATATAAATTATTTAAAACGTTTTTTGTACTTATATAGAAATTCTTCTATATTTTTTGATTGTTCTCTTATTTCAACTGCTTCTATATCTAGTAAATAAAGTATAGAATCATTTGTAAGTTCAACATATTCACCATCTTCTGAACCGAGTGCATGTCTCTCAATTTTTAATCCTTTTTCTTCATAATATTTTTTTGTTTCTATATATAGTGATTCTCGCTTTTGTATGTAGTCTTTCACTTCATTATTTGGAAAGTTATATGAATCCACTAATGTTTCGCCATTTATAAAAGTTTTCTCGGTAGCAACTCTTTCATCCCAACAATGGATTTCTTCCCAAGTAAAAAATATCTCAGTTCCATCTGGAATGAATGAAAACCTGGTAATAATATATAAATAATTATTGAAATTTACTTCATAATATTCAGGAATATCTTCAAATTCCATATAGTAATTTGTATAATTAAAATTACTATTATCTTTTTTTACAAAGGGTATTTTTTCAATAAATTTATATATTGATTGTTCATTTTTAAAAATTCCTATATCATAACTTTTTTCAAATTGATTAATTTTTAATAAATACAACATTCTTTCTCCTTTTATTCAAAATATAATTTTTATAAATTTACTAATCTTTAGCTTTTTTAATTATATATTTACATATGTTTATATGATACTATAATAATGTGTTTTAAATAGATATATAATAGTAAATATTTTTTATATAGTTATGTTTTAGTAAAATAATGAGATAAATATATATAAAGTTTAATTTTTGAACTTATGCTTTTGTTTTATTTTAACATATTTATATTTAATAAACTATAATTGAAATCTATTTAGATAAATAATTATTTATCTAAATAGATGAAAATTTTCCAAAATAGATAAAATGTGATAGAATATATTTTGCGAGGTGATAACATGATTTCATACGCTCCATTATGGAAATTGTTAATTGACAGAAAAATAAAGAAAATGGAATTTGTAAATATATCAGGTATAAGTATTTCTGTTTTAGGCAGACTAGGAAATGATAAATCTGTTTCTATGGATACAATGGAGAAGATATGTTTAGCACTAGACTGTAAAATAGAAGATGTTGTGGAAATAAAAAAGGGCATTTAATAATACTAGAATATTTTATAATATTCCACAAAATACAAAAAATAATAGATTAATTTTAATCTGTGGAATAATATATGAAATTTCTATGAATAGTAAAAATAATTGTTTTAGTAGTGTTATAATGTTTTGACAGGGTATATTTATTATTAGAAAGGATTATTATATGAAAAAGATATCAATTTTAGGTTCTACAGGCTCTATAGGTAAACAAACTTTGGATGTGGTTAGAGATAATAGAGATAAGTTTGAGATAGTTGCAATATCAGCTAACAGTAATATTGAATTATTGCTAGAACAGATAGTAGAGTTTAAACCTAAATATGTAACAGTTTTTGAGGAAAATAAAGCATTGAAATTAAAAGAAATGTTGCCTAAAAATATAGAAATAGAAGTTTTAGCAGGAATGGAAGGATTAAAAATAATATCATCACTTGATGAAGTGGATGTCCTTTTAACTGCTGTAGTAGGTATGATAGGATTAGTCCCAACTCTTTGTGCTATAAAGAAGGGAATAGACATAGCATTAGCGAATAAAGAAACGTTGGTAACTGCTGGTGAACTTGTAATGAAAGAAGCAGAAAAATACAATGTAAATATTCTTCCTGTTGATAGTGAACATAGTGCTATATTTCAATGTCTAAATGGAGAAAATAAAAAAAATATAGAAAAGATAATACTTACAGCATCTGGTGGTCCATTTAGAGGAAAGAAAAAGGGAGAACTTGTAAATATAACTAAAAATGAAGCTTTGAAGCATCCAAATTGGAGTATGGGAAGAAAAATAAGTATTGATTCTTCAACGCTTATGAATAAAGGACTTGAAGTGATAGAAGCTAGATGGTTATTTGGAGTAGAACAAGAAAATATAGATGTAGTAGTTCACCCACAAAGCATAATTCATTCAATGGTGCAGTATACAGATAGCTCAATAATTGCTCAATTAGGATGTCCAGATATGAGACTACCAATACAGTATGCTCTTACATATCCAGATAGAATGGAAAGTAGCTTTGAAAGAATGAATTTTTCAAAATTTAGTACTTTAACTTTTGAAGAACCAGATTTAGAAACTTTTCCATGTTTAAAATTGGCATATGAGTGTTTAAAAATGGGAGGAACTTATTCTTCTGTTTTAAATTCAGCAAATGAAGTTTTAGTAAGTGAATTTTTAGAGGATAAAATTGGTTTCTATGACATACCATATTACATAGAGAAGACTTTAGAAGTTCATAGTAGCATAAGTGAACCAACATTAGAAGAAATCTTAGAAACAGATAGATGGAGTAGAGCTTATGTTGCAAATCTGATAAAAAAATAGGAAGGTGAATTTATGACTATAATAGCCGCATTAATACTATTTAGTATAATTGTATTAATACATGAGTTAGGACATTTTATATTTGCAAAAAGAAGTGGTATCAAAGTAAATGAGTTTTCTATAGGTATGGGGCCTAAGATATATAGTGTAAAAAAAGATACAGAGTATTCTATAAGAGCACTTCCAATTGGTGGATATGTCAGCATGGAAGGTGAAGATGAAGAACAAATAAGTCCAAATTCTTTTGGAAACAAGTCTATATTACAAAGATTTAGTACTATTGTAGCAGGACCAATATTCAATATAATATTAGCAGCAATACTTTTAGTTCCAGTATTTTTGTATATAGGTTCTCCAACGACTAAATTAGGAAAGATAATGCCAGATACTCCTGCACAGGCTGTAGGGCTTCAAGTAGGAGATAAGATAAATAAAATTAATGGTAATTCTGTTAAGACTTGGGATGAAGTTGCAAATATAATAAATACTTCTTCTGGTGGAGAATTAAAACTTAGTATAACTAGAGACGGAAGTGATAAAGTTGTAAATGTAACACCTAAAAATAACAATGGAAAGTATGAAATAGGGATTCAACCACAAAGAGAAAAAGACTTTTTAGGGTCAATAGTAAATGCATGTAAAACTACTGTAGATATGACAAAACAGATGCTAACATTTCTAGGTCAAATGATTACAGGACGTGTACCAGGAGGGATTGGCAATGCTGTAGCAGGACCAGTAGGTGTTATTGGTATGGTATCAGATGCTGCTCGTACAGGCATCATAAATGTAGTGTATTTAGCAGCTGTCATAAGCTTAAATTTAGGTATAGTAAATCTATTACCAATACCAGCACTTGATGGATGGAGAATACTTATGCTGTTACTAGAAGCTGTTAGAGGTGGTAAAAAACTCGACCCAAATAAAGAAGGCATGATAAATGTTGTTGGTTTTGGAGCTTTAATGTTATTTATGCTTTTTATCACATATAAAGATATACTAAGATTATTTCAATGATTTAGTTTTTTAGAGATTTTAAGAAAATAGGCTATGTAGTTTTAAATAAGAATAAATTAATTTTTATGTATGAAATTTATTCTTATTTAACTAGATAGCTTTTTAATTTATAATATACATGTAGGTTATAATATTTTAATATTTAAAGAGATTCAATATAAAATAATATATAGAGGTGGAATATGAGTTACGAGAGAAGAAAGACGAGAGAAGTAAGTGTAGGAACTGTAAAAATAGGAGGAGAAAATCCTATAAGTATACAATCTATGACAAATACTGATACAAGAGATGCAGATGCTACAATAGCTCAAATAAAGAGATTAGAGGAAGCTGGTTGTGATATAGTTAGAGTTGCTGTTCCTGATATTAAAGCTGCTAAAAATATAGCAAAGATAAAGTCTAGTGTAAATATACCAATTATTGCAGATATACATTTCGATTATAAGCTAGCCCTTGAAGCTATAAAACAAGGTGTGGATGGAATAAGAATAAATCCTGGTAATATCGGAAGTATAGAGAGAGTTAAGATGGTAGTTGAGAAATGCAAGGAAAGAAATTTAAAAATTAGAATTGGAGTTAATGGAGGTTCTTTAGAGAAAGAACTTTTAAAAAAGTATGGCTCTGCAACTGCTGAAGCATTAGTTGAAAGTGCAATGGGACATATTAAGATTCTTGAAGACTTAGATTTTCATAATATAGTTATATCTCTAAAATCATCCGATATTTATAAAACTGTTGATGCATATGAATTAATATCAAAAAAAGTTGATTATCCTCTTCATATTGGAATTACAGAATCTGGAAGTGTTCACAAAGGAACAATAAAGTCTTCTATAGGGGTAGGAGCACTTCTTCTTAAAGGAATTGGAGATACTGTTAGAATATCTTTAACAGGCGACCCTGTTGAAGAGGTTATTGTTGGTAAACAGATTTTAAGAAGTTTGGGACTTTTAAATGATAAGATTAAAGTTATATCATGCCCTACATGTGGTAGATGTAATATAGACTTAATTAGTGTTGTAAATGAGGTTGAAGAAAAGATTGGTAGTATGGAAAAAAATATCACTGTTGCAATTATGGGCTGTGCTGTAAATGGACCTGGTGAAGCCAGAGAAGCAGATATAGGTATTGCTGGGGGTAAAGGTGAAGGTCTTTTATTTAAAAAGGGTGAAATAGTTAGAATGATTGATGGTAACAAATTAGTTGATGAGTTGCTAGAAGAGATTGAAAAATTATAGTATACAATTCATATATATATTAAATGACTAGATTTTTAAATACTTTTGTAATAAGTTTTTATTTACAGTATTTAATTATCTAGTCATTTTTTATTTTATAAACTTCATTAAATGTAAGAAACTTATATTCTAATTTGACTATATATGTATGAGTTAAATCATATTGTAAATTTATAAAATTAAAAAAAGATTTAATATAGTGAAAATTTCCATCAATAGTATTGAAACTTGATAGTAACTATGATAGGATATAGTTACTAGAACAGTTGGTAAATTATGTTAACATAGATTTTAATGTTTTGGTAAATTGTTTTATTATAAGTTAATAGAAAAAGAGGTGAAGAATTGTGAGATATAAAAAAATATCTAGCTTACCTATTTTAGTTGTTGCTTTGCTGATTACTGGAACGACAACAACATTTTCTCTTAGTACGACCAATTCAGAAAAAACAAATGTATACTTAGCAAATACGGTAAGTACTGTCACAAAGAAGGTATCAGATATTCAAAGTAGTAAAGGTCTTGTTTATAATGAGAATATTCCATTATTTATAAATAATAGCAAAATACAGTATGATGATACTCCATATCATTGGCCTAGCAATGTTATAAGCTTAACAAATAGCAGTGAAAAGGCAATTATGGATTATGAAATTACATGCTTAGCATATGATAAAAATGGAAAACCACTTGAGCTATATTGGGATGCTCAAAATGTGGCAGCAGATGGCGAAGTAGGAAGTGTTGGATTTAGCCCAGCTGGTGTAGACTATGGTATTGTTACAGGCATATCTCCTGTGTCTCCAAAATCATATTCACATACTTATAGAAAAATGCAACAATCACCACCACAGGATATAATAAGTATGTTTGAAAAACAACAAGGCAAGGCATGGGTAGAAAATTGGTTGAAAGAATGGAAACAAATGGAGAAAGAATATGCAAAGCAAAATGCAATAGCACCAGGTAAGAATCAAAATGATGCCTTTCTATTGTTTGATAAATGGAAACAATCAACTGGAGAGCATGGTGTAAAGTACATTATATCTTGTGTAAAACAAGTAACATTTAATGATGGTAGTGTATGGAAAAACTCAGCATATGAGAATTGGTTGAAAAGTTTTCAAGGGAAGGAAGTTTCAAATAGTGTATTAGAAAATTACTATAAGTAATGTTTAATGATAGCAAAATGAGTACGAATTTAATTAATGTTAATTTAATTAAATAAGGACTATTTTGTTTAAAAATATCAGTGTTACAAGGAAATTTTTATTGTGACAAAATGATATATATACATAAGATTATAAGCATGTGTCAAGTTTTGATACATGCTTTTTTATTTTGAATATATGCTTTCTATAAATTTATGATTTTTTAGTTATGTAATTTTATATGTGAATTTTTAGATTTTTATATAGATAGTGAAATAATGTGGAAGTTTTATGTTTTAAAAATTTTAGTTAAAACATTTATTAAAAAAGATAATAGAAATGTTTTAACTAAAATAGTTAGAATTGAAATGTTATACAGCTAGTATAAGTACTATCAAATTATATAAGATTGCTTGAAGTTAAATAATTTATTTAAATAGAAAACAGCTGATTTAATATCAGCTGTATATGAATAAAATTTTGAATTGTAGTGTTTAGTTATATGGATATAATTCATAATAAGTTAGCAATAAATCAACCATTTTACCATAACTCTGAGTACCTTCAGTAACGCCATTAGCTTTTAAGTAAGAATTGTTAAACTCATTAGAAATTTCATTAATTTTACCTTCATATTTTTGCCAAAATTCACTTTCATTTTTTAAATCTCTACGGACAGAATCTGAAATGCCAGCAGAAATATCAACATATGCATTATAATCAACCTTACTTAAAGCAGAAGCAGTATAATTTAAAGCTAAAATATATCCAGAATAGTTAAAATCAATATTGGGGTGTTTTATAGAAGTAAGATACGCTATAAAATTAGCTTCATCTTCACTAGCAAATCCCCTTTGATGTGCCATTTCATGTTCAACTGTACAAGGAATATATAAGTCAGGTATTGCTATATTTACATTTGCCTCACCTGTAAAAGGAAAGTATATACCAGTTATTCCTGTATAGCACATTAGATTTGATGAAATAATATACTTAGGCTTAGAATAACTACCACTAACACTAGGTAATATATCCAAGATATTATCGTATCCTAGTTGAGCTCTATTTATGACACCATTATAATCTGTATTAGATTTTACAATACCATTTTTATCTTGTAATGTGAGTTTTCTAGTTTCATTTGCTTTAATTACAAGGAATTTATATAATTTAGTAAGCTCTTTAACACTATATTGTTTTGATTGGATAGAGGTATTGTTTTTTAAATTATAGTTATTTATAAGTGTGGTTTCTAGTGGAATCCTATTATAGTTTATTCCCCAAAGCACTACAAAAAGAAAGTAGACTATTGATACAATGGATAATATATTTAAAATGGAATTTTTTAAATATATGTTTAATTTTTTTTTCTTATTAAAAATTGTAGATAAAGTACAACATAAAAATAAGAAGATAGATATAACTATTATGTACATTGTAATCTCATAGAGAGAAAATGGGAAAATTCCAGAAACTTTACTCAATATTTGTACAATTATTTTATCTATGAATTGGGAGTAATATTTTTCAACAATATTTGGAACTTTACTGGCTATAAAATTTAAAAGCAAAGCAATAGGAAAGAGAATTAAAGAAAAATATTTTGTTTTTTTGCTCATATTTCACCTCACATACATTAGTTTATATAAACATATTATATATCAATTGAAGAAAGATTGTAAAATAAGTATAAATATATCTATTTATAACTTTATACTAAATAAATGATAAGTTATAATATATTAATATGAATAAGCAGTATATATACAACTAATAATAAGAAAAATATCAATTATATAAGGAGTAGATAAAAATATGATAATAAAACTTACTAAAGACAATTTTAATTTTAGATTTAAACAATATGAAGGTATGTTTTTTCATGCTGAAGTAGTTGAAGGTATGGAATCCATTAGATATAAAATAACTAAGGATAAAGAAGGTACAGAATTAAAAGAATTTGGAAGTACACATATAAAAGATAATATGATATATGTACCTCAGGTAGAAGCATACATAGATTTGAACAGTATAAAATAAAGATGTAAAATTTTAATTAAAAATAAAGATTATGTTTGAGGGGGAATCCAATATGAGTAAGCCTATAGATATAACAATAAGACCTATAAGAAGAGAAGATGCACAAGCTTTTAATGAAATTAGAAGAACATACAGTGTTATGAGAAATACTTTGGCATTAATGAGTGACAGAGTCGATAAAACTGAAGCTATGTTAGCTTCTTTGGGAGAAAATGATTATATGTTTGTAGCTGAAACTAATAATAATGGAGAAAAAGATGTAATAGGTTTTGCTGGGTTACATGTAAATTCTTCTCCACGATTGAGACATAGCGCAGAAATAGGAATAAGTGTTGCAGAGAATTATCAGGGAAGAGGAGTAGGTAAGAAGCTTATGGAACAACTTTTAGATATAGCAGATAATTGGATTATGTTAACTAGAGTAGGATTAGAAGTAATTGTGGATAATGAAAAGGGATTAAATTTATATAAAAAGCTAGGTTTTGAAATAGAGGGAACTAAAAAATATGCTGTAATCAGAGATGGAAAATTTGAAGATGTTTATATTATGGGAAGATATAATAAAAATTTAATTTAAATAAGCTAATAGAGAAGTAAAATAGAGTGTCTTTAATAAAAAATTTACATTAAAGATAATCTATTTTACTTCTCTATTGTGTTAAAAAACTTATTTTTAAATGTTTACAAAAACATTCTATATACAAATAAAATTATTAGCAATATCAACGCTATTTTAAAAGCTAAACTAGCAACAGTTTTAATGATTTTTACAGAAACACCTATAGCAACTATAGCAAATACTATTTTAAAGAGTAAATCCATATCCATATTTAAGCCTCCTATTCTATAATACATATAGATATTATTGACAAATATCTAGGAAAAAATTCCATCAATATACTACAATAAAATGTTTATATTTGTAATTTATTGAATATGTTATTATATAATACATAAAAAAATAAATCAAGATAAGAGTAAAATACTTATAAAAGGTATAGATATAACTGAAAATAGTGTTGTAAAAAACACACATTGTGAAGCTAGTGTTATATTGGAGTCATATTGATTAGCCATTATAGCAGTATTTGCAGCAGCAGGCATTGAAGAAATTACTACTGGTATAGCTAAAATCATCTTATCATTTATCCATCCTTTTAGAATAAAATACACAATCACAGGAAGTACCAATAATCTTATAAAAGTGACTATATATAATTTTTTGTTGACAAAACAATCGAGAGCTGAAGAATTAGCAAGTAAGCTTCCAATGATAATCATGGATATTGGTGTAGTTATACTTCCCAACATCTCAAGTGGCTCGTTTATAAATTGGGGTAACCTAAGTCCTGTTACAAATAAAAAAAGTCCAATAACAATAGCTATTGTAGCAGGGCTTATAAGTGATTTTATTGAAAAACCTCTACTTGTACTGCCTTTAGATAAAAGATAAATTCCTAAAGTGAAAGAAAATAAGTTAAAAGGCAAATTGAATATTGCAGTATAGAATATTGCTTCATGACCTAAAACTGCTTCAATTACAGGATAACCCATAAAAGCAACATTTGAAAAAACAACTATATACTGGTATATTCCCAAATCTTTTTTATCATTACATTTTAAAATGTATTTCAATAAAAATGCAATTATAATTGAAACTATATACATAATCAAAGATGTAAATAATAACAATAGTATTTTTTGTATCATTTTACTATCAAAGTTAATTTGCATGGAGCTAATTATCATTGATGGTAAAAAAACTGTCATTGTCAAAGTTGAAAGCTTAGATGTGCAGTGGTCATCTAATAAGTTGAATTTTCTGACAAAATATCCAACTAAAATAATTATAAATAAAACTGCAACTTGGATAAAAATATTGCTGAAATTCATAAAATGTCCCCCCTATATATACATTATATACCAATTACATAATAAAATCTAATGATTATAAAATTTAAAATTTAATGTTACAATATAGTGACAAAAGGTAAAAATTCAATATTATAGCATTAATTGTAGATTATAATGTATAATAATGTTTGAGAGAATATATTTTATAAAATGGGTAGGTAGCGAATAATGAAAAATACAAAATTTTCTATAAAAAAAATAAAAAATATATCTAATGACCCGAAAGTCGTACATACTAAGGGTGCCCTCCTTGAAAAGATGGGTAAGATGGAAAGCGCAATAGAGTTGTATAAGAGTGCTGCATTGGATAATTACGTAAAATCTCAATATACTTTAGGAAATATATATGAAAGTAAAAAACAATTTAAAGAAGCAGAAAAGTGGTATTCAATGGCATATAAAAGTGGAAGTGAAGATGCTGCTTTTGATTTAGGTAATATGTACTATAAGTTAGATGGCTATGAATATGCTATATATTGGTATGAAAAGATAGCAAATTTAGGTTATTTACAAGCACAAAATAATTTAGGTGTATGCCATTTTAAAATGAAAGATTTTGTAAGGTGTGAAAAATGGTTAAAAACAGCAGCAGACAAGAATTTAGGTAAAGCTTGTTTTAATTTAGGGGTATTATATACTTTTTTGGAGAAAGATGATGAAGCATATGAATACTATAAAAAAGGTTCTGTGCTTTTAGATGATGATGCAAAATATAATTTAGCAATATTAAATGGAAAAAAGAAAGATAATAAATCAACAGTAAGTTTATATAAACAGTTGTACAAGTCAGGTCATATGAAAGGTTGCTTTAACTTGGGTATGATTATGGAAATAAATGATAATTTAGAAGATGCAGAGAAGTATTATAAAAAGAGTGCTGATAGAGATGATGTGAAGTCTGAGTATAGGCTTGCATATGTATATGATAGAAAAGAAGAGCTGGGAGATGCAATTTATTATTATGAGAAAGCAATAGAAAAAAATCATACACTTTCTAAGTATAGACTTGCTAATTTATATAATAGAGAAAATGAGATAGAGAAGGCAAAAACTTATTATAAAATGGCTGCTGAAGATGATATAACAGAAGCAAAAAATAATCTGGCAGGTATATATTTTGAAGAAAAAGATTATGAAAATGCTATTAAATATTATGAGGATGCTATAGCTGTTGGATGCAAAAGTTCCCTTGAAAATCTAGGGGATTTATATTATCAGAATCAAGATATAGAAAAAGCGATTTCGTATTATTCGAGGATTCCAAATAATGTATCTTGTCAAATCAAATTAGGAAATATCTATGAAGATTTAAATAATATTGAAGAAGCAATAAGTTGGTATAAGAAAGCATCTGAAAATGGAGATACGAGGTCTAGTTATAGATTGGGGTGTATATATGAGAGCTTAGGAAATACAAAAAATGCTAGAAAGTATTTTGAAATGGCAAGTAGCAAAAACCATATGAATGCTCGTATACATCTAGGTAGAATTTATTTTAGAGAAGGTAAATTGGAAGAGTCTAAAATGATGTTTGATACACCTGCCAATGAAAATAATGTGTATGCTCAACATATGGTAGGATTAATTTATGATATGTTCTATAAAGATTATGTAAATTCTAAATTTTGGTATGAAAAGGCTAGAGCACAAGGTTGTGTTGAATCAATATATAATTTAGGTCAAATTTATTTAAAATTAAATGATGACGCAGAAGCTGAGAAATATTATAAAGAAGGTATTAAATATGGAAGTAAGAAGTGTGAGTATATGCTTGCAGGCCTTTATTATAAAAAGAGCCTAGATATGTACATTTCTTTAGCAAATGAAGAGTACGATAATTGTGAAGAGATAGTAGAAGGCTTTCCAAATTTAAATATAGACTTTGATGAAGTATTAATTCCTCCATTTAAGTTGCAAGAAGAGGTAATAGATGAAGAAGAGTATGTACCAATTTATATACTAAATATAAAAGAAAGTTTAGATTCAATGCTAGAAGGGCTTGAAACTGAAATGATTATAGATGAAGAACATGATAGTTAAAAAGTATTATAAGATTATATAGATTTAAATATATAAAAGCCATTAGGATAAATGTAAATCAATTAATTCTAATGGCTTTTTTATTAATATTTTATAATAGCTTATTTCTTGACATGAAAAATGTAATCACTATACATATTATAGAGGTAATAAGAAGTATTATCCAAAATCCGTTTGGGTTATTAGAAAATGGCATGTTGATGACATTCATACCAAAGAATCCTGATATTATTGTAGGTATTGAGAAAATTAGTGTAACTACTGTTAAAATTTGCATAACATTATTCTGATTATTACTTATAATTGCACTGAAAGCATCCATAATTCTACTCAATATATCTCCATATATTTTAGCCATATCAAGAGCCTGTCTATTTTCAACTATAACATCTTCTAATAGGTCTTCATCATCTGGATACTTCTTTATACCAGCAGTTCTAACCATTTTGTTTAAAACAAGTTCATTAGATTTTAGTGAGGTAGAGAAGTATACCAAAGATTTTTCTAATTCCAATAATTGAACCAATTCTTTGTTTTTCATTGATTTGTAAATTTCTCGCTCTATTATGATTGTCATTTTATTTATTTTTCTTAAGTAATGCAAGTAATAAGCTGCATTTTTGTGAAGAATTTGAAGCAAAAAGCGAGTCTTTTTAAACGTAAAAAAATCTTTAATATGACCAACTATAAAGTCATTTAAAATCTTAGTTTGTGCATCACAAACTGTTACAATAGCTTCTTCAGTTAGTATAATACCTAAGGGTATTGTAGTATAATGAGAAGAATTAGAGTCACTTTCGTCTACTGGTATATCTATAAGTATAAGAGTATGATTGTCTTCAACATCTATTCTTGAGCGTTCTTCTTCATCTAGTGCAGATTCTATGCTTTCTACATCTATATTTAATAAATTAGAAATTTCGTTGATTTCACTATGATTAGGTTCAACAAGATTTATCCAACAGCCATCTTCAAAAAAACTAAGTTTCTCTAATTTTGAATCTATAGTTTTGTAATATCTTATCATGGCAACACATCCTTTATTCAGTTTTATATAAATCTCATCATTTAATAGTATCTATTAATTAACTAATTTATATAACTGAATATATGTATTAGTTTTGATTTTAGATATTATTAAGTGATGAAAATGTAAAAAATTCTCTCCGCAACGGACTAGTATCCATTGCCCATCACTCTCCTTATTTATTATTTTATATATAGCTATTTATGAAATGCGTATTTTAAGCACTCTTTAATATAATACCTTTTCCAGGTATATAAATCAAGTTTTGATTTGATTAAATAATATTTTTACCATAATTTACACATAAAGTATATAAGTTATATTTAATTTGAGTAAAGAATATATATATTCTGAGTGAAATTATTAAATATATTAAAAAATAAGAGAGTATATATATATTTACTTATTTGCAATAATATATTTAAAAAAGTATTTTATTTTCAAAACTAGACTTCATTTATAATTTATCACGAAAATAAAAGGAATATAAATATAAGAGAATGAGAGGTTATTAGAGATATGAGTGATTTTAAAGAGATTTTGGCAGAAGAGATTAAAAATAATCCATTTGGATTGATAGGTAAAGATTGGACACTTATAACAGCAGAAAATGAAGGTAAAGTGAATACAATGACTGCTAGCTGGGGAGGGCTTGGAGTTATGTGGGGAAAAGATGTTGCTTTTGTAGTAATAAGACCACAGCGTTATACTAAGGAATTTATAGATAATACAGATAAATTTTCTCTTACATTTTTTGATGAAGATTTTCGTAAAGAGCTTTCATATTGTGGAAAGGTATCTGGTAGAGAAGAGGATAAGATATCACAGATTGGATTTAATATAGAACACTTAAATGATACACCTTATTTTAAAGAATCTAAAATGGCTATTATATGCAAAAAAATGTATAGCCAGAAACTTGAACCTCAATGTTTTATTGCTGAAGGTATAGATGGAAGATGGTATCCACAAAAAGATTATCATACTTTATATATAGCTGAAATAACCAATGTACTTGTAAAAGAAGATTAGTTATAAAGGTTAATACTATCTCTAATTAAATTAAAATTTCCATAAAAGGAAATTGACACAAAAAAGCTAAGGACATAAATATGTTTATAAAGATTAATAAATAACGTATTTAAACTCCTTAGCTTGATAAAATTTTAATTTAGTTTTCTTTAAATTATAATTCAGAAATCAATTCATTGATAACATCTTCAACAGTACTTAATTTATCAATTTTATAGGCATCATTTCCACAAAATAAAAGTGAATTTTCAACATCTCCTTTAACTGCATTGATTAGAGCTTGAGAAATACAGTAAGGAGTTTCTTTTGGATTACAAGGAATCAAACAATTATAGCACTTCTTTATTTCTGGACGATTTATTTTAACTTCTTCTATAAATTTGTTTCTTATGGCGCGTCCAGGAAGACCTACAGGACTTTTAACTATATGAACATCTTCTTCACTAGCATTTATGTATGCCATTTTAAAGTTCTCATGGGCATCACATTCGTAAGTAGCAACAAATCTTGTACCAACTTGTACACCACTTGCACCCATATCTATATATTTTTTAACATCACTACTAGAAGTTATACCACCAGCAGCAACTACTGGTATGTTTCTACCAAATTTTTCTCCATAAGTATTTGCAACCTTTAAAATTTCAACAAATTCCTTATCATAGTCTATAGAATCTATGTTATCAAGTTCCTCGTTAGAGTATCCAAGGTGACCACCAGCTTTTGGACCTTCAACAACTATTAAGTCAGCAGTAGTTTTCTCTTTTCTATCCCACATTTTTAAAATTACATTAGCAGCTTTTGCAGTTGAAACTATGGGTGCTATTTTTACATTACTTCCCTTTACTAATGATGGTAGCTTATTAGGTAATCCAGCTCCAGATATTATAAGGTCTACACCAGCTTTAACAGCTTCCTTTACGTATGTTTCATATTCTTTCATAGCTACCATAAAATTAATACCAATAATACCACCATTTGAGATTTCTTTGGCCTTAGAAATATGTTTTTTTATAGCTCTTAAATTTGCATTTATAGTATTAGTTTCAAAATCTTCCTCATCATATCCAATTTGAACTCCAGAAATTACACCAACACCACCAAGCTTAGCAACTGCACCAGCTAGTGATGACCTAGATATACCAACGCCCATTCCACCTTGAATTATAGGAACTTTTGCAACTAAATCTCTAATTATTAACTCTTTTATGATAATCCCTCCTCAATGTAAACATGTTTAAAGAACTAGATTATAATACTTAATATTATTACCTAGTCCTAATTATTATACTACAAATTATAATAAAAGAGTAGTTATATTTTGTATAGAAGACGATAATTATATTATATTTAAAACAGCTCCATTAGAATCGCAACATAACTCTTTTATTTCCCAATCAGATTTTAGTTTTTGTAGGTAATTTTTCATATTATCCACAAAACTATCATCATTTTCTTTTATTAAAGACATTATAGTAGGTCCAGCTCCACTTAAAAATACTCCAATACTATTTAATTGTTCAGATTTTTCAACAATATCATTGTAGTTCTCAATTAGAGTTCCTCTATAATCTTGATGCAATTTGTCTTGACAAGCTACTTTAAGTAGGTCAAAGTTTTTGTTTAGTAAGGCAGATATTAGTAAAGCAACTCTACTAACATTGAATACCCCATCAGAATATGGTATTTCCTTTGGTAAAACACCTCTAGCTTTTTCTGTTGATAACTTAAAATTAGGTATCATTGCACAAAATTTAAGTTCTTCAGGAATTTTTATAATATCATAATGTATATTCTCATTATCAGTAACAGATACAATCATATTTCCTAAAATAGCAGGAGCAACATTATCTGGGTGACCTTCTATTTCTGAAGCTATATTTAGTAATTGATTTTTATCTAAATTAGCACCTGATAGAGCATTTGCAGCTATAACTCCAGCTACTATACAAGAGGCACTACTGCCAAGACCTCTACATATAGGTACTTCACTTTGGATTTTTATTTTGATACCAGCAGGTATTTTTTCTGGTTTAACTCTATCAAAAAAGTACTTCATAGATGTATAAACTAAGTTATTTTCGTTTTTGTAAGCATCTTCACAACCTTCTATTTCAAGACCACTTTCAATTTCTTCAACATAAAATTTATTGTATATATTTAACGCAATTCCAAGACAATCAAATCCTGGACCTATATTAGCACTTGTTGCAGGAACTATAATCTCTAACATAATAATCACCTATACCTTTAAGAATTTTTTTATAGCTAGTTTTAATTCATCTTTTTCATAAATATCTTTATGTAGTATTTCTGCATTTTTAAGATTTTTAATAGGTTTTGGAATATCTATTTTAGAAATACTTGATAATCTATCAATTATAGCAAAGTCATCAAGGTCTTTAAAATCACAATCTATAGACTTTAGAACATCTTCAGAAAACTTGAATGGACTTGCAGTACTTACAATAACAGTTTTTGTGTTATCAGAAGTTTCTTTTTTATATTTTTCATAACAATTGTATGCAACAGCAGTATGAGTATCTATCAAATAATTATAATTTTTAAACACATTGTTTATCGTGCTTTTAACTTCTTCTTCATTTGAATATTCTCCATAGAATGAGGCTAAATTTTTTTCCATATCATCACTTATTTTGTAGACTCCTTTATCACTAAGGTCTGATAAAAGCTTATTTACAATATCAGTATTTCTATTTGATATTTCAAACAGTAATCGTTCTAAATTACTTGAAATTAATATATCCATAGAAGGAGAAGTAGTTAATTTCAATGTTCTATTTTTATCATATACACCAGTTTTAAAGAAATCATAAAGAACATTATTATCATTTGATGCACATATCAATTTGTTTATTGGAAGACCCATTTGTTTGGCATAATATCCAGCTAGAATATTACCAAAATTACCAGTTGGGACAACAAAATTTATTTTATCATTTAAATTTATATCACTATTGCTAACTAATTTCATATATGAATAAAAATAGTATGCAACTTGTGGAAGAAGTCTTCCTATATTAATTGAATTTGCAGAAGATAATATATAATTATTATCCAATAGTTTTTGATTAAATTCTTTATCAGAAAAAATCTTCTTTACACCTGATTGTGCATCATCAAAATTTCCTTTTATACCAACTACATATGTATTTTTTCCAGTTTGAGTTTTCATTTGAAGTTTTTGTACTGGGCTTACACCATCTTCTGGGAAGAATACAATTATCTTTATTTTATCTATATCTTTAAATCCCTCAAGTGCAGCTTTACCTGTATCTCCAGATGTAGCAGTAAGAATCACAACATCTTTCTCTAAATTATCTTTCTTTATAGATGTTTTAAGAAGATGAGGCATTATAGTAAGTGCCATATCTTTAAATGCTAAAGTTGGACCGTGATATAGTTCTAAGAAATAAGTATCATTTACTTTATTTAATGGAGCTATACTACTACAATCAAACTTTTCATCATATGCATTTTCTATACAATTTTTAATTTCATCTTCAGTAAAATCACATAAAAATTTACTAAGTACAAAAAATGCTATCTGAGAATACGTTAAATTTACTAAATTTATAAGTTCATTTTTTACATTGGGAAATTCACTTGGAACATAAAGACCACCATCATTTGATATTCCTTTTATTATTGCTTGTGATGCAGTTACTTTTTCTTCGGTGCCTCTCGTACTTGAATAATACATTTTTTATAATCCTCCATATATTTTAAATTTTTAATTAGCTAATTAAATTAGATACAGAATATTTTAAAAACTGAATTTAGGTAATAAAAAAAGACCCTCATCCCTAAAAAAGGGACGAGAATCTGTTTCCCGCGGTTCCACCCAAATTGATTTTAAAAAATCCACTTGATACTTTAACGCAAGTAATAAAAACGTCTATTCCTACTAAAATCATTAAGATAACTTCGGATAGAAGCTCCTAGGTAGTTTTCAATCCTTCTAATTAGGGAAACATTTCAGCTAGTAGTTTCCTTCTCTGGTAATCGATTCAGATTTACTCTTCCTAATCAATGCCTTTCAATATTCTTAATATTATTAATTATTCTAGTTTATAAAACAGACAAAGTCAAGTATTAATATAAAAATTTGGAAAAAATATTTTTTAAATTGTAAAAAAATTGTAATCAAATTGAGTATTAGAAAAATATTTTTTTAACTTTTTTAAAAGTTTAAAAACCTAGATTTTCATAGTGATGAAGCTGTTTTTAATGAAAGTAATCAAAAGATAACTATTAAATATCTGTAATATTACAATTTTATACTACACTATATTACAAAAAAAGTTTACAAAACTTTAATTTGAAAAATGTAATTATATGGTATATCATATAAATATAAGTAAATAGTGCTAATATTTAAACTATTAATCATAATTGGTTCAACAAAAGTATATAGTTAATAATGTTTAATTTGAAGAAATTGTTAGTGTGAAATTACATATATATTCAAATTAAATTCATAAATATTTCACATAATAATAGTATACTGTAAACAAAAGGAGGTATTAAATATGGGAATAGTACTTATAACAGCAGCATTAGTTTTGGTTATGTATGGACTTTCAATTCTATCATATATATCAGAAAGCAATATATTAGAAGACACTGTAAATGATAACCAATAAGGTTTTGAATTATATAAATAAGTGAGAACTGTAAATAAAAGTTAATTTTTATTTGCAGTTTTTTTATATATATGTAAAATAAAGTTAATTAATAAAAAATAATGTTTTGTTTATAGTATATATGGATAATAATAGTAAAGTATAAGAATGATGAGAATAATATATAAGAAATAATAATATAAAGAGAGGTAAACGTTATGGTAGATATCATTGTAATTGGTGCTGGACCAGCAGGTTTAACTTCAGCAATTTATGCTATGAGAGCAGGGTTAAGCGTTACAGTATTTGAAAAAAATATTTATGGAGGTCAAGTTGCAAGTACCTCTGAGGTAGAAAATTATCCAGCAGTTCAAAAGATTTCTGGGGTAGAATTTTCTAATAATATATACAATCAAGCAGTTGCTCAAGGTGTTGATATTCAGTTTGATGAGGTTGAAGAGATAAATTTAGAGGGAAAAGTAAAGGTTGTAAAAACTTCTTCAGGTGAACATAAAGCAAAGGCTGTTATTCTTGCAAATGGAGTTGAAAGACGTAAATTAGGTTGTGCAGGGGAACAAGAATTTACAGGTAGAGGAGTATCTTACTGTGCAACATGTGATGGAGCCTTTTTTAAAGATAAAGAAGTTGCTATAGTAGGTGGAGGAAATACTGCACTAGAAGATGCTTTATTTTTAGCTAATAATTGTACAAAAGTGTATTTAATTCACAGAAGAGATAGTTTTAGAGGTGAAGAAGTGTTGGAGAAATCTGTGAAAGCAAGAGAGAATATTGAGATACTTTACAGTCATGGTGTAGAAAAAATAGAAGGAGAAAAGACTGTATCGAAAATAGAAGTAAAAAACTTAAAGACTGAAGAAAAAAGAACTATAGATGTTAGTGGTATTTTTATTGCTATAGGTCTTAAACCTAATAATAAAATGTTTGAAAATGTTCTTGATTTGGATGAAGGTGGATATATAATTTCAGATGAGTCTTGTACAACATCAGTAGAAGGTGTATATGTAGCAGGAGATAGTAGAACTAAGTTTTTACGTCAAATAATAACAGCAGCATCAGATGGAGCTATTGCAGCCGTTCAAGCAGCTAATTATATAAATGTTGAATAATATAAATTTCAAATAAAAATAGCCATATAAACTGAAATAATTTTTCAGTACTATATGGCTATTTTGTTAATTAGAGGTAAATGTACGTTTTATTTACCTTGTCTAGATTTGTTATATCTTAATCTATCATGTTCATTTAAGAATCTTTTTCTAAGTCTTATAGAATCAGGTGTAATTTCAACTAATTCATCATCTTCTATAAACTCTAGTGCTTCTTCAAGAGTAAATATTCTAGGAGGAGATAATTTTATAGCATCATCTGAACCAGAAGCACGTACGTTACTCATTTTCTTGTTTTTACAAGGGTTGACTACCATATCATCTTTTCTGGAATTCATACCAATTATCATACCTTCGTAAACTTCTACACCAGGGTCTACAAACATTACAGCTCTATCACTTAAGGCATTAAGAGAATACCCCATAGTAACACCAGGTCCTTGTGCTATTAAAACACCATTTCCTCTTGAAGGTATTTCTCCTTTAAATTCTTCAAATTTTTCAAATGAACGAACTAAAGTACCTTCTCCACGAGTAGCGTTTATAAATTCACTTCGATATCCTAAAAGACCACGAGTAGGTGCTAAGAACTCTATTTTTACATAGTCTCCTTCTATTGACATAGACTCCATCATACCTTTTCTCATGTTTAATTCATTTATAATAGTACCAGAGTAAACTTCAGGACAGTTTACAACAACTCTTTCTATTGGTTCCATTAGTTTTCCATCTTCTTTATGCATTAAAACTTCAGGTTTAGAAACACCAACTTCATAACCTTCACGTCTCATATTTTCAAGTAGTATAGATAAGTGAAGCTCTCCACGTCCAGAAACTTTGTATCCATCAGTAGTATCAAGAGGTTCAACTTTAAGACCAACATTTACTTCAAGTTCTTTTTCAAGTCTATCTTTCAAATGTCTAGTTGTAACGAATTTTCCACTTTTTCCAACGAATGGAGAGTCGTTTACTAAGAAGTTCATAGAAAGAGTAGGCTCTTCTATTTTTATCATTTCCATAGGTAGTGGACTATCTAAATCGCATATAGTTTCACCTATAGATATATCAGGAATACCAGCTATAACAACTATTTCTCCACTAGTAGCTTCATCAACTTCAACTTGTTTTAAACCTTCATACACAGAAAGTTTTGATACTTTTCCTTTAGATACAACAGAATCTTCTCTACATATAGCAACTTGTGTATTGTTTTTAAGAGTACCTTTGTAAATTCTACCTATACCAAGTCTACCTACATAATCATCATATGCAAGAGCTGATATTTGGAACTGTAGAGGTTCATTATCGTAATTAGGATAAGCTTCAACGTGATTTACAATAGTTTTAAATAGAGGAGAAAGGTCTTCACTATCATCATCCATTTCAAGTTTAGCAATACCTTGTTTAGCAATACCATATATTATAGGAAATTCGCATTGCTCATCTGTTGCATTTAAGTCTACAAATAAATCGAAAACTTCATTAACTACTTCTTCCGCTCTCTGGTCTTTTTTATCAATCTTGTTTATAAATAATATTGGTTTTAAACCGAACTCTAAAGATTTTTGTAAAACGAATCTAGTTTGAGGCATTGGGCCTTCACTAGCATCAACTAATAGAATAACTGTGTCAACAGTTTTCATAACACGTTCAACTTCAGAAGAAAAGTCACTGTGTCCTGGAGTATCAACTATGTTTATTTTGTAATCTTCATAGTTTATTGCACAGTTTTTTGAATATATAGTTATGCCTCTTTCTTTTTCAAGGTCGTTACTGTCCATAACGCAGTCTTTAACTACTTCGTTCTTTCTAAAAACACCGCTTTGAGAAAGGAAAGCATCAACCAATGTTGATTTTCCAGCGTCAACGTGGGCTATAACTGCGATATTTATAATTTTATGTTTTTGTGACATTTTTGTTGCTCCCTTCGATTAAAATAACTTATTAATTATAGCACAATATATTATTAGGTACAAGGAGGAATATATTAAATTGTATTAATATAGTTTAAATTGGATAAAACTGTTAGTTTTGCATCTGAAAATTATTCTGTTTAAAAAAATTTTTTAGACAAATAATAACCTTAATAGATAAAAAGATTAATAAAAGAGTAAAGGATGATATATGTTGGAAGTAACCAAAATAATAATTAAATATTTTGCAAGTGAAAGTGATACTTTTGTAAAAGAAGAAGTTTGTAATTTTGAAGAACTTCTTAAGTGGTCTCATAAATTTATTGAAGGTAAAAAGATAGAAGATGTTTTGTATATAAAGTCTAAAGAAAACTATAAAGTAAATGTGATTAAGTCTTTAGAAATTAAGGAATTGGAAATAGTGAGAAAACAACAGATACCACCGTACATGTAGTATTAATAATATATAAAATTAATATGTAATACTCGCAATAGGATATAAATGGTATATATGGTAATAATTTATATTAAAAAAACTTTTATAAAGTTTATATTTGGGTATAAAAGTATTAATTAGACATTAATTAGGAGGAACTTAAATATGATAAGAGTATGTCCAAACTGTTCAAATGTGGATGTAAATAAGCTAAAAACTTTGGTTGGAGAAGAAAATGTAAAGACTGGTTGTATAGGTCAGTGTAGAGCATTTAAAAAAGAAGCTGTTGGAATAATAGACAATGAGCTTGAAATAAAGGAAACAGAAGCAGAGTTTTTTGAAGCATGTAAAGAATAAATTTTAAATAAAATATAATAAATAGAGCATCTAAATTGTATAAGCATTAAACAATTTAGATGCTCTATTTTTATATATACATTTAATTATGAGTATACTTTTCTATTAAATACAAATAAATATAACTAATACATTTATTTATTAAAAAAATATTGATTTAATATACCTATAGGGGGTATAATAAAAATATAGATTTCTAAATAAGTAATTTATCAATATTACATATCAAAATAAAACGTTACAAATTAGCTGAAAATATATTGAAAGAAAGGAAGATTTTATTATGAGTTCAAATAAAGTGGTAGAAAGTTATAAAATTACAGGTATGACATGTGCAGCTTGTGCAAAGGCAGTAGAGAGAGTAACTAAGAAGATGGATGGAGTATATGACCAAAGTGTAAATATAGCTACTGAAAAACTTAAAATAGAATATGATAATTCTAAGGTTAATTTTGATGATATAAAGCAGGTTGTAGAAAAAGCAGGATATGGAATTATAAAGGAAGAAAGTAATAAAAAAATTGATATGAAAATTGATGGAATGACATGTGCAGCTTGTGCAAAAGCTGTAGAGAGAGTGGTAAAAAAATTGGATGGAGTAGAAAGTATTAGTGTGAATATTGCAACAGATAAAGCTAATATAGACTATGACCCATCAAAAGTAAAATTATCTCAAATAAAAGCAGCTATTGAAAAAGCTGGATATAAACCAATAGAAGAGGTAAGAAATAAGGTTGATGTGGATGAAGATAAATTGAGAAAAGAAAGAGAAATGAAGTCTTTATTTGTTAAATTTATAGTTGCAATAGTATTTGCAGTACCTCTGTTTTATATAGCAATGGGACCTATGATAATAAAGCCTATAGGGCCATGGCCTTTGCCAGAAATTATAAATCCTATGACAAATACTTTTAATTATGCATTAATTCAGTTAATTTTAGTAATACCAGTAATGATAGCTGGTTATAAATTTTATATAAATGGGTTTAAATCACTTTTTTCTTTAAGCCCTAATATGGATTCTTTAGTTGCAATAGGAACATTAGCCGCATTTTTATATAGTCTATATACGACACTACAAATAGCCAATGGACAAATTCAAGGTATGCACCATCATCAGTTGTATTATGAAAGTGCAGGAATAATAATAGCACTTATCTTACTTGGTAAATATTTAGAATCAAAATCAAAAGGAAAAACATCAGAAGCAATTAAAAAGCTTATGGGGCTACAACCTAAAACTGCAATAGTGTTAGTTGATGGTAAAGAAGTTGAAACTCCTATAGAAGAAGTAGAGATAGGAGATATACTATTAGTAAAACCAGGAACTAAAATACCCGTGGATGGAGTTGTAATAGAAGGATATACATCAGTTGATGAATCAATGCTTACAGGTGAAAGTATACCAGTAGAAAAGAATGTTGGAAGTAAGGTGACAGGAGCTAGTATTAATAAAAATGGTGTTATTAAGTTTAAGGCTGAAAAAATTGGTGGAGATACTGCTCTTGCCCAAATAATAAAGTTAGTTGAAGATGCACAAGGTACAAAAGCACCTATTGCTAAACTTGCCGATACTGTATCTGGATATTTTGTACCAATAGTAATTGCAATAGCTGTAGTTGCATCATTATTGTGGTTTTTAATAGGAGGAAAAGATATAGTATTTGTACTTACTATATTTATATCAGTACTTGTAATTGCTTGTCCTTGTGCATTAGGATTAGCAACACCAACTGCTATAATGGTTGGGACTGGAAAGGGCGCAGAAAATGGAATCTTGATAAAAGGTGGAGAGGCACTAGAATCTGCACATAAAGTAAATACAGTGATATTTGATAAAACAGGTACTATAACAGAAGGAAAGCCAAAAGTAACAGATATAGTATTAAATAATAATGTAAAAGAAGAATATCTTATCAAGATTGCTTCAAGTGCAGAAAAAGGTTCAGAGCATCCTCTTGGAGAAGCAATAGTTAAGTATGGAGAAGAGAAGAATATAAAATTTGAAAAAGTTGATAATTTTAAAGCCATACCAGGTGCTGGTATACAAGTTACTATTAATGATGAAAGTATATTACTTGGAAATAGAAAGCTTATGAATGACAATAATATAAAGCTTGGGGATTTAGAAGAAAAATCAAATATATTGGCAAGCCAAGGTAAAACACCTATGTATATAGCTGTAGATGGAAATTTATCAGGTATAATAGCAGTTGCAGATGTAGTCAAAGAAAGTAGTAAAAAAGCAATAGAAATACTTCATGATATGGGAATAAAAGTTGCAATGGTAACTGGAGATAATGCGAAAACTGCAAATGCTATAGCAAATCAAGTAGGTATAGATATGGTTTTGGCAGAGGTTTTACCAGAAGATAAGTCAAAAGAAGTTGAAAAACTACAAAATCAAGGAAAGTTTGTTGCAATGGTAGGGGATGGAATAAATGATGCCCCAGCTCTTGCAAAAGCAGATATAGGGATAGCAATAGGAAGTGGAACGGATGTAGCCATTGAATCTGCGGATATAGTACTTATGAAGAGTGATTTAATTGATGTTCCAACAGCAATTAAACTTAGTCATGAAACTATAAAAAATATAAAACAAAACCTATTTTGGGCATTTGGATATAATACAATTGGTATACCTGTAGCAGCAGGAATATTATATGTATTTGGAGGACCTTTATTAAACCCAATGATTGCAGCAGCAGCAATGAGCTTAAGTTCAGTTTCAGTCGTATCAAATGCACTTAGACTTAAAAACTTCAAGGCATATAAGAGAGATTAGATTAATAAATTAAATAAAATGTATCCAAAAGAGCTATCTTTAAATTAAAAGGATTAATTTACAAATTAAGATAGCTCTTTTTTCATGTAAAATTCACAACAATAAGATAAAATATAAGTAATATACGAAATTTTAAATAAAATAGAAAGGATTGATAGAATGAATTCGTCAATACTTGTAATTGAAGATGATTCAAATATACAAGAGTTAATATCAGAATTTTTAAGTGCAGAAGGTTATCAAGTTGATACAGCAAATGATGGGTTGGAAGGTATACAAAAGTTTAAGCAAGGAAGTTATGATTTAGTCATATTAGATATAATGATGCCAAACTTAGATGGTTATGGAGTTTGTAAAATGATAAGAAAGTCATCGAGCGTTCCAATTATATTTTTAACTGCTTTAAATGATGAAGGAGACCAACTTAAAGGGTTTGACTTAGAATGTGATGATTATATAACAAAACCATTTTCATTTAATCTTCTTATAAAAAGAGTAGAAGCAATTTTAAGGCGAAGTAACAAGACTATAAATGACAAATTTATAGTTTTTGAAAAATTAAAATTAGATTTAAACACATATATTGCAGAGATAGATGGAGAACCTATAGAACTTACACTAAAAGAGTTTAATATATTAAAAGCTTTGATAGAAAAGTATCCACAAGTTATAACTAGGGAAGGTCTTTTGGATAGTATATGGGGTTATGACTATTATGGAGATACTAGGATTGTTGATGCACATATAAAAAATATAAGAAAAAAAATATCATTACCATATATTAAAACTGTAAAAGGAATAGGATATACACTTGAGAAGGATATTTGATAAGTGGGAAAAGTTAAGTATAAAGTATAAGTTATTTTCAATAACGACATCATTATTAATAGCATTAGCTTTAATAATATATCTAATTTTATATTTTTTATTGCCATCATATTATCATGAGTATAAAATTGAGTCTCTTCAAGAAAGTTTGAAATCTTTAGTAGATAGTTCAATTCATTTCGATACATATACTTTAGAAGAAAGACTTTATTATATGGCTAAAGACCAAAATTTGGCTATTTTATTAAAAGATAACCAAGGTAAAATTGTATATGGTAAGAATGAAGTAGTTATTTTAAGATATAGTAAGTACATGATTAATAGTCTTGAGGATGAGTATAGAACTTCTATACCTATATATACTAAAGATGCAAAAGATGGTCCATATACTTTAGAACTCGTTATGCCATTACAACCAATTGACGAAGCAAACGAAGTTATAAGAAAACTAATGCCATACATCATATCAATAGCAATATTGATAGCGATTATTGGAGCATATATATATTCAATTGTAATAACAAAGCCTCTTATAAACATAATAGAGAGTGAGAGAGAACAGGAATATAGAAGGAAGGATTTTGTTGCTACAATATCACATGAACTAAAAACTCCAATAACCATAATAAGTGGTCAAATTGAAGGTATGATTTATAGTGTAGGTAAGTATAAGGATAGGGATACTTATCTGAAAAAATCGTATGAGTGTACACAAGAATTAAAAGATTTAGTAAATGAAATGATAGAGGTTTCAAAATCAGAAATACTTGAAAAAGATTTGAAATTGGTATCAATAAATATAAGTGAATTATTAAATAGACTTGTAAAGAGACAAGTATTTTTAATAGAAGAAAAACATATGAAAACTATTTTAAAAATAGAAGAAAATTTGGAAATTAAGGCAGACCAAGAGAGAATAACTAAGGCAATCAATAATATAATAAATAATGCCATAAAATATTCTCCTGAAGAATCAGAGCTTATAATTAGACTCTATGATAAAAATAAACGAATAAGTAAAAAGACTTCTAATCAAAGAGTGGTTTTAGAAATTGAAAATACTGGTGTAACTATCGAGAAACGTTATTTAGAAGAAATATTTAATCCATTTTATAGAATAGAAAAATCTCGTTCGAGAAAAACTGGAGGAAGTGGACTTGGACTTTATATAGTCAGCCAAATTTTTAAAAGTCATGGGTTTGATTATAGCATAAAAAACAAAGAAAACTCTGTAGTATTCACAGTAGAATTTAAAAATTAATTACTTATTATAAAGAATATATAACTTTCAATAATAGTTCATTTTAAAATCACAAAAAATTCATAATGAAACTGTATTATATAAATATAAAGAAGCTTAAAACCATAAAATACACCAACTATAATGATGAGATTTCCTTACATCCTCCATATAAGTCATCATTATAGTAACCCAACAATTAAGTTACTATGAATTTAAAAAATAACACCGAGCATATAATCTATGCTTAGTGTTATTTTTATTTTGAAATAAAAAATATTTAATTTATTGAAATGTATAGATTTAGATAGTTTAAACTATATTTAAGACTTAAAAATTATAATTGATATTACAAATAAATATATGTACTTTGGGAAAAATAAATATAGGAAGTATTATATTTACAGAGGAGGTAGTTTTGATGGATAGATTAAAAAGAGATATGAAAAATATGAAAGAAGATTTAAAAGAAGGTGTTAAAAAGACAGCTTATGTTATGAAAAATACAGCTGAAGATTTGAAAGATGATGCACAAGGTGCTATGGTAAACTTAGAAATGAAAAAAGATGAGATGATGGAAAGATATGAACAAAAGAAATTTTCTAAAGAATTAGAGAAGCAAATGAAGAATGAAATGAAATAAGCTTTTATTTATGAATAACAAATTATTGTATTCATATAAAAAGTAGCCAGTATTATTAAATAGTTTATTTAAGGAAATAGACTTTCTAAAAATAACTGTATTAGATTTAGAAAGTCTATTTCAAATTAGTTTTATAAATAGACATAAGGATAAAGTAGATGTTATAGAACTAGATTTTAAAAAATAGATACTAAGGATAAAATAAATATTATAGAAATATGTTTTTAAGAATAGTTATCAAATAAAAATTTATATTTATAAGAAATCCTATAAAATATATAATTAAACTTATAAAACATTTACATTAAATTCTGATAAAATATCTACTATATCAGGAGTAGGCGTTTTTTCTGTAATTATAGAACTAATATCTTCTAAATGAGCAAACTTGAAATTTCCATCAAATTTAAACTTTTTATCTTCCATAACTATAAATACTTTTTTACTTGAATTTATTATAGCCTTCTTCGTAAGACCATCTTCAATTTCAAAAGTTGTAAGTGAAGAGTTGAATACATCTACTCCACAACTTCCCATAAAAGTCTTATCAAACTTATATTTCGATATAAACTCTATAGTTGGAGTACCGACAAAACCGTCTAAACTGAGATTTAATAAACCTCCAGTGGAAATTATATTTAAATTATTTGGTTTTGAAGTAACTACATTTAGTATATCCAGCATATTTGTAACAAGTGTTACTTTTTTATTACTTTCAGCTAACAACTTCGCAAGCAAGATGTTAATTGTAGAGATATCTAAAAATATAGTTTCTCTATCTTCAATTAAATTAAATGCTTTTTCTGCTATTATTTTCTTTGTTGGAATATTAATTTCTTTTCTGTCTTTTGTATCCTGATTCTCTAGTGTTTCTCTAGCTAGTACAGCTCCTCCATAAATTCTTCTTATTGAAGAAATCTTTTCTATATTTTTTAAATCTTTTCTTATACAATCTTCTGTAACATTAAATTTAGAACTGAGCTCTTTGACAGTAACTCTACCTTCTTTTTTTAGGATATTTAATATAGCTTGGATTCTTTCTTCTGCAAACATTTTCTACCTCTTTTCGCAATATAGTATTATAGTAAATATTATAAGATAAAATACAATATATCAACTATTTTAACATGAAATACAAAATTAATTTAATATAAAAAGTATGTTTTTTCTAACTATATATTTAGAATTTAGTAAATAAAAAAATTATAAAACTAAGAAGGAAAAGTAAAACAATAATAAAAAATAAAAAACAATAAGCAAAATGTTGAAAATAATACCAAATCAATATATAATAAGAATAAAGAAAGATTAAAGGGGGATATTTTAATGCAACTAATCTTAGATACAGGTAATGTGGAGGAGATTAAGGAGTTATGTACTTGTTTACCAATAGATGGTGTAACTACAAATCCAAGTATTGTTTCAAAAGAAAAAAAGAATTTTAAGCAACTTATAAATGAAATTGGTGAGATTATAGGTGAGGATATGCCTATACATGCTCAAGTGTTAAGTACAAAGTATGAAGAAATATTAGAAGAAGCATTATATATAAGTAGTTTGAGAAAAAATATATATGTAAAAATACCTGTAACACAAGATGGTTTAAGAGCTATAAAAGACCTTCACAGAAAAGGTGTAAAAATAACTGCTACTGCAATATTCACTGCTCATCAAGGTTTTTTAGCTGCAAAGGCTGGAGCAAATTATATTGCACCTTATGTAAATAGGCTTGATAATATATCTGGTGATGGAGTAGCTATGGTTTCAGAACTTATAAAAATAATAGATACTTATAAAATGGATACAAAAGTACTTGCAGCCAGTTTTAAAAATGCACAACAAGTTATAGAATTAATGCAACATGGGGTGCATAGTGTTACAGTACCATATGATATTTGTAAATCTATGATGAATCATCCATTAACTGATTGGAGTGTAGATAAGTTTATAGAGGATTGGGAGAATACTTTTGGAAAAGGAAGTAAAACAAATAATATTTAGTATTATGGTAAAAGAGTAGTTTTGTCCAATTTTACAAGAACTTATATAAAAAGATGAAAATATGAATTTTCTTTTTAATAATTTCATTATTATCTTAAGTTAATTCATATTTTCATCTTTTTTAGATTTCTAGTCCTATAAATTTCCACCAAGGGAATGTTATACATATTATTATAAAGTAGGTTAAAGGAATCAAAGTTAAACCGTATTTGAAAATAACCTTGCTATTATACAGATTTTCACCATGACCAACCATTATTGTAGCATGATGAAATGGTAATATGTACTGTATACTTACTATAATGTAGACAAATAGACATAAAGTAACACTATTTTCCTTTAGTATATGTAAACTTCCAAGTAACGGTATTACTACAGATGATGTAGTGACAGCACTTCCAAGACATATATTCAAGATTATTGTGAGAGTTATCAAAAACAATATTGAAATAATTTCTGAAGAGTTTGGTATAAACTTTATCAAATAATTTCCCATTATATCTACAACTCCAGAGTACTTTAACACTCCTCCAATTGAAAATGCTGCTATAAAAAAAATAAGGACCTTCCAATTTATTTCTTTTAAAGTACTAAATCCAACTATTTTTCTTAGTAATAAAAGAAGTACACAAATTGACATTATAATTAATGTGTTTATGTTATGTATGAACTGAGTTAAAAACATAAAAAACATTATTCCTAGGCATAAAAATACGTGTTTTTGCTCTTTGTTTAGCAAATTAAATTCTTTTTTTAAATTAGAATATGAAAAATGAAGTTTATTACCCTCAAGATTTTCATTAGAAATAAATTTTATTGAATGCAATTCTTTTTTAAAGACAAAGATAAATAAAAAATAAGTTATAAAACAAGTAATTATAGTTGGAACAGACATATAAAAAGCCCATTGACCCCAATTTATATTACAATTTCCAAGTTCTAGTACAACATAATTTAGAAGAGTGTCTCCATTTACAAAAAACATTGATGTAAAGGTAGATGCTGTAAATATACTAAATAAAAGTATAGATTTTGAATCTTCAGTTATCTGTTGTTCTTTTAAAAACTCCTTGTAAAAAGCAGATACAAGAATAACCCTTGGAAATGGTTGTGGGATAAAAAATATTAAAAGTATACCTAAAATATACGATAAAAGAATCATTTTTTTAGGGGTATTTACAGTATTTAAAATTAACTTCTCAGAAATAATTTTTGCGACACCTGTTTTTGTAACTGCATTAGTAATTATGTATGCAAGAATTATTATGTAAAAATTTTCTGTAAATAAAAACTGTAAAATAACCTTTATTGGTGCAATGTTAAATATAAACGCTAGAATTACAAAAAACAATGCAACAAAAGTTTTTTCAACTGAGTCTACAGCCCATATCAAGATAGTTAAAAAAGATAAGCATATAGAAAATTTTATGTTGAAACTGTAATTAAGAGAGAAGTAGAGAATTATGGTAGCTATAACAGTCATATAAAATTGTTTTGGCTTAAGAATAATACCCATTTTTATATTCACCTCCATAATTTATTATATCATAATGGAGGTGAATACAATGAATGTGAATACATTTTATAAAAAGATTATTCATTGATTCTATGATTTACAATAGCTTTAGTTTTCCAATGTCCTTTCTTATAGTAGATAACTGTAACAATAAGACCTAAAGTCCAACCAAAAGGAATACCCATCCAAATTCCGTCTGTTCCAAAAAATTTAGAAAGCATATAAGAAGCTGGAAGTCTTCCAAGCCATAAAGATACTATTGAGCTTATAAGTGCAAACATGGAATCACCAGCACCTTTCATTGCACTTGAAAGTACAAAAGAAGTTCCAATAAATAAAAAGAATGGTCCTATTATAAATAAGTAAGAAGAGCCAATTTTAATGACATCTTTATCAGTATTGAATAGAGCAATTAGATTTTCCCTAAATAGCAAAATTAAAGCAATAACTGTAACTGCTAAAACTAAGGTCATTTTTATAGATTCTCGAATGCCTTTTTTAACTCTTTCATTTTCTCCAGCACCTATGTTTTGAGCAACAAAAGTAGAAACAGCAGAACCAAGATTCATAATAGGTAAGCTTATAAAATTTTCTATCCTAAGACCAGCACCAAAAGCTGCCATAGCAGATGTACCATAACTATTAACTAAAAATTGAAGAGCCATATTTCCAATTGAAAACAACATTTGTTGAACTCCACTTGGAAGTCCTAATCTAAGTCCATCTTTAAATATTTTGTTATCATATACAATTCCTTTGATTTTAAATTTAAGCACTTCATGTCTTTTATTTAAATAAATTATACTTATTATAAATGATACTGCCTGAGCCATTATAGTGGCAAGTGCAACGCCCTCAACACCCATTCTTAGCACTACAATAAAAGTTAAGTCTAAAACTATATTTAGAATTGTGGCTATTATCAGAAAATAAAGTGGAGTTACTGAATCTCCAAGTCCTCTAAGTATTGCACTTACTGAATTATATCCAGCAGAAAATAATATTCCACTAAATATTATAGTAAGATACAATTTTGATTGAGCAAAAATGGATTCTGGTGTATTCATAAGCTTAAGCATGGGGCCACCAAATACTATTCCAAGAATACTTATTAATATAGAACCAATAAATAAAAGTATATATGTAGTATCAATAGTAGCTTTTACCTTTTTTAAATCTCCTGAGCCATAAAATTGTGACACTAAAATAGAAAATCCAAGGCTAACACCCATAAGCGCTGCCACCAATAAAAACATTATAGGGTTAGCTCCAGAGACTGCCGCCATTGCTTCTTTTCCAATAAATCTACCAACTATTATACTGTCAGCTGTATTGTATAGTTGTTGAAATAAACTACCAATAAGCATAGGCATGGCAAAAAAGAATATGGACTTTCCCTCATGACCTGTAGTTAAATCTTTCACCTTATTCCTCCAAATAAAAAAATTATTAATTTATTATAGTATAATCTTAACATAAACTTTATATCCAAACTATAAATAAATTGTATCAAAATATCATATATTTTTTTAAAATGTAAAGAATATAATTATAATTTGAATTTAATAAATCAATATTTAATATAATCGAATATTAATACAAAATCAATACAATATATACGTATATATTGACAAAATTAATTATATAAATTAAAATAATATTCGTAAAGAAAAATTCATGTTTTGTACTGTATAACATATAATTTTGACAATATGGGTCATAAGTTTCTACCGGAATACCGTAAATATTCTGACTATGTATACTATTATTTAGTTAATTAAATATTTAATTAACTGAATTATGAAGGATACGGCTCAGCTTATCAACTACTGTGTCGTTTTTTTGTAAAATTTAATAGGAGGTGTTGTTATGCAAACAACAAACAGTAGTACTATGCAGAAACTTTTTCCAATTTTGACTAATAAAAATGTCGACATGAAGAAGGAAATAATTGCAGGAGTAACTACTTTTTTAACTATGGCTTATATAATAGCTGTAAATCCAAATATTTTATCTGAGACAGGCATGCCTGCAGGTGCACTTGTTACAGGTACTTGTTTAGCAGCAGCATTTGGATGTATTTTAATGGGTGTAGTTGCTAACCTTCCTTTTGCTTTAGCATCAGGTATGGGTCTTAATGCATTTTTTGCATATACAGTAGTTTTACAAATGGGTGTTCCTTGGGAAGTAGCTCTTACAGCAGTATTTGTAGAAGGTATTATTTTTATAGTATTATCAGTAAGTGGAGTTCGTGAGGCTGTTGTAAATGCGATACCAAAAAATATGAAATTAGCTGTTACAGGTGGTATAGGAATATTTATTGCACTTATAGGTCTAGTTAACAGTGGAATTGTTATTGGAGACCAAGCCACTCTTATCAAAATGGGTAGATTTACACCAGCAGTAATAATAACTTGTGTAGGATTAATAATTATTGCTGTATTAGATAAAAAAAGAGTTAAAGGTTCTATACTTTTTGGAATAGTAGTGAGTTCATTACTTGCTTGGGCATTTGCTTTTATAAATCCAGAGTATGCACAAAAATTAGGTATATATTTACCTGGTGGATTATTTAAATTCGAAAGTTTAGCACCAATAGCAGGTAAAATAGATTTAGGATATGTACTACATCCAACAAATATAGGTGGTTTTTTAGTAGTAGTTTGTACATTTTTATTTGTTGATTTTTTTGATACAGTAGGTACATTAGTTGGTGTTTGTTCTAAAGCAAACATGTTAGATGAAAAAGGGAATGTTCCTAATGTAGGTAGAGCCTTACTTACAGATGCGGTTGCAACTACAGTTGGTGCAGGACTTGGAGTATCTACAGTTACAACTTATGTTGAGAGTTCAACAGGAGTTATCGCAGGTGGAAGAACTGGATGGACAGCAATAACAGTTGGAATTTTATTCTTAGCTGCAATGTTTTTCTCTCCTGTATTTATAGCAATTCCATCATGTGCTACAGCACCAGCTTTAATATATGTTGGATATTTAATGCTTGGTACAGTTAAGGATATAGAGTTTGATAATATAACTGAAGGTGTTCCAGCTTTTGTTACTATTGCTTGTATGGCATTAACATATAGTATAGGTGATGGTTTAACTTTAGGTATATTAACTTATGTTTTCGTAAATATATTTTATAATATATTTGGAGCTAAAAAGGCAGAAGACAAAAAACATGTTTCTGTAGTAATGATTGTTCTGGCAATATTATTTATAATAAAACTTTGGCTACTATAATAGGTATTATTTAAAATTTTAATTTAATATAAAATAAAGGGCTGTAATTTATTATCAATTGTGATGATAAACTACAGCTCTTTTGTATTTGTTGTATTTTTGTATTTATTGTATTATTTAATAATGTCTATTAGTTCTCCATTTTGTAAAGTTTTAGGTGTAATTACTATATTGAACTCTTTTTGCAAATCTTTTATAATATCTAATTCTTTTTTTGTTATTATTGAGATTGTGTTACCACTTCGATTTCCTCTAGCAGTTCGACCACATCTATGCAGGTATTCATTTTTACTTTTTGGAAAATCCAAGTTAAAAACATGACTTACATCCACAATATCTAGTCCACGAGCAGATAAATCAGTTGTAATTAAAATCTTTGCTTTACCAAGTTTAAATTTATTTATTGCATTCTTTCTATCTTCTTTTTCCATATTTCCAAAAATTCCTATTGCTTTGTAATTATGATAATTTAGTTTTGATACTAGGACTTCTATATTTTTTTCATTATTTACAAATACAATAGCTTTTTTTGGATTTGTAGCTGCTAATGCCTTTCTAAGAAAAGTAAATTTATCCCTTATCTCACCTAATAAATATGAGTGATTGATGTTAGGATTTATTTGTGATTTTTCCTTTGTTTTTATTATTTCAAACTCCTTCATAAGTTTATCACAAATTTTTATAGTGCTATCAGTAAGACTTGCAGAGCATCCTATAATTTGTCTATCTCTTAACGTTGTTCTTATTATGTCTTCTATACAAGTTATATTTTTTCCATTCAATAGATTGTCCACTTCATCTAAGACAATAGTTTTTATATTATGTGATTTTAGTTTCTTTTGTTTTATCAAGTCTAAAACTCTTCCACAAGAGCCAATTACTATGTGTGGTTTTACTGCTTTTATATTTTTTATTTGTTTTTGTATATTGACCTCCCCAATTAAAGCTAAAGAAGTAACGGAGAGTTCTGCATTTTTAGCCAATAATTCAACCTGGTTTGTAATCTGCATTACTAATTCATGCGTAGGTGCAAGTATAAGAGCTTGTGTTTCTCTTTTTGATGTATCAATTTTTTCAAATATAGGTAAAAGGTACGCTAGTGTTTTTCCTGTTCCAGTCTGTGAATTAATCAATAAATCCTTATTTTGAATTATATTTCCTATAACAAGTGACTGAACTTCTGTTGGAGAAGTTATGTCTTGTTTTTTGAGTCCATCTATTAGAGTGGAACTTATTTTTAATTGTTCAAATGTATTCATATTTTGCTCCTTATATTTTAATAATTATAGTCAACTATTTTTTATTATACATTGTTTATTCAAATCGAACTATATATTCTTTTATAATTATGTGTAATTTGAAAGTAAATATCAATTATATTTATACCTTTATATTTCTGATACCTTTGCATTTTATAGATTTCTAAAATAAACAAATAAAAGTTGTAATTGTTTGATATTTGTTATATATTATATATAACAAATATCAAAACTATAATATGGAGGGAAATTATGTTAAAAGTAATCAATGTATCTAAATCATATAAAAATAAAAAAGTAGTAAGTAGTGTCTCATTTGATGTAAATGATGGAGAGCTTTTTGGGTTTATAGGACATAATGGAGCAGGTAAAACTACTACTATTAAAGCAATTGTTGGAATACACGATTTTGAAGAGGGAGAGGTACTAATAAATTCTAAATCTATAAAAAAACAGCCTGTTGAATGTAAAAAGGAAATGGCATATATACCTGATAATCCAGATTTATACGAGTCATTAACTGGTATACAATACCTTAATTTTATAGCTGACATATTTGAAGTTGCCAAAGATAAAAGAGAAGAGTTAATAAAATATTATTCAAATAAGTTTGAACTCAATAAAGCATTAGGAGATTTAATATCTTCATATTCGCATGGTATGAAACAAAAATTAGCTATAATTTCGGCTTTGATACACAGCCCCAAAATCTTAATTCTTGATGAACCTTTTGTAGGTCTTGACCCAAAAGCTTCCTTTATATTGAAGGAAATTATGAGGGAGTTTTGTGACAAAGGTGGTTGTATATTTTTCTCAACACACGTTTTAGAAGTTGCTGAAAAAATTTGTGATAAGATTGCCATAATAAAAGATGGAAATATAATTGCTTATGGAACTACAGAAGAAGTTAAGGGAAGTAATTCACTTGAAAGTATCTTTATGGAATTAATAGAGAAATAAAATGTTTTTTATACAATATAGTGTCTAAAGTGAGGAATGATAAAATATGAGCAATCTAAGTATATTAATAAAAAATAATATAATAAATGAATTTAAATTAAATGCGTTAAAAAAAGCTGATGGTAGAGAAAAACAAAAAATAATGGTAATGATGCTTTCAGTTGTTATAATAGCGGGTCTATTAATTTTTTATGTAACGAGCTTAAGTCTCTCTTTAGTTGATATCTTAAAGCAAATAAATCAACTGGAAATGCTACTGATATTTGGTTTTGGATTATCAACATTAACAACTATTGTTACATCATTATATAAAACGTCATCATATCTATTTCAAGCAAAAGATTTAGACCTTTTGACTAGTTTACCTATAAAAGAATCTACTGTACTAGCAAGTAAGATATTAATGTTGGTTGGAGCAAACTATTTATTTTCTTCAATATGTATGATTATACCTGCAGTGGTTTACTTTTTAAATTCTGATGTAAGTATAACTTATTTCCCTTATTTGATATTGCTATTTTTAGCTTTACCATTATTACCGATAGTTGCTTCATCAATAATTTTTCTATTTATAGGGCAGATATCATCAAGAATAAAATACAAAAATTTAGTATTAATCATAGGTAGCATTATATTGATGTTGCTTTATACCCTACTTATGTCAAGACTTAATTCTATGTCAGTTGAAATGCTAAAGAATAGTGTGTCTATTTCAGAGACGATTAGAAAAGTATATCCTCCTATATATTATTTTGTTGATGCTCTTAAAACAGGAAGTATAGTTTCATTTTTAGCATTTATAGCCATCTCAATAATACCATTTTTTATGTTTGTAACTCTGTTTGCAAAAAAATTTAAAGATATAAATGCTAAGATGAGTGAAGGATATAAGTCAAAAAATTATGAATTTAAGGGTCAAAAAACTTCAAGACCTTCAAAAGCTTTATTAAAAAAAGAATTTAAGAGATATACTTCTTCGTTTATATACTTTTTAAATTCATCTGCAGGTTTGTTATTTCTAATAGTAGGCACAATTTTAATATTATTATTTGGAGCAGATAAAGTGGGTGAGTTACTGAAATTGAATATAGATTTTAATCTTATAAAAATACAATTATTGGGAGTATTCTTCTTTATAATAGTAATGAATTGTACAACATACTGTTCAATTTCTCTTGAAGGAAAAAATTTATGGATACTGAAATCTTCTCCAATAGATGAAAGAGAAATATTCTGGTCAAAAATATTAATGAATTTTTTATTGAATGCACCACTATCTATTTTATGTCTAATATTAGTATCTATAAGATTAGACTTTGAAATTCAGTTTATTATTGTATCAATCTGTTTGATTGTAAGTTTTTCAATGTTTGTAGCATTGATGGGATTATTATCAAATTTATTATACCCAAACCTTGATTGGAAAAATGAGGTGGCTGTAGTAAAAAGAAGTGCAAGTATGATAGTTACAATGTTAGTATCATTAGCTTATGTAATTATACTTGGAGGTATATATGTATTACTTGGAATTTCGTTTTTAAATGTATATATTATTTTGGCAAGTATACTTACTTTGATATTAGATTTTATGATATGGAGAATTATTTCTACTAAAGGAGTAAAAATATTTAAAAATTTATAGGTGTATTTATGTCAAATAAAGACTTATCTTTTTTAGTCTTGCAAATAATAGGTTAAGTAGTATACTATGTATAGTGATATGAAAAAATTTAGGAGAAAATAAATGAGAAAATTATCCAAAAGAGAAAAAGATTTTATTCAATATGGATTTTTATTATTTTTGATATGTATTACTACTTATTTAGTATTAACTACTTTAGATATAAAACTAATACCTAAAATTATAAGGCTAGTAAATAAGACTTATATATTTCTTGGCATATTGACAATTATAGTATATATGATAATTGAATCTATTGTAACTCATTTGATAATAAATGCAGTTCAAAAAACAAAAGTGAAATTTATTGGTATTAAAATGGCTACAATGGGATTTTACTATAACTTAGTTACTCCATTTGCATCTGGGAGTCAACCAATGCAAATATATGCACTTACAAAATATGATGTAAGCCTTAGTAAATCAGTGGCTATAGTTACTAATAAAACTGTAGTATTTCAAAGTACAGTTACCGTATTTTGTGGAATTTTAATTTTGCTAAATAAGTCATTACTGATGGAGCAAGTACATTCTGTGAAAGTCTTGATAACTTTTGGAATGATTATGAATGTAAGTATGTTGTTAGGTGGACTACTAATAGTATTTAGTCCAAAACAAGTAAAAATGATAGCAGAAGTTTTGATTAATTTTTTATCTAAATTTAAAACATTTAAATTTTTAGATTCAAAACGTGATAGAATAAATCATTATATTGATGATTATAATTATTCTATAAAAATATTTATTAAAAATGTAAGAATCTTAGTTTTAAGTATATTACTTACTGTGTTACAATTAATCGCATATTTCAGTATAGTTTATTGTGTGTATAAAGCCTCAAATTTAAGAGGAGTTTCATATGTACATATAATGACATTACAGGTCTTTTTATATATGGCTATATCACCAATTCCAACACCAGGAAATGTTGGAGCTAATGAGGTTACATTTTTTACTATGTTCTCCAATATAATTCCAAAAGAATTATTGGGGTACTCTGTACTCTTATATAGTGGGTTTGTATACTATTTTATATTAATAGTTTCAGGTTTATTTACATTTGGAACGCATTATACATTAAATTCTTGGAAAAAGGAAGATAAAGTAAATTCTAATTTAGATAAGGTTATTGAAAAATTAAATTAATAAAATAATTAGGGAAATTCTATATATAAATATGGTGTTGAATAAGCTATATTATATTGAGATATTTCCCTTTTTTGATTAAAATTATAGAAATTTGAAATAATAAGTAATAAACAGAAAAAGTGATATTGTTTTGAAAGGAGAAACTATGAAACAAGATAAACAAAATGAAAAACAAAGTGAGATTTCTAAGATAAAACAAAGCAATGATAATAAACTTGAAATAGCTCAAGAATTACATGTAAGTAAAAATATAGGGAATATGCTTGGATATAGAATAGATAAGAAAAAAATGAATAGACCAAGTTAATGAAAATGTTGAAAATGGTACATTTTAAAAAATATATATAATGAAATGTTTTATTGTTAAATTTAAACTTATTTTAATGGGGGAAAAAGTCGAAAAATATCTAAAAAGATATGGATATAAAAAATATTAATATATATATACTATAAACTTGACAAAATCAACCTTTTAATAACTAGCAAAAAATAGCAAAATTATATAAGCGTTATTTAATTGTCAAAAATGAAAGCTAAATTGCATGTCCTAAAAAAAATGATTGATAACATTTATTTGTGTGCTATAATTATATAGTAAAACAATAAGTATATTGCATAATGTATGCAAATCGGGAGGAGAGACGGACATGGAAGCATCTATACACACAATTGCCAGCAATAATTTATTGATAATTTTTGCTATTGTAAGTATAACTGGAATAATTTGTAGTAAGCTTAGTGAAATAATAAAGGTTCCAGATGTAGTGTTATATTTACTTGTAGGTATTTTAATAGGACCATCATTTTTAAAATTTATAGATATTCGTGGATTTCAAATAGAAAATCAACTAATACTTACATTTGGTTCTGCATTTATTTTATATTTAGGTGGAAAAGAAATAAGTTTAAAAGTATTGAGAAATGTGAAGATATCTGTATTCTTATTAGCTACTTTAGGAGTTGTGATATCTGCTTTTATAATGCAACAAGTAATAGGATTTACTTTTGGGATAAGTGCAATGACTGCTTTACTAGCAGGAACTATAATAGCATCAACAGACCCAGCCACTCTTGTACCTATATTTAATCAGGTAAAGATAAAGGATAGGGTAAAACAAACTGTAATAAGTGAATCAGCTTTTAATGATGCAACAGGAGCTATACTAACATCAGCAGTGTTGGCTGTAATTTTGTCAAATAAATTTTCATTAGGTGAAAATATTTATGAACTGGGGACAATGGTTATTGTCGGAGTTTTAGTTGGTTTAATTACAGGAATACTGCTTTTGAAATTAGTTAATGATAAACCTTATGGAATATTTAAAGATTTTGCACCAATAATATCTGTTATTTCAGTTGTAGTTGCATATGAATTATCTACAAAATTAGGTGGAAGTGGATATATGTCTTGCTTTATTGTAGGTATAATAACTGGTAACAAGAAAAATTTTAAAATTTGGTTAAGTCAAAAATCTTATGATGCAGATTTTTATGTTGCTGAAACTTTAGGTACTATTTGTCGTATGGCAATATTTATAATATTGGGTAGCCAAGTTAATTTGGCTCAGTTAAGTAAATATTTTATGCCATCTGTAATTACAGTATTAGTATTAATGTTTATAGCAAGACCACTTTGCGTTTTAGTTTGTACACTTGTAGACAGGGAAGCAAAATGGAGTAAAAGTGAAATATTATTTATGATGTGGGTAAGGGAAACAGGCGTAATACCAGCAGCACTTTGTGGTATTATTTCAGCAATGAAAGTTCCTGGATACGAAGTGATTTCATCTGTAGTATTCATGACTATACTAATTACATTAGTAATACAAGGAAGTACTACAAAATTAGTAGCTAAAAAACTTGGATTATTAGAAGAAGAAGTGATAAATATAAGTGAAAAAGTATCAACTTTTTAAAGTTTTGCTTTAAAATAGTACCTGTTAATGGCTATTTTAATATTGTCTAATGATGATTATTGAAATAGTCATTTTTTTATGTATAAGTAATTTACAGAATTTACATATTAGACATATTTATTATCAAAATTTGTTGAAGCTATGATATAATTAGTTGTATTTAAAATAAGAATAGCAAATAAGGGAGGAAATTTATGTTTACGGTTATGGATATTGTACAGCCAGATACAGTAGAAGAAGCGTACTCAATTTTAAATAAAAGAAAAACTAACCAAGTAATTGGTGGAAGTGCTTTTTTAAGAATGGGGAAAAAAAGAATAGGAACAGGAATAGAATTATCTAAATTAAATTTAGATTATATAAAAGAGTATGAAGATTACGTTGAGATTGGTTCTATGACTACTTTTAGAACATTAGAAACAAGTTCCATAATAAAAAATAATTTTGGAAGAATAATAGAAGATTCAGTTAAAAATATAATAGGAGTTCAGTTTAGAAATGTAGTAACAGTTGGTGCAACAGTATTTTCTAAATATGGTTTTTCTGACTTGATAGTAGCATTACTTTCATTAGATACAGAAGTAGAATTATATAATATTGGGAGAATTAGTCTTGAAGAGTTTCTAAATAGAGATTATGAGAAAGATTTACTTATTAAGATATACATAAAGAAGACAAATAAGAATGCTTCTTATAAATCACTTAGAAATGCAAAGAGTGATTATCCAATTCTAAATGTATCTGTATCAAAACATATGGAACAATTTAAGTTATGTGTAGGAGCAAGACCGCAGAAAGCTACGATTGCAAAACAAGCTAGTGAATTTCTATCTAACAATGAAATCAATGAAATTAATATAGATAAAGCAGTAGAAATAGCATCAGAAGAACTAACTTTTGGTTCTAACATGAGAGCATCTAGGGAGTATAGAAAAGCTATGAGTAAAGTACTTTTAAAAAGAGCTATAATGGAGGTTATTTAATGTTAGTAAAGATTAATATAAATGGGAAGAAAAAAAGTGTTGATATAGAACCAGAAGAATATCTGGTTGATACTTTAAGAAAAGTTGGTAATTTAAGTGTGAAAAGAGGTTGTGACACAGGCTGTTGTGGTTTATGTACAGTTTTAATTGACAAGAAACCTACATTATCCTGTGCAACACTGACATTGAGAGCTTTAGATAAAGAAATAACTACAATTGAAGGTTTAGAAAATGAAGTTAAAGAATTTAGTGAAGTTTTGGTAAAAGAAGGAGCTGAGCAATGTGGTTTCTGTTCTCCTGGCTTTATACTTACTGTACTTGCAATGAAGGATGAGCTTGAAAATCCTACAGATGATGAAATAAAGCATTATCTTACAGGAAATCTATGTAGATGTACAGGGTATATGGGACAGTTAAGAGCTATCAAAACTTATCTGGAGGTAAAATAGAACATGAATATAGTTGGAAAAGGAATCAAGAAAATAGATGGAATGAGTATCACAACAGGAAAGCCTGTATATACAGATGATTTATCAGCAAAAGATGCTTTGGTGGTAAAGATACTTAGAAGTCCTCACGCTTATGCAAAAATAAAAGATATAGAGACATCAAAGGCAGAAATGGTTGATGGTGTTGAATGTGTTTTAACATATAAAGATGTACCAAAATCTCGATTTACACTTGCTGGTCAAACATATCCAGAGCCATCTCCATATGATAGATTAATTCTTGAAGATGTTGTAAGATATGTAGGTGACGAAGTAGCTATAGTGGCAGCTATAGATGAAAAAACTGCAATTAAAGCAATGAATCTTATCAAAGTAAAGTATGAAGTACTTACACCTGTTTTGGATTTTGAAGAGGCAATAGGAAATAAAACTATGGTACATGATGAAGATAGACATTGTAACTTTGATATAGGTATGCAAAGAGAAAAAAATATAGTATCCCATCATGATTATACAAAAGGTGATGTAGAAAAAGTATTAAGTAATTGTGATGTAGTGATTGAAGAAACTTATTATACTCAAGCTCAAGCACATGCAATGATGGAGACGTATAGGGCATACAATTATTTAGACCATATGGGAAGATTGGTTGTAGTAAGTTCAACTCAAATACCATTTCATGTAAAAAGACATTTATCTCGTGCACTAGAAATACCAGCTAGCAAAATTAGGGTTATAAAACCTAGAATTGGTGGCGGATTTGGTGGTAAACAAACTGCATGTGTTGAGATTTTTTCTGCAATTGTTACTTTAAAAACAGGGAAACCAGCTAAAATAATTTATGATAGAAAAGAAACTTTTAATTGTTCAACAAGTAGACATGCAATGAGATTAAAAGTTAGACTAGGTGCTACAAATGATGGCATAATAAAGGCAATAGATATAAAAGCACTTTCTGATACAGGAGCATATGGAGAGCATGCTTCTACAACTATTGGTTTGGTTGGAGAAAAAACTTTACCAATGTATAATAAAGTTGAAGCAACAAGATTTATTGCAGATGTGGTATATACTAATAAGATGCCAGCAGGAGCACTTAGAGGGTATGGAGCATCACAAGGATGTTTTGCTGTTGAATCAACTATAAATATGCTTGCTAATAAATTAAAAATGGACCCAACAGATTTAAGGTTAAAAAATGTGGTAACAGAAGGTGAAACTACATTTGCATATGGTAAAACTTTAAATAGTGTCGATTTAATAAAATGTATAAATAAAGGCAAAGAACTTATTGGATGGAATGAAAAATATCCTTGTAAACATCTTGATAATGGAAAAATTAGAAGTGTGGGTATGGCAATTACTATGCAAGGTTCTGGTATACAAGGTCTTGATAAGTCTTCAGCTGAAATAAAATTGAATGACTGTGGAGATTATACTCTTATGATAGGTTCTACTGATATGGGTACAGGAAGTGATACGATTTTAGCTCAAATGGCTGCTGAGGTTCTTGATACAAGCATTGAAAATATAACAGTTATATCAGCTGATACTGACTTAGTTCCATATGACCCAGGTTCATATGCTTCAAGTACTACTTATGTAACAGGTATGGCAGTAGTTAAGGCAGCTCAAGACTTAAGAGAAAAAATAATTTCTGCTGGAGCAACTAAACTAGGTGTTGAGAAGGATGAAGTAGAATTTGATGGTATAAAATTAACTAGTAAAAAAGGTAGCACTTTATTATTCGATATAGCAGTTGATTCTACAATTGGTCCAGATACTAATCAATTAATAGGTCTTGCTTCTCATGGTAGCCCAGTATCTCCTCCTCCTTTTATAGCAGGTTTTGCAGAAACTGAAATTGACACAGAAACTGGAAAAGTTGATTTAGTAAATTATGTAGCTGTAGTAGATTGTGGAACGGTTATAAATAAAAATCTAGCTAAGATACAAGTTGAAGGTGGAATTGTTCAAGGGATTGGAATGGCATTATTTGAAGAAGTTAGATACACAGAAAAAGGAAGCATGGACACAAATACATTTATGCAATACAAGATTCCAGCTAGATGTGATATTGGAAATGTTAAAGTAGATTTTGTTGAAACTTATGAACCAACTGGACCATTTGGTGCTAAATCTGTTGGAGAAGTTGTTATAAATACACCTTTACCAGCAATACAAGAAGCTGTGTTTAATGGAATTGGTGTAAGAATAAATACACTCCCTATTACACCTGAAAAAGTTTTTATGGAAATGAATAAATAATTATTTATGAAAATTTAGACTAGTTTTACATGTTAAACAACCAGTTATGTCATACCTGTTGAAAGATATTTAATAAGTAGTTATTATAATATTATGAATTTTACTTATAAAATACAAAATTAAATAAGGGGATGATGTTTTGGCTGGTAATCTAAATAATATGAGAGCAGTAAATAATTTTAGAGGAGATAAGAACATTTTAGAATGTTTAGTCAGCTTTGAGGGTCGTTCAATAAGTCAGAGAAAAGTAAGGGTATTTTTTAAAGAAAAACAAAATCAAATAGAAATTGATTTTGCAGAAGAGGAAATTTCTAAATTGGTTGAAAATGTTGTTTTAAATACATCATATCAAGAAATGTTATATGATGAAATAGAGAAACAACTGGAAATTGATTGTATAGGTACTTGGATGATATTATCTAAATTAAAAGATGGTAGTAGAGTTCACTGATTTTAAAATAAATTATTAGAGCCTAATTTTAAGGCTCTTTTTTGCTGTTTTTAATTAACAATAGAAAATTTATCTTTAGTTTGTATATAATTTTAATATCATATATTCTATATATATAAAATTGAATTTGTATGTATTATGTTGTATAATATAAAATGAATTAGGAAAATAGTTCGCTAAAATAATTTGTTTTTATAAAATTACTGTTTAAGTTTATAGATTTTGTATAAAATAAAGTTATGTTATTAATTTTTTTAGAAATAAAACTTTTACTAGGAGACAGATATGAGAAAAAATAGTATTAATATAGCACTAACTGCAGCAATTACAGCAATCTATGCAGTTTTAACATTATCATTGGGATTTATAAGTTATGGACCAATACAATTTAGGGTAGCAGAGATTATGATGCTTTTGGCATTTTTAGATAAAGGATATATAGTAGGTCTTACATTAGGTTGTTTTTTAGCAAATGTAATAGGACCATATGGTGTACCTGATATAATTTTTGGAACATTAGCCACATTTATAAGTGCAAGTATGATTTATATTACTAGAAAGTTAGGTAAACAGAATAAAAGTACTTTAGTTATAGCTTCTTTATGGCCAACTGTTATAAATTCGATTGTGGTTGGTCTAATGTTAAATGTATTCTTTGGGCTTCCATTAATTCTATCTATGATACAAGTAGGTTTTGGAGAATTTGTAGTAGTAACAATTGTAGGAGTACCATTTTTCTGCTTTTTAATGAAAAAATATAAAAATGTCATTAATATTAAATTTTAAATAGTGTATAGTAATTTAATTAATTGAGAGTATTATTAGTGAAAAGAGGTGTTTATTTGTCGAAGGTAAAAAGATTGACTGATGTTTGGATATATATTAATGATAAGCAAAAGTTTACAATAAAAGAGTTGTCAGAGGAATTTAATCTTTCAGCTAAAACAATACAACGATATTTAAAAGAATTAAATAAAATGGGACTTCCAATTCAAGCAGAACAAGGTAGAAATGGAGGTTATAGGGTGCTAAATAATAGCTATATACCTCCTGTTATATTTACAGAAAAAGAAGTTATGATTATACTATTTGCACTTAAGTCACTTCAGATTTATAATTATAAGTTAATGGAAATAGAAATTAATTCTATAATGAGAAAAGTAAGTTATGAACGTAAAAGCAGTATAAAAGTAGGTATAGAAAATATTAAAAGATACATTGGCTTTGTAGCTAATGATACTAATGATGGAGATTTTAAGAGTAGTAATGTAACTGAGTTTTTTAGAGCTTCTTCAGAATCTCTAATTTTAAATATTAAGTATAAGTGTGGTAATCAGATTTTGGAAAAAAACGTATGCCCTATAGGTATATATTTAAATAAGGGAGCATGGTTTTCACCAGCATATGATTGTAAAAGTGATAAAATAATATTAGTTCATATAGATAATATAATTGATATAAAAAGAACAGGAGAAAGTAAAAAAATACATATAAACTTGGAAGAATGGTTACATGAAGTATATAACAATTTATATGGAAATAGTTCAACTACTAAAAAATTTGGTGAAATTATTTATCTAAATGTATTATTAACTAAAGAAGGTGTTTCTAAAATAAAGGACAGTTCTTGGAATTTAGATATGGAGCTAAATGAAGATGGTAGTGGAATAATTAGTACATTCATAAAGGTTGAAGATATAGATTGTTATGCTTCGATTTTATTTTTTATTGGAAATAATGCTAAGGTTATAGAGCCAAAATTTTTGAATAAGCTACTTTATGATAAGGCCAATGAGTTAAGATATTTTTATGAAGAAAATATGGTATAATATTTAGAAATGTTGAAATTAAATAATTATTAAGGAGATATACGTTATAATGGAAAATTTTAATAAGAATGCTAAAATAATTGGTATTGGAGCTGAAGGTATTAATATAATAAATGAAGTAGAAGAAAAAATAAAAGCAAATATGGATATAGAAAAAATAAACATAAATCAAGAGATTGAAAAAGAATATGTTAGAAGTCTTTTAGATGGTGTAGATATATTATTTTTGATATATTCATCTGAAGATAAACATATTAGAGATATTATAAAAGCTGTTTCATATATGTCAAACGAAAGAAGAGTTCTATCTATAGGAATGGATTGTTCAGAGAAGGAAAATAAAGAAGATTTAGAGCTTGGGAGAGAGTTTAAAATCAATAATGATAGTATATTTAAATTTGTTGATTTAATGAATATCATGGTAGAGTCTATTTCTGATTCTTGCATGATAAATATAGATATTACTGATTTAAAAGAAGCTATTGTAGGAGATAAAGGAATTAAGTATTCTTTTGAAGAGTTTGAAGATACAAAGTCATATAGCGAGATAGCTGACATTTTATTTGACAGGATGGAATATATTGGTGAGGAATTTATAAGTAAGAAAGGAATTGTATTTGTTGAAGGAAGTTCAGAATTTTCTATAATGGAATTGAATGATTTAATAAGTAATATTCAGAGCAAGGTAGAAGAAAGCTATGAAGTAATATTTTCTTTATATATAAAGGAAAATTTAAATGGAAATATTAGAGTAGGCTTATTGTATAATTAGTATATTTTAGATATTAAGGAGAGTGTATATGTCTGAAAATATAAGAGGTACAGAGTATTGGTTAATGGAAGAATTTTTTTATCAGGAAACAGACACACCACAGATTTTTAGAGAAGAAAGCATAATTGCACTTGGATTTGATATAAAAATAAATTTAAAAAAAGTATTCAGTATGGGGAAAAAATCAGAAAAGTATATTAATGAGAATTGTAATGATAAAGATTTTATAAAAAAGTTTATGTCGATTAAAAAAGGAGATTATTTTTTATATAAAGCATATCAAAATATAGAAGAAAAAGTTAAATGTAATGTGTCTATTGGCATAGTTGAAGAAGATTTTGAAAATGGATATGAATTAAGTCATATTTTAGGGCATACACTACCAGTAAAATGGATGCATAATTTTGATACAGTTTCAAATTGTAAAGTATATACAAGTGAATTTTATAAATTAAATAATAATGATATTAGCTCATATTTAGAAATTATTAAGTCACAAGATAAGAAATTATTGAGAAAAAGAATAGAAGAAAGTGAAAATAATAAATGGTATTTAAAAAACTATTATTATAAAAATGTAGATAAGTGTGTAGATGATGAAGAATTATTTATTCAGCCCATTAATCTAGAACAATTAGAAAGTCTAAAAAATATAAAGACAGATGATTATATTTTATTGTATAATAGCGAGAAAGTAATTTGTGAAAATGACCATACAATGAAGAGTCTATTTGGCGTATGTCAAGTTATGGAAGGGTTCGATAAAGAGAAAGTAAGTGCTTTGGAGGGTGGATATTTTTTTCCTGTTAGATGGATAGAGTATGAAAAGGAGAATATAGACGGAAATGCATGGGTTATATTTGAAAATAATAGTATAGTTGAAAAGTATGTAAAAAGATTTACTAATAAAATGCCATTAAATACTATACTTTATGGACCACCAGGAACTGGTAAAACATACAATACAAAACAGATGGTTTACAATCTAGTAAGTGAAACCAGTCTAAGAAACAGATACTATACAGGTTACTTAGATTATAAAAACAATGTAGAATTTTGTACATTTCATCAATCATATGGATATGAGGAATTTATAGAGGGTCTTAAGTCTGATGGTGAAGGCAATTTTAAGCCAGAAGATGGGATATTAAAGGATATATCTATAGAAGCATGTTATAATGCATTGAAATTTGAAAAAAAGATGAGCTTTGAGTTGGAAAAAGATAGCTTGACTTTAGAAACTATAAAAGACAGGAAAAAGAAATTAGTATTAGAAAATATAGAATATAGTGAGAGTTTTAATTTTGAAGAATCAGAAAACTATGTTTTAATAATAGATGAAATTAATAGAGGGAATGTATCTAAAATATTTGGTGAGCTAATAACATTATTGGAAGATGATAAAAGACTTACTAAATCAAATCAAACTATTGTCAAACTACCATATTCAAAGGAAAAATTTTCTCTACCTCCAAATTTGTATATAGTTGGAACTATGAACACATCAGATAAATCAATAGCACTTTTAGATATAGCTTTAAGAAGAAGGTTTAATTTTGAAGAAATTATGCCAGATTATGATTTATTGTCTATTGTAGATGGTATAGATATTAGAAAAATGCTATATACAATCAATAAAAGGATAGAGTTTTTATATGATAGAGACCATGTTATTGGACAAGCTTATCTACTTGCTGTAGAAAATATTAATGATATAGTAGTAGTATTTAGAAGTAAAATAATACCACTTCTTCAAGAGTATTTTTATTATGATTCAGAAAAAGTAGGTTTGATTTTAGGAGGAATTGGAAGAAATGAAAAAGATAAATACATTGTTTATAAAGAAAAACTTATAGCTTCTGAGTTATTTAAAAATAATAATGCCTCAATAATGGAGAGTAAAGTTAACTATTGTATAAAACAAAACATATCTAGTGAGGAGCTAAAAAATATATATGAGTAAAAATATATATGTTAAGGAAACCTATGAATGGATAAGGATAGGTAATGGTGAAAATGAGCTTACAGAAATTGAATATGAAAAATTGCTTAAGTATCTAGAGAACAATAATGATGTATTAAAAAGTAATATAATAGATATTAAATACAAAAAACTTAGATTTATAAACTATGTAGGCATCATATGTTTTGAAAATGTAATACTTGAAATACTTCCTAAATTGTCATTAAGTGATAATCTTGTAAAAGATAGAGAGATACTATTACAGATGCTTTCTATATGTAATAAAATCCCAATTACAATGAATGAAAAAATAAGATTGAGTTTGAAAAATTATAATCTCTTAAATTTTTTTGTTATGTATTTCATTGAGAGTATGCAAACACAGATGAAAAAAGGTATTTATTTTGAATATATAAATAAAATAGAGAACTTAAATGTTATGAGGGGTAAAATATTATTAAGTACATATGCAAAAGAAAAAGGCATTTCTCCAATGAAAATAAGATGTGAATATGATGAGTATAGTGAAAATAATTTCTTGAATCAAGTTCTTAAAAAAGCATGTATATCTATTTTATGTAGAATAAATGACAATTCAATTCAAGGCAAGATTAAAAAAATTTTAAGCTATTTTCAAAATGTAGATTTAATTCATATAGATAGAAAAAAACTGTTGGATTATAAATTTTATAAAAACAATGATAGATTTAAAGATTGTTATTTACTAGCTAGACTTCTACTTTTAAACTTGTCTATGGATAATAGTCAAAATAATCAAGAGGCATTTTCTATATTATTTGAAATAAATACTTTGTATGAAGAATATATAGGAATTTTAATCAAAAGTATATGGGACAATTCATTTAGAGAAACATATATACAAGATAAGAGTAAATTTCTTTTGAAAAATGAACAAACAGGTAAGAAAAACTTTAATTTAAGACCGGATATAGTTTTATATGACTTAAAAAATGAATATGAAATTATAATTGACACTAAATGGAAAGCTATTGAAGTAGATTCAAATGTTTTTTATAGGTCAAGTGATATATACCAGATGTATGCATATATAACAGCATATGAAAATGCAAAAAGATGTATATTATTATATCCTTGTATTCAAAAAGATAAGAATTATAGTTCCTGGAAATTATCAGAATCATTTAAGGGTAAGTTTATAGAAGCAAAAACTGTGAGGTTAGATGATATAAAAAACACAAAAAATGATTTAAAAAAGATAATTTTTAATTATAAATTTTAAAAATAAGAATTTTAAAATTTATAAAAGTAATTTTATATAGGTATAAAAATTACGAGTAGTACAAAAAATTTAATAAGAACTTAAATTAAAAATTTTAAAAATTATTTCCATATAAAATATGGCATTGTAATTGCTTATTTAATAGAGGATTTTTGTAAAATGAAGAAAGTATATCTATCAAATTAAAACTAAGTAGATATACTTTTTATTAAGTTTTGTTTTAAAATAATATTATTAAATTATAACTAAGCTTTTCTGTTATGATATAATTAAATAGATAATGTGAATGATTATTATATAGAATACTTATTTGGAGTTGATATTTTATGGACAAACACAGTGATTCAGTAATGTATGGTGGAATGGAAGTATATAATATTTGGGGAACAACAACAGTAGACTCCATAATTGGAGAGTCTGATGTAATGCGTGCTCTTAAGAATAGAATTTGTAAAATTGGAAATAGTGATTCTACTGTAGCTATAACTGGAGAAAGTGGCACTGGAAAAGAATTAATAGCAAGAGCCATTCATCTCGCAGGAAACAGAGGGAATAAAACATTCGTTGCTATAAACTGTGCTGCTATACCAGAACCTTTACTAGAAAGTGAACTTTTTGGATATACAAAAGGAGCTTTTAGTGGAGCAGATTCAAAAGGTAAAATTGGTAAGTTTGAATTGGCCAATGGAGGGGTTGTATTTTTAGATGAGATAGGAGATATGCCAATTCAACTACAATCAAAGTTATTGAGGGTATTACAGGAAAAGAAGTTTACGAGAATAGGTTCAAATGAACTAATTGATATAGATGTTAGAATCATATCAGCTACTAATAGAGATTTATTTGAGTTGGTTAAGGAAAATAAATTTAGAGAAGACTTATACTATAGATTGAATGTAATACCTTTAGAAGTGCCTCCACTTAGAGAAAGAGGAGACGATATACAAATATTAATAAACAATTTTATAGACAAATATTCGAGAAAGATGAAGAAAAACGTGTACCATATAGAGCCAGATGTGGAACAAATGTTGCTTAAGTATCCTTGGCCAGGAAATATTAGAGAGTTGGAAAATACTATAGAACTGGCATTAAACCTTCTTGAGGAAGATGGAATAATACATAAAGGCATAATAAATAGAAAGATACTTGAATATTTTAAGTTAAATAATATAAATATAAAGTTACTTGAGGAAAGTGACTATGAGATAAGTATGGAACAAGACATACTTACACTTGAAGAGTTTGAAAGAGCCTATATAAAGAAAGTGTTAAAGTTTTACGGAAATGATACTAAGTCTAAAAAACTGGCTGCCAAAAAACTTGGAATATCACTAGCTACATTGTACAGAAAAATAGATGTATAATAATTAGGCTTTTTATTCTCAATTCTAAAATTTGAAATTATAAAATTGATAAAAAACACTTGGAAAACTATTTTCTAAGTGTTTTTTTGTGTAATAGCATTTTATTATCCAAAAATAAAAAAAATTTAAAAGAATTTAAAAAAATAAATGCTTTAATAAATTATCAAATACTAACAAATATAATAAAAATTATATATGTAAAACAATTATGTTAAAAAATTGGCATTATAATTGCTTCATATTAAGTTGAGATGACAAAATAAAAAAAGAAAGGATGTTGTGTGAGATAATAATAACTGTCATTAAAAAATAGTTGGGAGTGATAACCTTGAGTAAATATCAAAAGAATGTTTCTATGTTTGATATTGATGGAAGGCCACCAATTTTAAAGTGTTTGCCACTATCAATGCAACATATACTAGCAATGATAGTTGGAACTGTTACAGTACCTATAGTCGTAGGAGGAGCTGTGGGTGTTAGCCCTACACAAATAACACTTTTAGTGCAATATGCATTAATAATAGCTGGTATATCAACACTTATACAACTATATCCAATAGGAAATATTGGTTCAAGATTGCCTATAATTTTTGGAGTTGGTTTTACTTATGTACCAACACTTGTAGCAGTCGGAGGAAATTATGGATTAGCAAGCATTTTGGGTGCACAATTAATAGGGGGAGTGGCTACAGTATTAATAGGGATATTCATAAAAAAGATAAGAAAATTTTTTCCGAATATAGTTGCAGGAACAGTGGTTTTTACAATTGGATTATCTTTGTATCCTATAGCAATAAATTATATGGCAGGTGGTGTAAATAGTCCTACTTATGCCTCTATGCAAAACTGGGCAGTAGCGGCTATAACATTAGTGGTAGTTATAGGTCTTAGTCAATTTGCAAAAGGATATGCAAAATTGGCAGCAATATTTTTGGGAATTATAGTTGGATATTGTGTATCTTTAGTTCTGGGTATAATAAATTTTGACCCTATTAGAGAGGCAACTTGGTTTGCGATACCTAAACCGCTTGAATTTGGGATGGAATTTGATATGCCTGTAATAATCTCAGTAGTAATTGTAAGTATAATCAATGCTGTTCAAGCAATTGGAGATTTATCAGCTACTACAATGGGAGGCATGGATAGGAATATCACAGATAAGGAATTATCAAGTGGAGTAATAGGAAGTGGAATTTGTACTATGATAGGAGCTTTGTTTGGAGGTTTACCACCATCATCATATAGCCAAAACGTGGGGATGGTAGCTATGAACAAAGTAATAAGTAGATTTGTGCTTGGAATAGCTGGTATATTTATGTTATTGTCGGGGTTTGTGCCTAAATTTGGTGCATTAATGACTACTATACCATATTCTGTTTTAGGAGGAGCTACAATATCTATATTTAGTATGATAACAATGACAGGTATAAAGTTAATTATTACAGAAGAGTTGTCATCAAGAAATATTACCATTGTTGGTTTGGCAATTGCCTTAGGCATGGGAATAACATCAGTACCAGCAGCCCAAGAGGCATTTCCTTCATTTGTAAAGTTAGTATTTGGAGAATCTCCAATAGTAATTGCAACATTGGTTGCATTCGTTTTAAATCTAATAATACCAAATAAAAGTCTAGAGGATGAGGCTAAAGAAAGAGCTGTTATGGAAGAGACTAATTAAGATATAATAATTTAAAAGAATTGTTTAAATTATTTAGTATGAGATTGTTAGATTATTTTTGATAGCTATTCATTTTAATAAAAAATTTAACAAATAAATATATACCAGGCAATTAATGTTCATTTAAGTTGAAAATCGGGGAGGGAATATTTAGAAATTTGTTAATTTTTTATAAAAATAGCTCAGTTTAGCTGTGTTTATCGGTTGAGCAATAAATTCATGGTCATAAAAATATTTATAGAAAATAATTATAAAAATATTTAGTCAAGATATTTATGTATGGGAGGATTTATTTTATGAAAACACGTAATACTTCAAAATATGATGTCGATGGGATACCACCACTAAAGGAATCAATACCTTTGGCCTTACAACATCTGTTAGCAATGATAGTAGGAAATATGGTACCTGCGATATTAATAGCAAACGTGGTAGGACTTAACCAGGGGCAAGCAACAATGTTGATTCAGGGTTCTATGTTAGCAGCAGGTTTAGCAACGTTTTTACAGTTATATCCAATACCTTTATTTAAAGGATTTAAGTTAGGTTCAAGATTACCTGTAATGATGGGAATGAGTTATGTATTTTTAGGAGCTTGTCTTTCAGTAGCAGCTAAAGATGGTTTAGCAGCTCTATTTGGAGCACAGATTGCTGCTGGGGTAATCGTATTCTTTGTAGGATTTGGAGTTAAGAAAATTAGACATATATTCACTCCAATAGTTTCTGGAACTATAATAGCATGTATGGGACTTGGACTATTCGCAACAGCTATAAAGAATTTAGCTGGAGGAGAAGGCACACAAACATTTGGAAGCCCAATAAACTTCACAGTAGGAGTTATAGTTGCTTTTGTAATAATAATGATAAATAAATACGGTAAAGGTTTAGTAAAAAATTCTTCAATATTAATAGGAATATTAGTAGGTTATGCTATATCTTTAGTTTTAGGATTGGTTGATTTCTCAGCCGTTCAAGGAGCAGCTATAGTATCTTTACCAACACCAGCAGCTTTTGGATTAGAATTTAGACCAGAGTTAATAGTAATGTTTACTATTATTTACATAATAGGTATAGCTGATATGATGGGTGCCTGTACAATAGCTACAGTAGGAGCAATGGATAGAGAGGTAACTGACGAAGAATTAGCATCAGTTGTTTTAGGAAATTCTATAACTTCTATAATTTCATCACTATTTGCAGCTCTTCCAACTGGAGTATTTAGCCAAAATACAGTAATTGTATCTATGAACAAAGTTACAAGTAGATTTGTAATAGCACTAGGGGCACTTGTATTATTACTAGCAGGGATATCTCCAGCATTGGGTGCAATAATGACAACTATACCATCTTGTGTTGTTGGTGGAGCAACTTTAGTAGTTTTCTCATCAATAGCAATGTCTGGTTTCTCTATTATGAGTATGGATGGATTCACTGAAGAAAACAATCTTATAGCAGGTGTATCTATAGCAACAAGTATGGGTCTTACAACTGCTCCACAAGTTTTAGACCAATTCCCAGAAACAATTGGAACTGTCCTTGGAGGGTCAAGTATAGTTTCTGGAGCAATAATAGCTATATTACTTCAAACATTATTTAAATTAAAGTCACGTAAAAGTGCTGAAAACGTTACTTCAAATCTTGAGGAAAATATTGGATAAATGTATTAGATATAATATGAGAAAACCATATGGTAAAATGTTGTAATGAAAGTATTCAAAGGGGGATTTAAGATGATTGATATACTAATAAAAAATGCAATAATTGTTACAGTTAATAAAGACAGAGATGTTATATTTGATGGAGCAATAGCTATTCAAGGTGACAGAATCTTGGACATAGGAAATACAGTTGATATCGAGCCTAAGTATCTTGATGCTAAAAAAGTTATAGATGCTAATGGAAAAGTAATATTCCCTGGCTTTATAAATACTCATAATCACCTGTTCCAAGTGTTATTAAAAGGTTTAGGTGATGATATGGCACTTCATGAGTGGTTAAATACAATGATGTTTCCATCAGCAAAATTCTTAACAGAACAAGATACTTATGATGCTGCAATGCTTGGATGTATGGAAGGTTTAAAAAGTGGTATAACTACAATGGTTGATTATATGCATACTCACAATAGACCAGGACTTACAGATGGAATAGTAAAGGCATATAAAGATTTAGGCATAAGAGGGGTTGTAGGTAGAGGTTGTATAGATTTAGGTATTCACAAAGAGCTTATAGAAGATGTGGAAACGGTTGAAAAAGATTTGAGAAGGGTATTCGAAAAATATCATAATTCAGAAAATGGAAGAATAAAAATCTGTGTAGCTCCTTCTTCAATGTGGGCTATATCTGAAGAAATGGGTAAGATGCTTTGGAATATAGTTAAAGAATATGATTCATATTTTACAGTTCATATATCTGAAACAGAATTTGCAAGAACAGCAACAAAGGATATACATGGAGAAATAGATATAAAATTACTTGAAAAATGGGGTATAGTAGGTCCAGAAGTTGTAGCAGTACATTGTGTATGTATAACTGATGAAGACATGGAAATGCTTAAAAAGTATGACATAAAAGTTTCTCATAATGTAGCAAGTAATATGTATCTTGCTTCTGGTGTTGCACCTGTGCCAGAAATGTTAAAAAAAGGTATAAATGTGAGTTTAGGCCTTGACGGTGCAGCAAGTAATAACGCACAAGATATGGTAGAGCTTATGAAATTAACAGCTTTACAACACAAAGTAAATAATTGTGACCCTCTGGCAATTTCTGCAGAGAAAGTTCTTGAAATGGCTACAATTGAGGGAGCAAGAACTCTTAGAATGGAAGATGAAATAGGTTCTTTGGAGATTGGGAAAAAAGCTGACCTAGTAATATTTAACTCAATGCTTTCTCCAAAATCAATACCTCTTCACAATCCTGTATCAACTTTGGTATACTCAGCTAGTATGCACAATGTAGAGAGTGTTTTAGTTGATGGAAATGTAATACTTGAAAATGGAAAAGTAACTACAATTGAAAGTGAAGAACAAGTGTTGCTTAATGCACAACATGCAGCAGAAGAATTATGTAAGAGAGCTAATGTAACTAATAGAATGGAAGGACATAAGTGGAATAGCTTATACTAATATTAAAATAAGATTGTAATAATATTCTATTACAACATTAGTTTATCTGTAGGAGGAGAAAATGGAAAAAATAAAATTAAATATTAATGATTACATGTATGAAATAGAAGTTGAAAAGAATGAAACTCTTTTACATGTACTTCGTGAAAAATTAAATCTAACTGGAGCGAAACAAGGTTGTAATAGTGGCAGTTGTGGAGCATGTAAAGTTTTGATAGATGGAGTTGACATGAAATCTTGTAAACTTCTTGCAAAAAACTGCGAAGGTAAAGTTATATACACTATAGAAAGTTTTGCTAATGGAGAAAATCTTCATCCAATACAAGAAGCTTTTATAGAAGTTGGAGCTGTACAATGTGGATATTGTACTCCTGGTATGATTATAACAACACAAGCTCTTTTAAATAGAAATGCATCTCCTAATGAAGATGAAATTAGAGAAGCTTTTAAAGAAAATCTCTGTAGATGCACAGGATATGTAAAGATTATAGAAGCTGTAAAATTATCTGCAGCTAGATTAGGGGGTAGATAATTATGGAAAAGGTAATAGGAAAATCATACCCTCTAAAAGATGCAGCTTTAAAAGTTACTGGTCAAATGAAATACGTGGCTGATATGAAACCACAAAATGTACTTTACGCTAAGATGCTTTTAAGTCCTGTAGCACATGCAAAAATAAAAAGTATAGATACAAGTGAAGCTGAGAAAGTAGTAGGTGTTAGAGCTATAGCTACTTATCTCAATACATCACAAAGAAAATACAATGGTTCATTAAGATTTTATGAGCACAAAATACCTGAAAATGAAGTTATATTTTCAGATACAGTTAGATTTGTTGGTGACCGTGTTGCAGCAGTAGCTGCAGAGACTCCAGAAATAGCAGAGAAAGCTGTAAAACTTATAAAAGTTGAATATGAAGAATTGCCAGCTGTATTTACTATACAAGATGCAATAAAAGAAGATGCTATCTGCATACATGGAGATTCAAATATAGTTTCTCAAAACAACATAAATGGGGGAGATGTAGAAAAAGGCTTCAAGGAATGTGACTATATATTTGAAGATGAATACTCTACTCCAGCAATACATCATAGTGCAATAGAGACTCATAGTGTAATTGCACACTATGATTATAATGATAAATTAACTGTACATACACCTTGCCAAAATACATTTGGATTTAGAATAATACTATCTCAAATTTTTGGGATGTCATTAAATAAAGTAAGAGTTATAAGACCTGCTATTGGAGGCTCATTTGGTGGAAAATTAGAACTTACAATTGAACCAGTAGCAGCCGCATTATCAAAAATGACAAGAAGACCAGTTAAAATGGTTCTTACAAGAAAGGAATCTATGATATCAACAAGAACTCGTCATGGGTCTTTTGTAAAATTAAAAACTGGTGTAAATAAAGATGGTGAAGTAATAGCACAAGATATAAAAATATATACAAATACAGGAGCATATGCATCAAGTGCTTTAAATGTTATAGGAGCACTTAGTCATAAAGTATTTAAAGTTTATAAAATACCAAATATAAAGTTTACTGGTATGCCTGTATATACAAATACACCAATAGCAGGAGCTATGAGAGGCTATGGGTCACCTCAAATATTTATGGCTCAACAGGCTCAATTTGCGAAAATAGCAAAGGAAATAGGTATGGATTTAGTCGATTTTCAAAATAAAAATGCAGTAGAGCCAGATGATGTCGATATAATCTTCCACGGTTCTCTTGGAAATCCTAGAGTATTGGATTGTATAGAGCAAGGTAAGAAGATGTTTAAGTGGGATGAAAAGAAAAAACTTCCAAAAGAAGAAGGAAAATATTTAAGAGGTATAGGTATGGCAATAGGTGCACATGGTAATGGAGTTTTTGGTGCACATAGAGATGTTGTTACATTGACTCTTAAATTAAATGAAGATGGTACGTTGACACTACTAACAGGAGCTCATGATATGGGCAATGGTGTTGTAACTATGCAAACAATGATGGTAGCTGAAGTTTTAGGAATAACACCTGATAAAGTTGATACATTTGAAACTGATACGGATGCATGTACATTCAACCTTGGTGACTATGCAAGTAGAGGGGTATTTGTAGAAGGTGGAGGAGCTAAAAAGACAGCAGAGAAATTGAAAAATCTTATATTAGAAGAAGCAGAAAAATTACTTGAAACATCAAAAGAAGATTTATATCTAGACAATGGATATGTAATTAGTAAACTTGATGAAAATGTAAAAGCATCACTTTCTGATGTCGCAGTATATAGTCAAAGTAAATCATTAAGAGAGTTAACTGTTGTTGAAGATTATTCTTCACCAGCTGGACGTACTTCTTATGGTGTACATTTTGCTGAAGTTTTAGTAGATAAAGAAACTAAGGATATAAAAGTAGTTGATTTTGTAGCTGTACATGATGTTGGTAGAGTTATAAATCCTCTAAATTTAGAAGGACAATTAGAAGGTGGGATTCATATGGGTCTAGGATACGCATTGAGTGAAGAATTGGCATTTGATGAACAAGGTAGACCTAAAGCTACTGATTTTAAAACATATAAATTATTTAGAACTGTAGATATGCCAAAATGTCAAGTTGCATTTGTAGATGGTTATGAAAAAGCTGGGCCTTTTGGTGGTAAGAGTATTGGAGAATGTGCCGTTGTACCAGTTGCGCCAGCTGTTGCAAATGCAGTATATAATGCAACTGATGTAGAGATACATTCATTACCAATAAAATTAAAATAGTAGAAATTAAAGCAGAAATAACAATTTATTGTATTTGTAAATAGATAATAAAAATAGATTTATTTGGTGAGGAGATATTATTATGGCAAAGATATTAGGTATTTGTGGAAGTCCACGTAAAGGAGCAACAGAATATGCAGTGTTAGAAGCTTTGAAAGAAGCAGAAACTATACCTGGTATAGAAACTGAGTATTGGTCAGTTAGAGGGAAAAAAATAAGTCCTTGTGTACATTGTGATGCATGTATAAGAAAAGAAACTATGTGTATTATAAAAGATGATATCCAAGAATTAGAGCAAAAAATATTGGAGGCAGATGGAATTATAGTAGGTTCTCCAGTTTATGATATGAATATAACTGCTCAACTTACAGCAGTATTTAATAGACTTCGTCCAATGTATTTAGTTCATCCAGGAAAACTTCAAAATAAGGTTGGTGCAGCTATAACTACTGGTGGAACTAGATATGGTGGCCAAGAATTGACAAAACTTCCTATAATAAATTTCTTCCTAATGCATGAAATGTTAGTGTCTGGAGGTTTAGGTGGATGCTATATAGGTGGTACAATATGGAGTAAAGATGGAAAAGCAAAAGGTGCCCAAGAGGATGAGACAGGTATGGACACAGTAAAAAGACTTGGAAAAGGTGCAGCAGAGGCAGTTATGGTTTCTAAGTTTGGTCTTGAAAAATGGAATGTCGTAAAAGAAGAATTAGATGTTAAAAAAGATGAAAAATCACCTCTTAGAGACCACTAAAGATTTATTATATTATTGAATATATACAAATAGTGATGTAATAGATTATTGCATCACTATTTTATGTTTTAATTTAGATTTTATAAATTTTATATTAAAAAATATAGAAACAAAGTGTTTTGAGATTTATTTTTAAATTTTAAAAATGAGAATTAAAAAGTGAGAAGATAGAAAAGGTTTTTTAGTTATTAAATTCTACATACATTGTATGAACTAAAGATAGAAAAGAAAAAATAATAAAAGCATTGCAATTTCTATACTAAAGAGTCATGGAAAAATATCTAGTATATATTTAGTATTGGCATGTTAATTGCTTATATATTAAAGTATAAAAATTTAACAATAATTTGGAGGTATTTTAGATGTTAAAAGAAATTAAATGGAAAGTAAATAATTTGCCAAAGGGCGATAAGGAAAATTGTATCAAATTTTTAAATGAAGAAGAAATAACTAAGGTTAGAAATTTTCACAAAAGCTTTCCTCAATATAAAGAAACTCCATTAGCAAACCTAGAAGGTTTAGCAAAAAAATTAGGTGTTGCAGGAGTATATGTAAAAGATGAATCTTATAGATTTGGATTAAATGCATTTAAAGTATTAGGTGGTTCTTATTCTATGGGTAGATACTTAGCTCAAAGATTAGATACAGATATATCTGAGTTAGGGTATGATAAATTAACTTCAAAAGAAATAAAAGAAAAATTAGGAGAAATAACTTTCTTTACAGCCACAGATGGAAATCATGGTAGAGGAGTTGCTTGGACAGCTAATAAATTAGGTCAAAAATCTGTTGTATTAATGCCAAAAGGTTCTTCTGAATTTAGATTAAATAAAATCAAAGGAGAAGGTGCAGATGCTAGTATAACAGACTTAAACTATGATGATGCAGTAAGATTAGCTAATGATTATGCAGAAGCTGATGACCATGGAGTAATGGTTCAAGATACAGCATGGGATGGATATGAAGAAATACCAGCATGGATAATGCAAGGATATGGAACTATGGCTAAAGAAGCTATAGAACAATTAAAAGAATATGGAGTAGATAGACCAACACACGTATTTGTTCAAGCAGGAGTTGGTTCACTTGCTGGTGCAGTTCAAGGGTATGTTGCTTCAATATATGATGAATGCCCAATAACAGTAGTAGTAGAGGCTGATGAGGCTGATTGTTACTATAAATCAGCAGAAGCTGGAGATGGAAAACCAAGATTTGTTGGAGGAGATATGCCAACTATAATGGCAGGGCTTGCTTGTGGAGAACCAAATACTATAGGATTTGAAGTATTAAAAAATCATGCAGCAGCATTTGTTTCAGCACCAGACTGGGTTTCTGCTAAAGGTATGAGAACATTAGGTAATCCTTTAAATGGTGATGAAAAGGTAATTTCTGGAGAATCTGGAGCAGTTACAACTGGTCTTTTAGTAGCAGCTATGGAAAGAGAAGATTTAGCAGATTTAAGAAAAGATTTAAAATTAGATGAAAATTCAAGAATACTTTTAATAAGCACAGAAGGAGATACTGACCCTGACAAATATAGAAGTATAGTTTGGGATGGAGAATATCCAAGTATATAAGGAATTACTAAAATGCAATTATTAGATATTGGTTTACATATTTAGAAGATATATAAGTTCTAAAATTTAGAAAATATATAAGTATATAAAATACATACATTATAAAAAATCTAGGGGGATAATGAAATGTTAAACGAACAAAGAAAACAAGAAGTAACTGAAATATGCCAAAAATTAATTCAAAATCCTAGTTCTTCTGGAAATGAAGAAGGTGTTGTAAAAGCAATAGAAGAGTCTTTTGAAAAATTAGGTTTTGATAGTTGGTCAAGAGATAGATATGGAAATATAGTAGGATGTATAAAAGGAAATAAACCAGGTAAAAAAATATTATTTGACGGGCATATAGATACAGTTCCAGTTCCAGATGCAAGTAAATGGAGTGTTCCTCCTTTTGAAGCGAGAATAGTAGATGGGAAAATATATGGTAGAGGAACTTCTGATATGAAGGGTCAAGTAAGTGCTATGATGGCTGCTGTTTCATATTTTGCAGAAGATACTAACAAAGACTTTGAAGGTGAATTGTATGTAGCAGGTGTTGTTCATGAAGAAATATTTGAAGGTGTTTCAGCTAGAGAGATAAGTAAGGCTGTTCAACCTGATTATGTTGTAATAGGTGAATCTTCAGAATTAAACCTAAAGATAGGTCAAAGAGGTAGAGGAGAAATAGTAGTAGAAACTTTTGGTAAACCAGCTCACTCTGCTAATCCAGAAAAAGGTATAAATGCAGTTTATAAAATGGCTAATGTAATCCAAAAGATACAACAATTAGTACCTCCAACTCATCCAGTTTTAGGTGATGGAATATTAGTTTTAACAGATATAAAATCTTCTCCATATCCAGGAGCATCAGTAGTGCCAGATTATTGCAAAGCTACTTTTGATAGAAGATTATTAGTTGGAGAAACAAGAGAAGGCGTATTAGCTCCAATACAAGCTTTATTAGATGAAATGATGAAAGAAGACCCAGAATTAAATGCAAAAGTTTCTTATGCAGTTGAAAAAGCTGATTGCTATACAGGAAATACTATAGAAAGTGAAAGATTCTTCCCAGGTTGGTTATATGACGAAGAAGATGAATTTGTTCAAGCAGCATATAAGGGATTAAAAGAAGCTGGAATAGATTCAGAAATAACTCAATACTCATTCTGTACGAATGGAAGTCACTATGCAGGTGAAGCTGGAATAAAAACTATAGGATTTGGTCCTTCTAAGGAAAATCTTGCTCACACAATAGATGAGTATATAGAGCAAGAACAGTTATTTATAGGAACAGAAGGTTACTATGGAATATTAAAATCTGTATACGGAAAATAATATTTAGTTCACAATAAATTATTTAAATATAGTCTAGAGGTGCTGAATATAGCACCTTTAGAAAATACAATTTTAAATAAAGTTTTACAATACTTAGAAAATACTTTAAAGCTTAAAAGTTAGGAGGTATATATGGGAACAATACTAAGAGGTGGAACTATAATTACCTCTGATAAGACTTATATAAGTGATTTAAGGATAGAAGATGAAAAGATAGTTGAAATAGGAAATAACTTAGAAATAAATGGTGATAAGGTTATTGATGCTACAGGTAAAATTGTAATTCCTGGTGGAATAGACACACATACTCATTTTGATATGAATGCAGGTTCTATTACAACTGCAGATAATTTTGAAACAGGAACAAGAGCAGCTATAGCTGGAGGAACTACTACAATACTAGATTTTGCAGAAGCCAATGAGGGGGAAAATCTACTGCAAGGTGTAGAAGCATATCATAAAAAAGCAAGTGGAAATTGTTATTGTGATTATGGTTTTCATATGACAATTACATGTTTAAATAAAGATACATTTAATCATATGGAAAAACTTATTTCAGATGGGATAGTATCTTTTAAGATGTATATGGCATATGATGGCATGAAAGTAGATGATGGAACAATATACAGGGTTTTAAAGAAAGCAAGGGATTTAGGTTGTATAGTTGGATTTCATTGTGAAAATGGGGATTTACTAGATGTATTGATAGAAGAAAATATACAAAATGGTAATTTGGAGCCAAAATATCATCCACTTACAAGACCTAACATAGTTGAGAAAGAGTCTGTTTCAAGACTTGCTGATATAACTAAATTATCTAATTCAAAATCCTATGTAGTCCACTTAAGTTGTAGGGAGTCACTTGAAACTGTAAAAATGGCTAGAGAAAAAAATATAGATATGATAGTAGAAACATGCCCACAGTATCTATTATTAGAAGACAATTTATATAATAAGGATAAATTTGAGGGTGCTAAGTATGTAATGTCTCCTCCTTTAAGAAAAAAAGAAGACATAAATTACCTTTGGGAAGGATTGTCTAGTGGAGATATTCAAACAGTTGGCACAGATCACTGTTCATTTAATTTTAAGGGGCAAAAAGACTTGGGAATTGATGATTTTAGTAAGATACCAAATGGAGCACCTGGTGTTGAACATAGGTTAGCACTTTTATATACATATGGAGTCTTAGAAAATAGAATAAGTGCAAATAAGTTTGTGGAAGTTACTTCTACGAATGCTGCAAAAATATTTGGAATGTATCCTAAAAAAGGTGAGATAGCTGTAGGAAGTGATGCAGATATAGTCATTTTAAATATCAATAAAGAAGAAACAATTAGTTATAAAACTCAAAAACAAAATGTAGATTATACTCCATATGAAGGATTTAAGGTTAAATGTAAAGTTGAAGATGTATTTTTGAGAGGAAATCATGTAGTACAAAGTTGTAATGTTAAAGAACATCCAACAGGTCAATATATTAAAAGAAAAATTACTAAATAATGCGGGGGGAAATAAGAATGATGGATATACTTATTAAGAATGCCATAATAGTAACTGTGAATAAAGAGAGAGAAGTTATTTTTGATGGGGCATTAGTAGTAAAAGATAACAAGATTGCTGATATTGGAAATTCTAAAGAGATAGAAAGTAAATATACTGATGTTAAAAAAATTATAGATGCTAAAGGTAAAGTTTTATTCCCAGGTTTTATAAATACACATAATCATTTATTCCAAACTTTATTAAAAGGATTGGGAGATGATATGGTACTTAAAGACTGGTTAGAAACTATGACATTTCCAGCAGCTAACTATTTAGAGCCAAAAGATACTTATGATGCTGCAATGCTTGGATGTATTGAAGGACTTAGAAGTGGTATAACAACAATGGTTGACTACATGTATCCTCATAGTAAGCCAGGTCTTTGTGATGGAATAATAGATGCTTATAAAGAATTAGGAATAAGAGGAATACTTGGAAGAGGATGTATGAATACAGGAGCTCAATTTGGAGTTCATCCTGGAATAATGCAAGATGTAGAAACGGTTGAAAAAGATGTAAGAAGATTGTTTGAAAAACACCATAATACAGAAAATGGAAGAATCAAAATAGGAGTAGCTCCTGCAGCAATATGGTCAAATTCTCAAGAAATGCTTGAAATGCTATGGAGAGTAGTAAAAGAATATGATGATGCTTTATTTACAGTACATATATCAGAGACTCCTTTTGATAGAGAAGCAGCAAAAGAATTGCATGGGCAATATGACATAGATGTTTTAGAAAAATTAGGAATACTTGGACCAAATGTGCTTATGGTACATTGTGTGTATCTAACTGAAAAAGATATGGAACTTACTAAAAAATACGATATGAAAGTGTCTCATAATACAGCAAGTAATATGTACTTATCTTCAGGTGTTGCACCAGTGCCAGAAATGCTTAAAAAAGGAATAACAGTTAGTTTAGGAGTAGATGGAGCCGCTAGTAATAACTCTCAAGATATGCTTGAACTTATGAAATTAACAGCACTTCAACATAAAGTTAATAAGTGTGACCCATTAGCAATGTCGGCAGAAAAAGTTCTTGAGTTGGCAACTATAGATGGAGCAAGAGCTATTGGAATGGAAGATGAGATAGGTTCATTGGAGATAGGTAAAAAAGCAGACTTACTAATATTTAATCCAATGCTTTCACCAAAGGCGATACCTATGCATAATCCGGTATCTACATTAGTATATTCTTCTAGTATGAAAAATATAGAGAGTGTTATAGTAGATGGAAATATAATAATGGAAGATTCAAAAATATTGACAGCTAATGAAGAGAAAGCATTAAAAGATGCTCAAGATACAGCTGAGAGACTTTGTGTAAGAGGAACTATAAAAAATAGAATGGAAGGTCATAAATGGAATAGCCTTTATTAATAAATGTAATTTATTCATAAAAAAGTATAGTAAAACTTTAGCTTAAAAATATGAGTTTTGAGGTGATTTATTTGATTATCAAATGTACCATAAATAATAAAGAAAAAGAATTAAGTATAAGACCAGATGATTTTTTAGCAGATACATTAAGAGAAAATGGATATGTAAGTGTTAAAAAAGGGTGTGATACAGGCTCATGTGGGTTATGTACAGTGATGGTAAATGACAAGGCTGTGCTTTCATGTAATTATCTTACTGCTAGAGTAGAAGGTCAGCATATTACAACACTTGAGGGTGTCTTGGATGAAGCAAAGAAGTTTGGAGATTTTCTTGCAGACGAAGGGGCTGACCAGTGTGGATTTTGTGCTCCTGGATTTATAATGATGGTTTTGGCAATGAAAAGAGAGCTTCAAAATCCAACAGAAGAAGAAGTTATAGATTATGTAAATGGTAACCTTTGTAGATGTACAGGATATAAAGGTCAATTAAGAGCAATACATAAATATTTAAACACTTAGACTTTTAAGTGAAAATTAAGTTGATATGGGGAGAGAGTATGATAACTATAAAGGAATATGTAGTTCCAAAAAGTTTAGATGAAGCTTATGAACTGCTAATATCAAGAAAAAACAACATAATACTTGGAGGATGTGGATTTTTAAAACTAGGTAGTAAAAATATTGGTTCAGCAATAGATTTAAAAGACTTAGCTTTAGATTATATAAATGAAACTGATGATAGCATATTAATTGGAGCAGATACAAGTTTAAGAACTTTAGAATTAAATAAGGTTATTAAAAATTACTGTAATGGGGTAATTTCAAACGCTGTTTCTAATATAGTAGGAGTTCAATTTAGAAGTGGAGCTAGAGTAGGAGCTAGCGTATTTGCTAAGTATGGATTTTCAGATTTAATACCTTCATTACTAGTGGTAGATGCAAAGGTTAAGTTATATAAAAAAGGGGTTATGAACTTAGCTGATTTTTTAGAAAATGAGCTTGAAAAAGATATATTAATAGAAGTTATATTACCTAAAAAAGATGCTATAGGTGTATTTGATTCTATAAGAAAATGTACAGGTGATTTTGCAGTATTAAATGGAGCAATGTTAAAAGAAGGAAGTATTTATAAAATTGCGATAGGCGCTAGACCAAGAAGAGCAAAAATTGCCTATAAAGCAAGTGAAATATTAAGTTTAGAAAATGATATAGAAAAAGCTGGTGAAGTATCAAGTGAAGAACTTTCATTTGGAAGTAATATAAGAGGAAGTAAAGAATACAGAAAAGATATGGCAAAAGCCTTAGTAGTGAGAATGTATAATAGTATTGGAGGTGAGTGTGATGGTAAATAAAGAGGTAAGAAAAATAGATAGTGAAGCCATTGTTACTGGAAAACCAATATATACAGAAGATTTAATTTTTCATAAAGATGTTTTAACAATTAAGCTTCTTAGAAGTCCACATGCTTTTGCGAAGATAAAAAACATAGATATAAAAAATGCATTAAAGGTAAAAGGTGTAGTAAACATATTCACTTACAAAGATGTTCCAAATTATAGATATTCAATGGTTGGAGAGTCATATCCAGAAGCATCACCTCATGACCAATTAATACTTGAAGACGTAGTTAGATATGTAGGAGATGAAGTTGCTATAATAGCCGCTGAAGATGAAAGGGCTGCTATTAAAGCTATGAAACTTATAAAGGTTGAATATGAAGTAATGACTCCTATATTGGATGCAAGAGAATCGGAAGGAAATAAAATTTTAATCCATGAAGAAGATGATTTGTTTTGTCCATTTGATTTTGGATTGGATGCTACAAAAAATATTGTATCGAGAGAAAAAATGGGTAAAGGGGATGTAGAAAAAGAGTTTAAAGAAAGTGATGTAATAGTAGAACATTCTTATATGACTCAATCACAAGCCCATTGTATGATGGAAACTCATAGAGCTTATACGTATATAGATACGAATGGCAGATTAGTAGTAACTTCTGCAAACCAATCAGCTTATCATATGAGAAGACAGGTTTCTAAAGCACTGGGAATACCTCTTTCAAAAGTGAGAGTAATAAAACCAAGAATAGGTGGAGGTTTTGGTGGAAAAAACATAGCTGTAACAGAGATATATGCATCATTTGTAACTTGGATGACAAAAAGACCAGCAAAACTAATTTATACTAGAGAAGAAACTTTTGCAATGACTAATACTAGACATCAGATGTTTTTTGATATAAAAATTGGGTCAGATAAAGAAGGAAACATAAAAGCTATAGATATGAAAGCATTGAATAATACAGGCGCTTATGGTGATAATGGACCTTCAGTTTGCTCTGAATCAGGTCATAATGTACTTCCAACATATAATAATGTACCTGCAATAAAATTTGATGGGAGAACTGTATATACTAATTTAGTTCCAGGAGGAGCATTAAGAGGATATGGAGCAACACAAGGTACATTTGCACTTGATTGTGCAATTGATGAATTAGCGCATAAACTTAATATGGACCCAACAGAAATAAAGTTAAAGAATATTATAAAAAAACAAACTGAAGGCGGAATAATGAATTTTCCAATAAGAAGTTGTGCACTTGATGAATGTATAATTAGAGGTAAAAAACTTATTGGATGGGATGAAAAGTACCCTGTTAGGGATATTGGCAACAATAAGGTGAGGGCTGTTGGAATGTCTGTGGGAACTCATGGTTCTGGTATAGCCAACATAGACATGGCAATAGTAAATATGAGGATGGATGAAGATGGAACTTATAAGTTGTTTTCTGGGTCTTCAGACTTAGGAACTGGTTCTGACACAATACTTGCACAAATAGCTGCAAAAGCATTGAATACATCTATTGATAGAATTTCCGTTTATACAGGAGATACAGATATGTGTCCATATGATACTGGTGCATACGCTTCTTGTACTACTTATGTAACTGGAAATGCTACAATAAAATCTGCTGAAAGTTTAAAACAAAAGATATTAAAAGTAGCACAGAAGAAACTCGATTTACCAATAGATGATTTAATACTATATGAAGACAGAGTTTGTTATAGTGAAGATGTAGAGCAGTTTGTTTTGTTAAGTGAATTAGGAAAAGAATCTGTTGGTGGTGGAAATCAAGAAGTTTTATATTCATCTGAATCTTATGGTATACAAGAGAGTGCTAAACCATTCTTAGCAGGATTTGCTGAAATAGAGTTAGATAAAACAACAGGGGAGTTTAAAGTAATAAATTATGCTTGTTCTACAGATTGTGGTACAGTTATGAATCCTGCACTTGCTAGAATACAAGTTGAAGGTGGTGTAACTCAAGGTATAGGGCTTGCAATGTATGAAGACCCTAGACATGGTTCTGATGGAAAGCTTCAAACTTCTAATCTATTACAATACAAAGTTCCAACAAAAAAAGATATAGGAAACATAATTGTTGATTTTGTAGATAATTATGAGCCAACAGGTCCATATGGAGCTAAATCTTTAGGAGAAATAGTTATTCATACACCTGCACCAGCAATAGCAAATGCAATATACAATGCCACAGGAGTTCGTATAAGAGAACTTCCTATAACTTCTGAGAAAGTTTATATGGCCATGAAAAAATTAAATCAGGGAGGTAAATAAATGATTGCTATTAAAAGTAAATACTTAATATCTTCTGCTGATGAAATATATACAAATTCTGCTGTTGTAGTAGAAAATGACATTATAAAAGATATATTGCCAAATGAAGAAGTTGAAATAAAATATAAAAATATTGAAGAAATAATAGATAAATCAGATGCTATAATAATGCCAGGATTCGTCAATGGTCATATGCATCAATATGGAGTTCTTTCTAGGGGAATACCGGCAAATGTACATTTTACCGACTTTGAAGGTTTCTTAAATGACTATTGGTGGCCATTTATAGAAAATAGAATTGGATTGAAAGAAGTGAAGGCAACAACTAAAGCATCAGCAATAGAACTTATAGAATCTGGTGTGGTAGCTTTTTGTGATACCCTAGAAGCTCCAAATACAGAAGAAGGAACTTTAATTGAGCAAGGAAAAATACTAGAAGAAATAGGCATGAAAGCGATTTTATCCTTAGAAAGTTGTGAAAGAATAAGCTTTGAAAATGGACTTAGATGTTTAGATGAAAATTCTAATTTAATAAAGTGGAGTAGAGAAAATAGTAAATTAATAAATGGAATAATGTGTACACATACAAGCTTCACATGTTCTGATAGATTTATTAAGAAAGCTAAAGAAGATGCAAAAAAATTAAATGCACCAATGCAATTTCATTTATGTGAGAGTATATATGAGCCAAACTATGCTGAAAAACATTTTGGCAAAAAAGCAGTTGACTACTATAATGATTTAGATATATTGGATGAAACTGTATTAGCATCTCAGTGTGTAAAAGTAAATGATGAAGAAATAGATATATTAAAAGAAAAAGGTGTAAAAGTGGTTCATATGCCTCTTAGCAACTGTGAAGTAGGTGGAGGTTTTTCTCCAGTACCAAAAATGATTAAAAAAGGCATAAAAGTGGCACTGGGTACTGATGGATATATAAATGATTTTTTTGAAGTTATGAGAGGTGCATTTTTAATGCATAAATCAGTTGAAGAAGATGCATCAGTAATGCCAGCAAATTTAGTATTTAGAATGGCAACAGAGCATGGTGCTTATGTATTAGGACTTCAAAATTCTGGTAAAATAGCAGTTGGTAATAAGGCTGATATAATAGTTATGGAAGATGAATTTAAAACTCCTGTGACTCTTGATAATATATTTGACCAGATAGTAGTTCAGGGTAAAAAAGAATTTATATCAAATGTATACATAGATGGTAGACATATTTTAAAAGAAAAACAGTTAGTTGATTTAGATAAAAAAGCTATTGTTAAAGAAATGAAAGAAGTTGCTTGTGAATTTTGGAAATTTTAACGAATATAAATATATATGAAAAGGGGAAGCAGATAATGTATAATTTTTTAGGTAAAGAATTAAAATCACCACTTATAATAGGTTCAGGACCATTAACATATAGTGCAGCTGGATGCAAGATATTAAGTGATGCAGGAGCAGGGGCAGTTGTGACTAAGACTATAAGAAAAGAAAGAGCTATAAATCCAGCACCACATATGGTTAGAAATACAGCTAATGCTCTTTTAAATAATGAAAAATGGACAGATTTTGAGCCAGAGCAATGGATAGATTTTGAAATACCACAAATGAAAAGAGATGGGACTGTCTGTATAGCTTCAATAGGTCATACAATTGAAGAAAGTAGCGAATTAGTAGAGAAAGTTGCAAATGCAGGAGCTGACTTTATTGAATTAGTATCTTATGACTATAGAGATTTGATACCAATGCTTAAAGATGCAAAGGAAAGAGTAAATATACCTGTAATAGTTAAACTTCCTCCTATGATAGATGAGATAGGCGATTTTGCTAAAAAATTAGAAGAAGCAGGAGCAGATGCAATAACTGCTTGTGACTCTGTAGGACCAGCATTTAGAATAGACATAGAAACAGGGCAACCTTTATTAGGTGGAAATGGAATAGGATATTTAAGTGGAGAAACTATCAAGCCAATAACTTTACAGAGAATATATGAAATAAAAAAACAAGTTAATATACCAATAATTGGCTTAGGTGGATGTGTAAGTGGAGATGATGCCTTAGAAATGATTATGGCAGGTGCTGACTTTGTTGGTATATGTTCAGTAGTAATTTTAAAAGGCGCACAAGTAATATCTAAAATACATGATGATTTAAAATCTAATCTTAATAGATTAGGATATAATACTATAGAAAATGCTTGTGGTATAGTACATAATCATATGGGAGATGTTAATGAAAGACTTAGCTTTGAGTTTACTTATGATGAAGAAAAATGTACTAAATGTAAGATGTGCGAGAGAGTTTGTGCATATCAAGCGAGAAAATTGAATGATAAGATGGAATTGAATGAAGAAGAGTGTAGATATTGTGGACTTTGTATATCAGTTTGTAAACCAAAAGCACTTGGAAGAAAAATTTCATGTTCAGAGCTGAATGTATAGATTATTTTATAAAAAACAAAGTTTTAAATAAAAATAAGAAAGGCTATCTCAAAGAGATAAGCCTTTTTTGTTGTTGACCTTATTTTTGTTTATTTGTAGTTATTTTAGATATTAATTAGTTTTGAAGTAATAAAGTGAATCAATTTTGTTTAATTAAAATTTTAATAATTCTGATATATATGTTAACATTGTATAGCATTTGTGTAAAATGTTATAATAATTAATAGGGATGGTGATGCAAGTGCAAGAGAAGATTTTAGAGTTATTATATACTATAAATGAAGATGTAGTTAGCATAAAAAATGATATGTCGGAAGTAAAACAAGAAATAAATGTGTTAAAAGAAGATATGTCGGAAGTAAAACAAGAAATGACTGTAATGAAAGAAGATATGTCGGAAGTAAAACAGGAAATAAATGTATTAAAAGGAGATATGTCAGAAGTAAAACAGGAAATGACTGTAATGAAAGAAGATATGTCCGAGGTAAAACAAGAGATAAATATAATGAAAGAGGATATGTCCGAGGTAAGACAAGAGATAAATACAATGAAAGAGGATATGTCGGAAGTAAGACAAGAAATGACTGTAATGAAAGAAGATATGTCGGAAGTAAAACAGGAGATAAATGTATTAAAAGAAGATATGTCCGAAGTAAGACAAGAGATAAATATAATGAAAGAAGATATGTCCGAAGTAAGACAAGAAATGACCGTAATGAAAGAAGATACATCAGAGGTAAAACAAGAGATAAATGTAATGAAAAAAGACATGTCAGAAGTGAGACAAGAAATAACTGTAATGAAAGAAGATGTTTCCGAAGTTAAATCAGAAGTAAACTTTATGCAAAATAAAATAAATAACATTAATGAAGATATGAATGGAATTAAGGACGAGGTATCCATAGCAAATGAAAAATTATATGGAATTGAAATTAAGATTGATAGTCTAGAATGTGAAGATAAATCAATGAAAGAGATACAGATAGAACAGAATAATATTTTAGGAAGTTTATTACATAATTCTGAAATAAATAAAGCTACTCATGATAATATAGAACATAATATAGCATATATAAAAGGTGACACTAATTCTATAAAAGAGGATATAGCTGAAATAAGAAGAGACTTAAATTTAGTAGAGTTAGCCACTAGTAAAAATTGGAGTGATATTGTCAAACTAAAATCAGTAAAGTAGTATTTTAATTCACTAATTTATCATCCACAAACTAAGAATTTTATATAAAAGAATTTATAGTGTTCTTACTATTTATTATAAATTTTAGAAATGAAAATAAAAAATTGAGAAAAGACCGTTAAAAATTTGTTTTTAGGTCTTTTTTTTATGTAAATACAATTAATTTATAAAAATAAAACCTAAAATTTAGATGATAAAATCTAATAGAACGCTTGAAATAAGTAAAATTTTATCAATGAGAACATAAAAATTTTATACTATACAAATGTATGCAAATATTGGCACTAAAATTGCTCTATAAAAATTATAAATAGTAATATGAATAAAATTTTTACTATAAAAATAATATTACTATTTTGCTTATAGATATATATATCTATAAATAGATAGAAACTTGTATATTTTATGTTGCAGATACAAATATAGTAAAGGAGAGTACATTGGTACAACTGAGATACATAGCTTATTAAGTTTTTCTGTCTTATGAGAATTATATTATAAAATATTCATAAATATTTTGAGTTTAAATTAAATAATTATTTTATGCTTAGATTAATTGATATTTAATTAATTTAATAACAAAAACAGTGAAAGAGTAAATAATATTATTTACAGGGGGTAAAGCAAAGTATGTTAAATAAATTGTACTTTTGGCCCCGTACATAGAGAAATCTATGTAGGACACAACTTTAAAACCAGTAAATCCTAAAGCCTTGCAACTACAATAAAAGATAGAAAGAAACTTTTATGAATGTGGTGAAAACCAGAAACAATAGTGAGGATGGTATATGGTGAGAGCCTAAGTACTTAAAAATGGACATTTGGTCGCCAAGCCTAGAAATAGGAAGGTCAAACGACTATCTCGAGAGAGAGTACACTATAAGCGATTGATAGTGGAAACGGGTTGCTCTTAGCAGGTAATGCTGAAGATGAAGAAATAGTCTACGCTCATATGAAAGTATGAGGTCACTGGATTTGAAGTGACATCTATAAAGTAGCGTTTATAGGTAAATGTTTAAAACTTGAAACATGTAAATACTTATGAAAACTTATAACTTATAATGATTAAGATTGAAAGATTTAAATTGAATTAAATTTACTATAAAAAATTAAAAATTCATAGCTATAATACTCTTATATTTGTAAAGCATGGTATATAATGTATACAAAATTAAAGAATACATTTATTTGTTAATAATTAAATTTATTGCATCTGTTTTTTAAGACTAAAAACTTAAATATATGTTGGAGTATAGTTGATATTTATGAACAGCATTAATTTAATATATTAGATTTTTAAGTATTTATATAATTCAATAAGTTTTATGTAACGGGAGTTTTTATTATGAAAGCAAAAAGTACATCAAAATTTGAATTAGACGGAATACCACCACTAAAGGAAGCAATACCTTTAGGGTTACAACACTTAATGGCAATGGTAATAGGTAGTTGTTTACCAGCGATATTGATTGCAAATGCAGCTGGACTTAATCATAAGATGTCAACATTATTGATTCAAGCCGCATTAGTTTTTGCAGGATTATCAACTTTATTACAATTATATCCAATACCTTTGTTTAAAGGTTTTAAATTAGGAGGAGGAATACCAGTTATAATGGGAGCTACAGCTATGTTTATAGGAGCTGGGGTATCTGTTGCAAGTAAGTATGGACTACCAGTATTATTTGGCTCTCAAATAATAGCTGGTATAGTAATAATTATAATTGGTTTTGGTCTTAAAAAAATACGATTTATATTTACTCCAGCTGTATCAGGAACAATAGTTGCATGTATGGGTCTTGGACTTTTTCCAATAGCTATAAAAAACTTAGCTGGGGGTATGGGCAATGAGACTTTTGGGAATCCAATTAATTTTATAGTTGGAATATCTGTATCTCTTATGATATTAGGATTAAATAAATATGGAAAAGGATTATTTAAAGATGCATCAATATTAGTTAGCATAATTTTTGGATACATTTTATCATTAATTTTGGGTATAGTAAATTTTTCTTCAATTCAGGAGTTTACTTTGGTTGCACTTCCAAAACCACTTGCTTTTGGGCTAGATATAAGACTTGAAGTTGTTGTAATGTTTTCAATAATATATTTAGTTGAGATAGCTGATATAATGGGTGCTTGTACACTTTCTGCGGTAGGAGGGCTTAATAGACAAGTAACAGATGAAGAACTTTCTTCTGCTGTTTTAGGAAATGGAGTACTCTCTACAATAGGTGCATTATTTTCTGCAACTCCAATGGGGATGTTTGGACAAAATTCTGCAATCGTTTCCAATACAAAGGTTGTAAGTAAATTTGTACTAGCTATTGGAGGAATTGGATTATTTTTGGCAGGAATATCTCCTTTATTAGCTAATTTAATAAGAACAATTCCTCCCTGTGTGGTTGGAGGAGCAACACTCGTTATATTTTCAACTCTTACAACATCTGGTTTAAGACTTGTTAGTATGGATGGATTTAATCAAGAAAATAGCATGATATTAGGTCTTTCTATGGCTTCTGGTATTGGATTCATGGTAGCTCCTCAAGTTCTTGAAAAATTTCCAAAATTTATAGAGACATTACTTGCAGATTCAAGTGTAGTTTCAGGAGCAATGGTAGCCATAATAATTCAAGCTTTATATATGGTAAAATTTCCTGGAAATAAAAGTGATAAGGTTGAGGATAAAAATAAAAGTTTATAATGTAAAGGTTTAATATATGTGAATTAAATATACTACAATTATAAATATAAATAAAAGATTTATTAAAAACTTTTGTGTTTTAATAAGTTAATGATGGGGGGATAAGATGGTTACTATAAAGGAATATTCAGTTCCGCAGAGTTTAGAAGAAGCATATAAAATTTTAATTTCTAAAAAAAATAATGTTATTTTAGGTGGATGTGGATTTATAAAATTAAGTAATAAAAATATAGGAACAGCGATAGATTTAAAAGATATAAATCTAAATTATATAAAAGAGGATGAAAAAAATATTTTGATAGGTGCAGATACTTCACTTAGAAGTTTAGAAATTGATAAAACTATAAAAAATTACTGTAGTGGAATACTTTCAAGTGCTGTTTCTAATATAGTTGGTGTTCAATTTAGACAAGGGGCTAGAATTGGTGCAAGTGTATTTTCAAAGTATGGCTTTTCTGACTTAATACCAGCACTTTTGGTTGTTGGAGCGAAGGTGAGATTATACAATAAAGGAATACTAGAGTTAAGTGAGTTTTTGGATAGTGAATTAAGTAGGGATATATTGGTCGAAGTAATACTACCAAAAAAAGATGCAATAGCTGTTTTTGACTCAATAAGAAAATGCACAGGAGATTTTTCTGTATTAAATTCAGCAATGCTAAAAGAAAATGATACTTACAAAATAGCAATTGGGGCAAGACCTCAAAAAGCTAGATTAGCACTTGAAGCGAGTAATATATTAAATAAAGAAAAAGATATAGATAAGGCATCTATTGTTGCTAGTAAGGAACTTACTTATGGAAGTAATATGAGAGCTAGTAAAGAGTACAGAAAGGATATGGCAAGTGCATTAGTTAAAAGGATGTATAATGCTATTGAGGAGGGAATGTATAATGATTAATAAGGGGATAAGAAAGATAGATAGTACAGCAATTGTCACAGGAAAACCTCTATATACTGAAGACCTCATTATGCATAAAGATGTTTTGACATTAAAACTACTTAGAAGTCCACATGCTCATGCTAAGATAAAGAATATAGATACATCAAAAGCCGAAAAAATTCCAGGGGTTGTGGGTATTTATACGTATAAAGATGTACCACAGGTCAGATATTGTGTTCCAGGTCAAACAGAACCAGAAGCATCACCTTATGATAGAGTTTTACTTGAAGATACAGTTAGATTTATTGGAGATGAAGTAGCTTTAGTGGCTGCTGAAGATGAGAAAACAGCACTTAAAGCCTTAAAAATGATAAAGGTAGATTATGAGGTTTTAAAGCCTGTGTTTGATGCAAGAGAAGCAGAAGGAAATGAAGTTGTTATACATCCAGAAAAAGACATAGTAGAGCCATACCCTTTTGGATTGGATGCAAAAAATAATATAGTATCAAAAGAATTTTTTGAATTTGGAGATGTTGAAGCTAAGCTTAAAGAAAGTGATTTTGTGGTTGAATCTTCATACAAAACCCAAAGTCAATCGCATTGCATGATGGAAACTCATAGGTCATATTCATATAAAGATATAAATGATAGAATTGTTGTAGTTTCATCATTACAATCACCACACAATGTAAAGAGAATACTTAGAAAAGTATTGGGTATACCGTCTTCAAAAATAAGAGTAATTAAACCTAGAATAGGTGGTGGATTTGGAGGAAAGAATATAGCAGCAACAGATATATTTACTGCATTTGTTACTATGAAAACTGGTAGACCAGCAAAATTTGTATTTACAAGAAGTGAAACTTTTGTAGGTTCTAATAGTAGACATGAAATGTTTTTTGATGTTAAAGTTGGTGCAGATAAAGAAGGAAATTTAAAAGCAATAGAGCTAAAGTCATTAAACAATACAGGTGCTTATGGTGGGAATGGTGTCTCTGTTTCTTCCGAATCTGGACACAATACCTTACCAATATATAATGATATTGATGCTGTTAGATTTAATGCTAGAACAGTATATACTAATAGGTTACCAGCAGGAGCACTTAGAGGGTATGGTGCTACACAGGGAATATTTGCAATAGATAGTGCTATTGATGAATTGGCACATAAGATTGGAATGGACCCACTTGAATTTAGAATTAAAAATATAATAGATAGGTATACCAATGGAAAAGCAGCTGAAGACGAAATATTAAGTTGTGAGCTGAGACAATGTATAGAAAAGGGAAAGAAATTAATTAATTGGGATGATAAATATCCATGTAAAGATATAGGAAACAACAAAGTAAGAGCAGTAGGTATGGCAGTAGCAAATCATGGTTCTGGTATACCACGTGTAGATATGGCAACAGTCACTATAAGAATGGATGAAGATGGCACATATAAACTATTATCTGGTCTTGCTGACTTAGGTCAAGGGGCTGATACAATTCAAGCTCAAATTGCTGCGGAAGCTTTAAATACTACTGTAGATAGAATTTCTGTTTATACAGGTGATTCAGATTTATGTCCCTATGATACAGGAGCATTTGCTTCTTGTACAACAACGGTTACAGGAAATGCAACAATAAAGACAGCAAATAAATTAAAAGATATATTACTTTCAGTTGCAGAGTCAAAGCTAGGATTTAAAAAAGAAGATTTAGAGTTGGGAAAAGACAGGGTTTTTGTTAAAAATGATAATAGCAAGTTTGTTCTATTAGAGGAATTGGGTAGAGAATCTGTTGGAGGAATAGGATTTGCTAGTGATGATGTACCAGTAGTTTTGGAAGCAACAGAATCTTTTGGCATGTTGAAAAAAATAAAACCATTTATAGCAGGATTTGCAGAGATAGAATTAGATAAAAATACAGGCGAATATAAAGTCATAAATTTTGCATGTGTACCTGATTGTGGAACAGTTATAAATCCAACTTTAGCTAGAATACAAGTAGAAGGTGGTGTGATGATGGGTATAGGGTTTGCAATGTATGAAGACCCTGTATTTGATAAAGATGGGAGATTATTAACAGATAGTTTCCTACAGTATAAAGTTCCTACAAAAAAAGAAGTTGGAAATATATTGGTAGATTTTGCTGAGAATTTCGACCCAGGAGGTCCTTATGGTGCTAAATCATTAGGAGAAATAGTTATACATACACCAGCACCAGCTATAGCAAATGCAATATTTAATGCTACAGGAGTTCGTTTAAGAGAGCTTCCTATGACTTTTGAAAAAGTTTATATGGGTATGAAAAATAATAATAAACAATTATAATAAATAATAAGGTGTATAAAAGCAAGTAAATTTAAATTATTTTGTAAAATAAAGTAATTAAATGGACATTATATATGGTGTTTTGTAAAAATACCGTATATAATGTCTAGTAGAGTATATTCTAAAGGAGGTGAGTTCATGTCAAACAGAATAAAAAATATACACTATGGAACTCAGAGACAACAATTAAAAAACTTAACTAAAAAAGAATATCAAGCTCTACGAGAGATGTGCTTCTTAGCTAAGAACTTATATAATGTTGGTACATATAATGTAAGACAGCATTATTTCAATCAAGGAGAACATCTTAACTATGAAGCTAATTATCATGTATGCAAAGAAAATGAGAACTATAAGCTTCTCAATAGTAATATAGCGCAACAAATATTAAAAGAAGTAGACAGTTCGTTTAGGTCATTTTTTGGGTTAATTAAATTAGCCAAAGAAGGAAAATATGACTTTAGAGGGATAAAATCACCTAAATATTTAGATAAAGAAGGGTTTTTTAGCATAATAATAGGTCAAATAAGAATCAAAGAAGATGGGATTTTAAATGTACCTATGTCTCCAGCATTTAAAAAACTATATGGGAAAGTAAGTATAAAAGTTCCACAAAATATACTAGAGAAAAAAATTAAAGAAATAAGAATAATACCTAAACATAAAGCTAGGTTCTTTGAAATTCAGTATTGTTATGAAATACCAAAATCAGAGGAAGTTTCAAATCAAAAAAATGCACTAGCTATAGACTTGGGTTTAGAAAATTTATGTACATGTGTTACCAATTTAGGTGATAGTTTTATCATAGATGGAAAAAGGCTAAAATCTGTGAATCAGTGGGCAAACAAACAGAATGATAAAATAGAAGCCTTAAAATTAAAAAAGAATATAACTGCAATAACAAGAAAACAATTTAAAGTTTGGAATAAGAGAAATAATCAAGTTAAAGACTATGTAAATAAAACCTGTTTTTATATAATTGATTATTGTGTAAAAAATAATATTGGAAATTTAATTGTAGGATATAATGCTAAGTTAGAAAAAAGTGATAATATGGAGAGAAAAATATATAGAAATTTTATAAGAATCCCATTTGGAGAGATAAAAGGAAAATTAGAATATCTGTGTAAAATAAAAAATATCAATTTTATTAGGCAAGAAGAAAGCTATACTAGTAAATCAGATTTTTTTGCTGATGATTTTCTACCTGATATCAATGTGGACAATGTTAAAAAATATGACTTTAAAGGGGAAAGAATAACACGTGGACAGTACAAATCCAGTGTTGGAATCATTATAAATGCAGATGTAAATGCGAGTCTTAATATACTAAAAAAATCACAAGTAGTTAATTTATCTAATTTACAGAATAATCCTCAAATATTAAAGCAACCACAGAGAGTAAGAATATCTTAATTATATTTAAAAGATAAACTGATAGCGTAAGCTTACAGCTTAGCGGCGAATTGGATCCGCCTTGTTGTTTACAACAGAATCTATTTACTTTCGAGTTTATGGAATTTCAAAAATCACTTTTACTAAAAAGGTCTAACTATAATAATTAAGAGATTAGAAAACTGGTTATAAGAGGTGAAAGTGTGGAACTATCAAATATAATAGAAAAGAATGAAATAATAACTGTAGTTGGAGCAGGAGGAAAAACTTCGTTTATAAACTATTTTGCAAATTTTTATAGAGATAAATTGAAAGTTCTCCTTACAACAACAACTAAAATATATGTACCAAACGATTATGACAATATAATTATTACAATAGATGGAACTGTTATTCCATCTATTTGTCATGGAATAACAGTATGTGGCAGTTATATAAATAATGAAAATAAATTAGTAAGTATTGATTCCTCTATTTTGGATGAAATTGTAGACCAATTTGATTTAGTTTTAATAGAGGGAGATGGCTCAAAGAGAAAAAAACTTAAAGGTTGGAATGCTAAAGAACCAGTAGTATATCATAAAACTACAAAAACCATAGGGATATTAGATATAACATCATTTGGAATGAATATTAATGAAGAGAATATACATAGAGTAGAAATATTTAAAAAAATAGCAAATTTAGATACAAGTAGTATTAGTAGTAGTTCTACAGTAAGTATTGAAAACTTAAAAAATATAGTATTAAATCCAAATGGATTATTTAAAAATTATTCTGGAAAAAGAGTATTATTTATTAATAAAGTTGAAAATGAAAAATATAAAAATTTAGCTATAAAATTAATAGAAAATATTAAAGAATATGAAAGTGAAATAGAGATATTTTATGGAAGCTTAAAACAAAAATTTTGTGTAAGATATTGAAGTATTAAAATAGTTTATATGATATTATATATATAGATAATATCAATAGAGATATTATAAAAATCATAGAACTATCAATATATTATAAATACCAAGGATGATATATATGATAAATGCAGTGATAATGGCATCAGGCTTTGCCAGAAGAATGGGAGCAAATAAACTTTTATTAAATTATAAAGGCTGTTCTATAATAGAACATGTATTTAGAGAAGTTAGCAAGATTGATTTTCATCAAGTTGTAGTAGTAAGTCAATATGAAGAGGTTTTGTTATTGTGTAATAAATATGGTTTTGAATATATAGATAATAAAAATGCAAATATAGGTCAAAGTGAATCTATAAAATTAGGAGTTTTAAATAGCTCAAAATGTAATGGTTATATGTTCTTTGTAGGAGACCAGCCATTTATTGATAACTTATATATAGATAAAATTATAAATACTTTTAAATTAGATAGAGATTTTATAGTAATTCCAAGATACAAAGATATGTGTGGAAATCCAGTCATATTCCCATATAGTAAGAAAGAAGAATTGTTGGCACTTAAAGAAGATGAAAAAGGTAAAACCATTTTAAAAAATTCATCAAAAATAAAGTATGTAGAAGTTCCTAAAGAAATGTTATTTGATATCGATACAAAAATGGATTATGAGAGAATTGGGGGTAAATTATGAAGCTAATAAAAACTATAGATGCTGTTGGACAAGTTTTATGTCACGACATAACTCAAATAATACCTGGAGAATTTAAAGGAAGAAAATTTAAAAAGGGCCACATAGTAAAAGAAGAAGATATTCCAGTGTTATTATCTCTTGGTAAAGATAATTTGTATGTATGGGAAAAGTCAGAAGGAATGGTTCATGAAAATGAAGGCGCATTGTTTTTAAAAGAACTAACTGCTGGAGAAAATTTAGATTTTAGTGAAATAAAAGAAGGGAAAATAGATTTTATAGCAGCATGTGATGGTCTATTAAAGATAGATGTTGATGCACTTTTTGATTTGAATTGTGTTGGAGAAATAATGATGGCTACTCTTCATAATAATTTTATAGTAAATAAAGGTTTAAAAGTAGCTGGAACAAGAGTGATACCTTTGGTTATAGATGAGAAAAAATTAGAAGATGCAAAAAAAGTAGTTGGTAATAGAAAAATAGTAAATGTAGTACCTTTTAAACCTAAGAAAGTAGGAATTGTTACTACAGGAAATGAAGTGTTTTATAGCAGAATTGTTGATAAATTTGGACCCGTAATAGAAGAAAAAGTAAAAGGCTTTGGTTGTGAAGTTATAGGACAGACTATATGCCCAGATGATAAAGAGATTATAAAGAGTGCAATAAAAGAATTTATAAGTCAAGGAGCAGAACTTATCTGTTGTACTGGTGGGATGAGTGTAGATCCAGATGATGTTACACCAACAGCTATAAAAGAAACTGGAGCTGATTTAGTGACATATGGTTCACCAATATTACCAGGAGCTATGTTTTTACTTGCTTATTATGGAGAAGTTCCAATTATGGGTATACCAGGATGCGCAATGTATCACAAAACTACAGTATTTGATATAGTTTTATCTAGGGTTTTAATTGATGAAAAGCTTGATAAGTATGATATAGCTAGATATGGTCATGGTGGCCTTTGTATGAACTGTGATGTATGTACTTATCCTGCATGTAATTTTGCTAAAATATAAAGTTATTAAAAAAGAGTATTTACAAATTAAGTACTCTTTTTAAATATGAAACAAAACAGCTAGAATGATGTTTTAAAAAAAGCATATTTATTTAGAAATTATAATAACTTATTTTCAATGTGTAAAAGAATGAATAAAGTTGCAATTTGATTTCTTTATAAGTATAATATAAGAGATTGTTAATTTTTATAAATTTACAATTTTTAGTATTATTTTAATAAATATTTCACAAATTTAGTATAAAAAATATACTATTTACGTGATAATATATAATAAAAATGTTATCAAAGTTTTATGATAAAATAAATTATGAGCAAAAAGAAAGGAAAATATATTAATGTTACAAGTTACAGGTGTTGGACTTAGATTTGGTGATAAGGAACTATTTAAAGATGTTAACTTAAAATTCACTAAAGGTAATTGCTATGGAATAATAGGAGCTAATGGTGCGGGAAAATCTACTTTTTTAAAAATATTATCAGGAGAAATAGAGCCTAATACAGGTAGTATATCTATAACTGATAAAGAAAGAATGTCAGTTTTAAAACAGGACCACTTTGAATATGAAGAAGAAACTGTTTTAAATATTGTTATAAGAGGTCATGAGAGACTTTGGAACATAATGAAAGAAAAAGATGCATTGTATATGAAGGAAGACTTTAATGAAGAAGATGGGATAAAAGCTGCCGAACTTGAAGGTGAGTTTGCAGAGCTTGACGGATGGGATGCAGAAACTAATGCTGAGAAAATACTTATGGGTCTTGGTATAACGAAAGATATGCATTACAAACAAATGAAGGAACTAGTTGGTGGGGAAAAGGTTAAGGTATTGTTAGCACAATCACTTTTTGGTAAGCCTGAAATACTATTAATGGACGAACCTACAAACCACTTAGATTTTAAATCAATAAACTGGTTAAATAATTTTATAATGGATTTAGAAGAATCTATAGTTATAATAGTATCACATGATAGACATTTCCTAAATCAAATATGTACTAATATAGTTGACGTAGATTTTGGTAAAATACAAATGTACGTTGGAAACTATGATTTCTGGTATGAGTCAAGTCAATTGGCTTTACAACTGGCTAAGGACCAAAATAAAAAGACTGAAGAAAAGATAGCTCAATTAAAGGAATTTATAGCTAGATTTAGTTCTAATGCTTCAAAGGCTAAACAAGCAACATCAAGAAAGAAACAGTTAGAGAAATTAGAAGTTGAAGATATACAACCATCAAGAAGAAGATATCCATATGTAGGATTTACACCTGCAAGAGAAATTGGGAATGAAGTTTTAGAAGTACACAATTTAACTAAAACTATAGATGGGGTTAAGGTTCTTGATAATGTGTCATTTAGATTGGATAGAGATGATAAAGTAGTATTTATGGGAGATGAAATAGCTACTACTGCACTTTTCAACATAGTTATGGGAGAACTTGAACCAGACAGTGGAGAGTATAAATGGGGAGTAACTACTTCTCAAGATTATCTTCCAAAAAATCATAATAAGTTTTTTGACGGAGTAGAATATTCTTTGGTTGACTGGCTTAGACAGTTCTCTGAAGAAAAAAGTGAAAGTTTTATAAGAGGATTTTTAGGTAGAATGTTATTCTCAGGTGAAGAAGCATTAAAAGAAGCTCAAGTTATATCTGGAGGAGAAAAGGTTAGATGTATGCTTAGTAAGCTAATGCTTTCAAATGCAAATGTACTTGTATTAGATGACCCTACTAACCACTTAGACCTAGAAAGTATAACTTCTGTAAATAAAGGACTTGAAAAGTTCCCAGGAGTGCTTTTATTTACTTCTCATGACCATGAATTTATATCTACTATAGCAAATAGAATTATAGAGATAACTCCAAATGGAATAATGGATAGAAAAATGGACTTTGATGAGTATTTAGAAAGTAAAGAGATACAAGACCAATTAGCTAAAATGTATGGAAAAGATAAATAATTATTAGTATAAAACCTTTTAATATTTGAGACATGCTATGCATGAGTGTGTAAATTTTTAATCAAATATTAGGAGGTTTTTTATGTTGTTTAAACATGTTTATTAGCAGAATAGAGTAATATTTTGTATATTAAGAATTTAAATATAATATAGTAGATGATATAATAAAAATATATAACATTTTGGGGGGAATAGATTATGGTTAAGAAAAGGTTAGTAGCTGTAGTATTGAGTTTAGCTATGATTAGTGTAGGGAATTTTTCATATGCTCACTCAGGAGGGCATAATTCATCAGGAGGTCATCATAATAAAAATAAATCAGAGTTAACACGTTATTATTGTGGAGGACATTCAGCACATCAACACAATAAAGGTTTTTGTCCTTATGCTAGTACAAAAGAAAATTCTGGAGTAACAATATCTTCAGTACATAACGAAAAAAATCATAAAAACTATTTTGCAGAAAAAGGGTATAATAAAGGTTATGAAGATGGGTGTAAAGGGCTTTATAATTTAAGTGTCACAGAAGCCAAATCTGATAATTTATATGAAAAAGAGATTTTAAAAAGTTCATATGAAAAAGGATATTTAATTGGATACAATGAATATAAAGCAAAAAAAGTAGATGATGTAATGAAGAAGATGTTAGATATTCCAATGTTAGCAAGTATATAATAATATAGTATTTAAAAAGATATTTTCTATAAGGGAATATCTTTTTTATTGTAAAGTATAATTTTTCGTAAAAAAGTATAATAACTGAGGCGATAAATTAAAATAAAACAGATTATTTAAGTAGTTATTAATTTGAGATAGATACATTTAATATTAATGAATCTATCTCAATAAGCTAAGCTAATTTAAAGCTAAGATAAATTAATATTAATTAGCATTAAATAAACTTTCAGAAATTTTGTCAGAAGCCTCTTTATCCATTTCTTTAAGTACATGAGAATAAACGCTTAGAGTAGTACTTATATTTGAGTGTCCTACTCTCTCGGATATAACCTTTATAGGTACTTTAGAATTTATAAGTAAAGTAACATGTGAGTGTCTTAAATCATGGAATCTAATATGAGGTAATTCATTCTTTTCTAAAAATCTTTTAAATTTTTTACTCATAACATCTTCAGCAATAGGTTCACATTTCTTATTGAAAAACAACAAATTATTATTATTTCTAATGGAAGATTTTAATAAATTTTTATTCTGTTTTATTTTATATTCTTTTAATAAAGACATTAATTCTTTGGGAGAAGATATTTTTCTAACAGAGCTTTCTGTCTTTGGCTCTTTGAGAATAACAGAACCATTAATTCGGGAAGTTATCTTATTTACTGTTATTGTATTTTCTTCAAAATCAATATTATCCCAAGTTAGACCTAAAACTTCTGAAATTCTAAGACCTAATCCAATAGCCAAATTAATAGGTAATTCCATTTCTGTATTTTTTGCTAAATCTAATAATTTTATCATTTGTTCTCTATCATAAATCTCATTTTTAAATTTTTTATATCTTGGAGCCTTTATACTATCCATAACATTTTCTTTTATTAATTTGAGTCTATAAGCTCTTTTTATTGCAAGTTTCAATATATTTATATGAATCTTAATTGATTGAGGATTTAGTTTATAAGATAGTTTATCTATGTAGTTTTGTATGTGAACCGGATGTAAGTCTTGTATTTTATATTTTCCAATAGATGGATTAATGTAATTCTTACAAATACTAACATAATTATTATATGTAGCTAAAGATATATTTTCACTATATTTATTTAGAAAATCTAATAGAAATTCTGACACTGTAATTTCGCTTGGTACTAAAAAACCATCATTATATAAGCTTTCTTTTACCTCATTTAGTCTTTTACTTGCTTCCCTTTTTTTATCAAAAGTACCCATATTTTTTTGTTTTCTTTTACCTGTCTTTTCATCTTCAAATTCCAGGTAAACAACATAGTTTTTATTTCTTTTTCTAATAAATGCATTCATATGTAACCCACCAATCAAAATTTTATACATTTATTATAACATATATATATCACAAAATAATTTTGAAATAGAGTTGCATACATTTTAATACATTGTATATATTTATTTAAAAAATGTATATATTATGTCAAATATTAGAATTTTAATTTGATAATCTGTTATACTTATAGAATAGATATTTATCTTTATATTAATAGATTGTGTGTTTAATTTTGAATAAAAATATAAATTTTTTGTATTAATAAATTTGGATGAGATATTTTAAATAAAACCTTTGACTCGAAAAGTCTATTAATATAGTATTTAATTATGTAGAAGTTTGAGAGGAGTGTAAAATCATATGACTATTACTAAGATACCACCAGCAGAATTAAAAGTCATGAAATTTATTTGGAGTTCAGATTTTACAGTAGCATCAAAAGATGTCATTGAAGCTATGGAAAAACTATATAATTGGAAGCAAACTACAACACTAACACTTTTATCAAGATTAGTAAATAAGCAATTCTTAAGTGCAAGAAAAATTGATAGACATACACATTATACAGTTCTTATTGGAGAAGAAGAGTATTTACATTTTGAAACAAAAACTTTTTTAGATAATATGCATGGAAGTTCTATTGAGAGTTTTATGAAATCCTTGTTCAAAAAGGGGGTAAATGAAGAAGAATTGAACTCTGTTGAAAAATGGGTTAAGGATATTAAAAAAGATGAATAATTTGGTGTAGTTAATTATCATAAAATAAATAGTTTTTACAATAATTAGTTAAATGAATCAAATATAAAGTTTTATGTAAAATTTGTGATTTTTATAAATATTTTTGTCTTGTTATTTAATATTAATACAATAAGTTTGATGTAAAATCAAACCTGTTTGAATTTAATTTATATTGGGTTTGTCATTAATATTATTTTAGTTTGATATTGTATACGAATTTAAAAGTCAGAATTTTTGTATATTAATCATGTAAATTAATTGTTTTAGATATAAAGGGCATAATTTTATTTTTGTTTTGATTATTTCTAGGGTAAGATAAGTATACAATAGATTGTATTAAACATGCTTATATTGATAGATTTGAGATAAATATTGAGATATATTAATAATTATTAATATAAAAAAGTTCCTAGTTTTTAGGAACTTTTTTATTTGATTAATACAGAGTATGAGTTTTTGCTTCAGCTATAGCTCTTGCTGCACTTTTAGGTTTTTCAGTATTTTCTTTTTTGTAAAATTTAATCACTTCTTCTAAATCTTTATTTTCAATATTATGTTTTTTGTTTTCAAGAATATAATTTACAATTGATTCATTTATCAAATCTGTCAAAATATTATTTTCGTCATTAGTTATCTTAGACATTTCTTGTAATAAAATTTCATTAACTTCTACTGTAATTTGTTTTGTATTTTTTATCATATCAACCACCTCTTAAGAAAATTATATCATCTCAAAAAAATAAATTCAATATGTTTTAAAATTATAGAATTTTAATTCTTAAATTCTAAAAAAGAGAAAATTAGATAAAGTAGTTTTAGATTTTAAAAGATTAATAAAAAATATTTAAAGATAAAAGCTTTATTCTATATGATTCTAAGATAGAGGATTTATAAGTGTTTAAGGTGAATTAAATATAAGACAACTTCTTAAAGCAAATGGGTGTGGTATTTAAATCTAAATGTAGACATATAATATTAAATATGCTAATATATCAAAATAATAAGGGGGGAATTTATGAAGCTTAAAGAAGCATTGATTACATGTGTTGTATGTAGTGTATGTTTAACTCCATTATTGGTAAATGGAGAAACAAAAATAGATGCAGATCATTGTAAAGAATCTATAGTAAATATAGATACTATAGTAAAGTCAGGTAAAAGCTTTAATTCCAAGTATAATCAAGGTATGGAAGATTATAAAAATAGTGATGAGTATAAGTTGAAAGTACAAAAGGAGAAACTACAAAATCAGTTAGGTATTAAAATAAAGAAGTTAGTACCTATAACTTTTGAAGTTAGTTATTACACAAGTCTTAATCAAGAAAATGGATATGGAGCGATAACTGCTACAGGAGATGATTTAGAAGATGGTTTTGTAGCAAACAATCACTTAAGTTTTGGAACTAAGATTATTGTAGATGGAAAATTAAAAACTGTTATGGATAGGGGGTCTAGTAAGTATTTTAGTAATTCTAATGCAATAGATGTATTTGTGCCCAAATGGAGTAATGAAAGTGAATCAGAGTACTATGATAGAGTCAATAATATGGGAAGACATTACAAAAAAGGCTACATTATTGTTGAAGAATGATGTTCTTTGAAGTAATATGTATTGATTGTAGTATTTAATATATATATAATAAATATAAAACTATTAGTACAATGAGATATATTACTAGGAGGGCAATATGGAACAATCGTTTATAAATGGAAAAGTAAACTTATTAATAGAAAATTACAAAGCATTAAATGAAGTTAAAGGTTCTTGGCAAATGGGATTGATACAACATAGTTGTGCACTTGCATTTACCCTTAAGAACAAGAGAATAAGTCCTAGATTAGTGGAAGAACGAATAGAGCTTATTAAAAAAAATACTGGATTATTCTCTAATTTTAGAGGATATAATATGTTTTATATGGCAACACTACTTTCGTTTGAATCAAATCCAGAAAGTAGTTTTAAGATGATTTTAGATATATACAAAGAACTTAAAAGTGAAAAGTTTTGGGGCGATACATATTTACCACTTACAGCATCAATAGTTTATGAAAATAGAGAGAAAATGGATTATCTTACATGTATATCAAAAATGAAAATAATATATGATTACATGAGGAAAAAACATCCATTTCTAACTTCTAGTGATGACTATTGTAATATAGCACTTATTGCAATTCATTCAAAAAATTTAGATGAAGATTTAGAATACATAGAAAAATGTTATGAATTTCTAAATGAAAATGGTTTTTATAAAGGAAATGATTTACAAGCATTATCCCAAATTCTTTTATTTAGTGATGATAGAACTATGCTTAAATGTAAAAAGACTATTGAACTTAAAAAAGCATTTAAAGAAAATGATTGTAAAATGAATTATTATGGATATCCAATAATAGGAGCAATTTCATTATTAGATTATAGAGAAGATGAAATAATAGAAGAGATAAAAAATGTTTCAAATAAACTTAAAGAAGAAAAAGGCTTTGGAAATTGGTCTTTAGGAAAAAGTAATAGAGTAATGATTAGTTCTGCTATTGTAGCTTCAATTTATGCAGATTTGATACGAAATGAGAATAATATAGGCTCTATAACTAATAATATATTTTTAAATATTGTTGTTGCTATTCAAATTGCATGTGTAATGGCAGCAACAAGTGCAGCTATAGCATCTTCTTCATCAAATTAATAAGATTTATTGAAGTTGGATATATTAAATTTAATAATACAATTTATATGTTTAAAAAGAAGATAGTATTACATTTTAATTAACTGTGATATTATATAATATGAAACATATAATTAATATATAGATTTTAGGCAATAAATACTACATACAATATAGGGAAAGTAGAATAGTACATCTACTTTCCTTTTTTGATTGAGTAAGTTATTTTGGAAAAAATTATGTAAAACTATTTAAGTTTTATATTGTATTTTTTTTTAGATGTACTAAAATAAACTTATAAAGAAAATAAAGTTTATAAATAATTAAGTGCATATTAAAAATAAGGGGGAAGTTAAAATGGATCAAAATTTAAATTGGCTTAATGAAAAAAGAATAGAAAAAACAATAAAATCTTTGGAAAACAATAATATGAAAGGGTATTTAGTAAGTAACAAAGAAGAGCTTCTTAAAAAAATTGAAGAAATAGTTAAAGCAGGTTCTCTAGTAGGATGTGGAGGTTCTATGACCTTATTTGAAACAGGAGTGATTGATTTTATAAGAGAAAAATATAATTTTCTTGATAGATATGCAAAAGATATCAAACCAGAAGAAATGAAAGAAATATATAGAAAGTCATTTTCTGCAGATGCTTATTTTACAAGTACTAATGCGATAACAGAGGATGGAGAACTTTACAATTTAGATGGGAATGGGAATAGAGTTGCTGCTATGATATATGGACCTGATAAAGTAATAGTTATAGCAGGAGTAAATAAAATAGTTAAAGATGTAGATGAAGCTATAAAAAGAACAAAAACAATAGCTGCTCCAGCCAATTGTAAAAGATTAAGTACAAATACTGGATGTAAGACTACTGGTATATGTATAGACTGTTCAAGTCCAGGAAGAATATGCTGTAGTTATACACTTATAAAAAGACAATTAACACCAGAAAGAATACATGTGATTTTTTTAAATGAAGATTTTGGATACTAAAAGAATAAAATGAGTAAGGAGAAATAATGAAAAAAGTAAAACTTATATACAATCCTAATTCAGGTGAAAAAAAGATATTATCAAATTTAGACACTATCATAGAATTATATCAAGAAAAAAATTATTTATTGATACCCTATAGATTAACTATTAAAGAACCTGTAAAGAATGCATTTAAGGAAGTTGATAGTTCTTATGAACACATATTGATAGCTGGTGGTGATGGTACTGTAGATTTAGTAGTAAATGCAATGAAAGAATTAGACATAAAAATTCCAATTGGAATTTTGCCTACAGGAACTGCAAATGATTTTTCAAATGCTCTTCAAATTTCATTTGATATAAAAGAAGCTATAAATGAAATCATAAATTCAAAACCAAAGAAAATAGACATAGGGAAAGTCAATAATAAGTACTTTATAAATGTTGCAAGTGCTGGTATGTTTACGGATGTATCACAAAGGATAAACACAGACTTAAAAAATTCATTTGGAAGAATTTCTTATTATATAAAGGGAATAGAAGAAGCATTGTATATGAGGAAATTTAAGATAAAAGTATCTTCTGAGGAAATGTATTATGATGGAGATATGTATCTTATGTTGATTTTTAATGGCAAAACAGCAGGAAATATAAATCTAGCATATAAGGCTGAAATAGATGATGGATATTTGGATGTAATTATTTTTAAAGGAATGCCAATACCAAAATCAATACCAGTTTTGATAAGTGTGCTTAGAGGTGATTATTTAGATCAATATAATGGAAATGAAATACTATACTTTAAAACTAAAAAGGTGCATATAGAATGTGAAGATTCACTTATAACAGATATTGACGGAGAAAAAGGACCAGATTTTCCTCTTAACATAGAATGCATAAAAGATGGAATAGAAGTCATGGGAATCTGTAGTGAAAAAAGTTAATCATTTAAAGTAAATGATGAAGACTCAAATAAAAAATTACTTCTAACTAAGTTTATTTATAGTAGAAGTAATTTATATTTTAAGTCTTCATTTTTTGATTGTAAGATTATTTACCTGGTTTAAAAGAACTTTTTAGAGGAACTATTCTATTAAATACAAATTTTTCATCAGTTGTATATTTATTATCTATACTAAAGAATCCATTTCTAACAAATTGGAATTTATCAAAAGGTTTAGCATCTTTTATCTGTGTAGGTTCAACAAAACCTTGTAATATTTCCAATGAATTAGGATTTATTTGTTCTAAGAAATGTTTACCTTCATTTTCAGGTATATCATCAAGAATTAATGGTTCAAATAATCTAAATTCACATGGTATAGCTGATTTAGCATCAACCCAATGTATTGTAGATTTTACCTTACGTCCTGTAAAGCCAGAGCCACTCTTAGTTTCAGGGTCATAAGTACCATGTATTTCAACTACATTTCCATTTTCATCCTTAATTACATCAGTACATTTTACAAAATAAGCACCTTTTAAACGGACTTCATTTCCTGGGAAAAATCTAAAATATTTCTTAACAGGTTCTTCCATAAAATCATCTTGTTCTATATACAATTCTCTAGAGAAAGGAACTAATCTCTTTCCTTGAGATTCATCTTTAGCATTATTCTCTATTTCAAGCATCTCAATCTTATCTTCTGGGTAATTAGTTATAATAAGTTTTAAAGGTCTTAAAACTCCCATAGTAAGAGGAGCCTTTGGTTGTAAGTTTTCTCTTAGGAAATAATCAAGCATTTGACTATCTACCGTAGAGTTAACTTTTGATACCCCTATTTCACTACAGAAATTGCGCAATGCTTCTGCAGTATATCCCTTACGTCTGATTCCGGATATTGTAGGAACACGAGGGTCATCCCAACCATCAACAATACCCTCATCTACAAGTTGTTTTAATTTCCTTTTACTCATGACAGTATTATTTATATTAAGTCTAGCAAATTCTATTTGTCTAGGTATATTTTCCATCTCACATTCTTTAACAAACCAATCATAAAGAGGTCTTTGGTCTTCAAACTCTAAAGTACATATAGAGTGAGTTATTCCTTCAATTGCATCTTCAATTGGATGAGCAAAAGCATACATAGGATATATGCACCATTTATCTCCTGTATTATGGTGTGTTGAATGAGATATTCTATATATAATTGGGTCTCTAAGGTTTATATTTGGAGAAGACATATCTATTTTGGCTCTTAATGTTTTTTCACCATCTTTAAATTCACCATTTTTCATTCTTTCAAATAAATCAAGGTTTTCTTCAATAGTTCTGTTTCTATGAGGACTTTCTTTTCCTGGTTCAGTTAGAGTACCACGATATTCTCTCATTTCCTCTTGTGTCAAATCACATACATAAGCTTTACCCTTTTTTATTAGTATTAAAGCTCTCTTATACATTTCATCAAAGTAGTTAGATGCAAAATTTAACTCGTTCCAATCAAATCCTAACCACTTTACATCTTCTTTTATGGACTCTACATATTCAACATCCTCTTTTAATGGGTTTGTATCATCAAATCTTAAATTAGCTTTTCCATTAAACTCCTTAGCTAATCCAAAATTAAGACATATACTTTTTGCATGACCAATATGTAAATATCCGTTTGGCTCAGGTGGAAAACGAGTTATGATACTGTCATGTTTTCCTGTTTCTAAGTCGTTTATAATAATATTCTTTATAAAGTTAGATGAGTTCGTTTCATTTGACATATTCTATACCTCCTATTTAATTTGATTATAATACAGAACACTACACTGTATTGCATAATATTAATTTTAATCCAAGATTAGAAAAAAATAAAGGTGTAATTAAGAGTATTATGCAAAATATTAACTTTTATACTAAAAACATGTTTTTACAGTTTATTTACAAAACATTAGATTGGTTGAATTAATTTTTAAAAGACTGTATTATAGTATGTATATTGTTAAGAATATTATGTGAAGTTAGTTATCTAAATTTATTTTAAATCTGATGACAGATTTGTAAAGGAGACGATTATGGGAAAGGTTGCAAAGATTTTGTTAAGTTTAATTGTTATTGTTTTAGTACTTGCAGGAATTGTTGTATATATCTTGACACCAAAAGAAAGATATGATGTTAGTTCACAAAATAATAAAATCATAGATGAAGAATATTTATCAAAAGGCTCATATATAAATTCTATGGAGGTAGTAAAAAATCCACTTAGAATGGTTGGAAAAATATCTGTTTCAGAGGAAGAGTTTAAAAATTTAATATATACATTGATGCAGAAGCATGGAATTAATGAACTTGAAAATAATTTTGTTGAAATGAAAAATGGTAAAATAAAGGTAGCAGGACCATATAAGGTATTTGGTTTGGTAAATAGTCAATATGAACTTGAATTGAGACCTACTTTAAAGGATGGAAACTTAGTTGTAAGTCTTGAGAATGTGAAAATTGGAAAATTTAAACTAAGTGATAAAATGCTAGAAAAAATATTAAGTAACTACAATAAAAAAGTTCCATTTGAGGTTAATGGAAATAAGATTACTTTGGAAAAAAGTTATCTTTACCCAATAACACTTAAAAATATATCTATAAAAAAAGGAAATGTTGATTTGGATATGGAAGTAGAAATAGATTTAAAATCACAAATAAATGGGGCATTAGGATATTTAAAGGACTCTGGAAAGGTTCAAGATATACTAAATCATCTGATTAATTTGAAGAAAACATCTGTTGGTTAAAAATATAGAAAACTTATATTTATATTTTTATTATATTATATAATATTAAAGTACCTTAAAATCAAAATTTGTAAAACCACATTTATTATGTTAGAATATCTTATGATATTAAATTGTAAGTGTATAATATTATTTAGTTACTAGATTGGGGGGAAATGATGAATAAAGTCTATATTGTAACAACATATACAGGAACTATATTATCTTACTTAATAAGGAATATAAGTAAAAAGCTGTATACACATGTGTCAATATCATTAAATGAAAATCTAAAACCAATGTATTCTTTTGGAAGGCTAAATCCAAGGAATCCATTTATTGGAGGATTTGTTGAAGAAAATATAAATCAAGGATTATATGCTATAAGAAAAAACACTGTGTGTAGGGTATATTCGTTAGAAGTAGATAATTTACAATATGAAAATCTATATAAAAATATAAAATTAATTAGTGATTATAGAGCAGATTACTATTACGATACAATGGCATTAATATATTTACTAATGAATATTCAGAGACAATCTGAATATAAATATGTATGTTCAAATTTTGTTGCTGACATGTTAGAAAAAAGTGAGATAGACATTTTAAATAAACAAGCATTTGAAGTAACGCCAAATGATTTTTATAATTTATCTGGCTTAACCTTAGAGTATGAAGGTTTATTATCAGAATATAATTCTAGACAACATTCTTATGTATCAAAAATCGCAAACATTTAAAAACTTGATTTAGAGTTTTTCATATAAAAAAATATTGCTAGATAATTAGGCTGAAGATAGTAGTTTAACTTCGATAGGATTAAGAATTTGTAAATCTTAGTTAGAATACTTTCTTCAGTTTTTAAATTTCTGCTAATATTTGTATTTTTATAACATTTTTGGATATATATAATACAGAATAGTGCAAAAATCCCACTCCTTTAGGTGCGGGATGGATAGCACAAACAGTGTATAAAAAGTATTTATACATACACGTATAATATTAAATATAGTTGAATAAGCAGAACTATAAATATATAAAGATATCTTAATATATAATAAATATGATAAATATTTATTTTTTGTAAATATATGGATATAATAGTAATAATAACATTTTTTAGAGAGGAGTATTAAATGAAACGATATCTTAAAACATATGGAGTTGCATTAATAATTGTAATAATTTATGCATTTATTAAATTACCTGTACTAAGATTAGATTTTACATCTTTATTTTCAGTAGGAATAATTTTCTTTGTTGTAGCAGGAATACTAGATATGATGTTAGATAGAAATGAAAGAGCATCTAAAATGGCTAAATATAATTTTTCAATAGCAATAGCTTTGCTTGTGTATATTGTAGTAGTTCCCTTTATAACTTCTACACCTGTACTTCATGCAAAATCATATAGAGAACTATTGGGAAAAGTAACTGAAAGTAAATTTACTGATGACATTAGCCCTGTCAGTGTAAATGACATTCGTCTTGTAGATGAAGATATGGCAATGAAATTAGGTGACAAAAAGCTTGGAGAAGTTCCTGCAATAGGGAGTGTATCCAAATTAGGAAAATTTCATATACAAAATGTAGATGGAGAGTTGTACTGGGTAGCGCCTCTTGTTCACAGAGACATAATTAAATGGATAACATCTCTAAGTGGTACAAGTGGTTATGTAAAAGTATCAGCTAGTAATCCTCAAGACGTCCAATTAGTTCAAGAAATAGATGGAAAGCCAATAAAGATAGTTTACCAACCAGAAGCCTACTTACATCAAGATTTACAAAGACATTTATACATACATGGTATTGTAAATGTTGGTATGACAGATTTCACTCTTGAAATAAATGATGAAGGAAGACCTTATTGGGTTGTAAGTTTATATGAACATAAAATTGGCTATGGAGGAGCAAATGCAACAGGAATAGCCACTGTTGATGCAGAAACTGGAAAAATAAATGTTTATGATGTTAAAAACACACCTAAATGGGTGGATAGAATACAACCACAAAGCTTTGTAACAGACCAGATTAAAGACTGGGGTGTTTATGTTAATGGATTTTTAAACTCTGTTATATCAGAAAAGGGAGTTTTAGTACCAACAGAAGGTACATCATTAGTTTATGGCAATGATAACAGGTCTTATTGGTATACAGGTATAACATCTTCAGGTGGAGATGAATCTACAATTGGATTTATGTTAGTTGATTCTAGAACAAAAGAAGCTAGATTATATAAACAACCAGGAGCTACTGAAACGGCTGCAATGAAATCAGCTGAAGGTAATGTTCAAGAAAAAAATTATGAAGCGACGTTCCCTGTAATGTATAATATATTGGGTCAGCCAACATATGTATCATCATTAAAAGATAAGGCTGGTCTTGTTAAGAGAGTTGCATTTGTATCTGTTGAAGATTATAATGTACTTGGAATAGGTGAAGATAAGAATGAAGCATTAAGAAACTATAAGGATGCATTAGAATCTAAGGGTAATGATTTAAAACTTGATAATGATTTAAAAGATGAGGTATTAGAAGGCACAGTGACAAGAATAAGCCCAGATGTGCGAGGTGGTAACACTAATTATTATGTAACTTTAGATTCAAATAAAGATATAATATTTAGGGCTACTTCAAAAGTATCTAGCGAATTGCCATTGACTCAGGTTGGTGATAAAGTCAAAATATCGTATTCAAAAGAAGAATCTGGTGTAATAGAAATGTCAGAATTTGATAACCTAAATATTGCAAACTTTGAAGATAAAAAAGCAAAAGAAAAAACAGGAACTGATGAAAATACAGATTCCAAAGATTCTGAAAATCAAGGTAATGTATAATTTAAATAAAAAGATTGATAATAGTATTTAACATAGTGATAGCTAATTTTTATAGAATTTAATTCTATAAAAATTAGCTATTTTATTTTAATTCTTTGTAAATTTAATGTCATAAAATTAATATAATATTAGTACAACTTTGCAAATAATACTTCAAGGAGAATGTACTATGACGAATATGGAAAAAGAGATATTACTTTTAATTAGCAGGGTTAGATGTGTTACAGAGTCTCAATTTAGAAAAATTTATGGAGACCAAAAAAGATACAATAAAAAAAATTTTAAAAAAACTTTGAGAAAAATGTGTAGTGAATATACACTAAAAAAATATCCTTGTGATGTGGATTATTATAATTATAAAGACCTCTCTTATGTATACTATTTAAACGGTAGTAAACTTTTTAAGGGAGATGATTTAATAAAGGCTCTAGTAGGATCAGAATTAGTTGTTAGAATCAATACTGCAGGTTGTGATGTAAAAAGATTTTACCGAAATGTTAGTGTAGATGATGTGAAATACGATTTATTTATTGAATATACAGACCAATTTGGTAATATAAAGCAAGTTTTAGTTGATGTTGACTTAAATAATGAAATAGACATTTCTAAATACGAAAATCTTTCTAAAAAAATAGATAAATCTACAATTCCATTTTTTAAAGTACCAAACGTTTTGGTAGTTACACCAGATAATCTATCCGAATTAAATGATTTAGAGAGATATGATAATGAGTATAGCATAAATTTTATAGATTTAGGATTAAATAAACTATTTAATTGTATATAAGCTAACTTTAGAAAAGAAAACTATCGATTTGCCACATTTTGTAAAATAATTGTTGCAATATTATATAGAATATGATAAAACTATATTAATAAATTAATTAAAAATAATGAGCCTAGGGTAGAGGTAGCTGTATTCAATAGTATTCAATAGGAGCTGGTAAGCGTTGATAATTGATGAAAGGGTATATAGCCGAAGAAATTTTGTTGACGGACAAATTTTCTGGACTTATGCAGAATATGCATAAGGCTGTCACTTTTAAAGTGGTGAGCTACAAGGTTACTTGGTCTATGAAATTTACACGTCCAAAGTATACCTTTGGGCGTTTTTATTTATCAAAATTTAGCTTGAGGGGGAGAAAGCATGAGTATAATTGTTCAAAAATATGGTGGAAGTTCAGTAGCAGATACTGAAAAAATAAAATCAATAGCAGAAAATATAATAGAACGAAGAAAAGAAAATCCACAAATGGTAATAGTTGTGTCTGCCATGGGAAAATCCACTGATGAATATATAACTTTAGCAAAGGAATTGAGTAATGAACCTAGTAAGAGGGAATTAGATGCTTTAATGTCTACTGGTGAAATGATTTCAGCATCTTTATTATCAATAGCATTAAATGCACTTGGATGTAAAGCTATAAGTTATAATGCTTATCAGTTAAATATAAAAACGAGTGGTCTTCATGGAAAGTCTCAAATTGATGATATAAACGTAAACAGAATTAAAAATAGTTTAGATGAAGGAAATGTCGTGATAGTAACTGGATTTCAGGGAATCAACGAAGATGGTGATGTAACCACTCTTGGAAGAGGTGGTTCAGATACATCTGCTGTAGCTCTTGCGGTTAAATTAAATGGAAAATGTGAGATATATACAGATGTTGATGGAATTTATTTTACAGACCCAAGAAAATATTCAAAGGCTAGTAGACTTGATGAGATTGAATATGAAGAAATGCTTGAGTTAGCGAGTTTAGGAGCACAAGTAATGCATTCAAGAAGTATAGAGCTTGCACAAAAATATGGTGTTGAAATCTATGTCGGACGTACATGTGGTACAGAAAAAGGAACATATATAAGAGGGGGAAAAGACATGAAATTAGAGGATAAAGTAATAACAGGATTAGCTACTAGTGATGATGACAGTTCTATAACAATAAAAGATTTTAAAGCTGAAAATATATCTAGCTTATTTGAAGATATAGCAACTATAGGTATAAGTGTAGATATGATAAGCCAAACTGCACCTATTTTAGATAAGATAAGTGTATCATTTACAGTTCCAAAAGAAGAGTTGGGAGAATGTAAAAAGATAGTATCTAAATATACAGATGAAGAACATGTAGTGATTGATAATAATATCACTAAATTTTCTTTAGTAGGTCTTGGTATGAAAAATACTTCTGGAGTTGCTGCTAAAGTATTTAAGATATTCAATGAAAATGGTATAATGATAAAACTTATAACTACATCAGAGATTCGTATAACTTGTGCTATAAATTCTGATGATAAGCAAGTAGCTATAGAAAAAATAGCAGAAGTATTTAATATATAAAATTTGGGGAGGCTATTATGAAACTTCATGGAACTATGACTGTAAATAATGATGAATTATATATTGGAGGAGTGAGTTGTTTAGAACTTAGTAAAAAATATCAAACTCCACTTTATGTATTTGATGAAGCTTTAGTTAGACAAAATTGTAGAGAATATATAGAATATTTTAAGGCTAGAGAGGGAAAAAATAAAGTTGCTTATGCAGGGAAAGCTTTTTTACCTCTTTACATGTGTAATCTTATAAATGAAGAACAAATGTGTTTAGATGTAGTTTCAGGAGGCGAGTTATATACAGCTTATAAATCAAATTTTCCTATGGAAAAAGTTTTCTTTCATGGAAACAATAAGACTAAAAAAGAAATAAACATGGGATTAGATTTAGGTGTAGGTAAATTTGTAGTGGATAATTTTTATGAATTAGATTTGCTTGAAGCATTATGTGAAGATAAAGGTAAAACTCAAGAGATATACTTTAGAATAACTCCTGGTATAGAAGCTCATACACATGATTATATAAAAACTGGACAGATAGATTCTAAATTTGGATTTGCTTTAGTAAATGGAGATTTATTTAGAGCAATAGAAAAATTAAGTGAATATAAAAATATTAAACTTGTAGGTCTTCACGCTCATATAGGTTCACAAATATTTGATGTAGAACCATACATAGATACAGTGGATATAATGATGAACTTGGTAAAAGAAATAAAAGAAAAATTCAACATACAACTAACAGAAATTGACCTAGGTGGAGGAGTTGGCGTTTATTATAGCGAAGGAGATAAACCTAAAACTATAAAAGAGTTTTGTGAAACCATAATCACTAAAGCAGAAACTTCGTGTAAAGAGCTTGGAATAGAAGTACCTACATTGGTAATAGAACCAGGAAGGTCAATAGTTGCAAATGCAGGAAGTACATTGTATACAGTAGGTTCTATAAAAGATATAAAAGATGTTAGGGTTTATGTAAGTGTAGATGGAGGTATGACAGATAATGTAAGACCTTCGTTGTACCAAGCTAGTTATGAGTGTAGTATTGTGAATAAAATTAATCATGAGGCTATGAATCATGTAACAATAGCTGGAAAATGTTGTGAGAGTGGAGATATATTAATTGGAGATATAAACATAATGGATATTAAAAGTGGAGATATACTTATAACAACATCAACTGGTGCATATGGATATTCAATGTCTTCAAATTATAATAAAATACCAAGAGCAGCAGTAGTATCAGTATTTGATGGAAATGATAAGATAATTTGTAAGAGACAAAGCTATGAGGACTTATTAGCTTTAGAGATATAAAATGGAGAAGTATATAATAAAAATTAAATATTAAAGTTTATTATGAGCAGATTTGCTAGGATATGTATCTCTAAATTAATTTTTGGTTTATTGTATCGTTCGTAGCATATCTGCTTATTTTTTGTTTTACTAACAAATTTCTTGTAATAAATATAAAATATTTTAAAAACTTTATAATTATGATAAAATTTAAAGTATATGACAAGGAGGGATTTAATGAGAGGAAGAGTAATTTTATTAATATCGATATTATCTATATTTCTTGTAGGATGTTCATTTAATAAAAAAGATGAAATAAATTTAGTAGAGCAAGGAAAAACATATTTAGAAAAACATAACTATAAAAAAGCTATGGAATCATTATCCTCTGCACTGGAAGAAGATAGTACTAATGAGAATGCAAGAGCTATGTATATGCAAGCTATGAGAATGTCAAATATGACGGAGTTTGAAGAATTAAAAAATTATGAGGGTGCAATCAAGGAACTTAAACTTATAGAGAAAATCAAAAATGGTTCCTCTGTTATTAAAGAAGAGGCAACTAAAAAGAAAGAAGAGTTAACTAAATTAGAAAAAGAACAAAACGAAGCAGAGGAACAAAGAAAGAAAAAGGCAAAAGATACGGCTGGAGAAGATAGGTATAGAGTTGAATCAGATGCAAGGAAATCTTCTTATAGTGGAAGTAGTAAAAATAATAAATCTAGTTCTAAAAACAATGATAAAAAATCAGATAGTAATAAGTCTGACAATAATAACAGTTCTTCTCAAAATCAAGAAAAGCCAAATAATAGTAATCCAACACCAGCACCAACTCCACAAGATACTACTGGTGGTTCAGATAGTGGTGGAAATTCTCAAAACTCAAATAATCAATAAGTATAAAATATATGCATAAATTTAATGAACAAATTATATATTATAAAAAATATCTCTTAGCAATTTTTTCTTACTAAGAGATATTTTTTGAGAAATAATTTAATAAATAGCAGTTAAATTTTAAACTAAAAATTAAAGTCACAGTAGAGATAATCTATTGTAAACGATTATCTATATATTTATCAACATAAGTTTTTACAACAGCAGCTATTGGTACTGAAAGAAAAACTCCTATGAAACCAAATAGAGATTGTCCCACCAAAATAGCAGATATTACCCATATAGCTCCTATACCAACTTGATTACCCATAACTTTTGGTTCTATAAAATTTCCATCTAATTGTTGCAATATAAATAGAAATGCAATGACCCATATAGTTTTTTGTGGACTATATAATATAGTCATGGCTATTGGAGGGATTGCACCAATAAAAGGACCAAAATAGGGAATTATATTACCTAAGAATATTATTGAAGCTAAAAATAAAGCATTTTCTATTCTGATAACAAATTGAAATCCTAAAAATGCAATTATACCAATAATAAGAGAGTCTAATATTCTACCAAGTAAATAATCATAGAAAATATCATGAGTAGTCCTAAAAAATTCTATAATGTTATCTGCCTTGCTTCTAGCAGTAGAAGAATATAGAAATCTCTTAAATCCCAATGCAATTTTTTCTTTGTCATATATAATGTATATGGATAGTATAAATCCCATTGTCATATTAAATAGCATAGAAGATATACTAAGTGTATAGATTAAGAAGTTTTTAGGAATTTTACCAACAAAATTACTTGCTTCTTTTAATAAATTATCCAAACTATGTTGTATATGAGGAATTAAAGTTTTTAGAAAATCTATGTTTGACATATTTTTTTCTATAAAACTATCTATATAATCAGTATACATAGGCATTTCATTTATTAATCTATTTAATGTATTAGCTATTGATGGAATTAATAACCTAATGGCAAAGGCTAAAATAAAACCTATAAATATATAAGATAAAAAAATGGCTAAAAGTCTATGTGCTTTGAATTTTACCTCAAAAAGCATCACAAGTGGATTTAAAAGTAAAGCAAGTAAAATAGCTAATAAAAATGGGCTAAAAAACTTTAAGAATCCTTCAATACTAGATATAAAGTCTGATGGAGTATTAATAAATTTAAAAAATAAAATTCCAATAAACACGACTATTAAATAATATTTTATATTTTCCTTTGAAATAATAATCACTTCCTTAAAATAGTGTTTAGTCAGCTATTACATATTAATAGTATGTGAAAAGAAATTACAATTATTTAGGAAAATTAAATAATTTTTTTGCTTGTTTTTAATTAAGGTCTAGTATAGTATAATAATGTAGCAAAATTAACATTGATAAAAATATTAAACACACATAATTTAAGATAAGGAAGGATTAAGTATGAGAATTAATAAGTATATAGCTTCTTGTGGAATAGCATCAAGAAGAAAAGCAGAAGAAATAATTCTTGGAGGAAGAATAAAGGTAAATGGAAGTGTAGTAAAAGAGTTATCTTTTAATATTGATGAAGAAAAAGACATAGTAGAATTTGATAATAAAAAAGTAAAACCAAGTGAAAATTATATATATATAGTATTAAATAAACCAGAGGGATATATAACTACAGTAAAAGACCAATTCAATAGACCCAGTGTAATAGACATACTTAAAGATGTAAGGGAAAGAGTATATCCAATAGGGAGATTAGATTATGAAACTAGTGGTTTATTAATACTTACTAATGATGGCGATTTAACATATAAGCTTACCCATCCAAAACATGAAATTGATAAAACGTATGTGGCAAGTGTGAAGGGAATTATAAGTGATGATGAGATAAGACAATTCGAAACAGGACTAAAAATAGAAGATTACACAACGGCACCTGCCAAAATAAGGGTAACTAAAGAAAATAAAGAAAAAAATTATTCAGTGTGTGAAATAACTATACATGAGGGTAGAAATAGACAAGTAAGAAAAATGTGCAAAGCTATAAATCATCCAGTTTTAAATTTAAGAAGGATTTCTGTGGGGAAAATAGTATTAAAAGACACCAAAGTTGGAGAATATAGATACCTAACAGAAGATGAAATAAAATATTTAAAATCAATAAAATAAGATAAAAATAAATTGAGAAAAAATGAAATAAAGTTAATAGTAGGGAGAAATAGTATTATGGCATATGCAAAGTATTTAACTAAAATTACAGATATAAATAAATTTTATTTAGAAAATATTATAAATGAAGGTGACATAGTAATTGATGCTACTATGGGAAATGGGTATGATACAAGGTATCTAGCTGAGAAGGTTGGAGAAAAGGGCTTTGTATATGCTTTTGATATACAAGAAGAAGCAATAAAGTCTACAAGAAAGAAACTAGAGAAAGAAGGATATACAGATAGAGTAAAATTGATATTTGATGGGCATGAAAAAATGAATCAATATATAAAAGAAGAAGTTTCATGTGTTTTATTTAATTTGGGTTATCTTCCAAGAGCGAAACATTCAATTATAACCAAACCAGATACAACTTTAAAGGCTATAAAGTTAAGTTTAGAAATGCTAAAAGAAAATGGAGTAATAAGCATTGCCATATATACAGGGCATGATGGAGGTCAAGAAGAAAAAGATTGCATATATAACCTTGTCAATAATTTAAATCAAGATGAATTTAATGTTTTAGAATCTAAGTTTTTAAATCAAGTCAATAACCCACCACAATTGATTTTAATTGAAAAGAAAAAAGCATAATAAATACTAAAAAACTTGACAAGATTGTATTAAGAGTTAATATATATAGTGTGACCTATTAAAAATACTTTAAATAATAAGTATACAACAGCTTATTCTCAAAACAAAATATACATCTAAATATGCAAAATAAGATAGATAACTTTTAAATGAGTAAAAATTGAAAAATTTAAAAGAAATATTGGATAAATATTAAAAAATGCAAGGAAAGATGGTATAATAAATTTAATCGAAAATACTATGTGAAGTATAAGGTACAGAAAAGTTAGAATTTTATGAGTTTAAGAAGCTATGATAAAAACTAAGATGAAATTGAGATAAAAAATAAAATTTTTAGAGAAAAAGACAGTGTTAATAAAACAAAATAGTTTATATAACTAAAAGGAGAAAAAAATGGAAGAAACAAATGAAATGAAGGACAGTAAACATTTGATATCAAATATACAATCTCAATATACGAGATTGAGTAAGGGTCAAAAACTTATAGCACAATACATTTTAAATAATTATGATAAAGTTGCATTTATGACTGCATGTAAATTGGGTGAAACTGTAGGAGTAAGTGAGTCTACAGTTGTAAGATTTGCAAATGCATTAGGTTATAGTGGATATCCTAAATTACAAGCTGCACTTCAAGAACTCATAAAAAATAAACTAACTACAGTACAAAGAGTTGAAATGGCACATGATTATTCCGATGATTTTGCAATACTAAACAAAGTTTTAAAAAGTGATATAGATAATATAAGGTCTACACTAGAAGAAATTGACGAGAGAGCGTTTAAAGAAGCTTCTAACAAACTTTTAAGAGCGAGAAAAATATATATACTTGGAATGAGGAGTTCTTTTGTAGTAGCTCAATATTTAGGTTTTTACTTAGATATAATACTTGACAATGTTCATATAATTAGAATGGATATGGGAGATGCTTTTGAGCAGATTGTAAGAATAAATGAAGAAGATGTAATAGTTGCTATTAGTTTCCCTCGTTATTCTAAGAAATCTTATCAAATTGTCAATTATGCTAAGGAAAAAGGAGCCCATGTAATATCATTAACAGATAGCTTATTTGCGCCAGTAGCATCACTTGCAGATAACACTCTTCTAGTTAAGAGTAATATGGCTTCATTTGTAGATTCTCTAGTTCCAGCTCTTAGTATTTCAAATGCCCTTGCTATATCTGTTGGGATGAAGGAAAAAGAAGATATTAAACAGCATTTTGATGATTTAGAGCAAATTTGGAAAAGATATTCTGTGTATGAGTAAAGTTTGTATATTAATAAGGCTATGAAATTGAGAATCATAGCCTTATTAGTAAATACTCGATTATCACTTAAAAAATAAATTTTCGTTTAAATAATACAAATAAATATTTCGAGACTCAAAACATAAAGATGTATTCTGAATACATCTTTACTACGTCAACTAATTTATTAAAGAAAGCATTTCCATTCATGGAGAGTGCTTTTTTTATTTCTCTAAACAATATCATTTCCTTAATTAACAATTATAAAATTAATTTTATTTGTATTTAAGTATATAATATCTTATTAAAATTATATTAAAATATGTATTTCTATCTTTTTTGTTCACTATAATATGTGTCTTTTAGTATTTTATTTTAACTTTGACAAAGAAGTTGAAAAATTTAAAAATCATAGAATTAGTAGTTAGGTATGAAATCTTGATTTTTTAAGTAGCCATTTTTGGGGAAAGGGAAACTTTTTTAGAAATATAATACTTTATAAAAATAAAATAAAGTTTTTATAAATATTAAGACATAGAATATAAAGCTTTTGTAATAATGTATTTACCAAAATAATACAATATATCTTATATTATAACTATATAAATTATATAAATCAATACTTAAACATACCAATAGAGGCATTTTAAAAAAAACATAAATTTATAATATAAAATTGTTTTAAGCTCCCTTTCCCCAAAATAGGAAATTTTTATTAGCATTTAATAATGATTTTTAATTTTTAATATAATATTAAAGAATTATTTAAGAATATTTAATCTCTAAAGCTTAAATTACAATAATATTATAAAAATAAAAGTGATATATTGTGTAATAATCGAAATTTTATACTTTGGTTAAAATAATTTTATATATAGTGCCTAATGTATAACCTAATGCTCGTAGACAATAATGTGGATATTATCAAATTTATTTTTATAATAGAAATTTTAATTTATATCTATATTAAATTGTTAAAGATATAATTATGAGAATAAAAAATATAGCTTTGAATTATATAATTGTATATGCTTATCTTTATACAGTAAATAAAAAATCAAATGAAATACCAAATAAAGTGTATATCTTAAAATAACTTACTAGAGATACAAGGATGCTATGTGAATTTTGAAGTGTGCAGTTTAGATAATAAATATATATAAATAATAAAGAAAATGGATTTATAGTATTTAAAATTTCTTATAAGGGTAAAAAATGCTATTAGAAAATGTACTAAAAATATTTTTCCAATTCTTTATAGAAAAATAATGATATTTAGGAGAGATTGTAATGCAAATTGATGTATTGATAATTGATGGAGATAAGAATAGTTCTCAAGAGCTGAAAAATTTTTTAGAAGGAAAGGGGATAAATGTCTATTTAGCATATAATTGTAAAGATGCTATTATAAAAATATTTAGCAAGAAATTTGACTTAATATTTTTAGAGATAATTTTAGTTGATGGTGATGGTTGGGATTTTTGTAAAAAAATTAGAAATATAACTACTTGCCCAATTATTCATATAACTTATATAAATGAAAATCAAAGTATTTTAAATGCTTTAAATTCTGGAGGAGATGATTATTTAATAAAGCCTTTAAATTTAGAAATATTATATGCGAAAGTGAAAGCTATTTTAAGAAGAAGAGATTTATTTTTAAATAATAATAAAAATAATATAAAACTAGAAGATTATAATAGAGCTAGTGGAGTAATAAAGTTAGAAAATAAAATGATAAAGTTAACTCCAACAGAAAATAGATTATTAAATTACTTTATAGAGAATGCTGAAAAGACTCTAACTATTAAGGAGATATATGAACATGTATGGATGAATGAGTATTTAGATGATAATTATAGTGTAGTGGTTGCTGTGAGTGGATTAAGAAAGAAAATAGAGAAAGATTATAAAAATCCTCAAAAAATTATAACGATAAGAGAAGTAGGGTATTACTTTAACAAGATATAAAGCTTTATAAACAGAATGAATGATAAGGCATAGATAATATGTTAGTATATTACAAGAGTTTTTGTTCTAACGATATATTTGTAAAATTAGATTTAATTTACTTAATTAAATTATAGCAGTAGAATAAATATAAAAAATGTCTGAAATATTATAGACATCAGTAAAATATATAAAACTATAATATAAGTCGTAATAATAAAACAAATGAATATTAATTAATAAAAAGATAGTAGCTATTTTTATATAGCTATTATTTTTTTATTGTTGTGGATGAAAATATACTTATATTTTACTAATATACATTTAAAAATTACAATTTAAAGCATTAAAAAATAAATTTGTATTTTGTTTTATATAAAGTAATTTGAAAAATATGGAAAAATTGATTAGTACATTATTAATTAGGGTATAAAATGGTGTAAATAGAATGATAAGGGGTGGATGAAATGCTTGTATATAATAAAAGTTTTTATCCTAATGACATATTTCCAAGATTAGATTTTTCAAAAATAAAAAAACAGTTAAAATTGATAGATAATGACCTGTCAGATTTTGGAAGCATATGTATAATAGAAAAAGAACATTATACGATAAGTGTAAACAGTATAGGTGAAATAAATGTGTACTATGATTTAGAGTACGAAAATAAGGTGTATAGAATAGTTTATGAGATTGAAAAGTTATTTAAATCTCAAGTTGGAAGGTTTAGCATATCTACATACAGAAATTGATAATTAAAAAAGTAGAAATTAAAAAACTTAATACTAAAGATATAGATAAATATATGAGGTAACAGCTAGAGAGAGTTGTTACCCTTTTTAAATACTAAGTATATATTATTCTTATTAATTTTTTGTAAATTCACTAAAAGACCTTTTTATAGAATATTATTTTCTTTTTTTATTAAATAGGTAAATCAGTAAAAATGCAATTCCAGTTCCAATTATTATTCCAATGATATTTTCTATAATTAATTTTTTTAATATAAAAGTAAATAATAAAAATGCTATACATAAACCTAAAATATATCCTTTAAAATAGGTTGAAAGTTTTCTTTTCATATAATCACCAACTTGTATCAGATTTAGTTTACTTAATTAGAGTATAACAGTGTTGTAACTTCAAAGAGTATCTAAAAGATTACAAATGTTAGATAAAATCATCAACAATGTAATTTATAACACGTAGCTATAAACTATGCAATAATATAAATGGGGGTATAAGTAAATGAAAAAGTTCCATGTTTTGCTAACAGTTTAAATAAATATTAGGTAGAAAAGAATGTATATAGGAATCTGTGGTAAAATTATCAATTTAAAAGTATTATTTAGTATGATACAGTTCTTATAGGTAATGGATAACAAATAGATAAAGGAACAGTTTCTTTCTTAGAACATATTTTGTTATGACTTTAAACAAAGTTAATATTAATGTCAATAATATAGTAAAAGAATAAAAATCATATAGTATAATAAAAAAGAGTGTTTCTAAACACTCTTTTTTAATCATTTTCATCTTCTACATATTCAAGTATATCACCTGGCTGACAGTCTAAAGCTTTGCAAATTTCGTTTAGAGTGGTAAATCTAATAGCTTTTGCTTTTCCAGTTTTTAAAATTGATAAATTTGCATTTGTAATATCTATTTTTTCTGCCAATTCTTTAAGTGATATTTTTCTTTTTGCCATCATTACATCTAGGTTAACTACTATTGCCATAACATCACCTCTATATCGTTAAATCATTATCTTCTTTTATTTTTATAGCTTTATCAAATGTTTCTGCAATTACAAAGCACATTAGTGCAAATATAAAAGAGATAACCATAAGTGGTGAGATACCGCCACTATCAGTTCCAAAAATTCTTATATTATTAGTATTTAAATTATAACCATTGATACATTCAATTATAGTGTTTATCAATAAACAACATCCCATTACCTTAAACCTTTTTACATTTTCAAGTACGAATGGGGAATACTTAGTACTATTAATTATAAATATCAAGAATAAGATGACTATAAAGTAGTCAGAAAAATATAGTATTCTTGCAATTAAAGCGATTACTTTGTCAGAACTAAAATCATATAAAAACATAGGTATCATACATAAGAATATTATACCAGCAACTCCTAAAAGTGATAATAGGAAATATAGAAATACTGATAATATATTACTAAAAAATTTTGTAATCATAAAATATCATCTCCTTTATATAAAGTATATTATTGATTATAATATATAATTTATTGAATTTCAATAATAAATTATTGATATAATATATAAAACCATTATAATATACACTAAAAATAAGAATGTATAAGGTGGTAAATTTATATAAAAAAGAATATGAGTTGTAAAATATTAAATAATATTGTACTAATTGGAATAATTTTAACTTTATTATAGATTATTTTAATACCATTAGTACTGATGGTGTATTTTAAAATTGGTATAAGCATTACAAATACGAATATGCCAACTGTAATATGTAATATAAGTAGCTATATACATATATGCTGTCCCATATATTGTATCATTGTTTATATTAAAAAGATTATGTAAATTGGTATCAATCAATAAATCATTTTCAGAAGAAATACCTAAAAACTTAAAAAATACCTATATGTGTATTTAGTTAGATTTGAGATTTTTACATTTAATTTTATAGTGACAATATTATATTATTTTTATGATGTCTATTTATATGCAATTACTATAATATCAGAACTTATAGTATCATTTGTTTCATTATCAATAAGGTTTTTTACTTTAGTTTTGTCAATTTTATTAAAAAAAGTTATTGATATAAAAGATAAGAAGGATAAAACTATATGACGGATTTCAAACATAAGAGTGGATATTTATATAATAGATATTTTATAGTTAATTTTATTAGATTTTATTTAATACTGTAATATTAATATCACAATATATTAATAATGTATTAAAGATTAAATTTTGTAGATAACTATAATTTATTGAGAGTGATAAATAAAAATTATATAATATTACAGAAGAAAGAGAGGGAGACAATATTATATCCCTCTTTTTTCTATAATAACTAATTATTAAAAAATTATTAATACTCTATATACTTTTAATTTCTTTAATAATAACTAATTTATTCTTTATGTAGTTATTTTAATAATGCTAAAATAAAATTAATTAAATAACATTTATAAATAATTTAATCATATTAATAATATAATTATTTTTTATTTAACTAAAGTATTTAACCATTCATATAATGAATTTAATTCTTGTGGTGTGTTAAACCAATGTTTGCCATTTTCTATAATAGTAAGGTTGCAATTAAACTTTTCTACAAATTTCTCTACAACACCGATTTCAGTAAGTTCATCATGTTTACCATATAATATTTTTGTTGGTACATTCCATTGAGTGATAGGATGTTGTTTTACATATTGTAGATATTCCCATGAAAGAGTATGCCCAAATGAAGTTGGGATAATTAGTTCATGTTTAAGCTGTTCTTCTGATACATTTGCCCAAAGCATCATATTTGAAATGAGCTGTTGCATATCTAGAATTGGAGATACAAAAATACACTCTCTTAAGTTCTCTTTTTCAAAGCTTAACATACTAAACCATGCTCCAATGCTATTTGCATATAACGAAATTTGATTCCAGTGGCACTTTGCATATTCCATAATAGATACTAATTCTGGAACAACATGCCATGGGTTAAATGAATTTTTTTCTCTTTTACGTTCTCCATGTTCAGGCAAATCAACACTTAAAACTTGACACTCATGTGGAACTGCAATATTAGCAAAAGCTTCAGCCTCCTCTTTATTGCCACATTGTCCATGTATGTAAATATATAATTTACTTGAAGGATTTCCCCAAATGATTGAAGGAACTCCATGAATTTCGAAATATTTTTTTTCCATAAAAATCTCCTTTCAGTTTGATATATTAGTGATTGTTAAATTAATCAAACTATAAAATAATGTTGTAATATAGAATTTAATATAATACTAATTATATTAGTATTAAAACTAATTCAATTAGTATTATATTAAATTATAATTAAACTGTCAAGATTTTATAATAGTATAAAGAATTTTATAAATTACAATAATTGACGAAACTAATTAGATTAGCTAAACTAATAAAGTAATTAATTTTAAATGAAAGAGGGAAAATCATGCGTGTTAGTAGAGAAATAGTTATACAAGCTACATCAGATATAGTTAATAAAGATGGGCTTAACAAAGTTTCTTTAAAAGTTATTGCAGAAAAGCTAGGAATACGTACACCATCTTTGTACAATCATATAGAAAGTCTAGATGATTTATTACTTGAAGTAGCTCATAAAGGAATGAGAGAGATGAATAGTCAAATGATAAAGGCGGCTATTGGAAATTTTGGAGATACAGCTATAAAGTGTATAAGTATAGCATACTTTAATTTTATAATTTCTAATCCTGGTGTTTATGAAACAATTCAGTGGGCTACTTGGCATGGAAATAATGAAACATTAGAAATCTTTGATGAATATAAATCCTTATTAGAAAAACTTATTCTTTCTTGTAATCTAAATACAAAGAATACAGGTGAAGTATTAAACTTAATAATGAGTGTACTTCATGGTTATTCGACTTTGCAACTTGGGAAATCACTTTTGAGTAAAGAAGAAGCTATAAAAGGTCTAGTCGATTCTATTGATACTGTGTTATTAGGTATTCATAAAAAATATGATTAAGGAGGTAAATAAATTATTTTAACTTATTTATTGAACACTTCATTACGTGGGATGTAAAATAAAATTTTATCATTTTTATGAAAGGAAAATAGTATATTTCAAGAATATTTACTTTCTGAATTGGTAAACCCTATTTTTACTGTTGTCGTTGATAATGAAAAGGTAGCTGTAAAATTCCTTGATAATCAGACAAAAGCGATACAGGTATCATAGTATAAATTGATATTTCATAAGGACAGTAATTGGAAAATTATTGGATAGGTTATTTGATTATATAAAAATGATTATATAAAAAAAGAAAAGACCTTAGCTAACAACACATATCAATTTATACCTTGAAGCTGTGGTTTTATTTTTCAAATTGTTTGCGGATTTCTCTGTCTTTACGGATTACAGTTTTTGCTGATTTTAGCAGTTCAACTAAAGAACGGATTTCATATTCATCACAATCTGAGAAAATATCTTTGGCTTCCTTTTCAAAAATTACTTTGGAAGAAAGTACATTATCACATAAGAGAGTATCGACTGATACAGAAAGTGCATTGGCAATCGCAATCAAGGTTGGCAGGCTGACTTTCGTTTTTCCTGTTTCCACGTTGCTCATATGGGATGGTGTCATGTTGATAATGTTTGCAACGGATTCTTGTGTTATACCTTTTTTAATTCTTGCAATTTTAATTCGCTGTCCGATTGCTTTATAATCAATTTCCATAGTTTTTGTTCTCCTTTCATTCTTTTAAATATTGTAACTATTTACAGAGCATAATATAATACTCTATATAAATGAATAATTTATATAATATATATTTAAGAAAAAAATTTGCACTACTTTTAAGACAACTACAAAAGAAATGGAGGCATAAAGCCTCCATGTTAAGATTTTATAAAAAGATAGTAAAAAACTGATTAAATGGTTAACGAAAATAAAAGGCTATTTCTGTATCTGAAATTCATGAGGAAATGCAGTTTGCATTGAGGAAACAAATAATAGCAATGAACCTGAATTTCTACAAAAATTTGGAAATAAGATACCAACTTTAGAAGATAAAAAAGGACATTTTAAGCAAATTATTATAGACAATACGAGATATTAAAAAAGGCGTGTATTTCTCATGTGATTTGAGATATACACGCTTTTTATATTTTCAAATAACCTGTATAGAAATTTTTTGAATGTAGTTTTCGGCGTTATGTTCTGATAAATAATCAATTAAATCTTCTTCATAAATATTTCCAACAATATGATACCCTTGTTCTTCTAACTGATTTTTCATATTTTGATAAGTTTTATATAAACTGTCATAACTCCCCTGGTGATACATAACTGCATAATTTCCCTTTGGTTTAATAAAAAGGCGCTCATCATCTACTTTATTTTTAATAAGGCTATAATAATAGCTCTCTCTAAAAATTCCCTGTTTTATATTTTTTTCAAGAACAATTTCTCCTACATGAAAATTATAATCATGTAATAAACAATATTGTAAGTGATTTCCAATACCTTGTAACATTGTTTTTTCATCTGTTAGTACAGCTTCAGGAATTTTAGTTGCAATCAGATATTCTTCCTCACAATTTACAATTTCGATTTTTTCTGTGTTTACATTGAGATGTATTTCCATTGTTGAAATGACATTTCTCAACATAGAACACATTTTTTCAATCTTCTTCACTTCTTCTTGAAGATCCATTAGCTTTCTGTGAAGTACATTAAGAAAGGTATTCGTATCTAAATCATTGAGATATTGTTTTATTTCTTCTAAAGGTGTACCTGCTTTTTTTAGCACAGAAATAATATTAAATTTTTCAAATTGGTCAATTGTATAATACCGATAGCCATTTTCATGGGTAATACTCGGTTTTAATAATTCAATTTCATCATAATGGTAAAGTGTATGTTTTTTTACCCCACACAATTCTGCAAATTCACTTGTCTTATATAATTTTTTAATCATTTTTAAATCTCCTATTGACTTTAGGGTTACCAGATACTTTAGGATAACATAGAAAGCTTTTATATTCAATGAAATGTGAGGAAAAGATATTATGAAAATTATTACAATTAGCCGAGAGTTTGGAAGTGGTGGACGAGAACTTGGAAAACAACTTGCTGATATTTTAAATTTTGACTACTACGATAAAGAAATTATCACTGCTATAGCTAGAAAGAAAAAAATTGACGAAAACTATGTTTCCTACATATTAGAAAATCATGGTTGGAGAAACGTTCCTTTAACAATGTGTACTTCTTTTACTAATATTTTGTCTATGCAATCCATGAAGACAGATTTGTTAATAGAACAATCAAATGTTATCAATCAGATTGCCAGTACAGGTAAGGATTGTGTTATTGTTGGTAGAAATGCAGATATATTATTAAAGAAGTACCAGCCATTTAACGTTTTTGTTTGTGCAAATATGAACTTTAAAATACAACGCTGTATTGAAAAAAAGTTAAACAATGAACATATTTCAAAAAAAGAATTAGAAAGAAAGATAAGAGAGATTGATAAAAATCGAGCAAGATCAAGAGAATTTTTTACGAGCTCCTTATGGGGAAATCAAACTTCCTATCATATTATAGTTAATACATCTGAATGGAATATAAAACATCTTTCTTATGCAATTGCTAACTTTTCAGAGTATTGGTTTAGGAGGTATGAACAATGATACAGTTGTCAGATAATTTTAATTATAAACGCTTATTAAAATTTACATTTCCTACAATTATTATGCTGGTAATAAGTTCTATTTATGGGGTTGTTGATGGATATTTTGTTTCAAATTTTGTAGGGAAAACTGCTTTTACTGCTGTCAATTTTATTATGCCATTTTTGCTAATCTTAGGGTGTGTTGGCTTTCTTTTTGGAACAGGTGGTGGAGCTTTAATTGCTAAAACAATGGGTGAAGGAAAAAAAGAAGAAGCAAACGAACAGTTTTCGTTACTCATTGTTACTTCTGCTGGTTGTGGTATTATTCTAGCTGTTTTAGGTATAGTAACTATGCCATGGATTGCTTCTGCTATGGGAGCAGATGGTCAATTATTGACAGATAGTATTCTTTATGGATGTGTGGTAATTATCGCTATTCCTGCCTATATTTTGCAGTGCGAATTTCAGTGTTTATTTGCAACAGCAGAAAAGCCAAAACTTGGATTATATGTTGCAATTATGGCTGGAATTACAAATATTGTTTTAGACGCATTATTTATCACTGTTTTTAAATGGGGATTGGTAGGTGCAGCACTGGCAACTGCAATCGGTCAATATGTTGGTGGTATCATTCCATTACTTTATTTTAGCCGACAAAACAACAGTTTGCTTAAATTTAAGAAACCTAAATTTGATTGTGATGTTTTGAAAAAGACTGTTGCAAATGGTTCTTCAGAACTAATGACTAATGTTTCCACATCTGTTGTGAGTATGCTGTATAATGCTCAATTACTAAAATATGCTGGCGAAGATGGCGTTGCATCCTATGGTGTTCTTCTTTATGTAGCGTTACTATTTCAAGCTGTTTTTATTGGGTATTCTGTTGGTACTGCCCCTATAATCAGTTATCATTATGGAGCAAAAAATTATGACGAATTAAAAAATTTAAGAAAAAGAAGTTTGATTGTAATTATTTGTTTTGCTGTATTTATGTTTATAATAGGCGAATTTTTATCAAAACCGATTGCTTTTATTTTTGTGGGTTACGATAATAATTTAATGGAAATGACATTAAGAGCATTTATGATTTACTCTTTTTCCTTTTTATTTTCTGGTTTTGGTGTTTTTGGTTCTAGTTTCTTTACTGCATTAAATGACGGTTTAACTTCTGCGCTTATTGCTTTTATGCGTATTTTAGTATTTCAAGTTGTATCAGTACTTATATTCCCTATATTCTGGGGAGTAAATGGGATATGGTTTTCTATTGTTGGTGCTGAAATATTGGCAACTATTATGACGGCTTTCTTTATAATAAAAAAACAGAAAAAATATCATTATTAAATCAATTTGGAGGTATCTATATGAGCTTAACAATACAAAAAGTAACTTCATATTTTAAAGATTTAGAAAAATTTGAAGAACTTAATAACGAGGCATTTCCAGATGAAGAACGTATGTCTATACAAGAAATGCTTAATTTAGTTCAAAGTAAAAAAATAGAAGTATCTGCTTTATATGATAAGCAACAATTTATTGGTTTTTATGTTTTGGTGATTGAAAATCATATAGGATATATATTATTTCTTGCAATTTCTCCAGAACAACGCTCTAAAGGATATGGTGGAAAAGCACTGTCACTTATGAAAAAACAATATCCCAATTGTCAAATTGTTCTTGATATGGAAACTATAGAGGACAGTGCTCCTAATTTACAGCAAAGAATTTTAAGGAAGCAATTTTATCTTCAGAATGGGTTTTATGAAACAGAATATCTCATGGAGTATAAGGGACTAGAAATGGAAGTTTTATGTAATCAGAAAACCTTTCAAAAAAATGAATTTGAAACATTGTTGAAAAATCTTAAAATTAGAGAAATTCCATTTCATTTGTGGAAAAAGTAAGAAAGTGAGGTATTAGAAATGAAAAGACGTTTAGCTGGGGAATGGGAACCGATTAAAGGTGTCATGCTTGCATGGCCCCCTTTTCTTCCCCATAAGTATATTGTAGATTTAACGCAAAATTATTCTGTATACATGTGTGTACCAAATAAAGAGGAAATTGAAATTGCAAAATATTATTTAAGTAAGTGGGGTGGAAATTTAAAAAATTTGATTTTCTGCATTGCTCCACAGGGATTTGATACACCATGGGTTCGTGATTGGGGTATGCACCCTATTTTTGATGAAAACGGAAAACTCTTTTTGGCTGGTGCAGAATATAAGATGTCAACACCATTTGTATCCATAAATAAACCAGAAATCATGTTTGATTGCGAACATAACCTATTAACTACTAACTCTTATGAACAAAAAGAAGATCAATCACAAGAGTTGATTGCGAAACAGATTGGTTTGCCATTTATGAAATTACCTTATGCACTAACAGGCGGAAATCTTATGTCAGATGGTTTCAATAAATTGATGTCTATGCACATTTTACAGACAGAAAATCGTGCGAAAGGAATTTCTGACGAAGAATTTTTTTCTATGGTGGCAAGAGATACTGGAATGAATGAGTATTATATATTTTCTAATTTTGCTGATTATGGTTTACAACATATTGACTGTTATTTAAAAATAATTGATGAAGAAACATTACTTGTGAGCAGAACGCCAAAAGAACACTATTTGTATGAAAGATATGAAAAAATTTTAGAAGAAGTAAAAAAGGTAGAAACCAGATATGGACGTCCATTCAAAATCTTTCGTATAGATATTGTTCCGTTTCAAAAGGACAGTGATGAACTTACTGCTTATGTTAATTCTGTGATTTTAAATAGTCGTGTCTATGTTCCAATGTATGGAATTGAACAGGATAAAATTGCAATAAAACAATGGCAGAACGCTTTGCCTGGATATGAAATTAAAGGATATGAGTTTGATTTTGAAAAAGAGCCAGATATTATAAAAAATCGTACAGGATATGTGAGAACTGGCTGGGGAAATGAAGATGTTATTCATTGCAGGACAAGAGCAATTTGGGATGAGAATATGCTCTATATTTCCGTGAAAAGATTAGAAGAAATCGTTTCAGAGAATGATGCTTTAGAAGTTACTATTCAAATAGTTGATTATAGTAAAGCTGGCTTAGATTATGAAAATTGTAGACTGTTTTATCGATACTATGGTTTTCAAACATGGGAAAGTATTAGGTTAGAAGAAACTACAGAAGCAGAAATATTTTTTGCCAATATGATAGGAAAGTCAGGTGATATGATTGAATATTTTGTGCAAGCAAAAAGTTGTTCTGGAATGTGTAAAACAATGCCCCCTGTTGCTCCAAAAGGCACATATAAAGTTACTATAAAGTAGGAGGTGCATTTTATTTGAATGAACAAGATCATACATCATACCAAAATAAGCAGAGATTTTTAATAAATTTCTGTTATTTGGTAGTGATATTAGGCTTACTAATGTTATTAGGGAAATATGCGTTTTCTGTATTACTTCCTTTTGTTTTTGCATTTTTAATAGCAAGTTTATTGAATAAACCAGTCTTATACATAAGTGAAAAATTACTAATAAAGCGAGGTATTGTAGCAACCATATCTGTTTTTTTATTCTTTTTAATTGCAGGAATAATAGTAAGTGTAATAGGTACATATCTAATATATGGAATAAAGGAAATTTTTCATTTCCTACCAACCATGTTTGAGGAATTGGTAATACCTTTGACTGAAACAGTTATAAAAGAAGTCGAACTATTTTCTGGTTCATTCAATTTTTCGTTTATTGAATTAATAGAAGCAAATATGCCTGTATTGATGAATGAAATGAGTGTTTTCATAGTTTCTCTTTCAAATAATATCGTATCTGGTATTACTGATATTGTTTCGTCTGTTCCATTACTATTTATGAAAACAATTATTACAATCGTTGCTTCTATTTTTATAGCAATTGATTATCCAACGATAAAGAGATTTATAGTGCTACAGATACCTAAAAATAAAAGTTATCTTTTAGCAGAAGCAAAAGCGTTTACTATTGATACCATTATTAAATGTGGTTTTTCTTATCTTTTAATTTTTGCTATCACTTTTTCTGAATTATATGTCGGTTTTGTTATTATTAATATTTCTTATGCTGGAATAATTGCTTTATTCATTGCTCTTTTAGATATACTACCTGTTTTAGGAACTGGAAGTATTCTAATACCTTGGTGTATTATCAGTTTATTTTTAGGGGATTATTCAATGGCATTAGGAATTGCACTACTATATATTGTGATTACTATTATCAGGAATATTATTGAACCAAAATTAGTTGGTAAACATATGGAGTTACATCCTGTATTGGCCTTAGCCAGTATGCTAACAGGATTACATTTCTTTGGATTTATTGGGTTGTTCGGTATTCCATTGTTAATTGCGTTTTTGAAAAAGTTAAATGACAAAGAAATCATACATATATTACATTAGGAAAGAATAGTTGTATGTATGTCTCTTTTATGGAGAAAATTGTGTTTTTTCTAAAAAACGCTGGATGAAAAATAATTTTGACAAAGGTATAGCTTTTGAATGACTTGATTCAAGAGGGAGAACTTTTTTAAAATATATTACAGCAGGAAATTCATGGTGTCCTATTACTGTAGATATTTATAACTCAATTTAGATACAAAATGCTGGAAATTAACCATATAGAAAATATTTCCAAAAATTTAAAAATTATATTGACAAAGTTAAAAAAATAAACTATCATATAAAACAATAAGAAAATAAATTGAAATCCTGTGAAAAAGAGAGTAGCATAAAGCTAGTTGATAGAGAGCTGGGAATGGTGGAAGCCTAGTAACGAATTTTATTGTGAATAGAGCTTTGGAGGAGATTACCAGAAGTAATAGTATGGTAATTGGTGAATCTCGCCTTAAGAGATTAGAGTGGGTAAGATTATCTTATCAATTAGAGTGGTAACGCGGGTGTATATTCGTCTCTTGGTCTTTGACCAAGAGGCTTTTTTAATTTTAAATGTACATTTTGTAGATACTTTTTAATTTGAGTTTTAATGATTATTGTAATTTTACCAATAAGAGTGGTACCGCGGAAAATCGCCTCTTAGTATTTATAATGCTAAGGGGTTTTTTGTTTTAATTAGAGTATTTTAATCTACGTATTATCAAATGATTATTATATAGTAAAGTGGAAAGATAGGATTTTAAGACTATTTGAATATAAAAATGGAGGGAACAAAATGAATAAAATAAAAGTTGGTATTATTGGTGCAACTGGATATGTCGGGGCAGAGTTGATTAGATTATTAATGAATCATGATAAAGTCGAAGTGACAGCGATAGGTTCAAATTCGTATGTTGGAAAAGATATAGTTGATATATATCCAAGTATAGGATATAAAAATAACATGATATGTATAGAAAATGAAAAAGTTATAGATATGTGTGATGTTGTATTTACAGCCCTTCCACATGGAGTTAGTGAAAAGTTTGTAATAAAAGCAATTAAATCGAAAAAGAAAGTTATAGATTTAGGTGCTGACTTTAGAATAAAAGATGAAGAAGTATATAGTAAATGGTATGGAGTATCTTTTATAGATAAAATCTTACATAAAAAAGCTGTATATGGATTAAGTGAAATATACAAAGAAGATATAAAAGATGCAGATATAATTGCAAATCCTGGATGTTATCCAACTAGTATTTCTTTACCATTGATGCCATTACTAAGTTCTAAATTGATAAAAAATAATAATATAATAATTGATTCTAAATCAGGTCTTACAGGTGCTGGTAGAGAATTATCGATTAGTAGTCACTTTACGGAGGTTAATGAAAATATCACTGCATATAAAATAGGGAAGCACAGACATACTCCAGAAATAGAACAAAATTTAAGTGAATCCTGCAAAGAAAAAGTAAGTGTAGTTTTTACACCAAACTTAATCCCAGTAAATAGGGGAATCTTATCAACTATATATTGTACAAAAGAAGATAATATTTCTATAAATGATATACATAGGAAATTAACTGATTATTATGAATTTAAAGAATTTATAGAAATTCTTCCATTAGATAAGGTAGCTTCTTTAAAGAATGTTAGATTCTCAAATAAATGTGTAATATCATTACATGAAAATGGAGATACATTGATAATCTGTTCAGCTATAGATAATATGATTAAGGGAGCAGCAGGTCAAGCTATACAAAACATGAATATAATATTTGGTATTGAAGAAAATACAGGTTTAAAAAATATTGCACCATCATTTTAGAAATAAAAAATACTAAACTCATATAATTAGGAGGATAAATATGGAGATTATAAAGGGTGGAGTTACAGTTTCAGAAGGATTTTTTGCTTCAGGAATTCACTGTGGCTTGAGAAAAAATAAAGAAAAAAGAGATTTAGCTTTGGTTTATTCAGATGTTTTATGTGATGCAGCAGCAGTAGTAACTCAAAATAAAGTAAAGGGCAATCCTGTTTATGTTACACAGGAACACATTAAAAATGGAAAGGCACAAGCTATCATAGTAAATAGTGCTAATGCTAATACCTTTAATGGAAAAGAAGGACTTATAAATGCTTATAAAATGGCTAAATTCACCAGTGATAAATTAAATATTAAAGAAAGTGATGTTTTGGTTGCATCTACAGGTGTTATAGGAAAGCCATTAAATATAGATTTAATAGAAGAAAATATGGATGAATTAGTGAATAATCTAAGTAAACAAGGTCATATTGGAGCAAGAGAAGCTATTATGACAACTGATATTATAAAAAAAGAAATAGCAGTAGCAATAATGTATGGAGATAAAAAAATAACTATTGGAGGTATGGCAAAAGGTTCTGGCATGATACATCCTAATATGGCAACAACGTTAGGATTTATAACTACAGATGCAAATATTGATGGAGTTTTGCTAAAAGAAGCTTTAAAAATTGCTGTTGACAAAAGTTTTAATAGAGTTAGTGTAGATGGAGATACAAGTACTAATGATATGGTAATGATTCTAGCAAATGGAAAAGCAAAAAATGATAGAATAAACAAAAAAGATGAACATTATCAAGTATTTTTGAGTGCACTTACATATGTCTGTATAGAACTTGCTAAACTTGTTGCAAAAGATGGAGAAGGATGTACAAAACTAATTGAATGCTATATAAATGGAGCATTAAGTGAAGAACATGCAGTAAAATTAGCAAAAACAGTTATATCTTCTTCATTAGTAAAGACAGCTGTATTTGGAGCTGACGCAAATTGGGGTAGAATACTGTGTGCTTTAGGTTATGCAGGTGAAGAAATAGATATGGAAAAAGTTGATATTATTTTTGAGAGTATGAAAGGATATATTGAAGTATGTAAAAATGGAAATGGATTAGATTTTAATGAGGAAAAAGCAAAAAAAATCCTTGAAGATGACGAAATAAGTATATTAGTAGATTTAAATATGGGCAATGCCAGAGGAAATGCATGGGGATGTGATTTAAGCTATGATTATGTAAGAATAAATGGAAGTTATAGAAATTAGGAGGATATACTTTAATGATTAATATAGAAAAAGCAAATACACTTATAGAAGCTTTACCATATATAGAAAAACATCAGGGAAAGACTATTGTAGTTAAGTATGGTGGAAGTGCAATGAAAAAAGATGGTCTAAAAGAATCTGTTATGGAAGACCTTGTGTTAATGAGTTATGTTGGAATCAATATAGTTTTAGTACATGGTGGAGGGGCAGAAATCAATAAGATGCTAGCAAAAGTGGATATAGAAAGTAAATTTGTAAATGGTCTTAGATATACAGATGAAGAGACCATGGAAATTGTAAAAATGGTACTTGCTGGAAAGGTTAATAAAGACCTAGTAAATAAAATACATACAAAAGGTGGAAAAGCAGTAGGGCTTTGTGGAATAGATAATAATATGATTTTATGTGACCCATATAAAAATTATGAACTTGGATTTGTAGGAGAAATCAAAAAAGTAAATGTTGAGCTTATAGAATCTTGTCTAAAGTCAGGTTATATTTCAGTAATTGCAACTATAGGTGTTGGAGATGATGGAGAGACTTATAATATAAATGGTGACACAGCAGCTTCTGCTATAGCTAAAGAGTTAAATGCAGATAAATTGATACTTCTTACAGATGTCCCTGGTTTGTTAAGAGAGCCAGATGAAGAAAAATCATTAATAACAGAAGTTATATTAGAAGATGTTGATAAATTATTTGAAGAAGGTATAATTACTGGAGGTATGATACCTAAAATAGAGGGATGCGTAGATGCCTTAAATAACGGAGTAAATAGGGTACATATTTTGGATGGAAGAGTTCCACATTCTATAATAACAGAGCTATTTACTGATAGTGGAATAGGTACATTAATAAGAAAAGAAAATGAATAAAATTATAAGTTTAAGAGGGGAGAATAAGAATGAATAACGACAATACAATTTCAAAATGGAATGAATATTTTATAGATACATATAACCAACCCAATTTTGTCATAGATTATGGTGAAGGAAGTTGTTTTTTTGATACTAATGGCAATAAATACATAGATTTTACAAGTGGATATGGAGTATCTTCTCTTGGGTATAGTAATAGTAATTTAAAGAATGCTCTAAAAGAGCAAGTAGATAAATTATTACATACTTCAAATTTATATTTTAATGAGCCAGTGTTGTGTTCAGGAGAGAAAATAATTAATTCAAGTGGAATGGCTAAAGTATATTTTTGTAATTCTGGAACAGAAGCAAATGAAACAGCATTCAAAATAGCAAGAAAGTATAGTAGTGACAAATATGGTAATGGTAGAGGAACTATCATAAGTTTAAAAGACTCTTTTCATGGTAGAACAATGATGTCTTTAATGGCAACTGGTATGGACAAATACCATAAGTATTTTTATCCTCTTCCCGAAGGTTTTAAATATGTAGAAAGAAATAATATTGAAGATTTAAAAAATAATCTTGATTCCACAGTTTGTGCAATAATTCTTGAAGCGATTCAAGGCGAAGGTGGAGTTAATGTTCTTGAAAAAGATTATGTTTTGGAAATAGTAAAAATATGTCAAGAAAAGGATATTGTAGTGATTTTTGATGAAGTCCAATGCGGTATAGGAAGAACTGGTAAACTTTTTGGCTATGAATATTTTGATGTAAAACCAGATATAGTTACCGTAGCAAAAGGGTTGGGAGCAGGAATACCAGTAGGAGGAGTATTGGTAAATAAAAAACTTTCAAAAGTACTAGGAAAAGGAGACCAAGGTACAACTTTTGGAGGTAATTTATTAGCTATGGTGGCAGCTTCAGTTGTATTAGATGAGATATCTAAAGATGGTTTTTATAATGAAGTATTAGAAAAAGGAAATTATATAAGAAAATCTATTGAAAGTTTTAATAACAAAGTTGTATTAAAGACAAAAGGTATTGGTCTAATGATAGGAATTGAAACTAATATTGAATCTAGTATTATAGAAGAGAAAGCTAGAAAAAAAGGATTGCTTATTTTGACTGCTGGAAAAAATGTATTGAGATTTTTACCACCATTAACAATCAGTTATAAGGAAATAGATGAGGCTCTTGAAATCCTAAAAGATATATTACTAGAAATTAACTAAATATTCAAAAAATAGTTGATTAAAGATAAAAATTAGAAGTAAATAAAAAAGTAAAGTGCTAACAAGTTTAATTGAATTTAAAAAGTTTATAAGAAGGGGCGAATTAATATGAATAATATAAGTTTAAAAGGTAAGAGTTTTTTGACATTAAAGGATTTTACAAAAGAAGAGATTAGATATTTATTAACTTTATCAAGTTATTTAAAAACTAAGAAAAAAGTTGGTATAAAAGGCGATTTGCTACAAGGAAAAAATATAGCTTTATTATTTGAGAAAACATCAACAAGAACTAGATGTTCATTTGAAGTAGCAGCTCATGATGAAGGAGCACATGTAACTTATCTAGGTCCAAATGATTGTCATATGGGTAAAAAAGAGTCTGTATCAGATACAGCAAAAGTTCTAGGAAGATTCTATGATGGAATAGAATTTAGAGGCTTTAAACAAGAAACAGTTGAAAGTCTAGCAAAATATTCTGGTGTACCTGTTTGGAATGGACTTACAGATGAATATCATCCAACACAAATACTGGCAGATTTTTTAACAGTAATTGAAAATGTAGATAAAGATTTGAATAAAGTTAAATTTGTATATGTTGGTGATGCTAGAAATAATATGGGAAACTCACTGATGATAGGATGTGCTAAAATGGGAATACATTTCGTAGCACTAGCACCTAAGGAACTTTGGCCAAATGAAGAATTGGTTAAGGAAATGAAGGAAATAGCCAAGAAATCCAAAGGAGATATAATGTTGACTGAAAATATTGATGATGTTAAAGGTGCAGATGTTATATATACAGATGTATGGGTTTCTATGGGAGAAGAGGAGCAATATGAAGCAAGAATAAATCAACTTAAAGATTATCAAGTAAATATGGATATGATAAAGAAAACTAAAAATGAAAATGTTATATTTTTACACTGTCTTCCAGCATTTCATGATTTAGAAACTAAGGTTGCTCAGGAGATTTATGAAAAGTTCGGATTATCAGAATTAGAGGTTACAAACGAGGTATTTAATTCAAAATATTCAAAGGTATTTGAAGAAGCTGAAAATAGAATGCATACAATAAAAGCTGTTATGGTTTCTACTATGACTGATGTAAATATGAACAATAATTTAATATAGATATGTTTTAATATAGACTTTACTTTAATGAAAATTTATAAAATATTTTAAATATATTATTCAAAAACTCTCATTATATGTTAAAATAACTTATGTATCAACAAATTAAGAGGGAGGATTTGAGATATGAAAAAAATCATATTAGCTTTAACAACTTTTTTATTAGCAATATCTTTAACAGCATGTTCAAGTGCAAAACCAGAAGATACAATTGATAGTTTTTTTAACAGTGCGAAAAAGTTTGACTTTGAAGGCATGAATAAGGTAATGGAAAATAATGACGAAAAATATAAGGATATATTAAAGGAATTAGATACAAAAGACCCAAATGCCCAATATGTTTTAGATTATCTAAAACAGAATGCATCTAAAATCACATATACAATAAAAGACAGCGAGGTTAAAGGTGATAAGGCTACAATCAAAGTAGAATGTAAATTTATAGATTCAACACCATTACTTCAAGAAATAGTAGCTGAGGCATTTACAAAGATGATTGGTATGAGTTTTTCAGGACAAGACTTAACTGATGAGAAAACAACTGAAATGTTAGTATCAATTATGAAAGAAAAACAAAAAAGCGTTAAAGAGACTTATGTTACAAAAAATGTAGAGTTTGAATGTTCTAAAAAGGATAATAAATGGATAATAAGTTCAGTAAATGATGCAGTAGCTGATGTATTGTTATCTAATCTTGTTACAGCAGGACAAGAATTTTCTAACTCTATGAATACACTTGAATAATATTGTTTAGGTGTAGTAAAGTAATAAATATATGATTATTTTTATAAATAAACATATAAATATTTATGAAGGATACCATTTTTGGTATCCTTTTTATTAATATAATGAAATACATGGTTAATTTCTATATTGTCAAGAAACTATGATATATGTTATAAGTCTATACTATTTAAAATAAACTTATAACATATATTTTTTATAATATAGTGTATGAAAAATTTATTTAACTAATTTTAGATATTTATTGACAACTGATTCAGCCAAGCATTTTGATGAATCAACAATATTTATTGAAGGATATGATTTTTCTAAAACTACATTTAAATCAGTACAAGCAATTACTATATTTTCTATAGATTCATTTTTAACATCTTCAATAAGTTTATTCCAAATATCAATATTGTGTGGATTTTCTTTATCCATTTTTATATTTTGAATAAGATTGTTTAATTTTATTTGCCATTCATCTTTAAATATAAATTCATGTCCATTATGTATTATACCATTCTGGTAAATTGTAGACTCAAAAGTTGAACTAGTCGAAAAAAGAGTTACTTTTTGTGAGATAGTAGGTAATTTTTTAACTGTTTCTTCTACAATATTTAATATTGGTATATTAATAGACTCTTTTAATTCTTTAAAGTATATATGTGCTGAATTGCATGGCATTGCAATAAAATTTACACCAGTTGATTCAAGCTTTTGTAATCCATCAATTATAGTTTCTTTCATAAGGTCATGATTTATTGGACGGTCAATATAAAATGGGGTAGGTAATGAATATATCATCATCTTTGGAAATTCATCATCATATTTTGCTCCATATTGAGATTGACACTCATCAATAATTAAATCAACAAAAGGGGCTGTTGACCTTGGACCCATTCCAGCCAAAATACCAATTAATTTTTCATTCATAAAAATTATCTCCTTTATATATAAATATATTTATGTATAAAATAAAAATCTATAAAAGCATAAAATTATATTTTATAATAGATTATATTGTACACTTATATAATATAAATATAAAGTGATTTTTTAGATTATATATTTTAATATACTTTCTTATATAAGAATTATTTTAAATCAAGATTATCTAGTATTTTTAAAAATATTTTTACAGCAGTATCCAAGTCATCTACAGAAACACTTTCATTAGGATTATGACTTACGCCCCCAGCGCATCTTATAAATACCATACCAATATCAGTTATATTATCCATTTCCTGAGCATCATGGCCAGCACCACTATAAATATAAAAAGGATTAAGATTTAAATCTATAAAACTTTTTTCTATGATTTTTGTTATTTTATTAGAACATGGTACAGGAACATTTTCAAAAGCAAGTTCACTTGTATAATTAAGTTTTCTATTTTCACATATATGTGATATTTCATTAAATATCTTTTCTACAGAATTATCAAGAATTTCTTGTGAACAAGAGCGTACATCAAGAGTAAATTCAGCTCTTTCAGGTACCACATTTGATGAAGATGGATAGAAATTCATCTTTCCTACAGTAGCAACCAAATCAGCAGTCGTTTTAGCTACTTTTTCGATAGCTAATACACATTCACAGGCACAACATCCAGCATCAAGTCTTATATTCATTGGAAGTGTACCAGCATGTCCAGACTTACCATTTACTGATATCTTAAAACTTTTAAATCCTGTAATACTTGATACAATTCCAGCAGGAAGAGATTCATTTTCTAAAACAGGACCCTGCTCAATATGAAATTCTAAATATGCATCTACATCTTTTCTAGGATGCAAATTTGTTAAGTTTTTTGTATTAAATCCAAACTTTGTTACAGCTTCTTCAAGTGTAATTCCATTTTCATCAACAGATTTAAGAAGTTCCTCTTTAAAAGTACCAGCAAAAACTTTACTTCCCATTAAAGAAGTTTCAAATCTAGTTCCTTCCTCTTCAGCGAAAGCAATTAGCTTAATATTGAAAGGATAAGACCTATTATTGTGTTTTGCTTCTTCAAGACCAACTAGAGGCACTATTATACCTAACATACCATCAAATATACCTCCACACTTTACACTATCTTGATGAGATGCAACTACTAATGTGGGAGCATTTGGAAAGCTTGATTTATATGTACCTATAACGTTTCCAATGTCATCAATTTCAATATCAAGATTTAAACCTTCCATCCATGAACTAATTAAATCAATAGATTTTTTATGTTCTTGAGTCAAGATAAGTCTTGTAAGACCATTTGTTGTTGAACTTATTTTTCCTAATGTTTGTAGATAATCCATACATTTTTTTCCTAACATATTTACCTCCTAAAAATATAATTTTTATTTAAGCTAAGATTAGCTTTTATACTTATAATTTTTGAACTTTCAAATAATTTTGTATGTATAGTAAAATACTATTTTAGTATTAATAATGATATAAAAACATAAAGTATGTAGACGAAGAACAGAAGTTTTAAGTTAAAAATATGAAATATGATTTTTATTATTATAGTATTTTTCTAAAATAATATCTCTTTCCAGTTAGAGGATAATTTTCAAGTGAAAATACTTTATGGTATCCAAATTTCTCATAAAATTTAGGTGCTTGAAAACTGAATGTATCTAAAAAAACATATTTACAACCTCGTTCTTTAGCAATTTTTTCAGCCTTATATAAAAGTTGACTTCCAGTACCTTTATATCTAAGCTTCTCACTAACCCATAAGTATTTTATAGAAAGCCAATTACCATGAGTAACACCTATAAAACCTGCAACAATTTTACCTGCTTTATCTCGAATATATATTCCTAAATCCACTGGGTTTTTATCTTCAAGTCTAGCAAGATTATATTTTAATAATCCTTGAAAAATAGTATCTTCATCTTGTTTTTCTATTTTTTCTGTAATTTCTAATTCCATATTTGAACTTTCTCCTTGTATAATCTTTTGTATATTGGTATTTTTTAATAAAATCAGTAGAAAGAATATAGTTTAACATTATTCTAATAGGCATTTATGCTAATGTCAAACTAATAATACTTATTCTTAATTTTATATTGTTGATATTAAATTTTTTATGATAAAAACACAATAAAAATCTGATTATCCGCTAAAACACAGTATCTATCAGCATTTTCAAGGAAACAAACACATCAATTTACTACTTATTTACTACTAACGAATGAGCCTTGATACGCAAGTTTTCCTAGATATGCAAAGATATGGTACAGCACATCAGTATTGAAACAAGAAAAAATTGAATAACTTATAGACTATGGAACGCCTAAAATGACGTTCCTTTTCTATTTTCAGCCGTTTTTATTGGACGGCTATTTTATTACCCAAAATGAAAGGAGCATTAGATTTATGAAAAAGATGTTAAAACGATTGTGTACGGGCTTCTTAGCTCTTGCAACTGTCGTTACTGCTTTACCAACTACACCCGTCCATGCAGAAAGTAAGCAATACTGGACGGAAAGTGCAGAGCGTGTCGGTATCATTGAAAAAGTAATGAATGACGGTTCTATCGGTTCTACATTCAATGAGGGCATGATGAAAGTTGAGGGCGAAACTGCCTATTGTATTGACATCAATACTGACTTTAAGAATGGTTACAAGACCAGAGCTGACGCAAGCTCACGCATGAGTGCCGACCAGATTTCAGATGTGGCGTTATCCTTAGAGTATGTCAAACAGTATGGCGAAACTCACAAGGAATTGAACTACAAGCAAGTCTATCTGTTGGAACAATGTGTGGTCTGGCAGAGATTGAGCGTACATCTTGGCTGGCAATGCGACAACGTGCGAGCTTCTTATGATGAAATTCCAAAGGCAACGCAGGACGAAGTTTTTGCTGGTGCAAAAGCCTTTGTCAAAGAGAATAAAGGACGCTATGAATGTGGCGGTTATATCTACTCTGGCGAGGGGCAGGAATTGGGACAATTCTGGGCGAAATTAAATGTCGGAAATGCGAAACTGCAAAAGACTTCCAGTAATACCAGTATTACAGACGGTAACGGGAATTACTCTGTCGCTGGTGCGACCTATGGTGTCTTTTCTGATAAGGACTGCACGAAACAGCTTGCCACCCTTACGACTGATGAAAACGGAAATACAGATGTTGTAGAGGTAAAGGCTGGCACAGTTTATATCAAGGAACTTTCTGCACCAGCAGGATATAAAGTAGATAAAACTGTATATTCCTTAAAGGTTGAAGCTGGAAAGACAGCGACCTTGAAAGTATCAGATATACCAAAAGTAACGGACACTTTGATTGAGCTTTTCAAGATTGATATGGAAACACAGAAAGACAATCCGCAGGGGAACGCTTCTCTAGCAGGTGCGGAATTTACATGGAAATATTATGCTGGCTTCTACAATAAAGACAATCTTCCTGCCGAAGCTACTCGTACATGGGTTACAAAGACAATCGCTGAAACAGACAGCGACGGGACAACTCATTACATCACAAAATTAGCGGACGCATACAAGGTATCTGGCGACAGCTTCTATATGCAGGACGGTAAAGCGGTTCTTCCACTTGGAACGCTAACCGTTGAAGAAACAAAAGCTCCAAACGGCTACTTGTTGGACGGTGCATATATGCAGGCTGGCGATAAGTCCGAACAGATTAAGGGCTTATATGTAACACAGATTACCGAGGACGGAGACCTTGCCGTACTTACTGGAAGTAACCAGTTTTCTGTATTAGACAAGGTTATCCGTGGCGGTGTGAAAATTCAGAAACGAGATTTAGAAACGGGCGATACAAAACCACAAGGAAGTGCCACTTTGAAAGATACTGCCTTTGACATCATTTCCTTAAATGATAATGCGGTACTGGTTGAGGGCAAGCTATACAAGAAAAATGAAGTGGTAAAGACAATCCATACAGACATTGAGGGTGTCGCTTCTACGTCTGCTGACCTTTTACCTTATGGAAAATTCCGTATCGTTGAGAGTAAAGCCCCAAACGGTTACTTGACAGACGGTGCAAAACCGATTGATTTTGCAATCACAGAAAACGGCAAAATCGTTGATTTAACCGACGAAGCCCACTCTATCTACAATCAAATTAAGCGTGGGGATATTGAGGGCGTGAAAATCGGTGCAGGCACACACAAGCGTCTTGCTGATGTTCCCTTTAGGATCACAAGCAAGACGACGGGAGAAAGTCATGTTGTGGTAACTGATGATAACGGGCAGTTCTCTACTTCTGCTGACTGGGCTTCTCACAAACACAATACCAACGCAGGAAAGACCAGCGAGGACGGTGTATGGTTTGGAGCTTCTGAACCAGACGACAGCAAAGGGGCGTTGCCTTATGATACTTACATCATTGAAGAATTACGCTCTGACGGCAACAAAGGCTTTGAACTTATCCCACCTTTTGAAATCGTGGTATCAAGAAACAATCTTGTGGTTGATTTAGGGACTTTGACTGATGAATACGAAAAAGAAATCTCTATCCATACCACAGCGACCAGCAAAGACGGCGAAAAAACAATCCTTGCAGGAAAAGAGGTAACAATCGTTGATACTGTCAAATTAGACGGACTTACAAAAGGCACAAAATACCAGCTCAAAGGCTGGCAGATGTTAAAGGAAGAAAACGCAGAGCTAATCATTGACGGAAAGCGTGTAGAAAATGACTATACCTTTGTCGCTGATGATGAAGAAATGAAAGTGGAAATTTCCTATACATTCAATGCGTCTGCTTTAGGTGGCAAAAATCTTGTTACCTTTGAAGAATTGTATGATTTAAGCAATCCAGAAGAACCCGTAAAAGTTGTGGAACATAAAGACATTGAGGACGACGGACAGACGGTACTTATCACAGAGCGTATCATCAAAATACATACGACTGCTACGGATAAGGACGGCAACAAAGAGATTGAAGCAGGAAAAGACGTTACAATCATTGATACCGTAACTTTAGAGGGCTTAGAAGTCGGCACACAGTACAAACTTGTGGGCTGGCAGATGTTGAAAGAAGAAAATGCAGAGCTTCTTATCAATGGAAAACGTGTGGAAAGTGATTACACCTTTACCGCAGACAGCGAAACTATGAAAGTGGAAGTTGCCTTTACCTTTGACGCTACTTCTCTCAACGGCAAACAGCTTGTAACTTTTGAGGAATTATACGATTTAAGCAATCCAGACAAGCCGAAGAAAGTTACCGAGCATAAAGACATTGAGGACAAGGGACAGACGATTACCTTTAAGGAAAAGCCAGAAGTCCCAGAAGAACCAGAGAAACCCGAAACGCCACAGACACCAGATACACCGCATAAAACAGACAGTCCAAAAACTGGCGATAGCACAAACCTTTACGGACTGCTTGCACTTCTTTTGACTTCTGGTGCTGGACTGGCAGGTATCTTCTTCTACAAACGCCGTCAAACGAAGAAATCATAAGGTGGTAACGGTATGAGAAAAGAAAAATCACGTTCTCCGCCGATACCGTGTCGGCAGACTTCCGCTTATTCTGGCTTGTCTGCCAACAACCTGCAAGAACACGGATAGTCAAGGGTGCGTAAGCATTGATTTTACCCTTT